>ERZ791907.1-NODE-1-length-604367-cov-19.520602_pt1 | contig 604367 bp, 521 predicted proteins | sample MGYA00510145_ERZ791907 | MGnify/ENA primary metagenome ERZ791907 (study PRJEB30046, sample SAMN00792089) | human gut metagenome | study: EMG produced TPA metagenomics assembly of the A metagenome-wide association study of gut microbiota in type 2... | reverse complement strand
GCAATCCGAGTAATTTTTCTGTAAAATAATTGTAGAGCATATTTTGTCCTCCGTTCTGGTTTCTAGTCAATTCCATTTTAACGGATTTTAGGTAAATATGCTCTACTTTTTTGAAATTTTTTTGTAGGCTCTATCCCTTACCACAACTTTTATTATAGAGCCCTATAAAGAATATGGGTTAGTGTTCACATTTTGACTGAAACAGGTTAAGGATGCAATTTTCGGCTGAATTCTCGTTGTTTTTTTGTAAATTAACTGCAAAATCCCGTGGCTTTCCCGATTATGTTTCACCGTTGGTCAGGCGGTAAAGGTCGAACCCGAACCTAACTAAAACCAAAATATTCGGTTATGGCGGTAATAATTATGAAAACAAAAATTTCTCATTTAGGCAGAAGCTCTGTTTCCGTCATCCTTGCGGTAATGATGCTCCTGTCAACAATGCTTATCGGCACTGTTTCAACAGTTAATGCAATAGGCGCTGATAGTAGCTACACAGTTCATGAAGGTGAAACGCTTTATCTTAATTTGTCGAATACTGGCGCTACAGAGGCAAACTTTTTTGAGGGGAACTATATTGAAGGCAGTGATTACTTTTCTTCTCCTTTGCCTGATAATAAGATTGTTAGTGTAAAGCTAAAAGAAAATATTGACTTTCATACAAAAGATTTCAGATTGTTTGGTATATGTGTTGGCGGTAAATGGAAAGAACAAGTAAGAAATAATACTGCTATACTTCCTACAGAAGGTCAAAATATGGTTGTTGTAGAAGCTGATGGAACTTCTTATCATTGGGCTACTTATGCCCCTGTAGCAGATAAGGTGTCACTTACAGCAAGTGCTACTTCAGTTAAAGTAGGTAAAGATGTTACACTTACTGCAACTTTGGGTGCTTTGGCTACTGATTTAGATGCTTCCGCTGTAAATTATACCTTTAAGCGAACAAACGGTGATGAAGTAACAGGTAGTACTACTGACGGAAACACCTATAAATTCACCCCTACTAAAGCAGGTAAATATAAATTTGAAGTTACAGCCTCTGCTAAGGGTCATAGTCCGGTAAAAGCTGTAACAACGGTTAATGTTTTAGCTGAAACAAGAAATGTTACTTTCTCAATCACAGGCAAATCAGGTACTGTAAAATTAAATGATGTGGCAGTAACTGGTAGTGATGCAAAACCTGTCGAACTTAATTCACCTTACACAATTACGGTTACTCCGAATGCTGGTTCTTACATTAAGACATTCACAGTTGGCGGTAATGCTGTAGAGGGTAACACTTACAAAGGTACAATTTCAGCTGATGTTGCAGTAACTGTAGAATTTGCTAAAAAGCCGTTATATAATGTAACAGTAAACACCACTCAAGACGGTACAGTAACAGTTGACCCTCTGACTGCTTATGAAGGTCAGAAAGTTACAGTTACACCAACAGCTACTACCGAAGGCTATACACTTGGCACCATCACAGCTAAATACGGTACAGATAATAAAGATGTTGCTCTCACAAGAAACAGTAACGGTACATACACATTCTCAATGCCTGCAGGTAATGTTACCATTGATGCAACCTTTAGAGCAAAGAAAGATTGCAAAGTAACGGTTTCTTCTGAAAATTCGGAACTCGGTACGGTTACACTCAATGGTGAAGACACTCTTGAAACAACAGTTAAAGAGGGCGACACAGTAACCATTAAGGCTAACCCAACCGATTCTAATATCTTCAAGTCATGGTCTATTAACGGTACTTACGATATCCAAAACTCAAAGACAACTTTTGATGCTGAAATTACACTCGTTGTAAACAGCGACATCACAGCAACAGCATCATTCACACAGGCTGCACCTTATCAAGTAGCTTATGATGTTAAGAATAGTGTAAATAAGATATCAATGTACGCCACTGATAGGCAGGGTATATATGTTTCATCTGAAAAGATAGATGTAGATACTACCTTTACAATATTTGATTCATCGGCTAACAAATATGCTTATTCCGAAGGTAAGGGCGCTTATTGGATAACCAGTGAAAATCCGACTCCTTCGATACTTAATTGGGCAGATAACTATGCTGATGCTAATAAAGTTATTAATAAGTACAAAGTTGGCAAGTATGTAATATTTGATTCCGTTAATCAGTTTATTACACTGTCTGACACAGCCGAATACAATCCAAAGTTGACATTGTATGTAAAACCGGGTACTGTTTCTAGTGATGAAAGCACAGGCACAGATAATAGCAAATATGCTTCATCTTCTGTTGCAAAGGGTCTTACTGTCACAACTGATTCACCTTGCAATACTTATGCCGTAAGTGATGGCGACAACATTACTATTACTACAAAGATGAGCGAGGAATATAAAAAACTCGGTTATTATGTTGCTGCTTACTGTGTAAACGGTGTCAATTATAACGCTTCTCTATCTGCTGAAGCAGACACATATCAGGCTAACATTACTGTTTCAACTGATATGGCAGTCAAGAATAGCATTGAAGTAACACCAATCTACTACAACAAAACAATTGAGGCAAACGGTGACTACATCACATTCTATGTTAATGCTGATGAAGCTCTCAAATCATGGGGTAATACGCTTTCTGTTGACCCATACTGCTATTCAACTAAAGATGGTATAGTTCACTTCTTTGAGAAATATCCCGGTCAGCCTCTTGTTAAGGACGGTCAGTATTATGTAACAAAGATTTCAAAGTACTATTATAGAAACAACAATGGTACTCTTGAAAGAACTAATGATACTGTTTCAGGTATTACACTTAATAACTATTATAATGACTCTGTTCATGTAAAACTTTCTCCTTCGGGAAGAAATATGCAGACTTATGACTTCAGCGATTTTGTAGCACTTGCTAATAAGAAAGATGTTAAGACTATTATGTTCCAGAATAAGTTTTATAACGCAGATGCTACTGACGCTGTAAAGAACATTGATTATGCTTTTAGTAAAGGCACAGCTGTTACAAAATTAGATAATATTGCAGATGCAGATAAAAGCCAAAAAGTAAATGAATGGCAGAAATTCACTGATTATTACGGTAGAGATACCGATGTTCTTGGCAACATTCTTTCTGATACAGATAAGAATCAGCCTTGTATCTATGTGATTTCAACCGGTAGCCATGACACCACAGACACCACATCACAGGCTTATGCTACTAAGGGTGAGTGGGCAACTAAGTGGTGTGTATATGATCACAATGGCAAACTCATTACTTGCGGTACTCCTGCCGACTTTTTAGATACAAATTCAGAACAGTACAAAGTTCTTAATATAACGGATTATCTTAATAAGCCTGTAAAGATTAGCTATGAAAAGGGTTCAAAGTACGATAGCGGTTACTCTCGTTCTGACGGTCGTTGGTACTATTCAGCTCTCGGTCAGGAATTTACTTCTGATGTAGCAATCGAGTATAAGGGCGATGACGGCACATACACAGCTGATACAAATACAAATACAGCTAACACAGGTTTCATCGGTGAAAAATCAGGTGCTATTGCAACAATTAACAATGTTACAACAGCGTCATTCTCATCAGTTACAGATACTGCTCACCTTAACATTAAGGTTGCCAACGGCTGGCGTTTTGACGGTTGGTACATCAATGGCAATAAGATTGGTGATAACTATACTGATATTTCAACTGACATTCTTATGTCAAACAGCTATAACATTGTCGCTCGTGTAAGTAAGATTCCTACAGGTACACTTGAACTTAATCATACGGCATATACGGGTACAGATCCTACTGCACATACAGGTACAGGTTTCTACTACATCTCGGCTGTTCTTTATGATCAGACCGGTGCAGTAAAACATTCTTATGCTGAAACTCAGGGCAAGATTTCTATTGATGATTTTGCTGCTACTGACTCACTTGAAATTACACTCAGAGCAAAATGTCACGGTGATAACACAGTTTATGCTCTCTACAAGGGTGAAGCAGGCGGATATACTAAAATTGGTCCTAAGGATAAGGATTTAAGAGGCGAAAGTGAATTTACATATACATTCACTGTTTTGGCTAGCTCACTTTTCGAGAATGGTGAACTTGCTGTTAACGCTCTTAACTACTACACCGACATCGTAAAGGTTGGCGGTACTTGTGATATTACTTATAAGTACTATGACCGTTTTAGCGTTGAAGGTGAAGGCAAAATGGTTTCTTATGTTGTAAAAAATGTTGAACTTTCTACTAAGGAAATTCAGGATAACTATAAACCTTTTAATAGTACTATCACTAAGTATGCTCCACGAATCGACACAATGTATGTTGACACAAAGTGGAAACTTGATGTTGCAGGAAAGGTCGAAAAAGGCAAGTCACAGGCTACTGTAATTGCAACACAGACTAAAAAGACGTGTAAAGTTTATCATCCTGAAAAAGGAAATGACGGTTACTACACAGAAACTGACGATTCCAAACCTTACACAGTTGATTACAACTCACTTCTTATGGATAAGGAAGGTAACTTCCTCCTCTCAGCTCCCAAATTTAATGAAAATAATAAGAAATTCTCATACTGGGAAGTTTACAAAGTTAATGCAAATGGCGAACATACTGAACTTGTAACAAAGTGCTATGAGCATAATTTTGGTCTTAGAATTATGGCTGATTACTACATAGAGCCTGTTTACGGTAAGGAAGTTCCATCTCTTACTGCTAATATCAACTCTCCTGTAATGAACCGTGAGGTTTACGGTGATTCAGCATCTGCAATTGATAAGGTTTATGTTGACCTTCTCACAGCATTTACTTCAACTGCTATTCCTACATTTAAGGAAAACACAACTAATCTTAATGTTGAGTGTGGTGTATTTGTTGTTAGAAACAACACTAACAAACTTACAGAAGAAGAGAGAAATAAACTTGTAGACGCTGCTAATAAGGGCGAAGCAGATACAACATCAACAATTCTTGCTAATCATCGTATTAAAGACGAAGATGCTCTTCGTACTGAACTTGACGCTCTTGTTAAGAATGATGAAGTCAAGAACAATGCAAATAGGTTCTATGATATTAACGATGAGAATGTCAGAGTTACAAAGTATGTATTTAATAACGATGCACTTACTAATAAAAACAGAATTGATAAGGTAATCAAATACACAAATAACACAGCTAACCAGAATTATATCTTTAGTGCTTATGCTTATGTTATCATTAGAAATGCTGACGGTAGCGTAAACAATGTTGTGATTTCCAATCCACAGTATTATAATATCTGCTATGTTGACAACAAGGCACTCGATAATAATTAATAATTGTTTGGAGGAAGACTTGTGAAAAAATCATATTTTGAGCCTGAATTAGAAATTGTTAAATTTTCATTTTCTGATTCTGTTTTGAAAATCACCCCGAGTGGTAACTATGTACCGGATCCAACCGAGGATAATGTCGGCGAAGATGTAGGTGGCGGTGACTAATTAGAGGTTATGTCGGCAGGTGTTCTTCATCTGCCGACTTTTCTGAGCTAGACTTTTGCTTGTTAGGAGTAAATTATGAAAAAAATAGTAAATAAATCCTGCACATTTCTCTTTGTTTTTGCAATGCTCTTGTCAATGTTTTGCGTTTCATTTTCAGCTGAAACCTACTATTATGACAAGAATTTCGAGTTTTACAAAAACGATTATTCAGGACTGACAATTACAGATTATCTGGGAACAGAAGAAAATTTACAGATACCGTCACAGCTCATTGATATAACGGTCAATGTAATTGCTCCTTCGACATTTTCTGATAAAACCGGATTGGTAACTGTTTCAATGCCTGATACAATCCAAACAATTGGTGCATTTGCTTTTTCTAACTGTACTAATATTACTGATGTTAAGCTCTCCAAAAATCTTTCTCTATGTGTTTTAGGTGCTTTTCAGGATTGTACTTCGCTTGAAACCGTTGATATGTCTATGACTAAGGTTACAGGACTTCCGAATCAGATGTTTTATAAATGTTCTGCCCTGAAAAATGTGACACTTCCTGAAACCTGCACATCAGTTGGCAGTTACGCTTTTGCAAATTGTCCTAAGCTTGAAAGTGTTTACATTCCTGCATCTGTTACTGAAATTTCTGATAAAGCTTTTAAAAATTCTTCAGCTGTTACAATTAAAGGCAGCTACGCTTCTTATGCCGAGGAATATGCAAAGGCTAACAATATTCCGTTTGAGGGCATTTCTGCTTATGATGTCGGTGATGTTAATATGGATGGCAGGATTGATATCTTAGATGCAACTCTTATTCAGAAGTATGTTGCCGGTATTGTTGAGCTTTCGGCAGAACAAAAACATCTTGCCGATTATAACATCGATGGTGATATCACGGTAGTTGACGCAACGGAAATTCAGAAGTTTATCGTTCATTTAAACTAACCAATAAAAAAACAGGCTCACTTTTTGTGAGTCTGTTTTATTTCGGAGGACGCTTTGCCAAAATTCTTAATAGCTGATTTTATCGTTGAAATTGAACCAAAATTTGATTACTTAAAAAAATTGTGCGAACCGTTTTTGTATGAAGGGGAGAGAAGTGCAGATTTTTCTGCAATACCGTCAGACTCATACTTAAATTCCCTGTTGAGCCGTATGGTTGAAGGTTCAACCATTGATAAAGCCGAAGAATTTGCAACGGCGTCAATTTTTAACCGCAAAATAATTCACCGTGGCGCTATGCTTGTGCATTCCTCAGCACTTGTTTTTGACGGAAAAGCGTATTTGTTTTCCGCCGATTCAGGCGTCGGCAAATCCACTCATACAAAGATGTGGCTGAAAAGATTCGCCTCAAAAGCTCATATTCTCAATGACGATAAGCCTGTTGTGAAAATTAAAAACGAAGTCCCGCTATGCTGCGGAACTCCGTTTGACGGCGGAAGCGGAATTGCTAACAACGAAACCGTTCCCGTAGGCGCTATAATATTCATAGAACGCTCAGACGATAATTTTGTTACAATTCCCGACACAAATGAGATTGTACAAAGGCTCTACAAATCGACTGTCAAATTTGTGAATAAGTCGGACGGAATGTCTTTGCTCTCAAATCTCGATAATCTTATTCGGCATACAAAATTTTATGTACTGCATTGCAATACAGATGATTCTGCCGTGGATGTTGCCTACAACAATATAATTAAAAACTGCAAATAAAAGACGGTCTGTTCTCGCAGACCGTCTTGTTATATGTATAAAATTGATTACTTAATTTCCTTAATCCAGCCTTCGGGAGCTTCGATTCTGCCCATCTGAATACCTGTAAGTGTATCGTAAAGCTTCTTTGTAATCGGACCCATTTCATCCATACCGCTCGGGAAACAAATTTCCTTGCCGTGGTCGTTAATTTTGCCGACAGGTGAGATTACGGCAGCTGTACCGCAAAGACCGCATTCTGCAAAGTTCTTAACTTCATCAAAGTAAACTTCTCTTTCTTCAACCTCAAGACCAAGATAATGCTCAGCAACATACATAAGTGAACGGCGGGTAATTGAGGGGAGAATGCTGTTAGACTTTGGAGTAACAACCTTGTTGTCCTTTGTTACAAAAATAAAGTTAGCACCACCTGTTTCTTCAACCTTAGTTCTTGTAGCGGCGTCAAGATACATATTTTCGTCAAAACCTTCTGCATGAGCGGTAACAATAGCGTGAAGGCTCATTGCATAGTTAAGTCCTGCCTTGATGTGACCTGTGCCGTGAGGAGCAGCTCTGTCAAAGTCTGAAACCTTAATTGTAATAGGCTTTGCACCGCCCTTAAAGTAAGGACCTACAGGAGTAGTAAATACTCTGAACTGATATTCTGCCGACGGCTTAACACCGATTACAGGACCGCTGCCAAACATATACGGGCGAATATAAAGTGTTGCGCCTGTGCCGTACGGAGGAACATAATCGGCATTTGCCTTAACAACATTGCAAACAGCCTCAACAAACTTTTCTTTTGGAAATACAGGCATCTCAAGACGCTTACAGCTGTCCTCCATTCTCTGTCCGTTAAGGTCAGGTCTGAACACAACAATTCTGCCGTCACAGGTAGTGTACGCTTTCATACCCTCAAAGCAAGTCTGAGCATACTGCAAAACTCCTGCACATTCGCTGATAGTAATTGTGGTGTCGGCTGTCATACTGCCGTTGTCCCACTTACCGTCTTTATAATTAGCTACAAATCTTTCACCGATGGGCATATAACCGAAGCCAATGTTTGCCCAGTCAATATTCTGCTTTTGCATCATAAATACTTCCTTTCAATATAAGAAAAAACCTCATTGGTTATACACATATTTTAGCACTTTAACACGCAATTTGTCAATGTTATTACAGCATATTTCACCGTTTTTATGATAATTTATACGCTTTTTAATGTATAATATGAATTTTACTGCATAAGGAACTTTCATTTTGCCGATATTATCTTTTAAAGGGCAAAACAAGCAATAATGTTCTTCTACAGAATAAAAAAATTGCTGTTGGGATATATACTTAATTTATTAAGTTACATGGGTGATTTTATGGCTGAAGTTGTAAAAATAGTATTGACGGGAGGACCTTGCGGCGGCAAGACTTCCGCATTAAAATATATCAGCGAAGAGCTTAAAAAGCTTAATATTCCTACAATTACAATCGGTGAGGTTGCAAGCAGATTGTTTAGTGAGGGCAAAACCCCCGAAAATGTAGGTTCCTATGAATTTCACAGAGAACTGTTTGAAATTCAGCTTGCTGAGGAGAATGAAAAAACGCAAATTGCCAAAAATATGGATTGTGAAAAGGCAGTTTTGCTTTTTGACAGAGGGTTGCTTGACAGCAGAGCATATGTTACGGAAGATGAGTTTGCAAAGTATGCAGGTATCCACAATTTGAATGAAGATGTAATACGAAATTCTTATGACGCAGTATTTCATCTTGTGACTTCCGCAGACGGTGCAGAAGAGTATTACGGAAAAGAAACTAATATTTTCCGCAGAGAAGAAAGTCTTGAAAAAGCAAGAGAAGTTGACACAGATGTTATGGCTGTGTGGACAGGCACACCGCATCTGAGAATTATTGATAATTCGACAGACTTTGATACTAAGCTGAAAAGACTTCTCAAGGAGGTTGTCGCATTTCTCGGAATTCCGAAACCGCTTGAAATTGAAAGAAAATTTTTGATTGAATATCCTGATATTGAATTTTTGAACAGCATAAAAACCTGTCGCAGAATTCCTATTACACAGGCATACCTCACTACTCCCGAGGAAGGATATTTCAGAATCCGCAAAAGGGGAGAGGGTGACAAGGCTGTATATATCAAAACTGTAAAAATCAAAATATCGGATATTAAGCGGATCGAAATTGAAAATTATATTTCAAAAGAACAATACGATTCATACCTTGCTCAAAGGCAGTATGTTACAGGCGTCATCAGTAAAGACAGATATTGCATTGTTGACAACAGCACCTACTGCGAACTTGATGTTTATCCGTTCTGGAATGACAGGGCAACAATAGAAATTGAATTGCTTAGTGAAGATCAGCGGTATCAACTTCCTAAGTTTGTAAAGCTTATAAGAGAGGTTTCGTCTGAACCCGATTATAGGAATCTTGCACTTGCTCAGAAATACGGAAAGCCGTAATTTGATGGATTTTGTCCGAAAAAAACTTTTTAAAAATTAAATATGAAAAAAATTCAAAAAAGTGTTGACAAATATGCCGTATATGGGTATAATATAAAGGCTGACTGAGGTCAGCAACTGATGCGCCAATAGCTCAGCTGGATAGAGCAACTGCCTTCTAAGCAGTAGGTCAGGGGTTCGAGTCCCTTTTGGCGCGCCACTTATGGTGGGATTAGCGTAGTTGGTTAACGCGCCAGTTTGTGGCACTGGAGACCGCCGGTTCGAATCCGGCATTCCACCCCATTTGACTCATTAGCTCAGTTGGCAGAGCACTTGACTTTTAATCAAGGTGTCCGGAGTTCGAATCTCCGATGGGTCACCAACAGCCGCTGAAGAAATTCTTTGGCGGCTTGTTTTTTTAATAATCAATAAAAGTAGAATATATACTGAGCCGTCGCCAAGCGGTAAGGCAACGGACTTTGACTCCGTCACCCGTGGGTTCGAATCCCGCCGGCTCAGCCATGAAACAGGCACTTGCAATTATGTAAGTGCCTGTTTCAATTATAGTTACCTGTCGAGGGTTATGCTATTGCGTTGTAACGATATACATAAAAAAAGAATGCAAAAGATAAATTTTTTAAAAATACTCTTGACCTAAAGTTAGCTTGAGGTTATATAATATAGCTAAAGAGAGATATCTCTGATTTAAATTTAAAATTTATATGATAAGGAGCTCTGATTACAATGTATATTGAAAAAATAAACGGACCGCAGGATGTTAAGAAACTCAGTATTGATGAACTTAACGCTCTTGCATCGGAGATGCGTGACGCTTTACTTCACCGTGCAAGTGTTCACGGCGGTCATTTCGGCCCGAATTTCGGTATTGTAGAGGCAACAATTGCCCTTCATTATGTATTTGATTCACCACAGGACAAGTTTGTGTTTGATGTATCACACCAGTCATATCCTCATAAAATTCTCACAGGCAGAAAAGAGGCATATATTGCACAGGAGCATTACGATGATGTAACAGGCTATACAAGCCCCATAGAGAGCGAACACGATATTTTTACTGTCGGTCATACATCAACCTCTGTCAGCCTTGCCTGCGGACTTGCAAGGGGCAGAGATGTAACAAACGGCAAGGGCAATGTTATTGCACTCATCGGTGACGGCTCAATCAGCGGCGGTGAGGCTCTTGAAGGTTTTAATGTTGCCGGTGAAATGGATTCAAACCTGATTATTATAGCAAATGATAACCAAATGTCGATTGCAGAAAATCACGGTGGACTTTATAAAAATCTCAAACTTCTTCGTGACACAGACGGCAAGGCTGAATGTAACCTTTTCAAGTCAATAGGGCTTGATTATGTATATGTCAAGGACGGCAACAATATTGAAGAGCTTATCAAAGCTTTTAAGTCTGTAAAAGACATTGATCATCCTGTTGTTGTTCATATTAACACTCTTAAAGGTAAAGGTTATAAGCCTGCTGAAACCGACAAAGAAAGCTGGCATTGGTGTATGCCGTTTGATATTGAAACAGGCAAAACTACTGTTAATTTCCCTGATGAGGAGGACTACAGCTCAATTACAACAGATTATCTTAGAAATAAGATGAAGTCTGACAAGTCAGTTGTGGCGATTACAGCCGGCACTCCGGCACTTTACGGCTTTACTCCTGATGAGAGAAAAGCATTCGGCAGACAGTTCCTTGATGTAGGCATCGCAGAACAGACAGCTGTTGCAATGGCATCTGCTATCGCAAAGAACGGCGGCAAGCCCGTATTCAATGTTTACAGCTCATTTATCCAGAGAACCTACGATCAGCTTTCACAGGACTTGTGCATTGACTCAAACCCTGCAACAATCCTTGTTCAGACTGCGTCGGTAAACGGTATGACAGATGTTACACACCTCGGAATTTTTGATATTCCCATGATTTCAAACATTCCTAACCTTGTTTATATCGCTCCGACAACTAAGGAAGATTACCTTGCAGTCCTCGACTGGAGCATTGAGCAGACAGATTACCCTGTTGCAATTCGTGTTCCCGTTGCAGAACTTGTTTCAACAGGCAAGCCTTGCACAAAGAATTTTGCAGAACTTAATAAATATGAAGTTGCTCAGCAGGGCGGTAAGATTGCCGTAATCGCACTCGGATCATTCTATGGAATGGGCGAACAGGCTGCAAAGCTTATTGAAGAAAAAACAGGCACAGCACCTACTCTTATCAATCCTTACTACATTACAGGCGTTGACACAGAACTTCTTGAAAGCCTCAAGAAAGACCATGATGTTGTTGTGACACTTGAAGACGGAGTGCTTGACGGTGGTTTTGGTGAGAAGATTGCCCGTTTCTACGGTCCGTCAGATGTTAAGGTTATCAATTTCGGTCTTAAAAAGGAATTCCTTGACAGATATAATCCTGCCGATGTCCTTAAAGAAAACCGCCTCACACCCGAACAGATTGCAGAAGATGCAGTCGCTTTGATTTAAATAATTTAAAATAACTATTATAAACGAATTTTAGAAGTTGATATCAATGGTAAAACAGACAGCAGGAAGAGATAAACTCGGTGAGTTTGCACCGAAATTTGCAGAAATTAATGACGATGTGCTTTTCGGTGAAGTGTGGAGTAGGGAAGACAAACTTTCACTTCGTGACCGTTCACTTGTTACAGTTGTTGCACTTATGTCACAGGGACTTGTAGATTCTTCTTTTAAATATCATCTTATGTCAGCCAAAAACAACGGCATTACAAAGGAAGAAATTGCAGAAATCATCACTCATTCCGCATTCTATGCAGGATGGTCAAAAGCTTGGGCAGCTTTCAATATGGCAAAAGAGGTTTGGACAGAAGAATAAAGAGCAGTTGCATATATATTTCTCTTGTGATACAATTAACTGTAGTTATTTTAAATCTTAATTTTTACAAAGGGAAATATTATGAGAAAGACTAAATTTATAATCACTTTGTTAATGGCTGTTCTGATGACTTTTTCATCAGCCTTTTGTGTAAGTGTATCTGCGGCGTCTTCGCCCGATGAGGCGGTGATTTCGGGCAATTATGACGGCATTGAGCCTATTCCCACAGAAAAGCCCGAGGACAAGCCCGTAAAGCACGGCAAGGGCTTTTCAAGCGGAGATTACGCCTTGTTCTATACTCAGACAACATTCCTTGCACTTCTTGCAGGATACCTGATTATCTTCAAAGTAAAGGGTACAAAGACAAAAGAGAAAATGCACGGAAGAAAACTTGACCGTAAGTGATAAAAAATCAAAAACAAAAACGGATTGACTTGCTGAAAACTTGTCAACCCGTTTTTTATTTCTGTATTTGCATTAAAACAGCCCGACCAAATTACGGTCGGGCTGATAATTTATGCGCTTTCAGCACTTAATTCTTTAGCTTTTTTCAAAGCAGCATCTTTTTGCTTTTTCTTCTTGATTACCTTGAGTCGGCTGAATTCCTCACGATCCTTTTCGTCAAGTGCGTCGGAAATGAACTTAACTGTTTCCTCAAAACGGGGAATCATAATGTTCTTGAGAGCGTTTGCTCTCTTCTGAGTTTTCTTGATTGAATCGGCAAGGCGGTAAACGCTGTTCTCAATCTCGGCAAGCTCAACTGTAAGGTTTTTAACTTCGGTAAATTTTGTATAAACCTTATCAATTGCCGAATTTGTTGTGCGCAGACCGTAGTGTAGGTAGTGATGGTCCTCTCGTTCCTCAATAGTGAGAATCGGAATTTCAACACCCATAACACTTCTTGAATCAAGCTTCAAGCCGTTCTCATAGGGAATAGCGTTAGAAATATCTTCACAAAAGCCGTTGGTAACATTTGCCGTCTGAAGTGCTGTGTAAGCCTCTGCATAAGCGTCATCAATTTTCTGCTGGATTGCGTTTGCATGGTCGATAAGCGTCATCATTTCTCTGATGAGAATGTTACGCTTTCTGTCCAACAGTTCATAGCCGTTTTTGGCGAGTGCAAGGGATTTCTTAGTATTCATAAGATTACCCTTGGTAGGTACTGTCTGTACTGCCATAAATGCTCACACTCCTTTCTTCAAACGATTATTTGTCACCCTTATAGTACTGATCAAGTAAAGCATCGTCAACACGGTCAAGTTCTGCTCTCGGCAATGTTGAAAGCAATTCCCAACCAAGGTCAAGACTCTGTTCAATACTTCTGTTTTCATTAAAGCCCTGATTAACGAACTTTGATTCAAACAATCTGCCAAACTCAATGTACTTCTTATCAGTAGGAGAAAGCTCCTCTTCACCGATAACAGATGCAAGCGATCTTGCGTCAATTACCTTTGCATAAGAAGCGAAAAGCTGGTTTGCAAGAGGCTGGTGATCGGCTCTTGTGTAACCCTCACCGATACCGTCCTTCATAAGACGGGAAAGGGAAGGAAGAACATTAACAGGCGGATACAATCCCTGTCCCTGAAGTGAACGGTCAAGAACAATCTGTCCCTCTGTAATGTAACCTGTAAGGTCGGGGATAGGATGAGTAATATCGTCGTTAGGCATTGTCAAAATCGGAATCTGTGTAACAGAACCGTTGTGACCTTTAATCATACCTGCACGCTCATAAAGTGATGCAAGGTCAGAATAAAGATAGCCGGGGTAACCCTTTCTGCCCGGAATTTCACCTTTTGATGACGAGAACTCACGAAGAGCCTCAGCATAAGATGTCATATCGGTCATAATAACGAGAATGTGCATATCAAGCTCAAATGCAAGATATTCAGCAATTGTAAGAGCACATCTCGGTGTAAGAGTTCTTTCAATGATAGGATCGTTTGAAAGGTTCAAAAGCATTACAACTCTTGAAAGTACGCCGCTTTCTTCAAAGCTCTTCTTAAAGTATTCTGCAACATCCTTTTGAACACCCATTGCGGCAAATACAACACCGAAGTTAGAGCTGTTTGCGCCGCTGATTTTAGCCTGTCTTACAATCTGAACGGCAAGGTCATTATGTTTCATACCTGAGCCGGAGAAGATAGGCAACTTCTGACCTCTGATAAGAGTCATAAGCGTATCAATGGTTGAAATACCTGTGTTGATGTAGTTTTTAGGATAAACACGGGAAACAGGGTTGATAGGAGTACCGTTGATATTAGCCTTTTTAACAGGGAAAATATCTCCGAGTCCGTCAATAGGTTTGCCCGCACCGTCAAGTACACGGCCGATAATTTCAGGGGAAAGAGGCATCTCCATAGGATGACCTGTAAGTCTTGTTCTTGTGTTTTTAAGGCTGATTCTTCTTGTACCCTCAAAAACCTGAACAACTATTCTTTCGCCCTCAATCTGAACGACACGACCCTGACGCATTGTACCGTTATCAAGACGAATGTCAACAATTTCCTCGTTGGAAACGCCCTTAACACCGTCCATAACTATAAGAGAGCCGTTAATTTCTTTAACGCCTACATAATCTATAATCATTATTGCGTTCCCTCCTTATTAAGAAATTGCAGCAAGCTTTTCGTCAATTTCCTTAATGTAATCGTCAAACATTTCAGGCTTGCTGTTAGGAATATCATACTTCATCTTTGTAAGCTTATCAAACAGACCAAGGTTAAGAATCTTGGAAAGCGGAATATTCTGAGCAACTATATCCTTAGCTTTGGCATGAAGATGAAGAATGGTTTTCATCATAAGCTTTTGCTTTTCAAGCGGAACATAAGTATCATCGGCATGGAAAGCATTCTGTTGTAAGAAACCGACACGAATTACTCTTGCTGTTTCAATTACAAGCTTCTGGTCATCGGGGAGTACATCCGAACCGATAAGCTTTACGATTTCCATAAGTGAACTTTCTTCCTGTAAAAGTGCGCTTATTCTGTTTCTGTATTCAATAAAATCCTCACCGAGATTTTCTCTGAACCACGGATCAAGGTCGTTAAAATACTCGCTGTAGCTGTCCATCCAGTTAATGGCAGGATAATGTCTTGAATAAGCAAGAGCCTTATCAAGAGCCCAGAAACATCTTGTAAAACGCTTTGTGTTCTGTGTTACAGGCTCAGAAAAGTCTGAACCCTGCGGAGAAACCGCACCGATAAGCGTTACAGAACCTTCGCCGCCGCTGAGAACCTCGGCACGACCGCCACGCTCATAGAACTCGGCAAGTCTTGAAGGAAGGTATGCAGGGAAACCTTCTTCGGCAGGCATTTCTTCAAGTCGGCCTGAAATCTCACGGAGAGCCTCAGCCCAACGGGATGTTGAGTCAGCCATCATGGCAACATGGTAACCCATATCTCTGTAATATTCGCCAAGAGTAATACCTGTGTAAATTGAAGCCTCACGAGCTGCAACAGGCATATTTGATGTGTTGGCGATAAGTACGGTTCTGTCGGTCATAGGACGCTGTGACTTTGGGTCAATAAGCTCTGAGAATTCCTCAAGAACCTGGCTCATCTCGTTACCACGCTCACCGCAACCGACATAGATGATGATATCGGCGTCGCACCACTTTGCAAGCTGGTGCTGAGTCATTGTTTTACCTGTACCGAAACCGCCCGGAATAGCCGCTGTACCGCCCTTTGCGATAGGGAAGAGAGTATCAATAACTCTCTGACCCGTGATAAGCGGAACAGATGATGTAAGTCTTTCCTTAACAGGACGGGAAGTTCTGATTGGCCACTGCTGACAAAGGGTAAGGTTGTGCTCAACGCCTTCGTCATCCTTGATTACAACAACTGTATCAAAGAGCTTGTAGTCGCCGTTGGGATTAACCTTTACTACTTCACCCGAAAGCTCAGGCGGAACCATAAGTCTGTGTTCAATGATAGGAGTTTCGGGGAGAGTAGCGTAAATCTGACCGCCCTCAAGCTTGTCACCGACTTTGACCTTCATTGTAACATTCCACAGCTTCTTGTCATCAAGAGCAGAAACTGAAGAACCACGGTTAATAAACGCACCTGCTTCTTCTTCAATAGCCTTCAGCGGTCTTTCGATACCGTCAAAGATGTTATCAATAATACCGGGGCCGAGAAGAACATTCATAGGAGCACCGGTACCCTCAACGGGATCGCCCGGTTTAAGTCCTGTTGTTTCCTCATAAACCTGAATAGTTGTGATGTCGTCTGTAATACCGATGATTTCACCGACAAGCTTTTGCTTGCCTACATGAACCATTTCCATCATCTCAAAGCTGTCGGTATTTTTTACGGTAACAACAGGTCCGTTTATTCCATATATAACATTGTTGTTTTCCATATTATTACCATCTCTTTCAAAAGAAATTAACAGTCAGCAAGATTAAAGCACACTCAGTCCGGAATTTTCAATAAACCATTCTTTCTGTGCATAGAGCTTGCTGTCAAGAGTTTCATCGGCAACAATATTCATTGCCTTGCAAAAGCCTTTGATTCCGCCGATTTTAATTGATTTGTCGGCAACAACCTCGGTGCTTCCTGCAAAAACTGCCTTGATTTTGTCTGAGTTCTTCATATCTCTTTCGTTGACATAAACAACACAGTCGTTGTCTGCAAAAAGCTTAGCAACTTCCTTTGCACTTTTTACAAGGCTGTTTGAGTAATCTGATGTTTTTGTGTATTCAACAAGCTTTTCTTCAGCCTTTTTAAATACGCTTTCAGTCATTTCAGCTCTCTCGAGAAACAGTTTTTTCTGACCTTCCTGAATTTTCTTTGCAAGAATACCCGTCTGTCTGTTTCTTGATTCTTCAAGTTTGTCCTTGATATATTTTTCGCTGTCATGTCTGCCTTTTTCGGTTGCCTCTTTCAGCTTTTCTTCTTTAAGCTGAGCAACCTCTGTCTGCATGGCACTTCTTTGTTCATCAGCATATTTTTTAATGGCTTTCAGAAAGTTATCTGTTTTGTTTTTGGAGTTTTCCATTAAAAATAACCTCCCTGAATAAATTCAGATATGTGATAATTACAGCTTTACGCCGATTGCGTCCTGAACATATTTTGTAATACTGTCCTTGGTTCTTCCGTTACCGTGACGGTCGGGAATTTCAACAATAAGCGGCTGTTTGCGGTTAAGCTTGAGGTCATAAATAAGGTCGGGACAGAGCGAAACAAGTGTTTCTGTAATAAGAATAACTGCAATATCATCCCTGTTCACAGCCTTTTCAAGCTCACTGCGTACCTCATCCTCCTGATGAACAACTACGCCTTCAATACCTGCAAATCTCATACCCATTTTGGTATCGACATTATCACTTATAAGAAAAAATTTCATAATAATCAATCCTTAACGAAACTTAAATCGCTTAAATTATCTTGCAAAGATAAGAAGAATTGAAACGAGCATACCGTAAATAGCGATACCTTCACCAAGTACAACGAAGATGATTGCTTTACCGAATGCCTTAGGATCCTCACTTGTAGCACCGATAGCGGCAGGAGCAGCGTTACCAACGGCAATACCGCCGCCGATACATGAAAGACCTGTTGCAAGAGCGGCACCAATATATGCAAGACCATCAGCCATACCCGATGTAGCTGCAGCGGCGTCACCTGTTGCAGCACTTGCTACGATAGGGCATACCATGCAGAATGCAAATACAGCAGCGAATGAGCAAATCTGAGTAAGAACTGTTTTCTTTCTGTTCTTGCCGTGTTCAAAAGCCTTTACTGCAAGAATTGCAGACGCACAAAGGAATACTACCGGAACAGCTAACATAATTAAATTGAATAACATAATAATACCTCCAAAAAATTATCAATCAATATTTAATTTAACAGGTTCGTAAGGTCTGCCTTCACCGGAATAGAAACGGCTGAACATCTCGTAATATTCAAGTCTTAACACCTGAATTGCAACAAGAAGTGCCTCAAGAACCATTACAAAAACATTACCAAAAACAACTACGGGCCAGTATGCTACTGCGGGAGCTGTTTGGGCAAGTACGAAAACAACCGTCATCATACCTGCGTGTACAAGAACGAATGCACCGACTCTTAAAAAGCTTACCGTGTTTGTAACATACTCAAGCAAAAATTCGATTGACTCGATAGCATGCTCAAGAATATATCCGCCCCAGCTTTCGGGTTGCCAGTCTTTTTCACCTGTAATAAGAAGTCCGAGAGGCTCACCAAAGAAGATGAGCAGATAGGGGAGAACGATAAGGCAAAGAATGTATGCAAGGGAAAATACCTGCAGACCCAATACGAGCTGTCCTGCAACACCGAAAATAATTGAACAGTAGAATACAAGACCTGCACAACCGCTTGATCCGAACAAGGCTCTTCCCACATCTCCCTGCTTGAAGGAACTGTAAATATTAAGTCCCATAGCAACCACAACAAGCGAAATACCTATTGCAACAGCCGCAAGAAGAATCATTACAATTGAGCCTGATGACATTACTTCAATCGGTTTTTCATCAAGTCCGAAGAGTGCCTTGTAAAGAGGATCAAGCACATGCTCAAATCCGAACACACTTCCGAACACACAGCCGAATATCGCAGAAGAAATTCCGCACGGCACAAGAATCTTACCGATTTTCATTTTCCTGAGTTTCCACATAAGCGCACCGACAATTGATACACAAATGCCCTGACCGAGGTCAGCAAACATTATGCCGAATATAATGACATAAGTGATAGCGATAAAGAGTGACGGATCAATTTCGTTATATTTCGGAACACCGTACATCTCCGTGTAAAATTCAAACGGTTTTGCAAGGAAACAGTTTTTGAGTTTGACAGGCGGCGATTTTGCAATCTCCGTCTTGCCGTCTGAAAAATCTACATTGACGCTGGCAATTTTTTTGAGTCTGCGTCTGAGAGGCTTAGCGTCCTCTGTAGGAACCCAACCTACAATGATAAAACTTTTGCTGTATTGCAATGCTTTTGTGCGGATTTTGGCATAAAGATTAAGCTCTTCAAGCTTAGAAAGGTATTTACAGATTCTAACCTCATATTTGTCAACATAATCGTCAACCCGCTTTTGAGCTTCTTTAAGCTTTTCCTCAAGGTGGGGAATAAGGCTCTCAAGTTTTTTCAGATGAATTCTCGGTGTGTCATTAACTCCGAGAACATCACATTTTTCAAAGTACAATCCTGAAAAGATTCTGTCAATTTCCTCGGTTTTGTCAATCGGAGCAAAATAAACGCCCCAATAATGTGATTTATCCTCGGAACAGACAATAAAATCCACATAAGGATTATCTTTATAGGCTGAAAGCTTTTCAAAGCTTTCCTTAGGCAATCTGCCAAAGCGTGAACTGATATACTTTAAGGTTAAAACCTTTTCAATTTCAACCCCAAGTCCGACAAAGTGTGTTGTTTCAACAAGATTTTCCTTTGCCTGCATCAACTGTTCTTCAACAAACAGCCTGTCATCTGCAAGAACTTCAATGTCGCTGTTTATCTGATTTGTAAACAGCTCAATTTCTTTAAAGGTCGGATTAAAGTCACTTACATCAACAAGATTAAACTTGCGTTTTGTAAGGCTTAATGTTGCTTTAAGAGTGTTAAGAGGTTCAGCATAGATGTTTTTTGATTGCAGATGTGTAAAATCCTTTGTGTTGCTGTAGAAAGATGAAACATCATCGGGATGGAACACACCTGATTCACCAAGTACCGATATTACATTATCAATATCCCTTGTAAGTCCGATAATGCTTACGGCCTGCATGGTTGAAACAGCCAAATTATAATCACCTCTTCTTGACAGTCAAATAATCATTTAATGAGCAATGACTGTGTAATTTTATTGTCAAGTTCATATCTTGTGCCCTCAATCAGAGTGACAATATTCATCAGCTCTGTTTCGGCAACAAAAACATATGAAATCATTACAACCGAAGGGTTGTTGGAAAAGTGCATATTTTTCCTTGCAAGCCTGTATTTTACTCTCGGTGAAATATCACTTGCATAAACATATCCGATTTTATCAATCAATCTTCCGTTATGCGTATTCTGCATAATTGAGAATATCTCGCCCGAAGATTCCGCCTTACACATCATGTCAATGGTCTTTTCGCTGAGATTTGTGTAATTAAGCAAGAGGTTTGCTTTGATATCATCGGGAGAAAGCTTATAATACTTTTTCAATCTCAGAATTCTCGAGAAAATATTATAATCGTTAATCGTAAAGAAAAAATTGATAAGCTCGTGCTTTTCCTGTCCTTTTGTTGTAGCTTTAATCAGTTTTGTCAGTTTTCCGAACACCAAGTTATACAGCTTGTTCTCAATGTCCGATATTGGAAGTCGATTTTTCTCATCAGGAGAAAATTGCTTGAGAATATCGTAGAATTGGGAGGACTGTGTGGCGTTCAGAAACTCTTCATAATTTTTTGCGTTGGCAAGCTTGTTAACATCTATTTCCGTATGCTTTGAAATATACCCCGGGAATTGATAGATGAACTTGTCAGTCGAGTTTGAACTGAGCAGGATAAGGAATCTTATAATCTGCTCAACCTCTAATGTCGAGATAATGTACGATGACAAACCCGAGCTTACGCTCGAATCGTATCTGCACAAAGAGTCAAATTCATAGAAAAGGTTTTGCCTCAAAAGAGCCTCAAGCCGTCCTCTGTGAATTTCACGCTCACTGACATCCGTCAGAGCCTTGGAGTAATGCGTATTATTTTTAAGATACGACATAATCTCTCCGACGCTCTGGCATGCAAGCAAACTCTGGTAATCCTTTTCGGTAAGTCTGTTGCCGAACTTTGACCTTGCTTTTGTCAGAACTGCAAACGAAGTTTTTGACATTATCCGCATACACCTCCTTGTAAACAGTAAATGGAATGTTACTGTGCAACCGTTCTTTTGACGATTTCGTCAACCCACTTGTCACAGTTGAGTTTAAAATCAGAGTCAAGCTTGATATGCACTGAATTGTGTTTGCCCTGAATTTCCTCCCATTGCTGTTCGGCTTTCTTTGTTTCCTGAATGTCGTTGCGTTTTACAACCTCTTCAGCTTTTGCCATGAAGTCGTCATAAATCTTCTTCGTTTCGGCTTCAATAGTTTTGGAAAGTTCCTCTTTTTCTTCAAGAGTATCCTTTTCCATGGCTTTGGCTTCGTTGTCGGCATCAACGATTTTTTTAATCATATTCTCCATAAAACCACCCCCGTGAAAAATCAGTTTTTAAGCGCCTGAAGCGGAGCCGGAATTCTTCCGCCACGCTTAATAAATGCCTCCGGTGAACCTTTCCTTACAGGCATAACGGGACCTCTGCCGAGCAGTCCGCCGAAATTAAGTTCTTCGCCTGCACTTTTTCCGATAGCCGGAATAAGTCTTACCGCAGTTGTTTTGGTATTTACCATACCAATTGCAGCCTCATCTGCAATAATTGCAGAGATAACCTCGGGAGTTATGTCACCCGGTACTACAATCATGTCAAGACCAACCGAACATACGGCTGTCATTGATTCAAGTTTTGTAATATCAAGGTAACCTTCAGTAGCGGCATGAATCATACCTGCATCCTCGGAAACGGGGATAAAAGCACCGCTCAGACCGCCGACATGGGAAGAAGCCATAACGCCGCCTTTTTTAACAGCGTCATTAAGAAGTGCAAGTGCAGCGGTTGTACCGTGGCATCCGCACACTTCAAGTCCCATCTCCTCAAGAATATATGCAACACTGTCACCGACAGCAGGTGTCGGGGCAAGTGAAAGGTCAACAATACCAAAGGGAACACAAAGTCGCTTGCTTGCTTCTCTTGCAACAAGCTGTCCCATACGGGTGATTTTGAATGCAGTTTTCTTAACCATGTCTGCAATTTCCGTGATGTCTTTTCCGGCACCGTCTTTTGCAAGAGCGGCTCTTACAACGCCGGGACCCGATACACCGACATTGATAACAGTATCGGCTTCACCGACACCGTGGAAAGCACCCGCCATAAACGGGTTGTCTTCGGGAGCGTTACAGAATACAACGAGCTTTGCGGCACCGATGCAGTTTCTGTCGGCTGTAACTTCTGCAGTCTGTTTAACAATCTTACCCATCATCTTAACAGCATCCATATTGATGCCGGCTTTTGTAGAACCGATATTTACGGATGAACAAACGAAATCGGTTTCGCTCAAGGCCTGTGGAATACTCTCAATAAGAGCGTAGTCACCGCTTGCAAAACCCTTCTGAACAAGAGCGGAATAACCGCCGATGAAGTTTACGCCGAGTTCCTTTGCGGCTTTGTCAAGAGTGTGGGCAAACTTGACAACATTCTTGCTCTGGCACGGAGCGGCTACCATACCGATAGGGGTAACTGAAATTCTTTTATGTATAATCGGAATACCAAATTCCTTCTGGATGTCTTCACCTGTTTTAACAAGGTCTTTTGCATTTCGACAGATTTTGTCATAAACTTTTGTGCAAGCCTTATCAATGTCCTCGTCAATGCAGTCAAGCAATGAAATACCCATTGTAATTGTTCTTACATCAAGGTTTTCATTGTCTATCATATTTATGGTTTCAAGTATATCTCTTGTTTCTAACATATTATGTATATCCTTTCAATTCGGTAGCACTGATCAAATTCTGTGCATGCTGTTAAAGATGTCCTCGTGCATAACATGAACCTTTGTATTTGTTGATTCTCCGACTGCTTTGAGGTTTGTACGGAGCTGCTCAAATCCGATGTTGGATTTGTCAATTTCAACAAGCATAATCATAGCAAACATATCCTGAAGAACACTCTGTGTTACTTCCACGATATTAACATCAGCCTTTGAACAGGCCTCTGAAACTTTTGCAAGGATTCCAACGCTGTCTTTACCGATTACTGTGATAACTGCCTTCATTTTTTACCTCCTGTTTATGCAGATTTTCGTTGGAATTCTGCATAAAACTGCTTTTCTTTATTTGTGCATATTATATAACTAATTTTTAATAAAGTAAAGTGCAATATTGAAAAAATTTTTTTCATATGTTATCATCTTTTTTGTGAGGTGTTTTACTAATGAAAATATGTGATATTCATACCCATTCAAGCAACTCTTTTGATGCTGAAAATACAGTTGAAGAAATGTGCAACAGTGCCTGTAACAAGGGACTTTTTGCACTTGCAATCACCGACCACTGCGAAGCTCCCGAGATTTTGCTCGGCTCTGAAAGTGAGTACGGAGATTTTAGCAAATTAATTCCAAAATCGAATTATGAAACTTCGATTATGCAAGATAGATACGAGGGTAAAATCAAAATACTGAGAGGCATTGAACTCGGTGAGCCGATGCACAATGCCGAATGTACAAAAAAAGCACTTTGTTTTGGAGATTTTGACATAATAATCGCATCCGTGCATAACCTGAGAAACAGACCGGATTTTTATTATATGGATTTCAAAAAAGAAGATGCACATATAATTCTCGATATGTACTTTGATGAACTTCTCGAAACCGCCTCTTTTGACAGCTTTTGCACTCTTGCACACCTTACATATCCGTTGAGATATATTAAGCGTGACACGGGCGTTATTCCGAGTCTTTCACCGTACAGAGATAAGATTGACCTTATCTACGAAACACTTATTAAAAAGGATAAGGCTCTTGAAATTAATGTTTCGGGACTGTTCAAGGGACTCGGTGAAACTCTCCCTGCATTTGATGAAATTAAACGCTATCACGACCTTGGAGGCAAGTACATAACCCTCGGAAGTGACGCACATAATATAAATGATGTCGGCATAGATATTGAAAAGGGGATAGAGCTTGCTTTTAAAGCCGGATTCAAATCATACTATATATATGAAAACTGTTGCCCTTATGAAATAACAATTGAATAACAAAGAATTAAAATAGTTCTTAAAAGCAAAAAGAGGATTTCGCACTGATATGATGTGAAATCCTCCTTGTTTTTTTGAATCCAATATTTAACTGCAGCACATTATACTGCACTTTTCTGAAAATTGCAATACCTTTTTACAAAGTTTTTGCAAGATTTTTTATGTAATCCTTCAATAAATCTTTTGTTTCAGGATGTTCAAGCCCAATTTCTATCTGAGCCTGCAAGATTCCAAATTTATTGCCCATATCGTATCTCTTGCCCTCAAACTCAACGGCTGTCATTCCTTTTGTTATTGCAATCTCTCTCATTGCGTCTGTAAGCTGAATTTCTCCGCCGATTCCGGGCTTTGTATTTTCGAGAATTTCAAAAATTTCAGCCGGGAGCACACATCTGTCAAGAATCGAATAAAGCGAAAGAACTTCTTCGGGAGTCTGCGGCTTTTCCTTCATATCCGTGCAGGCAAAAACATTGTCGTGCATATGTTCAACTTTGAGTGAACCGTACTTGTGAATGTCTTTGGCGTCAACCTTTTTTACGCCTACAACTCCTTCACCGTATTCACCGTAATGATCAATGAGTTGTTTGATTGCAGGAACCTTGCCCGTAATAACGCCGTCACCGTACATAACGGCAAAAGGTTCATTGCCTACAAAAGATTTTGCTTTGAGAACGGCATGTCCAAGGCCTTTCATTTCTTTCTGTCTGATAAAAGAAATGTTTGCAAGGTTTGAAATATTTCTGACTGTTTCAAGAAATTCTGTTTTGCCGCTCTTTTCAAGCAGACTTTCAAGTTCGGGAGAAGCGTCAAAATGATCCTCCATAAGTCCTTTGCCACGGTTTGTGATGATGAGAATATCTGTAATTCCTGCCGCAACAGCCTCCTCAACTATGAACTGAATAGTTGGCTTGTCAACGATAGGATACATTTCTTTCGGCATATTTTTTGTTGCGGGAAGAACTCTTGTACCGAGTCCCGCCGCCGGGATAACCGCCTTTGTTATACTCATAATATTCCTTCTTTCTCATTAAACTTTTTACTTATTATGTTTCTATACATTTATATTATGGCGTTTCTGTCGTTTACATTAAGAACATCGGCAGATAATTGACAACAAGGAAAGCAAAAGCTACAGAAACAGCAATCGGGAGATTTACTCCGCCTTTTGTTTCGAGTGCCTCATTCAAAAGCTCTTTATTTGTTGTACTTTTTATATTTTTAATTTTCTTAACAGAGTGATTGTAGTAACATTTATTTGCAATTAAACCGCTGATAACCATTACTATAAGTGAAACCGCATTTGCAAGCAGAGGAGAGAGAAACAGTAAAAACTCAGTCGGTGAAAGTCCGAAAGAATTACTAAGCGAAAGCACCTGTCCGGATTGCTGAGCCTGTACTATGCTTGTGTAGATAGATTTCCAAGCGGGAAGCGATGAAATATAAGCAGACCCTACCATTGAACCGAGTACGAGAGCTGAGAACAATACGCCTAAGCCGTACATTTTTCGGTACAGAAAATATATTCCCGATAAAATAAATGCGGAAAAATTGAATCTGCTCTTTTTAAACTTATTGATAAAGTTGAAAATCCTCAGATAATAAGGGGTGTTCTTACCAATGAATTTTGCGGCTTCACCTGCAGTGATATCGTCAACAAGCGGTTCGTCGCTCTTCATTCCTGCCATAGGATCAAAAGCGGCAGCCATTTGCGGATTTGCCTGACCAAAAGGAACACCGAACGGCGGCATACCCTGATTCTGATTGAAATTCGGGTTTGGCTGACCGTTATTCTGATTCTGCTGAAAGTTCGGATTGTTTTTGTCATCACCGTAAAGCGGTGCGCCACAGCTGCAGCAATAGAACATTTCTTTCGGATTTTCCGCTCCGCAGCGCTTGCAAAGAACTACACCGTCTTTAGCGTCCTGCTCTGCCTGTTGTTCGGCCTCTTCCAGCTGTTCCTTTTCAAAAGAAAAATCAGCACCGTGTTTGTCTGCAAAATGACAATGACCTTCTTTTTCATAACATTCTCTGTGATGCGGTGCGCCGCATTCAGGGCAGACTACAATATCGTCACCCTTTTTGAACTGTTTGTCACATACCGGACATTTGTATTCTGTAAATTCCATTATAAACCTCCAAAAGATACACGATATAGTGTACCTTTACATTTTAATTATAACAAATAGTATTGACAAATGCAACTTGTTTTTGTGTATAAGTTTACTTATGAATAAAATAGCTGTTTTTCTTTACTTTTGTGGATGTTTTTGCTATAATATTAAATTGTGAAAGAACAAACTATATTCAGAAAGGTACATGTTTATGGTACAGTTTGAGGAATTACTTTTAAAGCTTCAGGCTCTCAAGCCTGAAATAGACGATTTGTCCGATGCACTCGGTATGAAGGGCATGCTCTCGGAGATTCAACAGCTTGAACTCAAGGCAACCGAGCCGGGATTTTGGGACGATGTGGAAAAATCACAAAAGGTTTTACAGCGTACGGGTTCTTTAAAGGGCAAGGTTGAGGCTTACGAAGGTCTTGTTGCCAAATACGAGGATACTCACGCTTTGATTGAACTTGCAAATGAGGAAGAGGACGAATCTCTTCTTGAAGAGGCAGAAAGCGAAGTTGAGGCTGTCAAGGAAAATCTTGAAAAACAGCGTTTGCAGACTTTGCTCACAGGCGAATATGATAAAAATAACGCAATTCTTACATTTCACGCAGGTTCGGGCGGAACAGAGGCTCAGGACTGGGCAGAAATGCTTTACAGAATGTACACCCGTTGGGCAGAGGCTCACGGCTTTAAGGTTAAAGAAGTTGACTACCTTGACGGCGATGAGGCAGGACTTAAAAGTGCCGTGCTTCTTGTTGAAGGTGAAAATGCTTACGGCTACTTAAAGAGCGAGGCAGGCGTTCACCGTCTTGTTCGTGTATCTCCGTTTGACTCGGCAGGCAGAAGACACACAAGCTTTTCATCTCTTGAGGTTATGCCGGAAATTGCAAAAGATACAGAGGTTCACATTCCGCCCGAAGATATCAAAATGGATGTTTACCGTGCCAGTGGTGCAGGCGGTCAGAAGGTCAACAAGACTTCATCTGCTGTTCGTCTTACTCATATTCCTACTGGTATCGTTGTTGCCAGTCAGGTTGAGCGCAGTCAGTATCAGAACCGTGATGTTGCTATGAATATGCTTATTTCAAAGCTCGTTGAAATCAAAGAGCGTGAGCATCTTGAAAAGATTGAGGACATCAAGGGTGTTCAAAAGGAAATTACCTGGGGTTCACAGATCCGAAGTTATGTATTTATGCCGTATACAATGGTAAAAGACCACAGAACAGGCTTTGAAACAGGTAACATTCAGGCTGTTATGGACGGCGATCTTGACGGCTTTATCAACGCATATTTAAAGTGTGCAAGTCTTGGCACACTTCAGAAATAAATTTCATATTATACGGAAAGGCTATGAATTAGTATGAAGTATTTAGTAATGCTCTGTGACGGTATGGCTGATGAGCCAAACGCACAGCTTGATAATTCAACTCCTATGGCAAAGGCTGTTAAGCCTTGTATGGATTACCTTGCCTCAAAGGGCGAGGTCGGAATGGTTAAAACCGTTGCCGAAGGACTCAAACCTGGCAGCGATGTTGCAAACCTTTCGGTTCTTGGTTATGAGCCTGCTGTTTATTACAGCGGTCGTTCTCCGCTTGAGGCGGCAAGTATCGGTATTGACCTTAAAGACACCGATGTAACATTAAGATGTAACCTTGTAACTTTGTCCGATGAAGAAAACTACGAGGACAAGTCTATGGTTGACTATTGTGCAGGCGACATTTCAACAGAAGAGGCAAGAGAGCTTATCAACTATGTTGAGGAAAAGCTCGGCAACGATATTTTTAAGTTCTATTCGGGTGTTGCATACCGTCATTGTCTTGTATGGAAAAACGGCAATCCTCATCCGGGCGAACTTACACCTCCTCACGATATCTCAGGTCGTGTAATTAAAGAATACATTCCAAAGGGTGACGATACTGCCGCTCTCTATGATTTGATGAAGAAAAGCTATGATTTGCTCAAGAATCATCCTGTAAACAAGGCAAGAGTTGAAAAAGGACTTCGTCCCGCTAACTCAATCTGGCTCTGGGGCGAGGGTACAAAACCCGCTCTTGACAGCTTCTTCGGCAAGTTCGGCAAAAAGGGCAGTATGATTTCTGCTGTTGACCTTCTCAAAGGTATCGCAATTTGTGCCGGCATGAAGAGCGTTGATGTTGAGGGTGCAACAGGCTATATTGACACAAACTTTGACGGAAAGTGCAAAGCCGCAATTGATGAATTCAAAAACGGTGCGGACTTTGTATATATCCATGTTGAAGCTCCCGATGAATGCGGTCACAGAGGAGAGATTGAGAACAAAGTTAAGGCTATTGAACTCATTGATGAGCATATTCTCAAGCCTGTAACCGATTTTCTCAGAACATTTGATGATTTTGCCGTACTCGTATGTCCCGATCATCCCACACCTCTTTCTATCCGCACACACACTTCAAATCCTGTTCCGTATCTTATCTATGACAGCAAGAACGAAGTTGACAGCGGCGTAAGCAAATTCTGTGAAGAAGAGGCTAAAAAGACAGGCAACTATATTGAAAAAGGTTTCACAATGATGGATTACTTCCTTTCAAAATAATTTTTTGCTCTGTACTACATAATAAACCAAAAAAATAACATCCTTGCAGATATAATGAAATTAAAAATCTGTAAGGATGTTTTTATGTTGTGTTTGTTCATTATCATAACAATAATGAGTGTGATTACCTTGTTTGTAATTGCATTTTCTTATGCAGTAAAATTCCTTATCGGAATAATAGCAGAGTTTGTACGCAAAAACTTTTTTAGATAGATTCCAACGCCTCTTCAAGAGCTTTTGAAAGCTGATCGGGGCAGGATGTGCCTCTGCCACGGCAGTCAATGCCTTTTAATCTGTCAACAGCGTCTTTTGCGTCCATACCTTTAACAAGCATACAAATGCCCTGAGTGTTGCCTGAACAGCCGCCCACAAACTCACAGCTTGTGATTTTGCCGTTGTCATCAAGTTCAAGATTAATCTGTCTGGAGCAAACTCCCGTAGGAAAATATGAATATTTCATTGTAATACCTCTTTTCATAATTTGAAATCATATTATCACAGAAACAGAAAAAAATCCAGATAATTTTATTTTTTTGTTTTTAAAATTGAAAATCTATGTTATAATTTAAATACAGATTGCACTTTGTTACAAACTTTGTTCCCTGTTATGAAAGCAGAGCGTTGTTTTAATTGAAATCTAAGTGCAGATGTTCCACAGCTCTGATAGAATGGAACTATTACAAATATTGTAACAGACATTTACAAAAAGCAAATCACAGAAAGTAGGATATAATGTCAATTAATATAGATTTGGGAGCATGGAACTCAATTTTTGCAGTTCCCTCCAAAGTAGTCGATGAAGGATTAAAATTTTCTGACGGCGTAAAGCTTAAAGTCCTTTTGTTTGTCCTTCGTAATGCCGGTCGTTCCGTTGACGACACTGAAATTTCAAAGGCAACAGGTGTCAATGTAACCGATATTCCCGAGGCGCTTGACTATTGGGTAAGTATGGGTGTGTTTAATCGAATTGAAAATACCTTTACTCCCGTAAAAAATAACGAGGAATTTGTTTCTACACCGCAGACTTCTGTTCAAACGGAACAGACACCGCAACCTGTTCAGACTGTTTTACAGCCACAACAGACAGTGCCACAGCCTGTTCAAGCGGTTCAAGAGCCTGTAAAACAGGAAATAGAACAGTCACCAAAGGAAAACACAGAAGAACCGCAAAAACATTTTACGGCTACAAGACCGCAAAAGCCTGATTTTGTATTTACGGCACAAAGGCTTGCGGTTGATGAAGAATTAAAAATGCTTGTTGAAGAAACGCAGACAACACTCGGAAAAGTTCTTTCAAATTCCGATATCGCAACTCTGCTTATGCTCAAGGACACCTGCGGACTTCCGCTTGATGTTATCTTTATGCTTATACATTATTGTGCAAGCATTGATAAGGGCAATATAAGAACGATTGAAAATATCGGTATTCAATGGGCAAATGACGGTGTTTATTCGCTTGAGGCGGCTGATAACAAGATTAAGCAGATTCAAAAAACAACGGCAAACTTTTCAATTGTTTCAAAAGCATTCGGACTTAAAAATGTCGGTTCTCCTACAAAGAAACAGCTTGAATACGGTGACAAGTGGGTAAGCGAGTGGAAGTTTTCGCCCGAAATGCTCAGAGAGGCGTATGAAAGATGCGTTGATACAAAGGGAACAATGAACCTTCGCTACATTGATGGAATCTTAAAGCGTTGGAATGCAAGCAATCTGCACACGCTTGACGAACTTCATAAGTATGAAAAATCAGCGTCAAAGCCGTCGCAGAAACAGTCGTCATCTTATGATATTAATGAACTCGACAAATTTAATTCACTTGATAATTTTTAATTAAGAGGTTGGTATGGGATACAGCAATAGTGTTTATAAGGCTGCTTCGGACACATTACATGAACGCAGACTTAACGCCGAAAAGGCAGCGGAAAGAAGAAAAGAAGAGGTTTATAAAAAATTCCCCCGTGTGAAAGAACTTGAAAAACAGATTTCCGTGGGCGGAATCAAAACAGCCCGAGCAGTTCTTGCGGGCGGAGATGTGAAGGACGCCGTTTCAAAGCTTCGTGATCAGAATCTTGCAATGCAGGCAGAGGTCAGGAAAATCCTTACAGATAACGGTTATCCCGAAAATTATTTTGAACCCGATTATTTTTGTAAGAAATGTAATGACAAGGGCTATTGTGACATAAACGGCAAAACTGTCAGATGTTCATGCATGAAGTCTGCACTCATAGCCTGTGCATGTGCCGAGCTTAACAGAAACGCTCCGCTGTCACTTTCTACATTTGAAAGCTTTAATCTTGAATATTATGACAAGACTGTTGATCCAAAGCTTAAGGTATCTCCTTACGACCATATGAGCAGAGTTTTAAGATATTGTCAGAATTATGCCGACAACTTTAACTCACATTCGGAAAGTATACTTATGAAAGGTGCAACCGGACTCGGCAAAACTCATCTGTCGCTTGCAATTGCAAACGAGGCAATAAAGAGGGGATACGGTGTAATTTATGCGTCTGCTCCGCAACTTGTTTCAAAGCTTGAAAAAATATATTTTTCAAACAAGGAAGATGATTCAACATTCGATATGCTTGTTGAATGCGACTTACTTATTATAGATGACCTCGGAACGGAATTTCATTCTCAGTTTTCCGTATCACAGCTTTACAACATTTTTAACTCAAGGATGTTGTCAAACAAGCCCGTAATTATAAATACAAATCTGACAATAAGAGATTTGCAGGAGAATTATACTGACAGATTTGTTTCAAGAATCTGCGGAAATGCCCGTCAGCTTGATTTTTTGGGCAGAGATATAAGGATCAGACGAAAATAATTTTAAAATATTTTCGTCAAAAATCCTGTTGCTGTCGGCTGTTTTGAAGGTCTGAAAACTTTTTTGAAAAAATTTTAAAAAAAGTATTGACTTTTTGAACGATATGTCTTATAATTCATATCGTTGCAAGTTCGGTAGCAATTACATCTTGTGGAATAGTGTAACGGTAGCACGACAGACTCTGACTCTGTTTGTTGGGGTTCGAATCCCTATTCCACAGCCACAGCCCCGAAGTTATTCGGGGCTCTTTTATTTCGAGGTGTAGCGCAGTTTGGTAGCGCACATCGTTCGGGACGATGGGGTCGCAAGTTCGAATCTTGTCACCTCGACCAGTTTGGCGCCGTACTTTTTTAAGTTCGGCGCATTTTCTTTTTAAAAAAATTTGGAGGTAATTTTATGAAAAAAGTAATTTCGCTTGCAGTTGCTCTTGTTCTTTGCCTTTCGATATTTGCAGGTTGCGGTGCAAAGGAAGTTAATCTTGCTGATCTTATGGATAAGATGAATTCCGAGTACAGCGTAGATGCAACAAAGTATGAAACAAAGGATGATATGTACAAATATTACAATATCAATGCCGACGATATCAAGCAGTTTGCCGCCGAGGTCGGTAAGTCTGATACAGACAGCAAAAATACAGAGGTAGTTCTTGTTGAGGCAACTGATTCGGATGCTGCTTCAAGAGTTGAAACTGCTCTTACAAACCGCTATAATTCAATTTTCCAGCAGAACGCTTCCTATTCGGCAGAAGAGCTTGATATGGTGAAAAATTGTAAGGTTACAAAAGACGGTAACTTTGTTACAATGATTATCGGTGAAAAGGCATCCGATATGCTTACAATGTTTAATGACAGCATTAAATAATTCATTTAAAATTTACTGAGGGCGAACATCGTTCGCCCCTTTCTTTTGCAATATTTTAAGGCAGGTTAAAAATGGTACAGACTGAGATTCAAAAAAACTTTTCACATATGAATGATATGCAGAAACAGGCTGTTTTCTGCACAGAAGGACCTTTGCTCATACTTGCAGGTGCCGGTTCGGGCAAAACAACTGTTCTTGTTAACAGAATAGCCTACATTTTGCAGTGCGAGCTTTGTAAACCATGGCAGATACTTGCCATTACTTTTACCAATAAAGCCGCAGGAGAGCTTAAAGAACGAATCTGTGCGGCAGTTCCCGAGGGCGGTGCCGACATCTGGGCGGCTACCTTTCATTCAACCTGTGCAAGAATCCTTCGCAGATACGGCGACAGAATCGGTTATACAAGTCATTTCACGGTTTACGGGACTGACGATCAGAAAAAACTCGTCAAGGATATTTTAAAGCAACTCAATATTGCCGAAAAAACTTTGCCTGTAAAATCAATCCTCTCCGAAATTTCAAAGGCTAAGGATAAAATGCTTACTCCCGAAGAAATGCGTAAGGAGGCTGAATTTGACAGCAGAAAAGCACAGATTGCAAAGGTTTATGAAATCTATCAGACAAAGCTTAAAACAGCCGACGCAATGGATTTTGACGATATGCTTTGCAATACCGTAAAGCTTTTTGAAACAGCACCCGATATACTTGATTATTACAGAAATCAGTTCAAGTACATCATGGTCGATGAGTATCAGGATACTAACAAGGTGCAGTATAAGTTTGTAAGCCTGCTTGCAAGCAAATACGGAAACATCTGCGTTGTCGGTGATGATGACCAGAGTATCTACAAATTCCGTGGCGCTACAATCGAAAATATTCTTTCTTTTGAGAATACATTTAAGAACGCAAAGATGATTCGTCTTGAACAGAATTACAGAAGTACACAGAATATCCTCAATGCCGCTAACGAGGTCATCTCAAATAACACAATGCGTAAGGGTAAAACTTTGTGGACCGAAAACGGTCAGGGCGAAAAAATTAAGGTACATACAGCCGAGAATGAGCGTGACGAGGCTAATTTCATTGCTCAGACTATTCTTGACGGTGTAGCCGACGGAAGAAAATATTCCGACTATGCAATTCTTTACAGAATGAATGCCCAGTCAAACGCAATTGAGCAGGCTTTGTCACGAAGCGGTGTTCCGCACCGTGTAATCGGCGGTCACAGATTCTATGACCGTGAAGAAATTCGTGATATGGTTGCATACCTTCAGGTTATAAATAATCCTCATGATGATGTCAGACTTTCAAGAATTATCAATGTTCCTAAAAGGGGAATAGGTGCGACAACCGTTTCCCATGCCGCAGACATTGCCGCAGGACTCGGCGAAAGCATTTACGATGTAATCAAGGAGGCGGAAAATTATCCGCAGCTTTCTCGTGCCTCTGCAAAGCTCAAAGCTTTTGTTGCACTTATTGACGGACTTATTGAAGCCGAGCAGAGTGGCGAATATTCTCTTGCAGAATTATATAACCTTGTGATTGAACACACATCATACGAACAGTATCTTAAAACCGAAAAGGACAACCCTGAAGTTCGTATTGAAAACATTGAAGAACTTTCTTCAAATATCGTCAAGTTTGAAGAGGACTACGGCGATGAGGCAGACCTCTCTGCATTTCTTGAAGAAATTTCTCTCCAGACCGATATTGATAACTACGATGCAGATGCAGATACCTGCGTAATGATGACATTACATTCGGCAAAGGGACTTGAATTTCCTGTTGTATTCATCGCAGGCATGGAAGAAGGAATGTTCCCGTCCGTTGCAACAATGATGAATCCCGATGAACTCAACGAAGAAAGGCGACTTGCCTATGTCGGAATTACAAGAGCAAAGGAAATTCTCTATTTCACAAAAACAAATTCGAGAATGCTGTTCGGATCAACAAGCTATAATAAGGGCTCAAGATTCTTAAACGAAATTCCAGATAATCTTCTTGAATACAGCGGCGGAAGAAAGCAGATGTTCACACAGGCGACTTCCGGGTTTGCCTCGGGAACGGGTGAAAAAGTTTCCGTCGGCAAATCGTCGGGTAGCTCATATTCACCGAATAAATCATTTGGATTTACAAAACCTCCTGTTAAGAGCGGTGCTGTATTCAATGTAGGAGATTGTGTTCAGCACAAGGTGTTTGGCAAGGGTATGGTAATGAAAGCCGAGAAAATGGGCAATGATACTATGCTTGAAATCGCCTTTGATAAAGCCGGCACAAAAACTCTTATGGCGAACTATTGCAGTAATATGAAAAAAATCTGAGGTGATTAAAGTGCTTATATCATCAAAAAAGGTTCTGTGTCTTGCAATTTCTGCGTTGACAGCTTTTTCTGTGTGCCTTACAGGCTGCGGAAAGGACACGCAGTCTTCTGTATCTGCTACAGAGAAAACAACTGCCGTGGTTGCTTCACAGCCTGTAACAAAGGCGGCAACCTCCGATGAGCAGACACAAGAACCCACATGGAACTATTCCGAACTCAAAAGAAAATCTTCCGATATTTCCGAAAATCTTGACGCAATAATAACCGATAACAAATTCAGGGGAACGGTTTATGTCAAAATCGGAAATGCTCTTGAGTATATCGGTACTAACGGATTTTCCGACAAGGACAGGCACACAAAGAATTCTACGGACACATGCTTTAGAATTGCTTCGCTCACAAAGCAGTTTACTGCTGTTGCGGTTATGCAGCTTGTTGAGGAGAGAAAGCTTTCACTTGATGATACAATCGACAAATATTTTCCGTCATATAAATACGGCAAAAAAATCACCGTTAAAAACCTGCTTACAATGACAGCGGGCATAAAGGATTACATCAACAAAGACGGCGATACCAATACTTATGCATACAACGAATCTCAGCTTGAATATAAGGTTTCAGCCGAAAATTCCGCAAAGAAAAATAAAAAAGCCGTAATGGACTGGATACTTGATCAGGAACTTAATTTTGAACCCGATGAGAAGTATATGTACTCAAACAGCGCATATTTTCTTCTCGGTGATATCATCGAACAGGTTAGCAAAACCTCGTACGAAAAATATATTAAAGAGAATATTCTTAAACCGTCGGGAATGATGAACACAGGCTTTGAGGGCACTGATAAGCTCGCTGTAGGATATCAGGATATTTACGATAATGCGTGGACTCTATACCCGGGTGTAGGATATTCTGCAACAAGTTTAATTTCAAATGTTCCCGACTTACTCAAATGGGTTGACGCTCTTTGTACAAACAAGCTCATTTCGGAAAAATCTTTTAAAGAAATGACAACGCCGTACAAGGGTAACTACGGTTACGGCTTTGTTGTGTCAAAAGACAGCAATATGATTTCTCACACAGGAAAAATCGACAAGTATAATGCCGCTCTCGCTTTTACAAAAGACGAAAATCAAATTTATATAGCACTTTCAAACTATTCAAACAGCAGTCCGATTAATCTGTTTAATAACATTCAGAAAACACTTGCCCCGTTTTACGGTTAATTTTCGGCTGTTAATCACCAAAAATCAAAACCTCCATAAAATGTATTGTTACAGTGCATTAATTGAACTGTCAATACTTTTACGGAGGTTATTTTTATGTCAGATGTACCTTTCTGTTCCTCGGAAAATGCATGCACCGAAGGCGGCGAGCAAACTAACGGTTGTGAACCTGTTTGTATCAATGTTTCACGAATCTATGACAGTTGCGGAGCAAAAGATTGCCTTTCGAATCTTCCTGTTATGTTTACCGAAGCAAACCAGAAAATTATTGATGGGGCTTGTTCCGTAAAGATAAGTAATGTGCGCATAATTACATCTACGGTAGATGTTGAGCCTGTTGCATTCCATCGTGGCTTTTATTCGGTTGATATGATGTACTATTTTGCCGTCACCGTTGAAGCCTATACAGCCGCAGGTGCGATTCCCGAAACTGTCACAGGTCTTGCAATGTACGGCAAAAGAGTTGTGCTTTACGGCGGTGAAGGCTGTGTAAAGTCATTCTCCAGTGACAAAGATGTTGTTTGCGATACATCAGATTCGGATTGTCCGTGCAAATATCCCTATTGCCTGCCGAGAGCAACGGTTCAAATTTCAAATCCAATGGCATTGTCTGCAAATCTACAGGATTACAATAATGCGAATCCGATAACTGTTTGCAGAACATTTCCAAATTGCGTTATTGATTACCTTGACGGAGAACCTGCACAGCCTGAGACACAGCGAGTGCTTGTTACAATCGGTATTTTTACGATTACAAGGCTTGAAAGAGATGTACAGATTATGATTCCGTCCTATGATTTTTGTGTTCCCCGCAAGGAATGTCCGTCAGCGCCCGATGATCCGTGCGAAGTTTTCAGTAAAATTGATTTTCCAACAGACTCATTCTTCCCGCCGAACGCAATACACCGTGGCGACCGTGACTCTTCTCATACATCTTCTTTTAAATGCGGTTGTGAAAACTGATTATACAGAAAAACGGGGCTGATTTCAGTCCCGTTTTGTTATGCTATTTTGAAATTGTTTCATAAAGTAATTTTATTCCGCTTTCAATTTTTACATCTTTTATTCCCGAAAAGCTTAACACAATCATATTTTCGGCTTTGTTGAACTGCATAGTTTTAATTAATGCGTCGTCAATTTTCTTTATAACAGAATCGTCAATCGTTTTATCCTTAAAAATCAGCGAAACATAAAGCGAAGTTTCGTTAAACACAATTTTAACGGATGTTCCGAAATATTTCTTTATGTTTGAAAGCATAAGGCTGCTTTTTTCAAGATAAATTCTTCTTGCTTTTCTCAGATGAACATCAAGCTTACCGTTATTAATATACTTTGCAAGGGCAATTTGTTCTGTTTTTGATGCTGTCTGATTTGTGTATTTTTTAATTTTGTTGTATTCATCGGTGAGCTTTTGCGGAAGAACCATATAACTGATTCTGACAGAGGGAAGAAGTATCTTTGAAAAAGAGCCGAGATAAACCGTGTTTTCGGTATCATAATTCTGTACGCACGGCATAGGGTGCGTACTATATCGAAGCTCACCGTTGTAATCGTCCTCAATAATCAAAACATTATTTTCTTTTGCCCATTTGATTATCTCAAGTCTGCGTGTAACAGGCATTGTAATGTTGCTGTTTACGGTAAAATTAGGATTTATAAGAATTATATCGGGCTTGATTTCTTCAAGTGAATCAATACAGGCTCCGTATTTATCACATCTGAAATATTTGATGTCATAACCGTGACTGTTGAACACATATTCACTCTGAATGTAGCTGTAATCCGCAAGTGCGATTTTCTTATTATTGCCGAGAAGTGAACAGAGTATGTGCAAAAGCGTCTGAGTACCTGCTCCGACGATAATATTTTCGTATGAGGTGTTTACACTCCGTGTGCCGAGGCTGTATTTTTGCAGAGCATTTCTCAGAATTTCTTCACCCTGTTCTTCACCGTAGGAAGTGAGCAGATAGTTTTGATTTAAAACTTCTTTAACATATTTTTTCCATTCGTTTATGTTGATTATACCGTCATCAATGCTTTTACTGCTGAAATCATATTCATAGTATCTTTTTGTTTTGTTGATGTTTGAAAACATTTTATCGCTTTTTGACGGTGTACCGCTGAACTGTGCCTCAACATAATATCCGCTTCTGGGCCTGTTTGATATATATCCCTCTGCACACAACTGTTCATACGCTCCGTTGACAGTAATTTTTGAAACATCAAGGTCGGTACTCAATCGCCTTATTGACGGAAGCTTTGTTCCTTTTTTCAAACTTCCCGTTTCAATTGATTTTCTGACTGACATATAAATCTGCCTGTAAAGCGGAGTTTTATCTTTTTTATTGATAATTATAAAATCGTACAGCATAACATCACCTACCGTATTTTAACATTTTGAAAATATTATTGCAATATCAGTGTATTACGGTTGAAATTATTTCCGTTAAAATGTATAATTATATGGTATGGCATAAATTCACTGAAATGGCATAAAATACTAATTGCAGAGGGGATTTTACAATGAATGCTATGGCTGATAAATTTTTTGACAGTATAAAAGGGAAAAAAGTTACTTTTATCGGAATCGGTACAAGCAATCTTCCGCTTATAAAACTTTTTGTTGAAAAGGGTGCAAAAGTTACTGCTTGCGATAAGAAGAATTTTGAAGATTTGGGACAGAACGGTATTAAGGCTAAAGAGTACGGTGCAGAACTTTTACTCGGCGAAAATTATCTTTCCGAGATTGATGCCGATATCGTTTTCAGAAGTCCCGGCACACCTTTTTATAAGGATGAGCTTGTTGCACTTCGTAACAAGGGTGTTGTTCTTACATCCGAAATGGAAGTTTTCTTCGACCTTTGCCCGTGCAGGATTATTGCTGTGACAGGTTCTGACGGCAAAACAACCACAACAACGATTATTTCTGAATTTTTAAAGGCGGCAGGTCTTAATGTACACCTCGGAGGTAATATCGGCAAGCCGCTTCTTCCTGAGATTGAAAGCGTAAATGACGATGACTGTGCAGTAGTTGAGCTTTCAAGTTTTCAGCTTATCTCTATGAGAAAGAGTCCGGATATTGCCGTGGTAACAAACCTTGCTCCTAACCATCTTGATATACACAAGGATATGCAGGAGTACATTGATTCAAAGAAAAATATCATTCTTCATCAGAATGCTTTTTCAAAGGCTGTTCTCAACCTTGATAATGAGATTACAAACGGTTTTTCCGACAGCGTAAGAGGTCAGCTCGCAAAGTTCTCCGTAAAAGAAAATGTTTTAAACGGCGCTTTCCTTGACGGCGATACAATCTGCTATAATGACTACGGAAAAATTACCCGTATTATGAACATTCATGACATCAAAATTCCCGGTATGCATAATGTAGAAAATTATCTTGCCGCTATTTCAGCCGTGTGGGGACTTGTTGATGCAGAAACAATGACAGCCGTTGCAAAGACTTTTGGCGGTGTTGCTCACCGTGCAGAGTTTGTAAGAGAGGTTGACGGTGTTAAGTATTACAACGATTCAATTGCGTCAAGTCCTACAAGAACCGCACTTGGCACACTTTCACTTTACAAGCAGAAAATCTGCATTATTGCAGGCGGATATGACAAGCATATTCCTTATGAGCCGCTCGGACCCGTAATCAACGATAAAGTAAAACTCCTTATTCTTCTCGGTGATACTGCCCCGAAAATTGAAAAAGCCGTTAAAGAGGCTTCAAACTATGATGCAGATGAAATTGAAATCGTCAATGTAACAAATATGGAAGAGGCTGTAGCTGTTGCCCGTGAGCGTTCAACAAAGGGAGATATTGTTTCGCTTTCACCCGCAAGTGCAAGCTTCGGACTTTACAAGAATTTTGAAGAAAGAGGTAATCACTTCAAGTCAATTGTCAACGCTTTGAAGTAAGATATACAATGAACACAAAAGAACTTATTTTTGAACTCTGCTGTGCAATGGGTGTGTCGGGCAGGGAAGAACCCGCTTTGTCTGTTGCCGAAAAGTTTTTATCGGATTACACTGATGACATAAAGATATCAAACGGCAGTCTTATGGCTGTTTGCGGTAACAAAAATTCAGATAAAACCATATTGCTTGACGCTCACATTGACCGCATAGGATTTATGGTTACCGAAATAAATGAAAACGGATTTGTAAAAGCTTCTCCGTGCGGAGGAATTGACGCAAGAACCCTTGCCGATACTCTGCTTTGTCTGCAGAACAATCCTGATGTAACAGGTGTTGTATGCTGTATGCCTCCTCATCTTTCCGACGGAAAAGAGGACAAGGCTATGCCAACCGACAAAATCTGGGTTGATTTCGGTCTGCCGTATGATGAAGTTAATAAACTCATTTCATTCGGTGATATGCTGACATTTGCCTCAAAGCCGGCAAATCTTTTGAACGGCAGAATTGTTGCGCCTTGCCTTGATAACAGATGCGGTGTTGCGTCACTTGTTAAGTGTGCAGAGTTATTGAAAGACAATGAAACAGATTATAAAGTAATTATCCTTTTAAGCTCTCAGGAAGAAACATTTGGCACAGGCGCTAAAACAGGTGCTTTTACAGTTGAAGCAGATGAGTCAATTGTTGTTGATGTAAGCTTTGCATCTCAGCCGGATGTTTCAGGGTTCTATTCTTCGGTTGAACTCGACAAAGGACCAATGATTTGCATTTCTTCAATTCTCAACAAAGAAATGAGCAAATCGCTTGAAAGCGTTGCAAAGAATAAAAATATACCGTATCAGCTTGAACCGATAGCAGGCAGAACAGGTACAAATGCAGACCATATTTCAATCAGCGGAAAAGGTGTAAAAACTGCTGTTGTATCAATCCCACAGCGATATATGCATACACAGAATGAAGTTATTTCTGTAGCTGATGTTGACAATACGGCAAAGCTTATTGCCGAATGCATTAAATGCGGAGGTGCTTTCAATGATTGACATAAAATTGCTTGAACAGCTTTGCCTTTGCAACGGTATTTCGGGTGATGAGGGGAATGTTCGCAATCTTATAATTAACGAGATTAAAGACTGTGCCGATGATATTAAAACGGATAATCTCGGCAACCTTATTGTGTTTAAAAAGGGAAAAAAGTCTGCAAAAAGCAAACTTATGGTGTCGGCACATATGGATGAAGTAGGTCTTATGGTAACGGATATAACATCTGACGGTTACCTTAAATTTGACGAGGTCGGAGGAATTGACAGAAGAGTTCTTCCCGGTAAGCGTGTATGTGTTGGCAGAAACGGTCTTAACGGTGTAATAGGTGTGAAACCGATTCATCTTACAAACGGTGATGAAAAAACTGCTGTTCCGAAAATGAATGATATGTACATTGATATCGGTGCCGAAAGCAGGGAAGATGCGCTTAAATATGTAAACTACGGTGACGGCATTAATTTTGAGGGCGATTTTAAGATTAACGGCAAAACTGTTGTTACAAAGGCACTTGACGACCGTTTCGGCTGCTATGTGCTTATTAATCTTATAAAATCCGAACCCGAATATGATATGTATTTCACATTTGTTGTTCAGGAAGAAGTGGGATTGCGTGGTGCAAGACCTGCGGCTTTTACGGTTAATCCTGATTTTGCTCTTGTTATCGAAAGCACAACTGCCGCTGATGTTGCGGAGGTTGATGCATCTCATCAGGTATGCAATTTGTCAAAAGGCGCAACGGTTACCGTAATGGATAGGGCGACAGTTTATGATAAAGAAATGATAAGTGCCGCTTTTGAACTTGCCGAAAAGAATAACATAGCTGTTCAGTATAAGAGAGCAGTTGCAGGCGGTAATGATTCGGGTGCAATTCATCAGAGCAGAGGCGGAGTGAGAACTCTTGCGGTATCACTTCCGTCAAGGTATATTCATGCTCCTTCAACTGCGGCAAACCTTGATGATTGCGAAAGTGTTTTAAAACTTGCAAAAGTATTGTCCGATTATATTGCGGGCGGAAATTTAGCGAAAGGAAAGACGGTCTGAATGATAGTAACCGCCAATGAAAATTATATAAATGTAATTATGAACCTGTCGGCGGAAGATCCGTTTGCGTGCAGAATAATTTCTCAGTACAACAGTTACGATTCATCGCTTGCTTTTGTTGACTACTGGACGATAATTGACGATAAAACAGATGAGTGTACAGGTGCAATTTCCCGATGCGGAACAAACTTCATTTTATTTCTCACAGATAAAACAAATCTTGAAGAAGTTTCGTCATTTATGCGTGTTGCGGGTGCGTCAAGTGCAATATGCAGCGGAGATTTTAACCTTAATTTATACGGTAGTAAATCCGTTTCGGGTGTTATTCTGAAAAAATCAGAACCGTTTCAAAATGTTGACGAAAGTATAAATTTTGCTGTTCCCGATATTAAAGAGGTTTATAATCTCATCGTAAGTTGTGCCGATGAAAATTTTGTTCCGCCGCCGTTTGATGATTTTTATGTTGATGTGAATCACAAGCTTCGTCATAATGCAACGAGAATGTACGGTGTTTATGACGGCACAAAACTTGTTGCAATGGCTATGACCGTTGCCGAAAGCAGTAACGGTGCCGTGTTGGGTGCGGTATCGTGTCATCCCGACTACAGAAAGCACGGCTACGGTTCAACTGTTGTAAAGTACATATCCAACAGACTGATTGCCGAGAACAAGACCGTGTATCTTCACAGAGCCAAGAATGCAAATCAGTCGTTTTATAATAATCTTGGTTTTGAACAGTGCGGATCATGGCAGGAATATTATTTTGAAAGGTGATATATTTGAGTTTTTTTGATATAGATGAAAGAGTTATAAAAGCATCCGAAAAGGCAATGGAGCTTTGCAGGGACAAGCTTGCGGAGATTGACAATATTCAGGAATACAACCAGCAGAAGATGATAAAGGCTTTTCAGCTTGCAGATGTTCGTGAAAGCCACCTTTGGGGTTCTACAGGCTACGGATACGACGATGCAGGCAGAGAGGCTCTTGACAAGGTCTATGCCTATGTATTTGATGCTGAAGATGCACTTGTTCGTCATAATTTCGTAAGCGGTACTCATGCCCTTACAGTTGCACTTTTCGGCGTTTTAAGACCTGGGGATACAATGCTTTCCGTAACAGGAATGCCGTATGATACAATCCGTTCTGCTATTGGCATTGAGGGGGACTATCCGGGCTCACTCAAGGACTTTTCAATAAAATTTGAAATGACCGGGCTTAAACCTGACGGAACGCTTGATTATGACAAAATCGCAAGTGACATTGCAGAGAAAAAGCCTAAAATGGTTTACATACAGCGTTCAAGAGGCTACAGCACAAGACCTACGCTCACATGGAGAGAAATCAAAAAGCTTTGTGAAATTTCAAAAGCCAATTCGCCCGAAAGTATTATTATGCTCGATAACTGTTACGGTGAATTCATTGACAAGGTTGAACCTTTGTCGGTTGGTGTTGATATGATGGCAGGCTCTCTTATCAAGAATCCGGGCGGCGGTATTGCTCCTACAGGAGGATATATTGCAGGTAAGAAAGAACTTGTAGAGATGTGTGCCTACAGACTTACCACTCCCGGTACAGGCAAAGAAATCGGTGCTACTCTTAACGCAAACAGAGAACTTTTTATGGGTGCGTACCATGCTCCTCATGTTACGGGGGAAGCACTTAAAACTGCAGTATTTGCATCGGCACTTTTTGAAATTCTTGGTTATGAAACAAGTCCTAAGTACAATGATGCAAGAGGAGATATCATTCAGCTTATCATGCTCGGTAATGCCGAAAAGGTATGTCGCTTTTGCGAGGGTGTTCAGAGCGGTTCGGCTGTTGACAGCTTTGTATCTCCGATTCCGTCGGATATGCCGGGTTATGAAAGTCAGGTAGTTATGGCGGCAGGCGCATTTACTCTCGGTTCATCTATTGAACTTTCTGCAGACGCACCTCTGCGTGAACCCTATGCGGTATGGATGCAGGGAAGTCTTAATTTCCACAGCGGTAAGCTTGGTGTAATGCTTGCGGCAAGTAAGATTTTAAGAGATAAAAAATAATATAATCTAAGAGCTTATTTGTGGCTTTGATTATAACAGCAAATAAAAAATCCCGCTTACAAAAGCGGGATTTTTCTATGATTTTTTACTGCGTAAGTTTTTAAAAAAGTCGGTGAGAAGTTTTGAACACTCCTCCTGCATAATACCGCCGACTGATTCGGGTTTGAAATTGAACGGCATTTGAAACAGATTCGTAATTGTACCGCAAGCGCCGTTTTTTAAGTCGTAAGCACCGAAATATACCTTTGGAATATGAGCGTTGATTATTGCACCTGCACACATAGGGCAAGGCTCAAGTGTTACATAAATTTCACAGTTCCACAATCTCCAACCGCCAAGCCTTTGACAGGCATTGTATATTGCGTCGGTTTCGGCATGAAGAAGAGCGTTCTTGCCTTGTTCACGGCGATTTCTTCCTGTGGCAACAATTTCATCATTTCTGACAATTACCGCACCGACGGGAACTTCGTTTTCCGCAGCGGCAATCTCAGCCTGTTCAATAGCCTTTTGCATATAGTATAAAGTTTTATCCATTGTTAATTAATCCTAAATTTGTGATTGTAGTTATCAGAAAAAGTACAAGTGAAAGTATGATACCGGGATTCACAAGAAATGCAGTCATTTTCTCTTTTAAGTTAAGTTCACTTACAATTCCGTCTTTCTTATCAGACATTTTGAAAAAGTTCTTATCATTTTTGGCAAGTACGATATATGAAACAAAGCCTACAACACAGAAGAAAATAATCAGGCTGTAACTGATTATTGTCGCCGCATAATCGGAAACAATGTTTGCATCTCTTAAAATGCTCATGGAAACAGCATATAGGTTATTAAGAAAATGGATTGCAATTGACGGAAGAATGGAATTGAATTTGCAATCGACATACGCAAAAATAAGTCCGAGAATAAACGCAAACGGAATTTGTGATATATTCTGATGCATTGCACCGAACAAAATTGCAGAGCCTATAACTGCTGTTGTGTCACCGAACTTTCTCAGAGAACCCATAACTATTCCTCTGAAAGCAAATTCTTCGGCAAAAGCGGGGACGATTGCTGTTGAAATTATGTTCAGAACAATACTCAAAACACTTGAATCTCCGATTGTCAATCCCGAAGATGTGTTTTCAATTCCGAAAAGCGAGAAGTTGTCTGCGATAACGCTCGTGGCAACATTTGCAATCATCGCACCCCCCATTCCGAGAAACAGAATGGGTATCATACTTTTTTGTTTTACATATTTTGTGCTGATAATATCATTTAAACTGTTTCTTGAAAGCTTTATATAAAAAAATGCAGGAACAACAACGGCAAATACGGAAATAAATATATCCATAAAGTAAGTCAGCATTGAATAATTGTCAGAATAAATATATTTTGCCGAACCAAAAGCCTTGAAAACTTCTACAACTATCATTGCGCTTACTGTCATTGTAAGCGAATACGCAAATACAAAAAAACCTAAACCGCTTGATCTTTGCTTGAGATTATCATACTGGAACTCTTTTTTGAAATTGCGGTTATAATTAAGGTTATTGTCGTAAAACGGCATATTATTACCCGAAAACTGGTTATTTATCAAATTATCACATCCTCAAAGCTATTCTAACATAGAGGCATATTATTTTCAAGGATTAAAACATCCGTATAAAGTATTTGCATGATTAAAATGATGTAACCCGACAAAAAGTAACTTTAAAATACAGTATAATAAATTCACCCAAAATCGACGCCAAGGAAGAAAAACCGTTTGTATTTTCACGCAAATTGATTCACCTCTATTTACAGCGTAGAAATTAAGACGAAAAATTTAAAAATACAACTTGATTTTTCCTGATTTGTATTGTATAATATGTTTTGCATTTGCCGGTGTGATGGAATTGGCAGACGTAGCGGACTCAAAATCCGCCGGTAGCGATACCGTACCGGTTCAAGTCCGGTCACCGGCACCAAAAGGACATTAACTCATAGAGTTAGTGTCCTTTTTTAGTATATTTCGGAGGGCGATAATTATGGGCGGAATAAGCGTTATGCTTTTAATGGGAATGCTTTCGGCTATGTATGTGTTTTTTATAGCAGTAATTGCCATGCTGATTATTTATTTTGCAGTAAGCTATGTTTTTGAGAGCATTGCGGCAATGGGTATGTGCAAAAACTTGTACTATAAGCACAGTGCAACTGCGTGGATTCCGTTTTATAATAAATATCTCCTCGGTAAAATTGCAGGAAATAAGGTTTTAGGAATAATAGAAGGTGTGCTGAACCTTTCAATCGCAACCGTTGCCGTTCTGTTTTTTTGTTTTGAACTGGAAATCGGTATCATCGGCTTGATTGCCCTGTTAGCTTGTGTCATTGCCTCATTTGTGATAGATGTAATTATCGCCGATAAAATATTCAAAAATCTTAACATCAGATATTCGGATGTTCTCACAGTAGTAAATGTTCTTACCTTCGGACTTTTTAGACCTATAATACTTTTTATATTCAGAAATAAACAAAAAACGATTGGATAACTGTAGGATAAATCAAGATTTATAAATGCGTCACAAAGTAATTGCCGTATTGTAGCGGCAGTCAGTGACCTCCAATCGAAACGATTGAAAAATGTTATATTGAACACATACTTTTGATAAGGCTTGTTTATTTTTTTATGATATTAATATATTAAAATAAACAAAAAATAAAAAATGGAGGTGTTTTTATGCTATGCTACAAATTAGAGTCTGATGAAGTTGCTTTGTTTGAAAGTGATGTTTCTTTAAAAGAAAATAAAGACAAAAATGTAATTTTAATTACAAACCATAATATTGTTATTGAAACAACAAAAAAGAAAATGTTTAAAAAGCCTGAATTTTCCTTGCAAGTTTATCCAACATCTGATATTAAGTTATATAATGACCAACCGCAAATTAAACAAAAATCTAATGATGTATTTGTATCTCTTATAAATAAGGAACTACAATTAACATTTGAATCTATGTTTCTAGCTCGCAAATTTGTAACTAAGGCTATAGAATCTGTGACGGGAAAGACTGTTTCTGCTCGTGGTGCTGGAAAAATAAAGAGCGCTATCGGTTTGGTCGATGATACGCTTGGTATAGATACGATAGGAACAATTTCTGGAGTAATGGAAAATGGTGTTGTTAAGTCGATTTTAGGTGGAACAAAGAGTAGACAAAATGCTGAATCGGTATCTAACAATTCAGGAATAATTGACACAGTAGCAGATGTTGTCGAAATTGCAACAGGTAAAGATGTTCCAAAATTAAATCCTAACAATAAATGTGAAATGTCTTATGATGAAAAAATCGATGCAGTTAAAAAGTTGAAAGGTTTGCTTGATATGGGAGCAATAACACAAGAAGAGTTTGATGCTAAAAAGAAAGATTTATTAGGACTTTGATCATAATTTCTAAGGAACAACCCATGCCGTGTTGTTCCTTTTCCTTTTGCAAAAATGTCCTGTTTAAGATTATTTTTGTTTCATAATTTTTTGATACAGGCAATTTTTAAAAAAATTCGTCAATTTTTTTATTTTTAATTCTCATACGGTTGCTTATTTTTGATTTATATATTATAATGTATCTTGTATTGTTTTTTAATTACGGCGCAAAGCCGCATCTTTATGGAGGATTTGATTATGGAAAAGAAAGAATTACTTTACGAAGGAAAAGCTAAAAAGGTATTTTCTACAGAAGATCCCGATCTCTGCATCGTTTCCTACAAGGATGACGCAACTGCATTCAACGGCGAGAAAAAGGGCACAATCGTTGGCAAGGGTGTTGTAAACAACCGTATGTCAAACTTTATGTTCAAGCTTCTTGAAAAGCATGGCATTGCAACAGACTTTGTTGAAGAGCTTAACGACAGAGATACAGTCCTCAAGAAGGTTGAAATTGTTCCTCTCGAGGTAATTTTAAGAAATAAAGCTGCCGGCAGTCTTTCAAAGCGTCTCGGTCTTCCCGAAGGCACTCCGATGAAGACTCCTGTTCTTGAATTCTGCTATAAGAACGATGAACTCGGCGATCCTATGGTAAATGAATATCACATCCTCGCAGCAGGCTTTGCTACAAAGGAAGAAATCGACACAATCACAGAAATGGCTTTCAAGATTAATGAGATTATGATTGAATTCTTCAAGCAGTGCAAGGTTGATCTTATCGACTTCAAGATTGAGTTCGGCAGATATAAGGGCAAGATTCTCCTTGCTGACGAAATTTCTCCCGATACATGCCGTTTCTGGGATATGGATACTCAGGAGAAACTCGACAAAGACCGTTTCCGTCGTGATATGGGCGGTGTTGAAGAGGCTTATGCCGAAATGATGAAGCGTGTAGGTCTTGCATAATAACTACATTGTGAATTTTTGAATTAAGATATGTGAATTAAACTTTGGATAGTTATTTTGATTAATCGGATGGTGGCACCTTGGAATTTTCTTTCGATAATTTTGCAAAAGAAGGTCTGCACGAAGAGTGCGGAGTATTCGGCATATTCAGCGACGGCACAATTAACCCTGCATACGCTTGTTATAACGGCTTGCTTGCTCTCCAGCACAGAGGACAGGAAAGCTGCGGCATCGCTGTATCTGACGAAGGTGTAATTGATTATCACAAAGATATGGGCCTTGTTACCGAGGTCTTTAACAACAAAATTCTTGATTCTCTCAACGGACAAATGGCGGTTTCGCATGTCCGTTACTCGACTGCAGGCGGTTCTGTGCTGGAAAATGCACAACCGCTTGTTATGCGTTATGTAAAGGGTACGCTTTCAATTGCCCATAACGGCAACCTTACCAATGCACTTGAAATCCGCAGAAGTCTTGAACAGCGCGGCGCAATCTTTCAGACAACAATCGACAGCGAGGTTATCTGCTATGTAATTGCCCGTGAAAGACTTAAATGTCATTCTGTTGAAGATGCCGTTGCACGAACAATGCAGGTAATTGAGGGAGCTTATTCGCTCCTTGTTATGAGCCCGAGAAAGCTTATTGCGGTTCGTGATCCTCACGGATTCAGACCGCTTTGTATGGGCAAGTACAACGATTCCTATGTTTTTGCAAGTGAAAGTGCGGCTCTTGATGCCTGCGGTGCAGAATTTGTCCGTGATGTTGAACCGGGCGAAATCGTAATTGTAGACCAAAACGGTGTCCGCAGTATGAAACCCGACTTTGGTGACAAGAAAAAGGCACTTTGCATTTTTGAGTATATTTACTTTGCCCGTTCAGACTCCTTTATTGACGGAGTAAGCGTTTATGAGGCAAGAAAGCAGGCAGGACGAATTCTTGCAAGGAAATACCCTGTTGAGGCTGATATGGTTGTCGGTGTTCCCGAATCGGGAATTGACGCCGCAATCGGTTACAGCGAAGAATCCGGAATTCCTTATGAAAAGGCTATTGTGAAGAACAGCTACATCGGCAGAACCTTCATAAAGCCAAGTCAGAAGGAACGAATGAAAAGCGTAAAAATTAAACTCAACCCGATTGCCGACAAAATCAAAGGCAAGAGAGTTGTTATTATTGATGACAGCATTGTGCGTGGTACAACTGTTGACCGAATTGTTACAATGCTCAAAGAGGCAGGCGCAAAAGAGGTACATATGCGTATCAGTTCACCTCCGTTTATGTGGCCGTGTTATTACGGTACTGACATTCCGTCAAGAGGAGAACTTATTGCCTGCAACCATACAATCGAAGAAATCACAAAGCTCAGCAAGGCTGATTCCCTCGGATACCTCCCTGTTGAGTCACTTCGTGAGATGATTCACAACGCTCCAGTAGGCTTTTGTGACGGTTGCTTTACGGGTAATTACCCCGCTCCTATCACAAAAGAAACCTTTAAGGGCAAAGAGCGCGGCGGAATGAACTTCGATGAAAACAATAAAAAGGACAACTAATTGAAAGGATGTAAATAATGGTAAAAGATACTTATGAATCACCCTTGTCAGCCCGTTATGCAAGCAAGGAAATGAAATACATTTTCTCGCCGGATAAAAAATTCAGAACATGGAGAAAACTCTGGATTGCTCTTGCAGAATCGGAAAAAGAACTCGGACTCCCAATTACACAGGAGCAGATTGACGAACTCAAGGCTCATGCTGATGATATCAACTATGAAGTTGCACAGGAAAGAGAGAAAATTGTTCGTCACGATGTAATGTCACATGTATATGCTTACGGTGTTCAGTGTCCGAACGCAAAGGGCATTATTCATCTCGGAGCAACCTCCTGCTATGTCGGTGATAACACAGATATCATCATTATGACAGAAGGACTCAAGCTTATCAGAAATAAGCTTATCACCGTTATTCGCAACCTTTCAAAGTTTGCCGATGAATACAAGGCTCTTCCAACCCTTGCATTCACTCATTTTCAGCCTGCACAGCCTACAACAGTAGGTAAGAGAGCGACTCTCTGGCTTCAGGAGCTCCTTATGGATCTTGAAGATGTTGAGTATCAGCTTTCAAAGGCTAAGCTTCTCGGTTCAAAGGGTACAACAGGTACACAGGCAAGTTTCCTTGAGCTCTTTGACGGAGATCACGAAAAGTGCAAAATGCTTGACCGTAAGATTGCAGAAAAAATGGGCTACAAGGCTTGTTTCCCTGTATCAGGTCAGACATATTCAAGAAAGCTTGACTCACAGTTCCTTAATGTTCTTGCAGGAATTGCCCAGTCGGCCGCTAAATTCTCAAATGATATCAGACTTCTTCAGCACCTCAAAGAGGTTGAAGAGCCGTTTGAAAAGAATCAGATCGGTTCATCGGCTATGGCTTACAAGCGTAACCCAATGAGAAGTGAGCGTATAGGTTCACTTTCAAGATATGTTATGGTAGATGTTCTCAACGGTTACTTTACAACTGCCACACAGTGGTTTGAAAGAACACTTGATGATTCAGCCAACAAGCGTCTCAGCGTTCCGGAGGCATTCCTCGCAGTTGACGGCATCCTTTCACTTTATGCAAATGTTGCAGACGGTCTTGTCGTTTATCCAAAGGTAATTGAACAAAGACTCAGAAAAGAACTTCCGTTCATGGCAACGGAGAATATTATGATGGATGCAGTTAAAAAGCGTGGTGCTGACAGACAGCAGCTTCACGAGAAAATCCGTGAGCATTCAATGGCTGCGTCAAGAGTAGTTAAGGTTGAAGGCGGCGAAAATGATCTTCTCGAAAGAATTGCCGCAGATGAGGCATTCGGCGTTACTCTTGAAGAGCTTGAAAAAATTCTCAAGCCTGAAAACTACACAGGCAGAGCAAAAGAGCAAACAGAGGACTTCCTCAACGAGTGCATCAAGCCTGTTCTTGAAAAGTACGCAGATGTTGAGTCTGACAAGCCTGAAATCAATGTTTAATTAGACTGATTTAATCGAACCTTTGGTTCAAGTATATATTTTATTTATAGCAGACCATGCGTCTGTAAAAAGGAGTTTTGTAAAATGGTAAAAGCAATTGTAGGTGCCAACTGGGGCGACGAGGGCAAGGGTAAAATTACCGATGTTCTTGCAAACGACAGCGACATCGTAATTCGTTTTCAAGGCGGTGCAAACGCAGGACATACAATTGTCAACGATTACGGAAAATTTGCTCTTCACCAGCTTCCTTCGGGTGTTTTTCATCAGAATATCACCAATATAATCGGCAACGGTGTTGCTTTCAGCGTTGAAAACTTCGTTAAGGAAATGGCTCACCTCAAAGATCGCGGAGTTCCCGAGCCAAACATTATTATTTCTGACAGAGCACAAATTGTTATGCCTTACCATGTAGCATTTGACTGCTATGAGGAAGAGCGCCTCGGCAAAAATTCTTTCGGTTCAACAAAGAGCGGTATCGCTCCGTTCTATTCTGACAAGTATTCAAAAATCGGTTTCCAGATTAATGAGCTTTATGATGATCCCGATTCACTCAGAGATAAAATCAGACATGCGCTTGAAATCAAGAATGCAACTCTGAAAAACCTCTACAACAAGCCCGAAATCACAGAACAGGAAGTTTTTGACAAGCTAATGGAATATAAAGAACTTCTTGCTCCTTATGTCGGTGACGCATTCACTTTTGTTCATAATGCGCTCAAAGACGGAAAGAATATTCTTCTTGAAGGACAGCTCGGTTCACTCAAGGATACTGACTTCGGTATTTATCCTATGGTTACTTCATCTAACACAATTGCAGGTTACGGTGCTGTAGGCGCAGGTATTCCTCCGTATGAAATCAAAGAAATCATCACAGTTGTCAAGGCTTATTCAAGTGCAGTAGGCGCAGGTGAATTTGTTTCTGAAATCTTCGGCGATGAGGCTGACGAACTTCGCAGAAGAGGCGGTGACGGCGGAGAATTCGGTGCAACAACAGGCAGACCGAGAAGAATGGGTTGGCTTGACCTCGTTGCAACACGCTACGGTTGTATGGTTCAGGGTGCAACACAGGTTGCGTTCACGGTTCTTGATGTTCTCGGATATCTTGATGAAATCCCTGTTTGTGTAGGTTATGAGCTTGACGGCAAGGAAATTGACTACTTCCCGTCAACAACAAAGCTTAAAAGATGCAAACCTATCCTCAAAAAGCTCAAGGGCTGGAAGTGTTCAATTTCAGGTATTACAGAATATGACAAGCTTCCTAAGGAATGCCGTGAATACATTGAATTTGCCGAAAAGGCTATCGGTGTGCCGATTACAATGGTTTCAAACGGTCCTTCCAGAAACGATATTATTTACAGATAATTAAAATATTAATTGAATACCGCACAAACTCTGTGCGGTATTCTTTAAATTTGAAAGGAATTTTACTATGAGCAATGCTACAAAAGAAACTGTCATTGTTCTTGATTTCGGCGGTCAGTACAATCAGCTGATTGCAAGAAGAGTTCGTGAGTGCAATGTGTATTGCGAAATTCTTCCTTATACCGTTGATATTCAGAAAATAAAAGACATTAACCCAAAAGGTATTATCTTCACAGGCGGTCCTAACAGCGTTTATGACGAGTCATCACCGCACTATACTCCTGAAATTTTTGAACTCGGAATCCCGATTCTCGGCATTTGCTACGGTTGTCAGCTTATGGCATACACGCTCGGAGGCAATGTTGTTTCGGCTACAGACAATTCATCAAGTGAGTACGGCAAGACAGTTACAAGATATAATAACAATGATATCCTCTTTAAATCCGTAAAGAGTGAAGGAATTTCATGGATGAGTCACCGTGACTATATCAATGAAACTCCCGAAGGATTCAGCATTACAGCTACAACGGATGTATGTCCCGTAGCCGCAATGTCATGTCCTGAAAAAAAGTTTTACGGTGTTCAGTTCCATCCTGAAGTTAACCATACAGATAACGGTAAAGATATGCTCCGTTCATTCCTTTATGATGTTTGCGAATGTAAGGGTGAGTGGAAAATGGAAAGCTTCATCGACACAACTGTTGCACAGCTTAAAGAGCAGATTGGTGACAAGGGTGTAGTTCTCGGACTTTCGGGTGGTGTAGATTCATCCGTTGCCGCAGCACTTCTCAGCAAGGCAGTCGGTAAACAACTTACCTGTGTTTTCGTGGATCAGGGACTTATGAGAAAAGACGAGGGAGACTTTGTAGAGCAGACCTTTACAAAGCTTTTTGATATGAACTTTGTCCGCATTAATTGTCAGGAAGAGTTCCTTGCAAAGCTTAAAGGTGTTGAAGAACCCGAAGAAAAACGCCACATTATAGGTACAGAATTTTATAAGGTGTTTTGGAACAAAATCCGTGAAAGCTACGGCGAGGGTTACTTTGCACAGGGTACAATTTATCCCGACCGTATCGAAAGCGGTAAAGGCGATGCCGCAAAAATCAAAACACATCACAATCAGGTTGGTATCCCGGAAGATATTGACTTTGCAGGTGTAATTGAACCGCTTAAAGACCTTTTCAAGGATGAGGTACGAGTAGTAGGTGAGAAGCTTGGACTTCCGCACGACCTCGTATGGCGTCAGCCGTTCCCGGGTCCGGGACTCGGTGTGCGTGTAATCGGTGAAGTTACAGCCGAAAAGGTTCGTATTCTTCAGGAAGCCGATGCAATTCTTCGTGATGAAATGGATAAGTGCGGTTACGCAGATAAGATGAGCCAGTTCTTCGCAGTCCTCCCGGGTGTTAAAACCGTTGGCGTTATGGGTGACGCAAGAACATATGACGAACTCATCGCTCTCCGTGCCGTTACAACCGATGACTTTATGACAGCCGACTGGGCAAAAATCCCCTACGAAATCCTAGGCAGAGTCTCCAACCGCATCATAAATGAAGTAGAACATGTCAACAGAGTAGTCTATGATATAACAAGTAAACCCCCCGGAACAGTAGAGTGGGAATAATACCAAGAGTGCTGTAAACCCGCATAAACACAGGGTTTTCAGCTATCAAATTCCCGATTTGATAGCAAAATGATAGCAAACCGTAAAACGCCATTATTTTAAGTGTTCTATCGGTTTGCAGGTACAATTATCTTAATACTATAAAAGGCATTACTGACTTTTGCAGTCGGTAATGCCTTTTTTGCGTTTATTTGCTTATTTGTTTTGACTTAAAAAGTTTTCTAGTGCTTTGATTTTTTCGTCAATACCCTTCATACGGTCACTTATGCCGTTTTGACAGATGATTTGTTGTGTTTTTAGTATTTCTTTTATCAATTCTTTTTCACATTGTTTTCGTTTTTGTTGCTCATCTATTTGACGGTATAATTCGAATTTTAATGTTATTTTTGGATTAACAATGGATTTCTCGTTAAAACCGAAATAAGCGGGATTTTTCTTAAATTCAAATAAATGAGTTGCGCAACGGACTAACACAAAAACAGATTCGCCAATGTATAAAGGTGCGATATCACCATTTGCATTGATAACACTTACTTTATACACACCTGCTCCAATTGCTTCTATGAAATTGCTTGAAAAGAAATCAATTTTAGTTTGTATTTTCATAAGTAACACCTTTATTCAATATTGATTGCAGGATAGTTATAACGCCAACGGTCGTATTCCTCTTTTGTGCTTTCTCCGTTCTTAAGTTTTTCGGCTTGCTCCTGCCAAGCGGAAAACATATCGAACAATTTAAGATAGTTTGTTCCCATACCCTTATCAAGGCGTATGCAAAGCTCGTCATCAAGTTTATCAATACGGAAACCGTATAAATCCTTAAGAGTAAACAGAGTGTGCATTAATCCGTTGTAGCTGTCAATGTCGGGCACAGTTAAGGCACTTGTCGATATGCCAAACACGTTTGCAAGATTGTTTGTTAAATCAGCCTTAGGCGTTCTGCTGCCGGATTCATACTGTGCCATACGGATGTCAGCGGTTTTCTCCGGAAAGCCTACCTGCATACCGAGATATTTTTGAGTCATACCTTTTAAATTTCTAAAAAATCTTATTCTTTCGCCGATAGCCATAATATAGCCCCTCTCATTTTACTGTTAAATATCATAGCATAACAAGTTAAGCAATGTCAAGTAACATAAAACAAAAAAGCTTAATATTTTTGCGAAAACCACTTGATATAACGGAATATGTTTAGTATAATCATTAAGCAAATAGCGTTAAGTCTATTTGCAAACAACTGAATAGTCGTCATACATCACGGTAATGGTGTATCCGCTCGGGCAAATCGGAATGCGGTCAGAAAGTTCTCCGACACTAAATAATTATGAAAATTAAGAATGAAAGGATGATGTTAATGTCAAACAAAATGTTTATGCGTGTTGAAGATGTGGCAGAAGAAATGGGCGTTTCCGTTTCTTACGCTTACAAACTTATACGCAAATTAAATAAAGAATTGCAGTCAACCGGGTGTATTACAATTCCCGGCAGAATTGACCGTAAATTCTTTCACGAAAAATTTTACTCAACCAAAACAATTGAAAGGAGCGATTAAAATGGGAGCATTTAAAAATGAAAAAAACGGAACTTGGTATGTGCAGTTCCGTTACACAGACTGGCAAGGCTTGCGACAGCAAAAATTAAAGCGTGGCTTTGCCACCAAACGAGAGGCACAGGAATGGGAACGAGCATTCCTGACCGAAAAGAAAGCCGATGTCACTATGCCATTTAAGACTTTTACGGAATTGTACGAAAAAGATGTTAGACCAAAGTTAAAGGAAAACACTTGGCTTACCAAAGAACATATTATTAAAACTAAAATATTGCCATATTTTGAGCATAAGCGATTATGCGATATATCGGCAAAAGATGTTATCACTTGGCAAAATGAGATTAGAAAAATGACTAATTCAAGCGGAGAGCCGCTTTCTCAAGGGTATTTAAAGACGATTCACAATCAATTGAGCGCATTGTTTAATCACGCAATCAAGATTTACGGTTTAAGATTAAATCCTGCCTCTACGGTCGGTAATATGGGTAAGGAAGAACGCAAGGAAATGAGTTATTGGACTGTGGAGGAGTACAGTAAGTTCTCTGATGAAATGATGGACAAGCCTATTTCATATTATGCGTTTCAAATGCTTTATTGGACAGGTATTCGTGTAGGCGAGTTGCTTGCATTAACTGCCGGTGATTTTGACTTTAAAAACAATATGCTTACAATCAACAAATCTTATCAAAGATTGCACGGAGAAGATGTTATCACTACCCCGAAAACGGAGAAAAGCAATCGAACAATAAAAATGCCGCAGTTTTTATGTGATGAAATGCAAGAATACTTGAAAATGTTTTATTCACCGAATAACAGCGACAGGATATTTCCTATTTCAAAAAGCTATCTTCATCACGAAATGGACAGAGGTTCAAAAGCCGCAGGGGTAAAGCGTATTCGTATTCACGATTTAAGACATTCGCATGTTTCGCTTTTAATAAATCAAGGCTATCAAGCCGCCGCTATTGCGGATAGAGTAGGTCACGAAACCGTAGAAATTACCGACAGATATACACATATATATCCGTCAAAACAAAATGAAATGGCAAATACGCTTGATGAATTATGGAAGGAGAGAAAGTAATATGTCACTTAAAAACAGAGATGAACATAACCGTTGGAGAAACAAGACTGTGGCTTTTAGAGTTTCACCAGAGGAGTGGGAACAGATTGAACGCTATGTTCAGCTTTCGGGTTTAACCAAACAGGACTATATTACAAGGCGACTTGTAAACAAAGAGGTTGTAGTTCAAGGCAATCCGAGAGTATATAAGGCTTTGCGTAATAATCTTGCAGATGTACTTACGGAATTACAGAGGATTGAAAACGGCGGTGAAGTCAATGACGAATTACTTGACTTAATCAAAATGATTGCCGATATTCTCGGTGGATTAAAGGAGGTATTAGAATGACAGAAAAAGAAAAGACCGCTCCGGTTGTATCTGTTGGCGCAGATACGGAGCAGTCACTAAATGTATGTAATGATAGTATAACCGATTTTAATGAGGATGGCAAGAGCTTAGATGATTATCTTGAGGAAATGCAAAAAGAATTTTTGCAACAGTTTGATCCATCACATTTGAAAACGATTTCTATGCGTGAGTTATATAACACGGTGTATCAAAGCAAACCGCCATTGATTGACGGCTTGCTTTACCCCGGAACATATATTTTTGCAGGAGCTCCGAAACTTGGCAAAAGTTTTCTTATGGCACAGCTTGCTTACCATATCAGCACAGGCACACCGCTTTGGAATTTTGATGTAGAAAAAGGAACTGTCCTATACCTTGCTCTCGAAGACGACTACCACAGATTGCAGGAAAGATTGTACCGAATGTTCGGAACGGAGAGTACAGACAATTTGTACTTTTCTGTTTCGGCAGGTCAACTTGGAAATGGACTTGACGAACAGCTTACAAGATTTATGGCAGAACACTCAGATACAAGATTGATTATCGTAGACACACTTCAAAAGGTGCGTGAAGTCGGCGGGGATAATTATAGCTACGCAAATGATTATGAGATTATCACAAGACTCAAAAAGTTTGCGGATAGTTATGGAATATGCTTGCTGCTTGTTCACCATACAAGAAAGCAAAACTCCGATGACAAGTTTGATATGATTTCAGGAACTAACGGATTGCTTGGTGCCGCTGACGGTGGCTTTATTTTACGGAAAGAAAAGCGTACAAGCAATTCGGCAACGCTTGAAGTTTCGGGCAGAGACCAACCGGATCAAAAAATTTATCTTAGTCGCAATTCCAAAACTCTTGTGTGGGAACTTGAGAGAACCGAAACTGAACTTTGGAAGTTGCCGCCTGAACCATTGCTTGAAAATATCGCTGTCAAAATCACAAATGAAAATCCCGAATGGTATGGCAGTCCGACGGAGCTTGTTGAATTTCTCGGTGCTGATATGAAAGCAAATGCATTGACTATGAAGTTGAATATCAATGCTGGGCGTTTGTTTAACGAGTATGGAATAAGTTATCAAAACAAACGCTGTCACGATGGGCGTAAAGTCAGTTTGACTTATGAACAGCGTGACGATGTGTGACGGTTGTGTCGCTGTTTTAGGCGGTGGCAAAATCACCGTCACTATCGACACAGACCGTCACGCAATAAAGTTTTTGCAGGGTGCAGGAGGCTTTTTCCAAAAAGCCGCACCTGCCCCTCGGAGAGCGCAAAACCTGCTTGCAGGTTGCATTTTTGATGGCTCCGCTGTCAAAAGTGCTTTTGCGTTACTCTTGACAAGAGTAACAGAACCGAGAACGAGCAAGTTTATGAGATTGGAGGTATAACTTATGCAAAGAACGATAAGCGCAATGGTGGGTAAAGGCTCGGTAAATCACAACAGCCGAAAGTTCAAGGCGGAAAATGTTGACGGTAACAGAACGCACCTGAACATTGATTACTGCAACGAGCCGATAAAGAAAATCTATCACGAATTGTTTGATGAAGCACTCAAAAGATACAATGAAAAGCAGACAAGAGCCGACCGCAAAATAGAAAATTACTATGAGAAAATCAGAAATTCAAAGCAGGAAAGACCGTTCCACGAACTGATTTTGCAGATTGGTGATAAAGAAAATATGAGTGCTGAAAGCGAAAACGGACAGCTTGCAAGACGGATTTTAGATGAGTATTACCGTGGATTTCAAGAGAGAAATCCTAACCTAAAAGTGTTCTCTGCTCATCTGCATATGGATGAGGCAACGCCGCATTTGCATATTGATTTTGTTCCGTTCACAACCGGCAGCAAGCGTGGACTTGGTACGAGAGTAAGCCTGAAACAAGCACTTGCCGCACAAGGTTTTAAGGGTGGAACTCGTGGTGATACCGAGTGGAATCAATGGGTGAGCGCAGAAAAATCCGCACTCGCATTTATAATGGAACGCCACGGAATTGAGTGGGAACACAAGGGTACTCACGAAAAACACCTGTCTGTTATTGATTACAAAAAGCAAGAGCGAGCGGCAGAACTTGAACAATTAGGTGCTAAAATTGAAGAAAAACAGGCTGAATTTAATGTGTTATCCGAGCGAGTGTTAAGCTATGACAATGGTTTAGAACGCCTGCAAACGGTGGAAGAAATGCTTGATAATGCACCCGAATATCAACTCTCCGAGCCGCAGAGTTTTATGTCAGCAAAAGCATATAAAACTAAAATTGCAGAGCCACTTATTCAAAAATTAAAAGCATTGGTCAAGACTGCATTGGCTCGATGCTTTGAGGGTTGGGACAATTATCATAGGTTAAATATCACAAATGGCAACCTCTATCGAGAGAACGCAATGTTATCGAAAATCAACAGCAAACTGAAAAGTGAAAACGAAAAATTGCGTTCGGAGGTCAAGGATTACAAGCTTTTGCGTAAGGTTTTCGGGCATAAACAAATTGACAATCTACTTGAACAGGCAAGAAATATCAAAGGTCATAAGCGTGAAAATCCACACTCAAGATAAATAAATTTTTGGAGGTAAAACAAAATGGCAAAGACAATTTTTGAAAAAGCAGGCGGTACTTACACGAAGGTCGGTGACTATATATTGCCCGATTTATTACCGGCAGAAGAAGAAAAGCAAGCGAATATTGGCGTTTGGGCAATGCGACATAAACGATATTTGAAACAAAATCATAAAGTGCTTTACGAGAATTTGCTGACAAGCGGTAAACTCAATTCATATCTTGCAGATATTGAACAACAAGCAAGTAATATGTTTTCTCGGCTGGTAAATGACTTAGCCGAAAAAGAAAATGTAACCGAAGGACTCAAAGCAACCGATATGATGTTGTGGGTGCAAAAGATGAATAATATCCGCAATAGAGCAACAGAAATTGTAAATGCAGAATTGATTTATAAAGTTTAGAATAATATGATTACGTTAAAATGATTAATCACCTAACATATAATTTGAACGGTTATAATTATATTTATTTAATAGTTATTTTATAGCAAATGGCATTACAACCGTTTTATTATGCCGTTTTAGAATATATTAATCTATAAATACATAACCAATATGATACTCATAGACTAATTAGAAGTATTTTATAACTTGATTAAAAGGGGCAGCATTTTACAGTGTTGCTCCATTTTTTATTATTACGATATGATACGATGCTAATAAAACACTATTATTTTTTCATTTGTGCTTGTTAATTTCAATTCAATATGATATACTTATTGAGGTTAGAAACGAGGTTTATGTATGGATATGTTTTCAGTTTTAAATTATCAAGGTAGTAAAAAGAACATATTAGAATTTATACATCAAAATACAAACAAATTCTTAAAAGACGATTCAACGATTTTGGATATTTTTTCTGGAACATCGAGCGTAGGTTACAGCTATAAGTCAAAATACAGGGTATACGCTAACGATTGTGAATTGTATGCTTATATAATTGCGAAGGCTTTACTATCTTCTTACTATATTGATTTTGGTAATATTCAAGATGAGTTTTTAGCTCATTATAATGAAAATTTGAAAAATCAAAGAAAAGTGTATTTGGAACTTGCAAATGAGGAAGCAAAGTGTTTACTATTAAATAATGCAGATGGATTAATTGAACTTTATAAATTGGTTCCCACTGTGTGGACAAAAAAAGTCCTAATTGAAACTCCGCATTGTTGTTATGAATTGTTTACTACATATTATTCAACTAGTTATTTCGGTTTAACTCAGTCAATGCAAATAGACTCAATTAGATATGCTATTGATAGATATTCAAACGATCCGATATATTACGCTATGCTGACTTCACTGTATTTTGCTATGAAAGAATGTGTATTTTCAAAAGATGGTCATATGGCGCAACCCCTCAATAAAGAAAAAAATAAAACTCGACTGTTAAGTCAAAGAAAAAAAACAATAATTGATATTTTTATTACCAAACTCAAAGAATTTTCGTCGAGTAGCTTTGTTAATTCGCCGTATAAAAATAAAGCGTTTAATTATAATTTCTCGGAATTGTTAAACTTAAAAGATATTCAGGATAATGTTTCCTTAATATATGCTGATCCTCCTTACACAGATATGCAGTACTCAAGATATTATCATTTGTTAAATACTGTAACTAGATATGATTATCCTTCATTGACAGTTAAGGGTGGTACTTATACTAAAGGATTATATACTGATAATAGGTATCAGTCTAAACTTAGCACAAAAAAAGACTGTCTGATGACATTTTCGAAATTAATAGATTTTTCAAAAGCTTATAAAAAAGATTTGGTAGTTAGCTTTGCATACCCTATTGATATTGAAAGACAAAAAACTGATCGCTATGTAATGGAAATAGATGATTTAATTAGCAAATGTTCAAGTGCTTTTGGATTTAACAAAACAGAAGTTGTAACTCAAAAGTATGTTCATACAAACAATAGAAACAGTACACAAAAAAAGGTAAATGAATATTTGATTCTTTGCAGTGGTAAATAATTGGAGAGTATTATGCCGATAAATATAGAAGAAGTAAAAAATAAAATACATAACACTGTTGCTACAAACAAAAATGATTTGTACAACTCTAATATTTATTGGTCTCAAAAGCCATACAATATCTGTGATATTCTAATTGAATCATTTAGCCAAGAGGGAGATATTGTTTATGATCCATTTTTAGGTTCGGGCGTTACATTGTTAGAAGCAATTAATTCTAAATATAACCGTATTGGAATAGGATGTGAAATAAACTCAGCTCCTGTGTTTTTAGTGGAAACATTACTTAAGGAGTATGATGTATTAAAGTTTGAAAATATTTCAAAAAAATTTATAAAGAAAATAAAAGAATTATTGCCGTTTTACGAAACAGAATGTTCCGAATGTGGCTCAAAAGGAATAATAACATCTGTGATTTTTGATAAGAAGAGCAGAGAGTCTGATATTGAAATAAAAACAATAAATTATCGTTGCACTTGTTCATCTAAACTTCATAAAAATTGTAGCGAAGAAGACATTTTAAAAATTAATGTTGACCATAAACTAAAAAATATAAGTGATGATATATTAATTGCAAACAGTAAACTTGCTGTATATGATAATCAGCCAATTAGTCAAATTTTCACTAAGAGAAATTTTGCTGTTTTAGATGAAATAGTCGGAATAATAGATGAACTTGAAGGCTATAATGAAGTATTCAAATATATTTTAATGTCAGTTCTTCATTTGTGTAAGATAACAGATAAACATTCTAATTCTCAATGGCCTCTTTGGATACCAAAAACGGATTGTGTTGAGAAAAACATTGTTGATATTTTAGAAAAAAAGGTTAAAGCTTTTAAAAAAACTATTATTTATTTAAATAAAAATTATAGTTGTTCAAAAAATTATAAAATCTTTAATAAGGGAAGCCAAAATATTACTGAATCGGATATAAATGATGAATCTGTACAATTAATAATTACTGATCCACCGTATTTAGGACAAGTTGCATATTCAGAGTATATGCAGTTATATAAATCTTTTTTAAATTTAGATTTCAATATAGTAGATGAAATTGTTGTTTCATCTGCACCCTCAAGAAACAAAGATGAAGAAAATTATTTTTGTTTACTTGAGAATGTTTTTGAAATATGTTCTCATAAACTTAAAAATGGTGGTATGTTTTGTATGTATTTTCACGATTCTAATTTGGATGTATGGGATAAAATTATTGGTATATTATCTAAGTATCATTTGAAATATTTGACGCAAATACACATACCTAAGTCAAATACATTAAAAAATATAATTAGTCCGAAGAAGTCATTGAACGGAGATTGTATCTTATTTTTTGTAAAAGATAGGAATATTACTTTCGAGCAAAACGGAAAAGAAGATATGGATGAAATTGAAGATAATATTGTTAGACAGTCAAAGTTTTTAGTCAAACAGGCCGGAGCACTATCAACTCCTGAATTATATGACAATGGATTGATGGAAATATTAATTCAAAATGGTTGGTTAACAAAAATTTCGAAAAAACACAAATCGTTAGTCGAAATTTTTGAAAAGCATTTGAAGTGGGATTCAAAAATATCAAAATGGACGCTATAAAACAAAGCCCACCATTGCCGGTGGGCTTTGTTTATTCACATTTAAGTATACTATTGTAGTATTGATCTGGAAAATATAGATTTAATTTATCCATTACTTGCTGACCATCCCAGGCGCCAATATCTTGTTCTCTAGAAATTATTAGTCCATCTCTTGTATATCCCGATGTGGTAACACAAATAGCAATATCGGCTCCACGTCTATCACGTTCTGCAACTAATCTTTGCATGGGCTCAGAACCAACATCAGCTACCCAACGTTTACATTGGAACAAATACAGTTCTTTCTTGCCAAATGAATTTTCTTTTTTTGCAAGTAGATCTACCCCCAGATCACCGGCGCCGCCCATTACAATTACATCATGATATCCATCAGCTTCAAGCAGTAATTTTATCAACTCTTCGAATTGAGTTCCGCTCATTAATGATATATCAATCGCCTCATCATTTTGAACAATAACTTGTTTTTTTCTTTCATAAGATTTGCCATCGGTTGAACAGTACGCATTGATCAACCGTTCAATGCCTTGCTGATGCCTTGGATCGTCAATGAATTGATTGATCGTTTTCGGGTCGCCTGTACATAATGTGTTTGCAATTTCAAAATATAAATCATCAAGTACAAAACTTCCTTTTTCAGATAATAATTTATCAATGAAAATTGGTATATAATTGTAAAGCTTGGTAAATAAATCCGTTTTATCTTCAATATCTAAATATAATTTGTTACTGTCTATTCTAACTGCAGCGTTTTGTTTATCAATAACAAAATTATCTCGAATAGTTTGATTGATTATTTGTTTATCAGATTCTGAAATACAGTACTTTTCTTTTCTTAAGATAGTTTCTGCAATATATGATACTGCTTGTGTAATATTTATATCTGTGTTGCTCTTATTAATTTTGTCATATACCAGTTTAACACATTCAAATTCATAATTTTTGTTGTTGATATACCAGTATCTATTTGCTTTATCTAATTTTTCGAAAATAATAATCATTTCGTTTGATAAAGTATTTTTATAGGCAGATTGTTTTCTTAACGACGGATCATCTTTATCAATGCCGATTCTTGTTATATATTCAAATCCATTTTTTCGTGCAAGATTTATTATTTCCATTAAAGTTGAAAAGTACTTATTTTTGCCCAATTTTACAGTACATACAATCAGTCCATTAGTTTTTAACACTTTATTAAAGTTAGAAAACATAATATCAATATCTCGATAATAGCTTTCTATTTTTTGTTTATTCGTTCTAGCAGGTGCGTTACTTAGAACTATTTCCTTGCTTAACATTTCATCTGTCAGGTCGTATTGTTCTTTGTTGTAGAAATGTTTAAGCCAAATTCTATAAAGTTGATTTCTTTCCAAATATGGGACTTGATCTGTATATGGAAAATCTGTATATATTAAATCAAATGTATTTGATGTATTATGACAGTAATCTTGATATGAAGATAAAATTATTTGATACTTATCATTGTTATTTGGATTTTCTGAAAGAACATTCGAATATTCTTCTTTAAATTTAAGAAAGTTTTTAACTTTGCTCTCAAATAATTCCCATACATTCATATCTTGTGCTCCATATGGTACCACATGATATAGAATATCTGTACTTGAACCATACATTGCAACTCTTGATAGAGATAGAGAAGAAACTAGAGCATGTTCTAGAACATCCCTTTCTATGCATTTTTCTAATTTGTTTATACCATTTTGAATAATTAATAATGCTTTTTTGTTTCTATTAGTAAAAATTCTACCGTAATAATCAGCACCCGTTGAACTAGTAATGTTAATTCTGCTATTCTCAATATATTTATCGTTAGGAAATTCAGAGGTGTCCAACTTTTCGGTTTCTTCTAACTTTTTATAATCATTTTCATCAAATTGTTTCTGCTTTTTACCACATATGGGGCACTTTGAAATAAGTTTTATATTTCCGTTTTCGTTTTCTCTATTGGATATTGGATTAAAATATTCATGAGTTTCTGGATCAAATAGGACTTTTGAAATATAATTCTTAACTCCACAACAAGAAGTTTCATATAATTCCATTACCTCATGTTTAACTGATGCTTCTAGAGTGTTAAGCATATCATTAAATTTTTCAGTATCTATTTTTGCTAGTAGTGAATACACTGCATAGTAAGTATAGTTATCTATTTCAGTAGAAACTATTTTTCTTCCGGCATTTACACTAGCTATATTAAACATAGCTGAACCCATAAAAGGATCATAAATTATGTCGTCCTTTTCAGTTAATTTTTTTATGGCAATTTCTGCAATTTCTGGAGACTTCCTTCCTTTAAAGTTGAATACTGTTTTTAAAATATATGGAATTTTATTTTCAATTCCATTTAGTGCGATTACTAAATCGTCAATTCGTTGTTTATTAACTTGTGAAATTGTTTTCTTCATACTCATCCTCCTTAATCAATTCGAAAGTTTTCATGCTTAATTGATTTGCAATATTATCCAGAATTTTCAAATTTGGTGTACGATAATTCGAATTTCTTAGATATGATATTAACATATGATCAGTAATAATGTTGTTTAGTAAATTTAGTCGCTGAATTAAGTTGTAGCAAGCATTTTCAGTGAAAATAATTTTTATATTTTTTACAAAACAGTTTCTGGCATCATTATCATATTTCCCGCAATTTTTAATCGGGTGTGGATCTATCAAATCACAGCTGTAACACCCTAATCTATTTGCAATGGCATCTAAATTTGATAGCTTAGGAGATCTTGTCTTTAATATCCAACTCTTTAAAGTATCTGTTGATATACCAAGATACAAAGCTAATTTATCATAAGTTTTGTAGATTGTTAGCATTTCTTCTAGATGTAAAACAAAAATACTCAAAGAATCATTTTGCACCTTAATCACCTCGAATAAATAATAACACAAATTCAGCTGTAAGAAATGTACTGTATGCAACTATACGAACTATTTGTACTCTTTTTCTAACAACTTGCTAATACCACAAAAATATGATATATTTATATTAACCCGTTTCACTATAATTTTCTGCAGATTAATATCTAAGTATAATGAAGAAATTCAATTGATAATATAAATGATCAATACCATTTTGTTGGGTCTTATAAATATAAGTAGTAAAAATCAATGTTGCATTTATATGTAACTTTATTTGTCGAACATCATTACATTACTATTGATAGCGATAGCATCCAAGTGATAGCTATTTGATAGCAAAAGCAGAAATACCTCATAGAATTGAGATAATCTGTACCAAATTAAAGCACATCAAGTCAAAATTCCTAAACAAAAATAGTTAAAGTTTGTTTTATACTTAGGAGTGGGAATAATTTCACACCCGTGAAAAAGCCTTATTTTACTGGGCTTTTGCCGATTGTATATGCTTTTTGGCAACAAAATGGCAACATAATTTGAATTATTGTAAAAGTAAAGAGCTAACTGATTTTTATAGTCAGTTAGCTCTTTTTGATTAGTTGGAATTATACCCAAATTTTTTGTTGCGAGACATCATTACTTCTTTCCAAAAACTTTCTCGCAAGATTATTGTCTCATCTGATGTGAACATAGGGTGAATTTCCAAAAGTGTAAATTTGAAATTCTTTTCCACATAGTCATACCCTTTTTGCTCTACTAAAGCACAAAGTTCTTTGTTACCACCATGCCCATTGGCACAATACTGGCTCCAACGAGACCAAATTCCACAATCTCCATAGGCAGAACCAATATAACGCTTTCCATTTTCAGTGTCGGAAAGCATATAGATGCCTTTTATACTCTCTAGTGCGCTTTTCCAATCTTGAGGGTTGCGGTTGATAATTGTTTTTATCGTTGCAAATGGAAAGTCAATTTGCTCATAACCGGGGAAAATGTGGCTTGAATATGATTTGTCTAAAACTTCTACGACTTCAATTACATCATAGTAATTCTCAAAGAAAAATGCACTGCCACGTGGTGTATTGATGTTTTTAACTTTCAATCTGCCTATGAAATCTTTGTATTCATCACAGAGACGGATGTCATAATGATCAGGATATGTATTTAATATTTCAAATATACCGCCGAATAAGAAAGTCCCTTTTTGAGGGTAATAATCAATAAACGATATAACATATCTTCTGGTAAAGCGATTAGTTTTTTCACTTCGCCAAGTGTTCCATCCCACCCAATAATCAAAATTCTCAATAAAATCATCCAGTGGATTTGTATTTCCATTATACTTTGCAATATGCATTTTGTAATTAGATGGGCAATCAATAGGCATGATTTGGTTTAATTTAATCATATAATTCACTTCCAAATTCAATTATCTTTCAACTGATCCTTAATTATTTTAACTATTGCATCGCTGAAATTCTGTGACGGTATTTTTACAAAACTGGAAGTTTCATCATACTTCGGATAATTGTAGCGCCACTTGTCATATTCGTCACGGTTAATGTCGCCGTTATGATATTTCTCGGATTGTTCAGCCCACGCAGCGAGCATTTCCGAAAGCTCGGCAGCGTCCGTCCCCTTGCGAGGGTCTGCATACATTGAAACACCGTTTTCAGTCTTTAATATTGTCAATCCGTATCTGTCCTCTAATGTAAACAAGGTGTGCATTACCCCTATGTAGCTGTCAATGTCGGGAACAGAAAGAGCCTGCGGAGATATGTCAAAAATCTCTGCAAGTTTATTTGTTAAATCAGCTTTAGGTGTTCTTGAGCCGGATTCATACTGTGCCATACGAATGTCAGCAGTCTTTTCAGGAAATCCGACCACCTGTCCTAAATATTTCTGTGTCATTCCGCAAAGATTACGAAAGAATCTTATTCTCTCTCCGATTGCCATAAAATACGCTCCTTACTTATGTAATGTGCAATCAGTATATCATATATGTTTAGTATATGTCAAGCAACATAAAACAAAAAAGTTCAATATTTTTACGAAAACCACTTGACATAACGGAATATGCTTAGTATAATCATTAAGCAAATAGCGTTAAGTCTATTTGCAAACAACTGAATAGCCGTCATACATCACGGTAATGGTGTATCCGCTCGGGCAAATCGGAATGTGGTCAGAAAGTATCCGACAATAAATAAGAAAATTATACCTAAAATCAGAAAGGGGTGATGAAATGGAAAGTACAAGTTTTATGAAAGTAGATGAGGTGGCACAGGAATTAGGTGTTTCAAAATCCTATGCATACAAAATCGTACAAAAGCTCAATGCCGAGTTAGCCGAAAAAGGCTATATGGTGATTTCCAGACGAGTAAACAAACAATATTTTACAGAACGCACCTGTTACGGTGCCGACAAGAAAGAGAGGTAAATTTATGGCAGTATATAAAGAAGAAAAAAAATACTTGGCGAGTTCTCTATCGCTATACCGATTGGAACGGTGAAAGAAAGCAAACGCAAAAACGAGGTTTTAAGACAAAGCGTGAAGCGCAATCTTGGGAGCGAGAACAGCTTAATAAGCTTGGTGGAGATTTGGATATGAATTTCAAGAGTTTTGTTGAACATTACTCCGAAGATATGCAGACTCGACTTAAAGAAAACACTTGGGAAACCAAGAAACATATTATTGATAAAAAGCTTATTCCATATTTCGGTAAGCTGAAAATGTGCAACATAACGGCACAGCAAATTATCACTTGGCAAAATGAACTTATCAATTACAAGAATGATAAAGGCAAGCCTTATTCGCCAGTGTATTTGAAAACAATTCACAATCAGTTGTCTGCAATCTTTAACCACGCAGTTAGGTACTATAATTTGAAAGAAAATCCTTGCAAAAAGGCAGGAAGTATGGGCAAAAAGAAAAATCGTGAAATGCTCTTTTGGACAAAAGATGAATATCTTAAATTTGCCGATGTGATGATGGATAAGCCTTTATCCTATTACGCTTTTGAAATGCTCTATTGGACGGGTATTCGTGAGGGTGAGTTGTTGGCATTAACGCCTGAGGATTTCGATTTAGAAAAGCAGACTGTCACAATTAACAAGTCATTTCAGCACTTGAATGGCAGAGATATTATAACTTCGCCGAAAACAGAAAAGAGCAACAGGACAATCAAACTGCCGAACTTTCTTTGCGATGAAATACAGGACTATTTGAAAATGCTCTATGATGTAGGCTTAGACGATAGAATGTTCCCTGTTACAAAAAGTTATTTATACAGAGAAATGGAACGAGGTTCTAAACAAGCCGGTATTAAAAGAATTCGTATTCACGATATTCGTCACAGTCACGTCAGTTTGCTGATTGATATGGGATTTTCTGCAACAGCTATTGCAGACCGAGTGGGACACGAAAGCATTGATATTACTTATAACTATGCACACCTGTTTCCCTCAAAGCAGACTGAAATGGCGGAAAAATTAGATATGGAAAGGGTTAAATAATTATGTCACTTAAAAACAAAGATGAACACAACCGTTGGAGAAATAAAACCGTAGCGTTCAGAGTTTCGCCCGAAGAGTGGGAACAGATTGAACGCTATGTTCAGCTTTCGGGTTTAACCAAACAGGACTATATTACAAGGCGACTTGTAAACAAAGAGGTTGTAGTTCAAGGCAATCCGAGAGTATATAAGGCTTTGCGTAATAATCTTGCAGATGTACTTACGGAATTACAGAGGATTGAAAACGGCGGTGAAGTCAATGACGAATTACTTGACTTAATCAAAATGATTGCCGATATTCTCGGTGGATTAAAGGAGGTATTAGAATGACAGAAAAAGAAAAGACCGCTCCGGTTGTATCTGTTGGCGCAGATACGGAGCAGTCAATCCTAAAACAAATTAACAACAGTATAACTGATTTTAACGAAAATGACAAGAGTTTAGATGATTATCTTGAAGAAATGCAAAAAGAATTTTTGCAACAGCTCGATCCATCACATTTGAAAACGATTTCTATGCGTGAGTTGTATAACACGGTATATCAAAGTAAACCGCCGCTGATTGACGGTTTGCTTTATCCGGACACATATATTTTTGCAGGAGCACCAAAACTCGGCAAAAGTTTTCTTATGACACAGCTTGCTTACCATATCAGTACAGATACACCGCTTTGGAATTTTGATGTGAGAAAAGGAACTGTTTTGTACCTTGCGCTTGAAGATGATTACCACAGATTGTAAGAAAGATTGTATAGGATGTTCGGAACAGAAAGTGCGAATAATTTGTACTTTTCTGTTTCGGCGGGTCAACTTGGAAATGGACTTGACGAACAGCTTACAAGATTTATGGCGGAACACCCCGATACAAAACTGATTATTATAGACACGCTTCAAAAGGTGCGTGAGATCGGCGGAGATAATTACAGCTATGCAAACGATTATGAAATTATCACAAGGCTCAAAAAGTTTTCGGACAGCAGTGGAATATGTCTGTTGCTTGTTCACCACACACGCAAGCAGAATGCCGATGATAAATTTGATATGATTTCAGGCACTAACGGATTGCTCGGCGCCGCTGACGGAGGTTTTATTCTTCGGAAAGAAAAGCGCACAAGCAATGCCGCCACTCTTGAAGTATCAGGCAGAGACCAGCCCGACCAAAAGGTTTATCTGAACCGTAATCCCGAAACGCTTATATGGGAGCTTGAGAAAACAGAAACGGAACTGTGGAAACAACTGCCTGATCCGTTGCTTGAAAACATATCTGATAAAATCACAAAAGAAAATTCGGAATGGCAAGGCACACCCACTGAACTTGTAGAATTTCTCGGCGTTGAAATGAAAGCAAACGCTTTGACGATGAAGCTGAATATTCAATGCAGGGCGTTTGTTCAATGAGTATGGAATCCGTTATCAGAACAAACGCTGTCACGATGGGCGCAGGGTAAGTCTTGCATTTGAACAGCGTGACGATGCGTGACGGTCGTGACGATGTTTTGGGCGGTACTGAAAACATCGTCACCATCGACACAGACCGACACGGTTAAAGTTTTTGCAGGGTGTAGGTGGCTTTTTTCAAAAAGCCGCTCCTGCCTCTCGGAAAGCGCAAAACCTGCTTGCAGGTTGCATTTTTGATAGGCTAACCTGTCAAAAGTGCTTTTGCGTTACTTTTGACAAGAGTAACAGAACCCCGGCTACGCCGGATAAGGAAAGGATGTGAGATTTTATGCAAAGAACGATAAGCGCAATGGTAGGTAAAGGCTCTGTAAATCATAACAGCCGCAAGTTCAAAGCTGAAAATGTAGACGGCAGCCGAACACATCCAATATCGACTACTGCAATGAAAATATCAAAAAAGTCTATCACGAATTGTTTGACAAAGCTCTCGAAAGGTATAATTCAAAGCAGACAAGAGCCGACCGCAGAATAGAAAACTATTATGAAAAAATCAGAAATTCTAAGCAAGAAAAACCGTTTCAAGAACTCATTTTGCAGATAGGTGATAAAGAGAATATGAGCGCCGAAAGTGAAAACGGAGCACTTGCAAGAGAGATTTTAGATGAGTATTACCGTGGGTTTCAGGAAAGAAATCCTCAGTTAAAAGTGTTTTCGGCTAATCTGCATATGGACGAAGCAACACCACATCTGCACATTGATTTTGTTCCGTTCACCACCGGAAGCAAGCGTGGGCTTAATACAAGAGTATCACTCAAGCAGGCGCTTGCCGCACAAGGTTTTAAGGGCGGAACCCGTGGAGATACCGAGTGGAATCAATGGGTAAGCGCAGAAAAATCCGCCTTAGCGTTTGTTATGGAACGCCACGGAATTGAGTGGGAACACAAGGGTACTCACGAAAAACACCTGTCTGTTCTTGATTATAAGAAACAGGAACGAGAAAAAGAAATTACGGTATTGGATAACAAACTCGCCGAAAAGCAAGACGAATTTAATGTGTTATCCGAGCGAGTGTTAAACTATGATGATGGTTTGGAAAACTTAAAAAATGTGGATGAAATGCTCGATAACGCACCCGAATATCAGCTCTCCGAGCCGCAGAGTTTTATGTCTGCAAAAGCGCATAAAACTAAAATTGCAGAGCCGCTTATTCAAAAATTAAAAGCGTTAGTCAGGACGGCATTGGCTCGTTGCTTTGAAGGTTGGGACAATTACCATAGGCTAAACATCACAAATGGCAACCTATATCGTGAGAACGAAATGTTATCGAAAATCAACAGCAAACTGAAAAGCGAAAATGAAAATTTGCATTCAGAGGTCAAAGATTACAAGCTTTTGCGCAAGGTTTTCGGGCATAAACAGATTGACGAGTTGCTTGAACAGGCAAGAAATATCAAAGGTCGTAAGCGTGAAAATCCACGCTCAAAATAAATAAATTTTTGGAGGTAAAACAAAATGGCAAACACAATTTTTGAACAAATGGGCGGTACTTATACTCAGGTGGGCGACTATATGTTGCCCGATTTATTACCGGCGGAAGAAGAAAAGAAAGCGAATATCGGCGCTTGGGCAATGAGGCATAAACGATATTTGAAGCAAAATCATAAAGTATTTTACTACAATTTACTGACAAGCGGTAAGCTCAATTTATATCTTGCAGATATTGAACAGCAGGCTCAACAACTTTTTCTCCGGCTGGTAAAAGACTTAGCCGAAAAAGAAAATGTAACCGAAGAACTCAAAGCAACTGATATGATGTTGTGGGTGCAGAAGATGAATAATATTCATAATCGTGCAACGGAAATTGTAAATGCAGTACTGATTTACACGGTATAAACAAAGCGGCGGCAGGGAGTAATCCCTGCCGCAATTTAATTTGTGCTAAACTTGACGTTGACGTAATTATATGATATACTTTATCTATAGAGATTTAGGAGGTAGGATATGGAATCCTCAGAGTTGTTAGAGTGGCTGATAAGTGAAAAAAATATGAGCATTCGCTCTGCGAAAGATGTAATTTCCCGTTGCGGTAGAGTTCGCAGAATGTTACATACAGACTCTATAAGTAGTGATACATTGGATAATCTACAAAACAATGATGAGTTTGAAGAGAGTTCTATGTTTATCAAGTCGCAGTTGAAAAGAGCTGTAACATTATATAATGAATTTGAAAAAACAACAACGAAGGATTAGAATATGAAAGAACAACTTACAGTAGGAAGTATGTTTGCCGGCATTGGCGGAATTTGTTTAGCTTTTAGACAAAATGGCTGTAAAATAGTTTGGGCTAACGAAATTGATAAGTATGCTTGCAAAACATATAGATTGAACTTTGGTGATGAATATCTTGTTGAGGGCGATATTCAAAAATTAGATACGAAAAATATCCCTAAATTTGATATTTTAACGGCAGGCTTTCCTTGTCAGGCATTTTCGTCTGTTGGATTATTGGAAGGCTTCAACGACCCTAGAGGAAATTTGTTTTTTGAAACGGCAAGGGTTATAAATAAAATTAAACCTCGAGTTGTTTTTCTTGAAAATGTTGCAAATCTTGTAAAACACGATGAAGGGCGAACATTTGATGTTATACTTAAAACACTTGGAGATTTAGGCTACTATACTGTTTATAAAGTTATGAATGCAAAGGAATATGGAAATATTCCTCAACAAAGAAACAGAATATATATAGTTGCATTCAAATATAAGAAAAATGTTGAAAAATTCAAATTTCCTGACATGTTGCCATTAACGCAAACAGCCTTTGATTTGTTTGATAAGAAAAAACAAGAAGAAAAATATTATATGGATGGTCATCGTATGTGGAATAGAATGATGGAATATATGGATGACCGTAAAAGAGTTTATCGTTTTACAGATTGGGGGCTTTCCAGAGGAATGGAAGGTATTTGTCCGACGCTTTTGGCTGCAATGGGTAGTCGATTTGAGAGAATTCCTTTTTTCTATGACGATTTTTCCGTTAGGTTAATGACTCCTCGTGAATGTGCTAGGTTGCAAGGATTTCCTGAAAGTTTTATTTTACCAAAAGAAAACGAAAAACAAGTCTATAAACAAATTGGAAATTCTGTTTGTGTTCCGGTAGTTAGTAGGATTGCTGGAAATATTGTTAAAGCATTAAATTAGGAGAAAATAAATATGAGACAATATAATGTAATGGATTTGTTTGCCGGTGTTGGTGGGTTGAGTTATGGTTTTTCAATGCTTCCACAATTTAATATTATAGCGGCAAATGAAATCGAAAAAGATATTTCTATTGCATATGAATTAAATAATCCTAATGTCAGAATGTTAAATTGTGATATAAATAATTTGACGGAAGATATTTTAAATCAGGCACTAAATGGGCAAAAAATAGATATAGTAGTGGGCGGACCTCCTTGTCAATCATATTCAACTCTTGGAAAAAGACAAAATGATGAGAGAGCTAACTTGTTTATGCAGTATAAGAGAATTCTTAAAATTCTGCGACCTAAAGCATTTGTGTTTGAAAATGTTACCGGAATACTTAGTATGAATAAGGGAAATCTTTTTAAACAAATTCAAATCGAATTTGAAGAACTTGGCTATGATTTAAAGCACAAAGTTTTGGATGCAGTTGATTATGGTGTCCCTCAACATAGAGAAAGAGTAATTCTTGTGGGCATTAAAGAAAAAAACAACTTTGTTTATCCGTCTCCAACGCATGGTGAAGGATTAAAACCATATGTGACTTTGCGAGAGGCAATAGGAGATTTACCAGTGCTAAGAAGTGGCGAAGAAAATAATATTTATGCCACCAGTGCTACGAATGAGTTTTTGAAATTTGTCAGAAAAAATGCCGATATGTATGTTGAAGAACACAAAGCGCCTAAAAACGGTGAACATCTCATCAAAATAATGCAAACATTAAAGGATGGAGAGTCTAAAGATGATTTGCCTGAATATATTCGTCCCAAAAGTGGCTATGGCAATACCTACGCTAAATTATGGTGGGATAAGCCTTCGACAACAATAACGAGAAATTTTGCGTGCCCTTCATCCTCGAGATGTATTCATCCAAGAGATTCAAGAGCAATGTCAATTCGAGAAGGAGCAAGATTGCAGAGCTTTCCGGATGATTATAAATTCTATGGTTCTGATGGAATGAAAAGATTAGAAATAGGTAATGCTGTTCCACCATTGCTTTCAATGGCTATTGCAAAGCGGATGTTAGAGGCAATACAAAAGAATGAGGCTGCAGAATAGCACTGCAGCCTTAAAATCAGCAAATTATATTTTTATAATTTGTTGGCATATCTGTAATAGCCCATTTAAAAGATTCGGATGGAATGGAGAATACAATTTGATTTTCGAATTCCTGTCGATGTACCCAATTGACATCCTTATCAGATATAGAAGAAATATCAATAATAGCAGCTTTTCCGTTAAATAAATCGAAGTGAACAATATATGAATATATATTAGCGGACGAAAACACTCTTTTTGCTTCATTAACTTTATGATACTTTATGTCGTTTGCTCCTGTAAATCCTGATTGAACTTCTAACCTGATGATTTTATTACCTAACTCGATTTCCAAATCTGCAGTTGGAGATTTGGAAAAAGTGTCTATGGAAGTTAATTTGTCATTACCTACGATTTTTATTTTATCTCGTGAAATGTTAAATACAATTGACAAAGCTTTTGAAAAAAATTCACAAACTGCATATCCTCTCATCCAATTATAATATACATCTTCAGGAGGCCTACCATTGTTGTTTAATCGTGGGATTATATCATTATCTTTTAGAATCTGATATGCACCATCAATTTTGTGGTTAAAATCTGTAATATCATCATATCTTATACTTTCGTGGACAACGGTATTTAACTTTTGAAAAATATCTTTAATTCGAGAATTATATTGTTCGATTTTCTTCCAATTAATCTCCACAATATCCTTTCCTTTGTAATATTTTTTCAATCTTTCTGCGTTTGTATAACCAAACTTTACTCTAAACTCTCTATCGACAGACATAAACTACCTCCTATTTTAACAATGCGCACAGTTTCTCGTAACTATGATGAAATTGCAGCTGACCTTGATGCCATTGAACAAAACCAAAAGGCAATTGAATTGTAGTACCTCCATATGAGGAACCATAATAGGTTTCATCTTTTGCAACTTTCTGAACAGTATTACAAATATCTTCTATGAAGAATAGATCATCCGTATTATTTTCACCAAGAAGATTTATGTACCATACAAAGTCGGACCACTCTTTGCTATCACATACGGCACCCATAGAAAATGAGAGTTTTGCGAGTTCATAAGCGTTGTCAGTGAACCATTGTAATAACACATCATAGAGATGTTCATTATATGTTTTTAATGTAGTAGCATTTAAGCTCTTATGTCGCAATTGTAGGTCATAATTTTTAGTTATAGCTTGGTCACCATATTCTTTTATGATATCTACGGCATCATCAGCAGCTGCCCAAAATAGGTTTATTGCTCTCTGTACATCCAAAGGGATTTTGACATTAAATTGTTTTTCAAAAGTATCAATAAATAGTCCTGCTCTTACAAAATACACTTGTCCTCCAAGACTCTTTTTTATAGAAATGTTGATTACTTCGTTTGTATCAAGATAGACTTTCAAATCAGTTTTGGATTTCGTTTTTCGACCATTGACACTTGGGACATTTGTTTCGTGTAATCCACCAATTGTTGTACGAACAATATGGGAATGAGGTCTATCTATTCTTTTTAATAAGGAAGCTGCGAAAACCTCATCAGTATCTAAGCGTATTTTTGCTAAATCCTCATTTTTGTGTCCTGACAGCTTTGCGTATTGCCAACCTGTGGCTCTATTTCTATGTTCCATATTTATTTCTCCAAAAATAATTTATATGTTTCAATTTCAAGTGCATCGGCGATACGCTGTATATTTTCAAGCGAAATACTGCGGCGGTAACACTCGATAGCACTAATATAAGTACGGTGCATACCGCACTTTTCGGCGAATGCTTCTTGAGATATTCCCATAGCTGTACGATATTTTTTTAGGTTATCACCAAATACTTTTATAATATCCATAGTTGCAATCCTCCATATTTTATAGTATAATCAAAATGAATACAAAAAGTCTACATACAATAAGTATCTAAGTGAGGTTATAAAATGGCTATACAAAAAATTAAAATTAGTAATTTCAAATGTTTCAAAGGACTATTTGAAATTGAATTGAATAAAGGATTAAATATTCTTGTTGGCAACAACGAAACTGGTAAATCAACTATTTTAGAAGCGATGCATATTGCTTTGACTGGGCTTTATGGTGGCAGAAATATTAGAAACGAGCTTTCTCAATATTTGTTTAATAAAGAGGTTGTTGACTCATACATCAACTCTGTTAATAATGGCACAGCGTTACCACCACCCTTTATTAGTATTGAAATATTCTTTGATGGATCTATTAACCCGGAGTATGAAGGAAACAATAATTCAGACCGTGCTTATTGCGAAGGATTAAAGTTTGAAATTTCTTTTAATGAAAAATACAATAGTGAATACAACACATTAATTTCAAAGAAAAACATGATGAGTATTCCAATTGAATATTACGAAGCATCCTGGACATCATTTGCTCGTCAATCTGTAACAATTAGAAGTATTCCAATCAAATCCGCAATGATTGACTCATCAAATTATCGTTACCAAAACGGCTCTGATGTCTACATTTCAAGAATAGTAAAAGATTTACTTTCGCCTGAAGAGATAACTGCTGTTTCACAAGCGCATAGAAAAATGAAGGATACATTTATTGATGACGCATCTATTAAGGCTATTAATGCTCGCATTAGTACAGAAGCTTCAATAGTAGATGGAACGGTTTCCTTAACTGTTGATTTGGGAACAAAAAACGCGTGGGAAAGTAGTTTGGTTACACAACTTAATGAAGTTCCTTTTGGGTATATTGGCAAAGGTGCTCAATGTATTATGAAAACTGAGTTGGCGTTAACACACAAAAGTGCTCAGGAATCTCAGGTGATTCTTCTTGAAGAACCCGAGAGCCATTTATCGTTTTCAAAGTTAAATCAATTGATAAAAGCAATTGAAGAAAAATATGATAAAAAGCAAATTATTATTTCGACGCATAGTAGTTTTGTAGCTAATAAACTTGGATTGGAAAATTTGCTTCTTCTTAACGATCACAAAATAACAAAAATCACCGAACTTTCCTCAACAGATTTTTTCAAAAAAATATCTGGGTATGATACATTAAGGCTTATTTTATGCAAAAAAGCAATATTGGTTGAGGGCGATTCGGATGAACTTGTTGTTCAAAAGGCATATATGAAACAACATAATAATCATCTTCCGATAGAAAATGGCGTTGATGTTATTTCAGTAGGTACATCATTTTTAAGATTTTTAGAGTTAGCAGTTGCGTTAAATTTAAAAGTCGATGTCGTAACAGATAACGATGGAGATATAAGCGCAATTGAAAAGAAATATGCCAATTATATCAAGGAAAACAAGAAAAATAATATTAAGATTTGTTATGACGAAGTCGTTGATACAGGAACGCTTAAAATCAGTAATAAACCTTATAATTATAACACTCATGAACCTAAATTGCTGAAAGCAAATGGTAACAATTTGGTGCTATTCAATGAGATACTTGGTAGTAATTTCAAAACTATTGAAGAACTTCAAAAATATATGAAACATCATAAAACGGAAACCGCTTTAGCTGTTTTTGAAACTGACAAAGATGTAGTTTTTCCCGATTACATAATGGAGGCCGTTAAGGATGAGTAATAAATTAATTATTGCCGCAGCAGGTTCAGGTAAAACAACACATCTTGTTGAAGAGGCTCTAAAGATTACAGAAGGCAAGGTTCTTATTACAACTTATACAGAAGCAAACGAACAAGAAATTGCAAAAAAATTCTATAAATTAAATGGGTACATACCTGAAAATGTTACTATTCAAACTTGGTTTTCATTTTTAATACAACACGGTGTCAAACCCTATCAAAGTGTGATTTACGATGGCAAAGTAAATGGATTACTGTTAGTTAATCAAAAATCCGGATTACGTGGTTATAACAGAGCTAAGAAACCTATGTATTTCGGGGAAAATGACACTATCAATTACTATTTTAGTAAATCACAATTGATATATTCTGATAAGCTTGCTAAATTTGTTGTCAAGGCAAACGAATTAACGGGTGGAATGGTTATTAAACGAATTGGTAAAATATATTCTTATATATTTGTTGATGAAATTCAAGATATGGCTGGATATGATTTAGAAATAATCAAGTGCTTATTTTCTTTGAATTCTGATGTTTTGTTGGTTGGAGATCCAAGACAAGTGACATATCACACCCACGATGAAGCTAAATACAAAAAATATACAGATGGCAACATAAAAGAGTTTATTGAACAAGAGTGTTCAAAGTTTTCGGTCGATATAGATGAAACAACACTTAATAAGACTTATCGAAACAATAAATCAATATGTAAATTTGCAAATTCAATTTATAGTAATTTTAAGCCATGCGAATATGTAGAACACGAACCGACAGGACACGATGGAGTATTCTTTGTATCACCGTCGGATGTAGATGCTTACTTATCAACTTATCAACCTATGCAGTTAAGAGATACTAGAAAGACATCTGTAAATTCTACATATCCCGCAATAAATCTTGGAGAATCAAAAGGATTAACTTTTCAAAGAGTATTGATTTATCCGACATCAAAGATGCTTGATTGGATATTGGATCATAAAAAAGAAATGAAACCGCAAAGCAAATCGAAATTCTATGTTGGTATCACCAGAGCAGAGCATAGCGTGGCAATAGTATTTGATAATAAAAAAGGCATTTCCGTTGACGGAATTACTAATTTCCATTTCTAAACTTTTGGCAACAGAATGGCAACAAAAAATCGGATAGCGTATGCTTTACCGATAATTCAAATAATATAGATACTCTCTGCTAAATCTCATAAGCAAAAGTGTTTAAGATTGATTTACAGGGAGCGAGTGGGAATAATATCAAGAGTTGTGTAAACCCGCATAAACACTGGGTTTTATGCTCTCAAATTCCCGATTTGATAGCAAAATGATAGCAAACCGTAAAACGCCATTATTTTAAGTGTTCTATCGGTTTGCAGGTACAATTATCTTAATACTATAAAGGGCATTACTGACTTTTGCAGTCGATAATGCCTTTTTTGTGCCTATTTTATTACACTTTTTAATTTCTCTATGTTCAAGTATTTATCATTTATTTTTCTATGTAACATTGCATGACAATTAGGGCACACGGGAATTAAGTCATTTACTGGATCAACGATATATTCTTCGCTTATTTCAGAAAGTGGTATTTTGTGATGAACATGGATAAAATCCTTACCGATAGCACCATATTTTTCTTCAAAATTCAATCCGCAAACATGGCAATAGCAACCATTTGATTCAATGCATTTTTGTCTTGCAATAGAACTGCGTTCAAATCTGTTAACACATACAGTTGTTTTTGCACCTTCAACACAATTATCAGTTTCGTCTGAATCTGGGAAGGTATCTCTGTAGTAATTATCATTCATATACTTTTCAATATACGCCAGCAGTTTTTCATTACTAATCTTTATTGAACTTTGTGGAGCAGAAGACAAACCGTTATTCATTAGATTTTCAAGCGTTAAGTATTGGGTATTTACTTGCTCCAATAATTTCAATCTTACATACATTCCAGATAAGGCTTTATAATATTCATTTTTGTCTGTCCAAAAGATATAATCATTTACTATTTCGTTCACTGTTAAATTGATTTGTTCAACAATTGTTTTATACATTATCTTTTTATACGGTCGAGTACAGTAAATATATATAATATCACCAACTTGACACTTACGGTTATTTTGTCTCCAGTCAATAAAACCCCATTTTTGAAAAGCACCAGCGTGGTCATAAAGCTTACCATTGGCGGGAAGTATCCAGTTCATAGAGCGTTTCCTCCTTCAATTTTTTCTGAAATAAACAATTAAAAGCCGATATTATTATTTATAGTAGTTATATCTCCAGTTATCGTATTCTTCTTTTGTTATTTCTCCGTTTTTGAACTTTTCGGCTTGCTCCTGCCAAGCGGAAAACATATCAAACATTGTAAGATAGTTTGTTTCCATACCCTTATCAAGGTGTATGCAAAGTTCGTCATCAAGTTTATCAATACGGAAACCGTATAAATCCTCAAGAGTAAACAGAGTGTGCATTAATCCGTTGTAGCTGTCAATATCCGGCACAGTTAAAGCACTTGTAGAAACACCGAATACATTTGCAAGGTTGTTTGTTAAATCAGCCTTAGGCGTTCTGCTGCTGGATTCATACTGTACCATACGAATGTCAGCGGTCTTTTCAGGAAATCCGACCACCTGTCCTAAATATTTCTGTGTCATTTCGCAAAGATTACGAAAGAATCTTATTCTCTCTCCGATTGCCATTAAAATGCACTCCTTACTTATGTAATGTGCAATCAGTATATCATATATGTTTAGTATATGCCAAGAAACATAAAACAAAAAAAGTTTAATAATTTTACGAAAGTCACTTGGCATAACGGAATATGTTTAGTATAATCATTAAGCAAATAGCGTTAAGTCTATTTCTAACAACTGAATAACCGTCATATGTCACGGTAATGGCATATCCGCTCGGGCAAATCGGAATGCGGTCAGAAAGTATCCAATACTAAATAACCAAAAAAATTATAAATGTTATTGTGCAACACCCATTATCCTGTAATGTGTAAAATTTAAGCAGTTGCAGGAGGCTTTGCTGTACAAATATTTATATTTTGATATCAAAACCGTAGGTGACTTAAAAAACGCCGCTAATTTCTGCGCCGTTTTTATCATATACTGAACCTCCAATATGTACAGCGTCTTTTGCAAGACCTGCATATCCACGCATAATGACAGATACGCTGTTAAAGGAAAAAATCTGTGAATTAATTTTGTCTGTTAATGCTGACAGATTTATGATACAATAGTGCTGTTAGTTTGAATTGAAAAGTGGGTAGAAGTATAAAAAATGAGGAAACTGAATTTGACAAAAGCACTTAAAAACGCATTACCGTATGTATTAACGCTTATACTTGTCGGTATAATGACTTTTGTTGCGGAAATATTGGGTGAGGGAGAGATGATCTTTCCTGAAATAACGGCACTTGCAATTGGTTATATGGTCACACAAAAGCAAGGTTGGAAAGTCAATGACAGCCGAATGATTGCGTTAATTGCGATTTGCGTTGTTGCGGGTGTGCTGATAGTCCGATACATAAAAGTCGGGCTTTATCTTGAAATATTGATTGCATTTGTATTTGCACAAATTCTCTTTATGCTTTCGGGAACAACATTTGCACCGATGATTTCGGCAATTGTGTTGCCCGTTATGATGCAGACCGAGAGCTTTATATACCCGATTGCCGCATTTTTGCTGACAATTGCGGTTGTATTATTCCGCAGATTTCTTTTGAAAGTTAAAATAAGAGATAAAGAGGATTTTCAGTCGGTAAACCTGCATGCAAAGAGCGATGTGATTGACACAGCCGTAAGAACAATCTGTGTTGCCGTTGTGGGATTCTTCGCAATTTGGTCGGGCTTTAAATTTGCAATTGCACCGCCGTTGCTTGTGGCGTTTACGGAATTTTCCCGTCCGAAAAATAAGGCTCGCAACAAGCCGGTAAAGACGGTTTTGCTGATAACAGTCTGTGCATTTGTCGGAGCGGTTTCAAGATATGTGCTGAATATGACTCTCGGATTGCCGTTGACAGTTGCCGCATTGACAGCCACGGCGATAATGCTTGTAATTGTTTACTGCACAAAAATGTATATTCCGCCTGCCGGAGCATTGACAATTTTGAGTATGATTATTCCGAGTGAAAGCGTACTTTTGTACCCGTTGCAGATACTTGTCGGAACTGCGGTAATAATGCTGATTTCACGGCTTTTGTTTATGAAACGGCAAAATTAAAATAATCTTAATTTAGTTATATTATTCTATAGAGGAAATTAAATGGATATATTTATTACAATTTTAGTTACATTTTTTGCAGGAATGGGCGCTGGTCTCGGAACAGGTTTTGCTGGAATGAGTGCGGCGGCTGTAATAAGTCCGATGCTCATAACTTTTCTTAATATGGATCCGTATATGGCAGTCGGAATCGCACTTTCGTCCGATGTTTTGGCGAGTGCAGTTTCGGCTTATACATACCATAAAAATAAAAATCTCGATGTCAGAAACGGTTTGATTATGATGGCGAGTGTGCTAGCGTTTACGATTATCGGCAGTTATGTTGCAAGCATTGTTCCATCAGCTACAATGGGCGGATTTTCCGTGTTTATGACATTTTTGCTCGGCATAAAATTTATCATCCGTCCAGTTATGACAACTAAAGAAGCTATGCTCGGTGTGTCGGCAAAAAAGAGGGCAATCCAGTCTGTAATCTGCGGAATGTTAATCGGCTTTATCTGTGGATTTATAGGTGCGGGCGGAGGAATGATGATGCTTTTGATTTTGACGACCGTGCTGAATTATGAGTTGAAAACCGCTGTCGGCACAAGCGTATTCATTATGACATTCACCGCCCTGACAGGCGCAGCTTCGCACTTTATGATTGGTGGCACACCCGATTGGTTTGTGTTCATCCTCTGCATAGTGTTCACCCTTATATGGGCGAGAATTGCCGCCGCCTTTGCAAACAAAGCTAAGCCCAAAACCCTGAACCGTGCAACAGGCATTGTCCTCGTGGTGTTAGGTGTTGTTATTATGGGATTTAAGCTTTTAGCAAAATAAAAATTGACAGTTTAAAATTTAAAATTCAGGTCGGGCAATAGATTTGTAAAATGCAAAATTTCTGTTGCCCGATTTTTCAACGGTTATGTTGAGGCTAATCGAGTACGGCGAAACAAATGCTTGCTTTGAACAATATTCAGGGAAGTATGCTTTTTTACAATTGCATTATTATTTCACAAAAAACAAAGGAGCTGCGAAGAACGAAGTCTTAAACTTCATTTCTTCACAGCTCCTTAAATTTTCGTGTCAGATGTGCTGTACTCAGCTTATTCCCATAAGCTCCATAACTTCAATAAGTTGTTTTCCAGCATTATCGGAGGTCACAACCTTGCTTTCTGTTATGACACGACCGACCGATTTGCCTTTATGAATAAATCCTGAAACCACCCTGTGAATATGAAAATAGGGGAGTAGCATCGGGGTTCATCACGATTTTTTGTGGGATGGGAAACGGACAGAAAAAATAGAAAGATAGCGAATCAAGGTAAAAAAGAAGTCATCATCACGGTAACCGTAGCCGATTCGTTTAGCGACCTTGATCTTGTTGTTGAAGCCTTCGAGCTTGCCGGTGCTGATTGGGTGGATGGCATGGGCGGCTAAGCCGGGGAGCCGTTTTTCTTTTTGAACTGCAAACCGTACCAATGCGGGAATCTCACTTTCTTTCGCCGCCTGAAACCATTTTGTCCATCCGATGACTGCCGACAAGGAGTCGGATGGCACATCTTCTAAGAACTTTTCAAAATCCTTCATCGCTCTGCCCTTTCCGACCCATAAGATATCTCCCTGCTCCAAATCCATCACGCAGGTTGCGTAACTCAGTTAGTGGGCAGACTACTTTTAAAACTATAGCTTTTGAGTAGGGGGTGCAAAATGAATTTTTAGTTATTATAATTCATTAACAGAATTATAATCTTCCGACTTAATCTATCATTTGTGGAGTTATAATTTATTATAGCATACAATCGTATGATAACGATAATAATTATAAACTTTTAGGTTTTGCACATGAGTTGCGAACTTTTATTGGACAAGGCAGATAGACACGCATAGGAGAATAATAATCGGTGCTTTTAGGTTTCATCAGATTCAAAATAAATCTAATGCCGTAAATGCCCATTGCATATACAGGTGCGTTTACCGTAGTAAGCGGAGGGTTTGTATATCCAGAAAGCTCCGTGTTATCAAATCCCATAACAGAAATATCCTCAGGAATTTTGTAACCGTTTTCTTGCAGAGCTCTCATTGCACCGATTGCAATATGATCACTTGCCGCAAAAATAGCTGTGGGGAGATTCCCTTTGCTGATCATTTCTGACATCATTTTATAACCGGATGATGTCGAAAATTTGTCCTGCATAATAAACCCATCATATTTAATGTTTAGTTCATCGCAAATGTCTGTGAAAGCGTTGAGTCGTTTATCAGGAAATATCGTTCCATCCTCAAGCTGTTCAATGCCTCCGATAAAGCCAACTGTTCTATGGCCTAAATCATATAGATATTTAATTGCATCGGACACTGCCTGACGAAAGTCGAGCGATACGGATGTGATTTCAATATTCTCAACGGTCATATCAAGAAAAACAATTTTATTATTCAAAGAATGCAGTAATTTTATTTCTTGTTTACTAAACTTTCCGAGGCAGATTATGCCATTAACATCAGAAAGTACATTCTGATAGTCATTGTCTGTTTTAAATGTTCGTACAATACTTATATTATTTTTTGAACAGTAGTCCTCGATACCCTGTCTCATCAAAAAGTAATAATTATCTTCAATTTCCTGTTTGGAAGAGAACCATTGTAGAATTCCAATGCGACACGAAGGTGCTGATGTAACCCTTTTTTTCTTTACATAATTAAGTTCTTTAGCTGCTGCAAATATTTTTTGCTTCGTTTCAAGCGAGGTGCTGAGGGTAGTGTCATTATTAAGCACTCTTGAAACAGTAGCTACTGATACATTTGCCTTTTTGGCAACATCTCTGATTGTAGCCAATTGAATCACCTCACTACCATTATAGTGAAATATTACTAAAAAATCAAGTTGTGTTTAGTGAAAAACAGAGAAAGAAAAAATGTTTACCAAAAACTATTGACAGTTTACGAAACAAAACATATAATTTAGTTAACATAAAAACAAAAGAAACATTATTATTAAATAATAACGAAATCTTTTGTGCAGGTTGTCACGGCGTTTCATTTAAAATTAAAAGGAGGAAAAATTATGAAACAGACATCATCACAACCAAGACTTGATGGCAAAATCCCGGGTAGAATCAAATACACCTTTGCTTTAGGTGCCCTCGGCAAAGATATGATTTATGGTATGATTGCCACATTTTCAATGATTTATTTCACAGACATCATCAAGGTTAACCCGGTATTTATCGGCGTAATGTTCTTTGTTGCAAAGTTATGGGATGCCTTTAATGATTTGTTTATGGGTATGATTGTTGATAACACACGCAGCAGATGGGGTAAATTTATTCCATGGCTTGTAATAGGTACGCTGGTTAATTCAATTGTATTTGTTGTTTTATTCACAGACTTCCACCTCGATGGCGTTGGACTTTGCGTATTTGCAACAGCAGCTTACATACTCTGGGGTATGACTTACACAATTATGGATATTCCTTATTGGTCAATTATTCCTAACCTCACTTCAAATCCTGAGGAGAGAGAAAAAGTTTCGGTACTTCCGAGAATCTTTGCAAGTATCGGTCAGTCACTTGTTATTGCAGGCTTTGGTGTTCAAATTATTGAGGCTCTCAGCGGCGGCACAACAAATCAGGCAGGTTATCACAGATTTGCAATCATAATTGCAATTGTATTTATTCTTACAATCGGTATTACAGTAATCAATCTTCCGAAAAAGAGAGATGATTCTGTTCCGGAAAAGAAAGTTAAGTTTAAAGATATTTTCTCAATCATCGGCAAGAATGATCAACTTCGTTGGGCGGTAACTCTTATCTTCCTTTACAACATCGGCATTCAGTGCATTATGGGTGTTGCTACATATTATTTCAAATATGTTTGCGGCAACGCAGGAATGATGTCATCATTTATGATCAGCGCATCAATCGCAGAGGTTGTAGGTCTTATCGTATTTCCTAAGGTTACAAAATTTCTTTCAAGAAAAACTTCGTTCCTTCTTGCGTGTCTTTTACCTGCATTTGGTCTTGTAATGCTTTTGTTCGTAGGTATTTTTGCTCCGCACAATGTTGTGCTCACATCAATCTCAGGTGTTATTGTAAAACTTGGTACAGGTCTTGAACTTGGTTGTGCAACAGTATTCCTTGCAGATGTTGTTGATTACGGTGAATTTAAGCTTGGAACAAGAAATGAAGGCGTTGTATTCTCACTCCAGACGCTTATCGTAAAATTCACAGCGGCTCTTACAGCACTCGGTATTGGCGCGGCACTTGGAAGCACACAGTATATTCCGGGTCAGGAACAGTCATTTGCAACAGTAGCGTCAATCAGTACACTTATGTGCATTGTTCCTGCAGTTTGTATGCTTATTGCTTATGTTGTTTACAGAAAGAAATATAAACTCAATGACGGTATGATGAAGAAGGTTATAAACACAATCAGTGCAAGAAGAGAAGGCAAAATTGATATGACACAACAGCTTGATGAAAGCGGTAACACAGAGCCTTCTATGTTCCTTCCTACAGTTGCAGAAAAGGCAGGTAAATAAAATGATTGATACTAAAACAGCAATTGAAAAAATTACAAACGGCGAATTTGATAATCTTTTCACTGATATATATATAGATTCATCAATGATTGATTATCAGAAAAAAAGATATGTTCATGCAATTGAGCAGTATGAAACAATTTTTTGCCCTGATAAAGTAGCAATATTCAGTGCTCCCGGCAGAAGTGAGGTTTGCGGTAATCATACAGATCACCAGCATGGAATGGTGCTTGCAACATCCATTAATCTTGATACTATTGCTGTGTCGGCCAAGAATAACAATGATGTTGTAAGATTTGTTTCTGACGGTTATGATATGATTACTCTCAATATAAATGACCTTGAAGTTAATAATGATGAGGCAGGCACAACGGTCAGCCTCATCAGAGGTGTTCTTCGTGGACTTAAGGATCATGGATACAAAATTGGTGGATTCAATGCTTATGCAACAAGTGATGTACTTGTTGGTGCAGGACTTTCATCGTCAGCAGCTTTTGAGGTAGTTGTCGGAACTATTATTTCCGGTTTATATAATGATATGAAAATAAATTCAGTTGAGATTGCTCAGATTTCTCAGTATGCTGAAAATGTATTTTTCAAAAAGCCGTGCGGACTTATGGATCAAATGGCTTGTTCAGTCGGAGGAATGGTTAACATTGACTTTAAAGATCCGACAAAGCCAATTGTTAAGAAAGTACCTACCGAATTTGAAAAATATGATTACAGCCTTTGTATTGTTGACACAAAGGGCGATCATGTTGATCTTACAGATGATTATGCTATGATTCCCTCGGAAATGAAAAAGGTTGCAAATTTTCTCGGAGAAGATTATCTGAGAGATTGTGATTCAAACGAATTTTATATTCGCCTTGACGAAATTCGTGAGGCTGTTGGCGACAGACCGGTACTTCGTGCAATTCATTTCTTTAATGAGGAGCATAATGTTAAAAATGCCGTTTCGTCACTTGAAAACGGTAAGTTTGTTGAATTCCTTGACGCAATCAGAAAATCCGGTAATTCATCGTTTAAGTATCTTCAGAATGTATATACAACAAGAGATATTCAACATCAGAACATCTCGGTAGCCCTTGCACTCAGCGAAAGCCTTCTTCGCAATTACGGCGTGTGCCGTGTTCACGGCGGTGGATTTGCAGGTACAATTCAGGCGTTTGTCAAAAATGATTTTGTAAGTAATTACAAAGAATTTATAAATAAAATTTTCGGAGAAAACTCATGCCATGTTCTCAAAGTGAGAAAATACGGCGGAATAAAAGTAATGTAATTATGTAGGTTTTGTTTTTATTAAGGAGGACAAAATGAAAATTCTTGTTTTAGGCGGTGCCGGATATATCGGTTCGCATACAGTTTACAGACTTATTGAAAGCGGTAATGAGGTTGTTGTATTCGATAACCTTGAAACAGGTCATATCGAGGCGGTTCATCCCAAAGCAAAATTTTATAAAGGTGATCTCAGAAACAGAAGTGAAATTGACAGCGTTTTTGATAAAGAAAAAGGTATTGATGCTGTAATTCATTTTGCAGCCAATTCACTTGTCGGTGAAAGTATGACCAACCCTCTCAAATATTATGATAATAACCTCAACGGCACAAAGGTTTTGCTTCAGTCAATGGTTGCTCACGGAATTGATAAGATTGTATTTTCATCAACAGCGGCAACATACGGTGAACCTGAGAAAACTCCTATTCTTGAAACCGATCCGACAAATCCGACAAACTGCTACGGAGAAACAAAAAAATCCATGGAGAGAATGTTCTATTGGGTTGAAAAAGCACATGGCTTAAGATATGTTTCTCTCAGATATTTCAATGCATGCGGAGCACATATCAGCGGAAAAATCGGTGAGGCACATAATCCTGAAACCCACCTTATTCCGATTATTCTTCAAGCGGCACAGGGTACCCGTGACCACATAAGTATTTTTGGTACTGATTATCCCACATCTGACGGAACTTGTATTCGTGATTATATCCATGTCACTGACCTTGCACAGGCTCATATTCTTGCAGTTGAATATCTTATGAAGGGCGGTAAAAGTGATATATTCAATCTTGGCAACGGTGTAGGTTTTTCTGTTCGTGAGGTAATTGAAAAAGCAAAAGAGGTTACACAGAAGGACATTAAGGTTGTTGAAGAAAGCAGAAGAAGCGGCGATCCTGCTGTATTGATTGCGTCAAGCGATAAGGCGAAAACTGTACTTGGCTGGAAACCTGAGTATGATGATCTGGGAACAATTATTAAAACAGCGTGGAAATGGCATTCAACACATCCCAACGGCTATAGTAAGTGAGGCGGTATTTATGAAGAACAGCGTTTACGGCTTAATATTAAGACTTGTTTCATACGGAATCAATACAGGGCTTATTGAAAAAGAGGATATAATCTACACGCAAAATAGGCTTTTATCGTTGTTCCATATAGATGAACCCGATGACAGTTGTACTTGCCTTACAGCAGATAACGAGGATACTCTTGAAGAAATTTTGTCGGGACTTCTTGATTATGCATATGAAAAAGGAATCATTCCCGAAAATACAGTAACATATCGCGACTTATTTGATGTGAAACTTATGGCTTCACTTGTTAAGCGACCGTCAGAAGTAATAAGAGAATTTTGGCAGAATTACAGCTGTTCCCCTAAACTTGCAACCGATAGCTACTATAAATTCAGCTGCGATACCGATTATATAAGAAGATATCGTATTAAGAAAGATTTAAAGTGGAAAACATCAACCGAATACGGTGATATTGATATCACTGTAAATCTTTCAAAGCCTGAAAAAGATCCGAAAGCTATTGCAGCGGCAAAACTTCAAAAACAGTCGGGCTATCCGAAATGTTTGCTTTGTAAGGAAAATGAAGGATATGCCGGAAGAGTAAATCATCCTGCAAGAGATAATCACAGAATTATTCCGCTCACCATTGACGGAGATAACTGGTTTATGCAATATTCTCCGTATGTTTATTACAATGAACATTGTATTGTATTTAACGGTGAGCATACACCAATGGTAATCAATGATTCTACATTCAGAAAACTGTTTGATTTTATTTCACAGTTTCCGCATTATATAATCGGTTCGAATGCTGATTTGCCGATTGTAGGCGGTTCAATACTTACGCATGAACATTTTCAGGGTGGCAGATACAGCTTTGCACTTAATAGGGCAGAGGTTGAAAGAAAGTTTATTGTTAACGGCTTTGATGATGTGGAGTGCGGAATTGTAAAGTGGCCTATGTCAGTTGTAAGATTGACAGGTAAAAACAAGGACAGCATTATTTCATTATCTTCTCATATTCTAAAGAGTTGGAGAGCGTACACGGACGCAGATGTTGGCATTTTTGCCGAAACAGACGGTGAAATTCACAACACTATCACTCCGATTGCTTTTACAAAGGATGGAAAATTTGTTATTGACCTCGTTCTCAGAAATAATATTACAAGTGAAGAGCATCCTCTGGGAGTATTTCATCCTCATGCGAATTTGCATCATATTAAAAAAGAAAATATCGGCCTTATTGAAGTTATGGGACTTGCAGTATTGCCCTCAAGGCTTAAAGATGAAATGGCTATTTTAAAGGATGCTATTCTTAATCACAAGGATGTAAGTGAAATTCCGAAAATCAGCAAACATTCCGAGTGGGTAAATGAATTTGTTTCGCAGTATGATGAAATCAATGAAAATAATATTGATTCAATAATTCAAAATGAGATAGGAAAGGTGTTTCTTAATGTTCTTTTGGATGCAGGTGTATTCAAAAGAACTCCTGAAGGACAAAAGGCTTTTGATAAATTTATAAAGACGCTGTAGTAAAGGAAGTGCTAAAATGTCAAAGGTAAGGGTAGTGAATTTTGAACCTACATCCAAAGGTGAAACCACTCATCTTTATACAATAGAAAATAACAGCGGAGCAAGCGTGACATTATGTGATTTAGGCGCAAGTGTCGTTTCGATAAAAGTTCCCGACAAAAACGGTAGTATTAGAGATGTAGTTCTCGGCTATGAGCACATTGACGGTTATGAATTTGACGGAACATACTTCGGTGCTACTGTCGGAAGATGTTGCGGAAGAATTGCATACGGCAAGTTTACTCTTAACGGAGAAGATTATCAGCTCCCTGTAAACAATGGGAGTAACCATTTGCACGGCGGATTTAACAGCTTTAGCCGCAAAGTGTGGCTTGCGGTAGTTGATGATAAAGTTCCAAATACAGTTCTATTTATGCTTGATAGTCCCGACGGTGATGAGGGCTATCCCGGAAATATGAAGGTCTTTGTACGCTACACATTTGATGATGAAAATGTACTTACGATAAAATGGTCGGCAGTTTCCGACAAAGACACAATATGTAATCTGACCAATCATTCATATTTTAATCTTAACGGACATAAAAGCGGTAAAGTTACAGAAAATCACAAGCTGAAAATAAATGCAAATTTCTTCATACCGATAAATTCAAACCTCAATCCCACAGGAGAGATAACTCCCGTTAAGAATACATCGTTTGATTTTACCGAATCCAAGTTAATTGGAAATGGTATTGACAGAAAAAACGAGCAGATTGGTTTTGCAAACGGTATTGATCATATGTTTGTGCTGAATCATTCTGATGAAGAATTTGTGCTTGCGGCCGAAGCTGAGGGTATTGATAGCGGAATCACATTAAAATGCTATACTTCTCAGAAAGGTGTTCATGTATATACAGCAAATTATGTCGATGTTTTGTCCAATATGGGAAAGGATTCAGCAACATACGGAGAAAATCCAGCGTTTTGTCTTGAAACCCAGGGCTTTCCCGATGCTGTAAATCACAAGAATTTTCCTACGACAATATTAAAAGCAAATGAAAACTATACACAAACTACGAAATATATTTTTGGTATAAACAAATAAAATAAGCTAATTTCTAACTCCTTTTAAAGATAAAATCTCTCTAAAATCAAGGACCGCCTATTTTCTTGGGTGGCCCTTGATTTTTTTAATCTATGAGGATGTTTCATGTTTTACAGTATTACACCGTCTTAAAAATATTCTGTTTTAGCGGTTATGTGCAATTCTGCCTGAAAATCACCCTGTTCTGTTTGCACCGTAAAACCGGAACATTCCTCTTGCACGGCCGTTTTTACAAACTACATTTTTTATTGCCCGTGTATTTTTTAGCACTGTTTTTGCTTTTATATGTAACTTCTTAAATGATTGACTGTTTAAGAGTGTATTGAAAAACATTTTAATATTTGTTAGAATTTAAGTGGTGATGAGGATATGTTAAAGATTGCGGTAGTAGATGATGAAATTGTATTTGTTGAAAGTTTGATCAATAAAATAACAGCGGTATGTGAAAAGCTTAATTTGGAATTTAAAATTGACAAATACTCAAACGGATTTGATATACTTGAAAATTACAGCAAGTATCATCTGATTTTTCTTGATATTGAAATGCCGTCAATTGACGGTATTGCTACAGCCAAGCGGATAAATGAATTGAAAAGTTCAGCTGAAATACCTTTTATTGTGTATGTCACAAGTCACGATGAGCTTGTGTTTGATGCTTTAAAAAGTTTTCCTTATTCATTTATAAGAAAAAGTAAAATTGAATCTGATTTGTACGAATGTATTAACCGTATAAATAATTCTTTTGAAGAATTACATAAAACTATAGTATTGCATACCGAAAGAAAAGATATTCCGATTGTTATTGGTGATATTATTTATCTTGAAAAAATTAAAAATTATGTTGTGTATCATACTCGAAATCAAGAATATAAGGTCAGAAGTGATATGAATACAGAATTTAAAAATATCGCAGAATATGGCTTTATAAGACCGCATATTGGTTATGCTGTAAACAATAAGTATGTTGAATATATTTCTACGGATTGTGTTTTATTGCAAAATAATATTAACATTCCTCTTAATAAAAAATACAGAGATGATTTAAAGAAAAAATATTTCAAATGGTTGGGGGATATAAATGTTTAATTATGGTTTTGAATTAGCGGTTAATTTTGCACAATCAGTTTATCTGATAGGGTTTTTCTTGGCATTCTTAGGCGGCAAATATTCTCGCAAACGCAATATAGCAATATGTTCATTGTTTATTGCTTTAAATTTTACTGTTCTTACATATTTTACATTTAACAATCCTTATGTTGTAATGATTGATATGTTGACAGTTGTTATATTACATGAAGTATATTGCTTAACTTGTTTAAAAGGAGAATTGGCAATTAAAATTATTCTTCCGCTTGTAGCTTCACTGATTAATACGATTATATCTTACGGAGTTTTATATCTTACATCTTTTGTGACGGGTTTATCATTGGAAGAATTGGGTTTACAGTCAAGCTTTTTCAGATATTTATGTGTTGTGCTTGTAAACCTGACAATATTCGTAACTTTATTGCTTATGTGGCGTACAAAAGCAAAAGTGTATAGTTTAAAGAAAGTTTCAAATATAATAGCTTTTATTGCCATTCCTGTTTTAGCAATGGCAATATTATACATCACTTTTTACATAATGATTCTTACGAATTATCAATCAAATTTAATCATACTGCTTCTGATAATTTGTGCCGCTATGATTTTGGTTGCTGGAATGGTTTGGTTTATGATTGCAAGAATTAACAGGGATAACCGGATAAGTACAAAGTTATTATTGAGCGAGCAAAGAGCGGATTTGTACGAAAAAAACATTATAACTTCTAACAAGCAGATTGAGAATACTGCAAAGATAAGACATGATATGAAAAACAACATTGCTTGTATTGATAATCTAATTGTTGAGAGCAAATATGATGAAGCACATAAAATATGTCAGGAACTTACCGATAAATATTCTTCAATCGGTTCTGTAGTAAATACTGAAAATTACTTATTAAATGCCGTTTTGAATGTTGAAATAGAAAAAGCAAGGTGCAATGAAATATCGGTCAAATTAAGCATTGCAAATGATATGAAAATGTTTAGTAACGGTTCAGATATGATTTCGGTAATAGGAAATATTTTTGATAACGCTATTTCGTATTTGTCTGAAAATAAAATTGAGAATAAAGAAATTATTTTCAGTACAGAGCATAAAGGAGATTATTCTGTTATTAAATGCAAAAATAAAATTATTGATTCTGTATTGTCTGAAAATCCTTTGTTGCATACTGATAAGGCAGATAAGAAAAATCACGGCAGAGGAATTTCTATAGTAAAAAGTATTGCCAAGAAATACGGAGGAGATGTAGTTATTTCGGATAAGAATAATGAATTTACAGTTACGGTAATTTTAGATGACAGTTATGCTTTAACAAGTGTGAAAGAAACTGCAAAAATACAGTAAGAGCAAATAATTGTGATTGGTTGGTAAAAAGAGTATGCTGGATATTATTATTGAAATAGTGACTGATTTATTTCAGCCGCTGATGTTTTGTGGATTTTTATATCTATTTATGGAGAAACCCGATAACAGAAAAAGAAATGTAATTTGCTTTTTACTGTTCAGTACAGTAATGTTTGGCATTTTGTTGTATTCTTCTCTTGTAGAATACTATATGATAATAAATGATTTAATGTTTTTGGCAGTACTGGAAATTTACTCTCTGTTATGTTTGCGTGGCAATATTTTTAGCAGAATATTTATGCCTTTGATTGCCTTTTTGATTAACACAGTGATAAGTTTTGCTTTCAGTTATTTTGTAAGCTTTTTTACAGGATATACACACTATGAATTGGTAACTGAACCTACGATTTACAGATATATTTGCATAGTGGTTATCAATTTGACTGATGTATTAGTTTTTTCAATGCTTGTAAAATTTAGAAATCACAAAGTCAATTTAAGAAAAATAACAGATGTTATAGCTTTTATTATCCTTCCTGTTATAGTTTTACTAATCGTTTACTGCACTTTTTACATTATGGTTATCACGAAATATGAGGCTAATATAATGGTGTATCTTTCTGTAATATGCCTGTGTATGATTACTGTTACTGCAATAGTATGGTATGCGGTATCAAGAATAAGCAGAGAAAATGAAGCAAGTACAAAACTTTTGCTTATGGAACAGCAAATTGATCTTTATGAACATAACATTTTACAAAGCAATGTACAAATTGAAAAAATTTCAAGGATAAAACATGACATGAAGAACAATCTCTTGTGTATTGATAATCTTATTTCAAACACTCAATTAGATGAAGCACATAAAATATGCCAAAATTTGACCGATAAATATTCTTCAATCGGTTCTGTAGTAAATACTGAAAATTACTTATTAAATGCCGTTTTGAATGTTGAAATAGAAAAAGCAAGGTGCAATGAAATATCGGTCAAATTAAGCATTGCAAATGATATGAAAATGTTTAGTAACGGTTCAGATATGATTTCGGTAATAGGAAATATTTTTGATAACGCTATTTCGTATCTGTCTGAAAATAAAATTGAGAATAAAGAGATTATTTTCAGTACAGAGCATAAAGGCGATTATTCTGTTATTAAATGCAAAAATAAAATTATTGATTCCGTATTGTCTAAAAATCCTTTGTTGCATACTGATAAGGCAGATAAGAAAAATCACGGCAAGGGAATTTCTATAGTAAAAAGTATTGCCCAGAAGTATGGGGGAGATGTAGTTATTTCGGAGAAGAATAATGAATTTATAGTTTCGGTAATTTTAGACAACCGAATTTTTACCTAAAAACCCACTATTTTTACCTGTTTAAAATCAAATATTCTAAAAAATGCTATCCTTTCTTTAAGGCGTTATGCCAAGAAAAGGATAGCATTTTTTTGTTTTGTATTGAATTTTATGTTTTAGCCGTATTTGCGTTAATTCCGTTATTATACTTTGGCCTTGTGTTGCAGAAATTTGAAACTTTTATTATCAAAAAATTTAAATAAGGTTTAAAGCTACTTCCGTAAATAAGAATTATAGAGTGCATTTTTTGTCGGATTTATTACCATTTTTGCAAAAATCAACATTCACAAATATTTTTTTGATAAATTTATAAAAAGGAGGTTGATTACAATGAAAAACAAAAAATTAACATATATTCAAAAAAGCGTTTTCTAATTTCATCAATAATTGTTTATGCCATACATATAGCGTTTTATTTAACTTTATTAATAGTGTTTGATGTTAAATTAAATATCAAAGCAAATATTCATCAAAGAGTTATGTCGGTATGGTTTGTTTTTAACATTCTGATATTGCATAACTCTTTAATTGTTTTTGGAGGATACCGTAAATGAAAAAATTATTAAGTGCGTTACTAATTGCTTTATTGTTGCCGACTATGATGTTGATGTCTGCATGTAATGACGCAAGCAAAACTTCAGATGATAAATTATCATTTGACTACACAACAAATTTTCAATATTATTACAGTAACTTGAACGGAATAAATTTTCCTGTGACAAAATCAGAAAAAGGGTACTATGTGTTTTTGCCTAATAATTACCTTTACTATATTGACCGTGAATCACAGGCGGCAACACCGCTATGTAACAAGCCTAATTGTTCGCATAACAGTGTTGATTGTAATGCATACTTTAATTTATTTGTAAATGCATCAGGAGAATCAGCTAATGTTGTGCAATATTATGACGGTAATTTATATATTGTTGTAAAAGATGAAGATGATATGGGTAATTTTCTCGGAAATATATTGTACAAAGTTACACCCGATGGATCAACAAGGGAAAAACTGATTGAATTTAAAGACGGCATTTCGCATTGGTTGATTCATAAAGGTTATTTTTATTTCTCACAGGATAAGTTTGCCGATGATATTGATTCGTCCTCAGTTTATGACAGCTTTTCGATAAAAAGATATAAAATAAATAACATTAAATCTAAACCGGAGGAAATCTTTAACAGCAAAAATTACAGTGATAATCTTAGAGGTACTTTCCAATTTACCGCATATGATGACTATATTTATGTGCCGGTTCTTCCTATTTCAGAAGATGAAATTAAAAAGCAGGAAGAAAGCGGAAAGGTAACAGTTTCTACGTATCAGGAATTTTATTCGATTAATATCAATACGATAAAAATAAACCAAATTAGAAATGATGAAGGTGATGTTTGCTCGCCGTTTTTCTATAATGGACAGCTAACATATCTCATTGATAATTCGGATACTAACGGTAAGTTTAAATATTTTACAAGTGAACTCGACGGAAGCAATCCCAAACTTTTAACGGAAATGAATTACGGCGATAATTTGTTTGCAAATGAATCACAGCTGTATTTACAGAACTTTAGTGAAGATACAGATGAAAACGCAGCAACTGAAAGTGACGGAGATAATGTTAAGTCTCTTGACGCTTCATTTAATGAAAAAAGTTCGTTTTTAATACCTTTTGAATGTTCAGTGTTAAACATTCCCCAGGATTCAGATTGCTTCATATTTGTTCAACAGGTGGATAATATGAATTGCGAGATTTATTTTGTTGATAAGTCAAAAACAGAATCTCTGTCAGGACAAACAGTGGAATATAAAACATTATTAAGTTCCGTGAATGTCGAGGCTGAAAATAGTAACGCATTAAGCCAAATAGATGAGAATGAAAAAATTGATACTAATGATAATGAATTGAAAAATGTTTTTGAAAATACACAAAATAAGTTGTATAAGATTTCAACATCATATGACAAAACGCTTTCTGATGAAGTCAATAGTGGCTTTTCAGTAACTTTATCTTGGGTGGGTGACGGAGGTAATTATACTGCAAATTTTCAAATATTGAAATTTAAAACTGCAGCTAATGCCGAAAAATTCGTTAAAGAAAATCCTCTTTCTTTTGTAAATGGTCAATATGTAGCTTTTGTATCTGTTGATAAAATTCCCGTAGAAATTAAAGATATGTTAGTTTCTATTATAAGAAATGAACCTATTTCGCCAATTAACAGCACTGATTTTGGCGGAGAAATCCACTCATTTAATTAAGGTTGTAATAATATGAAATTGATTATGTTCGAGATTTACAAACTGTTCAGCAAAAAACTGTTTTTAATATGCCTTGTTTTGTTTTTTTCTGCAAATTCAATATTTTTGGTTTACACTCAATCAAATAATCTTGAAGTAAAAACAGTACATACTAATTTATCTGATTATGAGAATATAATATCTAAATATTCAGATTATGTGCCGACTGAAGCACAACGACAACTTGAAAGTGAATTAAAAACAGTTGAAATCGCTCTTCAATTTGACAGAACGGCAGATAACAGCAACGGCGATGATCTAAAAAATCTTGGGCGAATTACCGAACAATATAAGGCGGAGAACCCGGAGGAATACAAAAAGGCGCGGGCGTTACATTATACAAAACAAGAGCTTCTTGATAAACAAACCTATCTTTCAAATTTGGTAAATCAATGCAAGTCTTTAGTTGATTATAGCTCTTTTATAGGCGATATGGATGAGCGCGCGCAGATGCAGACAAAGTTCTCGGTTTTTGCGGAAGAAGGTTCGTTTTCATACAACAACATATTAAAAACCGCCGAGGATTTTAAAGATGTTAATAATACAAAGCTTAAAATCGGAAACAATTTTGCCGTAGAAAATTCAACAACATTTGTTCTGACCGATTTGCTCGTATTTGCGCTTGTATTTTTAATGTGCATCTATATTTTTACATTGGAAAGGGACAAGGAATTATACGGGCTTATCAGAACCGCAAAATACGGACGTATGCCGCTTATTATTTCAAAATTATTCGTCCTTATCTTTTTTACGATTTTAATATGCGCAGTATATTATTCTTCAAATATTGCACTCTGCGGATTGTACAGCGGCTTCGGCGATATGACAAGGAATATTCAGTCCTGCGAGCTTTTTATGAATTGTAATTTAAAGCTGCAAATTTGGCAATATCTTGTTTTGTGGGGTTTATCAAAAATAATCACGATGTGCGTGCTTGCCCTTTTTATCGCGTTTATATTTGTTTTAGTAAAAAATACGGGAATGGTTTTTGTCGTTACCGCATTTTGGGTTTTCATTGAAGGAGTTCTTTATCTTGCAATAGGAAGCAACTCTCCCCTAAATCAGCTTAAGTATATAAACTTTTTATACTTTTTAAGCGGAAATAATATTTTCGGAAATTATCTTAATATCAATATTTTTTCACATACTGTAAATATTACCCTGATTTACGTTATAGCTATGATATTGATCGCTATTGCTTCCGTAACGGTAATTTGCATGTCTTTTGTAAAATCAGCGCAAATAACGACAAACAATATATTTACGCCAATGCTTGAAAAATTCAGACGAAGGTTTTATAAAATTCAAGGCGGCGTTTCAATATTCAAAGGCGAATGTTTTAAGCACTACAAAGGCTCAATGGCAATAATAGCGATTATTCTGCTTGTTTTTGTCGCCTACGGTAATGCTACTGATGATATTTCGGTTGTATACAGTTCGGCTCAGGAAAGCGCATACAGCGCGTATATTGATAAGCTTGAGGGCGAGCTTACGCAGGAAAAAGAAGATTATTTGCGGGGACAGCAGGATTATTTTGACGGACTGAATGAAGAGCTTAACACCATTTCAACTGATATGTCCTTATCGGCTGAAGAAAAAGAAATAAGGATAACGGCCATAGATTCGATTTTGAAAACCAAGGGCGCCGCCTTTGAGGAGATTTCAAATCAAGCCTCGTACATAAAAGAGGTCGGAGAGCGTTATCATATTACTCCCATATTCATTAACTATATTGTTTATAAAAGACTTGCCCAAAATCCGTCAAGAGAATGGCAGTATTTTACATTGCTTATGGCAGTAATAATATTTATATCGTCCGATATATTTGCATATGAGCATAAAAAGCATATGATTGATCTAATTCGCTGCACAAAAAAGGGCAAGCTGAGGCTTGTACTTTCAAAAGTAATGACACTTTCGCTTACCACACTTATATCATATACTTTAATTTATTTGCCTTATTATATAAATTTCATAAAAACCTTCGGAACGGAGTCATTAAACACTCCTGTTGTATTTATGCAGGACTTTGCAAATATTGGCAGTACAATTTCCGTAAACAGTATGATTTTTATTACGGCGGCAGTGCATATAGCGGAGGCTGTCTCGGTTATGACGGCGGTTGCTATGCTTTCTCAAGTATTAAAGAATAATATATTGTCTATGATTGTCGGGGCGGTGATAGTATTATTTCCGTGCCTGTTATGTATGAATTTGACCGATATAAGATTATACACAAGCTTTCAAAACGGCAGTTGGATGTGGCTTGTCCCGAGTTTGATAGTATTATGCGTATTCCTGCTGATGATTTGTTTAACTATAATTGCATTTAACTTTTCTAATATTGAATTTAAAGCTATGAGAAGGTGTAAAAATGAGGCTTGAAATAAAAAATTTATGTAAAACATATAAAAAAGGTGTAGTTAAGGCACTTGATGATTTCAGTGTTACCTTAACGCCGGGCGTTTATGGCTTGCTCGGACCAAACGGCGCAGGCAAAAGCACCCTTATGAATATCATCACCGACAACCTCAATGCCGACGGCGGAGAGGTGGTTTACGGCGGTGAAAATATCAAAAAGCTCGGCAAGGATTACCGAGCCGTACTCGGCTATATGCCCCAACAGCAGGGCTTGTATGATGATTTCACCCTCAACCGCTTTTTGTGGTATATGGCGGCTTTAAAGGGCTTAAAAAAGAAAGAAGCCAAGGAAAAGATCACTCAGCTTCTTGAAACGGTTAATCTGACAGATGCCGCACATAAAAAGTTAGGCTCGTTTTCGGGCGGTATGAAGCAGAGAGCCTTGATTGCTCAAGCGCTTCTGAACAATCCCGAAATTCTCATACTTGATGAACCGACGGCAGGACTTGACCCGAAGGAGAGAATACGCATACGCAACTTCATCAGCGAGATTGCCGAGGATAAAATCGTATTGATTTCAACGCACGTTGTGTCTGATATTGAGTTCATTGCAAAGGAGATTATACTTCTAAAGCAGGGAAAACTTGTGTCACATGATACCTGCCAAAATCTTGTAAATGAAATTGCAAATAAGGTAGTTGAGGTGGAAATTGAAAAAGAGGAATTAAAATATTTTCAGGATAATTATCGAGTTTCAAATCTCTATCATAATGATGATAAAATCGTAGTAAGATTAGTCACAGATAATCCCCTTGAAAATCATAAAATAACAATTGCAAACCCAACCCTTGAAGATTTGTACCTCTATGTTTTTGAACAAGGAATGTGATATTAAAATTATTACCGACAAGTAATGGTGTTCTATGCTAATACTTGTCGGTATTTTTATGCCCTTTTTACATGAAATTGTAAGGATAAAGCGGAATACTGATACAAAATAATCAGTTAACGCATAAAATAGCAATATATAATATTGTGTTAAAATTATGCGAAAAGGAGGGTGACAGCTCTATGGAGCAATATATGCCGATAGTGTGGATAGGCTTTGCAATATTCATGTTGCTTTGCGAAGGCTTTACAACACAGCTTGTTTCGATATGGTTCGTTCTCGGCTCGGTTTGTGCCGCCATTACAACTATATTCACAAGTGACATCACAATCCAGTCGGCGGTGTTCCTTGTTGTGTCACTTGTTTCGCTTATTGTGACACGGCCGCTTGTAAAACGCTTTAAAAAGCGTAACAAAACAACGGGAACAAACGCAGACCGCCACATCGGTCAAGTCGGTTTTATGCTCACAGATTTAACCGATATTGACGAAACAGCACAGGCAAAGGTCGGTGCGGAAACTTGGACGGTAAAGTCCGACAAAGCACCGCTTTTAAAAGGAACAAAAGTTAAGGTTCTTGCAATCGAGGGCGTAAAGCTCATTGTAGAGCCAATATCAGAATGAGAGGTAAATAATGTTAGGACTTATTATTTTAGGAATTATCCTTTTAATCCTGCTTATAGTAATTGTAAGCAATGTCAAGGTAGTACCGCAGGCACACGCATATGTAATTGAAAGACTCGGAACATATCATGTAACATGGTCAACAGGCTTGCATGTAAAAATTCCGTTCATCGACAAAATTTCAAAAAAGGGTTTCATTAAAAGAGCAAGTAATCGACTTCCCTCCACAGCATGGAGTGAATAAAACGATACCTTCTTTTAAATCTTAAAAAGTAAGTGTATATCAGAAAATCGAAGATAATCAATAACAATTACTTATTTAATATTTTTAACATCCGAGCCATAGGGCTCTTTTTTTATGCCTAAAATTCCTGTAAACTTATTTTTTGTGTTGCAAGAATGACTGATGAGGACGGTAGAATAGAGAGGGGGAGAGATACTGGGAATATAATAAAAACTTAGGTGCAAATACACTTAAGTTTCAAGTAAGTGCTTGATATTTTGCAAAAATGGTGGTATACTATACTTGGAAGTCAGGGAAAAATACCCGTAAGTTTTAAGTGAGCGGAGGACTACAATGCAGAACATTATTAAGCGTGACGAATATCTTAACAGAATTATTGACAGAAAAGAAAACGGACTGATTAAGGTCATTACCGGAATCAGAAGATGCGGTAAGAGTTTTCTGCTGTTCAATCTGTTTTACGATTATCTGATTGAAAGCGGTGTAAAAGAAGAACAGATCATTACGATTGCCTTGGATGATGATACATTTGTAAAGTACCGTGATCCCGATGAACTGTCGAAATATATTCGTGGGAAAATCGTGAACTCAGATATGTACTATATTCTCATTGATGAGGTGCAGTACGCAATCACAAAGGATGAACTTAAAAACCCTGAGAACATTAAGCTTTACAATGTGCTCAACGGTCTTATGCGGCTTCGCAATGTTGACATTTATGTAACAGGCAGTAATTCAAAAATGCTCACGAAAGATGTACTGACTGCCTTTCGTGGCAGAGGTGATGAGGTTAGAGTTTATCCTATCTCTTTCAAAGAGTATTATTCTTTTGTGGGCGGAGATAAATCCGACGCCTATGAGGAATACGCTTTATATGGCGGTATGCCGCTTGTTTTAACAAAAAAGAGCGATGCGGAGAAGATGAACTATTTGCACACTCTTTTCACCGAGGTTTATTTCAAAGACATTGTGGAGCGTTATGATATTGAGTTGCCTGATGTGCTCAGCAAATTAACGGATGACCTTTGTTCTTCTGTCGGTTCGCTTACCAATGCAAGCAAAATATCAAATACCTTGCAGACGGTGAAAAATATTAAGGTTTCAGGTACAACCGTTTCCAACTATCTGAATTATCTAATTGAATCGTTTCTGTTCAGCAATGCGAAACGATACGATGTAAAAGGCAAGAAGTATTTTGAATACCCATCAAAGTATTATTGCGCCGACATCGGACTTCGCAACGCAAGACTTAATTTCAGGCAGCAGGAAGAAACGCACATAATGGAGAATATTATATACAATGAACTTCTGTGTCGAGAGTATTCTGTTGATGTCGGTGTTGTAGAAATCGTGGAAACGAGTGTAGGAAAGAGGTCAAAAAAACAGTGCGAGATAGATTTTGTAGTAAACAAGGGTTCTAAAAAATACTATATTCAATCCGCACTAAATGTTTCGGACCCGTCAAAACTTGAAACCGAACTCAGACCTTTGAAGAACACCAAGGATTTCTTTAAAAAGATTATTATCAGCAAAACTTCAATGAAGTCTTGGACGGATGAGGACGGAATACTTCATCTCGGACTTTATGAGTTCTTGCTGAATGTAAATTCCCTTGAATTGTAAACTAAATAGGCTCAATGTCAATAGTTGCGGAAAGCCGAAAAATAAGAATGTATGAAATTTATAAGCAACAAAAATTGTAAAATAGCAAGTGATACACAACTAAGAACAAGGCACAGCTTACGGAAAAATCCGTTCAGCTGTGCCTTTGATTTTGTTTGTGAAGTTGTAATGCTGTTTTTATTACGGCTTTGTCAAGAAAAGTGTGCAAGCTATTTTTTAACTTACACACTTTATTTTACATGCTCACTGCAAAACTTTTATATTTGCAATTTCTTTCCGATTCTTAATTCCATCAATTAGATCTCATCTTGTTGATATCAGTATTATTAGGTATTGGAATTTCTCATTATATAATGCATTTCATTAGTCAAGGAATTATATGATTCGATTACTGCGTTATCTCCGAATTTCAAACACAATGTTTGAGGTGAAGGTCATATCATCCTCATTGAATTTCATATTTATTTCACCGTCATATTTTTTAACTACTCTTTTAATGCTTTTCAGTCCCGTTCCATGTATTGCGTCAGATTTTTTTGATGAAGCTATGCGGTTGTTCTTGACGGCTACAATATTCTTGACCGAGTTTGTAAGCTGTATTGACAGATACTTATTTTTGCGGACGAAAGCCGAAAAATCTATAAATCCGTTCTCTGTATTTTGTGCCGCTTCAACTGCGTTTTCAAGAAGATTGTCAAGCAGAGCAGTTATGTCGGGTTCACTCATAAAGCTAAAATCAGCACTTCTGATGTCAATATTCATCTTCACTCCGAACTTGTCACAGAAGGATTTGTACCTGTTGACGATTGAATTGACCATAGGATTGTTGCAGTAATCAACAGATTTATTTATGCTGAAGTCTTCAATAAAATCGTCTATGTACTCTGTGACAGCCTTGTCTTTGGCAATGCTCTTAATGGCGTTTAAATGCCGTTTTATGTCGTGCATAACAATTTTTGAGTTTTCATTTTGCTCATTAAGTAAATCATAATACTCAGCCGTAGATTTTTCCTTTTGCCTTTCATATTCCAATTTCATATTGTGTCTTTGAGTTTTTAAAGTAAATTCATATACCCAAAAAACCGCTATATTTGAGAAAAGTAATAGCACCATACTTATTATTAATAAATATATGTATTTTTGTTCTAAATCAAAATTGTGTAGTGCATGTGATACTGCATACAGTAGCAGAATACTTGATGCAGGTAAAACCAAGAGAGGTATAGAAAGAGAATAACTTTCTGATTTATGTTCTTTTATTGAGAATTTTGATACAAAGTAAATTATCAAAAAATATAACAGTTTACTGATAGTCGCTTGAATAATGAGACTTAAAGAATTATCCATGGAAGTGAAAAAATCCGTACCGAATAATACTGTTGAAACAAACACGACAATACTTTCTGTGATTGCCATAAATATAAGTAATATGCTACAGTGGAAAATACAGGATTTAATACTTATGAAATAACAAAAATAAAGTAAAAAGAAGTTACACGCAAAAAATGCAATTAAATTAACCAATGTTAAATTCAATAATCGAGATAAATACAATAATACATACACAATAACAACTGAAAATAACAAAAATTTTTTGCTTGATTTTCTTTCAAATTTGTTTTCAAAATAAAACAGTGATATCAGAATTTCTGCAAGAAAAACAAACGCATAGCAAATTGTATATACCATTTTTATACCCCTATGTATGCAAAATATGCCTTTTTAAAGTTTGAATAGTTCCTTTGAGATATAGGTAGAGTTTCACTTTTTAAATCTACATTAATATTAAGCTCAGTCTTATTAAAATCCAAGACATACCTCAGATTAACAAGATAGCTGTAATGCGGTTGTGCAAAATAATCGTAATCCTTTAGTTTTTCTTTCCAATAACTTAATTTTTTATTTGTATAATACTTCTTCTGACGTGTTATAATAACAGCCTTTCTTTCTTCAATGGTTACATATACTATATCGCCAGTGAAAACAGAGTAACACTCGTCATAATATTCAAGAGTTATCATTTGAGTATTGGAATGAAAATAATTAATAGCCGTATTTAGCGCTCTGAAAAAACGGTCTTTGTCAATAGGCTTTGACAGATAGCGAAACACATCCAAATCCATAGCGTCATCAAGATAAGCGTCATGCGAGGTTATAATAAAAATAATTATATTAGAGTTTACCTTTTTTAATTGTGCGGATAAGGTAAGACCGTTTACTTGCGGCATTTCAATATCAATGAACGCCATATCATAACTGATATTACTATTCAGCAGTTCTACACCATTGTAAAACAAATCAATATCAAAAACTATTCTATGTTTATCGGAAAATGTATTCAGATTGTTTTTTATTTCATCGACAATACATTTATCATCGTCACAAATCAATACTTTCAAAAGAAAAACCTCCTTGAAATAAATTATAACATATATTTCAAAAAAATGTCATTAAATGTTATTGTTTTAGATGCAAAATTTCAAATTTTACCATAGTAATTTTAAAATCACATCACTTTGAGCAAATTTGACATCATTTTTGCAAGAATTATGTTTTTACTTTTAATATGTGCTAAAATCCCCAAGAAGGGAGGAATAATATTATGAATTAACTGTTTTTTCTTGATTAAGTTTGAGATGAAATATCAGTTGAGTTTGAGGTGAAATATCAGTTGTATATTAAATTGACATCAATATTTTTATTGCTGGCAATATTATTATGTTTTGCATCCTGTTCAAAGAATAATGAAGACGGTGAAAAATTAAAATATTATACCATAAACAATGAAGATTCGGTTTGTGTAGAATTGATACAAAAATATAATAATTATTGTCTTAAAAAACTTGATGAGTCATATCAAATTGAAATTGTGGAATTTGATTCGGAAGATACTATGCTTACAAAAATATCAACGGAGATAATGGCGGGGAAAGGACCCGACATAATTTCATTGAATCAAAAATTACCTTTTGAAAAGCTGATTGATAACGGTTCATTTGCGGATATAGATGAGCTTGCGGAATTATACAAATCCGATATAGATTTTGATGACTATAATTCAACAATAATGGATTGCGGAATTTACAATGGAAAGCGATATATTATACCTATAACTTATTGCCCCAATATACTTATAACAACTCAGGAAATATTAGATAAATATAATCTGGAAAATACTAACTTTTTATTTAAAGAGTTAGAGATACGGTTATCTGACAAAGACCATAGTTATGCGCTTTTTGGAAATAAAGATGAAACATATAAGTTCTTCCTTTCCTATGTTAATGAATATGTGGATTTTTATAATAAAACTACAGAATTTTCAAGCGATGAATTTACCGAGAGCTTAGATTATATTGGAAAAATGATTAGGAATGATAATTCAAGAAAAAAAGGAACTACATGGGATATAATAGGTAATTATTTGTTTCGTACTTCACAATTATCTTTCGACGGTTCTATGATGAGTACGCTAAATTCTTATTTTTATATTTATAATAATAACAGCACGCCGGTTATTATTCCAAACTACAATAAAAAGGCGAATGCAGTATCAGCATTTGTTCAATGTGGTATTGCATTGAATAATAATTCAAATAACAAAGAAAAAGCATTGGCTTTTATTCAATATGTTTTAAGTTATGATATTCAAAAATTATGGAGTGAAAGCAGCTCATCATCATCAATAGTGGTAAGGGCACTGCCTGTAAATAAAGCTGCTTTTGAATATGTAATTGACCATACGTCAAAACGTGTATATGATATTAATGATGATGGAGAGTATGAGAAATCTGAGGAAGAATATTCAGATGAAATAAAAACTAAGTTTTTTAATGAATATTTAGATATGATTAACAGTATAAGCAGTTGTACTTTATATGATTATCTGGAATTTGAAAATACTTATTACAACTCCTCGGTTATCGGAGATATTGTGAACGATTACTTAAGCGGAGATATTCCAAAAGAAAAGTTTATTCGTCAGCTCTCGGCGGCAACGGAAATTTATTTAACAGAATGAAGCTGATAAGTAATCATTAACCCCTAAATTACCTATACCTGCTATTGCACATGTAGTGGTTGACGATTCCTTATTGCATTATGTAGTTATAACTAAAGTTAAGGGTGATACTGTAGTAGTTTTTGACCCTGCAAAGGGAATTGCAAAGGGTTTATATGTTACTTTCAATTATTAATGAAGTGAATTTAACTCAGTGCATATTAATTTCGCTACTTATCCGTATGAATTAACAAGTAGGGCGTTATTGTTGATTTAAATAATAAAAATTCAGATAGACTACAGATTAATAATTTAGAATTATGTTAAGATATATAATCACAAGGTGAATCATTATGAAAAATAAAATTGCGATAATTTTAACATTACAATTTATTATTACTGTGTTTGCTTTCAGCGGATGTGGTGAAAGCACAGCTTCAAGCAATTCCTCAAAGCTTACATATTGTGCATACTATGAGGATGCTATTTGCGATATTATTAAAAGGTACAATAAATATTGTACAAAGCATTACGATGAGTCCTATCAAATAGAAATTGTAGAGTATGATTCGTTAGAAGAAATGTACACAATAATGGCAACGGAATTTATGTCAGGCGATGGACCGGATATTATTTCGTTAGATCAACCATTGCCATTTGAAAAACTTATTGAAAATCACGCATTTGCGGATGTTGACGAGCTTATAAATACATATGGTTCTAATATCGACTTTAATGATTATAACACAAAAGTAATGGAATCGGGAATAGTTAACAGAAAACGGTATTTTGTGCCTTTTTTCTATTGTCCCAATATATTTATTTCTACTCAAGAAAAATTAAAAGAATATGATTTAAATTTTTCTGATTTTTCCTATAAAGAATTATCTAGACAACTTTCACAAGAAAAAGTTTCCTGTTCGCTTTTTGGAAATGAAAGTGATAACTATAGTCTTTTGTATTCATTTATAGATAGCTATGTAAATTTTGATAATAAAACAACAAACTTTGACACCAATAGCTTTTTGGAAAATATAGATTATATTAAGAAGTTGATAAATAATGATAACACCAACGAGAATGTATATTATGATTTATATAATTCAGAAAACAATGGTTGTATATTGTCTACTCCTAGGTTACTTTTTGGCGGTACAATAGGAGGTGTAAAAACAGCTTATTACAATATTTTTTTACAAAACAAAACTCCTGCTATTTTGCCAAATTTTAGCTATGAGAACAAAATAACAGCTTATGTTGAGTGCGGAATAGCTATAAATCAAAATTCAGATAAAAAAGATAAGGCATTAAGATTTATTGAATATTGTTTAAGCGAGGATGTTCAAGAATATTGGTGTGGAAGTAGGAGCGATAAGGGATTTTCAGGCACAAATGAAATATCGTTGCCGGTGAATAATAAAGCTTTTGACTATGCTGTTGAAGTTGAAACTGCCGAGGAGTGGGATTACAACGAAGACGGAGAATTTGATGAAGAAGAAAAAGAATTTTCAGAAAATGTGGATTCAATATTTTGGAAAGATTATTTGGGTATAATTGATGATATAAGCGGGTGTACCTTATATAATTATAAAAATTTAAAAACCACCTATTACAACTCGTCAGTAATTGGTGATATAGTTGATAAATATTTAAAAGGAGATATTTCAAAAGAAAAGTTTATACGCCAACTCACAGCGGCAACGGAAATTTATTTAACGGAATAGACTAAGGATAAAATGTAATTATGTTCACACGCTTTTTATTTAAACCACATGAATCTATTAAAGCCATAATAGCTATACTTTTAAGTGTTATAATAATTACTTCATTTTCAAGTTGTGCAATAAAAAATAACAGCGAACAAAATCATCTTGTTTATTACACATTAAATGATGAAGACTCTCTGTCTTGGATTATAGAAAAATACAATAAATACTGCATAAACAGTAATAATCCGTCTTTCCAAGTTGAGATAGTTAAATTTAATTCTGAACAAGAAATGTCAACACAGTTATCAACAGAAATTATGGCTGGAAGTGGATCTGATATTATTTCACTTAGTCAAAAATTGCCTTTTGAAAAATTAATTGAAAGCCGTTCATTAATGAATATTTATGATTTGCTAAAAGATGATAATTCTTCAAATGCAATAAATCTTGATGATTATAACGTTAACATACTCAACGCAGGAGTTTATGATAATGGTTTATATATTGTACCGCTGTTTTATGGAGTTGATGTATTGGTATCTACAGAAGAAAGATTGAAAAATTTCGATATAAAAGAAAATAACGGCTTTTCTTTGACATACAGTAATTTTTCAGATGTATTTAAAAATTATTTTTCAAATGATGAAGGCTATTCATTTGTATCTAATGAGTTGTCGGATTTTTTGTGGTTTGATTATCCAATGCAACTCTTTTGCAGATTTTTAAACAGCTATGTCGATTTTGAAAATAAAGCTGTGTATTTTGATACCGATGAATTTAAAGATAATTTAGATGTAATGATGCAGATGTTGATGATTTCTCAAAAAAACAATACAAATGAATTGTTTGACGGATTGTATATAAATCGGTCATTTCCGTTGATGGCAGGAAGTTATTCTTATTATCAATCTATAAATGAAACACCTGTAGTCTTTCGTGGATTGACAAAAAGCAAAGATGTTAATTCCGCACACGTACAGGTTGGATATGCAATTAATAATAATACACAACTAAAGGAGCAAGCACTTGCGTTTATAAAATATACTCTTAGTGATGAAATTCAAGAAATTGGTGCAACAGCATCGGGAAGTTTGAGTTTTCCTGTGAATATATCTGTTTACGATAATGCTAAGCTTGTTGCCGGCTCAAGAACGGATGATAACAATAAAATTATCGGGATTGACAACGATTTTATGAAAGCATACATTGACATTGCCGATAATGTAAACGCTTGCACCTTGTATCGAGATGTGTCACATTCATATTATAATGACAATGTTATCGGTGACATAGTTGATGATTATATAAATAAAGGTATATCAAAGGATAAGTTTATTCGTCAGCTTACATCGGCAACGGAAATTTATTTGACTGAGTAGGAATAAATTATGAGAAAATCTAAATTAACAAGAAAACAAAAAGAACATATAGCAGCATACCTGTTTATATTACCGTCTTTTTTAGGCATAGCGGTGTTCTATATTGTGCCGTACATAATTTGTTTTACCAAAAGCCTGTATGTCGGCGATACTTTTGTGGGCATAGAAAATTACATACAGCTTTTTCAAAACAACACATTTTTGCTTGCACTTAAAAACACGGGCATATTTACAGTTACGGCGATACCGTTGTTAATGGTGATTTCGTTTTTGATAGCGTTGTTTCTTAATTCTTTTAATAAAATATCTTCCTTTTTCCGAAGTGCGTTGCTTATTCCTGTTGTAGTTCCGATTGCATCTCTGATTTGCGTGTGGCAATTAGTTTTTGATGATTACGGTGCAATCAACGGATTACTTAATTCACTTGGATTTAATACTGTTGAATTTTTTAATTCGGAATGGTCTATGGTGATGATCGTTTTTATTTATGTGTGGAAGTACTGCGGATTTTGTGTGATTCTTTTTACGGCAGGCATTGCCAATGTTTCGCAATCTCTCTACGAAAGCGCAAGGCTTGACGGTGCAAAAGCTCATCAGCTTGTAACTAAAATTACTATACCTATGATTGCGCCAACTACATTTTTTGTTTTTCTGATGGAGCTTATTTATTCATTTAAAATTTTCCGTGAGGTATTTGCTTTGTTTGGCGATTATCCAAACACCAATGTGTATTTTTTGCAGAATTTCATCAACAACAATTATTACAATCTTAACTATCCAAGATTGTCGGCGGCATCAATTGTCTTATCGCTGTTTATAATTATTGTGCTGTTTATTTTCTTCTGCTTTGAAAGGAAACACAGCTATTCTTGAGAGGTTTGTTATGAAAGATACGGTTATGAAAATACTAAAATATATTTTGCTGATTGCTGTAACTGTGCTGTTTTTGTTTCCTGTCATTTATATGCTTGCTTGTTCATTTATGACAGGTTCACAGGTAAGCGAGATGCTCAATTTTTCTGACGGAAAATATAAAGAACTCAATATGATTCCGAATATGGCAACTTTGGAGCAGTTTTATCAGACTCTTTTCAGAAAACCCGAATATTTGTTGAAGTTCTGGAATTCGGTTGTTTGTACTTTTCCGACAGTAATCGGTCAGGTTGCAGTATCATCATTGGCGGCTTTTGCTTTTGCAAAATTGAAATTCCCGTTCAGGGACAAGCTGTTTTTCATATACATAATTTTGCTCATTTTGCCGTTGCAGGTAACACTTGTGCCTGATTATATGATTCTTGAAAATATGAATTTGCTGAATAATTTTCTTGCGGTAATTTTACCCGGAACTTTTTCTGCATTCGGAATTTGTCTTTTGAGGCAAAGTATAAAATACATTCCCGATTCCGCAATTGAGGCGGCAAGAGTTGACGGTGCGTCATATTTGAAGATATTTACTAATATTATTCTTCCGCAGATTAAGGGCGGACTCATAACACTTGCGTTGCTCTGCTTTATTGATAATTGGAATGTAGTTGAACAACCGCTGATTTATTTTGATAATGAGGGTATGTATCCGCTTTCCGTAACGCTTACTGATGTCGGTAGTTCGGATTACGGCATAATATTTGCCTGCGGAGTTATATTTATGATTCCTGCATTGCTTATTTATCTTTACGGACACAGGGATATTGATTCGCCGTTTGTCGGAACTGATAAGGGATAGGAGAGAGGCTTTTATGAAAAAAGATAAGCTAAAGAGCGTAGTGTTGAAATTTTCAATTGTATTTTTTATTGTGATTGCATTACTTACATATTTTTCAAAAACAATCAATAATATGCTTCTTCCAAAGGTCAAAGTGGTTTCGGTTCAAACAGGTGTAATTGACGATACCGCAGGTTCAAATGATATGAAAACACATTATCTTTTGCCTGTTTCATCGGTGGATGGGGCAGGCGATACGGGAATAGTATTTGTTATAAATAAAACTGAAAACGGTGATGCAACAGTTGAAGAGGTTTCGGTGGATATATGTAACAGTGACGAGCTGTATTGCGAGGTGACATCGGACTCACTTTTTGGCGACAGTCAAGTTGTATATAAAACAACCAAGAGTATAGAAAACGGTTCAAGTGTTTATATTGAGGAGGAAACAGTGTGAGCAAAAGAAAAATTGTTTCGTTTCTGTTACTGCTGTTGCTGACTGTGAGCGTTTTTATTGCGAATATTATAATTATTGAAAATGCAAAAGGGCAATTACCTGATGTTACTCAATTAACTTATGATAAAAATTCCGAAACTGCTCCAAAAACGGTTTCTGAACTTGAAAAGCTGTTTGAACGGATTACTGACAAAGGCATAGCTTTTTGTTCCGAGGGTAAAGAAACAAAAGTTAAGGAAGAAACCGTAACTACGGTACTTGTGAATGAAAACTGGTTTTCGGATTATAAGACCGAAATTAACGGCGAAAATATTTCGTCCAAAAACATAGATAACAGAGATAAGGTTGCAATAATTGGAAGTTCTCTTGCTCTCAAACTGTTTTTTACAACAGATGCAGTCGGTAAAAAGATTTGCATTGACGGAAATCAATATACAATTTGCGGTGTGATATGCGAAAACGAAAGTTTAATAAATAAGTTTTCTGCTGATGACAAACAGAGAGTGTATGTTCCATATACAACATCCGAAAATTATGGTGACAGAACGGTTGATATGATTGTTTACGATAACTCGGTATATACGGGAGCAATTGTTGAGCAAATGGATTTGCCACAGTATTATTCGGTTAATCTGAATGATAAAAACCAAACGCTCTCGTCATTTGAACATATTTTATACCTTGTAATATTTATCGGATTTAGCATTATTGCATTGAAGTTGTGGTATAGGTTCAGCAGAAAATTTTTTGAGGAGATAAAAGAAAATCTCAAATTAAACTACTTTCTGAAATCGCTAAAAAATATTCCGCTAAAATATGTTGCACTTGTGCTTGTTTTTGCAGGAATACCTGCCGTGCTTTTGATTGTGTTTAATATTTGTGATTTCAGCATTTTTATCCCCTCAAAATATATACCGAATGATAACATTTTCGACATTTCAAATTACCTGAATGTGCTTGTCGATAATGCACAAACACTAAACTCACAAAGCCTAACGGGAAATCCAATGCTTGTAAATCTGTTCTCTAGAACATTTACAGCGTCACTGTGGCTGGCAATAATATTTTTGATTAGTATTATAACCGTGCTTTTAAATTTGACAGAATTAAAACTTCATAAACATAAAAACACCGACAAGCAGTAACTAAACTTGAAACCGAACTCAGACCTTTGAAAAACGCCAAGGATTTCTTTAAAAAGATTATTATCAGCAAAATTTCAATGAAGTCTTGGACGGATGAGGACGGAATACTTCATCTCGGACTTTATGAGTTCTTGCTGAATGTAAATTCCCTTGAATTGTAAACTAAATAGGCTCAATGTCAATAGTTGCGGAAAGCCGAAAAATAAGAATGTATGAAATTTATAAGCAACAAAAATTGTAAAATAGCAAGTGATACACAACTAAGAACAAGGCACAGCTTACGGAAAAATCCGTTCAGCTGTGCCTTTGATTGAGTTTGTGAAGTTGTAATGCTGTTTTTATTACGGCTTTGTCAAGATAAGTGTGTAAGTTTTTTAAAATCATAAAAAATTCGCAAATTTCAATTTCGGGTGTGTCCGACAGCTATATGAAATCCCTGCCGACACATAAATTTGCCTACACAAACTGTAAGGTAACTAATATTACAGAATATGGTACTGACGGCACAAAGGGAGTACAACGAGTACAGGCGGTAAGGTAACGGTTGACAGTTCTGCTGCAACAGAAGAGGAAGGTTATTATCAGTATCTCGGAATAACTTCACTAAAGGTTGAAAACCCTACAAGTGAAGATAATACCGCATTCTTTACAGGTTTTGCACTGATGATAACTCATTGGGTAACAAATATATCCTATTAGAATGTAAAAGTAGGCAGAGCGGGAGTATCGTTTAAAATTAACGGTACAGCAAAGTCAAATTCAGTTCCGCTTTCAAACGAAAACAGAACATTCGGTATTGCACTTAATATTTATTACAATAACAGCAGTACACCTGAGTTCCATTATCAAAACTTTAGTGCAAACACGGACGGTTACCAGCAGGTATCGCTTTCGGTAACTCCTGAAAAAACAAATGAAGTTGTAAATTATATTGCATTTGCTTTCGTTTACGGTTATAATGAGAATTGTTGCGGAAGCTATATTTAAAGCAATTAAACATATAAATAAAAAATATAAGAAGAAATATTTAAAAGGAAGGACGATTCCGGGAATTAATTCTGAAATATCATGGCATTATAGGGCTTATTACTTGGGAATACTTGTTAATTATGCTAATCCTGCTGACTTAGGCTCTACAGATAAGAAAAACTCTGGATATGATTCGAATGCTTGGATTTTTGAACCTAAAATTGATTGGGGTGATGAGAAAATATGATCATGAAATTAGTTAAAAAATATAAACAAGCTATCGCTACAACGATAATATTATTTTTGATTATTCTGATTTATTTACTTGTATCGATAATTTCTGAAACTTTAGATTTTCATTTATACTTTGGATGGAAAGAGGTGCGTGTCAATAGTACAATGTCATTTAAAGTACCTGATAACTGGGAACAGGGAGAGAAAAATGGCTTATTGTATTTCTGCGATAAAAGTGATAATAGACAGATCTTTTTATTTCAAAGTAGAGTAGGTGATTGTTTTCAGATAGGCGATTCAATAAAAATTGACGATAACACGACAGAGGATAACATTTGCAGTAATAACTTTTTCAACGCTGTAAGTATTAATAGCTCTGTGAATTCATTGGGAACAATGATAGGTGAGGCATTAGTTTCTTTTGACGGAAAATCACAGGTTGAAGATTATATAGAATTTTACAATCAAGATAATGTTATCACATTGTACACTTACGGAAAAGCAGTGGATAGTAAGATTTTAGACAAGATAGCGGATTCTGCGAAGTACACTGAAAAATAAAAAAACAGGTTTATTTCTGCAAAAAGTTGTAAAACAAACTGCGTTTTAGTTGTTGATGAGGTTCTTAGAGCCTCATCAACAACTAAAGTAAGAACTTTTGTAACTGTTTCCTTGTGACGGGGCAGGAAACCTGCAAAATAAATATGAACAGGTTCTTGATCCAAACTACGGTTATCCGACAGGAACACAGCATGGTAATACATACAAGTACACCGATACAAGCTGGAAGGATAAGCTGACAAAGGTTAACGGCAGTAATATTTCATACGATGCAAACGGCAATCCGCTTTCATACCGTGACGGAATGAGCTTTGAATGGGAGAACGGAAGAATCCTTAAGAATATAAACACTTCCGATAAAGCCATTCAGATGAGTTATGATTCAAACGGTATGAGAACACAGAAAACCGTTGACGGAGTTAAGACCAACTATTACTACGACAGCAACAAAAATTTAATTGCTCTTGTAAAGGGTAATGATACTCTGTTGTTCTACTATGACAGTGACGGAAGTGCAACCTCATTCTCATATAACGGTACAATGTACTTTTATGTAAAAAACTTGCAGGGTGATGTAATCAGAATTATTGACCTCGCAGGCACAGAAGTAGCAAGCTATGTTTATGACGCTTGGGGCAACATAAAAGATACCAAAGGCGAGCCGACAATTCGAGAAATAAACCCGATTCGTTATCGTGGCTATGTTTATGATACTGAAACAGGCTTGTACTATCTCCAGTCTCGTTATTACGACCCACTCACAGGCAGATTTTTGAATGCGGATGTATATGATGATACCCAGTCAGGTACTCCGCTAAGCACAAATATGTTTGCTTATTGTGAGAATAATGTGGTAATGAATATGGACAATAAAGGCTATAGCATAGGTATATCTAGTGGTTGGGTATCATTTGGTATTGATTTGATTATCGATGTATTTGCAGCACCTGTTGCCTTAGCATACCATGCAATAAAAATTGCAGTAAAAACATACCTCAAAAAATATGGAGTAAAAAAAGTTGCAAAGTATATAATAAAGAAAATAATTTCAAAATGCAAAAAAATTCTTATTAAATTTACTAGATTACTTAATAAGCTATTAATGAAAGTTATAAGAACCTCTAAAAAATTAATTCGAGATGACTTTATCAATAAAGGAATAGGAAAGATTTTGGGTGTTCTTAACAGTAAAAGAGTAAGTCAATTATATGACGCGGTTTGTATGTTTCTATCTACCGGGGCATTTATTGCGGGAGTTCTTGATATTGTTACTGATAAACATTTTGATGGTGTTATACGCATTTAGTAAGTATAAAAGAGGTTTTAAATATGGCAAACTTAATAGTTAATCTTAACAATTACAATGATAGCAAATGTGAAATTATTGTAAATGGTATCGATATATTTAAAAATCAAAAGCGTATTCCTATTACCAAAAGTGGGACATATAAAATCAATATTATTATTTACAACACTATGAAAATAAAAAATAAATTTCATTTTAATTTAAAAAACTTGCTTCCATATTTTCCTTATTTTTATAGAAAGGAGGTTGAAAGCGGAGGCAAGATTAATAATTACAGAATTACTTCATGGGACAATTATATCGACTTTATATCCTTTGATTTTAATGCTACTTTTGATGAAAATTTGATTGAAAGAGAAAATATTTTCCTGAATGTGAATTTTGATTTTATGGGAAAACAAAATTATATTGGTGGAAATGATTTCTATAATTACCCACAGGTATCATCAAATGATGAAATAGAAATAACTGACATTGAGCTTAATGAGAAAAAAATATTGAATAAAAGTAATTATAAAAGAAATCAGTTTTTATTGTGCGTAACACAGAGTCTATTCTTATTGTTTGTGGGAATTTTATCGTTTGTATTCATAGCAGATTGTGGTAACAACTTGTTTTATAGCGTTATTTCAATATTAGTTATAATGCATTCTGCTTATACATTCGTAAGAAATATAATCAAATTGTATAGATATGTTTCTTAAAAGTTAATTTGTTTGCAAGAATAAAATATTTGAGTAAATCAATAAAATTATTAAAAAGAAAGAGGCATACCGTGCGGTGTGCCTCTTTCTCGTGCTTGAATTAGTTTTAACATTTTAAAGATGAGAGATTTATGTTTATTTTTGAAATTTCGCCTTTGTGTACGAAGCGTATGGGGACTTCAAACCAAAATTCTCTTATAGCAGAGCTGTAATATAACCGCATAGGCTGTTCATTTTCACGTATACTTGCATGCAAAGGAAAAGTTTCTTTCTGAATATCTTTTTTATCAGATAGAAAGTAAAATGTTATTTCATCGTAAGCCAATCTGATATTGTAATTTAGCCTGCGTTTGTATATGGTTATGATAAAAATGAAATGCCAGTGTAACAAATCAAACATAATGATTTCGGCAGAACAACGCAGGTTAGAACTGTTCGCGGTGACGGTGCATGTGGAGACGGTGGTACTGCTTTCCCACAAAAAGCCAGACGGACATATCAACGTAAAAGTTGAGTTTGGCGAGGGTGAGGGAAAAGTTCCGCTTGATAATATCGCTAAAAGAGCCGAAGAATACAAGCCCAAAGAACGAGTGACCTACAAAATGATAAAGGAGTACATAGAAGCTAAATACGGCTTCAAAGTACATACCGCATATATCGCAGAGGTAAAAAGAGATTTGGGCTTGCCAATGTATGATGCTCCTAATGCGGTAGAAGAATTGAAACAGCCGAGGAAGCATCCGACAGCGGAGAAAGTGGAAGCGATAAAGGATGCATTGAAGCATTTTGAGGTAATTTAATAATGATGAGCGTATCATAAAAACAGTGGTACGCTTATTTTTTTACCTATTTGTCTTTTCGCTGACCAATATTTTATCTGGTTAAAAAAGCGGAGGGCAGATTTTATACTAAATTGCCTGATTGATATAATTAAAAGCGTTCACTTTGCTATTGTTGACTGAAAGAGAAAAATCAGATATAATATAGTAAAGTGCCCAATCGTTGGTCTGATTAAGGGCGATTAAATAGAGGTGAAGATATGCTTCAGAATAAAGATATTGAGACACTGAGAATGTTGTTTAGCAGTCATAATTATGTTATGACTACTGCTGAACTTACAGCTTCAAAGTTATACTATGCAGATATAAAACAACTTTTAGACGAAGGATTGATTGAAAGAGTCAGGCGAGGTTACTATCACTGGACTCAAGATTATGGAGAAAGCGAAGTTGTCATTATCAATCGATTGTTTCCCGATGCAGTGCTTTGTATGGAGACTGCTCTATTCTATTATAGATACAGTGACAGAAATCCTGCTGAATGGAACTTTGCAATAGATAAAAATGTCTCTAAGCGGCGTACAAAAATCGATTATCCGTTTATAAAGGCATATCGTGTAGAGTCAGAGTTGGTTACGCTAGGCGAAACCGAAGGTGAAATTGATTTCCACAAAGTCCGCATTTATGACCGTGACCGTACTATTTGCGATGTGCTGCGAAATATGAACAAGATGGATAAGGAGGTTTTTAATAAAGCAGTACAGGGTTATGTTAAAGACCCGAAAAAGAATATACCGAATCTTATAGAATATGCAAAAGTTTTGCGTGTTCAAACGCGTGTAAAAGAATTGATTGGAGTGTGGTTGTAATGGCAGATGTTGCAGCTTCCGTTCTGGCAAAGCTGAGAAATAAAGCAAAAGCTTCTGGTATCAGCTACCAGCAATGCTTGCAGCTTTTTGTGCAGGAAGAATTTTTGAGAAAACTATCAAAATCCGGGTGTGAGGATACGCTAATACTCAAAGGTGGATTGTTCATTTATACTTTAACTAATTTTGAAAGTAGAGCAACAATCGATGTCGATTTCCTGCTCCGTGGATACTCTAATTCAATAGATGATGTAAAAGAGTTGACTTGTAAAATCATCGACACACCGACAGGTAACGATTATATAGAAATGCGAGCAAAAGGCTTTGAGAAAATTTCTCCGCAAAGAAAATATCACGGTATCAGTACGCAGATTATTGCTCAAATAAAAAATGTGCGTGTGCCGTTTAATGTTGATATAGGTGTGGGTGATATTATAGTTCCTCGTGCTGAAGAACGTACAATCAACACTCAGCTTCCTGATTTTGAAGCTCCTGTAATCAAAACATATTCCCTAGAAAGCACTATTGCTGAGAAGTTTGATGCCATACTGCAACGCTTTGAGCTGACAGGCAGAATGAAAGATTTTTATGACATCTATTATCTTTTAAGGACATTCGATTTTGATGGTGCAAAATTGCAGGCAGCTATATTTGAAACTTTACAGAGGCGCGGTACTCCCTATGATAGAGACAGTTTTAAGCGTGTTGTTGCACTTGCCGATGATGAAGATATGCAGAAGCGTTGGAAAATCTTTTTGAAAACCATAAAAGATAATACACTTGAGTTTCCATTCGTCATTGAAGAAATCCAGACTTTCCTTGAGCCTGTGTTTGACGCAATTGTGAATGAGAACGAATGGCAAGAACAGTGGAACTTTATTATGAAATGGAATAAAAATGAAAGGAGTCCTAAATTATGAGTAGTGTACTTACTGTTGAACAGCGTGAACAAGCAGGTTCTGACTCCTATAATAGATTTGAATATCAAGTTCATTGGATTGTATGCCATATAATAGGTAAACTTCAAGAAGAGGCAGAGTGTATTGTTTTTTGTGAATTTCATGATGATATGGCTGAATTTTCTCCCAATAATCAGCAGTATCAGTTTTTTCAAATAAAGACAAAAGAAGATTCTTCTGACTGGACTATTGCGGAAATGTCTAAAAGGGAAAAGAAAAAAAGTGGTAGCTACAAAAAATCTTTTTTAGGTTTTATTTTCTACAACTATTTGACATTTGGTGCTGAATGTTCGCATTGCCATTTTGTATCAAATAATGATTTTGATAAAGAGGTTTTGTTATGGCAGTCATATATTGAAGACGGGAAAAGACTTCAGACAGAAAATATTGCGTTATATGAAAAAATCAAAGACAGGATTAAAAATGAATTTTTAGATGATATGCCGAGCAATTTTGATTCTGTCTTTGAGGAGTTTATTCAGAATACTTTTGTCCATAAATCGGAACTACAACTAACAACTTATGAATCTCAAACTATGGGTAAATTTTTCAACCACTTGGCAGACAAAAATATTCCGTCCAATACTGCCAATCTTATTTTTCAGCAATTGCTAAATGATGTAAGAAAAAAGAGTAAAGAAAAAATCAAAGTACCTATTAGTATGAAAAGTTTAGTTGAGAAAAAAGGTGTGGATATTGCTCAAATAGGCAAGAAAATTGATGGCAACATAAAGAACAGCGGAAATTATGATGCATTTCACGATTACTTGATTACCCAATCATTGTCGGACAAGGATATTAATCGTATAGAATCAGCAAAAACGCTCCACGATACAAGGTGGCTTGATGTTAATGATGTTAAATATCAAGAAATTGTTGTTGTGTTGCGAAAAACAATTTCTACATATTGCGAATCATGTGAGACAAATGGGTTTAATAATGACCTGAAAAGATTATGCATTCAAGAATTACAAAAGCATAATCTCCTATCTGATTCTCTTGATAAATCGTTAGTTGAGGTGTTGTATTATGAGCAAAAATTCAGTTGAAAAAGTTAAACAAGAGCAAAAGTACAAAATTTTAATTAGAAATTTACGAAAACAGCAGGAGGAAAAAGATAATGAAAAGGCTAGCAATAAAAAAACTGATAGTAATTAGTCAAAGTGAGTCTCGGTCGTTAGAGGTTCCTTTTGAAAATGGGCTAAATATTATTTTGGGAGGAAATAAAACAGGTAAATCTTCAATTATCAAAAGTATATTTACTACTTTGGGATGTGAATGCAAAAGAATTGAAACTGATTGGAAGAAACTAATTTCTGCTTATTTGTTGTTTTTTAAATATGGGGAAAAGCAGTTTTGTGTTGTTCGCCAAGGCAAAAAATTTCAGATTTTTGAGAATAATGAGGATTCCTATTCTTGCATTATCGAAACGGAAACTTTTCACGAATATAGTAACTGTTTAATGGATATTTTAGAAATCAAAATGCCCTGCATTTCAAAAGATGGTAAGCAATTCAATGTAACACCGCCATTACTCTTTAGATTTCAATATATTGACCAAGATGAAGGATGGAGCAGAATAGCTGATTCTTTCAGTAATGTTGCGTATATTAAAGATTGGAAACCAAATACAAATAAATATGTATGCGGTTACCTTGATGATAGGTATTATGAACTTCAAGCACAAAAAGCAGAATATATACTTGAAAAAGATGATAAGAAAAAAGAATTGAATTATAATCAAAGCTTTGTCTCCCGTATCACATCTACACTAACGCAAATTGAGCATATTGAATCCGTTGAAGAGGTTACAACAGATATTGAATCTTTGCTTGCTAAGGCGGAAGAATTAAGGAAAATGCAATTTTCTTATAATGCAGAGATGACAGTTTTGGAAAATGATATATATGTGAATCAACACAAATTGCACGTTGTGGAACACAATCTCATAGAAACAAAAAAGGACATCGAATTTGCAATGACTCAAGAAGATGAGTTGGTCTGCCCAATTTGTGGCACTATTTATTCAAACGGATTAGAGGAACAATTAAATATAACTTCAGATTATGCTCATTGTGAAAAGCTTATTACAGAACTGAGAAATAGCATATCTATTGCTACAGAAGAATTAGAAGAACTTAAGGAGAAATATAACGGTGTCTCTTTAGAAATCCGGTCTATTGAACAAAAAGTTCGGAACTCTCAACAACTTCTATCTTATTCTTCTTTTTATAAAAACAAGGGACAGTATGAGATATATGAGTCCTGCAAGAGGCAATTGGAAGTTTTACAAGGAGAAATAGATTCATATGTTTCTAAAATAGCAATAATTGACGAGAAAATAAACGAAAAGAAATCCAAAGAGCGTTCCAAAGATATAAGAGAAGATATAGAAGGATATTGCCGAACCTTAGCAGATGCGATAAATCTTCCTAAAACATTCATCAAACTAAGGGATTTTGTGCAAATAATAGACCGTACTGGAAGCGAAACTCCTCGATTAGTTTATATGTATCAGTCGGCTCTGTATCTATATAATTTATATAGAACAAATAGCCCTTTCAATTTTTATGTGGTTGACACTCCTAATCAGCAAGGTCAAGATGCCGAAAACTTAGGGAGCATATTCAAATCATTAGAATTATTTTTGTCTGACGAGGGGCAGGTCATTGTTGGAACTGAACGAGAAACTGGGCTGGAAGGAAAAGCGAGCAATGTAATAAAGCTCACAGAAAAACGTAGATGTCTTAACACTATTAATTACAGCAAACATCTTGAACTATTAGAAGAATTGCAAAAAACTGCAATTAGTTGGGTTGCATTCAACCACAAAGCAAAAAATGAAAAGTAGCGGTGGAGTGGAAAATTTCCGATAACTATCGCTCCAGAGAAGCATCGGAAATGTTCCACATAGATAAATCGGCAGAAAATCCCCATTTTGACGGTTTTTTGTTACATACCATAAAAACCATGGACAAGGTGGTGAGGTATGGAGGAAACAATCAAGTTGACTTTTTTGAGCATCCAACGGTGATACAATGTGGAGATGTACGCACAATCAACATCTATGCCGCCGTTTCAAATGTTACATAGGAGGACAAGCCTTTTACACATTAGAAATTGCAACTGTTCTATTCTATAATATAGCTGTGAGGAGGTCGATATTATGAGAGATAAAACCTACCATATATATTTGGATAGCCACGAAAGAAAACTTTTGATACATAGCCTTGTAGAGTTAAAAAATCAACTTATTCAGCAAGGCAGATATACGGATTGTATTGACGAGCTTATTTTTAAGGTCATAAATGCACCGACCAAGAGAATGAAAATTGAATATGTCTAAGGCAGATTACAAAGCCGCTTATTCTTATTGATTTTAAGAGTAGGCGGCTTTTTTGCGTTCTCTGGTACTGTTTACATAGCCACCTTGACAAAGTGGCTAAATCTATGTGAAAGGAGGACGCATCTATGTCAAATTGCAAAGTAATTGCTCTAACTAACCAGAAAGGTGGTGTCGGAAAAACAACCACAGCGGTCAATCTGAGTGTAAGTCTGGTGCAGCAGGGTAAAAAAGTCCTGCTGATTGATGCCGATGCACAGGCAAATCTCACGATGGCTCTGGGTTATAACAGACCAGACGATATTCCCATAACGCTCTCTACTGTGATGCAGAACATCATAGACGATAAAACGCTTGATGCTTCACAGGGTATTATCCATCACAGAGAGGGCGTTGACCTGCTTCCGTCAAACATTGAGCTGTCGGGCTTTGAGGTAAGGCTAATCAATGCAATAAGCCGTGAGCGTGTGCTGAAAACCTATGTCAATGAGGTTAAAAAGAATTACGATTATGTGCTTATTGATTGTATGCCGAGCTTAGGCATGATAACCATCAATGCTCTGGCGGCGGCTGACAGCGTGATTATCCCGACACAGCCCCACTATCTCTCGGCTAAAGGTCTGGAGCTTTTGCTTCGCTCCGTATCAATGGTCAAGCGGCAAATCAACCCAAAGCTGCGGATAGACGGTATCTTAATGACTATGGTAATGCCCCGTACCAACATTTCTAAGGAAATTACGGCAACGGTCAAAAGTGCATACGGTAAGAAAATCAAGGTATTTGATACCGAGATACCTCATTCTATCCGTGCGGTGGAAGCTACCGCAGAAGGCAAAAGTATTTTTGCTTACGACAAAAGCGGCAAGGTTGCCGTAGCCTATGAGCAGTTAGGAAAGGAGGTGGCAGAGATTGGCGAGAAGCAGAGAAACCAAAATCGAGCTGACCGCATACGATGACCTTTTTCAGACGGACGAAAGCCGTGAGGGAGCAAAGCTCTCTAAGATAAGGGATATTTCCATATTAGAGATTGACGAGTTTCCAAACCACCCATTCAAGGTTTTAATGGACGAGGATATGGAACAGATTGTCGAGAGTATCAAGCGAAACGGTGTAATGACATCTGCAACAGTTCTCTTAAAAGAGGACGGACGGTATGAGCTTATCAGCGGTCACAGGCGGAAAAAAGCTTGTGAACTTGCGGGGTTTGAAACGCTGAAATGCGAGGTTAAAGAGCTTACCCGTGACGAAGCCATTATTGTGATGGTGGAAAGTAATCTCCAACGCTCCGTTATTCTACCAAGTGAAAAAGCCTTTGCGTATAAAATGCGGTTGGAAGCTATGAAACGACAAGGTGAAAGAAGTGATTTAACTTCGTCCCCAATGGGGACAAAGTTGAGGAGTGATGCTGAACTTGCCGAAAAGGTTGGAGAAAGCAAAAATCAAATCTTCCGCTATATTCGTCTAACGGAGCTTGTACCCGAAATTCTGCAAATGGTAGATGAACGGCAGGATTGCTTTCCGCCCTGCGGTTGAGATTCCCTATCTGACCGAGAGACAGCAATACACCCTGCTTGAAGCAATGGAGTACAACGATGTTACCCCGTCATTGGCACAGGCTATCAAAATGAAGAAGTATAACCAAGACGGCAAGCTCACTTCCGAGAGAATGACCGTATGCAACCTGCTTCTGTGTCGATGACCGCAGAAAACCGTATCAAAGGGCTTATACAAATCCGTGACTGTGTGCGTAAACTCATTGAGTATCAGACCGAGGATTACCCAGAGGAAATGATACGCACCGAGCAGGAAAACCTAAACCGCCTGTACGACAGCTATACCGAGAAATACGGTCTAATCAACAGCCGAGGCAACTATCTTGCGTTTGCTTCAGATGAGAGCTACTTCCTTTTATGTTCTCTTGAGGTGCTTGATGATGAGGGCAACTTCAAATGGAAGGCAGATATGTTCACAAAGCGGACTATCAAACCCCACCGAGAAGTAACTTCGGTTGAAACTGCAAGCGAAGCCCTCGCCCTCTCTATCGGGGAGAAAGCCCGTGTTGATTTGCCTTATATGGAGCAGCTCACAGGCAAAACGCAGGCTGAGCTTGTGCAGGATTTACAAGGTGTTATCTTCAAAGTACCGAACTGTGAGCCTGTTTCCTATGTAGCCGCAGACGAGTATCTGTCAGGAAATGTCCGACACAAGCTGACGGTTGCGGATCTTGCTGCGAAGAATGATCCAGAGCTTGCAGTTAATGTGGAAGCCTTGGAAAAGGTCATTCCCAAAGACCTCTCGGCGGCGGAAATCTCTGTCCGTCTGGGTGCAACTTGGATACCGCAGGAAGATATACAGCGGTTTGTGATGGAGCTTTTAACTCCGTCAAGTTATGCCGCAGGCAGATTAAAGGTACGATACACCCCGATAAACAGAGACTGGTTCATAGAGAATAAAAGCTCCGATATGGGGAATGTAAAGGCGGACAGCACCTATGGTACGAAAAGAGCTTCCGCCTATCGCATTATTGAGGACACCTTAAATCTGCGTGATACCCGTATCTTTGATTATGTGTATGACGAACACGGCAATAAAAAAGCGGTGTTCAATGCAAAGGAAACTACGGCGGCACAGGCGAAGCAGGAAGTCATCAAGCAGGCATTTCAGGATTGGATATGGAAAGACCCAGAACGGCGAAACCGTCTTGTCCGTTATTACAACGACACTTTTAACTCTGTGCGACCCCGTGAATATGACGGAAGCCATATCACTTTCGGAGGTATCAGTCCAGAAATCACACTAAGACCACATCAAGTCAACGCCATCGCCCATATCCTTTATGGCGGCAATACGCTCCTTGCCCATAAGGTGGGAGCAGGAAAAACCTTTGAAATGGTAGCCGCCGCACAGGAAAGCAAGCGGTTAGGGCTTTGCCAGAAATCTATGTTTGTCGTGCCAAATCATCTTGTGGGGCAATGGGCTTCCGAGTACCTGCGGCTCTATCCGAATGCAAATATCCTTGTTACCACCAAGCAGGATTTTGAAACCGCCAACCGAAAAAAGTTCTGCGGCAGGATTGCCACGGGCGATTATGATGCAGTCATTATCGGGCATTTGCAGTTTAAAAAAATCCCGATGAGCATAGAACGCCAGAGGGAGCAGTTGGAAAAGCAGCTTGATGATATTGAGCGTGGCATTGACGATGTGCAGGCTTCCAAAGGCGAACAATTCACGGTCAAGCAGCTTATGAAAACCCGCAAGGGTATCAAAGCAAAGCTCGACAAGCTCAATGATACCAAGCGCAAGGATACGGTAATCGACTTTGAACAGCTCGGCGTTGACCGTCTGTTCATTGACGAGAGCCATTTTTACAAGAATTTATACTTCTACACCAAGATGCGCAGAGTGGGCGGCATTGCCCAGACCGAAGCCCAGAAGTCAAGCGACCTCTTTATGAAGTGACTCTATCTGGACGAAATCACTGGCAACCGAGGAACGATTTTCACAACGGGTACGCCCGTCAGCAATTCTATGGTAGAGCTGTACTCGGTGCAGAGATATTTGCAGTACGACACTCTGGTACAAAACGGCTTGCAGCATTTTGACAGTTGGACATCCACCTTCGGAGAAACTATAACGGCTCTTGAGCTTGCCCCAGAGGGGTCAAGTTACCGCCCGAAAACAAGGTTAGCAAAGTTTCACAACCTGCCAGAGCTGATGTAGATGTTCCGTGAGGTAGCGGACATTCAGACCGCCGATATGCTGAAGCTCCCCGTACCAAAGGTCAATTATCGCAATATCAAGGTCGCTCCGAGCAAAATCCAAACGGAAATGGTTGCTTCCCTCGCAAAGAGAGCCGAGAAAGTCCGTGACAGACTTGTAGAGCCGTATATCGACAATATGCTGAAAATCACGAACGACGGGTGTAAGCTGGCACTTGACCAAAGACTTATCGACCCGATGCTGCCCGATTTTGAAAACAGCAAGGTCAACGCCTGCGTGGATAATTTGTACCGTATCTGGGAGGAAAACGCAGATACACGGGCGACGCAGCTTGTATTCTGCGACCTGTCAACGCCCAAAAACGACGGAACTTTCAATGTCTACGACGATATACGAACGAAGTTGAACGACAGGGATATCCCTGCGGAACAGATACGCTTTATTCACGAAGCGACTACCGACGCACAGAAAAAGGAGCTGTTTGCAAAGGTCAGAAGTGGCGAAGTGCGAGTTCTCTTAGGCTCTACCCCGAAAATGGGAGCAGGTACGAATGTGCAGGACAGGCTCAAAGCCATTCATAATTTGGACTGTCCGTGGCGACCGAGCGACCTTGAACAGCGGCAAGGGCGCATTGAACGGCAAGGCAATATGTTTCCAGAGGTGGAGGTTTATCGCTATGTTACCGAGCAGACCTTTGACGCCTACCTCTATCAGTTGGTAGAGAGCAAGCAGAAATTTATCAGCGAGATAATGACGAGCAAAAGCCCCGTCCGTTCTGCCGAAGATGTGGACGAGGTTGCGCTGTCCTTTGCCGAGGTCAAAATGCTTGCCACAGGCGATGAGCGTTTCAAGGAAAAAATGAATTTGGATATACAGGTATCGAAACTGCGTGTACTCAAACAAAGCTATCTGTCTGAGCATTACGACCTTGAGGACAGGATACTCAAATTCTATCCGCAGACCATAAAGGAGTATGAAGAACGCATTGCAGGCTACGAAAGCGACACGGCTCTTGCCGAGCAGCACAAGCCGCAGGGCGAGGAAAAGTTCTGCCCCATGACCATAAAGGGCGTGACCTATACCGAAAAAGCGGACGCAGGCGAGATGCTTCTTGCCGTCTGCAAGGAAAACCCGCTGTCAAATCCCGTGGAAATCGGCAGCTACCGAGGTTTCAAGATGGAGGTTTATTACGACAGCTTCAATACCCATTACTGCCTAAACCTTTGCGGAAAAGCAAAGCACAAGATCGAATTGGGCAGCGGTGCGCTTGGCAATCTGATACGAATTGAAAATGAGCTTGCGAAAATCCCTGTAAAATTGGAGGTTGCAAAGACAAAGCGGACGGAAACCATTGAGCAGCTACAAACCGCAAAAGCGGAAGTTGAAAAGCCTTTTGCCTTTGAAGATGAGCTGCGGGAAAAGACGGAACGGCTGAACGCTCTTAATATCGAGCTTAATCTGAACGAGAAAGACCGTTCCGTTATGGATACCGAGCCAGACCAGAGCGAGGAACAACCCGAAAGAAAATGTGCAAATCGAGAGAGATAATGCTGTTTGTATATTTGTAATGACATTTTTGGGGAAGTATAATAGGTACAAGAAGTATTAAATCGGAGGTGAAAACTGTGCTTGATAATTTCAAATTTGAAACCTTTGTCGATGCGCACAGCAATATTTTCGAGGAATATCTAAGCTCTGTCATATCCAAGCTGCGAGAAACCAATCCCGAATACCGTTCCATAGAGGAAAAGATAGAGAGCCTTTACAGGCAGTATCCGAAAGTAATGGCGGTGTTCGATACGGAGAAATCAAGCAATTTATCCGAGCAGGAATGTACGGCACTGATAGAAATTCTGGGGCTTCGGGCGAGGCTCTGCGATATGCAGCAGGAAGCAATTTGTTTCCGAGGCTGCTATGACAGCGTGGGTTATCTGAAAAAGGCAGGCATTTTATAACCGAGAACGGCGGCATTGGCGAAAAGCTAATGCCGCTTTTACATAGGCAAGGGTAGAAAAAAACATAAACTAATGGTATAATTATAAAAAAATCAAAGGGGCTGTTGCAATGAAAACAATTTTAATTGGAAATGGATTTAATATAGAATTGGGCGGAACAGACTATCTTAATGGTGCGATTATTAACCGATTTATCAAAAATGTAAAGACAAAAGATTACGCTGCATTGCTTTACAATAACACTGTTAGCAATTATGAACTTGCTGTTTTTTTGGATGGACTATATGAAGAACTCAAAAAAATACTAAATGGTCAATATGATGGATACTGCAAAAATGACGAAGATAAAAAACTGATTTCTTTGCTTCAGGGAAGATATTCAATGTCCGTAAAAAAAGACGAAGTTGGGATGGAAGATTACTTTGTGATTTTACGGTTATTTCATATTCGATTCAATGATAATGCAGAAATGATTAAGAGCACACACGATGGATTTTGTTGGCAGTTTCTTGATGCTATATACAATGAAGGTCAAATTCAAACAATCGCTAATACTGTATTGCCTGCATATAGAGCGTACCTAAAGAAGAAATTTGATGAGTACGATAACATCTATACAGTAAATTACGACAAAACAGTGGAGTTAATTGCAGAAAGAAGCGTTAATTATCTTCACGGCAACTTTGAAACATTACTCGACCAGTACGACACTAACACTCCGATTGGGGCGTATTTTCAGCAAAAAGGAATAAAAAACCCCGTTACAGATAGCACAAGACACATATATTGCAATGGTTTAATGGGATTTTCGGGAACGTATAAGAAGCAGATAATGGATATTATGGACAATGGTCAATTTGGAGTGCAGAATATACTGAAAATGTACGAGAAAGGAATGAGCATCCAAGATTTGAAAAAGATAGAGCGGTTAAAACAATCTTCAAATCAAGGAGAGCAGTTGGCATTTGGCATAATTAACGCAGTAGTAAATAACCCAAATCTAAAAATGCGGTTGTATCCGATGAAGGAGTTTAAGGCAGTTCAAGGAGAAATCCACTTGTTAGGAATATCGCCTTTCAATGATGAACATCTTTGGAATGCAATTATAAATAACAGTTCTATTTATGAGATTGTTTATTACTATCATAGTGAAACGGCACAGAAAGAAATGGAAGAGCATTTTTTTGATACAAGAATTAAATATTTGCCTGATACTGTTTTCTGGGGAGCATAAATTATACATAGCCGAGTGGTTTTCACTTAACGGAAATCATTCGGCTTTTTCTATTTTTGGAGGTGATTTGATTGAATGAAAAGCAGCAGACCTATGTGCAGCTTGACCCTGCGGTTATCGAACAGGCACGGCAAATGGACTTGCTCTCCTATCTAAGAGCTTATGAGCCGAACAATCTGGTGCGTGTCGGTGGCAGCGTTTACTGCACCAGAGAGCACGACAGCTTAAAAATTTCTAACGGCAAATGGTATTGGTGGTCGAGAGGTATCGGCGGCGTTTCCGCCCTTGACTATCTTATCAAGGTCAAAGATTACGGATTTGTCGAAGCCGTTGAAGCTCTGACGGGCGGTGCGGTTGAATGGACACCGCCGCAAACGCCGAAAAAGGACGAGCCGAAAGTTTTGCTATTGCCGCCGAAGCACAGGGGTTGCAACCGAGTAGCACAGTATCTTTTCGGGCGTGGCATTGATTATCAGCTTATACAGGAGTGCATTGCAGACGGTACGATTTACGAAAGTGCCGATTATCACAATGTCGTTTTTGTGGGCAAGGATAAAAGCGGAACGCCAAAGTATGCCGCCTTGCGCAGCACGCTCGGCAGTCCCTTTAAGCAGGACGCTTCGGGAAGTGACAAGCGATATTCCTTCCGACTGCTTGCAAAAGAGCCGACAGACACGGTGCATTTATTTGAAGCTACTGTTGATTTACTGTCCTATGCAACCTACCTTAAATGCGAGGGCAAGGACTATCGGACACAAAATCTGCTCTCTTTGTCGGGTGTATATCAGCCAAAAAAGGAGCTGAGCGAGAGCAAAGTCCCCATTGCGCTATCCACTTATCTCAAAGAAAATCCGCAAATCAAGACCGTTGTTCTGCACCTTGACAATGACAAAACGGGCAGGCTGTGTACTGCCGCCTTAACCGAATTACTGAAAAAGGATTATGGAATCGTTGATTCTCCGCCGCCTGTCGGCAAGGATGTCAACGATTTTTTAATGTCCTATCTGGGGCTTTCAAGGCAAAAAGCCCGTCCGTGAAAGGAGTGATGTCCGTTGATTGTGCAGCAGGTTTTCTGAAAAAAGACAGCCAAACAGACCCCAAATTTAAGAACGAAAGTGAGGAAATGACGATTGAAAAATTATGATGTAACCCTTACCGCCCATTATCAAAAGACCGTTTCCGTCTATTCAGAAAGCCCCGAACAGGCAAAGGAAAAAACAAAAATTATCCTGTTCGACACAAACCTTATCGACTTTACTGATGATGATTTTGTCTGCGGCGAAGCCAATATTACCGAGCAGAGCGAGGACGGTCTTGACGTTGCGGGCGAGAATACATTACAGGAAAATGAGGATTGTTCGGACTGTCCGTACTCGGCAACAAGTATATCTATCAGAATGTAAAGGTAGATAAGGCAGGAGTATCATTCAAAATCAACGGTACTGCAAAAGCAGAGTCTGTTCCGCTTTCAAACGAAAACAGAACCTTTGGCATTGCACTCAATATTTACTACAAAAACAACAGCACTCCCGAAATGCACTATAAGGAATTTAATGTCAATACTTCCAAAAATCAGCAGGTAAGTTTGTCAATAAGTCCCGAAAATAGTGACGAAACCATCGATTATGTTGCATTTGCATTTGTATATGGTTATAATGAAAATGAAATGACGGTTACCAACGCTGAACTGAATATTTTAGCAATGGGGTATGTGACTAAACAATCTGAAGATTCAAAAGATGATTCTTCAGTCAGTGCAGGTAACGATTCAGACAATGATACAGAGGTTGACGATTATGTTGATTATGAAGTATTGTCTGAATCTGTTGATAAGACAAAACCGTTTATGCAGACAAGTTCTGAATATGACAGCACAGGCAATTATGTAACGGCTGAAACCAATGAACAGGGAAGTACAACACATTATGTTTATGATATCAACGGTAATGTAACTTCGGTTACTGATGCAGATGATAATGTGACAAGCTACGCATATGATTCATCAGGCAACCTTACATCTGTTAAAAACGGTGATTCTGAAAACTCATATACATACAGCGGTTTAGGCTCTGTATCAAAAATTACACACAATGGTTTTGACTACTCATTTAACTACGATGTTTTCTACAATCTTGTGTCAACTCAAATCGGCAATGTAACTGTTGCAAGTCACACATATGACAGTAACGGTAATCTTACAAAGACTGCTTATGCAAACGGTGATTATCTTGAATATGCTTACGATAACTATGGCAATATTTCTGTAATCACAGGTGAAACAGGTATAATTGCCGAGATGATTTACAACAAGCAGGGGCTTGTTACAAAGGCGGTTGACTATTCAAGCGGCGAAACCTCATATTACTACTACACATTTGACGGTTCGCTTGAAAGCGAATATCGTACATCATCAGACGGCAGTCTTACTCACTACATCATTACCGATTCTAACGGCAATACAGTTGAAAAGACATCTGTAAACGGTCAGACAAAGACTATTACAACAGGCTCAGATGATGACGGAAAATCATTTGTAAATAATGACGGCGTAACTAATGAAACATCAACAGATGATTTCGGAAGAGTGTCAACTGTAACAACAAAACAGAACAAGAGCGATACCGTATTTACAAAACAGTATTCTTATTACCACGGTAGTGAAAGCAATGCTACTACCAATATGGTTGGCGGTATTAGTTATAAGTTGAGTTCTGACAAGGTTCTTGATTACGGCTACAATTACACAGACACAGGTAATGTAGAGAATGTGTATGAAAACGGTAAAAAGGTGGCTGTATATACATACGATGAACTCAATCAGCTTGTGTGGTATGCAGACACTCGAACAGGTTGCTATATCAGAATAGTTTATGATAACTACGGTAACATTCAAAAAATGGAATCGTATTCACTCGGAACTAACTGGGCACCTGTAAAATTACTTGAAACAAGAACTTATTCATATGGCGACACTAACTGGAAAGATAAACTCACCGAGTTTGACGGCGACAGTATTACATATGATAAAAACGGCAACCCATTGACATACCGTGATGATATGATTTTTGAGTGGGAGAACGGAAGAATTCTCAAGAATATAAACACTTCCGAAAAAGCTATTCAGATGAATTATGACTCAAACGGTATGAGAACGCAGAAGTCTGTTGACGGAGTGAAAACTAACTATTACTACGACAGCAGTAATAATCTTTTTGCACTCACTCAGGGCAACGATACGCTGTTCTTCTACTACGATAATTCGGGCGAAGTAATGTCTGTTTCCTGCAACGGTACTATGTATTACTATATCAAAGACCTGCAGGGTGATATTACCGAAATCGTTGACAAAGACGGCAAAGCAGTCGCAGAGTATGCCTACGATGCGTGGGGCAATATGCTCACCGAAAACAACGGCACACTCGCAGTTGGCAAACTGAACCCGTTCCGCTATCGCAGTTATGTTTATGATGAAGAAACAGGCTTGTACTATCTCCAAAGCCGTTATTATGACCCACTCACAGGCAGATTTTTGAATGCGGATGTATATGCTGACACTCAATCAGGCACACCGCTTAGCACAAATATGTTTGCTTATTGTGAGAATAATGCGATAAATAAATCTGATGATGAAGGAAAAGATGCTTGGTGGATACAGTCGCCAAATAGTGTTCCACTTATTTTAGGGAATGCTGGGCATACATCACTTTTATTGAAAGAAAAATCAGGGTATTGGTGGTATTTCTATTGGGGAGATAGAAGTGTTCAGTTGTTATTTATAGAAACTTCTTCCCTAAGGGAAATTACAGGTAAAGTAAGAGATCAGATCAATTATTATAACAGGAACTATTCTAATAAATTTGGTAAGTTGTACTATTACGAAAATTATACGCAAGCTATACAATTTTCTGGGCATTTTGAAAATAGTATTAAAGAAATTAAAAAATTTATCAGTAATAATCAGTATTCATATAGCTTTGGCATTAAAAGAAAGATTTATGTTAGGTTTAGATATCCATCAAAAAAATATAAAGGTAAAGACCGACCATATTCTCATATATTAACTAAAAATGACTTTTACGATACATCGTTTAATAATTGTTTGCAAGCCAGTGCTTATTATTTAAAGTATGGTAGTTTAAATAATAACGATGTGCAATTCAAGTTACAACTGATGCATGTGGGTACTGTTCCAAAATTTGCCATAAACAAATTTAAAAAATTTGGAAAATGGGTAACATACTCATATTATTCATAAAGCTTTAAGAAAGGTTTTTAAAATGAAAAGAAAAAAGACTTTTAAAATCATTGCTATTGCTTTAATATTTTGTTTCTTTGCAGTTGCAGGAGTGGTGTATTTTTCACTTACCAGCGTTCCGCAACATAATGTTAAGATTGAAAATGAGCCGGATAACAATAGTTATATGAATACTTGCTCAAATGTAATGTGTAATTTGGCAAGAGTTGGTGACAAACTATATTACAATGCGGCAAACGACTTTTTTAAATACGGAACATATGAAATCACTTCGGACTATACCAAGCGAATTTATTGGAAAGGTCCTGCAATTACAAGTGAATGCCTTGATTTAAACCGTGTTTCCAATGAGAATATTTTTTCACCTTATATACACAATGACATTGTTCAGTATTATGATTTGAATCAAAAACATTATAAGGAATATTTGAAATTGCCTGATCTTAATAATGATAACGCTTCGCTTGAAGAATTGTTTGTTGTAGGTGATGAACTCTATTTCAGCTATTCTGAATTATACAGTGGTAATGTTATAGGCGATACTATGGTAGTTTACGGTTTCTACAACCTTTACCGACAAGATGAAAATGATACAAAGTTAATATTGTCGGTGGATAACCTTGATTTTGACTATATCTCAGATCTTCGATTTTATGATGAATATATTTATTTTGTTGCAGGAAAGAGAACAAGCGATAAAGAAGACGCTTCTACAAACCTGTTCCTTTGTAAATATAATCCAAATAACGGAAAGTTAGTTTACAAAATTCCTTATACTCCAAGCAGTGACTTTGTCAAAATTACCTGCTTATCTGCCGTAAATGATAAGATATACGGCATGATAGTTAATCAATCTGATAACGGATATGAAACAGTTTATTGTGCGGATTTAAAAAACGGTACTATAAATACATTGTTTAAATCAAATGCAGGTATGGTTATGAACAGCTACAAAGATAAGGTGTTTTTATCAGTTGAAAACGGTAAAGACAAGGGAATATATTCAATTGATACTTCAACTGACAAAACTACTAAAATATTTAATGATGATATCGAGTTGAACGGTCTTTATATCGTAGATTCAAAATACCTATATTTCACAGATAATGCATATTTTAACCTTTACAGAATAACTCAAGACGGCAAAAATCTTGAAAAAGTGTTTGGCTGATTTCATTATCATGTTAAATGGAGTTATAAAAGTATATAGGCAATAATTTAGGAGGCTCATTCGAGCATCCTAATATTAGATGTATTCTTCACAAGTATTTTTTACATTTATCTATTTTTTGAAAGCGAATATCGCACATCATCAGACTACAGCCCCCTATGATAATTTCTTTATTATCATAGGGGGTGATTTTTTTATTGTACATTTTGGGAGATTAGTTAAATGAATTTATCTGACAGAAAACGCATAAAATAGCAATAAAATAGTTTGACTAATATATAATATTGTGTTAAAATTATGCGAAAAGGGGGGGTGACAGCCCTATGGAGCAATATATGCCGATAGTGTGGATAGGCTTTGCAATATTTATGTTGCTTTGCGAAGGCTTTACAACACAGCTTGTATCAATATGGTTCGTTCTCGGCTCGGTTTGTGCCGCCATTACAACTATATTCACAAGTGACATCACAATCCAGTCGGCGGTGTTCCTTGTTGTGTCACTTGTATCGCTGATTGTGACACGACCGCTTGTAAAACGCTTTAAAAAGCGTAATAAAACAACGGGAACAAACGCAGACCGCCACATTGGTCAAGTCGGTTTTATGCTCACAGATTTAACCGATATTGACAAAACAGCACAGGCAAAAGTTGGTGCGGAAACATGGACGGTAAAGTCCGACAAAGCACCGCTTTTAAAAGGAACAAAAGTTAAGGTTCTTGCAATCGAGGGCGTAAAGCTCATTGTAGAGCCAATATCAGAATGAGAGGTAAATAATGTTAGGACTTATTATTTTAGGAATTATCCTTTTAATCCTGCTTATAGTAATTGTAAGCAATGTCAAGGTAGTGCCGCAGGCACACGCATATGTAATCGAAAGACTCGGAACATATCATGTAACTTGGTCAACAGGCTTGCATGTAAAAATTCCGTTCATCGACAAAATTTCAAAAAAAGTTTCACTAAAAGAGCAAGTAATCGACTTCCCTCCACAGCATGGAGTGAATAAAACGATACCTTCTTGTAAATCTTATAAAGTAAGAGTATATTGAGGAATTAAGAATAATCAATAACAATTACTTATTTAATATTTTTAACATCCGAGCCATTGGGCTCTTTTTTTATGCCTAAAATTCTTGTATACTCATTTTTCGTGTTGCAAGAATGGTTGACAAAAACGGTGGACTTCGCAAGCTTCATGCTCAACCAAGCTCCTTAATATCTCCGACCTTCAGATCAGCTATATCACGAATGTCGGCGCAGGGTAGGGGATTCTCAAGGTTGGTAGCTCTCTTGTGCCGTTTGTCAACAAGTTCCCCTGCAATACCTAGCTTTAAAAGCCGATGACGACCAAGTTCGGGGAGGTATAAAATGCAGAAATTGCGGTGTTCGTGTCGTATCGTGAGAGGTTAGCAAAAATAATCGTGTTGAATAGTGCGAAAATTCAAGTAAATTTCATTGATTTTTACACAAATATCTGCTATACTATAGTCAGTACCTTTAAGGAGGACTGCTTATGTATAGAAAGATTATGGGCTTCTTGGAAGCGTGGAAAGATAGCGTTCACCGCAAGCCCCTTATTTTACAGGGCGCAAGACAGGTCGGAAAGACCTATTCCATTCTGGAGTTCGGGCGTACTAACTATGAAAATGTGGCATACTTCAACTTTGAAACCAATCCAAAGCTGAACGAAACCTTTGAGGAAAACATCAGCCCCGATTATCTGATACCGATTTTATCTCATATCGCAGGTCAGACCATCGTAACGGAAAAAACTCTGATAGTTTTTGATGAGGTGCAGCTCTGCGAAAGGGCGTTGACTTCGCTCAAATACTTTTGCGAGAACGCTCCGGATTATCACATCATCGTCGCAGGTAGCTTGCTCTGTGTTGCGGTCAACAGAGCAAAATTCTCTTTTCCCGTAGGAAAGGTCGATATGAAAACGCTTTATCCTATGGATATGGAGGAATTTATGTTGGCTCTCGGTGAGGACGATTTGGTAGAGCAGATTAAAAAGTGCTTCCAAACCGATACGCCCCTGCCGTCTGCCTTACACGATGCCGCAATGCAGCTTTACCGTCAGTATCTTGTGGTCGGCGGTATGCCGGAGTGCGTAATGCAGTTTGCCGAAACAAAGGATTATATCCTTGTTCGCCATACGCAGGATACGATACTTGCAAGCTATCTCAACGATATGAGCAAGTATAACAACTTGAATGAAATCAAGAAAACCAGACTTGCCTACGATAACATTACCGTTCAGCTCTCAAAGAAGAATACCCGTTTCCAATATAAGCTGATTAAGAAAGGCGGACGGGCTTCTGAGTTTGAAAATGCGATTGAATGGCTCTGCCTGTCCGGTATCGTGTCACAGGTCTACAAGGTGGAGCAAATCAAAAAGCCACTTGAAAACTACCGTGATATTGATGCGTTCAAGATTTATGTGTCCGACTTAGGATTGCTTTGTGCCAAGAAAGATTTAGCCGCCAATGACATTCTCTATATGGTCGAGGAAATTAACGACTTCAAGGGCGGTATGGCGGAAAACTATGTCAATGTGCAGCTCTCCATTAACGGCTACCACACCTATTATTGGGAGTCCGAGCGTGGAGCTGAAATTGATTTTATCATTCAGCGTGACGGTCAGCTTATTCCCATTGAGGTGAAGTCTGCCGACAACACCAGAGCAAAGAGCTTGAAGGTCTATATGGATACCTACAAGCCCGCTTATGCAATCAAGCTCTCTGCCAAAAACTTCGGCTTTGAAGATAACAAAAAAATCGTCCCTCTCTATGCCGCATTTTGTATCTGAAATTAATATTACAACTGTAACGCTCACAGAAAAGGTGGGCGTTATTTTTTGCCCCTAAAACAGAATAAGAAAGGATAACGCTTATAAATTTTTAAAAGCATGGACTTATCGGAGGATTAAGAAAAATCAATAACAATTACTTAATTAATATTTTTAACGTCTGAGCTATTGGGCTCTTTTTTTATGCCTAAAATTCTTGGGAACTTATTTTTCTCGTGTTGCAAGAATGGTTAACGAAAACGGTGAAATAATCTGGCTGAGAGATGATGAAAGTGTAATGAGAACTTAGGGGTAAATACACCTAAATTTTAAGTGAGTACTTGATATTTTGCAAAATGATAATTTAAAATAAGAGAAAGGTTCATTTTTACATTCCTGACTAATTGTCAAAACCGGTGAAATAGATTGTGTGAGAAAAGATTGATTGCTTTACTCGTCTTTCAATGCTCCATTTATTTTAAAGCTTATAACTCACCCTTTTTGTAATGAGCAATCGCAATAGAATGAATTATCGAAAATGTTTTGCGGTTATAAATTGCAAAACTGTTTGACTGCTGTTAGAATTTGAAGGCATCAAGACGATGCACATGGAAGACTAAGTCCAGAATACTAATTTATAAAATCATGAAATGATCGCTTGGTAACAGCTGAGCATTATTATAGAATTTTTTTGGTATACCATTAAAAATATCAACCAGCAAAGGTGATATGCTAAAAAATATAAAATAATTAAACTCCACTTTTTAGAGTAATGTCAACTCTATTTTAAAATCGCTCCCAGTTTATTGTATAATGTGACTTTATCCGCATTTATCAGCACAATAAAATAGCAGACGAACACTCTTTATTTTATTAATTTATTTTATTAATTTGCAATATTGTTCAAAGTTCAATATCAACGCTCTCAAAAATCAGCAGAAAAATTTATTAATAAGTAACGAGAATAGTGACGAAACCATAAATTGTGTTACACTTCGCTTTGTGTTGTACATAATGCCTAAAAATGCAAGTGAAATATTATCACTATTATTTTTTAAATCTTATTTATGTTTAGTTAATAATATGATATAATGAAGATATCGATAAAGTTATTGAGCAGATATTTGAATATTATCACTACTATAATATCTGATTACAAGAGAATAAATATATCTTTAGTTAAAATAAATTGACAAATTGTTATACGATATACTTATAACAAGAAAGATAGGGTGATGTTATGAAATTAAAAGAAATACATATTAAAAACTTTCGTGGAATTAAGAATCAAAAAATTGAATCAATTGAGGATGCGCTAATTCTTATTGGAAAGAATAATGCGGGTAAAAGTGCGTTTTTAGCAGCTATAAGAACTTTGTTTGGCGACTATACACCTCAGGATAAGGATATATATTATGGTTGTGATGAATTCAAAATTGATGCCATATTAGTTTGTGATGAAACATATATCTCTGATTACTTTTTGGATAATAAAATTGGTTTTCTCAAGATTCCTTCAACGTCAAATAATTATAAAGAAGTGCAAGATGGTACTGTATTCCAAGATATATCCTTTAATGATTTTAAAAATCAGAGAAGTGGTATTTCTCCGGATATGTTGGATGATGTAACTACAAGAGATATATTTGAACCCATATGGATAAAAGCCATTAAAAAGAAATTTGGTATTGATAATAATGAATTTAATGTATCTTTGATTTTAAAAAAAGGAGGTAAAGTGGAATACGCTCCAAAAGATATGTTGTCGTTTTTACCTGCAGTAGCGTTTATAGACGATTCTCGTAATTTTGCAGAGGAAGAAGCAGGAAAATCAAGAACGATCACTGCAAATATTTTCAACACCATATTAAGATCTGAATTGCTTGAAAACAATGATATTAGTTGTGACAATTGTAATCGAACGGATTGTGAAATTAATTGTATTAACAAAATTTATTCGAAAGCACCTCAAGACTTAAATGTAGAAGAACTCCAAAAATTAATTAACTTTAAAACAAAAAATGCTTCTTCAAGCTTTACCAAAAGTGTATCTGAACGATTTGCTAAAAACTATCAGAGTGGATTTAAGGTTAATATTAAGGCGACAAGTAATATCGATAAATCTTTTTCGATTATGACAAAATTATATGATCCGATGCTTAAAACTGAAATTGAACTTTCAAATGTCGGTGCAGGTGTTCGTAGTATTTACATTTTGTCTTTGTTGCAATCATACCAAGCTGTAAGTGCTAAACATACAATTTTCATTATTGAAGAACCTGAGCTTTATTTGCACCCCCAACTACAAAAGTTGATGGCTAAAACCTTATCTGAAATTTCCTGCGATAATCAAGTTATATTTACATCACACTCGCCTATAATGCTGAGGGAGTTCAGCACCTCGAATATAAGAAAAGTTAAGTTTGATGAATCAAATTGCTATAGCACGGTTGAAAAAACAACTATAGATGATGTTTTGGCAGAAATAGGATATTCCAGCCAAGATATATTGAATACAGATTTTGTTATTTTTGTAGAAGGTCCAGATGATAAGAATATAATAGAACTTGTGTTGAAAAGATTTTATGATGTTGATTTGGAGAGAATATCTGTTATTGATACAAAATCATGCAACAATATTGGATTCTATGCTACACTAAGATTTTTAACAAAAACTACAATGAGTGATGATTTTATAATAATCAGAGATTCTGACACAAAAACCGAAACAGCGTTAAAGAATGATTTAATAAATCAATTGACTAATAATGTTAACAAGACTTTTGCTTTAAAAGCAGTTTCAAAAACACACTTCACCAAATTTAGTTCAATTGAGGGTTATTTATTTTCGCCTGAACTACTTGTGAAACATTGTATCTATGCAGATGAGAAACAGGTGTATGAAAAACTGAAAAATAAGTTAATTCAATACAAAAATAAATCAATTAAATATTTCAAAACACAGAACGCAAAAGATATAACTAGGATTGCGTCATTTGAAAATGATTATGATACAATGATTGCTGATCCGGCAGGAAACCTTGATTGGATAAAAACAAACATAAGAGGGCATGATTATTTTAATTCTGTTCATTCTAAAAGTATCCGTTACGAAGATTATGTCAATGAATTACCGGAATCAGTATTCAAAAATATTATAGATTTTCTTGATAACATTCTTTATTTTTTGAGCAAAAAATTTTAACTGAAAGAGGTTATAAAATAGATAATCTAGTACTAAAAATAATAAAATTATAGTAATATGAAAATGGATGAGTGACATTTGCTACTCATCCATTTTTTATAAGACATATTATACAATTTGAATTGATTTTTATTGTAGATTGTACCGAAAATAAAATAATTTAAATAAATGCTTTGCTTTTGACGCAAAGGTGATATATAATCACATTATAACAAAAATATTCGTTTGAGATTGGTAATTGTATTTAAATTGTGAGAAAGTGAGGTGAAAAATATCATTAATTAAAAAATTAGAATGAGGTGATAGTTGTAATTTAATTGCGGAAACTGACAACAAGATTTAGATTTAAGGAGGAAAGTATGAATAAAAAATTAAAAAAACTTGTTTCAGGAACATCGGTAACTTTATGTGCATTGATTGCATTTTCATTGCCAACACAAGTGTTTGCACAAAATTTGCCGATAAATACAGAAGTTAAAACTCAAACTCCGAATGAAGAACAATCTTCTGATGAATACAAAACCGGAAACATTCTTTCAGAAATCAAAGACGAGAGAGATGAATATTCAAAGCAGTTCCGTTTGGATGACGGCACTACAATGGCTGTAAGTTATCAGGAGCCTATTCATTACAAAAATGCGGCAGGAGAATGGGTTGATTATGATAACAGCTTGAAAAATGAAACCGTAAATTCAGCATCCCCTGATGAAGTTACAGAGGAATATACTAATAAAAAGAGCGATTTTAAGGTTAACTATTCTAAAAAATCCAAAGAGAACTCTATGGTTAAAATCAAGGGCGATAACCAAAAAATCAGTTGGGGATATAAGGATACAAACAAAGTAAAGTCAACTATAGTAAACAATGATGAAGAGCTGATAGGTAATGAAAAATTTACAACATTAAAAAACCTTACATCTGAAATTACATATGAAAACATTTATGATGATGTAGATGTTCAGTATTTTACAACCACAACAGGTGTAAAAGAAAATATTATATTAAAGAATAAGAATGCAAGAAGCGATTTTTATATTCAGTATAAATTTAATAATCTTACTGCAAAATCTGTAGATGACAAAACAGTAGAATTATTGAATTCTAAAGGTGACGCTGTGTATAAAATTGAAGCCCCTTTTATGTTTGATAATGACGGCAACAAAAGCACGGATTTAACATTATCAATAACAGAACAGAAGAAAAACAAGCTTACGCTCAAAGTTTCTGCAGATAAAAAGTTCCTTTCGGATTGTAGTTATCCTGTAACTATTGACCCGCAGTTTACAACAAGTCAAAACTGGCAGAAATCTCAGTGTACATATGTCGATTCATCAAAGCCGTCCACTTGTTTCGGCTATGGCAGTTCAGATGGTTATATTGGTTCTGTCTATGTTGGATCATTTAGCAGTGGAATATATCGTACATATTTCAAGATAAATTCTTTACCGACACTTAACAAAGGTGATATGGTAGTTCAGGCTCATATGAATCTTCATTTGGAAAATAACGACTTTAATCGCAATATGAATATAGGTGCGTATTCACCAAACGGTTCTTGGTCACAGGATAAATTAACATGGAAAAATCAGCCGTCATACAATTCAAATGTTGTTGATTACGAAACATTTACTAAAAATGAATCAGAGGCTTGGCATAGTTGGAATGTAACTTCTTGTGTTAAGCGTTGGTATAACGGCGAAGCAAATAACGGCATTATGTTAAAATCACTTGATGAAAGTAACGAAATGCAGTGTGCTGAGTTCTATTCATCTAACTATCCATCAACATCAACTCCTCGTCCGTTATTTACTATTGTTTACAGAAACAACAAAGGTCTTGAAGATTATTGGACATATTCAAGTTTTTCTGTTGGTTCAGCCGGAACAGCATATGTAAACGATTATTCAGGTAATTTGACATTTGTAACTTCTGATGCATCAACAGCAAGCGGATATGCTCCTGCGTCGGTACAGCATGTATATAACGGATATATGGCAGGAGATAAGTATTCAAAAACTACACCGTATGTCGGTCGAGGTTGGCGACTTAATATACAACAAACATTGTTACCGTCAAGTGAATATGGTTTAACAGGTACAAGTAAGGATAATTATCCATATGTATATACCGATGAAGATGGCACAGAGCATTACTTCTACAAAAAAACTGAAAATGGAAAAACGAAATATCTTGATGAAGACGGCTTAAAGCTTGAACTTACTACATCAGGTAGTGGAAGTAGCAAGTATGCTATTAAAGATGAGAAAGATAATTATATTTACTTTAATACCAAAGGTCTTCTTACAAGTACAAAAGACTCCAATGGTAATAAAACGACAATAAATTATGCTTCTGACGGTACTACGATAAATTCTGTTACAGACGGAAGCAATAAGAAAATATTACTTCAGCAGACAGCAGGAAGTGATACTAAATATATTAGATATACGGTTGATCCGGCAGGAAGGAAAACTGAATTTAGAGATAGTAGCGGTCTTTTATATCAAATCAATAAACCTGACGGTAGTCAAATAAAACTTACATACGACAATGACAAAGCGTTGAAATCAATTACAGATATCAACGGATACAAAGTAGTGTTTGAGTACACAAGTACAGCATCGGGCAAGAAAGTATCTGCGATTCAGGAATACGGCAAAGACGGCACAGCAGGTCAGAAAATTACATTTGACCGTACAAAGTATAATACAACGGTTAAAAAGACATACGGTGCGGATGGAATCGCAAACTCGGATGACGATTTAACTTCAACATATCAGTTTGATGAGTTCGGTAGAACAATCTCCATAAAAAACGAGACAAAAACAAGAGATTTAGGTGCGTCTGTTTATACTTACACAGACGGCGTAAAGAATTCTGCTGCAGACAATATCAAAATGTTAAATAAGGTTAACTCAAACTATTCAACAGGTTCAAATTCAGTTAACCTTATTTCAAATTCCAATATGGAAACCGATTCTTCTTGGATTAAATCGGCTTGGGGTGGCTCTAATACATTTAATGAAGAGTATTCTACATCACAGCATTATTTTGGAACAAAATCTCTTGCAATTTCTGTATCAAAATATGAAGGAACATCAAGAGGAAGAGTGTATCAGGATATCAGCAACAAAGTATTGGAGCCGGGAAAAACTTACACACTTTCAGGTTACATAAAAACGGTAGGTGTTGTAAACGGTTCGTCTGATAATGCAGGTGCGTTTATCTGTGCTGAATCACATAATTCTGACGGCACATTTACACCTTCATATTCTGATTTTGTAGTTGGAAATACCGATTCAGCTGTAGATAACGGTTGGCAAAGAGTTAGTACAACTTTTAAAGTGCCTGAAAATTCCAGCAAAACACGAATAAACCTTGCTTTAAAGCAGTCAACAGGTACAGTGTATTTTGATGGAATTCAGCTTGAATCCTACACAGTAGCAAATAACTACAATATGCTTGAAAATTCAGGATTTGAAAAGTATTCGTCAAACGGATTGCCAACATCATGGTATGACGGATATTCTACTCTGAATAATGCAATTGATTGTAAAAGCGAAGCACACCAACAAGGAAAATATTCTTTCCGTATAAAAGGTGAAGCCGGCAAAGTAAAAAGTATCTGTCAGAATGTAAATATTACAGGAAAAGAAGAAGATACATATATTGTCAGCGGTTGGGCATATGCAAATGCTGTTCCAAAGAATGAGGATGATACGAGGAAGTTTAAAATTTCCGTAAAAATCACTTATTCGGATAACTCAACAAAGTACAAAACACCTGCACCGTTTAATTACTCGATTTCAGGTTGGCAATACACATCTGCAGCTTTTAATTTGAGTGACGGAACAAAGAAAGTAAAAACTCCTAAAACCATAACAATATATCTCAGTTATCAAAATCAGGAAAATTATGCGTATTTTGATAATATTTGTCTTGTAAAAGACAACGCAATGAGTTATACTTATGATAAAGACGGAAAAGTTATCAGTGTAGTTGATAATTCTAAAAAGCAGTCAACTATGGAATATAAAAATTCCGACTTAACAAAGAATATTGATGCTAAAGGCTACGCTTATGAGTACACATATGACGATAATCATAATGTAACTAAAATCGAAAGCCAAACACATATGAATTATAACTACACTTACAGTACGAAAGGCTTGGCTACATCACTTGAAGTAAAGTGTTACTCTAAAGTAACAGATGTAGGTATATTAAAAAGTGAAGTTACTTATGATTCAAACGGCTTGCTTTCAAGTGCAACCGATCAGGATGGCAACAAGGTTGAGTATAAGTATGACGGTAACAAAGGTACCCTCACGCAGACAACAGATAAGCTTGACAGTAAAAATCCTGTTGTAACAGACTATACTTATGACAGCAATACCGATCAAATTAAGTCGGTTAAGCAGTCCGACAGTAATGGCAACGAGTATTCAATTGCATATTCATATTCATCAAAATCAAAGTTACTTGAAAAAATCTCTCGTGACGGAACTGATTATTCAATTAAGTACGATGAATTCGGCAATAAGATTGATTCAAAGGTTGGTTCACAGTCGCTTGCAAGCTATTCTTACGGTGCAAACAACGGACCTATTTTAAGCTCAACCTACGGTACAGGTCAAAATGTAAGTTATGCTTATGATGAATTTGGTAATGTAAAAACAAGAAAGTATAACGGCAAAACCGCATTTAACTGGTATTCAGACCGTGGCGGTAATATAATTCGTGAAAACGATTATCTTAATAAACGCTTGACTGATTTCACATACGATACAACAGGCAGACTTGTTCGTCAGACTGTTGCTGACTCATCTGTAACAGGAAGTTCCAACAAGCTCTTGTTCGGCTTTGAGTACTCATATGACCTTAATAATAACATTACACAGGTTGTTACAAAGACAACGGATAAAACTGTAAAGAACAAGTTCACATTCGTTGAAGATAACCTGCTCAAAACTTTCGCATTGAGCACAGGCAAAAAGGTCGATTATACTTATGACGGACTTAACCGCCTTACAAAAACATCATTGACTACTTCTGCTGACAAACCTATTGATACAACATACACTTACTTTGCGAGTAAGCGTGGTTCGGATTATACAACTACAAAGTTGAAATCCGAAACTATCAACGGTGAGAAGTATGAGTATAAGTATGATGCACACAGTAATATTACCGATGTTACCAAAGACGGAGTTTTACAGTATCATTACGGTTACGATATGATGAATCAGCTTGTTAGCGTAGATGATAAGCTGAACGGCAAAGTTTATAACTACACTTACGATGCCGGCGGTAACCTTATATCCGAAACTGTTACCGATTCAAACGGTACAACAAGCAATGCGTATGAATATAACAATTCAAATTGGGGAGATGTTCTCACATCATATAACGGTCAGAACATAACCTACGATGAAATCGGCAACCCACTTACATATCGTGACGGAATGTCAATGACATGGAAGAACGGCAGACAGCTTGCAACACTCACAAATGGTGATACAAGCATAAGCTATGGCTATGATAGCGGTAGTGTTCGTACAACTAAAACCGTAAACGGAGTAAAATACACATATGCTTATCTTAACGGACAGCTTATGTATGAAACTCGTGGCGACGCAAAGTTCTATTATTCCTACGATGCAAACGGAATTTTGTATAATGTCAGATACACTTTGACTGACGGCGGTACCGAGTATTCCTACTACTACACCCACAATTCCCGTGGCGACATTGTAGGAATCTATAACGGAGCAGGCGAACTCAAAGCACACTATGAGTATGATGCTTGGGGTAATGTGATTTCTATAACCGATAATAACGGAAATGCAATCACAAACCCGAACCATATCGGTAATTTGAATCCATTCCGATACAGAGGCTATTATCAGGACACAGAAACAGGTCTTTACTACCTGATGAGCCGTTACTATGACACAATAACCCACCGTTTTATCAATGCCGACGGTTATTTCCAGTCAGGCGGAAGCATTTTAGATGCTAATACTTTTGCTTATTGTGGTAATAATCCAGTTAATCTTTCTGATCCAAATGGAGAGCATTCTTGCGGTGCTCCTACTTGCCCAAAATGCGATTCTACACGTAGAGCTTTTTTACAAACCGAAAAAGGAATAAAATTATATAATAAGTGTCATGGTACAAATTATTATGGAGTGAATGACAAAGGGGATTTTATAAAGTACAAACAATCCTCAGGTTCGACTGGAGCTACACATGCAGTTAGTACGATTAATTCTGGGCTTAGTACAGCAGCAGGTGCGGTTGCAAAAGCACCAAAACCTTTTTTAGCAGCGTTAAAATTCAATGCGGCTCTTTCAGCTCCATTCAGTATATTTTCAATTAGTGTTGATGCAGCAGTTAATTTTTCTAATCCTTTATTAACCGACTCACAAAAAGGTTTATTATTTGGATTTGATATTCTTATGGCTGGTGTAGGTATTTTGGCTTCTACATGTTTTCCCGGAATAGGAGGTATAGTGTGTTCAGTGGCAGCTTCTTTAGTAACAATTTCCGTATCGACATATTTGAGTAATGTATGGAGTAGTGAAAATGAAAGAAAGTGGTGTGGTGTGTAAAAAAAAGAAAGTATATCTACTTTCTCTTTTGCTTTTTTTGATTTCTTATTTGACTACAGTTGTTAATATGATTGTTAATATTATTACTGGTAGTTTTCATTTATACATTTTTAGTACTTTAAGCTTTATGTTGCCATGCTATAAATCTATTAAAACAACAGATGTGTTTGGTATCGTTTTAACAATATTGTTGTTTTTGATTAGTTTTCTGCTCATATTTTTTACCGTAAAATATGATGTGTTAAAATATGATCAAAGCAAAAGACCGTTGTGTTATACGAGCTTACTCTTGTGGTTTTTTATAACTCAAATATTGTCTTTGTGGATACTGGCTGATTCACATTTGCAAAATTATATTTATTTGTCTGTCGCTGAATTTCATGAAAGTGAAGAGTTACAGTACATATACTCAATAGTTATTTTTGCAATATATCAAATCATTATAGGCTTAATACGAATGTATGATTCTAGAGAAGCATATGACGCAACCAATATTTCAATCGTTCCACCTTTTGAAAAGTATTTTACTGAAAAAACTATTTTTTGTTACACCGTTCCTAATTATATATTTTCCTGTATAGGAGTCTTATCAATTATATATATTAGGTATGTTTTTATCGACAGTTATGCAATTAGCTTTTGGATTTTTATTTTCTGTGTGCTTTTTAGTTTATGCCTTCTGCTTGCAACTTTAATAAAATATCGCCAGATTGTAAAATATAGAGGTGTCGAAATAATTGTAAGAAAGAATTTTAAAATATCTATTTTTCTGCAATTGAAATTAGTTTTTTTGATATTTTGCACATATTGTATAACGTTGTTGTTCGATTGATTTTTGATATTTGGTAGAATATTTTCTGTAAGGAGGCTCAAAAGAGCCTCCTTCTTAATGCTTGAATAGAATACAAGCAAAATTCAAAACATAATATATGACAGACTGTTCTGTACGATGAAAATGTTCGATAGAAAACGCATAAAATAGCAACAAAATAGTTTGACTAATATATAATATTGTGTTAAAATTATGCGAAAAGGAGGGTGACAGCCCTATGGAGCAGTATATGCCGATAGTGTGGATAGGCTTTGCAATATTTATGTTGTTTTGCGAAGGCTTTACAACGCAGCTTGTTTCAATATGGTTCGTTCTCGGCTCGGTTTGTGCAGCCATAACAACTATATTCACAAGCGACATAACAATCCAGTCGGCGGTGTTCCTTGCAGTGTCACTTGTTTCGCTTATTGTGACACGACCGCTTGTAAAACGCTTTAAAAAGCGTAACAAAACAACGGGAACAAACGCAGACCGCCACATCGGTCAAGTCGGTTTTATGCTCACAGATTTAACCGATATTGACGAAACAGCACAGGCAAAGGTCGGTGCGGAAACTTGGACGGTAAAGTCCGACAAAGCACCGCTTTTAAAAGGAACAAAAGTTAAGGTTCTTGCAATCGAGGGCGTAAAGCTCATTGTAGAGCCAATATCAGAATGAGAGGTAAATAATGTTAGGACTTATTATTTTAGGAATTATCCTTTTAATCCTGCTTATAGTAATTGTAAGCAATGTCAAGGTAGTACCGCAGGCACACGCATATGTAATTGAAAGACTCGGAACATATCATGTAACATGGTCAACAGGCTTGCATGTAAAAATTCCGTTTATCGACAAAATTTCAAAGAAAGTTTCATTAAAAGAGCAAGTAATCGACTTCCCTCCACAACCTGTGATCACAAGAGATAACGTTACGATGCAGATTGACACGGTTGTGTATTTTGAAATTACCGATCCAAAGCTTTATACTTACGGTGTAGAAAGACCGCTTAGCGCTATTGAAAATCTTACTGCAACAACATTGCGTAATATCATCGGTGATCTTGAGCTTGATAACACACTCACATCCCGTGATACAATCAACGGTAAAATCAGAGTGATTCTTGACGAGGCAACCGACGCATGGGGCATTAAGGTAATCCGTGTCGAGCTTAAAAACATTCTTCCGCCCCGTGAAATTCAGGATGCGATGGAAAAGCAGATGAAGGCAGAGCGTGAGCGCCGTGCAAGAATTCTTGATGCAGAGGGTGAAAAACGCAGTCAGATTCTCGTTGCAGAGGGTATGAAGGAATCTGCAATTCTTAAAGCCGACGCTGTTAAGGAGCAGAAAATCCGTGAGGCACAGGGTGAAGCTGAGGCTATTCTCACAGTCCAGAAAGCTAATGCCGACGCACTTAAAATGCTCAATGAGGCTTCTCCTACCGATAGAATTATTCAGCTTAAATCACTTGAGGCATTCGGTAAAGCCGCTGACGGCAAGGCTACAAAGATTATCATTCCTTCAGATATTCAGAGACTTGCGGGTAATGTTACCGCCATTAAAGAACTCTGGAAAGATGATGTGCCAAAGACATAAAGAATGTGAAATTTACGGCAATTTTTCGGGCACAGAATTCTGTGTCCGATTTGTTGCATAAAATTGTGGGGGATAGGAAATGCAATTTTTACTCGACCTGTTGTGGTACTTCGTAATTTTCTCGTTTTTTGGCTGGGTGGCGAGTAGTTTTCGTTCGCTTCTTCTTGAGAAAAAATTCAGTAACAACGGTTTTCTGACATCACCGTTTTGTCCTATGTACGGATTTTCGGCGGTTATTTGTTATACGGCACTAAAACCGTTTGAAAACAGCAAGCTGATTTTATTCATCGGTTCAACTCTGATTTTATCTGCACTTATGGTTGTGGTCGGTGTGCTTGTAGAAAAAACTCTCAAATTCAAGCCATGGGATTTTTCTTCGTCAAAATTCAGCATAGGCAATTATATAACTTTTCCTTATGCACTTTTTCTCGGATTGCTCGGTATGCTGCTTGTCGGATTGATAATTCCGGTGCTTCGCACAGCCGTTGAAGCAATTCCTTTCTGGGTAAGTCTTATTCTTGTTCTTTGCTTCTGCGGAATTATTGTAATTGATTATGTTTTTTCAATGATAACAACAATCCGTCTGCTCAGAAGAATTGCAAAGCTTAAAAATTCTTCCGAGCTTATGGATAAAGGTGCAACAGAGGTTGAAATTCAGGAACTTGAAGAAAACTATAACCGACTTTTTACAGAGAATATTTTAAGAAAAAGACTTGCACACGCTTATCCCGATCTCACTCATATGGCTTATGTAAAGCAAATTAATGCTAAAATTGAGGAGATTAAGCAGGATAATATGAAAGAATATACACAAACCTTTGAAAGCAAAGAAGACAAGCCGTTTGCTTACGGATTCTGTTTTACGAAGCTTTTTTATCTGTTTGTGATCGGTTCTTTCATCGGCACGATTCTTGAAACAATATGGGCGTTCTGCGTTGACGGACATTTTGAAATGCGTGTCGGCATGGTTTACGGTCCGTTTATTCCTGTTTACGGCGGCGGTGCGTGTTTTCTGACAGCCGCTTTGTATAAGCTTTACAAGCTTAATGATACGCTTGTTTTTGTGATAAGTGCTTTTGTCGGAGCAGGTTTTGAGTATTTCTGTTCGTGGTTGCAGGAGCAGATGTTCGGCACGGTTTCATGGGACTACAGTGACACTCCGTTTAACCTTGACGGCAGAACTAATCTTATGTATGCCCTTATCTGGGGATTCCTCGGTCTTGTCTGGGTGCGTTATCTGTATCCGTGGACAGCAAAGCTTATTGAAAAAATCCCTAAAAGAGCAGGTGCAATTATTACAACATTTCTGATTGTATTCATGGCATTCAACGGCTTTATGTCCGTAACAGCTACGGCAAGATGGACTCAGAGAACAGAGGGAGTGCCTGCGTCAAACAGCTTTGAAGAATATCTCGATGAAAAATTCGATAATGAAAAGATGGAATTTCTTTTTCCGGGTATGAAAAAGGCTGCAGAGGCGGGAGTTACAACCGAGGGCATAATTTCCAACGAAAGACCGTATCTTGATGCTACAGATCCCGATAACGGCATGAAAATCGAACAGGGAAAAGATGTTTCCGAGATTAATTAATATCATGAAGTGGCTATGCTTTGCACAGTCACTTTTTGCTTTTTGACGGTATTTTAAAAATAATTTCGCCTGACTATTGAATTTTAACCGATTTTTTTATATAATTAATTAGTAATGCTTTATTTATGTCGATTCAAAGCATAAATTGGCATATTTGTCCTGACTTTGTCTGCCCACGGCACGGTTTTTGCGGCAATTTATCAAGTGGGCGGAAAGGCTATGAGTAATTATGAAAAAGGTTGCAATTATTATGGGCTCCGACAGTGATTTCCCCGTAGTATCAAAGGCTGTCAGTAAACTCAAAGAATTTGGCGTAGAGTATGAGGTTCATGTAATGAGTGCACACCGTACTCCCGATGCGGCAATTAAGTTTTCGGCAGAGGCTAAAAAGAACGGTTTTGGCGTAATCATTGCCGCAGCAGGTATGGCGGCACATCTCGCAGGTGTTCTTGCGGCAAAAACAACCCTTCCTGTGATAGGAATCCCATGCAAGTCGGCTCAACTTGACGGTATGGATGCTCTTCTCGCAACAGTTATGATGCCTACAGGAATTCCGGTTGCAACAGTAGCAGTTGACGGTGCGGCTAACGCTGCAATTCTTGCCGTTGAAATGCTCGCACTTTCCGACGATTCTCTTGCAGAGAAGCTTGAAAATATGAAAGCTGATATGGAAAAAGGCGTTGCCGAAAAAGACAAGGCAATGCAGGCTAAGGTGGCAGAGCTTTGATTAAGAACTATGTAGATATTGACACAAAACTTGACAAAGTAAATGACGAGTGCGGTGTGTTCGGTATTTACCGTAATGATGACGATATCGATGTTGTTGCCGCCGCAAATGACGCACTCTACAGCCTTCAGCACAGGGGACAGCAGAGCGCAGGTATCACTGTGAATAAAGACGGTGAATTTACAACTGTCAAGGAACTCGGTATGGTGTCCGAGATTTTTACACCCAAAGCACTTGAAAAACTTCCAAACGGTAAGATTGCAGTCGGTCATGTCCGTTACACTTCATCGGAATCACTCGACCGTGCATCTAACCAGCCGCTTGTTATGCGATATATTCAGGGTTCAATCGGTATTGCAAGCAACGGCTCAATTACAAACTTCAATGAAATAAGGCAGGAGCTTGAAACAGGCGGTGCTGTTTTTCAGTCCAATTCCAATGCTGAAATTATGGCTTATGTTATCGCAACCGAAAGATGTGTAACAGACACGCTTGAAGATGCTGTTCTTTCTTCAATGAGAAAGCTCAAGGGCGCTTACTCAACTGTAATTTGCGCACCGAGCCGTCTTATCGGCTTTCGTGATATGCACGGATTTCGTCCGCTCTGTATCGGCAAACTCAAAAACAGCTGGATTTTCACCTCCGAAAGCTGTGTTATCGACAGTCTTGGCGGTGAATTTGTCCGTGATGTTGAGCCGGGTGAAATGGTAGTAGTTGACGAAGAAGGCTTTCACAGCTACAAATTAAAGCTTTTGCCCGATAAAACATCTTTCTGCCTTTTTGAATATGTTTATATTGCAAGACCGGACAGCGTAATCAACGGTGTCTGCGTACATAATGCAAGATTTAAAGCCGGTGAACTTCTTTATGACGAGTTTCCGATTGATGCAGATATGGTGTGCGGTGTTCCCGATTCGGGACTTATTGCCGCACAGGGTTATGCAAAGGCTTCGGGTATCCCGTTCAGCACAGGTTTTGTCAAAAATAAATATATCGGCAGAACAGTAGGTTCGGGTAAAGATAAAAAGAAAAGACTTCTCAGAACAAGACTTACTGCTTTGAAGGCTAATGTTAAAGGCAAGAGAGTTGTTATTATTGATGACTCAATCGTCAGAGGTGAAACATCAAAGCATATTGTTCGTCTTATGCGTGAGGCAGGAGCTACCGAGGTGCATATGCTCATCAGCTCACCTCCGTTTGTATGTCCGTGCTACTTTGGTGTGGACATTCACGATAAAGAAAGTCTTATTGCAAACAAGTTGACAACAAGTGAAATCTGTGAATATATCGGTGCAGACTCACTTGGTTATCTCAGTATAAACAGTCTCAGAAAAATTGCTGAGGGTGCAAATATAGAATTCTGTGACGGTTGTTTCACGGGCAGCTATGACGCTGAAATTCCGAGAACAATCTTTGTAGATAAATACGCTAAAAAAATTAACAGAAAGTGACGGAGTGATTACAATGAACAACAGCTTTTCCGAAAGCTACAAAGCGGCAGGTGTTGATGTAACAGCAGGCTATAAGTCTGTAGAGCTTATGAAAAAGCATGTGGCACGCACAAAAATTGACGGTGTTATTTCAGGCATCGGCGGTTTCGGCGGACTTTTTGCCCCTGATTTCAAAGATATGGAAGAGCCTGTACTTGTCAGCGGTACTGACGGTGTAGGTACAAAAATCAAGCTTGCTTTTCTTCTTGACAAGCATGACACAATCGGTATTGACGCAGTTGCAATGTGCGTAAACGATGTAATTTGCTGTGGAGCAAAACCTCTTTTCTTCCTCGATTATATCGCAATCGGCAAGAACTATCCCGAAAAGGTAGCTGAAATTGTATCAGGCATTGCAGAAGGCTGTGTTCAGTCCGGTTGTGCTCTTATCGGCGGTGAAACTGCAGAGCATCCGGGTCTTATGCCTGTTGATGAATATGATGTTGCAGGTTTCAGCGTTGGTATTGCAGACAAGCCAAAGATGATTGACGGTTCAAAGCTTTGTGAGGGTGATGTACTTTTAGGACTCCGTTCTTCGGGTGTTCACTCAAACGGTTTTTCGCTTGTCAGAAAAATCTTTGATATTAACGAGGAAACAATCAATGCCGAGTATCCTGAACTTGACAAAACTCTCGGTGAAACATTGCTCACTCCAACAAAAATTTATGTAAAACCTCTTCTTGCTCTTATGGAAAAGGTTGATGTAAAGGCTGTTTCACACATAACGGGCGGCGGTTTCTATGAAAACATTCCCCGTATGCTTACAGACGGTCTTTCTGCCAAAATCAAAAAGGACAATATTCCTGTTCTTCCTATTTTCAAGCTTATGCAGAGAGTAGGTAATATCCCCGAACACGATATGTTCAACACATTCAATATGGGTGTAGGTATGATAATCGCCGTTGCCAAGGAAGATGCAGACAAGGCTCTTGAGGTTCTTGCGGCTAACGGTGAAGACGCTGTTGTACTCGGTGAAGTAATCAGCGGTAATGACGGAGTAGTGTTTGAATAATGAAAAATATCGCAGTTCTTGTGTCGGGCGGCGGCACAAATCTTCAGGCACTTATTGACGCTCAGAACAGGGGAGAGATTAAAAACGGAAAAATCTCTCTTGTTGTGTCCTCAAATCCAAACGCTTATGCACTTGAAAGAGCAAAAAACAATTCGATTGCAACTGAGATTATCAGAAGAAAAGACTATGCCGAATTTGATGAGTATGATTCTGCTGTGACCGAGCTTTTGAAATCCAAGGATGTTGACCTTGTTGTTCTTGCGGGATTTATGACTATTCTCGGAAAGCAGTTTATTTCTGCTTTTGAAAACAGAATAATCAATATCCATCCGTCGCTTATTCCGTCGTTCTGCGGCGAGGGCTATTACGGACTCAGAGTTCATGAGGAGGCTCTTAACAGAGGTGTCAAGGTAACGGGTGCTACCGCACATTTTGTAAACGAAGTGTGCGACGGCGGTCCCATTATCATTCAGAAAGCCGTTGAAATTCAGAACGGTGACACACCCGAAATTCTTCAGAAAAGAGTTATGGAACAGGCTGAATGGAAGATTCTTCCAAGGGCGGTTTCGCTTTTCTGCGAAGATAAAATTATAGTAAAAGACAATAAAACCGAAATTCTTGACTAACGGAGGAAAAATATGAAACCTGTATCACTTTACAATGACATTGCTTCAACTTCATATCCGGGCAGAGGCATTGTAATCGGCAAAAGTGCAGACGGCTTAAAGGCTGTTATTGCATACTTCATTATGGGCAGAAGCGAAAACAGCAGAAACAGAGTGTTTGCAGAAACCGAGGACGGCATCAAAACTCAGGCTTTTGATCCGTCAAAGCTTGTTGATCCGTCACTTATCATCTATTCTCCCGTAAGAGTTCTCGGCAACAAAACTATCGTTACTAACGGTGACCAGACAGATACTGTTTATGACCTTATGAATGAAGGTCAGACATTTGAACAGTCACTCACAACAAGAGAGTTTGAGCCTGACGGTCCTAACTACACTCCTCGAATTTCTGGTATCGTTGAGTGCGAAAACGGCAAGATGAACTATGCTATGTCAATTCTCAAAAGTGCAGACGGCAATCCCGATTGTTGCGAAAGATACACATTTACATATGACAAGCCGATAAACGGTCTTGGCAGATTCATTCACACATATATGAGTGACGGCAATCCGCTTCCGAGCTTTGAGGGTGAACCTACACTCGTAGAAATCGGTAACGATGATATTGACACATTTGCCGAGAAAATCTGGAATTCTCTCAATGAGGATAACAAGGTTTCACTTTTTGTACGCTATATTGACATTGCTTCAAATAAGGCAGAGTCAAGAATTATCAATAAAAACAACTAATTTATTTTTCGGAAAGGATGAATCCAATGAACGAACTTGCTTTAAAATACGGCTGTAACCCGAATCAGAAGCCTTCGAGAATTTTCATGCAGGACGGCAAAGATCTTCCTGTTGAGGTTCTCAACGGCAAACCCGGTTACATCAACTTTCTTGATGCATTTAACTCATGGCAGCTCGTAAAGGAACTCAAAGCGGCAACAGGTCTTCCTGCGGCTGCATCATTCAAGCATGTAAGTCCTGCCGGTGCGGCAGTTGCAACTGAGCTTTCTGACACACTCAAGAAAATCTACTTTGTAGATGACCTTGAACTTTCTCCGATTGCAAGCGCATATGCAATGGCAAGAGGTGCAGACAGAATGTCGTCATACGGTGACTGGGTAGCTCTTTCCGATACTTGCGATGTTCAGACTGCAATCCTCCTCAAGAGAGAGGTTTCTGACGGTATTATTGCTCCTGACTATACTCCCGAGGCTCTTGAAGTCCTCAAGTCAAAAAAGAAAGGCAACTATAATGTCGTAAAAATCGACCCGAATTATGTTCCTGCTCCTATTGAGCATAAGGATGTTTTCGGCATTACATTTGAACAGGGCAGAAATGAACTCAAAATTGACGAAGAAATGCTCCTTCAGAACATTGTAACAGATAATAAGAATTTTACAGAGGAAGCTAAGCGTGACCTTCTTGTCGCTCTTATTACTCTTAAATATACTCAGTCTAATTCTGTTTGTTACGCAAAGGGCGGTCAGGCAATCGGTGTAGGTGCAGGCCAGCAGTCAAGAATTCACTGCACAAGACTTGCAGGCAATAAGGCTGATATCTGGTATCTCAGACAGCATCCGAAGGTTATGAACCTTCAGTTTGTTGACAACATCCGCCGTCCCGACAGAGATAACACTATTGATGTTTACATCTCTGATGATTATGAGGATGTGCTTGCTGACGGTATATGGCAGCAGTTCTTCAAAACTAAGCCCGAACCTCTTACAAAGGAAGAGAAAAAGGCTTGGCTTGCAACATTTGACGGTGTTTCACTCGGTTCTGACGCATTCTTCCCATTCGGTGACAACATTGAAAGAGCAAAGCGTTCAGGCGTTAAGTTTGTTGCACAGCCGGGTGGCTCAATTCGTGATGATAATGTTATTGAAACCTGCAATAAGTACAATATGACAATGTCATTTACGGGTATTCGTCTTTTCCATCACTGATAGAGGTGCGGTTATGAAAATTTTAATGATTGGTTCGGGCGGCAGAGAGCACGCTTTAATTAAAAAGCTTCTTGAAAGTCCTAAATGCACAAAGCTTTATTGCGCTCCCGGCAACGGCGGTATTTCAAGAGATGCCGAGCTTGTTAATATCGGAGTTATGGATAAAGAAAATATGGTTAAGTTTGCAAAGGACAATGCAATTGACCTCGTTTTTGTAGCTCCTGATGATCCGCTTGCTGACGGTATGGTTGACGCTATGCAGGAGGCTGGAATCAGAGCATTCGGTCCTAATGCAAATGCCGCTATTATTGAGGCGTCAAAGGTTTTCTCAAAAAATCTTATGAAGAAATACGGCATACCTACTGCAAAGTATGAAGTATTCAATGACGCTCAGAAAGCAATTGACTATATAAAGAACGAAAATACTGCTCCCGTTGTTGTAAAGGCTGACGGTCTTGCACTCGGCAAGGGTGTAATTATTGCTCAATCTGTTGAGGAGGCAATTGAAGCAGTCAAAGAAATTATGGAGGACAAGAAGTTTGGCGACTCAGGTAACAATATCGTTATCGAAGAGTTTCTTACAGGTCCCGAGGTTTCTGTTCTTGCATTTACAGACGGTAAGTGCGTAAAACCTATGGTCAGCTCAAAAGACCACAAGCGTGCTTTTGATAATGACGAAGGTCTTAACACAGGCGGTATGGGCACAATCAGCCCGAACCCGTATTATACAGACGAGATTGCAAAAGAATGTATGGATACAATCTTTATCCCTACAATTGAGGCGATGAATAAAGAGGGCAGACCTTTTAAGGGTTGTCTGTACTTTGGACTTATGATTACACCGAACGGTCCAAAGGTTATTGAATACAATGCCCGTTTCGGCGATCCTGAGGCTCAGGTTGTTCTTCCAAGACTTAAAACTGACCTTGTAGATATCTGCGAGGCTGTTATTGACGAAAAGCTTTCCGACCTTGACATTGAATGGGACAACGGTGCTGCGGCTTGTGTTGTTATGGCAAGCGGCGGATATCCTGTTTCATATAAAAAGGGTATAGAGATGTTCGGTCTTAATGATAACGGCGGTGTCGATGGTGCAGTCGTTTATCATGCCGGCACTAAGTACGAAAACGGAAAGTTCTATACAAACGGCGGTCGAGTTCTCGGTGTTACTGCAACAGCGGATACACTTGATGAGGCACTCGAAAAGGCATATGCCGCTGTAGGAAAAATTTCCTTTGAAGGCGCTCATTACAGACACGATATCGGCAAAACTAAATAATATATTAAGAGCCACTCTTAACGAGCGGCTCTTTTTTCAGCCTGCATTTTTAATCTGCAGTCTTAATTTGTCAGAAATCATGGCAATAAATTCGCTGTTTGTGGGCTTACCTCTGTCGTTGTGAATTGTATATCCGAAATATGAGTTCAGAACATCAATGTCACCTCGATCCCATGCAACCTCAATTGCGTGTCTTATAGCTCTTTCAACCCGTGAAGAAGTTGTTTCGTACTTTTTGGCAACCGACGGATAGAGCTGTTTTGTCACGGCATTGATAATTTCAGGATGCTCAACAGACATAATGATTGAATCACGCAGATAGTGATAGCCTTTGATGTGAGCCGGAACTCCTATTTCATGGAGAATATCGGTCACTTTCATTTCAATTCCGAAAGCGTCGATAACTCTGCCTTTGCCAAAATTGTTTTTCTTGCTCAAATCCGACAAATCGCTGATAATGGTGCTTAATTCGGAAATGTTATACGGCTTCAACACAAAATACGATGCGCCCGAATTCATAATTTCACGCTCAAGAACAGTGCTGTGGAATGACGAATACACCATAAACACAGGCGCTTTCGTGCTTTCCCGTGTAATGCTTCTCATAACACCGATTGCGTCAAGCCTTGTCATAAATGAATCCATCAGTACAACATCAGGACTTTCTCTTTTAATTTTATCGCACAATTCTTCTCCGTCTTTTGCACAGAAAATAACGGAAATATTCTTACTCTGTAAGATATTAAGATTTTCCTGCGTAAATTCGGAAGCGTCATCGGTTACGATTAGTTTTATTTTGTTGTTCATTGTGATTTCCCCCAGTAATTTTTGTTGTACTAATATTACCACAAAATGGCAAAGATGGCAATACCTTCCATAAAACTTTTTTGAAAAATTAAGAAAAAAGTTTTATATTTTGCGTTACTAAATCAAAAATGAACAAACCATCATATATTTAGTGTTGATTATTGTAGCGATTTGCCATATATTGTGCAAACACACCGTAACCCTCTTTTGGATTATTCAGAAAAACATGGGTAACAGCGCCAATAATTTTGCCGTTTTGAACTATCGGACTGCCGCTCATACCCTGTACAATACCGCCGCAATTTTCGAGCAATCTGCTGTCGGTTATTTTTATGACAAAATTTTCATTTGATGTCATATCACGGTTGCATATTCTTTTGATTTCAATATCATATTCCTGCGGCGTATCTCCGACAGGCGTTGTTACCATAACAGCCTTTCCTGTTTTTACCTCATCGTCATTTGCAATCAGATATTTCTTGTTTCTTTTATAATTTTCACTCGTTAAATCTCCGAAAATTCCTAAAGGGGAGTTTACGCTCAAATTACCAAACTTTACATCGGTAAAATATCCGCAGAAACTGCCGGCTTTACCGCAGACGCTTTTTTCAATTCCGCTGATTTCAGCCCGAACCGCTTCTCCTGATTTTAACGGTAACAAAGCAGCCGTGTCACAGTCGCATATTCCATGACCGAGTGCGGCAAAATAATTATTGCTGTCATCATAATAGGTTATAGTTCCAATGCCTGCACAGCTGTCACGAACCCACGCACCGAGGAGATATACTCCCACGGTATTTTTAATCGGCAAAACGGTTTTGTTTTCGCTTTTGCCGTTTCTATCAATTTCAACAGTAATTTCATTGCCGTTTGATTTTTCAATTTCAGACTTTAATTCTTCATTTGTGCTGATTTTTGTATTATTTACTTTCTTTATAATATCGTTTACTTTAAGTCCGCCGTCTTTTGCGGGGCAAACATATTTTTCACCGTCGTAGTAGCTTTCAAGCTTGATTATCATTGCTCCGTTAGCATAAAATTTAACTCCGAAAGCCTCACCGCCAATGTAAACCTCATTTTTATCATCAGCGGCATAAGGTGAAAAAGGCGAAACAGTAAATAATAATGTGAAAATCAGGGCAACTGATATAATTTCTTTAAATTTTCGCAAAAAATTCACCTTCTTTCCGTTGCCTTTATTATGATTTGCATTTATAATATAGATTAGTGCGTTGATGAAAATATTAAAAATGTTACTGGCAGAGGATTTTCCGAAAAGGCGATAAACAGCCGTACATTGTAAATTATTTTCTGAAATTATATCATTTTCTTATTATGAGGTATATATGGAAAATACAAATTCTAACCTTGTCGGTCTTACCGATTCCGAAGTTCAAAAGCGTATAGATGAAGGAAAGGTAAATATTTCAACTAATATTAAAACCAAATCAATCAAAAGAATATTTTGTGATAACATTTTTACGCTTTTCAATCTTATAAATGTAATTTTGCTTGCGGCATTGATTTTTGTGGGTTCACACAAGAATATGCTTTTTATCGGTGTTGTTATCGCAAATATAATTATAGGTATAGTTCAGGAAATTCGTTCCAAAATAAGCGTTGACAAGCTGACTATTTTGTCTGAGAAAAAAATCAATGTTCTCAGAAACGGTAAAATTGCAGAAATAAGTAAAGATGAAATTGTTCTCGACGATATTCTTGTGCTTTCAAGAGGAAGCCAGATTCCTGCCGACTGCATTGTATGCGACGGTAGCTGCAGAGTCAACGAAAGTTTGCTTACAGGCGAATCAAATCTCATTGAAAAAAATGTCGGAGATGAACTTCTCTCGGGCAGTTTTATTGCGGCAGGAAAATGCTATGCTCAGGCTGTAAAGGTCGGAGCCGATTGCTATGCCGCTAAGATAAATAACGAAGCCAAATATATTAAAAAAGTAAATTCTCAGATTATGGAATCATTCAATTTCATTATCAAAATCTGTACATTTGTACTTTTTCCGATTGGCATTGCATTTTTTATTCGACAATTCACCCTGCCCGATGCAACATTGCAGTCTGCTGTAATCAGCACTGTTGCGTCGCTTGTCGGTATGATTCCAAAGGGAATGATTCTTCTTACAAGTTCTGTTCTTGCAGTATCAATTATCAGGCTTTCATCTAAAAAGGTGCTTGTACAAGAGATGTATTGCATTGAAACACTTGCAAGAGTCGATGTGCTTTGTCTTGATAAAACGGGAACGCTTACAACAGACGAAATGACGGTAACAGGTGTTATTCCGTTTGGGGCTGATGAAAATAAAATCAAGCAAGCACTTTTTTCAATTGTAAAAGCGTCCGATGAACTGAATGCAACTTTGTATGCACTGCGTGACTATTCGGATTCCGTTTCACCGTATGAGTGCAGTAAATTCTGCGATTTTTCGTCCGAAACAAAATGGTCGGGAGGTGCATTTGAAAACGGCAAGACCTACATAGTCGGTGCGACTGAATGTATTTTAAAAAGCAGAGAAAAGTATTCCGAAGTGTATTCTGAGATTGAAAAGATAAATCAAACCGTCAGAATCCTTGTTCTTGCCGAAAGCGATAGTGAACCGGACAAAGACTCATTGCCTGATGATTTAAAACCGCTTGCACTTATTCTTATCAAGGATAAACTTCGTGATAATGTAAATGAAACGGTAAAATATTTTAAGGAACAAGGTGTCACCTTAAAGGTAATTTCAGGCGACAGCGTTAAAACTGTTAAAAATATTGCACTTGACACAGGGATCGAGGGTGCAGAAAATGCAATCGATATGTCAACCGTGACAACAGATAAAGAGCTTGAAGCTGCGGCAGAGCGTTGTAATGTGTTTGGCAGAGTAACTCCGGCTCAAAAGAAAAAGCTTGTGGTTGCCCTTAAAAAGCACGGACATTCGGTTGCTATGACAGGTGACGGCGTAAATGATGTTCTCGCACTCAAAGAGGCGGATTGCTCCGTAGCTATGGCGTCGGGCAGTGATGCCGCACGAAATGTGTCACAGCTTGTACTTGTCAATAATGACTTTGGCGCAATGCCAAGCGTTGTGGCAGAGGGCAGACGAACAATCAATAACCTTGAACGAAGCTCTGCACTCTATCTTGTAAAGACGATTTATTCGGTTATACTCTCAATTTTCTTCATATTCTTTCGCACAAGTTATCCCTTTGAACCGATACAGCTTACGCTTGTCGGTGCATTAACGGTTGGATTGCCATCATTTGTTCTCGCACTTCAACCGAATAAAGATATAGTAAAAGGTAATTTCACCGTAAATATAATAGCAAGATCACTCCCAACAGCTTTTTGTATTTCGGCAGATACAATATTACTCGCAATTTTAAAGTATATGACGGATATGCCACAGGCACAGTTTTCAACTCTCTGCGTATATCTTACGGCATTTTCATGTATGCTGCTTGTAATCAGATTATCAATCCCGTTCAATCCGCTCAGAGCCGTTATGGTCATCGGATGTTCCGCAGGAATAATAATCGGTTCAATTTTCTTCGGCGGATTGTTCTCACTTGCACCGCTTACATTTGAAAACATCGTATTGCTTGTGATCTTTGCTGTAGGTACATTTGTTGTATTTAATATACTCTACAATATAGCACAGCACTATATAGAAAAATTCAAAAAGGAAAGTCATCTTAAACTGACTGCAAAAAGAAATGCAAATAAACAAAAACGCTGAAAAATTAATCAAACAACTGAATAATCAAGGCTATGAGGCTTTTATAGTGGGCGGTTGTGTTCGTGATTATCTTCTCGGATTGACTCCGCATGATACAGATATTTGCACAAATGCTTTGCCTGAGCAGACAAAAAAATGCTTTGAGGCTTATCGTACGTTTGATACAGGTATCAAACACGGCACAATTTCCGTTGTATGCGGCGGTGAAGTCTATGAAATCACAACCTACCGTATTGACGGCGATTATTCCGATAACCGTCATCCGGACAGCGTAAGCTTTACACGAAACATAAACGAAGATTTGCAACGCCGTGACTTTACGGTAAATGCAATGGCATATAACGCTGAATACGGTCTTGTCGATCCATACGGCGGTAAAAATGACCTTAAAGATAAAATTATCCGTTGTGTCGGAAATCCCGATACACGCTTTAACGAGGATGCTCTGCGAATCTTGCGGGCATTACGCTTTGCCTCTGTTTACGGATTTTCAATTGAAGAGAACACATCAAAGTCTATATTTAAAAATGCAGACTTGCTAAAAAACATTGCAACAGAGCGTGTGATTTCGGAATTTTTAAAGCTCATCTGCGGTAAGGATGCCGTAAAAATTCTTGACGCTTACCGAGAAACTATTGCTGTTATTATCCCTGAAATTACCGTTATCTTCAATTTCAATCAGAACAATATTCATCATTCGTATGATTTGTGGCAACATACCCTGACTGCACTCGGCACAATTGAACCGAATCCCATACTTCGTATGACAATGCTCCTGCATGACATTGGCAAGCCTTTTGTTAAAACTACTGACAACAGCGGTCAATCGCATTTTCAGGGACATCAGCTTGAAAGTAAAAAAATTGCAGACAGAATTCTGCACAGACTAAGATTACCGTCTGATTTTATTAACAAAACTCTTCTGCTTATTGAATATCATGATGTCCGTTTTAACGGCAGTAAAAAGCTTATGAAAAAGGTTATGAATGTACTCGGTACAGACCTTACAAAGCTGTTGTTAGAGGTCGAATACGCCGATATATCTGCACAGTCTGAATATCAGCAAGAAGAAAAGCTTGGATATCTTAAAATGGCTAAAACACATCTTAATGAAATAATCAAAGATAACGAATGTTTTAAGCTGAGTCAGCTTGATATCAACGGTAAAGATATTTTAAACCTTGGTGTAAAAGAGGGAAGAGATGTCGGAAATATTCTTAATTATCTGCTAATGCTTGTAGTAGATGCAAATGTTCCAAACAAAAAATCAATACTCATATCAAAAGCCAAAGAATATATTTACGGTAATCAAATAAATAAGTAATTAAAAAAGAGGATTTCAGCGAAAACTGAAATCCTCTGATTTTTGTTTAAAATTAAAGAACCTTTGATAAAAATTCCTTTAAACGGTCGTCCTGCGGATTATTGAAGAACTCCTGCGGGTTGTTCTTTTCTTTGATAACACCGTCGTCAATAAATACAACATCGGTTGCAACTTCCTTTGCAAAGCCGATTTCGTGAGTAACAACAACCATTGTCATACCTGCCTTGGCAAGCTCTTTCATAACATCAAGAACTTCGCCGACCATTTCGGGGTCAAGTGCAGATGTCGGCTCGTCAAAGAGGAGAACATCGGGATTCATCGCAAGTGCTCTTACAATTGCAATACGCTGTTTCTGTCCGCCTGAAAGCTGGTTCGGATATGCGTTTGCCTTTTCGGCAAGTCCTACACGCTCCAAAAGATCCATAGCGTCTTTTTTAGCCTCATCTTTGCTCTTGCCAAGAAGCTTGACAGGAGCCATTGTAAGGTTGTCAATAACAGTCTTGTGGGGGAAAAGGTTAAACTGCTGGAACACCATTCCCATTTTTTGACGGTGAACATTTATATTAACCTTTGGATCCGTAATATCGGTACCCTCAAAGAAAATGTGACCGCCTGTCGGTTCTTCAAGTCTGTTAAGGCAACGGAGAAAAGTTGATTTACCCGAGCCTGACGGACCGAGAACAACAACTACATCGCCTTTAAAAATGTCAATATCAATACCTTTAAGAACCTGAATTTCCTTACCGAATGATTTTTCAAGTCCTCTTACGGAGATTAATGCGTTATCTTTCACTCTTTTTCAATCTCCTTTCAAATCTTCTGAGGATGTACGAAAGCACAAGTACAATTACAAGGTAAATCAATGCAACCGTAATAAGCGGGAAGAATGCCTCGTAAGTTCTTGAACGAATCATATTACCAATATATGTGATATCTGCAAGTGCAACATAACCTGCAACCGAAGTTTCTTTGAGAAGTGTAATAATTTCATTGCCGAGTGCAGGAAGAACATTTTTAATTGCCTGTGGAAGAACGACCATTGTCATTGTCTGTCTGTTGTTAAAACCGAGTGAACGGCTTGCCTCAGTCTGACCGATGTCAACAGCCATAATGCCCGAACGAACAATTTCTGCAACATAAGCGGCAGAGTTCATACCAAATGCAATGATTGCGGCAAAGATACCGTTTCTTACAGATGCAAGAATGATGTAATACATAATCATCAACTGAACTACAACAGGTGTGCCTCTGATAACAGTAATGTAGATGTTGCAAATCGCATTAAAGAATTTCAGAACACAATCACCGAAGCTCCTGCATTTTCTCTTGTCAAGCTGAATATCGTGAGTAGCTCTTACAAGAGCAATGACAAAACCGATAATAACACCGATAATACCTGCAAACAATGTGATTTCAAGGGTTACAAGCAAACCGCTTAAAAGCTGCTGCCATCTGTTGTCTGTGATGAATGTGTTTTTAAAGCTTTCACCGAGATTGCCGAACAAACTGCCCGATGCACTGTCGTTTACGATAATAACCTGAGTTGTATTTGCATATGAAGTTGAAAAGTCGATATTTTTTCTTCTTTCTGGTGTGTCAGTCATACCCGCCATACCGAAATCGTCTTTGCCGGTCTGAACAGCAGTGATAACAGAATCAAATTCCATATCATCAATAACAAGTTTTTTACCGAGCTTGTCACAGATTGCTGTAGCCATCATCGGGTCAAGACCTACAATTTCACCGCCTTCAACATATTCATACGGTGGAAAAGCAGCGTTCGTAGCCATATGAAGTTCACCGTCATACTTGATATCCTTAGGTGATTCATAGGGTACGGTATCAGTATTACCCTCTATGTAATAGCTTTTGATTTTGTCCAGAACGCCCTCGTCTTTAAGCTCTGCAAGAGCTTTGTCGATTTTTTCGGTGAGTTCATGATTTTCCTTTGAAATGCAGATTGCATACTGCTCTTCCGCAAAAGGTTCATCAAGAATTTTTAGTCCTGCATTTGCTTTTACAAATTCCTTTGCCGGTTCACTGTCAATTACAACACAGTCGATTTTATTCTGTGTAAGAGCTACGATAGCGTCGGCACCCTTGCTGTAACGCATAACCTTGGTGCCGTCAGCCTCATAGTCAGATACAAAAGTATCGCCGGTTGTACCTGTCTGAACACCTACGGACGCTCCTTTGATATCATCGGCAGTCTTAATTTCCTTAACCGATGAATCACCGCATCCGGTGAACAGAAAAACAGTGGAGAACAGCATTGAAATCAGTACCAATAAAGTAACTGTCTTTTTCATTGTTTTCCTCTTTTTCTTTCTCTTAAAATATTTATTTGCAAATCTTTATCAGATTCTTGCAACGCCTGTTTCAATTGCAGCCTTCTTAACAGCCTCAGCAACAGTTTTACCGATTCTCTTGTCAAATGCCTCGGGAAGAATATAATCTGCATTAAGCTCTTCATCGCTCACGAGTGAAGCAATTGCAAAAGATGCGGCAACTTTCATTTCTTCGTTAATATCGCTTGCACGGCAGTCGAGAGCACCTCTGAAAATACCCGGAAAAGCAAGTACATTATTAATCTGGTTAGGAAAGTCACTTCTGCCTGTACCAACAACAGCCGCACCTGCCTTTTTAGCAATGTCAGGCATAATCTCGGGAGTCGGATTAGCCATAGCAAAAAGAATAGGATCCTTAGCCATTGACTTAACCATTTCTTCGCTTACGCAACCTGCGGCAGAAATTCCGAGGAATACATCAGCACCCTTCATTGCATCTGCAAGCGAACCCTCAAGGTGAGAAAGGTTAGTAATTTCAGCCATTTCCTGTTTAACAGCGTTAAGTCTCGGATCACCCTTGCAGATAATACCCTTACTGTCGCAAAGTGTAATGTCCTTTACACCCATATTAAGAAGGTGCTTTGCAATTGCAATACCTGCCGCACCTGCACCGTTCATAACAACCTTGATTTCGTCAAGCTTCTTGTGAACAAGCTTGAGTGAGTTGATAAGACCTGCGGCAACAATAACAGCAGTACCGTGCTGGTCATCGTGGAAAATCGGAATATCGCACTTCTCTTTGAGCTTCTTTTCAATTTCAAAGCATCTCGGAGCGGCAATATCCTCAAGATTGATTCCGCCGAATGAACCGCTGATAAGGTAAATTGCGTTTACAATTTCGTCAACATCCTTACTTCTTACGCAAATAGGAAATGCGTCAACATCGCCGAATTCCTTAAAAAGCGCACATTTGCCCTCCATAACAGGCATACCTGCCTCAGGACCTATGTCACCAAGACCGAGAACAGCTGTACCGTCGGTTACAACGGCAACAAGGTTGTTTCTTCTTGTGAGTTCAAAAGACTTGTCATAGTCCTTCTGAATTTCAAGACACGGTTCTGCAACACCCGGAGTATAGGCAAGAGAGAGGTCTTCAGCCGAGTTAATCGGAACTCTTGAAACAACTTCAATCTTACCGTTCCACTCATAGTGTTTTTTGAGTGATTCTTTTCTGATATCCATATCGGTAACTCCTTATAATTAATTCCTTTCCATTATACCCCTAAAAAGCCGTTATATCAAGTGAAAATCACAAAATTCATTTGACTTTTGTACAAAAAAGGTATAAAATAAATGTGCGAGTGTGTTGAACAGCTGCGAGCAGCTGCCGAAAGGTACTGTGCGAGGAAAGTCCGGGCTTCACAGAGCAATAATAACGGCTAACGGCCGCCGGAGGCGACTCCAGGGATAGTGCAACAGAAAATTACCGCCATTATATGGTAAGGATGGAAAGGTGAGGTAAGAGCTCACCGGAGGGCAGGAGACTGCTCTGCCGTGTAAACCCTATTTGAAGCAACACCGTGGTAGGACATTATACGCTTGCTCGGCGTGTCCTTAGGAGGTGGCATCGAGCAGATTCGGTAACGGTCTGCCAAGATAGATGGCTGTTCACGACAAAACCCGGCTTACAGACACAGTCGCATATTAAGGCACCTTTTATGGGTGCTTTAATATTATTGTCGAATTTTAGCAATTTGTACAAATGTTATGCACATTTGCAATTAATTTAAAAAATGCAATTGCATTTATGCTGCTCTTTATTGTACTTTGCTTTATGCTGAAATCTATTGAAATTGATTTAATTTGATTAGTTTCAGTCGACTGATTCGACACATAGTAGAGTTTTGAAATTAATTTGAAAGGTGTGTAAAAATTTGAAAACAAAATCAAAAATACTCAGCGCAATATTGAGCGTGAGCATCCTGTCGGCAAGCCTATCTGCCTTTGTATCCGGTTCACTCGGTGTTCAGGCGGCAGAAAGCTCGCCAACCGTATCGGCTAATAAGTACAAACTCAAAGACAATATTCAGGACGGTGTAATTTTACATTGTTTTGACTGGACTTATAACGATATTAAGGCTGAATTGCCTAAAATTGCAAAAGCCGGATTTACAAGTATACAGACTTCTCCGGCACAGCCAAACGGAACAGGTACTTGGTATTGGTTATATCAGCCAATTTCATTCAGTATCGGAACAAATGGTGTCGGCACAAAGGCTGAACTTCAGTCGCTTTGTGATGAGGCAGAAAAGTACGGGATTAAGATTATTGTCGATGTTGTCGCTAACCATTTGAGAGGCGATCACAACAACATAGACAACGATTTAAAGCCATCCGAGTATTGGCATACCTTCGGCGGAGGTATTGACTGGAAAAACCGTTGGCAGGTAACACACGGCTCGATTGGTATGCCGGACATTGCAACCGAAAATCCATATGTTCAGCAAAAAGTCTGCAACTATGTTCAGGAGCTCAAGTCGGTAGGTGTTGACGGACTTCGTTGGGACGCTGCAAAACACATTGGCGTTCCGAGCGAGGGCGACGATTTCTGGAAATCGGTAACACAGTACGGTCTTTATAACTACGGCGAAATTCTCGGTGGTCCCGATGACCGTTCGACAGGCAATGAAGACATTATGAAAGAGTATACCGATTATATTTCTGTCACTGACAGTAACTACGGTAAAGAACTCCGTGATTCGTTTAATTCGGGCAAAGCTCCTACTTCAAGCGGAAACTGGAGTGAAAAAGGCATTTCAAACGATAAGCTTCTTTATTGGGGTGAAAGCCATGATACATGGTCAAACAACAAAGACTGGGGCTTTTCAAATGAAATGAGTCAGAATGTTATTGACCGTGCCTATGCGGTTGCGGCAAGCCGTAATAAAGTTACTGCTCTTTATTTTTCCCGTCCTTCTTCAACCAACAAAGAAAGTATCAAAATGGGAGAAAAAGGCTCAACTCATTTCACCAGCAGTGAGGTTGCCCAAATCAATAAGTTCCATAATGCAATGGACGGCAAAGCCGATTACTACACCGTGTCAGACGGTTGTTCTGTAATTACCCGTAAAGACGGCGGTGCTGTTATCGTAAAAGGCAGCGGAAGCGGCGAGGTATCGGTAGAAAACGGCGGCGGTTACGCAAAACCGGGCACATACACAGACGCTGTTTCAGGCAACACATTTACAATTACATCAAGCACCATTTCAGGTACAATAGGTTCATCAGGTATTGCAGTAGTCTATGATGCCGAACCCGAAGGACCTTCAGCGTCAGTAACACCAGGTTCAACAAACTACAATACAGATGAGCTCACACTTACGCTCAATTGCAAGAATGCAAAAAATGCTCAGTATTCAATTGATGACGGTGCATTTGTAAACTACACAAACGGTCAGAAAATTACAATCGGTACAAACCTTGCTTACGATACTGTAACCACAGTAACAGTAAAAGCAAGCGACGGCAAGACAACATCCGATCCGGAAACATATACATATACAAAAGTAGATCCGAATGCCGTAAAGGTTGTTGCTTATGATAACTCATCAACCAAGTGGTCTAAGGTCAATGCATATTTCTGGAGTGATGATAATAAAGAAATGACATCATGGCCGGGCAAGAAAATGACCGACAAGGGTAATAATATTTTTGATATTGAAGTGCCTGACGGTGCAAAATATGTAATCTTCAACAACGGTGACAGTCAGACAGATGACCTCAGGATTGCAGACGGTAATAAAATTTACAGCAACGGTTCTTGGCAGAACTATTCGACTGTAAAACCCACTCAGCCGACAACAGCTCCTTCCACGACAGTCCGTCCTACTACAATCGCAACTCAGCTTACCACATCACAGCCTACTACAACACAGCCTGCTACAACACAGCCGTCTACAACTCAGCCGGTAACAGAGCCTTCAAACAGAATTCTTATCGGTGATGTTGATTTAAACGGAACAATTACAGTCTGTGATTCAACAGAGGTTCAAAGATACATTGCTTGCATATCGACTTTAAGCGATGAGGCTCTCATTGCGGCTGATGTAAACAAGGATTCTGTTATTTCTGTAAAAGACGCAACTATGATTCAGGCTTATATCGTTAAGCTTATTGTTGAAGACTCATACTGCGGTACTTACACAGAAAATGTTGCACCCACTCAGCCTACAACAAATGTCACAGAGCCAACAACCGAACCGACTTCAATTCAGACGAAGAATTATGTTTATTTCAATAATACGGAAAACTGGTCAACAGTAAATGTCTATGTATGGAGTTCAAAAGATTCGACTTATATGAGCTGGCCCGGCAAGGCTATGGAAAGTATAGGTAATAACACATACAGATTTGAACTTCCGAATGGTGCAGAATATGCTGTATTCAATAACGGTTCAGCACAGACAGGTGACTTAAAAATCCCCGATGTAAATATGATTTACTCAAACGGACAGTGGAGTAAATACTCCGAGTAAAATTTAATAAGTTTATCTAAGAGCCGCCCCGCACAATCAAGCGCATTTTGCTGTTTTGATTTTTACTGTCGGGGCGGTACTGTTATTTGTTTAAATCACAATACAAAATAAACGGTTCATCACGATTTTTTGTGGGATGGTGAACGGACAGAAGAAATAGATAGCGGATCAAGGTAAAGAAGAAGTCATCATCACGGTAACCGTAGCCGATCTTGTTGTTGAAACCTTCGAACTTGCCGGTGCTGATTTGATATCATCTAAATAGAGCATAGCTTTCTTTCCTCCATTGTTTGTCTTGCTAACTACAATTCTGGAGCTTCCGGTGCTCTTTTTCAATACTTACTTTTGACTATCCCACATTTTTTCGTAATGAGGGTAAAAAAGCAATGTTTCCATTTGTTTGGAAACATTGCTTTTGTTAATTTTTTACTTATTACTTTAATTTTGTATCTATATATTCTATGTACGGTTTGCGATTATAAATGCTGTCTCGGTGATTTTTATACCATTCAAATTCTTCTTTCAATCCATCATACAAAGATACTGTATTTGGCATTAATTCATTTTGTTTTCTTACATCAAGCACATATTCGTAATCGTAGAAGCAAAAATAATTTCTTTGCGGAATATCTTTCGACACGCTTACAAATTCAACTTCTCTGCCTGCCACTTTGTAGCAAAGCTCAACCCATTCTTTTATTGTAACGGTTTCTTTGTTTCCAATATTAAAAATATGATTACTTGGGTGCTTTTCTATTATTATCTCAATAAATTTACAAAGGTCTGACACATTGAAAAATTGCAATTTCATATCTCCGTTTTCAGGAATGTAAAATTTTCTGCCTAGAATAGCACAATCAAAGGGAAATGCTTCTCTGTACAAATTTTCATACATACCGTAAAAATACGGCGGACGAAGAATATACGCATTTTGGACAGTATCAAGTAAGTATTTTTCTGCATTGAGTTTGTTAATTCCGTAATCGCCCCAGACAGAATTTTTACCGCAAGTTTGATTTTCGGCAAACGGCTGGGGATTAGTTTCGGGATAAACCGCACTTGAACTGATGAAAATGTAATCATCAAACGAAATACCTGACTTTAAAAGACCCTTTATATGCTCATCAGTGTACGCTGTGATATCAAGAATTAAATCAAAGTGTTCGTTAGCAAACTTGTTGCCAAGATTTAATCTGTCGCAGTTAATCAGATGCACACCTTGTGATTGAGGTCTGCTGTTTCTGTTTAGAACAAAAACTTCCTCGCCTTTACTCACAAAATGCTCGGCTGCATATCTGCTTACAAATGTTGTTCCGCCTGTGATTAGAATTTTCATACCAAAAACTCCTTGAATAATATTTGCATCACCGTATGGTGATAACCAGCATTAATTATCTATTCAATTTTTATTTGATTTTTCAATGATTTTTTCGGCACATTTAATGCCGTCAACTGCGGCGGAGATAATTCCGCCTGCATAGCCTGCGCCTTCACCGCACGGATAAAGTCCCTTAATAAGTATGCTTTCGAGTGTGTCTGTCTTTCTCATTATTCTGACGGGGGAAGAGCTTCTGCTCTCAACGCCAGTCAAAACAGCGTCACCGTCATCAAATCCGTGTAACATTCTGCCCATTTTCACAATGCCCTGAGCCATTGAAGTGCTGATATATTCAGGCAAAATTTCGTTCAGATTTGAAAACTCATAATTCGGACCGATACTTGGTTTTACATCACCAAGGTGAGTTGATTTTCTGTTATTAAGAAAATCGTCAACTCTTTGTATGGGTGCATTATAATTTTCACCGCCGGCAACGAATGCTTTTGATTCAAGCTTTCTCTGTAAATACATTCCGGCAAGCGGATGGTCGGATTCATAATCATCCGGGTTTATTCCTACAAGCAATGCTGAATTTGAATTTTCGGCATTTCGTGCAAATTCACTCATACCGTTGGTGCAAAGTCTGTTTTCTTCGCTTGACGCATTGACAACCTTGCCTCCCGGACACATACAAAATGTATACACACCCCGTCCGTTATCAAGGTGTGTACTCAGCTTATAATTTGCCGAACCGAGTTTTTTATTGCCCGCAAACCTGCCGTATTGTGCCTTGTCAACTTTTTCACGAAGATGTTCAATTCTTGCACCTACAGAGAAAGGCTTTGCCTCAATCGGCAATTTTAAATCATAAAGCATCTCAAAAGTATCTCTTGCACTGTGACCGATTGCAAGAATAACATTGTCTGTTTCTATAATTTCATCGCCGTTAGCCGTTTCAACAGTTATAGATTTCAGCTTGTTATCACTAAAAGCCATTGAAACAAGCTTTGTTTCAAACATAACACTTCCGCCGAGTTCAATAATCTCGTTGCGGATATTTTTTATTGTGCCTTTTAGCATATCCGTTCCGATATGCGGCTTTGCGTTATAAAGAATTTCATCAGGTGCGCCGTGGCTTACAAATTCTTCAAGTACCTTGCGTTGTCTTATATCTTTAGTGCCTGAATTCAGTTTGCCGTCAGAAAATGTTCCCGCACCGCCTTCGCCAAACTGAACATTTGAAGTTGTGTCAAGCTGACCGCTTGTCCAGAACCTGTTTACATCGGCAGTTCGTCTGTCAACATCACGACCTCTTTCAATAAGAATAGGATTTGCACCGCTCCTTGCCAGAATAAGTGCCGCAAACAATCCTGCCGGACCTGCTCCGACAACAACGGGGGAGGGCGCATTGCCAAATTTCATCTGATTATATTCATACTTTTTCGCAATTTGGGCATTACCGCACTTTTTGCAGACTTTATCCTCGTTGATATTAAGTTCAGCGTCAACGGTTGTAAGAAAGTAGATATTGTCCTTTTTTCTTGCGTCAACCGATCTGCGAAAAATCGTACAGCTTCTTATTGATTTTTCTTCAATCCTCAACTGTTGAGCAACTGCCTTGCGAACCGATTTGTCGTCGTAATCAAGGCTTAAATGTATATTGTTCACTCTGATCATAAATTTTCTCCTGCAATAATTCCGCCTGCAAATGCAAAATGAAGATTAAATCCTCCGCATTCACCGCAAAGGTCAATCGCCTCACCGCATACAAAAAGATTTTTCACAATTTTACTCATCATAGTGTTTTCGTCAATTTCTTTGCCTAAAACACCGCCCAAAGCACATTGTGCGTGTGAGAAATCTTCTTTACCGCTTACTGTAAATGACATCGATTTTATTGTTTTGCAAATTCCTGATACTTCGTCCTTTGAAAGCTTGGAACAAATCTTTGACAAATCAACTCGGCTGATTTTCAGAATTGCCTGTCCGATTCTCTTCTGAAAAATTCCTGTCAAAAGCTGTTCACACGGCAAATTAGAAAACAATGATATATGTTGTCTGATTATTTTAATCAGCTCATTTTCCGAATAATCGGGCAATAAATCAAGCACTATTTTGTCGTTTTGTTTAGCAAACAATGAAAGATTGAACACGCAAATTCCCGACAACGAATTTTCGGTAAATTGAATTTCGCCTGTTTCTTCCTTGATTAATCGACCGTGTTCACCGTATAACTGTGCCTTGCCCGTAACTCTCAGACCTTTTAATGTTTTCAGAACATCGCTTTTAACCTTAACAGGGCATAAAGCAGGGGAGAACGAAACAACCTTATGACCGAAATTTTTAAGATAATCAATTGCACTTGCGTTTCCGCCAAGCTTAGGTGCGGCTTTTGTACCGTTTGCAATCACAAGTTTGTTACATATGAAATCGTACTTTTTCTCGTTGTCATCAGACGAAATTTTAAAACCGTTTGAAACTTTTTTTATAGAATTGACATTCTGTTCCGTGAAAACATCTATTCCAAGTGTTTCAACCTGTAAGCGCAGAACATCCAGAACAGATGCGGCGTGTTTGCTTATCGGGTAATATCTGCCCTCGTTATCGTAAAAACTTAAAAGACCTAAGTTTTTAAAAATATTCGCCATCTCATCACCGCTGAATCTTTCAAAAATTTTTTTACTCTGCTTTTTGAAAGAACCGACATATTTATCGGGGGATATACAGTGATTTGTCAGATTACACCTGCCGTTGCCTGTTGACATCAGCTTTTTGCCTAATCTGTCATTTTTTTCGATTATTGCAATTTTTTTTGAACGGTCATGTTTCTTTGCTGTGATTGCACACATAAGTCCCGATGCACCGCCGCCGATTATAATTGCATCATATATTTTTTTCTTTTCCATTTTATAAATTCACCAAAAAATAAGGGCAGCGATGTGCTGCCCAAAATTATTTACGGAGCAAAAATAAAGTTGATTCCGTTTGCAACAAGTACCGAACCGATACCCATTATAATACCTGCGATAACAACACCGCACATAACGGCTATAACGCTTTTCTTAAATCCGAGGTCAAGAATACTTGCCGCAAGTGTTCCTGTCCATGCGCCTGTGCCGGGAAGAGGGATGCCTACGAAAAGCATAAGTGCAACAAACATTCCGTTGCCTGCTTTTGCCTCAAGTTTTCTGCCGCCTTTTTCGCCTTTTTCAAGACAGAAAGAAAAGAATCTGCCGATAAACTTCTTGTCAGAACCCCAAACAAGAACCTTTCTTGCAAAGAGGTAGATAATCGGAACAGGGAGCATATTGCCTAAAATGCAGATTACATATGTCCAAAAAAGATTTAAGTCATTTGCAACCGCAACAGGCACAGCACCTCTGATTTCTACTATCGGAACCATTGAAATAAAAAATACTATTAAATACCACATATTTGCTCCTTAGAAATTATATTTTGCCAATACCTGATAAGTATAACAGATTTAAAAGTTTTTTTCAATATTTGAGCAAGATAAAATCTTCCATAATAAAGCCTTAAAAATTGATTTATTTATACATTATGATAAATAATTATTCAAAAGTTGACATTGACTGAATAATCTGTAAAATATATTGTGGAGTGATTTGATGAAAACGAATTCCTGTTCAATGCGATTCAGAATAATTATGTTTGTTTTGACCGCGTCAGTGATTGCATTTGCGTTTATTCATTCTTCAATGCCGTCAGTTGAGTCGGCACAAGAGAGTGAAAGCGTCCTTGATTTTGTCACAGTAATTTTAAAATTATTCGGAATTGAGCCGAATCTTTCGGACCACATAATCAGAAAGCTTGCTCATTTTACGGAATATACCGTTCTGGGAGCATTGCTCTGTTCATGTGCCTATTCATTTGACCGAATCAAACCTATAAAATTCATACCCTACACCGTTTCTATCGGACTGTTTACCTGTTTTGTTGATGAAACAATCCAACTTGGGGTTGAGGGAAGATCGGGACAGGTGAGCGATATGTGGATTGACTTTTTCGGTGTGTTGCTCGGTACGGCTGTAATGCTTGTTGCATTTTGGATTTACAGGAAGATACGAAAGATCAACTAACTATATGTATGCGAATAAGAAATGTATGCGAATAAGAAAGGAATCAGTATGGAAAATATGGAAAATTCAGTAAAGCCCCATGAAAATAAAATGGGAACTATGCCAATGACAAGGCTCATTCTGACAATGAGTCTGCCTGCAATTTTTTCAATGACAATTCAGGCAATGTATAATGTTGTTGACAGTATTTTTATCGGCAACTATGACGCAGACGGACTGACCGCAACTTCGCTTGCTTATCCTCTGCAAATGCTTTTGATTGCGTTTGCAGTCGGTACGGCAGTCGGTGTAAACTCGTTTGTTTCAAGAAAATTAGGTGAGAAAAATTTTGTTCAGGCAAACGACGGAGCAACTCACGGTCTTGTAACCTGTATTTTTAATTATGTAATATTTTTATTGCTCGGACTTTTTGCGGTTCGCCCGTTTATGGCAATGTACACGCAGAATGAGGCTATTCTAAATTACGGAATCCAGTATCTGACGGTTGTACTTTGCTTCTCGTTCTTTTCAATTGTACAGATTATGGTTGAAAAAACACTTCAGGCAACAGGCAATATGATATTCCCGATGTTATCCCAGCTTTTCGGTGCAATTGTAAATATTATTTTTGACCCGCTCCTGATTTTCGGTATAGGAATTTTTCCTGAAATGGGCGTTCTCGGTGCGGCAATTGCTACTGTATTCGGTCAATTCTGCGGTATGGCTTTCTGCCTTTGCATTCTTTTCTTTAAGAATAACGAAGTTAAAGTTTCGTTCAAACATTTCAAATTGAATGGTTCCACATTGAAATCTATCTATGTTGTAGGCTTTCCGTCTGTAATTATGCAGTCAATAGGTTCCGTTATGATTATCGGACTCAATGCAATTCTTGCTGTTTCGGAGGCTGCCGTTACTGTTCTCGGCATATATTATAAATTACAGAGCTTTGTATTCATGCCTTGTTTCGGACTCAATCAGGGCGTAATGCCGATTATCGGTTATAACTACGGTGCAAGAAAGAAAAAGAGAATGTATTCCGCTTTAAAGCGCGGCATCATCATTGGCGTAATTATTATGGCGGTCGGCACAATTCTTATGTGGACAATCCCCGAACAGCTTATTGCTATGTTTGGCGGCACACAGGATATTATGGATATCGGTGTCCCTGCATTCAGAATCATCAGTCTTTGCTTTATTCCTGCCGCTGCCGGCATTATCTTTACAACACTTTTTCAGGCAGTCGGAAAGGGATTGCGCAGTCTTATTATGTCATTCTGCCGTCAGCTTGTACTCATTCTCCCAATTGCGTGGGTGCTTTCTATGGTGTTTGATTATACAGCCGTATGGTATGCTTTCCCGATTGCGGAATTTTTCTCGTTAATGCTTGCAATTGCATTTTTTGTCAACCTTACAAAAGGCGATTTCAAAAGCCTTGACCAAAAGATTGAATGACGCAGTTAAATTTGTTCACCTCATTGCATATATTGCATTGAGGTGATTTTTTTGACAGAAAATAATGATAACAGAAATACCATTACATATGACGACGACTGGAAATCTGTTTCATATTCGGAATACCCGAAGGTATCGGAGGAGCTTGATTCAGATGAGGAGGATGTGAACTCTTTATCGGCTGAAAATAGTGATGAAAAGAAAAATTCTCCGAAACAGCTTGTGATAACGATTCAACTTGTGTGTTGTATTCTTATAGCTCTTGCGGCTTTTTTGCTTAATTTATTCGGCGGTGAGGTCTATGCCGCAACACGGGAATGGTACTATTCAAACCTTGAAAAATCCGTTGTTTTTGATACGGGCGATAATAAAATAGATTTATCAAACCTGTTTACTGCAACAAGCGATGAAGTTTCGTCTGCTGAACATTGATTTTACGGTTTCGTATTCACTCGTTTGTCTTGGAGCAATATGTGTGATACTGAATATATTTTTAGGATTTCTATGTTGCGTTATGGCTGTGATTATTCATGAGTGCGGTCATCTTTTTGCAATGCTCATTTGCAAATCTCCGCCTGATAAAATCAAAATTTCGCTGTTTGAAATCAAGATTACCAACTCTTCAAGGCAGTTAAACACAACCCGTCAGAACATTTTTATAATTTTTTTCGGACCTTTAGTCAATTTCATTTGTTTTATTCTGTTTTATCTGTTATACTTATGTAATAGTGAATTTTTATTGCCGATTGCCATGGCGAACCTTTGCACGGGACTTTTTAATATGCTGCCGGTTATGTCGCTTGACGGCGGACAGCTTATGTATGTTATTTTGTGCAGAAAATTCTCGGAAAAATCAGCTGAAAAAATCATAAATATAACTGCTGTTATAATCCTTTTTCCGCTGACGGTACTCGGCTTTATGGTTTTGCTAAATTCAAAATATAATTTTTCGCTGTTGTTTGTGTGTGCGTATCTCATTGCGTCACTTTTATGTAAAAACAACAGGTACTACTGACGGAGGATTTCTATGGTCAGCAAAGAAGTTGAAAAATTACTTCTGAAAGTTCAAAAGCCGGGAAGATATGTCGGCGGTGAACTCAACGAAGTAATCAAGGATAAAAAGAAAGTAGATTGCAGATTTGCCTTCTGCTTTCCCGATACCTATGAAGTAGGTATGTCCCACCTCGGAATGAAAATTCTTTACAGCCTTATGAACGCTGTGCCGTACATTTGGTGCGAAAGAGTTTTTGCCCCATGGGTTGATATGGAAGAAGAGATGATAAAACACAATATTCCGCTTTATGCGCTTGAAAGCGGAGATCCCGTGTCCGATTTTGACTTTATCGGTTTCACTCTCCAGTATGAACTCAGCTTTACAAATATGCTCAATATGCTCAGGCTTTCGGGTGTGCCGATTAAAAGCTGTGACAGAAAAGAACTTAAAAACATAGTAGTTGCAGGCGGACCGTGTGCCTGCAACCCCGAGCCGATTGCAGATTTTGTCGATATTTTCTTCATCGGTGAGGGAGAAGAGGTTGACCTTGAGGTTATTGAACTTTTCAGAAAGTGCAGAGCCGAGGGTAAATCAAAACAGGAGTTTCTTGAACTCTCATCTAAAATTGAGGGTGTATATGTTCCTGCACTCTATGATGTAACATATAACGAGGATGGCACAATCAAGTCATTCACTCCAAAAGGAGATGCTCCCGCTAAAATCCACAAGCGTATTATGCTTGATATGGACAAGTCATTCTATCCTGATAATTTTGTAGTTCCGCTCGTTGAGATAGTTCATGACAGAGCGGTTCAGGAAATTTTTCGTGGCTGTATAAGAGGCTGCCGTTTCTGTCAGGCGGGCATGATTTACCGTCCCGTCCGTGAAAAATCTCCCGAAACTATAAATAAACAATGCAGAGCATTATGTGATAACACGGGTTACGATGAAGTTTCGCTATCTTCACTCAGTTCGAGTGACTACAGTCAGATTGTGCCGTTGCTTGACAAGCTGAATGAGTGGAGCAAAGACGAAAAAGTCAGCATTTCACTTCCGTCACTGCGTGTTGACGGCTTTACAGATGACATTATGAATAAGATTAAAACCGTACGCAAGAGCGGACTTACCTTTGCTCCGGAGGCAGGCAGTCAGCGTATGCGTGATGTTATCAATAAAAATGTTCGTGAAGATGAACTTTTGCAGACTTGCACAACTGCATTTGCAGGCGGCTGGACTACGGTAAAACTCTATTTTATGATTGGTCTGCCTACCGAAACAATGGACGATGTCGCCGCAATTGCCGGCCTTGGTCAGTCTGTAGTTGATGCATATTACAAATGTCCCGAAAAACCAAAGGGCAAGTCGGTGCGTGTAACCGTGTCTGCATCCTCTTTTGTACCAAAACCGTTCACACCGTTTCAATGGGAACCGCAGGATACAATCCATGTTCTTCATGAAAAGCAACAGCACATCAAGGACAGTATTACAACAAGAAAAATTCAGTTTAACTATCACGATGCCGATACAAGCTATCTTGAAGCAGTATTTGCAAGGGGTGACAGAAAACTTTGTAAGGTAATGGAGCTTGCATGTGAAAGAGGTTTTCATTTTGACGGTTGGAATGATTGTTTCAGCCTTGAAAAGTGGCTTGAACTCTTTGATGAATGCGGTGTTGATCCGTCATTTTATGCAAACAGACGCAGAAGTTTTGATGAAATTCTTCCGTGGGATCATATTGACTACGGTGTAACTAAGGATTTCCTTATCAGAGAATGTAAAAAAGCGTACGCAGATACAACAACACCGCATTGCAGACTGAAATGCAACAACTGCGGTGCGGCTAAATACGGAAAGGGTGTGTGTTTTGAAAAGCGTAAGAATATGGTTTAAAAAAGATTTTGAATGTCGCTATATTTCGCACCTTGACCTCAATCGATGTATGCTTCGTGCATTGCACAAGAGCAAAATCCCTATCTGGCATACAGAAGGATTTAACCCGCATCCGTTTGCAACATTCCCGTTGCCGCTTTCGCTTGGTTTCAGGGGTGTAAACGAATGTATGGATGTCAAGCTTGAGGATGAAAGCTTTCCGTTTGAAGAAATCATCTCAAGGCTTAACGGTTGTCTGCCGAGAGGACTTCGTGTGTTTGATGTAACGGAACCCGTTATGAAAGCCGGAAAGATTGCTTTTGCATCATTTACAATCAAGATTTCCTGTGACGGTGAAAACTCCCGTACAGTATGCGAACAACTCAAAGAACTGCTTACAAGCGAAAGTATTGAAGTTGAAAAGAAATCTAAAAAAGGCATAAAAACCGTTGACATAAAGCAAGGCATAAAGAGCTTTGAAGTAACCGAGAAGTTTGACTTTGCAGAACTTGATGTTGTTTTGTCGGCAGGCAGCTCCGATAATGTGAATCCGAATCTGCTTATATCGGCTTTTGAAAACCGATTTTTGGTTTCCTGTGATATCGACATCACAAGGAATGACCTCTACAACGCAGATATGGAATTGTTTAGATAGGTGAATATATGTTTGAATTTACAATACGAGAAAATGATTTTTTAAACGGATTTTTGGATTTATTGAGTGAATATGTAAATAAGTCGTATAAGTTTACCATGTCGTACCTGACAAGCCCTCTTTTGTCAGATGTGCGTGAGAGCGAAAGACTTGTTTTGCTTGTAGTCAACAAATCTGTTTTTCAAAATATGTACAGTTTCATCAAGCTGAATGACAGCAATATGCAGTTTGCATCATTTTCCTGTCTTGAAACAGCCGTGAACTCAATGCGACTTTACAATGTCCTTGCTACAAATCCGGATTATATGCACGAATATATTGCCGGCGGAAACTTTTCGCTTGAAGTATGTGAAAATGAAATTTCAGAAAAACAAAAAGAATATAATAAAGGTGAAGAGGAGTTCTCGCTCCGTGAATTTGCAACCGGACTTGGCAAATTCAATTCTTTTGAATTGAAAAATGCAGCTGTTGCGTCACAGCTTGTTGACGGCAATATCTTTCTCGGACTTTCCTGCGGCAATGAACTCGGAGAGGATTTGCAGGATGAAGTCAGAAAGAGTATGATTGGTGCATACCTTTCACTTTCAAAGCACAATAAACTGTTTTTTAACGGCGGTATAGATGATACTCTTGAAGAGCTTGAGGACAAGCTCTATGCAAAGTTTCTTGAATATATCAGAAAGTTCTCATAATCTTTTTAAACTTTCACATTATTTTACACAAGCGTTCAATTTTCTGTCACATAAGACAGTTATTATATGCTTGTAAGTTAAAGATAAACAAAAAAACACTTTAACTTCACATAGATAATGCTTACAAGAACTTTTCATAGATTTCCTCTCTAATATGTCGAAAGACACAAAGGTCGGCTTTTCTGCCGACCTTTTTAATTTATCAGGTGTTTTATTATGAATTACTACTCCATTAATAAATATCTCAAAAATACATTCGGTGAAAAGGTGTACAAAATTTCGCTGAACGGTAATATGACCTGTCCGAATCGTGACGGAACCCTCGGAACAAGGGGCTGTATTTTTTGCAGCAGGGGAGGCTCCGGAGAATTTGCCTCCGATGCACTTCTTCCTGTTCACGGACAAATCGATCAGGCTAAACTGCGAATAAAAAAGAAATCCGACTGTAAAAAGTTTATTGCATACTTTCAGCCGTTCACAAATACCTATGCGCCTGTTGAATATCTTGAAAAAATATTTACAGATGCAATTTCAGAACCCGACATTGTTGCTCTTTCAATCGCAACCCGTCCCGATTGCCTGGGAAATAATGTGTTAGGTCTTCTTGAAAAACTGAACAAGATAAAACCTGTCTGGGTAGAACTCGGATTGCAGACCATTCATGAAAAATCGGCAGATTATATAAGAAGAATGTATTCGCTATCCGTTTATGACTCAGCTACAGAAAATCTTCATAAAATCGGAATCAATGTAATTACACACATTATTTTGGGACTTCCGAACGAATCTAAAGAAATGATGCTTGAATCTGTAAAATATGCAGGCAGTAAAACCGACGGAATTAAACTGCAATTGTTGCATATTTTAAAAAACACAGACTTGTGTGATGACTATGAAAGCGGAAAATTTGATGTGCTTTCAATGGAGGATTATATTGATATTCTTTGCGATTGCGTTGAAGTATTGCCTGAAAATGTTGTAATTCACCGTTTAACAGGTGATGGGGATAAAAAACTGCTCGTTGCACCCATGTGGAGTGCCGACAAAAAGCGTGTTTTAAACTCAATCAACCGTGAATTTGCAAAGCGTAATATCACGCAGGGAAGAAAGACAAAGTAAAAGACTCCCGAATCAATCATCGGAAGTCTTGCTTTCAAGAGTATTGTCATTGTGATTTTTCTCTTTTTCAGCTTTCTTCTGAGCTGTTTTTTTACCGATTGCATATGCAACAGCCAATATAGCTAAGCATCCAGCAGTTATGCCCATGCCGGCAAGGAAAAATTTTATTTGCTTATCTTTAATGGGATTGTAATCAATATATTCGTCATCTGAGGCATTAACAGTTGTAGGCTCGGTCGGGTGTTTACTTTTACCGCCCTTTCCTGTAGCTTGCGTGCTGTTTTTATTGCTTGACGAGGAACTTCCGCTGCTAACCGTTCCCGATGCATTTTTATATATTCTGATACACGATGCAGTGCAACTTCCAACATCCATAAAGTTCACATCGGAATCAACACATTGATTCACCGTGTAGTCAATATACGCAGTACCTTCTTTTATTGTTTTGAAATCAAGCGTTAAGACATCGCTTCCGCCCGAAATATTTTGTCCTTCAGAATTAAGAAAAACAACTTTAACCTTGCCACTTTTCTTGTTGACCTGAATTTTTGAGCCGTTATTCACTGCCTTAACCTTTCTGAATTCGATATAATCGGAGTCATATGTAAATTCAAATGTTGCGGCAGAAAGTCGATTGCCGGAATTTGCGGAAAGTGCAACGCTGAACAGTCTGTTCGGCTTCATATCTGCATTTTGCATTTCAAAACTTACGCTTGCGGTTGCAAATGCACTTGTTAAAGATATTTGCAATAAAGCTATCAAAATTAAAATAATAGATAATAGTTTTTTCATAGTTCGCCACATAAAATTAAAATATTTCAAAATCTCACTTGATTTTTCCGATTTCATTTGATATAATAAACAGGTCGTTTGGAGAGATGTCCGAGCTGGCCGAAGGAGCATGATTGGAAATCATGTATACGGTGAACACCGTATCAGGGGTTCGAATCCCCTTCTCTCCGCCACAAACGCTGAACTTTATTTTAGGTTCAGCGTTATTTTTTTGACCTGTTTTTCTTAATAAAAGGTGTTGTTTCTCATATATATAATTGTATCGTATGGCAAGATTTGTTGTCAACGGATTTGCGGTGAAGAGTTAGCACATACAGTGCATTTACGGTCATTTTTAATAATTTTTTAGCATTTCATATGACATAACCATTCAGCTTTCGGTTATTTATTCAAAAAACTGCCACTAAACCTTTACAAACCCTACAAGATATTGTATTATATTAGTAATTATAAATTACCATGGGGTGTTATGTATGAAACCGAAATATAAAAGAGTATTATTAAAACTTTCTGGCGAATCACTTGCAGGCGAAATGAAACACGGAATTGATTTTGAAACTGTTCTCAAAATCTGCAAGCCTATTAAAGAATGTGTTGACGCAGGCGTAGAAGTCGGCATCGTAGTAGGCGGCGGCAACTTCTGGCGTGGCAGAAGCTCAGGTGAAATGGACAGAACAAGAGCTGACCATATGGGTATGCTTGCAACAACAATCAATGCACTCGGTGTTTGTGATGCGCTCGAACAGCTTGGAGTTAATGTTCGTGTTCAGACAGCTATCGCTATGCATCAGATTGCAGAGCCGTACATCAGAAACAAAGCAGTTCTTCACCTTCAGAAGGGCAGAGTAGTAGTATTCGGTTGCGGAACGGGCAATCCGTTCTTCAGCACAGACACAGCAGCGGCTCTTCGTGCGGCTGAAATTGAGGCAGATATCGTAATGAAGGCTACTATGGTTGACGGTGTATATGACAGCGATCCCAAGAAAAACCCAAATGCAAAGAAGTACGATACAATTTCTTTCCATGATGTTCTCAACAAGGATCTCGCTGTTATGGACAGCACAGCGGCATCGCTTTGCAAGGACAATAATCTTCCGATTCTTGTATTCAGTATTGAAGATCCCGAAAATATCTACAAAGCTGTTTGCGGTGAAAACATCGGTACAATCGTAACAGCCAACAATTAATTTGAATTTTTTACTGACTTTTTAACAATAATTATTACACAGGAGGCATAAATATGCAGACACAGTTAAAAAAAGCCGGCGAAAGTATGGACAGACGACTTGAGCATATGCGCACGGAATTTTCAGAAATCAGAGCAGGCAGAGCAAATCCCGCAGTTCTTGATAAGGTAAAGGTTGACTATTACGGAGCACCTACACCCGTAAACCAGCTTGCCGCAGTATCTGTTACAGAGGCAAGAACTCTTACCATTCAGCCATGGGATGCGTCTGTATTAAGACAGATTGAAAAGGCTATCCAGACTTCCGATATCGGCATCAACCCACAGAATGACGGTAAGATTATTCGTCTTATTTTCCCGCCTCTCACAGAGGACAGAAGAAAAGAAATCGTAAAAGATGTTCAGAAGATTGCTGAGGAAACAAAGATTCAGGTTCGTAATGTCCGCCGTGAACTTATCGACAAGCTTAAAGCTATGAAGAAGGACGGCGAGCTTACAGAGGACGATCTCAAGCAGGGCGAAAAGAAAGCTCAGGATCTCACAGATAAGTATGTCAAAGAAGTTGAGAGCATTTCTGCAGTAAAGCAGAAAGAAATTTTGGAGATGTAATATGGCTTTTTTCTCAAAGAAAAAAGATGAGCAGATTGGGGTTACAGACCTCAATCTGCCTTCACATATCGGAATTATTATGGACGGCAACGGCCGTTGGGCAAAGAAAAGAGGACTTCCGAGAAAAGCAGGTCACCGTCAGGGTGCTAAAACTTTCAGAACCATAACAAGATACTGTTCCGATATCGGAATAAAGTACCTTACCGTATATGCTTTTTCAACCGAAAACTGGAAAAGACCGCAGGAGGAAGTTGATGCACTAATGTCGCTCTTTAAATCATATCTTAATGAAGCGCTTGAAGATTTTAAGGATGACAGTATTGTGGTAAAATTCATCGGTGACAAGTCTGGCTTTAATGATGAACTTCGTGAGCTTATGATTGAAAATGAGGAGAGTTCAAAAGACCGTGACGGTATGGTTCTCAATATAGCTATGAATTACGGCAGTCGTGACGAAATTGTCAGAGCCGTTAGAAACATTTCCGAGGATGTCAGAAACGGAAAAATTTCTTCTGATGACATAACAGAAAATCTTTTTTCAAATTATCTTTATACCGCAGGTCAGCCCGATCCCGACCTTATTATCAGACCGAGCGGTGAATACAGAATTTCAAATTTCCTTTTGTGGCAGTCAGCCTACACGGAATTTGTTATAATGAACAAGCTTTGGCCTGATTTTCAGAAATCGGACCTTGACGAAGCGTTAAAAATATACTCCTCCAGAAACAGAAGATACGGTGGAGTCTGATGAGAGTTGATATAAAATGAAATCCCTCAAGCCACGGCTGCTGACAGCCGTAATAGGAATACCAATACTGCTGATTGTTCTGTTTGTTTCGGAACTTTGGCACCCATTTGTAGGCATAGTCATAGGAGCATTCTCGGCATTTATGACAGGTGAGTACCTTCATGCAAGAAAGATGCTTTATAAATTTCACCTTTCAATACCTTGTATGCTGTTTACTTTTCTGCTTTCGGTTTTAGTTACGACAAAGTATCTGTATGTTTTGATTTTTGCTTTTATACTGACAGTCTTTGCCGTAATGATTTTTAAACACGAAAAGACAAACTATGCCGATGTTGCATATTCAGTGTTCGGAACTTTTTTAATTTCTTTTGGAATGAGTGCCGTACCGATTGCCTGTGCATCATCTGTATCAATTACTTTCTGCTATATATGTATTTTCGCATTACCGTGGATGGCAGACGCAGGCGGCTTTTTTATCGGAGCATCGTTCGGCAAGCACAAACTTTGCCCGAAAATCAGCCCTAAAAAGACTGTTGAGGGCGCAATCGGCGGAATACTTTTCTGCGACCTCACAGCAGTAATTATAGGTCTTATATTTCATTTTTGTGTTATGCCTGACGCTAACATTAATTTCTGGGCATTGATTCTTCTCGGTGTAATTGACGCTCCTGTTTCAATTCTCGGTGATTTGAGCTTTTCACTCATCAAAAGAAATTACGGAATCAAGGACTACGGTTCAATTTTTCCCGGTCACGGCGGAATGCTTGACAGGTTTGACAGCATAATATTTACTGCCCCTGTCCTTGTGGCAATCAATCAATTCATACCTTTCATAACAGTGGGGTAAACTAAAATGGTAAATTCACTTTCAATTCTCGGATCGACGGGTTCAATCGGAACTCAGACGCTTGATGTTGCAGATAAACTTAATTTAAAAGTTTCCGCGCTCACGGCGTCAACAAATATAAAGCTGCTTGAAGAACAGGTAAGAAAATACAAACCTGAACTTGCAGTAGTTTTTAACGAAGTAAAAGCCAAAGAATTCAAAGATAATATAAAAGATACAAACACCCGTGTTTTAAGCGGTATGGACGGACTTATTGAGGCGGCAACGCTTAAGAATGCCGACCTTGTTGTAAATTCGGTTGTCGGAATGGTAGGCTTAAAGCCTACACTTGCAGCAGCAAACGCTAAAAAAAATATTGCTTTTGCAAACAAGGAAACGCTTGTAACAGGCGGTAAGCTTGTATGTGATGCGGTAAAGAAGAACGGTGTAAAGCTTCTTCCCGTTGACAGTGAACATTCCGCTATCTTCCAATGTCTGCAGGGAATGCCTGAAAAGAAAATGCTTAAAAAGCTCATTCTTACAGCATCCGGCGGCCCGTTCTTTGGCAAAACAGTCGAAGACTTAAAGAATGTAACAGTTAATGAGGCTCTCAATCATCCAAATTGGAGTATGGGTGCAAAAATAACCATCGACTCTGCTACAATGATGAACAAAGGTCTTGAAATCATTGAGGCGAGATGGCTTTTTGATGTTCAGCCCGAAAACATTGATGTTGTTGTTCATCGTGAAAGTATCATACATTCTCTCATAGAATATGTAGATAATTCCGTAATTGCACAGCTTGGACTCCCCGATATGAGGATTCCGATACAGTACGCAATTACATATCCTAAAAGATATGAGTCACCTGTCGGTGAATTAAGTCTTGCTCAAATCGGCAAAATGACTTTCTTTGAACCTGACTATGATACTTTCAAATGTCTGAGAGCCTGCAAAAAAGCTCTTTCACTCGGAGGCGTTGCAACAGCAATTGCCAACGGTGCTAATGAGGAGGCTAACCGCCTTTTCAGAGAAGGTAAAATCACTTTTCTTGAAATCGGTGACCTTGTTATGGGTGCAATTGATAACATAGACAATTTTGAGCCTTTATGCGTTGATGATGTGTTAGAGGCAGATAAACTTGCAAGAGAGTATGTACTCTCTAAGCTATAATTTGCGGTAATATTTTCCACTGCTGTCTTTGCGACGGCAATGAATATTTTGGAGTTGATTTATTTTAATGCAAATTTTAACAGTTGCGGCTCTCATTGTAATAGGAATATTACTTTTTGAGCTTATAATTTTTTCTCACGAATTCGGTCATTTTATTACCGCAAAGCTTTCGGGTGTAAAGGTAAATGAATTTGCACTCGGAATGGGACCGAAAATAATCAGTTTTGTTAAAGGCGAAACAAGGTACTCGCTTCGTCTTTTTCCTATAGGCGGTTACTGTGCCATGGAAGGAGAGGATGAAGACAGTGAAGAAAAAGGTGCTTTTAATAACGCAAAAGTTTGGAAGAGAATGATTATCATAATCGCAGGTGCGGTTATGAATATTCTTCTCGGTTTTGTTATGATGTTTGCCTTTACCGTTCAGGCTGATAGCTACAGTTCAACTACAATATCTCAGTTTCAACCCAATGCATTTACTGCAAACACAGGTTTACAAACAGGGGATAAGATTGTTGAAGTGAACGGTTATTCAATTTGGAATTCACGAGATTTGCAATTTGCAATCTCAACTCTTCCATATGAAACAGTAGACGGCAATACACTTGAGGTATACAAAGAAAGAGCAACATCTGCCGCTTGCGGTGTATATAATAAGTATGCAAAAGACGAGTCTCTTTCAAAGGATGAACTTCAAAAATACTACAATGCTCTTTCTGAGGGTTGTTCAAAAATAAATAAGGCTGCAAGCAAAGACGAGGCTAAAAAACTTCTTGACGAAACTTGCAAGTCAATTTATGCACTTGACAAATCATATGATATGTCAAAGTATAAAACACCCGAAATAGACATGACTACATCAAGACCGAGATTCATGGGCGATGTAAAAGTTGTTCGTGACGGCAAAGAAATAACACTTGAAAATGTACAGTTTTTTACCTATTATGCTGATGAGGATGCCGAAAAGGAAAACAAACCTACTGTAGCATTTGACTTTGCAGTTGAACCGATTGAGAAAAATGTCGGTACTGTCCTCGGTGAAACATTCACACAGACCTGTTCAATGGCAAAAACCGTGTGGACATCTTTGGTGTGGCTTGTTCAGGGCAGATTTACATTCAACGATATGTCAGGTCCTGTTGGTATTGCTACAGCTGTCACTCAGGTTGCATCAATGGGACTTCAAACAGGCTTCGGAGATGCAGTCAATAACATTCTTTTTGTAATGATACTCATTACGGTAAACCTCGGAATTGTAAATATGCTGCCGTTCCCGGCGCTTGACGGCGGAAGATTCTTATTTTTGCTGATTGAATGGATATTCAAAAAGCCGATTCCGAGAAAGGCAGAACAGATTGTAAATACAGTCGGTCTTGTTCTGTTGCTTGCATTTATGCTTATTATTTCGGTGAAAGATGTGTTCCAGCTTGTAACGGGAACATTCCCCGGAATGTAGACAAACGGAGGAAATTTTATGGGAAGTAAAATTCAGGTAACTGCCGGCAATGTAAAAATCGGCGGCGGTGCTAAAGTAAGCGTTCAGTCAATGCTCAACATTCCCTCAACCGATATTGAGGGTTCTGTAAGACAGGCAAAAGAGCTTGAAGAGGCCGGTTGCGAAATTATTCGTGCAGCTATTCCTAATAAAGATGCAGTAAAGCTTATTCCTGCCCTCAAAGAGGCTGTAAGCGTCCCGATTGTAGCCGATATCCATTTTGACTATAAGCTTGCGCTTGAGGCATGTGCGGCAGGCATCGACAAAATCCGTATCAATCCGGGTAACATCGGATCAGACGATAGGGTGAAGGCGGTGGCAGACGCTTGCCGACAGCGTGGCATTCCGATTAGAATCGGTGTTAACTCAGGTTCGCTTGAAAAGGAAATTCTTGCAAAATACGGTCATCCCACACCCGAGGCACTTTGCGACAGTGCCTTGTACCATGCATCACTTCTTGAAAAATTTGATTTCAACGATATTGTTCTTTCAATGAAAAGTTCAACCGTTTCTACTATGATTAAAGCCTATGAGCTTGCAGCAGAAAGGTGTGATTATCCGCTTCACCTCGGTGTTACAGAGGCGGGAACAGAAAGAATGGGTATTATCAAATCTTCTGCCGGAATCGGTGCATTACTGCTCCATGGTATCGGCGATACAATCAGAGTTTCCCTCACAGCCGATCCTGTAAAGGAAGTTTATGCCGCTCATGATATCCTCAAGGCTCTTGACATTGAGAAAGACGGAGTTCATTTTGTTTCATGTCCGACTTGCGGAAGAACAAGGATTGACCTTGTGAAGATTGCAAACGAGGTTGAAGATAAGCTCAGAAACTGCAAAAAAAATATCAAAGTAGCGGTAATGGGTTGCGTTGTAAACGGTCCCGGAGAGGCAAGAGAAGCTGATATCGGTATCGCAGGCGGTGACGGTTGCGGGCTTGTGTTCAAAAAAGGCGAAATTCTTCGCAAAGTTCCGGAAGATAAACTCGTTGACGCACTTTTGGAAGAAGTAGAAAAATTATAACTCTATCAGCAGTCAAAATACATTTGCTGTAATATAACAGAAGGACATATATGAAAACATTAGGAGAAGTCTTTGACTCCCAATTTGGCATTAAACTGCCGCAACAGATTTCACAGGGAGAACTGACACAACTTAATATTAACAAACAAGCCCGTTTGATTACTTTAGTAGTAAAATTCAACGGGCTCGTTGAGCGTAATACGCTTTTTGACACGGAAAAGCTGATTACCAAGGCACTTGCGTGCCATACTGTAATCAAACCGCATTTTCCGACAGAGTTGTTTTCCGCTGATTATTTTCCTCAGCTATACGCAGCCGTAAGGCGAGATATTCCGAGTATTAACGGAACTCTCAACAATGCTGAGGTTAGGTTTGAAAACAATACGCTTACGATAAATCTTCTTAACGGCGGAAAAACTCTCCTTGACAGTAAAGGCTTTGACAAAGCACTTATAAAACTTATTTCGGAAGAATTCAATCTTTACATTTCCGTTAATTATACCGGAACCTTTGAGGTTGAAGAAAACAGTGAAGAATACAAAGCCGCTATTCAGGATGCTCAGGAGAAAATCAACCGAGAAAATCTTCAGAAAGCCGCTGAATTCTATCAGGAAGAGGTTGAAACAGCAGAAAAAAGAGAAGAAAAACACGCTGAAAACACTACTGTGGAAATTGAAGTTCGTGAGGGCAAGTTTGCAACACCGCAGATTATCCAGTCCTCAATCCGTCCGTTATACGGTCGTTCAATCAGGGGAAAAATGATTCCCATTTCTTCAATCTCAGGTGATTCGGGAAGAATTGTGGTATGGGGCGATGTGTTTGATATTGAAAAGAAAGTCACTAAAAGCGGTGACAAAAATATTTTCACTATCGACATAACCGATTATACCGGTTCAACAACAGCTAAAGTATTCAATTCAATCAAGGAATCAGCCGTAATTGATAATATTAAAAAAGGCGATACAATCGTTGTTCAGGGTGATGTTGAGTACGATAAATATGCAGGCGAACTTGTTGTAAATGCCCGTTCAATCGGTACGGCTCAAAAAGTAAAAGTAGTTGATAATGCCGAAAAAAAGCGTGTTGAACTCCATATGCATACAAATATGTCGCAGATGGATGCCGTAACATCGGCAGGTGACCTTGTTAACCGTGCTTATCAGTGGGGACACAAAGCCGTTGCAATTACTGACCACGGTGTCGCACAGGCTTTTCCCGATGCAATGAAAGCCGCAGATAAAATCAACAAAGACGAAGAGAAAATTAAAATCATCTACGGTGTTGAGGCATACTTTATGGATGACCTTGTAGAGTCTGTAAAAGGTGATGCCGACACAGGTTTTGACGGCACATTCATCTGCTTTGATATAGAAACAACAGGCCTTTCAGCCGCCCGTGACAAGATTACCGAAATCGGCGCAGTCAAGGTTGAAAACGGTATCATTACCGATACTTTTTCAACCTTTGCAAATCCCGAAATGCCGATTCCGCAGAAAATTATTCAGCTTACAGGCATTACCGATGATATGGTTAAGGATGCTCCGTCACAGAGCGAGGCGGTCGGTGCATTTCTTGAATTTGCCGGTGACAATGTGCTTGTTGCTCACAATGCTCCCTTTGATACATCCTTCATAGCAAAAGCCTGTGAAGATATGGGCAGGGAATATAACTATACTTCAATCGACACGGTTGCAATTTCAAGAGCGATTCTTACAGATATCAAGAACTGCAAGCTTGATACGGTTGCAAAATTTTTAAGGCTCGGCGACTTCAATCATCACAGAGCAACCGATGATGCCGAAATGCTTGCGAGAATTTTTATAAATCTCTGTCAGCGACTTACAGATGATTACGGTATAACAAAAACAAACGACATTAATACAAAGATAGCAGGCGGAGATTTTAAAAAGCTTCCGACCTATCATCAGATTATTCTTGTAAAGAATAAAACAGGTCTTAAAAATCTTTACAGACTTATTTCTTACAGTCATCTTAATTATTTCTATAAAAAGCCGAGAATTCCGAAAAGCGAGCTTGTGAAGTACAGAGAGGGACTCATAATCGGCTCAGCTTGTTGTGCAGGTCAGCTTTATATGGCAATTCTTGATGGCAAGCCGTGGGGCGAACTCAAACAGATTGCGTCATTCTATGATTATCTTGAAATTCAGCCTGCAGGCAATAACAGCTTTATGATTCGTGACGGCAGATTTAATTCTGTTGACGAACTTCATGAAATTGACCGTACAATAATTAAGCTTGCAAAAGAACTCGGCAAGCCTGTATGCGCAACCTGTGATGTCCACTTTATGGATCCGACAGATTCTGAATTCAGAAAAATTCTTATGGCTGGTCAGGGCTTTAAAGATGCCGAACAGCAAGCTCCGCTTTATTTCAGAACGACCGCTGAAATGCTCAAGGAATTTGAATGGCTCGGCAAGGATAAAGCCTATGAGTATGTAGTAGAAAATCCCAATAAAATCGCCGATATGTGCGAATATATCAGACCTATTCCAAAGGGTACATTCCCGCCTAACATTGAGGGCGCACAGGAACAGCTTATTGACATTACATGGAAAAGAGCAAAAGAGAAATACGGTGATCCATTGCCTGAAATCGTAAAGGCAAGACTTGACAAGGAACTTAATTCAATCACAACCTACGGATTCTCGGTGCTTTATATGACTGCTCAAAAGCTTGTTGCAGACAGTGAGGCACACGGATATCTTGTCGGTTCACGAGGATCGGTAGGTTCGTCTTTCGTAGCTACTATGTCCGGTATTTCGGAGGTTAATCCGCTTTGTCCGCACTATGTATGTCCAAACTGCAAACACAGCGAGTTCATCACAGACGGCAGTTATGGCTCAGGCTTTGATATGCCGCCAAAAAACTGTCCCGAATGCGGTACTCTTATGGATCAGGACGGTCACGAAATTCCGTTTGAAACATTTCTTGGCTTTAAGGGCGACAAAGTGCCTGATATCGACCTTAACTTCAGCGGTGAGTATCAGTCAAAATCTCACCGTTACACGGAAGAGCTCTTCGGTAAGAATAATGTGTTCAAAGCGGGAACAATTTCTACCGTAGCCGAAAAAACAGCACTCGGCTTCGTTAAGAAGTTTGCACAGGAGCGAGGTCTTGTAATGCACAAGGCTGAGGAAAAGCGTCTTGCAATCGGTTGTACGGGTGTTAAGAGAACCACAGGTCAGCACCCCGGCGGTATGGTTGTTGTGCCGAGAACAAACGATGTTTACGATTTCTGCCCTGTTCAGCATCCTGCAAATGATGTGAACTCAGATAACATTACAACGCACTTCGACTTCCATTCAATTCATGATACAATCACAAAACTTGATGAGCTCGGACACGATGTTCCGACAATCTATCATTATCTTGAACTCTACACAGGTATCCCCGTAATGAAAGTTTCAATGAGCGATCCCGAGGTTATGTCGCTGTTTACTTCTCCGAAAGCACTCGGAGTTACTGAGGAGGATATCGACTCAAAAACCGGTACATTCAGCCTTCCTGAATGCGGTACGGCTTTCGTAAGAGGAATGCTTGTTGAGGCACAGCCCAAAACCTTTACCGACCTTTTGCAGATTGCAGGTCTTTCGCATGGTACCGATGTATGGCTCGGAAACGCTCAGGAACTTATTCATAACGGAACCTGTACAATTTCGGAAGTAATCGGTACTCGTGACTCGATTATGACTTATCTTATGCACAAAGGTCTTGAACCGGGCATGGCATTCAAAATAATGGAGATTGTCCGTAAAGGTAACGCAACAAAACTTCTTACGGAAGAACACTTCAAGGCTATGCGTGAACACAATGTTCCCGAATGGTATATTGATTCATGTATGAAAATTAAGTATATGTTCCCGAAAGCCCATGCCGCAGCCTATATGATTGCAACGCTCAGACTCGGTTGGTACAAGGTTCACAAGCCCGTTGAATATTATGCGGCATACTTTACCGTACGAAGTGAAAATCTTGACGGTGCAATTGCCATGCAGGGACATCAGGCTGTCCGTGACAAGATGAACAACATAAAACAAAAACAGAGTGTTCACGAAGCCACAGCAAAGGATGAAGCAGAGTTCCAGACCTTGCAGATTGTCAACGAAATGATGGCAAGAAAAATTGAATTTCTTCCTGTGGACATCTACAAATCCGAGGCTAAAATGTTCAAGGTAGAGGACGGAAAAATCAGACTTCCGTTTTCATCCTTACCCGGTGTAGGCGGTGCCGCCGCAGATTCACTCGCAGAAACGGGCAAGCACACAGAATATCTTTCAATTGAAGATATGCAGATAAAAACAAAGGTTACTAAGGCTGTTATTGAAACACTGAAAGATGTCGGAGTTCTCAAGGATTTGCCTGAAAGCTCACAGATGTCATTATTTTAAGGAGTTGTCTAAATGAAAAAACTGCTTTCGCTAAAAACTTTGCTGATTTGCATTTCATTTACAGTATTTCTTTTACTTGTAAAAGATAATATGAATGTTGTGTGGTCGGCAATCGGTTGGATAACAGGCATAATCACTCCGTTTGCAATCGGGTTCCTTTTTGCTTACATCCTTAACTATCCTTACAAATTTTTCTACTCCAAAGTTTTCGGCAGAATGGGGCGAAAGCGAAAATTCCTTGCTAACTTCAGAAAACCCCTTGCACTTATTATAACCTATGCAATTGTAGTAGCAATTTTTGTTGTTATAATCTCAATTGTAGTTCCGCAGATTGCAGCCAGCCTGTTCAGTCTTATTAACAGCCTGCCGCAGTATGCAGGCGTACTTTCTGACATGACAAAAACAGTGGTGCATTGGATTAACCATACATTCAGTATGGAAATTGACGCAAGTGAAGTAATAAACAACTTCTTCAAGTATATTACAAACTTTATTTCGGCAGGCAATATCACAAGTTTTCTCGGCAACTCTACAAATGCCGTATTCAGCGCAATTATGTCTACGTGTAACGGTGTGTATAACTTCCTGCTCGGAATCGTTATTTCAGTTTACTTCCTTGCCGCAAAGGAAACACTTTGCCGTCAGATAAAAAAGCTTGCTGTTGCTTTTATTCCGATAAAGTACCTTCCTAAGATTTATGAAATTGTCGATATTACAGATACAAAATGCGGTCGTTTTCTCGTTGGCGATATCATTGATGCGGCTTTTCTCGGTGTTCTCACATTCATTACAATGTCAATTTGTCAATTACCGTACGCACCGCTTATTGCGGTTCTTATCGGTGTAACGAATATTATTCCGTTCTTTGGACCGTTCATCGGTGCAATTCCGAGTGCTTTTATCCTCTTGCTTATTGATCCTATTTACATGATTATTTTCATAATCATTATAGTTATAATTCAGCAGCTTGACGGCAATCTTTTCAAGCCGAAGATTATCGGCAGTCAGGTTGGTCTTTCAAGCTTCTGGGTACTGTTCAGCGTAATTGTCGGCGGAGGAATGTTCGGTGTACTCGGTCTTATTCTCGGCACACCAATCTATGCCGTAATCTATGCTCTTGTCGGCAAGAGAGTTAAAAACAAAATTGACTCAAAGGGAAGAATTGCTCAGGAGGCTCTTGATTTTGAGGTGCTTAATTATACCAAAATTGCCGCAGAGCAGAAAAAACTTCGTGAAGAAAAAGAAATGCAGCATAGAGAAAAACTTATGAAATTCATCAACCGTAACAAAACAAATGATGAAGACGAATCCTCAGAAAATACAAATGAATAATCGTAAAATTTTCGTTTCATCTGAATAGTGTTGACAAATCAAGTTTAGTGTGTTAATATATTACCGTATTAACACACTAAAGCGTTGAGAGGTAATTAGGTAATTATGAAAAAGAATTTAAAAATGACTCCCGAGGGAACAAAGGACTTTCTGTTCGCTGAATGTTCCGCGATGGATTATATCTGCACAAGCATTGAAAAGGTATTTGTCAAAGGCGGATTTAAACGGGTAATAACTCCTGCTCTTGAATTTTATGATGTGTTCTCAATTCCGTCAAGCGGAATCTCGCAGGAATCAATGTTCAAGACAACCGATAACAAAGGCAGACTTCTTGTTGCCCGTCCTGACTCCACTCTGCCGATTGCAAGAATGGTTTCTACAAGACTTAAAAACAATACACTTCCTGTTCGACTTTACTACAAGCAGGCAGTATATCGCAACAATCCGTCACTTGCAGGAAGAAGAAACGAATTTCTTCAGATGGGTGTTGAACTTCTCGGGGCAAAAGGAAAAAGAGCCGACCTTGAAATTCTCACCTCGGCAATAAAAAGCATTTCAGCCGTTGCCGATGATTTCAGAATTGAACTCGGACACGCCGAAGTATTCAATGCTCTGTCAAAAGAACTCGATATTGATAACGATTACAAAGAAAAAATCAGAGTATCAATCGAAAGTAAAAACTACTCGGCGCTTAACAATCTTCTTGACAAACTCAAGCCTTGCAAGACTGTTTCCGCAATCCGTTCGCTCCCGTCACTTTTCGGCGGTGAAGAAGTGTTTGATGAGGCATATGACATCTGCAAAGGTACAGGCGCCGAAAACGCTCTTGATTATCTCCACACAATCTATAAAGAACTTTCCGTGCTTGAACTCGGCAACAAACTTATCATCGACCTCGGACTTGTTCAGAGAAACGATTACTATACGGGAATCGTATTTTCAGGGTATATTAACGGAATCGGTGACGCTGTTATTTCGGGAGGAAGATATGACGATCTTCTCAGCGAATTTGACGCTCCTATGGGTGCGGCAGGCTTTGCGATTGATACAGACGCAATTACAATGAAACATCTTTCCGATGATGATGTAAATTATTCAGATAATCCCGATGTTCTCGTTTTTGCAGAAAACGGACATGAAATGAAGGCTCTCAGATATGTTGACGAGCTTAACGAAAAGGGAATAAATGCACAGTTCAGCGTACTTGAAACTCTTGAAGAAACAGAACAGTTTGCAAAATCAAGAGGAATTGCAAAAGTTGAAAGTATATAATCAAGCTGTCGGAAAGGATTAAATATGAAACCATTAAGAATTGCTCTGACAAAGGGCAGACTTGAAAAGACCACAATTGAACTTCTTGAAAAAATCGGATATAATTGTGATGAAGTAAAAAACAAGGGAAGAAGGCTTATTCTTCCAATCGGCAACAATGATTTTGAAGTTGTGCTTGCGAAAGCCGCAGATGTAATTACATATGTTGAGCACGGTGTGTGTGACCTTGGTGTCGTTGGCAAGGATACAATTCTTGAAAACGGTTCATCTTTTTATGAACTTCTCGACTTAGGATTCGGCAAATGCCGTTTTGCTCTTGCTACAAAAAAGGACTCCGATTTTTACGGCGGTTACAAAACAAAGACAATTGCGTCAAAGTATCCCAATGTAACCAGGGCATTTTTTGACGATAAAAATATGGATGTAAGAATCATTAAGATTGAGGGCTCGGTTGAACTCGCTCCCCTTGTAGGTCTTGCAGACGGTATTGTAGATATAGTAGAAACAGGTTCAACGCTCAAGGCTAACGGACTTGAAGTAATTGAATGGGTATGTGATATTTCAGCAAGACTTATTGCCAATACGGCAAGTCTTAAACTGCGCAAGGCTGAAATTGAAGAATTGCAGAAGAAACTGGAGGCTGTCACAAAATGATTACAACTGTTGTAGCAGACGGAAAAAACGAATATGAATTTATTGATTTGCTCAAAAAGAGAGCGCAGAATTCAGATAAAAATGTAGTTCCGGTTGTTTCGGAAATCATCGAAAATGTTGCAGAAAACGGTGATAAAGCCGTAAAGGAATATACCGTTAAATTTGACGGAAAAGCACCTGAAAAGGTAGAAATCACTTCCGATGAAATCGACAGCCTTATTGAAAAATGCGATAAGGATTATCTCGAAACAATCAAAAAGGCAGCCGCAAATATTGCAGACTTCCATAAAAGACAGGTTCAGCAAAGCTGGCTCACAACAAAGAATAACGGTGTAATGATGGGGCAGAGAATCAGAGGCCTTAAAAGAGTAGGTATATATGTTCCGGGCGGCACTGCAGCATATCCCTCATCAGTTCTTATGAACGCAGTTCCCGCTAAAATTGCAGGTGTTGAGGAAATTATTATGTGTACACCTCCGCAGAAGGACGGTACACCGAATCCGAATATCATCGCCGCCGCAAAGGTAGCAGGTGTTGACAGAATCTTCCTTATGGGCGGTGCACAGGCAGTAGCCGCTCTTGCATACGGTACAGAATCCGTACCAAAGGTTGATAAAATCGTAGGCCCCGGCAACATTTTTGTTGCAACAGCAAAAAAACTTCTTTACGGAACAGTTGACATTGATATGATTGCCGGTCCGAGTGAAATACTCATCATTGCCGATAAGTCTGCAAATCCAAAATTCCTTGCCGCAGACCTTATGAGTCAGGCAGAGCATGACAGGCTTGCATCTGCAATTCTGCTTACCGACTGCGAAGAGCTCGCCAAAGAAACTGAAGCAGAGCTTGAAAAGCAGATGACCGCTCTTTCAAGAAAAGATATTATCCGTTCATCGGTTGACAATTTCGGTGCAATTATTGTATGCAGTGATATGTCACAGGCAATTGAATTTGCTAATGAGCTTGCTCCCGAACATCTTGAGGTTTGTTGTGAAAACCCAATGGAGTATGTCGGCAAGCTTGATAATGCCGGCTCTGTATTTCTCGGCAACTACAGTCCCGAACCTCTGGGCGACTATTTTGCAGGTCCTAACCATGTTCTTCCGACAAGCGGCACGGCAAGATTTTTCTCACCTCTTTCGGTAGACAGCTTTGTAAAGAAATCAAGCTTTATTTACTATACGGAAGACGCTTTGAGAAAAGACGCAGAAGATGTAGTTCGCTTTGCAGAAACAGAAGGACTTACAGCACACGCAAATTCAATTAAAGTGCGTTTTGATATGAAATAAGAATGGAAGTTATGCAATGTCTTATGAATTAAACAAAAAAATTCGTGAACTTGAACCGTATGAACCAATCAGCGGTACATATAAAATTCGACTAGATGCAAACGAATGTCCCGAAAATTATCCTGATTTCATCAAAGAAGAAATCAAAAATGCAATTGATACAATTGATTTCAACCGCTATCCCGATCCGCTTGCGGAAAAGGTTGTTACGGCTTTTGCGGATTATTACGGAATCAATCCAAAATATGTAACCGCAGGCAACGGCTCAGATGAACTTATCTTTTTGATTGAAGCCGCTTTTATGGAAAAAGGGGATAGGATGCTTTGCGTTGCTCCTGATTTTTCAATGTACAAATTCTATTCATCAATCTGTGAGGTTGAATGTGACACATTTATCAAATCCGACGACCTTTCAATTGATACGGATGCACTTATTGAAAAGGTAAATCGTGACAATATCAAGCTTTTGCTCTTTTCAAACCCATGCAATCCGACAGGGCAGGGAATGACCGCCGAAGATGCACGCAGACTTGTTACAAGCGTAAATGCACTTGTAATTCTTGACGAAGCATATATGGATTTCTGGGATCAGAGTCTTATAAATGAGGTTGAAAAGTATTCAAATCTCATTATTTTCAGAACCGCATCAAAGGCAGTAGGCTCAGCAGCACTCAGACTTGGTTTTGCCGTTGCAAATGAAACAATTTCAAGAGCTGTAAAAGCGGTAAAATCTCCGTACAATGTGAACACATTTTCTCAGGTTGTCGGCAGTATAATATATAAAAATAAAGATTATCTCAAAAACAGACAAAAAACAATTGTCAGAAACAGAGAAAAGCTGTATAATGACTTATTGGAGTTGTCCGCTCTTTCCGATGATTTTAAGGTTTACAACAGTTGTGCAAACTTTGTTTTTGTTAAAACATCATTCGGCAAAGACTTGTGGAACTATCTCAAGGACAATTCAATTGTAATCCGTTTTATGGGCGATTACATCAGAATTTCCGTTGGCACAGAAGAAGAAAACGAAGAACTGATAAGTTGCATTAAAACTTATTTATCGAGGTGATTATATGCGCAGTGCATATGTTGAGCGTAAAACTAAGGAAACCGACATAAAGCTAAAACTAAATCTTGACGGCGGCGATATTAAAATTGATACAGGCATAGGCTTTTTTGACCATATGCTCAATTCGTTTGCTACTCACGGCAGATTCGGGCTTGAGGTTTCGGTAAAAGGTGACCTCTATGTTGACGAACACCACACCGTTGAAGACACAGGTATAGTTCTCGGCAAAGCATTTGCAGAGGCTCTTTCAACCAAAGAGTCAATTGAGAGATTTGGCAGTTTTTATGTTCCTATGGACGAAGCGCTTGCGTTTGCATCTGTTGACATCAGCGGCAGACCTTATCTTGTATTCGACGCTGATTTCCCGCAGGAAAGATGCGGCGGCTACGACTGTTCAATGACAGTAGAATTTATGCGTGCATTTGCATTTAACGCACAAATCACACTTCACCTCAAATCTGTTTACGGTGACAACTCTCACCATATCACAGAGGCTTTGTACAAGGCTTGCGCACACGCACTCCGTCTTGCAGTAAAGCAAAATTCTTCAAATGTACTTCTTTCTACTAAAGGAGTGTTATAATGATTATTTTACCCGCTATTGACATAAAAGACGGCAATTGTGTCCGTCTTTTTAAGGGTGATTATGCAACCGTTCAGAAGGTAGCAGAGTCCCCGTATATTGCCGCTCAGGGCTTTGCTGACGCAGGTGCAGAGTGGATGCATATGGTTGACCTTGACGGTGCAAAAGACGCAAAGCTTGTTAATGCCGATCTTATTGCGGATGTTGCAAAAGCCTCGGGACTTTCTGTTGAGGTCGGCGGAGGAATCCGTGATATGAAAGCGGTTGAATATTATCTTTCAAGAGGAATAAACCGTGTTATTCTCGGTTCAGCCGCAGTTAAAAACCAGCAGCTTGTTATTGATGCCGTAAAAGAATACGGTGAGAGAATTGTAGTTGGCATTGATGCAAAGGACGGCATGGTTCGTGCAGAAGGTTGGATTGACAATTCGGAAATCAACTACATTGAGCTTGCAAAGCGTATGGAAAATGTCGGAGTAAAGACTATTGTGTTCACAGACATTGATCAGGACGGTACTCTTGCAGGTCCTAACCTTAAACAGCTTGATGCTCTTGCTCACGAAGTCAGCTGTAATATTATCGCAAGCGGCGGTGTTGCAGTTCTCAAGGATATCATTAATCTTGCAGAACTCGATGTCTACGGTGCAATCTGCGGCAAGGCTATCTACACAGGTTCGCTTGATTTGAAACAGGCGATTGAAGTAACAAATAAAATCTGAGGTAATTATGGATCTTGATAAATATTTTGTAAAATCCGAACTTATTCCCGCAATTATTCAGGAAAAGTCAACGGGTGAGGTACTTATGCTTGCATATATGAACCGTGAAAGTATGCAAAAAACTTTTGAAACCGGTTACACATGGTTCTGGTCAAGAAGCCGTCAGGAGCTTTGGAACAAGGGTGCAACATCAGGTCATTTACAAAAGGTAATTGATATATATGCCGACTGCGACGACGATACATTGCTCATCACAGTTGAACAGACAGGAGCGGCCTGCCACACGGGAAATCATTCCTGCTTTTTTAAAAAATTAAAATGAGGAGAATTTTAATATGAACGACAGAGAAGTTCTTGAAGCACTTTATGCTACAGTAGAAAACAGACGAGATAATCCAAAAGAGGGTTCATACACTTGCTACCTTCTTGATAAAGGAATTGACAAGATTCTTAAAAAAGTAGGCGAGGAGTGCAGTGAAACAATCATTGCGGCAAAAAATGATGATAACAGCGAAACTGTTTATGAAATTGCAGACCTTATCTATCATCTTACTGTAATGATGGTAAAGCTCGGCATTCCGCTTGAAGATGTTCTTGCCGAACTTGACAAGAGAAGCGAAAAGACAGGAAACCTTAAAAAGTTCCATGTCGTTGACAAAAATTCATAACTAAAAGCACAAACAAAAAGGCCCTATGACTTTGGTCATAGGGCTTAACAGTATGTATATATTATTTTTATGCATTAACAAAAGCAAATTTAGAAATCGCCTGTTTGAGATTATCATCAGGTTCTGATTCAAGAAGAAGTTCAATCGGAGTTTTTTCGTCAATTGCAAAAAATCCCATCAACGAATGAGCATCAACAGTATTATCGCCGTTTCTTAGCATCATTACTGTATCCGGAAAGTGAGCAAGAGTTTCAAACATATCAATCATTTCTTTTTTATTTTTAACGGAAATCGGTACAGAAAACAAGATTTCACCTCCATTGTTCATCTGGTCTATATTTTATCATTAATTTTTGTCTAAATCAACAACGAATTAATGAATTTTTGCAATTTCAACTATTTACCCAAAAAAGGATGGTTAGTGAATGAATTTTAATATAATTACACTCGGCTGCAAGGTTAATCAGTATGAATCACAGGCAATGCGTGAAGATATGCTGAAGAACGGATTTCTTCTCTCGGATGACAGGGACAGGGCAGACATAACAATCGTTAACAGCTGTACGGTGACATCCGTAAGTGACGCAAAAAACCGCAAGATTCTCAACCGTGTCCGCCGTGAAAATCCTGACGGAATTGTTATTTTAACCGGCTGTATGCCACAGGCTTTCCCCGAAGAAAGCGAGAACTTTTCAAATTGCGATATCGTACTCGGCAATGCAAAGAGAGCTGAACTCGTTCCTTCAATTTACAAGTTTCTCGAAGAAAAACAGAAATTTGTTCATATAACAGAGCATATCGGAAAAGGCGAAAAATACGAAAACCTTTCCGTGTCGTCGCTCGGAGAGCATACAAGAGCTTTCATTAAAATTGAGGACGGTTGCAACAGATTTTGTTCTTACTGCATTATTCCGTATGCAAGGGGCAGAGTGCGTTCAAAATCTCTTGAAGATTTAAAGGCAGAGCTTATTCAGGTTGCCGCAAACGGTTACCGTGAGGTTGTTCTCGTTGGTATTAACCTTTCCGCCTACGGTCTTGACGAAGATTTTGATCTTGCAGATGCTGTGGAATGTGCTTGTTCCGTTGACGGAATCGACCGTGTAAGACTCGGGTCAATCGAACCGGAAAGAATGGATAAAGAAATGATTGCCCGTCTTGCCGCACAGCCAAAGTTCTGTCCGCAGTTTCATCTTTCACTGCAGAGCGGTTGTGATAACACACTCAAAGCAATGAACCGTCACTACAATTGTTCAGAATACGCTGAAATTGTTACAAATCTCAGAAACGCTTTTGAAAACAGTTCTATGACAACCGATGTAATGGTTGGATTTGCAGGTGAAACAGAGGAAGATTTCAACGCATCTCTAAAATTTGTAAAGTCAATCGGCTTTGCAAAGGTGCATATCTTCCCGTATTCACGCCGTAAAGGCACTGTTGCCGATAAAGCACCAAATCAAATTGATCCGCAAATTAAAGAGCAGAGAGCCAAAATTATGGAGCAGGTCTGCGATGAAACCAGAAGGGAATTTCTTAAAGATCAGGTTGGCCTTTGTGAATCTGTTCTCGTTGAAAGACTTCGTCACGGTTATCTTGAGGGTTACACAAAGAACTACACGCCTGTTCATATTAATTCCGAAGATACAAGTCTTTGCGGTAAAATTATTGATGTAAAAATTGCAAAATCATTTGATGACTACTGCGATGCTGAATTAGTTTAAAGCGTTAATCAGATTATTAATCTCTTTTTTTGCAGTATCATCCTCAAGGCTATTATAGCTGTAAAGCATAAAGCCCCTGACAGATTTGTTGTTACGCAAAATATCGTATTCATCGGCAAGAATACTGTCACTTAAAAGCCATGTTTCTTCGTCATATTCGCCGTTACCTGCCTTATAACCGCCAAGACCGACATACAGTTTTACATTTTCGTCAAAATCAAGAGATGTCCAGCTGTTAAGGCAATCTTCAAAATTAAGAGCAGGATTTTCAAGGCTAAAGTAAATTTGCGGACAGATGTAATCTGCAAAGCCTTTACAGGTACACCACGATTTTACATCGGCATACAATCCGTCATTGTTACCTATATTGCCTTGCGGTGATATGCCGAACTCAACTGACGAATCCACACTTTTTATTGTTCTGTAAACCTTACAAATCAGCGTATTTACATTTTGCATTCGCCAATTATCAAGACTCATAGAGTTCTCTTTACCGTATTTTTCAATATAAGCCTCATACTGCTTTTTATCAAAACTTTCATCCTCAGTAGGGTAGAAATAGTCGTCAAATTGTATCCCGTCAACATCATAATTTTCCGCAATTTCCTTTACACCGTCACAAATCAGCTGTTGTGCAGTTTCATTTGACGGATCAAGAAAAATTCCGTTATCGGTTTTTATACCTATTTCGGAATTCTTTATGTAAGGATTGTTGTCTGAAAGTTTTTTCGGAGTTTCATTTGAACTGACTCTGTATGGATTAATCCACGCATGAATTTTCAAATTGTTTTCTTTGCATATATCACACATAATTTGCAGTGCGTCATATTGAGGATTTTCACCCTGCGTACTCGTGAGAATATGTGACCACGGAAAATAGCTTGACTTATATAATGCGTCACAAAAGGGGCGTACCTGTACAATAAGCGTGTTGAAACCGCTTTCACAGCATTTTTGTGCTATTTCGGTAAATTTATCTTCAAACGCTTTTTGTGTTTTTGAGCTTTCATTTTCCATAGAAAGCTCCATATATGATACCCACACACCACGCATTTCTTCATCACTTTCGGGTGTGTCGGCGGTTGCCTTTGATGATAAAGCTGCAATGTTGTTGATATCATTCTGCTTTTTGGGCGGTTTTTCTCTTGTAAATGAGCTTATGCAGATAACGCTTAACATAGCTATTACAGATATAATAATCGGAACAATCTTTTTGTTTTTCAATCAAATCATCCTTTGGAGTTCTCATGGAAATTTTCATCATATACATTTGCATTATCAGCCTGATATCAATTATTGTAACAGTCTGTGACAAATACTTTGCAATTCACCGCAAATGGAGAGTAAGAGAAAGCACATTGCTGATTCTCTCCGCACTCGGAGGAAGTGTTGCAATGTACATTACAATGCAATTAATCAGACACAAAACAAGACACATTAAATTTATGCTCGGCATACCGATAATATTTATTATTCAGCTGATAATTCTGTTTTTTGTTTGGAGGATGATTTATGTCTGACAGACTGTATTTTTCCGTACCTGACGAATGTGACAATATGCTTGCTCAAAGATTTCTGCGTGACAAATGCGGTCTTTCTGCAAGAATAATAACACGACTGAAAAGAGAAAAAGACGGTATTTTGATGGACGGGAAAATTTTAAGAACAATTGACTGTGTGCAAAGCGGAAAAACCGTTTCAATTGCAATTCCCGATGAAAAATGTGAAATTGAACCGACAAAGGGGACACTTGATATAAGATATGAGGATGAACATTTTCTTGTGGTAAACAAACCGCATTCCATGCCTGTTCATCCTGTAAAGCAGCACCAAAGTGATACGCTTGCAAATATTGTTTCGTACTATTGCAGTCAAAACGGCAAGCCGTTTGTATTTCGGGCAATTAATCGACTTGACAAGGATACCTCAGGGCTTGTTCTCATTGCCAAAAACCGTTTTACAGCCAATGCCGTAAAAAATAAAACGCATAAAGTCTATTACGCTTTATGCGAGGGCGAAATAAATACCGAAGGTGTAGTTGATAAGCCAATGGATTTGCGTGATGATTCCAAAATGGTGCGAATTGTCCGTGATGACGGAATGGAAGCAGTTACGCATTACAAACCGCTTGTTGCAACAAAAGATTTTACATTGCTTGAATTGTGGCTTGAAACCGGCAGAACACATCAAATTCGGTGTCATATGGCTTATTTAGGGCATCCGCTTATGGGTGATGACTTGTACGGCGGAAAGCTTGATAAAATTTCAAGGCAGGCACTTCATTGTGCAAGGCTTGAATTTTATCACCCGATAAAAAATGAATACATTACGGTTACTGCCGAAATCCCCGAAGATATGCAGTCTGTAATAAACAAGAAAGAGGATTGAACAATAAAAAGTTCAATCTTCTTTAAAACTTACAAACTTTTATTGACAATGCCCGGACGAAAAAATCTATGTGCGTTCTTCGCACTTGCAATGACAGCAACATTATTTGCAGGTTGTTCCGGAAATTCCGATTCATAGGATTCAACATCGTCAGTTGCAACAAAAGACAGCACTTCGTCAGATAAAACCTTAAAAGTTGCCACTTGCTATAGTGAGAATTTTAGTTTTTTTACTGTGAGACAGATCCATAAAAAGGATCATTCTAATGAATATTTTAATTTCTTGGATGGTTTTAGAAATCATGAAATTCCATTAGGCAAAATAAAAACACCCAGATATACTGCAGGACAACAAATCCATTGTTTCAGAATTAATAAAATAACAACGGCTTTATTGATGAAACCTATAGATTTTTCTTCTTGGAATGCTTATGATTATCCTGAAGATTTGGCTTTTTATAAAAATTGCATACCGTGGTTTCGCTGTATTTCACATGAAAAAATGGTGTTAGTCAATGAGACCAATTTTAGTGCATTTAATGAGTTAAAAAAAATAGGCATAAATTTTAGATTGATTAATAATTCTAACTATATTTGAAAAAATTTAAAACGAATGTGGGTAAGTAGGCTCATTTGAGCCTATCTATTCAAGCGGTGAAACCTCATATTACTACTACATATTCGACGGTTCGCTTGAAAGTGAATATCGCACATCATCAAACGGCAGTCTTACTCATTACATTGTTACCGATTCAGACGGTAATACGGTAGAAAAGACATTTGTAAACGGTCAGACAAAGACTATTACAACAGGCACAGAGAAGGGAGCAAAAAACATGAAAAAAATAATACAACCAATATCAATATTATTGATCATAACGCTGTTATCTGTGATATGTACAATACCATATGCAGCAACTATCGTTAATGGCAGTAATTACGAATTTACAGTTATGGATGCAACCAAGGTCCAAAAGTATGTTGTAGGTATGATTGACTTAACTGATGATGAGAAATTTCTTTACGATACTAATGGCGACAATGTGTTGACCGTTATTGATGCCACTAATATTCAGAAAATTATTGTTGGATCTCAATTCGATACATCAGAACCGTCATCTTTGACAGAAACTACTTCGGTTTACGGAACTGAAACATCCACAGAAACAACGATATCGGATTTCTCCTCTGCTTGTACTGAAGTAACAACTGAATATACTGAAACTACTACAGAATGTGTTGAGGAAACAACAATTGTTGATGAACCATCGACAGAATCGACTGAAACAACTACGGAAGAAGTTACTGAACCTTCAACAGAAGAGTATACTGAGCAGATTACTGAACAGCCTACTACAGAGCCAAAACCAACTGTTCCGCCTAAAAGTGTGAAATTCAATAAGAATACAATAACACTTGGGGTAGGGGAGTCATATACTCTTATTACTACTATTGAAAATGGAGATATTTCGCAAGTAGAGTTTACTACAGATAATAGTGGGGTAATTACTGTAGACGATAAAGGCAAAATGACTGCTGTGGGCATTGGTGTCTCTACAATTACAGCAAAAACTTATAACGGACTTACAGCCAAATGTAAGGTTACTGTTAAAAAGCTTGCTAATAGCATAAAGCTTGATAAGACAAGTATTATACTTGGAGTCGGTGAACAGTATGATTTTTCAAGCTATGTGCCGAGCGGAACAGCAGCTTATTATCGTTCTTATTATTCAGATGATCCGAATATTGCTTTTGTTCAAAAAGCCGGAGGTTTGATGACCGCAAAAAAGGCAGGAACCACAACTATGAGATGCAAAATGCCAAACGGTACACAAGCAACCTGTAATGTAACGGTCAAGCCGCTTGCAACATCTCTTAAACTTAACGCAAGTGAAATTGTACTGTACATAGGTCAGAGTTTTGACATTAACAGCAGTGTTCCAAAAGGTACAGCGGCATATTACAGACTTTATTCATCAAGCAATTCAAAAATAGCTGCTGTAACAAGAGGCGGAGGTGTCGTCAAAGGAGTAGCGACAGGAAAAGCAACTGTAACTTGCACTTTGAATAACGGAAAAAAAGCCATTTGCAATGTATACATAATGCCACAGAGCAAGAAGATTTCAAATGTTCCGTTAATCGGTCAAAGTAAGCTCCCGACAGGCTGTGAAACATGTAGTGCAACAATGCTGTTGAATTTCTACGGATATAAAATTTCTGAAACGACATTTGCAGATAAGTATTTGGTAAAAAAACCTTTCGGTTATTCAAACGGTTCATACACAGGACCTGATCCGAATTGTGCCTTTGTTGGAACACCATATAGTTCCAACAGCTACGGAGCGTATGCACCGATTATGGTAAAATGTATGAATAAATACCTTTCCGACAAATCATACAAGGCTGTAGAAATCAGCGGGAAAAGTCTTGAATATCTTTCGGGTAAGTATGTTGCACAAGGTCAGCCGATTATGGTGTGGGCAACAATTAATATGTCACCGTCATTTAAGACAACCACTTGGAGAGTAAACTACACCGATGAAAACGCAAAATATAAACTCGGCAGTTACTACACTTGGACTGCCGGCGAACATTGTTTGTTGCTCACGGGCTATGACAAAGATTATTACTATTTCAACGATCCGTGGACGAATGCTCGACCCCGTTACTCAAAAAGCCTTGTAAATACAAGATATAACGAACTCGGCAAACAGGCTGTAGTTATGGTGAAGAAATAACAAGAACCTTCTCTGATGAATTTATCATTAGGGAAGGTTCTTTCTTTTATTTGTTAGTATATTCTATTAAGGTAAAAATGCCTTTAGGAGCTTAAAATAAATCGCTGTGTGTTCCGGTTCTTGTCAGATACAAAATAAGTTCTTCATTACTAATTTCATAAATTCAGAGCCAGTCAGGGGTAATGTGACACTCCCTACAGCCGGAATAATTTCCAATTAGTTTGTAATCTTTATATACCGGTGGCAGTAGTTGTTGTTCAGCTATCATTTCAACAACATCCATCAAGCAATTGAATATTGTATCCACGCTTAATTTCCAGCTTAACATCTCTGTTAAATTTCTGTGATGGCACAATTCTTAATTTACTCATTGGTAATATCCTCTAAAAGCTCTCTAAATGAAGCATAGGTTTTTTTGTTTGGATTTTTTTCAGTTCTTCAACTTCTTTTATTGCAGAAATTGTATCTGCATTTGGAGTTTCATAGTTAATGACATTGAGCATATAACGGATAAGGTTGCCCTTTACATTTTCACCACCTTTTACAACAATACTTTTATAAGCGTTGTAAATATCACGGTCAACGGTAAATGAACAAGTAATCTTATTGGTACTCATAATTTTATCACCTTTCAAAAAAACATTACTAAGCTAACACGGCGGTATCACCGACACAGTTCGTTTTCGTAAGTTTCTGGTCGGCTGTGCTGCTCTTGTTTCAGAGCAGGTAAATTATTAATCCGCTGACATTGCATCAAGTACCGCAAAGGAATGGCTGAAAGTACTTGTGGGACTTCACATTGTTTATCTGCTTGCCCCATATTCAAACAATGAACTGAAACGGCTCAGCAAAACACCGAAACTGTATTTCTGTGACACCGGTCTTTGTTCTTACCTTTCGATGTGGCTGACGGCAGACACTCTCCGTAACGGTGCTGCAAGCGGTCATTACTACGAAAATTATGTGGTAATGGAGCTTGTGAAAAACTACGCTTACGCTAAATCTAAAGTAAATATTACCTATTTTCGTGATTCTAACGCAAAAGAGATTGATGTTTTCATCGAGGAAAACAATGTCATTCATCCGTTGGAAATAAAAAAGAGTGCTTCTTCTGATCGTCGTGAGGTCAAAAAGTACAGCGTAATTGACAAGGCTTCTTTGAACCGCGGAAACGGCGGCATCATATGTATGTGTGAGGAGCCGATACCGATTGACAAGGATAATTGTTTTATTCCGAGCAATCTAATCTGAATCACTCCCATAGCAAAAGTATATTTTCAAGAAACTAAGCAGAGCCCAAAAGCTCTGCTTTTTGTTTTAGTTTGCCAGGAAAATGACAGAAAAGGAATGAACGAAATGCCTAAGAAAAACGACTTCACCGTCTCCAAAAAAATCGTGATATACCTTTTTTAATGTTATTTAACTCTGTCTACGCTGTAAATTGTAAATCCGTTGAATTCCTTTTCATCCTTGTAAACAATGACGGAATCCTTTTTGCCGTAATATTGGTTAAGATAATTTTCCTTGATAAAAGTAATGTTCTTATCGATAACATATACATTTCTTCCGTCAACGACCGCCTCATAAATATTTGTTGAGAGGTTGCGGTTCACAAGCTGATTTGTCCGATGAAGATATCCGAAGCCGTCAACATTATGGAGAAAATCGGAAGAAAATCCCCACAGCGGATGAATATAGTTATCGGTATATGAAATGTATTCTTTAGCTGTTACAGGATCGAGAACGTAATAATTTTCGGGATGTCTGTCAACCTCAGTATAAAGATCACTCGGCTTTTTGTCATATGAAACAGGAGTGATATGGAAGAAATATGACACACAGCTTGCCACACTTAATATCACAAGTACAATAACCGAAATAAGAACAGTTTTTCTGCTTTTATCTGTAATATTGCTGTATTCGTCTTTTCTGAGATGACCGAAATCAAACGAATACATTGTAAACGAAAGAATCATCAGCAAAATTCCGTACATTGTGTATGCCGAAGAATCCATTGCATAACGAACATACATACAAGCCGCAAATCCAACCGCAAAATACAAAGCAGGGAAGAAGGCAAATCTTTTTTTCTGAACGGTAACAAAAACAACCATAACGGCAAGTATTACCGCAAAAGCAATAAGATATGAATCAAAATTTATAATATGTCCCCATGCATCTGAAAACAATGCACCCGCATTATCAAGGAAATTATACGGATTTTCCCGTTTTTGGATATCCGCAACCTTTTCAAGGGCAGCAGTATTCAGCCCGTTGTTTTCATCATAATATCCGTCAACAAAAAGTTCATACTCATTTGCCGAATTTATTCCGACCGAATTAAGCTCCTCACAGTAATCGGAATAGTTTGGAAAAGCATTATCATCGGTCTTATCGGCAAGGACGCTGTATCTGTACAGCCCCGAAGTTTCTGCATTTGCATTATTGACCGAATATGAATAATATTCAAGACCGCAGCCGACAAGAACAATAAAGACAAATACAAGCACAAAAGGTCTGAAATACCAGAAGAATTTTCTGAACGGCAACTTGTACTTTCTTTTTGCAATCATATCACCGATGAAGAATGTAATAAAAAATGCAAGTCCCACAAAGAAATATTTGAAACATAAAAATGTTCCGAATATAACTCCAAGTACACCAATCCAAAACGGGAGAGAGTACCTTTTATTTCTGATTGCATTAAGTGCCATCAGAAACCCTGCCGTAAGCAGCAAAGCTGCAGTTTTACTGCTTAGAATGTTTGAATAATGGTCAAATGAAAACAAAATATTCAGCACAAGAGTGAATATGAAAGCCTTGTGCTTTCCGAATTTATCGGCAAAAACAAATGTAACAGAAGAAAAAGCGGCACAGGAGAGAAGAATTTGGAAAAGTACAAAACAGTTGAAATTCAAAAGAATGTACTGCAATGAACCGGTAATTGTCGCAAAAATGTAGTTAATATCATTATTGTAATAGTTATGATACTGACAGATATATAAAGAATTGTAAAAATCGTCAGCACTGTCATAGGAAAATGCAGTAACACCTATAATCAAAGCCATAATAACAATATTAATTGCCAAAGCAAAGAAGGCCTTGCTTTTTAGTGCGTTTAATATTTTATCTTTCATAATAACTCCTCTGCATTATCTTTCTTGTTTAAATATCACTTTCTTGATCTTCTTTCGTTAATCAAAAGCTGAAGATTCTTCTGTTCGTAAGTATTAAATTTAACATTCTTCTCAAATTCTTCGGCTGTATATTTTCCCTCATACCATGACTGTGAGTTAAAGTATGCATTAAGGCTTGCGTCCTTAAAAATTCTGCCTCGTCTTGCATAAATCTCATTAATTGCAAGCTGTAAGTCGTCATCACTCAAAGCGCTTACCTGTGCGTTGCTGAGATATGAAGAATCGCTGTTAGGGAAGATAAATCCGCCGTTATTATGAGTGTTTGTATTGCTTGATGACTGTGAATTTGAATTGCCCGATGAGCTGTTCTGACTATTTGATGACTGATGAGCCTGTGTTGCAGGAGCTTCTGTTTCTCTCTGAATCTGTCCGCTTGAGATAACAAGTTTAACAACTGTACCCGTACTTGCGCTTGTGTCACCTTCCGGAGTCTGGGAGATAATATATCCTTCCGGATAATCATAACTGTATTCATAGTCAGAAATTTCAACGGTAAAGCCAGCCTGTTCAAGAAGCTTCTTACCGTAACTGTAACCGTAACCGACAACAGGAACAACATTGTTATATGAAGAAGATGTTGTAACCTGTTCTGTTGTAGCAGGAACTGTAGTAGGCATCGCCGTACTCGGCGCCTGTGTGGTTACTTCGGCAGATGTTGCAGTTTCGGCTGTAGTAGCTTTATTGTCAGTAGATGAATTTGACAAACCGTTATAAACGCAGAAACCGATAAATCCGAGTGCGGCGGCAATTACAACGGCACATAGAATAATGATAAATTTATTCTTCTTTTTCTTTACATTTTCTTTATTATCTTCTTCATCTGCATATCCGAATTCATTGTCATTATCTTCAAAGCTGTTATCGTCAAAGTCGTTTTTTTCTTCAATTTTTTTAGTATCGTCAGCTTTATTGTCAGTACGCTTAACAGACGGCTCGTCCTCAAAGAAATCACCGTAGTCCTTGCTTGATTCATTGCTTGTAAGAACATTTTTATGATCTGCACCGGAGTAATCGTCAAACACTTCAACGCTTGTAACAGGAGGAAGAACTTCCGGAGCTACTTCGCTGTTGCTTGAAACATCTTCAAATTCTTCAGCTTTTTTATCTGTAACAGTTTGTTCTTTCTTGTCATCTTCACTCGATACGGAACTGATATCTTCAAATTCAGGCTGTTTTTCTTCTGATACTTCGTCAGTTTTAACCTCGGAATTTTCAGGCTCATCAACTGCGTCTGTAACATCAACAACCTCAAATCCGCCGTTTTCATCAGCATCAGACTCACTGACTTCATCTGCATCTACAGGAGCATTACCGTCAACAGGCAAGGATTCCTCACCGGCTAAAACTTCGGCAATACCAAGCTGTTCGCCGCCTTTAAATTCATTATCAAGAACAGCGTCCTCAACTGTCTGAACCTCATCCTTATCGTCAAAATTATCCTGCGGTTCAGTCGGTTCTGTATCCTCAAACTCATCATAATCATATTCTTCAAATACATTTCCGTCAAAATCCGTGTTTTCGGGAACAACAACATCGGGATTCGGAACAGGGGAGGATGTACCTATTTCAGCCTTGATAGATGTGAGAGCATTTTTTATGTTGCCTGCATTCTTCCAGCGGTTTGTATTATTCGGCTGACATGCAATTACAATAACACTCTTGAGTTTTTCATCACCCTCAGACGGTGCGGTAACAGCCTTGCCCGAAAATCTTTCTTCACAGGCATTCTTTCTGTCGCATGAATCACTTTCAAACGGAATTTTACCGCCGTTGCACATTGCATACATAATTATACCGACAGAATAAATATCGGTTGTATAGTCACCATGTTCCTGTCTGAACACTTCGGGTGCAATATAAGACTTGTCGTCAATCTTGCCCTCAAAATCTGTAAATCCGCCGATTTTATACTTTCCGTCTGCTGTTACAAAAATATTCTTTGGCGAAATATTACCGTGAAAAATATTCTTTGCTTCCAAAGTTTCAAGCATTTCACTCATCTGAATACCAAAATCAACAACTTCATCCTCAGCAAAAGTTTTGGTTTTCATAAGCTCTTCAAGACTTGTGAGTTCTTCTGTAAATATGTACAAATCACAGGTTTTTTTGTTCTGATTATCCTGAACATAAACATCCAGATAGTTTGAAACACCGTCAAGCTCCTTAACCGATTCAATAAAATCAGCCTCTTCGGTGAAATACTCGGCATGTTCATCGGTATAATTGCTTTTGCCGACAAATGCGTGTCTGAGAATCGCATTTTGAGCAGTATTTTTATCAATCTTTCTTGATACCTTGTAAACTTCACAGCCGTTGTCTTCCCCAACAAATGAAGTAACCTTCCAATCCCTTAAATCTGCCGGCAATTTAATCGTTTTTGCCATACTAACACTCCTTAAATATTTCCTTATTTTTCATATTATATCTAAATCAAGGTCATTAACCCTCACTATCTCATTCTCCGGATTATTGTACCATATTACGAGCTGTTTTACCATAGATATTTCAATTTTTTAAAAAATAATTCTAATTTGTAATTAAATCTGACATAAAAACGGCAGTCCGCCTAAACGAACTGCCGAAAACATAATTTCAGTAAAATATCTTACTCGATCTTATCTGATTTTTATTTTTTCCTTTTTGTTGACTCCGATAATTCCGCCTATTCCTCCTCCCAAAACAGATGACATCAGTTTTAGCAGGGTTAATATCGTTATAGGCTCACCGTTAAAAATCAATGCAATAGAGGTTATGACAAGAAAAATAAAAAATCCTGTCAGCGAACCCACCGCAAGACCTGCACTTCCTGTAATTCTTGATGATATTATTCCCGACATCAGCGTTGCAACACCGACCATGCCGACCGTGCAGTAATCAAGTATATCGACAGAAATTACTCCCGATGACATCATCACGGCTGCAAGCAAACACATCAAAACTACCAGTATGAGTATTCCGCATACTGATGAAAACAAAACAGCCTTTGCAAGTAGTTTTTTATCAGACATAAAACAACCCCCGAATATATTCTGTTACAAATATATTCGGGGGAAAGAACATTCATTCAAAAAGTTATTCTTTTGTAGCTTTAGTTTCGTCAGAATCTTTCTTCTTGCCAAAACCGAAGAAGCCTTTCTTTTCAGGCTGACCTGCCTGCTGTGACTGTTCCTTAACTGTGTCAACAGTAGAAATACACCACTTTTTAAACTTCATCTTAACTCTGTCGGAGCCTGTTTCAATGATGATAGCGTCCTCGTCGTCCTTAATGGCAACTACTCTGCCCATAATTCCGCCGATTGTTGTAATTTCATCACCGATCTCAAGAGAGTTACGAAGCTGAGCTTCTTCTTTTTTCTTCTTTGAGTTAGGTCTGATGAGGAAGAAATAGAGAGCCGCAAAAATAGCAACATAGAAGAGAATCATAAAAATCATACTTGATGACTGATTTCCGCCGCTTGCACTTCCTTCTGCAACTACAGGTAAAAAGTTTGTCATTTTCGTCATTCCTTTCATACAATGTATTGATTATATCAGTTTTAATCACATCTTGCAAGTATTTTTTCTGTTTTGAAAAAATATTAGATACGCACGCCTAAAATGTTGCGATATTTCTCGTAAAATTCCATATATGTGCCGTTATCAAGCTGAGTTCTGATAACTTCCATAAGATTATTGTAAAAATAGAGGTTGTGCAAAACAGCAAGTCGCATTCCGAGCATCTCACCGCTCTTGAGAAGATGTCTTATGTATGCCCTTGAAAAGTTTCGGCAAACAGGGCAGTCACAATGCTCGTCAATCGGAGATTCATCTGTTTCATATTTTGCATTATTGATGTTACGCACTCCGTCCCAAGTGAAGAGCTGACCGTGTCTTGCGTTTCTGCTCGGCATAACACAGTCAAAAAGATCAACGCCTCTTGCAACGCTTTCAAGAATATTCACGGGAGTTCCGACTCCCATAAGATATCTGATTTTATCTTTCGGAGCAAACGGCTCAACCTCTTCAATGATATGGTACATCGTTTCTGCAGGCTCACCCACGGCAAGACCTCCGATTGCATAGCCGTCAAGATTAAGCTCTGCAATTTCTTTCATATGATTGACGCGCAAATCGTCATAGATACCGCCCTGATTTATGCCGAACAGCATCTGGTTTTTATTTATGGTATCATCAAGACTGTTGAGCCTTTTCATCTCTGTAACGCATCTTTTAAGCCATCTTGTGGTTCTTTCAACGCTGTTTTTTGTATATTCATATGGAGAAGGGTTTTCAACGCATTCGTCAAATGCCATCGCAATTGTAGATGCAAGATTTGACTGGATTCTCATACTCTCCTCAGGTCCCATAAAAATTTTGCGGCCGTCAATGTGAGAATTGAAGTAAACGCCTTCTTCTTTAATATTTCTCAACTTTGCAAGAGAGAACACCTGAAATCCGCCGCTGTCGGTAAGGATAGGACCGTTCCACCTTGTAAATTTGTGAAGTCCGCCCATTTGCTTAACCTTTTCATCACCCGGACGAAGATGCAGATGATAGGTGTTGCAAAGCTGAACCTGACATTTTATATTCTTTAAATCAAGCGCAGAAACAGCACCCTTGATTGCACCGCATGTTGCAACATTCATAAAGGCAGGAGTCTGAACCGTACCGTGAACCGTAACGAATTCGCCCCGTCTTGCGCTGCCTTCCTTTTTAATTACCTTAAACATAAATCCGTAAAATCCTCCTATGATATGAACATAGCATCACCGAAAGAGAAGAATCTGTACTTTTCCTTTACAGCTTCTTTGTATGCATTCATAATAAAATCATATCCCGCAAAAGCGGATACAAGCATAATGAGTGTACTTTCGGGAAGATGAAAGTTAGTAATAAGTCCGTCCAGCACCTTAAATTCAAATCCGGGATAAATAAAAATATCCGTAAATCCCTCACAGGGTTTGATTTCTCCGTACATTGCCGCAACACTTTCAAGCGTTCTGCAGGATGTTGTGCCGACTGCAATAACCCGTCCGCCGTTTTTCTTAGTTTCATTTATGAGCTTTGCGGTTTCTTCGGGAACTTCGTAATGCTCGCTGTGCATTTTATGCTTTGTAACATCGTCAACCTTAACCGGTCTGAATGTACCGAGTCCCACATGAAGTGTAACATACGCAATCTTTACACCTTTAGCCTTGATTCTGTCCATAAGCTCGGTTGTAAAGTGAAGTCCTGCCGTCGGAGCTGCCGCAGAACCGAGTTCATGGCTGTAAACCGTCTGATAGCGTTCTTTATCCTTAAGCTCGGCTGTAATATAGGGTGGAAGAGGCATTTGACCGATTTTGTCAAGAGTAGTAAAAAAATTCTCTTCACAGTCAAAATCGACTATTCTGTTGCCGTCATCCTTAACATCAACAACTGTTGCACGCAAAATGCCGTTACCGAATGAAAATTTTGTGCCGACTTTTGCTTTTTTACCCGGCTTGCAAAGTGTTTCCCAACGGTTGTTCGCAACCTGCTTCAAAAGCAGAAATTCAACTTTTGCACCTGTTTCGTCTTTGATACCGTAAATTCTTGCAGGCAAAACTCTTGAATCGTTGGCAACAAGAAGGTCACCCTCGTTAAGATAATCAATAATGTCATAAAAATGTTTATGCTCCAGAGTTTGTTTTTCTCTGTCAAGCACAAGCAGTCTTGAACTGTCCCTCGGTTCAAGCGGAGTCTGTGCGATAAGCTCTTTCGGCAAATCGTAATAAAAATCACTTGTTTTCATTTTATTTCCTTTCAAGAACTAAAATTGCTTTTTAAAAGCTGTTCTGTCAAAAATCTTTGTAAAACACAAGTATTTGTCCTGTAAAATTCTCAAAATAATTGACATTACCCTTTTAAAATGATATATTATCTTATTATGAGCAGTTTGCATAATCGACAAACAGTCGTGTTTTCAGACATCTCTTCATATAATATAATATTTGTTTGAATAAGGCAACCGCTTTTTTAAAATTTGTTTAATTCGGAGGAATTATTATGAAAAAGTATAAAGTCGGTATTATCGGCGCTACCGGTATGGTAGGTCAGCGTTTTACACTTCTTCTTGAGAATCACCCGTGGTTTGAGGTTACTGTTCTTGCCGCAAGTAAGAGAAGCGCAGGCAAAACATACGGTGAAACAGTTGAAGGCAGATGGCATATGACTGCTCCTCTTCCTGAGAAGTACAAGGATATGGTTATCGTTGACGCTGAAAATGTTGAAGAGGTTGCATCACAGGTTGATTTCTGTTTCTGCGCAGTTAATATGAAGAAGGATGAAATCCGTGATCTCGAAGACAGATATGCAAAGGCTGAATGTCCTATCGTATCAAACAACAGTGCTCATCGTTTTACAGATGATGTTCCTATGGTTATTCCTGAAATTAACGCTGATCACATTAAGATTATTGACGCTCAGAGAAAGCGTCTCGGCACAAAAAGAGGCTTTGTTGCAGTTAAGTCCAATTGCTCACTTCAGAGCTATGTTCCTGCAATTCATCCTTTAAAGGCACTCGGCGTTGACAAGGTTCTTGCTTGCACATATCAGGCAATTTCAGGCGCAGGCAAAACATTCAAGACATGGCCTGAAATGGTAGATAATGTTATTCCTTACATCGGCGGTGAGGAAGAGAAGTCAGAGCAGGAGCCGCTTAAAATCTGGGGTAAGATTGAAGGCGACAAGATTGTTAAAACCGATGATATTTCAATCACATCACAGTGCATCCGTGTTCCCGTATCAGACGGTCACACAGCAGCTGTATTTATGTCATTTAAGGACGGCGTAAAGAAACCTACTGTCGAAGAAATTATTGACATTTGGTCAAACTACAGCGGCAGAGCTCAGGAACTCGATCTTCCGAGTGCGCCAAAGCATTTTCTCCACTACTTCACAGAACCCGACCGTCCGCAGATTAAATCTGAAAGAAATCTTGAAAACGGTATGGCAGTATCGGTTGGCAGATTAAGACCCGATACTCAATATGATTACAAGTTCGTTTGTATGTCACACAACACATTAAGAGGCGCAGCAGGCGGTGCAGTTCTTCTTGCAGAGCTCCTTTGTGCTGAGGGCTACATGGACTGATTACTTACGGAGGTAAATTATGTCTAACCACATTTTTACAGGCTCAGGTGTTGCACTTATCACTCCTATGAAGTCTGACGGAAGCGTAAACTACGATGTTCTCGGCGATCTCGTAGAATTTCATGTTCAAAACGGTACCGACGCAATTATTGTATGCGGTACAACAGGTGAGGCGGCAACTCTTTCGGAAAAAGAGCATTGCGAAACAATTTCTTTCGTTGCAGAAAAGACAAACGGCAGAATTCCTGTTATTGCAGGTACAGGCAGTAACGATACCTCAACAGCCGTTATGCTCTCAAAATCTGCCGCAAGCACAGGCGTTGACGCACTTCTCTGCGTAACTCCTTACTACAATAAAACATCTCAGCAGGGTCTTGTAAGACACTTCAATGTTGTTGCAGATTCGGTTGATATTCCGATTATTCTTTACAATGTTCCTTCAAGAACCGGCTGTAACATCAAGCCAAAGACTTATCAGGAGCTTTGCAAGCATCCTAACATCGTTGCCGCAAAAGAGGCAAGCGGCGACATCTCTCAGGTTGCTCTCATCCGTTCACTTTGCGGTGACAATCTTGACATCTACTCAGGTAACGATGACCAGACTGTTCCTTTCATGTCACTCGGTGCTCTCGGTGTTATCTCTGTATTTGCAAACATCTGCCCCAAGGAAATGCATGACATCTGTCAGCTTTGTCTTGACAATGACTTTGCAGAGGCACAGAAGCTTAACTTCCACTATCTTGAGCTTATGCATATACTCTTCAGCGATGTTAACCCGATTCCCGTAAAGACTGCCATGAACCTCTTCGGCTATGAAGCAGGCGAATGCAGACTTCCGCTCGTACCCATGAGCGTTCAGGGTTACCATGACCTCAAGGATTGCATGGAGAAGTATGACCTTTTAAGCAAGAAGGTTAAATAATCAACCTTTGATTCGTTTAAAATTCAAGAAGTTTAAAGGGGAATAAAAATGGTAAATATAGCAATAGTCGGTTGTAACGGTAAAATGGGCTGCTTTGTGGCACAGGCTGTTCAGAGCCGTGAGGATTGCAATGTTTTGTTCGGTGTTGACGCATTCGGTGAAAGTAATTATGATTTTGATGTTTTCAAGACTTTTGACGAGGCAACCGAAACACCTGATGTAATCATTGATTTTTCAAATCCTGCAGCTCTTGACGGTATGCTTTCGTATGCAGTTGATAACAAAGTACCTTGTGTTATCTGCACAACAGGCTTTTCTAAAGATCAGATTGCAAAAATCGAAGATGCGGCAAAGACAATTCCTGTTTTCTATTCAGGTAATATGTCACTCGGCATCAATCTTCTTATTGAGCTTTCAAAAGAGGCTGCAAAAATCCTCGGAAACCAGTTCGATATTGAAATCGTTGAAAAGCATCATAATCTTAAGCTTGACGCTCCGAGCGGAACAGCTCTTATGATTGCAGACGGAATTTCGGAACAGCTTGACGAAGATCCTCAGTATGTCTATGACAGACACAGCTACCGCAGAAAGCGTTCAAAGAACGAAATCGGTATTCATTCCGTAAGAGGCGGCACAATTGTAGGCGAACACGAAGTTATCTTTGCAGGTCATGATGAGGTTGTAACAATCTCCCATCAGGCTCAATCAAAAGAAGTTTTCGCTATCGGTGCTGTTAATGCGGCAGTATTTCTTAAAGATCAGAAACCGGGTATGTACAACATGGGCAACCTTCTTTCTGAAAAAATGAACTGAAAAAATCACCTTTAAGCACGGCATAAAAGCCGTGCTTTCTTTTATGTCCAAACTTTGACTACTTTCATAATATGTAGTGTGATATATTGTTTTGAGATGTCACAAAGATTTAACAAAGGGTGGAAGTTATGGAAAATAATTTAATAATATTCGGCTCGGTAACTCTTGCCATGAAGAGCCGTAACCTACTTTTAAAAAACAATATAAAATCAGGGCTTGTAAGAACTCCTATACACCTCAATCGAAAATCATGCGGCTACAGCCTTTATGTCCCGGGAAATTTTGAAAGGGCATTGGAAATTATCAGGAGTAACGGTATTGCTGTCAAAGGAACAGCCGCTGTTGATACCTTATGATATATTTTGACAACGGTGCAACTACCTTTCCGAAACCCTTATCTGTAAGAAAAGCGATTAACGAAGCTATGTCCGACTACGGAGCAAATCCGGGAAGAAGCGGTCACAAAATGTCGGTAAAATCATCTGAAATAATGTATTCCTGCCGAGATAATGCCACAAAACTTTTTGGCTCGGAAAATCCCGAAAATATAATATTCACGCTTAACTGCACAACGGCTTTGAACACAGTTATTAAAGGCATATTAAAACAGGGCGATCATGCCGTAATCTCATCACTTGAGCACAATGCTGTCGTCAGACCGCTTGAAACACTCAAGAAAAATAAGATTGAATACTCTGTTGCCGAATGTGTCCCTTATGATGATGAGCAAACAATCGAGAATTTCAGAAAACAATTCAAATCTAACACAAAACTTGTAATCTGTACCCATGCTTCAAATGTATTCGGCATCAAACTTCCGATAGAAAGAATAGGTGCTCTTTGCAGATTAAACGGCATCCTTTTTTGTGTAGATGCCGCACAAAGTGCAGGAACAGCAGATATCAACCTTTCTGACAGTTGCATTGATTTTCTCTGCACCGCAGGTCACAAAGGACTCTATGGACCGATGGGAACAGGCTTGCTTATTATAAACAACGAAACATCTCCGGACAGTCTTATTCAGGGAGGAACGGGAAGTGATTCCGCAAACCTCAATCAGCCTGAAATTCTTCCCGATAAGTACGAAAGCGGAACGCCGAATCTTCCTGGAATAGCAGGGCTTAATGCAGGAATAAAGTTTGTTCTGAACAAAAAAACAGACAGAATATATAATTCCGAGTTAGCTCTTGCACAAATGCTCTACAAAAGGCTTGAAAAAACGGAAAATGTAATATTATACACCAAAATGCCTGAGAAAAATCACAGCGTTCCTGTAATTTCCTTTAATATCAAAAATACCGAAAGCGAAACGGTTGCAAAAATTCTTAATGACAGCTACAACATTGCCGTAAGAGCAGGACTCCATTGTGCGCCCCTTGCACACAAAAGCTTCGGCACTCAGGATACAGGAACCGTAAGAGCTGTCATATCGGCATTTACAACAAAAAATGATGTTGTATATTTTGCAAATGCCGTAAGTCGTATTTCTAAGAACAACAAACAGAAAAAAACAATTTAAAAAGGTTGCAATTAATAACAAAAGTATGTTAGAATAATAACAAGGAATTTAAAAATAAAGGAAGGGGAAAGCAGATTGGAAATATTTAACAGCATTCTTTCCATTATCAAGACTATACAGCTAAGAGATATTGTCGATATTCTTGCAATTGCACTGTTGATTTTCGGACTGTTCAAGCTTATTCAGGAAACAAGAGCAGTTCAGCTTCTCAAAGGTGTAATTATGCTCCTGATAGTGTATTTTCTTTCGTCTCTGTTTGGTCTTGTTATGCTTTCATCCCTGTTGCGAACATTTTTCGAGGCAGCAGTTGTTGTTATTGCTATCATCTTTCAGCCGGAAATCAGAAAGGCTCTTGAACAGATGGGACGCAACAACACCTATAAAAAATATATAAAAATATTTACTAAGCACCACAAAGGTGATGAATGGAAGAAGGCTGTAGAAAAGTCAATCGTAGATGCGGCTGACACAGCAGTTCTTTTCTCTCGTTCAAAAACAGGTGCTTTGCTTGTGTTTGAAAGAGAAACCATGCTTTCCGATATAGCCGCTACAGGCACAATTATTGATGCCGAAACATCAGTAGCTCTGTTCGGCAATATATTTTTTAACAAAGCACCATTGCATGACGGTGCAAGCATTATCCGTGACGGAAAACTTTTTGCAGCAGGATGTATTTTACCGCTCACATCAAACCGTAATGTAGATATCAATCTTGGTACACGACACAGAGCAGGACTCGGTATCAGTGAACAAAGTGATGCTGTTGTCCTTATAGTAAGTGAAGAAACAGGTGTAATTTCTCTTGCGGTAAACGGTATTTTGCTCCGTGAGTTTACAAGAGAAGAACTAATCAAAAAGCTTGAACAGTTTCTCATCTATGATCGTGGCTATGACGATGATGAACCGCCGAAAAAGTTTTTTCAGAAGAACCCGAAAAGTTCAAAAAGAGAGAAGGCTGAAAAATGAAAAAGAAAAAACTCTCTCTCAACAAACTGTTTCAGAATAACAAATTTCTGATTATACTCTCCCTTGTAATCTCAACAATAACATGGGTTTATATGAGTATGGGTACAACAAATGATACAACCGTAACAATAAGCAATATTCCCATTCAGATTGAATTGCCTGACCAGCTTGATAACAACGGGTTGCAGGTATTCCGTGATACGAAGCAGACTGCCACGGTAACCGTAACAGGCAGCAGAGCCGTTCTCGGTTCTATCGGAACGAAGGATATTACTGTCACGGGTGCTACAAACGGAATTGACTCAGCAGGAACTTATCAGCTTTCGCTTTCAGCCGTAAAAGCCAACCCGAGTGCCAACTTTCAGATTATCTCAACCGTTACGCCTTCAAATGTCAATGTAATTGTTGATTATCAGCGTGAAACAAGTTTTCCGATTCAGGAAAATGTTGTTTACAAGGTTGCCGACGGATACTATGCGTCAACTTCTCTTGCATCAAAGAATATCACAATCTCAGGACCTCAAACAGAGATTGCCAAAATTGCAAAGGTTTCGGCATCAGCCGAGCTTGACAGTACACTAAATGCGCCGACCTCAACGACCGCAAATATTGTGCTTTATGATAAAACAGGAAATAAAATCTCCACCGAGCTTCTTACAATGGAGTTTACGGATGTTGAAGCTACAATTTCCGTTCTCCCCGAAAAGACGGTAAATGTAATTCCTGAGTTTATTAACAAACCCAAAGGCCTTGATTTAAACGATGATATGCTTACGGTTGAACCTTCAAAGATTCTGCTTGCAGGTCCAAAAGAAGTGCTTGACAAGACTGACAGCGTAAAGCTTGAGTCAATCGATTTTGCAACACTTTCAAACAAGCGTTATGAGTACGATACGCAGGGAATAAATATCCCGAGTGACTGCAAAAATATCAGTAACTCAACCTCCGCAAAGCTTGTACTTGACCTCAGCGGTCTGTCCAAGAAAACCTTTACTGTTGATTCATTCAAAGTAAGCGGTCTTTCTTCAAAATATAAAGCCGATGTAACACAAACAAGTATGAATGTTACCGTAATCGGCAGTGAAGAGGAACTTAAAAGCCTTAAAAGCTCAGATATTGAAGGCGTAATTGACACCTCAGATCAGAGCGGAACAGTAGGCTCGGTTCAGATGCCTGTTACTTTCAAACTCAGCGGTACTGACACCTGTTGGGTAAGCGGAAGCTACAAGGCAAATATCACAATCAGCGAAAAATAACCCATAAAAACCGCAGACATTTTGATGTCTGCGGTTTAGTTTATTTGTATTTAATTACATTCTGATTCGATTTGAACTGCCTCGCCTTACAAAAGCTTTGTTCATATCGTCAGTATTGTGATATCTCACACTCTGTACAAGACCAAGACTAATGAGCGTACTCAAAGCCGAAGTACCTCCCGAACTGAACAAGGGAAGGGTTATTCCGACTACGGGAAGGAATCCAAGCACCATTCCTATATTTACAATTGTTTGCGACGCTATCATTGAAAACACACCGTAGCAGATATACTTGCCTTCAAATTCACTTGAATTTTTTGCATTCAAAATCACTTTTAATATAATAAAAAACAAAATCAGCAAAAGCGCCATGCATCCGACAAATCCGAGTTCCTCTCCTGCAACGGTAAAAATAAAATCGTTTTCCTGTTCGGGGACGATTGAATGTTCAACACGCTGTCCGTTAAAAAGTCCGCTTCCGAAAGCTTCGCCGCTTGCAATTGAAACCTTACCCTGATACTGTTGCCAACCGTAATTTGTCAGTGCATTCCCGTCAAGGTCAAACAAGGCAAGAACCCTGTTACGATGTTCTTCATTCATAAACACATTCCATATAATCGGAATTGCACACACAAGCAATCCTCCGAAAATGACAAAATATCTCAGTTGAACACCTGCCGCAAATGTCATAACCAAAAACATAAGCGCAAATATAAGAACTGTACCGTCATCACCCTGAATATGAATAATTGCCATTGGTATCATTGCATGAAGTGCAAGGAAAAGTACTCCCGAAAACTTTTCAATCATTTTCTTTTCTCTCAGCCACGACAAATGCTTTGAAAAAGTTATGATAAAACAGATTTTTATAAACTCAGACGGCTGAATTGAAAATCCGCCCGGAAGATTAATCCATGCCGTATCATCTGTTCCGCTAACCTGAACTCCGAACACAAACACAAGTCCGGCAAGAACAATTCCCACTATTGCGGCAATGTACCATTTTCGTATAAGAAATCTGTAATCGGCAATTGATATAAACACCGATGCCGCAAGACCGACAGACACAGCAATAATCTGAGTTCTTAGATAACTGTATTCGCCCGACCGTTGCATACTCGCAATCAAAAGAAAACTGTAAGCAACAGCGGTCAAAGTCAACAGCCACAAAACTGCGTCACACTGTCTGAAATATTCATAAATATTTGTAATAACTTTTTTCACCCAAAACAACCTTTGAAATTAATTTTACCCTATAATTATATTAAATTACGCTCTCAATATCAAGTATAATTTCAATACAGAATAATACAAGTTTCGCATTTTGTTATAATAATAAAAACATGAATTTGATTCGGAGGTATATTATGTTATCTGATATCGAAATTGCTCAGAGTGCAGAATTAAAGCCTATTGCAGAAATTGCAAATCAGCTTGGGATTTCTGCTGATGAGCTTGAGTTTTACGGAAAGTACAAAGCAAAACTTTCTGATGAACTTGCAGACCGTGTAAAGGACAATCCTGACGGAAAGCTCATCCTCGTAACAGCAATCAACCCAACACCGGCAGGCGAGGGCAAAACCACCACTTCTGCAGGTCTTGGTCAGGCAATGGCTAAAATCGGTAAAAATGCAATCATCGCACTCCGTGAACCGTCGCTCGGTCCTGTATTCGGAATTAAAGGCGGTGCCGCAGGCGGCGGTTACGCACAGGTTCTTCCGATGGAGGACATTAACCTTCATTTCACAGGTGATATGCACGCAATTACAGCAGCCAACAACCTTTGTTGCGCAATGCTTGACAACCACATTCAGCAGGGCAACACACTCGGCATTGATCCGAGAAGAATTCTCTTCAAGCGTTGTCTTGATATGAATGACCGTGCATTAAGAAATATCACAATCGGTCTTGGCGGTAAGGTAAACGGTGTTCCGAGGGAAGATCACTTCATCATTACAGTTGCATCGGAAGTTATGGCAATTCTCTGTCTTGCAAATGATATCTCCGACCTCAAAGAAAGGCTCGGCAACATTCTTGTTGCATACACATACAGCGGTGAACCCGTTTATGCCAAAGATTTGAAAGCAGAGGGAGCAATGACTGCACTTCTCAAGGATGCAATCAAACCTAACCTTGTTCAGACGCTTGAGGGTACTCCTGCAATTATGCACGGCGGACCTTTTGCAAATATCGCTCACGGCTGTAACAGCATAAGAGCAACAAAGCTTGCATTAAAGCTTGCCGATTACTGCATTACAGAAGCTGGTTTCGGCTCGGATCTCGGTGCTGAGAAGTTTCTTGACATCAAGTGCAGATATGCCGGCATTGCTCCGTCGGCAATTGTAATCGTGGCAACATGCCGTGCATTAAAATACAACGGCGGCGTTCCAAAGTCAGAGGTTTCAAATGAAAACATTGAGGCTCTCAAAAAAGGCATTGTAAACCTCGGTGTTCACATTGACAATATGAGAAAGTACAATGTTCCCGTAGTTGTAGCAATTAATCAGTTCGGTACAGATACAGATGAAGAACTCAAATACATTGAAGAATATTGCATTTCAAAGGGTGCAGACTTTGCCCTTTCAAATGTATTCGGAAAAGGCGGAGAAGGCGGCGTAGAGCTTGCAAATAAGGTAGTAGAGGCTTGTGAAAAGCCGTCTGCATTTAAACCGCTCTATTCACTCGACCTCACACTCAAGGAAAAAGTTGAAAAGATTGCAAAGGAAATCTACGGTGCGTCAAAGGTAAACTACACAACAGCCGCAGAAAAAGCAATCAAGGAAGTTGCGGCACTCGGCGGAGACAAACTTCCAATATGTGTGGCAAAAACACAGTATTCGCTTTCAGATGATCCTACAAAGCTCGGTGCTCCAAAGGATTTTGAAATCACAGTAAGAGATGTAACAATTTCAAACGGTGCAGGTTTTGCAGTAATTTATACAGGCAATATTATGACAATGCCGGGACTCCCGAAAGTTCCTGCCGCAGAAAAAATTAATATTGATGAAAACGGCAAAATCAGCGGACTTTTCTGATATGGTTAAATTGATTTCTCACAACGCCGATGAAACTGAGCAGATCGGCGAAAAAATTGCAAAAAAGCTCTACGGCACAGAGGTAATAGCCCTTTTCGGCGGACTCGGTATGGGCAAAACCGCCTTTACAAGAGGACTGGCAAGAGCCCTCGGTGTTGATGACGGTGTGTCAAGCCCTACTTTCGCCCTTGTAAACGAATACAACGGAAAGTACAATATCTATCATTTTGATATGTACAGGGTTAATTCATGGGATGATTTGTACTCAACGGGATTTTTTGACTACATTGACAACGGCATTCTCGTAATTGAGTGGAGTGAAAATATAGAAGGCGCACTTCCCGAAAATGCAATCAGAATAACGATTGAAAAAGGGGAGAGCGATGACGAAAGAATCTTTGAAATTGAAGGTGTTGAAATTTGAAAATTCTGTCTGTTGACACATCTGCAACAGCCGCATCTGTTGCACTTTCAGAAGAGGGCAAGCTGATCGGTGAAACTTTCATAAACACAAGTCTTACCCACAGCCAGACGCTCATCCCTATGGTTGAACAGCTTTTGAACAATACAAAAACGGAAATATCAGATATTGATGCAATTGCAGTCAACGCAGGTCCGGGTTCATTCACGGGAGTAAGAATCGGCGTTGCGGCAGTAAAAGGTCTTGCTTTTGCAAATAATATACCGTGTGTTTCGGTTTCAACACTTGAGAGTATGGCTTATAATTTCCTTTCAACCGACTGTATTGTATGTGCCGTAATGGACGCACGCTGTTCACAGGTATACAATGCACTGTTTGAAATTAAAAACGGAGTTGTTACCCGACTTTGTGATGACAGAGCATTATCGCTTGATGACTTAAAAAACGAACTGCTGTCTGTTGACGGAAGAATCATCATAGCAGGTGACGGTACCGATATTACCTGTAAATACATCGGTAATGAAATTAAAAATGCAGAGTCTGCTCCCGTAAATCTTAAATATCAGAGAGCGTCTTCAACTGCACTTGTTGCATTTGAAATGATTAATAACGGACAAACCGTTTCGGCACAAGAGCTTATGCCAGTATATCTCCGCTTGCCTCAGGCACAGCGTGAGCTTAATAAAAAACTTGGAGGTAGAACAAAATGATAGCACTCGGATGCGACCACGGCGGATATAACCTTATCTGCGCAATCAAAAAATATCTGGATGAAAAAGGACTTGAATACAAAGAGTACGGCACTTTCAGCGAAGAAAGCGTTGATTATCCGGTTTATGCCTACAAGGTAGCAACCGCAATCACCTCGGGCGAATGCTCAACAGGCATTCTCTGTTGCGGTACAGGCATTGGTATCTCAATTGCCGCAAACAAGGTAAAGGGTATCAGAGCTGCAGTTGTTTCAAATGAATTTTGTGCTGAAATGACTCGCAGACACAATAACGCAAATATCCTTTGTATGGGCGGCAGAGTTACGAGCGAAGAAGATGCTGTTAAATTTGCCGATATCTTCCTTAACACACCTTATGAAGGCGGCAGACACGAAAACCGTGTGTCAATGATTACAGACATTGAAAACGGTACTTTTAAAGCATAAATTAATTAAAAATAAGATTAAAACGCTCTTTTTATTAAGGGCGTTTTTCTTTTTGAAACTTAGATTTCTTGTTTGTAATATTTTGTAATTGTTATTTCTGATACAGAACCATTTTATAAATATTAATTCTATTCAGGAAATTAAGAGAAATTATTCTTTCTCAGTCGGAATTATGTGTTGTGCTAATTGTATAATATTATTGAATTTATCCCTTGTTATAAGTGCAATACAACTACTATATTTCAATTTGTAACCAAATTTACGAAAAAATTTCAATTTTTTAAATTTATTTACAAAAACCCCTTGTTTTTTTTCCTTTTTAGTATTATAATAACATCACAATGTTTTTAAAGAATTTTAAAAAAGAATTAAAACGATTTGGGAGAGAGTAAAAATGAGATTAAGAAAACAGGAACTTGGAGACAGAAACCTCGTAGGAAGCAGGGTTGAGGCTGTAAGAAAGCAGAAAGGTATGAAGCAAAAGGAGCTTCTTGCCCAATTACAGGTTAACGGCGTCGATATGAATGCATCAGGACTTTCAAAGCTTGAAGGTCAGATTCGTTTCGTAACAGATGTTGAGCTTGTTGCACTTGCCGATATTCTTGAAGTGTCTGTTGACTACCTTCTCGGAAGAGAAAACTGATTTTTAACCGAATCTTTAAATTGCACCGTAGATTTTTTCTGCGGTGCTTTTATTAGCAGATAAAACCGTTGATGTAAAAAGAATAACCGCAACAGTAATAGGGGAGATGAATGTGATTGACCTCAACAACATTGAAAAATACAGAGAAAACAATCGAATAGAGGCCAAAAAGGCAACAGGCGGATTACCTAAAAGCTTGTGGGAAACATATTCATCCTTTGCAAATACACTCGGAGGAATTATACTTTTAGGTGTAGAAGAATACAGGGACAAATCACTTCATCCCGTAAATCTTCCCGATCCGGATGAACTTATTGAGGAATTTTGGGAGATAGCAAACGATATTCAAAAAGTAAGCACAAACATTCTTTCATATGATGATGTTTATGTGCAAAAAATTGAAGAAAAGCATATTATCGTTATTACAGTGCCAAAAGCAAAAAGATTTGACCGTCCTGTGTATCTTGACGGCAGCATTCATAATTCATACAGAAGAAACGGAGAGGGTGACTACCGCTGTACACTCGACCAAATTAACGCTATGGTGCGTGATTCTGAGATTAAAACACAGGATATGAATATCATCGAATGCATGACTGCTTCCGTATTTAATACCGATTCACTCCATAGCTACCGAATAAAAATGTCAAATGTTAAGCCAAATAATCGGCTTCAAAATTTGTCGGATAAAGATTTCTTGCAGGCAATAGGAGCAATCGGAGTAGGAGAAGACCTTTTGTTTCACCCTACAGCCGCAGGACTTCTTATGTTCGGTAAGTCAGAGTTCATCAAAAAAGAATACCCGTCCTATTGTCTTGAATATAAGGAAACAACACAAGATGATAAACACACAATTATTTCATCAGATTTAAATTCTGACTGTGAAAACCTTTATGATTTCTTTATAAAGGTCTTTGAAAAAATTTCATACGATATAAAACTGACAGCAAACACAAAATCAGACATTACACCGATTACAACTGCCTTACAGGAAGCTCTTGCAAACTGCCTTATAAATGCCGACTATTATGGTTCAAACGGTGTTGTTGTTATGAAAGATGATGAAAGCATTACAATATCCAATCCAGGCGGATTTAGAGTTGAACTCGACGCCGCAAGAGCGGGCGGTATATCCGACCCCAGAAACACGGCAATTATGCGTATGTTTAATTTGATAGGAATCGGCAGTAACGACGGATTCGGTATTTCTAATATTTTCTCCGTTTGGAAAAGTCACGAACTTGTTCTGCCGGTCATTGAAGAAAGTTTCAACCCCGAAAGCATCACCCTAAAGCTTTCGTTTGTTCCCGAAAGCAAATCAACTAAAACTCAAATTTCACAAAACCGTCCTGATATTGAAACAGACAGACAGGATGCCGTAATTTCATACATTACTGACAACATTACGGTAACTTCAAAAGAAATTTCCGAACTTCTCGGAATAAGTCATAAAAAATCGAAGCAACTTCTTCACCGACTTATGGCAAAGGATTTTGTTATAATCAAAAACGGAAAATACACCCTAAAAGCATAGAAGGAACTTAATCAAATTTCGGAACATCAATCCGCATAAGCGTAGCTTATAATTGCTAGGTTGCTTATTTTTGAGAAAACAGTCTGCAGTAAATAAATGCCAAAAATAAATTTGCCTATATCTGCCTTTCATGTGCCGCAACAGGGCTGTTCATGACTCTGCTGTTACAAAGTTTTGCAAGACGATTCCGCAAGTGCAGTTGTGCCGATTGTTAATTTGAGTATGGTTTTTTCAATAATCTTTTCGTACTGATTTTCAAAAAAATGTCCGCAAAATCAAGCATAAGTATTCATATAATAATCGCAGACACTTATTTATGCTTTTACGGATTAAATTTAAAATTTACAAATTTGTGTAATTTTGCTTGACAATCGCACAAAAAACAAGTACAATAAACAAGGTTAATCACCAATATTCGGAGACGTATCGAAGTGGTCATAACGGACATGACTCGAAATCATGATGCCCCCTGAGGGACGAGGGTTCGAATCCCTCCGTCTCCGCCATAAAAAACACCGTAGTTCTGTTAGAACTACGGTGTTTTTTTGCTCAATATCAATAGTCGGGGGGGTAATCCGAAAAATTCAAGTATATGATATTTACAAGTGGCTAATTATTTTCGTGTCCTGTATTTATTGATAAGTATAATCTAAAAATCCTGTTATGATTGCAGTCCCATTTCTTTTTGATATTCATTGCATTCTAACTTGGTAATATTCTGATTTGTAATAAATCCTAAACACGGTGGAAAGTTCTCTGAAGCCTTAACGGCAGATTTGCTTCTATAAAACAGAATTTCCTGTCTGCGTGAATAACACATTTATCACAAGCTTTTTCTTTGTAACAACAAGTTAATTTATGCATAAAATATCATTGAATAAAATAACGGTTGGTGAAAAAAGGTGGCATTGAGTACAAGAGAATTGCTTGCAAGGCTTTTAAAATGTGAGGCAGGTGGGGAAGGTGAAAACGGAATGCGTGCCGTTGCGTCGGTAATTGTAAACCGAACCCGTGTTCCAAACGGGGAATTTGCAAGAGTCAGCAAGGGCGGAGATTTCCGTGCCATAATGGAACAACCAAATCAATTTACCTGTCTTAAAACAACTGTCGGAGGACAATATAATCCTCAGAATGTTTACAATATACGCCCTGACGAAATTCACTATAACATTGCCGATTGGGCATTGGCGGGCAATACCGATTCATCTGTCGGAAATTCAATTTTCTATTTTAATCCATTTTCAGATACCTGCCCAACATTTTTTCCGTCAAACAACGGAGTAATTTACAACAGGGTAGGGGATCATTGCTTTTATTCGCCTACCGAGGCTTATTCCAAAACATAAAGGAGCATAGCTTAATGGATAATTCTTCAAATATGGTAGTTAATACAACTCCTACGGCAAATCAGATTAATCCCGAACATCTTTACGGACTTGACAAAAACAAAGCCTGCATCAACAATTCATGTCCGTCAAACACAGCGGATATCGGATATTATATTCCTGCGATTGACGAAATTATGCGACACAATCCGTGCGCACCGTCTGTTGCACACAATGATATGACAGAAAAAGTTCAAAAATCAAATGACAATCCCTCACTTGAACAGGCAGAAATAGCATATGAAGAGGGCGGTAGTACATCGGAAGAGCAACCTAAAAATATAAATAAATACAGCGGAAGTCTTCAAAATATACCGTTTATTAAGGACTTAAAAAAAATAGATACATCTATACCTGTTTTGCCTGCAACCCCTGCCACAACGGTGAGCCCCGGAGCTACTGTTGCAACGCCGATAATGCAGAATATCGGAATGTCGATGAGTGATTATCAATATCCGTTTCCTGTAACAGCCGAAAATCTGAGATATCACAACGGTTTTATGCGAACACAAATCGGAAGAAGAATCACCGTTGATTTTCTCATGGGAGCAAACACAATTGTTCAGAAAACAGGCTATCTTTTAGGTGTTGCTCAGGATTATATCCTTATAAATGAGATTGACACCAACGACATCACAACCTGTGATTACTACAATATAAAATTTATAAGGTATTATTACTAAACCAGAGCGGCAAAAACTAAAGTTTATAGTTTTTGCCGCTGTTTTATTGTCATTATTTGCTATGTGTACATCATTTCATTATTTTAACATATAATTTTCTGTAGTGTAAAAAATTAAAAAATTGTAAGAAATATTGAATTATTGCTGTAATTTGTGATATAATGTGAGCGTTGATGTTATCACTTCTCAATAAACAAACAACAGGTAGCTATAAGACCTGTTACATATTATTTTATCTTGGAGGAATCACCATGAAATTCTGTAAATATTGCGGAGCACAGCTTGAAGACAATGCTGTTTGCAACTGCGAAAAATCAAGAGCCGCTCAAGCACAGGCTCAGCAGGCAAATGCACAGGCACAGCCTCAGTATCAGCAGCCTGTTCAACCACAACAGCCACAGTATCAAAACCCTGTTCAGCAACAGTATGCACAGCCGCAAAGCCCTCAGACACAGCAGTCGCCTTATGCCGTAAATAACACAGCACCCATTGGGGAAAATGCTTTTGTTAAGGCTTTAAAGAACATTCCTGTTGTGTTCACTTCATTCTTTAAGGATTCCAAAACTGTTATCAAAACAGCAAAGGCTGAAAAGGACATCATTCTCGGCGCTCTTTTCTCGGCAATTTTCTTTATTGCACTCATTCTTGGCAATATGTTCCTTATGCTTTCTATGAGCGCACTTGATTTTCCGAAAACACTTCTTGTAAGTCTTGTTACTACTGTCCTTATCGGCGGCTTCTATTCTGTTATTCTCTTTGCATATGTAAAAAAATACAAAACCGAAGAAAACACAGCCAAAGCATTTATTGATTCATTCATCACATTTTCAATTGAATCTATTCCGGCATCAATCGGTTGGATTTTGGCAGGTCTTTGCGCATTAATCAGCGTATATATGTTCCTGTTCTTTTTCGTAATCGTTATGCTTTACCTTGTTATTTCACTTGTAAATCAGGTAAAAGCTAATGTTCCCGAAGCAAAGAACTCTGCATTATTCACTTTAATTCTCACACTCATCGTTGCCGTTGCATTTATGATTGTATTCTTCATCGGCGCAGAACTTACTATGTGGTCATTTAACACAAGTACATTTGCAACAAGTGTTCTTACATCGCTCATCGGCGGCGGTTCATACTCTTCATTGTATTAATCTGTCATACAAATTCATAACATAAAATTAACGCTCCAAATTTATTTTCGGAGCGTTTTTTATATCAGTTCACTGATTATTGAATTTGAAACAAGAAAACCTTTCGGTGTAAAGCTGATTGACTTGTCCGTAACATTTGTATAGCCGTATTTTTCATACTCTTTAGCTTTTTTGATAATGTAAGAGGGGAGGGTGTATCCGAATTTTTCCTCAAATTCAGAATAATTAAGACCGCTTTTCAGCCTGAGAGAGAGCATAATAAATTCTTCCTCATCTCCGCCCGTACCTTCAAAAGACAGCTTATTGTTATTAAAATTGTCCATGCTTCTCGAATAAAAGAACCTTTTGCCCTCAAAAAATGAGTGTGCAGACGGACCTATGCCGATATATTCACCGCATCTCCAGTAATTGGTATTATGTCGGCTTTCATAGCCCTGTTTTGCAAAATTAGAAATTTCATATTGCTTGTATCCGAGAGAATCAAGCATTTCAACAGCTTTCAGATACATTTCAGCCTGCATATCATCATCGGCAAGCTTAAGTTTATTTTGCACCTTATAAAACGGAGTATTCTCCTCGATTTTCAAAATGTATGATGAAATATGAGTAACTTTGCAATCGGCACAGAAACTGATTGATTTTTCAAGGCTTTCAATTGTCTGATTAGGAATTCCCATCATCAAATCAAGTGAAATATTATTAAATCCCGCACTTTTAGCCCTTTCAACAGAAGTCTTTGCATCATCAATGCTGTGAATTCTCCCAAGCAGCCTTAATTCATCTTCAACAGCAGTCTGCATACCCATTGAAATGCGATTAAATCCGCAGGCATACATTTTTTTAAAATCAATAGTTTTGGCGGAGTCGGGATTGACTTCAACCGTAATCTCGGCATTATTTTGAATATTAAAATTAAATTTGATAAAATCAAGAATATCACAAAGTCTGTCTGCACCCAAAACACTCGGCGTACCGCCGCCGAAATATACGGTTGCAACATCTCTTTTGGCTTTTTCAGACCAGTATTTTATTTTATCTTTTAATTCAATCACATAATTATCGAAAGCGTTTTCGTCTGCATTCCCGCTGAAAAAATCGCAATACGGACATTTGTGCTTACAAAACGGTATGTGAATGTAAAGACCGATAGAATTACTCATAAAAAACCTCATAAATGATTTTGAGGCAGAAACACAAGTTTCTGCCTCGATTTGGAAGGTATATGAAAAAATAGGAAAAATCACATTAAGTCCTTCTGTACCAATATATTACAATATATTTACAAATTTGTCAAGTTTTTGTAGCAATTATTTTTCTCACATTTTCTTCATTCTTTATTGACATATACCATCCGAAAATAGTAAAATATAGAATTGTGGATATACTTAACCTCCGAAGGGAAGAAAGATATGAGTTCATTTAAAGAAGAAATCAGCAAGCGCAGAACCTTTGCGATTATTTCGCATCCTGATGCGGGTAAAACAACACTTACGGAAAAGCTCTTGCTCTACGGCGGAGCAATTAACCTTGCAGGTTCGGTAAAAGGCAAAAGAACAGCAAAGCATGCTGTGTCCGACTGGATGGAAATTGAAAAACAGCGTGGTATTTCTGTTACATCATCGGTTTTGCAGTTTAAATATAACGGTTATTGCATAAATATTCTTGATACACCGGGACATGAGGATTTCTCGGAAGATACCTACCGTACACTTATGGCGGCAGACTCTGCCGTAATGGTAATTGACGGTTCAAAGGGTGTTGAGAAACAGACTATCAAACTTTTCAAGGTCTGTGTAATGCGTAATATTCCTATCATTACATTCATCAACAAGATGGACAGAGATGCAAAAAATTCTTTTGACCTTCTTGAAGACATTGAAAATGTTCTCGGAATTCACACCTATCCCGTAAACTGGCCAATCGGTTCAGGTAAGGAATTCAAGGGTGTGTATGACAGAAATTCTAAGAAAATCCTTGCTTTCACCGCTAATAACGGTCAGAAGGAAGTTGAAAAGAAAGAACTTACGCTTGACGATCCTGCCCTTGAAGATACAATAGGCTACTATCATAAGCAGGATTTGTTTGATGAAATAGAACTTCTTGACGGTGCAGGCGATGAATTTGACCTTGAAGCAGTCCGCAACGGTCAGCTTACTCCTGTATTCTTCGGTTCGGCTCTTACAAACTTTGGAGTTGAACCATTCCTTGAACAGTTCTTACAGCTCACAACTCCACCTCTGCCAAGAGAAACAGTTGATGAAAAGGTTGAGCCTATGTCAGACTTTTTCTCTGCATTTGTTTTCAAAATTCAGGCAAACATGAATAAGGCTCACCGTGACAGAGTTGCATTTATGCGCATCTGCAGCGGCAAGTTTGAAAAGAATATGGAAGTGTTCCATGTTCAGGGCAACAAAAAAATGCGTCTTTCACAGCCACAACAGATTATGGCTCAGGAAAGAGAAATTGTTGACGAGGCATATGCGGGCGACATCATCGGTGTGTTTGATCCGGGCATTTTCTCAATCGGTGACACAATCTGTTCACCGGGACACAAGGTACAGTTCAGGGGAATTCCTACATTTGCTCCCGAACACTTTGCACTTGTCCGTCAGAAAGACACAATGAAGCGCAAACAGTTCATCAAGGGTACAAGTCAGATTGCACAGGAAGGTGCAATTCAGATTTTTCAGGAGCTTGACGCAGGTATGGAGGAAGTTATCGTTGGCGTTGTAGGCGTACTTCAGTTTGATGTTCTTAAATACAGGCTTCAAAACGAGTACAACTGTGATATCATTATGGAAACACTCCCATATGAATTTATCCGTTGGATTGTAAACGATGACATTGATCCGAAAACTCTCGACCTTGCGTCCGATACTAAGAAAATTCAGGATCTTAAAGGCAATCATCTTTTGCTCTTTACAAGCTACTGGAGCATAAACTGGGCACTTGAACACAACAAGGGACTTGAACTCGCTGAGTTCGGTACAAACTAAATATTTAAAATATCGGAGGATATATGCTGTACGACAAGCTTAAAAATTATTCAAAAAGCGGCATATATCCTTTTCATATGCCCGGACACAAAAGAACGGACATTACAGAAGAGGGTATAATACCGTATAATATCGACATAACCGAAATTCATGATTTTGACAATCTCCATTCGCCAAACGGAGTTATTGATGAAATTCAGAAAAAGGCTGCAAAACTTTACAATGCAAAAAATGCTTTCATTCTGATTAACGGTTCAACAGGCGGAATACTTTCAGCAATTCGCTCAATGACAAATCAAGGCGACAAGATCTTAATGGCTCGTAACTGCCACAAATCTGTATATAATTCAGCAGAACTGTTTAATCTCAATGTCGATTACATTTTTCCCGATACAGACAGCAGATACAATATTCTTACATCGGCTTCACCTTGCGATATAGAAGATAAACTTACAAAACACAATGATGAAATCAGACTTGTAATAATAACTTCGCCTACATATGAAGGAGTTGTTTCGGATATAAAGTCAATCTCCGAAATCTGTCACAAACACGGAGCAAAATTACTTGTTGACGAAGCTCACGGAGCGCATTTTCAGTTTTCGGACAATTTCCCCGATGAAGCACTTAACTGCGGTGCAGACGCCGCAGTATTGAGTCTGCACAAAACTTTGCCGTCATTAACTCAAACTGCATTGCTCATAACAAATGACAGCGAGCTTTCTGAAATTCTTGCCGAAAATTTGGCTGTATTTGAAACAAGCAGTCCGTCATATATTTTAATGAGTTCAATCGAAAAATGTCTTGATTTCTGCGAAAACAGTAAAGATAAATTCAATGAATATTGTTGCAATCTTAAAACGGTCAGAGAAAAACTTAAAAATCTAAAATATCTGAAAATTTATGATAAAAGCGATACTGATTTTGATTATGATATTGGCAAAATAGTAATTTCAACAGCGAACGCAAATATTTCTGGAACAAAGCTTGCCGAAATACTGCGAAATAATTATCAGATTGAAACCGAAATGGCATATTCAGACTATGTAATTGCCATGACATCTGTTTGTGACACTGAAAAAGCTTTTGATATGCTTTCAGACGCTCTGATTTCAATTGACAGCGAACTTTCAAAAGGAGCCGACACCGAGCGTGTTCCGTTAAAAAATCTCTACACAGGCAAAAATTTCAACGCCTGCGAGTTGTACAAATTCAACAAAGAAACTATTCCGTTTCAAAATTCGGAGTTCAGAACTTCTGCCGAGTATATCTGGGCATATCCACCCGGAATTCCCCTCATCGTACCCGGTGAAATTATAAGCAAGGAACTTATAAATTACATTGAATATCTTTCAGCCTGCAAGGTTGAGATTATGTCAACAAAAGGCGGTATGACGGATAACATAAGCGTAGTTAAAAAAGATTGACAAATCAATGGCTGTGTGATAATATTAAACTAACAAAATCTAACAAGGAGTTTGATTTATTATGAAGAGAATTAAAACTATCGAAACTCGTGACCTCAAGAAGAGCGTTAAGACAGGCGGTTGCGGCGAGTGCCAGACTTCATGTCAGTCAGCGTGTAAGACATCTTGCGGCGTTGCTAACCAGCAGTGCGAAAAGTGCATGAGCGAGAAATAATTCTATTTTAATTTGATTATTAAGGATTATCGCCGTTTTCCCAAAGGGTTAACGGCTTTCCTTTTGTCTAACGGAGATATTATGATTCATCAGTATAAACTTAACGGATACAACATAGTTCTTGATGTTTACAGCGGCAGTGTACACGCAGTCGATGACCTTGCTTATGATGTTATTGCAATGTACAAAAACGCAACAAAAGAACAGATAATCGACGAAATGCTTTCAAAATATGCAGACAATCCTGAGATTACAAAAGAAGAAATCTCCGACTGCATTGATGATGTAAAAGATCTTGAGGAGCAGGGAAAGCTCTTTACAGACGACAAGTACGAAAACCTTGCATTTGACTTTAAAAAGAGAAACACAGTAATCAAAGCACTTTGTCTGCACATTGCTCACACCTGTAACCTTAACTGCGAATACTGCTTTGCAAGCCAGGGCAAATACCACGGCGAGAGAGCGCTGATGAGCTTTGAAGTGGGCAAGAGAGCAATTGACTTTCTCATTGAAAATTCAGGCAGCAGAGTAAACCTTGAGGTTGACTTCTTCGGCGGAGAACCTCTTATGAACTTTGATGTTGTAAAGCAGATTGTTGCCTATGCAAGAAGCATTGAAAAGGAACACAACAAAAACTTCCGTTTTACACTTACAACAAACGGTATGCTTGTTGATGACGATGTAATTGAATTTGCAAACAAAGAATGTCATAATGTAGTTCTCAGCCTTGACGGCAGAAAAGAAGTGCATGACCATCTTCGCAAAACTGTAAACGGCAAGGGCAGTTATGACATTATCGTTCCGAAATTTCAGGAATTTGTCAAAAAAAGAGGCAACAAGGGTTACTATGTAAGAGGCACTTATACACATAATAACACGGACTTCACAAACGATATTTTCCATATGGCGGATTTGGGATTTACAGAGCTTTCAATGGAGCCGGTTGTATGTGCTCCCGATGACCCATATGCACTTACATATGACGATTTGCCTATCCTTTTTGAACAGTACGAAATTCTTGCAAAGGAAATGCTCAAGCGTGAAAAAGAGGGCAGACCGCTCACCTTCTATCACTACATGATTGACCTTACAGGCGGCCCGTGCATTTATAAGAGAATCTCGGGTTGCGGTTCGGGTACAGAATATATGGCTGTAACACCTTGGGGTGACCTTTATCCCTGTCATCAGTTTGTAGGCGATGAAAAGTACAAGCTCGGCGATATCTTTAACGGTGTTTCAAACACGAAAATTCAGGACGAATTTAAGCTTTGTAACGCATATGCCCGTCCCGACTGCAAAGACTGCTGGGCAAGACTTTATTGCAGCGGCGGTTGTGCCGCAAACGCTTATCATGCAACAGGCTCAATCACAGGTATTTACGAATACGGCTGTGAGCTTTTCAGAAAAAGAATGGAATGTGCCATTATGATGAAGGTTGCAGAAGCGGAAGAATAAAATTACAATAAAATTTTCAGGCAGATACATTTTTCTTGTATCTGCCTGTATTTTCGAGGTGCTGTATGAACGAAAAAATTATTATGCTCGGCACAGGAAGTGCGATGGTTACCGACTGTTATAATACCTGTTTTCTTCTGAAATCCGAAAACGACTGTCTTCTTGTTGACGCAGGCGGCGGAAACGGAATTTTATCCGCAATTAAGAAATCCGGAGTAGCTTGGAACAGCATAAATACAATGTTTATTACTCATTCTCACACCGACCATATTTTAGGTGCCGTGTGGGTAATAAGGCAAATAAGCGCTCTTATGAATTCAGGCAAATATGACGGTAATTTTAATATTTACTGCCACGATGAATGTGTTGATTCAATCACGGCAATTTGCAACCACACACTTGCACCGAAATTTCTCAAAAATATCAATACAAAAATTTTCATCAATGAAGTAAAAGACGGTGAAAAGCAAAATGCCGGCAGTATCCGACTCACTTTCTTTGATATATTTTCAGACAAAACAAAGCAATTCGGATTCAAGGCTGTTTTTCCGTCAGGAAAAGTTCTCGCCTGTCTCGGTGATGAACCGTTCAATGAAAAATGCAGAAATTTTGTTCAAAACTGCGATTATCTTATGTGTGAAGCTTTTTGTCTTTACAGTCAAAAAGATATTTTTAAGCCTTACGAAAAATTCCACAGCACAGCACTTGATGCCGGCAAACTTGCAGAGAGTCTTTTTGCAAAAAATCTTATCCTGTATCACACCGAGGACGAAACACTTCAAACACGCAAAAGAACATATACTTCAGAGGCAAGAACAGTTTTTAACGGAAATATATTTGTTCCCGATGATTTTGAAGTTATTGACTTAAAATAATCTCATAACACCTGCTGTAATCATACAAAGCACAATTCCCATTGCAGTAGGCAAAGCCATAGAAACAAGCGTCCATTTAAGGCTGCCTGTTTCTTTTTTTATTGTCAGACAGGTTGTTGAACACGGATAATGAAGAATGCAAAGAATAATCGTACATACAGCCGTTGTAATTGTCCAGCCGTTCATACTGAGAAGTTGAAACAGCTGATCGTAGCTTGAATAATCAACAAGAGTACCTCTTGCCATATATGACATAATTATAATCGGAATAACGGTTTCATTCGCAGGAAATCCAAGTATAAATGCCATTATTATAACGCCGTCAACCCCGATAAATCTGCCGAACGGATCTAAAAAATCAGTACAATATTTTAAAAGTGAAACATCGCTTATATGCACATTTGCAAGAATCCAGATTATCGCACCTGCCGGAGCGGCAACTGCAACAGCCCTTCCTAAAACAAATAATGTTCTGTCCAACAGCGAACGGACAATAGTTTTTAAAATCTGCGGCTTTCTGTACGGCGGAAGTTCAAGCACAAATCCGGACTGTTCGCCTTTCAATATTGTGACTGAAAGTACCTTAGATATAACAAGTGTTATAAAAACACAGAAAACTATTATTCCAATCAACAATGCCGCTACCTCAATAGAACTGCTCAGCGTAAATGCCGTACCTGCAAAGAACATGAGCAGTAATGCAATGATTGTGGGAAACCGTCCGTTACACGGCATAAAATTATTTGTAAGAATTGCAATCAGCCGTTCCTTTGGCGACTCTATGATTCTGCATCCCGTAACTCCGCAGGCATTACAGCCAAGACCCATTGCCATAGCAAGACTTTGCTTTCCGTGAGCACCGCACTTTGAAAAATACCTATCAAGATTAAATGCAATTCTCGGCAGATATCCCGAATCCTCAACAAGTGAAAATAACGGAAAGAATATAGCCATAGGCGGCAGCATTACAGATACCACCCATGACAGAGTTGTATAAACTCCGTCAATCAAAAGTCCCGTTACAACATCGGGAGTGTGTAAAAAATCAAAAAGAATATACAGTTTCTCTTTTATAAAGCCAAACAAATTGCTTAACCATTCGCTCGGATAATTTGCACCGACAACTGTTATCCAGAACAATATACCAAGCATTGCAAGCATAATCGGTATTCCCGTGGTTTTGCTTGTAAGTATTTTATCAAGCTTTCTTGTACAAGCATTTAACTCTGATTTTTCATATTTTACGCAGTCACTTGAAATTTTGTTACCAATTTGCGAAAGCTTTTCAATATTCTGTTTGTAGTTTTTTTCGGATAGTATATCAACACCTTCAAAATTTCTTTTTACCCTAAAACATTTTATCTTTCCGCTGCATACATTATAGATCGCTTTTTTTAACTCATCCAAACCTTTTTTGTCTGTTGCACAGGTTTTCACAACAGGTATTCCGAGGTTTAGCGATAACTCGTCGCAGTCGATTTTTATGCCGTTCTTTTCAGCCTCATCACAAAGATTAAGACAAAGAACAGCATTCTTTGTGACAGATAACACCTGCAATGCAAACGAAAGATTTCTTTCAATAACTCCGCAGTCAACAACTATTACAACGCAGTCATTTTGGTTTTGTATAAGGCACTCCCTTGTTACCGCCTCTTCGCCCGAAAATGAAAGCAGGGAATAGCATCCGGGTAAGTCCGTAATACAAAATCTTGCGTCTTTGATTTTGCAACAACCTCTGGCAAACTCAACTGTTTTACCCGTCCAGTTTCCCGTGTGCTGTCTTAATCCCGTCAGTTCGTTAAAAATTGTACTCTTGCCTACATTAGGATTACCGGCAAGAGAAATTTTGTAATCGCAATCCGAGACATCCTTTTTATTAAAAGATGATTTATCCGTAGAAAACAATAAAAAAGCCTCCTTTTATTCAGGAGTAACAATGATATCTTTGCAATCGTTATTTCTCAGTGCCACAACGGCATTTTTAACAAGATACGCAGACGGGTCACCGAACGGACTTGTAAACAAGGGGATAACAGGACTGTTCTCCATAATACCAAAATCAAATATTCTGTTTTTGATATTTTCATTACAGTTCACACGATAGACAATCCCCGTAACTCCAAGCGGTAACTTGTCAAGCGAACATTTTTCTTTCATCTGATTCACCGATTTCAACTTTTTATTAACAGCATATTCAATTCATACAACTGAGTTACACAAAAAACCGGCCATAAACTGAACTTATATCGTACCTGAATAAACTCTGATATCAGAAAAATTTTAAGGAATTGACACGACTATAAACAGGTGTTATAATTAAATGCAGATTTCAAATGTATATAACTTAATATGGGTTTACGGTTCAAAATGCATCTTGCAGAGTAGATAACAGAGAATTCGGTGAGAATCCGAAGCAACAGTCATTACTGTATTTGGCATTGCCATAAGTCAGGTCGCTGTCCGTATGCCTCGGATTTTGCAAATCTTGGACAGGGAAGAGGTGCAACCGACCATATCTGTACAGACTTTTGGTCTGTATGGTTTTGTTTGTTGTGCCTTCCAAAAACGGAGGGCTTTTTTATTTTGCCTTTCGATATACACAATACAATATGGAGGAAAACACTATGAACAAATCTTTTAAAAAAATCCTCTCAATTGTACTTTCTGTAATGATGATTTCGTCACTTATGACGGTTTCACTTTCAGTAAGCGCAGTTGAAGACGGAAAAGTAAGAGTAATTGTCAGAAATGATACATACTCAGTAGAAAACGGCGCTCCGTGGGACGGCGTTCTCGTTGATGAGTGGGTAAGCATTAATAATGACACTACTATGATGTCAGCCGTTGTTGATGCACTCAACAATCACGGCTACACACAGGAAGGTGCTGAGAGCAATTACATCTCGTCAATTAACGGTCTTGCTGCATTTGACGGCGGTACAATGAGCGGCTGGATGGGAACTCTCAATGACTGGTTCACAAATTCAGGTTATGCATCCTATACAGTAGCAGACGGCACACTTGAGAGTGGTGATGAAATCGCTATTATGTATACTTCAAACGGTTACGGCGAGGATATCGGCGGTACATGGGCAAATAACGATACAACTGTTAAATCGGTTGAGATCACAGGTGCCGAGCTTTCGGGCGAATTTGATCCGTCAGTTACAGACTACACACTCACAATCGACACTCCGTCAGCTGATGTAAATGTAGTTCCTACTGCAACTAACAAAAACTTCCAGACAAGAAAATATAAGAATGAATATCTTCCTTCTGACGACAGTGCGTTTTACAAGAGAAGTCAGACTGTTAATGTTTCTGACGGTGACAAAATTATCATAGGTTGCGGTGATATTGCATGGCCGTCAATGAACACAAGTGAAGGCGGTACTGTGTATACATTCACAGTTAAATATGCTCCTTCCGCAGCTGACACAGTTTCAAACAAGATTGACGAGGTTGCAAAACATCTTGCATCACAGGATGCCCCCACAGTTTCTTCAGTAGGCGGCGAGTGGACAGTCCTCGGTCTTGCAAGAGCAGGTAAAATCACAGACGAAATTGCAGACAGTTACTATCAGAATGCAGTTAAGTATGTTGAAGAAAAGGGTTCTGCAAAGCTTCACAATACTAAATCAACAGACAATTCAAGAGTAATTCTTGCTCTTACGGCAATCGGTAAGGATGTTACGGATGTTGCATCGTATAACCTTCTTGAACCGCTTGCAGATATGGATTATGTTAAGAAGCAGGGTATCAACGGTCCTGTCTTTGCACTCATTGCACTTGATACGGGCGATTATGAAATTCCGCAGACAGACGCCGCAAATCCCACAACAAGAGAAAAACTCGTACAGACAATTCTTGATGCACAGGTAGCAAACGGTGGCTGGACATTTTTCGGCTCAACTGCAGATCCTGATATGACAGGTATGGCAATTCAGGCACTTGCTCCTTACTACTCAACAAACAGCGATGTTAAAGAGGCAATTGATAAAGCACTCACAGCAATGTCAAACGCACAGAATGAAAACGGCGGATTTGCATCATGGGGTTCTGTAAACAGCGAAAGCTGTGCACAGGTACTCGTTGCACTTACAAGCCTTGGAATTGATCCTACAAATGATGAAAGATTCATCAAAAACGGCAACACACTCATCGATGCTATGATGAGTTTCTCCGCTGAAAACGGATTCGGTCATACAGATACAACATACAATCAGATGGCAACCGAACAGGGTTTCTATGCTTTTGTTTCATTTGATCGTCTTGTAAACGGCAAAACTTCACTCTACAATATGACTGACCGACTTGCAGAAAATTATGCCGTAGGTGATGTTAATCTTGACAACACAGTTTCTGTAATTGACGCAACACTTGTTCAGAAGCAGATTGTAAACCTTGAACAGCTTTCAAAGGTTTCACTTATCAAGGCTGATGTAAATCATGACGGTATTATTGATGTTGTTGATGCAACAGAAATTCAGAAAATCATCGTTAAGCTCGTTTGATTAAAGTTCACAAGTAAAAATTGGTTATGGAAAAGATAAAAAAGTTTGTTAAAAAAAATCAAATACTTTTAATTGCGGTGTGCGTTTGTATTACCGCACTTACAGTAGCATTTTTTGCAGGCGGCAACCGATCGGAAAATAAAGTTCAAACTGCATCAACTGCCTCCTCGCTATCGACAACAAATGCAGACACAGAAACAACTTCTGTGTCTGCAACAGAGAAAACCACTCAAAATCCTACCGATTCCGCTAAATCAAACAAAGATAAAAAGGACAGAAAAAATTCCGAAGATAAAAAGAACAGTAAGGATAATTCGCAGAACAGTAACGGTTCAGCCGTTGAAAAAAGTGAAAAATCCGAGCAGAGTTCAAACAACAGTTCTTCGGATAAGGAAAAAACGTCTTCTTCATCAAACAGTTCTTCAAAGCCGAACAAAAAGAACGATGTTCAGCCGACAACACAGGATAAGTACAAAACCGATCCCGTACCGTCGGGAAAGCCAAAGCCGGTTGAACCGGAAGAACAGGAAACAAAAGATACAAATCTTTATTGTACCTTTACAATCACCTGTTCAACAATTCTTGACAATATAGATGACCTTGATCCCGAAAAAATTGAACTCGTTCCAAAGGACGGTATAATCCTCAAAAAACAGAAGGTTCAATTCAAAGAGGGTGAATCTGTATATGATGTCCTTGTAAAAGTTTGTAAGGATAACAATATTCATATGGAATCAAGTTGGACTCCTATGTATAATTCTGCTTATATTGAAGGAATTAACAACCTCTACGAATTTGACTGCGGTTCTCTTTCGGGCTGGATGTACAAAGTCAATGAATGGTTTCCAAACTACGGCTGTTCACGATATGTACTCAAGAACGGCGATGATGTGGTCTGGTGCTACACTTGTAACTTAGGCTATGATGTCGGCGGAGGATACGCAACAGGAGAATAATGATGAAGGATACTTTTTCAAATATGCACCCCTTTATCAATTTTATATTTTTTGCACTTACAATAGGGTTCACGATGTTTATCATGAACCCTGTTTGTCTTGCTGTAAGTTTTTTATGTGCGCTTGTAACCGCTTTATACCTTAACGGCAAAAAAGCTGTGAGATTGTCACTTGTTTTTCTTTTACCTATGATACTCTTGATAGTTCTCGTAAATCCTGTTTTTAATCATGAAGGAATGACTATACTCACATATTTTCCGTGGGATAACCCACTAACCCTCGAATCAATCGTTTACGGTATTGCAAGTGCATTTTTGCTTTCGTCAACAGTTTTATGGTTTTCTTCATTCAATGCAGTAATCACTTCCGACAAGGTAGTTTTCCTGTTTGGCAGAATAATGCCGTCATTGAGTCTGGTGATATCAATGGCACTGCGTTTTGTTCCAAGGTTTTCGGCACAAATGAAACTTGTGCGTAGTGCACAACACACAATCGGGAGAGATATAAACGAGGGAACATTGTTTCAAAGAATAAGAAATGCAGTAAAAATCCTTTCGATTATGATAACATGGTCGCTTGAAAATGCAATTGAAACAGCCGATTCAATGAAAAGCAGAGGCCACGGTCTTAAAGGCAGAACATCCTATTCACTTTATAAATTTGACAAAAGAGACGCATTTATGCTTTGCACAATCCTTTTTACCGGATTGGTACTTATGATTTTGCTTTTTACAAACGCAATAAAATTCAGATACTATCCGTCAATCAAGGGCGATTTGTTTACGGTGCAAAGTGTTATTTTTTATATATTCTACACATTTTTAATGTTGATTCCGCTATCGGTAAATATAGGAGAGGGGATAAAATGGAAACATATGCAATCAAAAATCTGAGTTTTCGATACCCCGAAACCGGTATTGATGTACTTAAAGATATTACTTTCAGCGTAAATGAGGGTGAGTTTATCACAGTCTGCGGTCCGTCAGGCTGCGGAAAAAGCACACTTCTCAGACATCTGAAACCCGATCTTTCTCCGCACGGTGTTCTTTCGGGAGAAATATTCTTTGAAGAAAAACCTATATCAGACCTTTCTCACAGGGAGCAAAGCAGTAAAATCGGCTTTGTTATGCAATCACCTGAAAATCAGATTGTTACCGATAAGGTATGGCACGAACTTGCTTTCGGGCTTGAAAGTCTTGGTTATGACAACAATACAATCCGAAAAAGAGTTGCCGAAACAGCTTCATTTTTCGGAATCCAAAATTATTTTGAAAAAAGTGTTCTCGAACTTTCGGGCGGACAAAAGCAAATTTTAAACCTTGCTTCAATTATGGCAATGCAACCGTCCGTTCTCATTTTGGATGAACCGACAAGCCAACTCGATCCGATTGCGGCAAGCGAATTTTTGCACTGCGTTTCACGCATAAATCACGAACTGGGGACAACGGTAATAATAACGGAACACAGACTTGATGAGGTGCTTCCGCTTTCAGACAGGGTGCTTGTCATCGAAAACAACGGAATTTCAGCTTTTGACTCTCCTCAAAAGGTCGGGAAAATTCTTAAAGAAAAAAACAGTAAAACATTTCTTTCTATGCCTGCTCCGATGCAGATATGGCAGGCTGTTACAGAAAATGACAATACCGACTGTCCCGTAACTGTTCCAAGCGGCAAGAAGTGGCTTTCGGAATATGCCAAAAATCATAAAATGTATGAGCTCAAACCCGAAAACATTCAGAAACACTCTGATAAAGAAGCATTAAGTCTTAATGATATTTGGTTCAGGTACGAAAAGTCGGGTACAGATGTACTAAAAGGTCTTTCACTAAAAATATATCAGGGGGAATTTGTGGCTATACTCGGCGGTAACGGAATGGGAAAATCAACCGTTTTGTCAATTATCTGTTCACTTAACAAGCCATACAGAGGCAAAGTTGAAATCTCTCAGCTTAACAAAAATTCTTTTGACACGCTCGTAGCAGTATTACCGCAAAATCCGCAGACACTGTTTTTGAAAAAAACTGTACTTGAAGATTTGTACGAAGTATTTGACGGCAGAAAAATCAGTAAGGAGGAAAAAGAAAGACGAGTTACCGCAGCGGTAAAGCTGTGCAGACTTGAAAGTCTCTGCAATCGCCATCCTTATGATTTATCCGGCGGTGAACAGCAGAGAGCGGCTCTTGCAAAAATTCTTCTCATAAGACCTCAAATTCTTTTGCTTGATGAACCTACAAAGGGACTTGATGCCGAATTCAAGATTGAGTTTGCTCAGATTATATACGACCTAAATAAAGCCGGCATAACCGTTCTCATGGTAAGTCACGATGTAGAGTTCTGCGCTGTATATCCAAGCCGCTGTCTGATGTTTTTTAACGGTGAAGTTGTGTCGGAAGGTACACCGAGAACTTTCTTTTCGTCAAACAGCTTTTATTCCACCTCTGCAAGCCGAATGTCAAAAGGCATAATAGATAACGCAGTATCATCAAATGATGTCATATATGCCTGCACAGGCAAAAGCAGAGATATTTCTATCGACAGGAACACACCCGACATTGACCTTTTTAAAAATGGCACCGAAAACATTCCTCTGAAAAAGGAAAAAGCTGAAAATAAAAAGCTTTCTGTTTTTAAAAAAATCTTCGGATTTTTTGGTGCAGTAATGTTCATATTCGGTCTGATTGTAAATCTGGAATATATTCCGAATTTTTCAGCCAAAACTTTGCCCACATGGTTCAACTGGGGAATTATCGGAGTATCTGTTGCGTTGCTTATGATTGCTTTCGGAACAAAATCAAAACGACCGATTGACCTGCCGAGAAAAAGTTCAAAACTGAGTAAAAGAACCGTCAGTATGGCAATTATGGTTTTGCTTGCAATTCCTGTTACAATTTTTGTTGGAATGACATATCTTCAGGATCAGAAATATCTTTTTATTTCACTCCTGGTTATGATTGAGTGTATGATTCCGTTTTTTCTCGTTTTTGAAGGCAGGCACCCAAAAGCGAGAGAGCTTGTCATAATTTCCGTTCTATGTGCAATAGCAGTTGCAGGACGACTTGCATTTACAATGTTGCCTCAGTTCAAGCCCGTTGTGGCAATTGTGATAATTTCAGGAGTAGCATTCGGCGGTGAATCGGGATTTCTTGTCGGTGCTGTAAGTATGCTTGTTTCAAATCTTATGTTCGGTCAAGGACCTTGGACGCCGTGGCAAATGTTTGCGGCAGGGATAATAGGTTTCATTGGCGGTATTCTCTTTAAGAAAGGTCTTTTGGGCAGAACAAGGACTTCTCTCTGTATATACGGTTTCATTGCCACAATGGTCATTTACGGCGGACTTATGAACCTTTATTCGGCACTCACATCACATTCCGCATTTAATCTAAATATGCTCATAACTTTTTATATTCAGGGCTTTCCGATGGATATCGTTCACGCAGTTTCGACTGTTATATTTCTGTTTTTCGGAGCAGAACCTATGCTTGAAAAGCTTGACAGAATTAAAGTTAAGTACGGACTTATCGAATAAACTTAAACAGCAGATATAATTTCTGCTGTTTTTTGTGCTGTAATTCAAAAATTTTCGACAAAAGTATAGACATAATCCGAAAATAATACTATAATTTTGGTATGTCTGATTTTAATCAAACAGTATTTACAATCTAAAACGGCAAACTGTAAATACTTTTAATTCAGAATTAAAAAGGTTAAAGGAGAAAAAATATGGGCGGATTTATGGGTGTTGCAGCAAAACAGGACTGCGTATTCGACTTATACTTTGGAATTGACTATCATTCACACCTTGGCACAAGAAGAGGCGGTATGGTTGTTTATGACAAAGAAAAAGGATTTGACAGATCAATCCACAATATTGAAAATGCACCTTTCAGAACTAAATTTGATAAAGATATGCAGAGTATGAAAGGCAAATTCGGTATCGGCTGTATTTCCGACTACGAACCGCAGCCTCTTATTGTTCGTTCACATCACGGTACATATGCAATTACCACCGTAAGCAAAATCAATAATACAGATGAACTTGTTGAAGAAATTTTTGAAAAAGGCGGTTCACATTTTCTTGAAATGAGCGGTGGTGAAATCAACGCAACCGAGCTTATTGCAACTCTAATCAATCAAAAAGAAAACCTTGTTGACGGCATAAGCTATGCTCTTGAAAAAGTTGATGGCTCTGTTTCGCTCCTGTTGATGAATAAAAACGGCATCTATTGCGCAAGAGATAAGTACGGCAGAACTCCTGTTGTTATCGGCAAAAAAGAAGATGCATTTTGTGTGGCGTTTGAATGTTTCTCATACAAAAACCTCGGCTACAATGATTATAAAGAACTCGGACCGGGTGAGATTACGGTAATTACAGACCAAAACTGCATTACACTCAAAAAGCCCGGTGATAAAATGAAAATCTGTACTTTTCTGTGGGTTTACTACGGCTATCCTGCAAGCTCATATGAGGGTACAAGTGTTGAGCAAATGCGTTACAACTGCGGTGCAAAAATGGCTGAAAGAGATTCCGTAAAGCCCGATATCGTTGCAGGTGTACCCGATTCAGGCATTGCTCACGCAGTAGGCTATGCAAATGCATCGGGAATTCCGTTCTCAAGACCGTTTATTAAATATACACCTACTTGGCCGAGATCATTTATGCCGACAATACAGAGTCAGCGTAATCTTATTGCAAAAATGAAGCTTCTCGCAGTTGAGGATTTAATCAGAGGAAAGAGCCTTCTTCTTATTGATGACTCAATTGTAAGAGGCACACAGCTTCGTGAAACAACGGAGTATCTTTTTGAAAGCGGTGCAAAAGAGGTTCATATCAGACCTGCGTGTCCTCCGCTTGTATACGGCTGTAAGTATCTTAACTTCTCAAGATCATCTTCTGAAATGGATCTCATCACAAGACGAGTTATTGAAAGACTTGAGAACGGCAATGTTACAGACGAAATTCTTCAGGAATACACAAATCCCGATTCTGAAAAATACGAGCAGATGGTTGATGAAATCTGTAAAGAACTCAAGTTCACATCCTTGCGTTTTAACAGGCTTGACGATATGCTTGATTCCTGCGGAATTGACAAATGCAAACTCTGTACTTATTGTTGGGACGGTAAGGAATAATTAATTTTTACTTATAAAAATAAGGCATTTGCAATGAGAGTTCTCAAAGCAAATGCCTTTTGTTTTTACTTAGTATGCAATAATTTCGTAGCCGTCCTCAGTTACAAGAACCTGAATTTCCCACTGAGCAGACATTGAGTTATCTTCTGTATAAATAGTCCAGCCGTTATCCTCATCAACGAAAATATCAGGTTTTCCTGCGTTCACCATAGGTTCAATGGTAAAAATCATACCGGGTACCATAAGCATTTCCGTGCCTTTTTTAGAAATGTAACTTACCCATGGATCTTCGTGGAATTCAAGACCGATTCCATGACCTCCTACTTCACGAACAACAGAGTAACCTTTACTCTTTACATAATCATTGACAGCCTGACCCATATCTCCAAGAAAGCCCCAAGGCTTAACCTGCTTGATTCCTTCATAAACTGCATTTTTTGTTTCTTCAACAAGCTTTCTGTTTTCTTCGCTTACATTACCTATACAAAACATTCTTGAAGAATCGGAGAAATATCCGTTCAAATTAGTTGAAACATCAACATTGATTATATCGCCGTCTTTGATTATTACATCTTCCGACGGAATACCGTGACAAACTTCGTTGTTTATTGAAGTACATACGCTCTTGGGAAATCCCTCAAAATTAAGGGGAGCCGGAACACCGCCCATTTTGGTTGTGATATCATACACCCACTTATCAATTTCAGCAGTGCTGATACCTGCCTTAATATGCTCTGCAACATAATCAAGAACTGCAATATTAATCTTTGCGCTCTCCTTGATTTTTTCAATCTGCTCAGCATTTTTCAAGATTTCATGTGAGGGAACAATGTGACCCGCAACCTCAAATTCCTCAATTTTTTCATCAAAATCTATATGACATTTTTTATACTTTTTTCCGCTGCCACACCAGCAAGGATCATTTCTGCCAGGTTTTTCCATTTTTACTAACTTCCTTTCATTTTTCCAATTCATAATCCTTGATAATTATACCACCAAACAAATTTTATTACAACATCTTTGTCATATGCAAAAATCCAAAAGAAAAATCTTGTCAGAAAAAGTTTTGTAGTATATACTGAATAAGTAATATATAATCTCACACTCGGCATATTTTTATGCAGAGGTGTTTGTATGAATAAAAAAATCCCGACATTTTATGCTCTCTGCTTTATACTGTTTGCAATATTCTGCATTATTATGGTATCTGTTTTTTTCAGACTTAATCCGACAAAATCTGTTATAACCGAAAACAAAACAGAACCGATAATTGTAATTGACGCAGGTCACGGCGGCGAAGACGGGGGAGCGGTAAGCGAAAGCGGTGTGCTTGAAAAGGACATCAATCTTTCTATAGCAAATAATTCAGCTGATTTATTAAAAATTTTCGGATATAAGGTTGTTCAAACAAGAACAGATGATGTATCCCTTGATAACGGAGAAGATTCGGTTCATTCAAGGAAAGTTGCCGATTTAAAAAAACGGCTCGAAATTTTCAATTCAAACAAAAATAATATTGTAATCAGTATTCATCAAAACAAATTTTCTCAAAGCAAATATTACGGAACTCAAATTTTTTATTCCCCGAATAACAGTCAAAGTCAAAATCTTGCGGAATGCATTAGAAATTCCGTAAAAAAATGCTTACAGCCTGATAACGAAAGGCAATGCAAAAAGGCAGACGGCTCAATCTATCTTTTAAAAAAGGCTGAAAACCCATCCGTTATTGTGGAATGCGGATTTATTTCAAATCCTGTTGAACTTGCAAAGCTGCAAAGTGACGAATATCAAAAAGAAATGGCAACTGCAATCATAACAGGATTTTTAGATTATACTCATCAATAAATACAGGAAGTGAAACAAATGGCTTCAAAAATCAAGAGTGTTTACATATGTTCGGAATGTGGATACGAATCGCCTAAATGGTACGGAAAATGCCCATCATGCGGCGAATGGAACACAATGAACGAAGAAATTAAAGATACATCAAAACAGTCAGCAACTGCAAAAACACGCTCTTTTGCAACCTACTCAAAACCATATGCCATATCGGATATTTCAACCGAGGATGAGCACAGATATGACACAGGCTGCGGAGAACTCAACCGTGTACTCGGCGGAGGAATTGTAAAGGGCAGTCTTATACTTTTGGGCGGTGATCCGGGCATAGGCAAATCGACCGTTCTTATGCAGATTTGTCAGTACCTCGGCGATACTCTGAAAATTCTCTACATATCGGGAGAGGAATCAAAAAGACAGCTCAAACTCCGAGCAATAAGGCTGGGTGTAACTTCGCCGAATCTGTATGTAATGACTGAAACCGATGTTGAGGTTATTTGCGAACAGATAAAAAATCTCAAACCCGACCTCGTTATGATTGACTCAATTCAGACGATGAATCTTTCAGAATTAAACTCGTCCCCAGGCAGCATTACACAGGTACGAGAATCTACCAATATGCTGATGAGAACCGCAAAAGGACTTGATATTCCTATGTTTATCGTAGGTCATGTCAATAAAGAGGGTTCAATTGCAGGACCAAAGGTACTTGAACATATCGTTGACACCGTACTGCATTTTGAAGGTGACAAACAGATGAGCTGCCGTATTCTTCGTGCCGTAAAAAACAGGTACGGCTCAACAAATGAAATCGGCGTTTTTGAAATGACTGATAAAGGGCTTAACGAAGTTGCAAATCCGTCTGTTATGTTGCTTTCAGGGCGTCCGAAAAATGTTTCGGGAACTTGCGTCACCTGTACAATTGAAGGATCAAGACCAATTCTTGCCGAAACACAGGGACTTGCCACACAAAGCGGATACGGCAACGCTCGCAGAATGGTTACAGGATATGATTATAACAGACTGTCAATGGTACTTGCCGTTCTTGAAAAAAGAGCAGGATACTATTTTTCAAACTGCGACACCTACATAAATATCGTAGGCGGATTGCGAGTTGACGAACCTGCGATTGACCTTTCAATTGCCATGGCTCTTATAAGCAGTCTGAAAGATACTCCGATTGACGAAAACGCTGTTGTATTCGGTGAAATCGGTCTTGCAGGAGAAATTCGCGCTGTATCAAACGCTCAGATGAGAATTAACGAAGCGGTAAGACTCGGCTTTACAAAAATCATTCTGCCGTATCATAATCTAAAAGGTGTTTCATGTGATGATGCTGAATTGATCGGAGTAAAAAACATTCGTCAGGCATTTGAAGCGGTAGGACAATGAGCAATTTTGTAATATCAAACAAATACCCATGTTTTGACGATGAGCTTTCAAAAATGGGGCATAATGTTATATTTTCGGACACTGTCAAAGCATTTCCGCAACCTGAACAAGCTCATGCCGATATGCAGATTTTGACGATAAATAATACTGTTTTTGTACTTCAAGAGTGCGAAAAGCTAAAAACTTTACCATATAAAGAAAATTTGATTATATGTAAAAACAAAGCAGGGAAGAAGTATCCCAAAAATATATTGCTGAATTTTCTTTTCTTTAATAATAAGCTTTACGGTAAAGTATCTGCAATAGATCCGACTCTTTACAAATATTGTGTAAAAAACGATATTGAAATCGTAAACATAAACCAAGGATATGCAAGATGCTCAACTCTAATACTCAATAATCGCACTGCCGTAACAGCTGATATATCCATAAAAAATGCCCTTGAAAAAGATGGGGCAGAGGTGTTGTTAATATCCTCGGGTGATATAAAACTTGAAGGATATGATTATGGATTTATAGGCGGTGCAAGCGGAAAAATCTCTGATAATACCGTAGTGTTTTTCGGAAATGCTGAAATGCATCCCTGCTATTCTTCTATAAGAGAATTATGTTTGAAAAATAAAATTGAAATTAAAATATTATGCAAAAATATGCCACTCACAGATGTGGGCGGCATAGTAAAAATTCTTTAAACTTTTTTCTTAGGTTTTATTTTTGCAAGCGGATTTGAGTCAGCGGCATTTTTCATTTGTTCGGAACTCAAATGCGTATAAATCTCAGTCGTACCGAGGTTTTCGTGTCCGAGAACCTCTTTAAGCACTCTGACATCAACTCCGCCTTGCTGATACATAAGCGTAGCGGCGGTATGCCTAAGCTTATGACAGGAATATCCCTGAGAATCAAGTCCGATTTTCTCAAGATATTTATATACCATAGCCTGAATTGTTTTCACAGACATTCTGCGGTGATTACGGCTAATAAACAACGCTTTTTTATCCTTAACTTCATCAATCGGACGCACCTTCATATACTCATTATAAGCGTCAATGCAGGCAGAGTTTAGATAAACAATGCGTTCTTTATTGCCTTTACCGACAACACGCATTGTACCGTCACTATGAATATCATTATAGTTAAGACCTGCCATTTCAGACACACGGAGTCCGCAATTGAGAAAGAGAGTCAAAATACAATAATCACGCTGTTTGTTATTACCGTCAACAGCATTAAGAAGCTCAATGCTTTGTTCAAGAGTAAGATACTTTGGCAAAGCTTTTTTATTTTTTGGTGATTCAAGCTGTTCCACAGGATTTGTATCAAGCAAATGTTTATTATTTGTTATGTACTTAAAAAAGCCTTTCAGACTGGAACATTTTCTTGCACGGGACGCACTCTTATTGTTGCGGTCACGATAAAGAAAATTCATATAATCATATGCAAGTTCAAGATTAACGGTTTTAATTAAATCAAGGTCAACATCGTCAATTTTAATTTCATCAAACTCAGTACCGTCAGGCACATGACCACGCATTACTTTTAAAAATCTAAAAAAAGTTCTGAGATCAATAAAATATTCGTCAACGGTTTTCTTCGACATGTTTTTGATTGTCTGCTTATAAATTAAATAGTCCTTCAAAATTGCAGGAGCTTCATCACGAAAATCAACTGCCATAAACACACCACCGTAAATTTATTTCTTATAATGGATAACTCAGAAAAGTTGAACTAAAATCTGTATTAGAAGAATTATAATGCTATTATAACACAAAAAAGGGCAGTGTATATTCCAATTACGAAAATTATACAAAATGAATATTTTGTATAATTCGGGGAACAGGTAAAACAAGATAAAACCGAAACATACTACTAATGCCAAACTAATGCCAATTTACAGCATTTAAATTACAACAGCCGTACAGACTCGTTTGAGTCTGTACGGCTGTAAATTTTAAAGGAATTTAACTTTTAAATTAGCAAACGCCCTGCTGAATCATTGAATCAGCAACCTTCTCAAAGCCTGCAATATTAGCACCTACTACATAGTCACCTTCATGACCATACTTCTTAGCTGCAGCAGAAATGTTCTTATAGATGTTAACCATAATGTTCTTGAGCTTAGCATCAACTTCTTCAAATGTCCATGAAAGACGCTGTGAGTTCTGGCTCATCTCAAGAGCTGATGTAGCAACACCGCCTGCATTAGCAGCCTTACCCGGTGCAAAGAGAATGCCGGATTTCTGGAGAAGCTTTGTAGCCTCAAGAGTTGTAGGCATGTTAGCGCCTTCGGCAACAGCATAGCAACCGTTAGCGATAAGTCTTTTAGCATCTTCTTCGTTAAGCTCATTCTGTGTAGCACACGGAAGTGCAACATCACACTTAACTGACCAATCGAATTTGCCTTCGTGATACTCTGAGTTAGGACGATAGTTCTTATACTCTGTAAGACGCTGTCTTTTAACTTCCTTGATTTCCTTAATAGCATCAAGGTCGATACCTTCAGCATCATAAATCCAACCTGTTGAATCAGCCATTGTAACTACCTTAGCACCAAGCTCTGTAGCCTTTTCTGTTGCGTAGATAGCAACATTACCTGCACCTGATACGCAAACAGTAGCACCCTTGATGTCCTTGCCGTTATCCTTAAGCATAGCCTCTGTAAGATAAAGGAGGCCATAACCTGTAGCCTCTGTTCTTGCGAGTGAACCGCCCCAGTTGAGACCCTTACCTGTAAGAACGCCTTCATATACATTTCTGATTCTCTTATACTGACCGAACATATAACCGATCTCACGAGCACCTGTACCGATATCACCGGCAGGAACATCAGTGTCAGCACCGATGTGCTTACAAAGCTCTGTCATAAAGCTCTGGCAGAATGCCATAACTTCTCTGTCGCTCTTGCCCTTAGGATCAAAGTCAGAGCCGCCCTTACCGCCGCCGATAGGAAGACCTGTAAGTGAGTTCTTGAAAATCTGCTCGAAACCGAGAAACTTAATAACGCCGAGGTTTACTGACGGATGAAGTCTTAAACCACCCTTGTAAGGTCCGATAGCACTGTTGAACTGAACACGGAAGCCACGGTTAACCTGAACCTTGCCGTTGTCATCAACCCAAGGTACTCTAAACATAATAACTCTTTCAGGCTCTGTAATTCTTTCGAGAATACCATTCTCTTCATACTTTGGATTCTGCTCGAAAACGGGCTCAAGTGAAGTAAGAACTTCGGTAGCAGCCTGAATAAACTCAGGCTCATTTGCGTTTTTTGCTTTCAGCTTTTCAAGCTGTTCACTTACATATGACATAAGTAAGTCCTCCTTAATAAAATTCGCATAAATTATACGGAAAAAATTCCGATTATGCTGTAGCACAGTAAAGCACTACAATCAACATATTAATAATACTATACTTTCAACGATTTTGCAATATCTTTTGTGAGTTTCTTGCAAATTTTTTTAAAATTATTGAAAAAACAGCCGATTTCATTCCTTTTCTGCAATTAATTTTACAAATCTCCCAAGTTTAGTTGCATTTTCGTACATTTTGCGAGCTGAATTTTATGAAAATGTATTCATGAATCCAAGAATTTCATTTGCATTACAATATTTTGTATAATTCATATTTTATTTAACAATTAAATTTTAGTTGCAAACAGACATATTTTGTGATAAAATTCAATCAGTAATACTATTTGTAATATTTTTGAAGGTGATTTATATGGACTACTGCAAAAGATTAAAAGAATTAAGAGTCAAAAACGGATACACGCAAGGGCAAATTGCATTTATACTTCACACAAGACAGGAACAGTACAGCAAATACGAAAATGGAAAACGAGAACTGCCTATTAGACATTTGATAACACTTTGTTGTCTTTATAAAACTTCAAGTGATTATATTCTCGGAATAGAAAAATTTGTAAAATAAAGCCGTCGTCAATACCAAATCCGAGTATTGACAACGGCTTTATTGTTATATGAAATTGCCGGATTATTGAATTTTTTCTTTAAACATCATCAGAAAACTTACAAGGAGCAATCCGCATGAAACCCATATTATATGCGTTCCAAACGATAACGAAAGATTTCCTCCCAGACCTGCTCCAACTGCAAAGAAAAATATAACGCCAAAATAATACATTGCCTGTCTGAGCTGTTCGGGCTTTCTTTCGTGAATAAAACCTGACAGAGCAGCCGTACCGCTTCTCAAATTACCTATACACATTGTACTGGCATAGGAATATCCTCTGACTTTTCTGAAAGTCTGAACCTGCATTGCACAGGAAAACGATACAATTACCGCCGCAACGGTATCCATACTCTTCGGCATGAATCCAACCGCAAATAATATGATAATTTCAAACAAGAGTATTCCCTGTCTCCAATGTATCTTTTTGAAATACTTGAATTTTTTCTGTATCAAATCAGCTACAAGGACACCTAACGCAAATGCAAGAATAGGAAAAAGATATTTAAGCCCCTCTCCCCACTTTCCTGTCATAAAATTTGTACTCATAAGCACAACGTTACCCGTCTGTGCATTTGCAAATACTCCGTCACGGGTAAAATATGTATAGGCATCCTGAAATCCGCCTGATAACGCAAGAAATATACAATTTCTAAATGCCTCAGACATCTGTCGTGTCGGCTCAAGTTCCTTAAAAAAACTTCTTATCCTAAACACAATACTCAACTCCGAATCTATGCGCTAATCTACACAACACAACACCGAACACAATTAAACGGCTCGGTGTTGCACAATAATTAAAATTCGATTATCAGATATCGTTCTTTACTATATCCTCGTAGCTTTCACGCTTAACAACAACTCTTGCCTTGCCGTCTTTAACCATTACGATTGCAGGACGAGGAATTCTGTTGTAATTTGACGCCATAGAATAGTTATAAGCTCCTGTTGAAAGAACAGCAAGTGTATCGCCTACTTCAACCTTAGCAACCTTTGTATGCTCCTGAACGAGGTCGCCGCTCTCGCAACACTTACCTGCTACCGTTACGATTTCATCAGGCTCTTTGTCAGCCTTACCCGCATTTACTACGGTATAAGCAGACTGATAAAGTGCATATCTGATGTTATCTGTCATACCACCGTCAACGGATACATATGTTCTTACATTAGGAATTTCCTTTTTGCCGCCAACTTTGTAAAGTGTAATACCTGCTTCGCCGACAATTGAACGACCCGGCTCAATAAAGATATACGGAACAGGAAGTCCGTGTTCTTTAGCCTTTGCCTTAACAGCCTCTGAAACCTTTTCCATATAGTTTTCGTAAGGAACAGGTTCATCATCCTTAGTGTACATAATACCAAAACCGCCGCCGAGGTTAAGCTCTGAAATAACGATTCCAAGCTCATCGTGAATCTTGCCCATAAAGTCAAGCATAATTTCAGCAGCAGTGACAAACGGATCAATATCAAAAATCTGTGAACCGATGTGACAATGAAGTTCCGTAAGATTTACATTATCGTACATCTGTGCCTTTTTAACTGCCTCAAAAGCTTCGCCTGTTTCAAGAGCAAAACCAAATTTTGAATCAATCTGACCTGTTCTGATGAAGTTATGAGTATGAGCGTCTACACCGGGCTTAATTCTAAAAGAAATATTAGCCTTTTTACCCATTTCACCGCAAATTTTATTGAGAAGTTCAAGTTCGTAAAGGTTATCAACAACGAACTTTCCTACATTAGATTCAAGTGCAAATCTGATTTCATCAGCAGTTTTATTGTTTCCGTGAAAGTGAACTTTTTCCATCGGAAAACCTGCCTGTACGGCTGTATAAATCTCACCGCCTGATACTACATCAAGACCAAGTCCCTCTTCCTTTGCAATTCTGCAAAGTTCCTTACAAGAAAGAGCCTTACTCGCATACAACGGCATACCGTTACCGTGGTAATACTTTTCAAAGGACTTTACATAAGTCTTGCACACATTTCTGATTGTTGTTTCGTCAAGAACATATAAGGGTGTACCAAATTCTTTGGCAAGTTCGAGTGTATCACAACCGCCGATTGTGAGATGTCCCTTATTGTTCACATTAAGACATTCGCTAACGAACATTTTACTCATACCTCCGTATTTTTAAAATTTGCTATTGAAGTTTCAATAAGTTTCCTTATTTCATCATTTCCGAAGCCTGTTTGTGCAGAAAACGGTATCAGCGGAACATGTTCAATTGCACTGAAAATGTCCTTATAATACTCAATCTGCTTTTCAAACGCAGTCTTTTTGAGTTTATCACTCTTTGTAAGAACTGCGGCAAAGTTAAATCCGCCTCTGTAAAGAAAATCTATCATATGCAAGTCATCATCAGTCGGAGAATGACGCAAGTCAAGAATCTGAATAACGAGCGGACGCTGTCTGTCCTGTGCAAAGTAGCCTTCCACAAGCTTTGCCCATCTGTCTTTTTCTGCTTTTGAAACCTTTGCATAACCGTAGCCCGGCAAATCAACCATACGAAACTCTTTGAGCTTATAAAAATTAATGGTAGCCGTTTTGCCCGGCTGAGCGCTTACTCTTGCAAGAGCTTTTCTCTGAACAAGTTTATTGATAAGAGAGGATTTTCCTACATTTGAATGACCTGAAAATACAATTTCAGGCATATCCGATTCCGGCAACTGATCAACACGACCTGCCGCAAATTCAAAAGTGACTTCATTAAAATTCATAAAATCCCTCTCTTTCACTGTTTTACTGCGTTTACAGTTTTCGTTGCGGAACGAACTGCTGTCATATCAATTCCGTTCCATTGGTTATCGGTGATTCTTACGGTATTATTCACCGCAAGTGCAACTACCTCCGAAAAATTCCTAACAGGAATAAACTTAACCTTTTCAAGAACCGCCTTATCGACATCTTCAAGATCAGGTTCGTTATCCTTTGGAATAATTACTGTTGTAATTCCGTTTTTAAAAGCAGCCATGCTTTTCTCTTTAAGACCGCCTATAGGAAGAACATTCCCTCTGAGGGTAATTTCACCTGTCATGGCTATATCGTGTCTTGCAGGCTTTAAAGTCAGCGCTGAGTAAATTGCGGTTGCCATTGTAATACCTGCAGACGGTCCGTCCTTTGGAACAGCACCCTCGGGAGCATGAATATGAATATCCTTGTTTTTGTAAAAATCGGAATCAATTCCAAGAACCGCCGCATGACTTCTAATACAGGTGATTGCTGTTTTAGCAGACTCCTGCATAACATCACCGAGAGAACCTGTAAGCTCAATCTTTCCTGTACCCTCCATAACGGCAACTTCAATAGGTAAGATTTCTCCGCCTACAGAGGTCCATGCAAGTCCGTTTACTATTCCGATTTCATCCATTTTGGCAAGTGAATCAGGAATAAACTTTTTATGGCCTAAAAATCTTTCTACCTCTTTTTCGTCAATCTTGAATACTTCTGTACCCTCTGTAAGTTTTTCAACGGCACATTTTCTCATAACAGAGGCAATAAGCCTTTCAAGCGTTCTTACGCCGGCTTCTCTCGTATAGAAGTCTATGAGAGCGTATATGGCTTTCTGAGTGAATTTGAGTTCCTTTGAAGTAAAGCCGCACTCATCAAGCTGTTTAGGAATGAGGTGCTTCTTTGCAATATGAAATTTCTCTTCTCTTGTATAACTGCTGATTTCTATAATTTCCATTCTGTCACGGAGCGGTGCCGGAATAGCTGAAATGTCATTTGCAGTTGTAATAAACATCACATTTGACAAGTCGAACGGAAGTTCAATGTAGTGATCAACAAACTTATTATTCTGTTCGATATCAAGAACCTCAAGCAATGCCGATGTTGGATCGCCCTTATAATCAGCGGCAAGCTTGTCTATTTCGTCAAGAATAAGTACAGGATTATTAGTGCCGGCATGTTGCAATGCATTAATAATTCTACCCGGCATCGAACCGATATAGGTCTTTCTGTGGCCTCTGATTTCAGCCTCGTCACGAACGCCGCCAAGAGCGATTCTTTCACTTTTTCTGCCTATTGCCTTTGCAATCGACTGAGCAATTGATGTTTTACCGACACCCGGAGGTCCTGCAAGACAGATGATCTGTCCCTTTTGCTTTTCACTTAACACACGAACGGCAAGCTGTTCAATGATTCTCTTTTTAACTTTGTCAAGTCCATAGTGAGTCTTATCAAGAGCCTTCTGAACTTTAGATATAACGATTTTATCTTTAGATGACTTATTCCACGGCAAATCAAGAACCGTATCAAGATATGTACGAATCACAGCCGCTTCCTGACTGCCATAAGGCATTTTGCTGAGTTTCTTACATTCTTTATAAAGGATGTCGGCAGACTTTTCGTCAAGATTGAGCTTTTCAATTTTATCGACATAGTTTTCAGCATCGTCAATCGGTGAATCATCTTCACCGAGCTCTTCCTCGATTGCTCTTTTCTGTTCACGAAGAAAATAATCACGCTGATTTTCATCAATTCTCATTTTAGCTTTTTGAGATATTTCGTCCTCAAGTTTAAGAACAAAATTTTCATTTACAAGTACATCAAGAACAGATTCAAGTCTTTCGGATTCTGGGAAAGTTTCAAGAATAGACTGTTTAACTCTGTAGTCAAGAATGAGATTAGCTGTGATAAAGTCGGCTAGTTCACCAGGTCTTTTGCAAAGGGCAACCTTAAAAATAATATCCGACGGCATCTTCGGAGAAATCTCAAGATACTTGTCAAATTCATTTTTTACGGTTCGCATAAGAGCGGAATCTCTTGCTGTAAGATACTCGCTTTCTTCCTCATACGGTTTAACTTCTGCAACAAGACACTTTTCGTCAAAAACAGGATTTATAATTGTAGCCCTGCATTGACCTTCAATTACAATTCGTGTAGTATTTTCAGGCTGTTTCAAAACCTGAACAACCTTGGCAATTACACCCGTGTCATAAACATCAAATATATCCGGTTCGTTTATTGCGGCATCCTTCTGAGAAGTAAGAAAAACAAGTTGATCGGCTTTCATAGCTTTATTAATAGCCGTAATACTCTTTTTTCGTCCAACATCAAAATGAATAAGTGATTTTGGAAAAACCACCAACCCTCGCAACGGAAGAACAGGGAGAGTCAGATTTTTTTGCATATCAAAATCCATTTAAATTCCTTTCATAAAAGCAAAAAGCTGTATTGTAATTGCAATACAGCTTTAATTCACAATATCAAGACGCTGTGCTGCGCTTCTGACGCTTCTTTGCATCTTTTTGAGTCAATTTTACGGAATTTGTCTGTAACAATTCCTTTTTGCGAGTAATTTGCGGAGCAGCACCGTTTTTGATAACGTCCTCTGTAATAATAATCTTATCAATAGTAGGATCAGACGGAGCCTCAAACATAAGGTCTGTAAGAATATCTTCCATAATTCCTCGAAGTCCTCTTGCACCTGTATGCTGATCCTGCGCCTGTTGTGCAATAGCTCTGAGTGCCTCTTCTTCAAAAAGAAGTTCAACACCGTCAAGTTCAAAAAGTTTCTTATACTGCTGAACAATAGAATTTTTCGGAACAGTAAGAATCTTGACAAGTGCATCCGTGTCAAGACCGCTCAAAGCAGTAATAACAGGCAAACGACCGATGAGCTCAGGAATAATTCCGTACTTTACAAGATCATGTGCTGTGACCTCTTTCATCCAATCGGTTGAATCAAGCTCTTGCTTTGACTGAACAAGTGACTCAAAACCTATAACAGAAGAGCCCTTGCGCTTTTCAACTATCTTTTCAAGACCGTCAAATGCACCGCCGCAGATAAAAAGAATATTCTTAGTATCAATCTGTAAATATTCCTGCTGCGGATGTTTTCTGCCACCCTGGGGCGGAACATTGGATACAGTTCCCTCAACAATTTTAAGCAAAGCCTGCTGAACTCCCTCACCGCTTACATCTCGTGTAATAGAAGGGTTTTCGGATTTTCTCGCAATTTTATCAATTTCATCAATGTAAATTATGCCGTGCTCTGCCTTTTCAATATCAAAATCGGCTGCCTGAATGAGTTTTAAGAGAATGTTCTCTACATCCTCGCCGACATAACCTGCTTCGGTCAGCGTAGTTGCATCGGCAATTGCAAAAGGAACATCAAGAGCCTTTGCAAGCGTCTGAGCAAGTAATGTCTTACCGACACCTGTCGGACCGAGAAGCAACACATTACTCTTAGCAAAATCTACGCTCTCATCATTTGAAAAAGCACGCTTATAGTGATTGTAAACAGCAACGCTCAGGGTAACTTTTGCATGATCTTGTCCGATAACATATTCATCAAGAATTGCCTTGATTTCCTTTGGCTTTAAAAGTTCATCAACGGACAGTTCGGGGGTCTGAGGTTCTCCCGATTTTGAAAGTTTATTTTCATTTTCACGTTCAAGCTCGCCTGATTCGCGAAGAATATTCATACAGAGCTCAACACACCGGTCACAAATATAGACACCGTTGCCGGCAATAAGTCTGCCTGCCATCTCCTGAGGTTTTCCACAGAAAGAGCAATAAATATCTTCGTTATTTTTGTTAGCCATCAGTTTACCTCACCTTTATCTTTTTTCGATAACCTTATCAATCAAACCATACTCAAGTGCCTGCTGTGCAGTCATGAAGTTATCACGATTGGTATCCTTTGCAATAACATCAATCGGCTGACCTGTGTTGTCAGCAAGAATCTGATTGAGTCGTTTTTTCATATCAAGAATGTGTCTTGTGTGAATTTCCATGTCAGTAGCCTGACCCTGAGCACCGCCTGAAGGCTGGTGAATCATAATGTCACTGTTAGGAAGTGCAAGACGCTTACCCTTAGCGCCTGCGGCAAGAAGGAATGCACCCATACTTGCAGCCATACCCATACAGATTGTGGAAACATCACACTTGATGTAATTCATTGTATCAAAAATAGCAAAGCCGTCTGTTACGCTGCCGCCGGGGCTGTTGATGTAAAGACTGATATCCTTTGTCGGATCTTTACTTTCAAGGTAAAGCAACTGAGCAACTACAACACTTGCACTTGCACTGTTTACCTCTTCGTTAAGCATAACAATTCTGTCTTCAAGAAGACGGGAATAGATATCAAAAGAGCGTTCGCCCCTGCTTGACTGTTCGATAACATATGGTACTAATGCCATTTAATCATAACCTTTCTTAAATAGTGATTAACAGATATAAGAAAAATATTCAAATTACTTAATAACAGCTTTGTCCTTTACGAGATTAAGAGCCTTTTCAACCTTAACATCTTCTGTGAGTGATTCAGCAGGAACAGCCTCCTTAACCTTATCAACATCCATCTTGTAAGCCTCTGCCATTTTGCCGTATTCAGCGTCAAGGTCAGCCTCTGTAACTTCAATATTTTCTTTTCTTGCAACTGCTTCAAGAGCAAGTCTTAACTTAACTCTCTTTTCAGCCTCTTCTTTATACATACCCTTGAGTGCGTTTGCATCCATACCCATGTACTGCATATATGTCTTCATATCAAGACCCTGTGAACGGAGACGCATATCAAATTCTCTTACCATCTCGTTAGCCTGATTGTCATACATTGCCTCAGGAATTTCACCCTCAAGGAGTTCCATAAGCTTTTCGGAAATCTGATTGTCAATATCCTTGTCAGCCTCATCCTGAAGACGTTTAGCAACAGTTTTTTTAAGCTCAGCCTTGTACTCGTCAAGTGTTTCCTTATCGGAAACATCCTTTACAAACTCATCATCGACTTCCGGAAGTTCCTTAGCCTTAATTTCGTGAAGGTTGATCTTGAATTCAGCTTCCTTACCTTTAAGCTCTTCAGCCTGATAATCATCCGGGAACTTAACTGTGATTGTAAACTCTTCACCTGTCTTGTGACCTACAATCTGCTCCTCAAAGCCGGGGATGAAATTGCCTGATCCAAGCTTAAGGTTGTAGTTTTCAGCCTTACCGCCTTCAAACGCTTCACCGTCAACAAAGCCCTCAAAGTCAATAACAGCTACATCATCATTCTGAGCAGCTCTGTCGTCAACAGTTACCATTCTTGAGTTGCGGTCACGAACCTTCTCAATTTCTTCGTCAACGAGTTCGTCTGTAACTTCTGTTGACTTCTTTGTAACTTCAATGCCGAGGTAGTTATTAATTTCCATTTCCGGCTCAACAACAACACTAGCCTTGAATGAGAAACCTTCCTTGCTTGCCTCAATAGCCTCAAGGGTTTCAACCGAAACTATCTTGATACCTGCTTCTTTAGCGGCCTCATAAAGAGCGTCAGGATAACAATCCTGCATAGCATCTTCATAGAATACTTCCGAACCGTACATTTTCTCAATTACATGACGGGGAGCTTTGCCCTTTCTGAAACCGGGGATATTGATGCTTTTAACCTGCTTTTTATAAACTCTGTTAACAGCGTTACCAAAAGTTTCACCGTCAACATTAACCTCTAATTCATATGAATTAGCCTGTTCTTTTTTTGTACATTCCTTTAATGCCATTTTAATATTCCTCCAAAGTTTAAATTCAAAATCAAGAAATCATCTTATTATATCACAACAAAATAATTTTGCCAATAGAAAATACAGAATTTATCTGACTAAAATTGGCATGAATGACAACCTGTCACAAGAAATCAGCTTAAAATCAATACCTTCGTATTCACCTTCAATCGCAAACCTCATATTCTTTTTTCCGTGAAGGTGTCCGTAATAACATTTTTTGATGTCATATTTCAAAAGAACATTAAATATTTCGTCACATTTTGTTGTTCCGTAAACAGGGGGATAATGTAAAAACACTATTGGTTCCTTTCCTGTTTTTATAGCTGATTGTATTGACATTTCAAGTCTGCCGACTTCCCTGTTCAGGACTTTTATATCATTTTGAGATTCATTCTCAAGAAACCATCCTCTTGTACCGCAAATTGCGTAATCGTCAACAACATATGAATTATTGAAAAGGATAGATATCGAATCAAGTGAATTATTTTTCAGAAACACATCCATTTTTGTCTTGGTGCTCCACCAATAATCATGATTGCCTTTATTGAAAATTTTCTTACCGGGAAGATTTTCTATGAAAGTAAAATCCGTAAGAGTTTCTCCAAGCTTCATTGCCCAGGAAATATCGCCCGACACAACAACCGTGTCATTATCGGTAACAAGCTTTCTCCAGTTATTTTCAAGTCTTGAAGTATAATCGTTCCAGCCTGCGAAAACATCCATAGGCTTATCTTCACCAAGTGAAAGATGTAAATCCGCTATAGCAAATAATGCCATTAATCTATACCGAGTGCTCCGAGAACATAATTCTCCATATCATTAACTTCTGTAACATCAGAGAATCGAGCAGTTTTATTTTTAAGATTTGCAAGAGGTGCAGGCACTTCGGCACCGGAAACCTTATGAAGTTCATCAACCATATCAAATTCTGTTTCAGGAAGTGTTGCGTTTGGCTCAACAGCCTCAAGAACAGCCTTAGAGAATTTATACGGACTTGCAGTTGACGCGATTACAGAAGGTGTCTTGTCGCCTGTTTCCTCAACATACTGCTTGTACACATTGATTGCAACAGCTGTGTGAGTATCACAAAGGTACCTATCCTGCTCAAACATCTCGTGAATTGTAGCCTCTGTATTCTTATCATCACAGAATCCGCCGTAGAACTTATCGTTGATAACAGCCTTTACATCATCACTTACTTCATACTTGCCTTCTGATTTGAGTGCATTCATCCAGCCTCTTGTAACTTCGTCATTATCACCTGAAAGCTTGTAGAGAAGTCTTTCAAGGTTACTTGAAACGAGGATATCCATTGAAGGTGAAATTGTTGTATAGAAGTTTCTGTTCTTATCATAAACGCCTGTTTTGATAAAATCTGTAAGAACATTATTAGAGTTTGACGCACAAATGAACTTGTTGATTGGAAGTCCCATGAGACTTGCATAGTATGATGCAAGGATGTTACCGAAGTTACCTGTCGGAACAACAACATTAATCTTGTCGCCAAGCTCGATTTTACCGTCATTTACAAGATCGCAGTAAGCCGAAATATAGTAAACAATCTGCGGAAGAAGTCTGCCCCAGTTGATTGAGTTTGCAGATGAGAAAAGCATATTATTCTCAGCGAGCTTTTCTGCAACTGAAGGTGTAGTGAATATCTTCTTAACGCCTGTCTGAGCGTCATCAAAGTTACCCTTGATTGCACAAACACGAACATTTTCACCTTCCTGAGTATTCATCTGATGCTTCTGCATCGGACTTACACCGTCAACAGGATAGAAAACAACAATCTTTGTGTGTTCAACATCTTTAAAGCCTTCAAGAGCAGCCTTGCCTGTATCGCCTGATGTAGCAACGAGAATAACAGCTGTCTTGCCGTCATATTTCTTCTTGAGTGACTTTGTAAGAAGATGCGGGAGAATCTGGAGTGCCATATCCTTAAACGCACATGTAGGACCATGCCAGAGTTCAAGAATATTCAGGGTTGTTCCGTCAAGATTACAGTATGAAATAGGAGCAGGATTTTCACCGCCGAATTTCTGAGCTGTATAAGCCTTTTCTACGCAGTCGCTGATTTCCTCTTCTGTGAAATCAGAAAGAAAATCAGAAAATACTTTCTTTGCTCTTCCTTTGTAATCTGTTTTCAAAAGTGCCTTGAAGGTATTTTCATCATACTTAGGAAATTCCTGCGGTACAAAAAGTCCGCCGTCCTTTGAAATACCCTGTGCAATGGCCTGTGCCGCAGAAACTACTTCTTTGGCATTTTGTGTGCTGTTGTATAACATTGAAATCTTCCTTTCAAATTGCTTTAAACATCAAGTATTTTACTACATTATTCGCTGATTGTCAAAGTTTTCAAAGAAATTATACGCATTTTCGTAAAAAATCTTTTTCAAAACGCTTTCATTGTAGTTATTTCTAAGAAAAAGTTCATAAATTTCGCCGATTGAATCGCTTCCGACAATATCCCTAGGCAAATCGCAGCCGTCAAAATCCGTACCGAAGCAAAGAGAATTTTCGCATCCGAGCGACAGCATATATTCGCAATGCTTTAAAATATCGTTCATACACGCTTTATCCGGATTATTATTAAGAAAAGCATTGTGCAAATTTAGACCTATAAGTCCGCCTCTCTGTATTATAATTTTAATCTGCTCATCTGTAAGATTTCTCGGATTTTGAGTAATTGTCCGTGAATCTGAATGAGTTGCGATAAACGGCTTATTCGTCTGATTGACAACATCATAAAACAGTTCATCGCTTGAATGGGATATATCAATTACAATACCGTACTTTTCCATTTCGGCTACTGCAAGTTTTCCGAAGTCCGTTAAACCGCATTTATCTTCCGATAAAACGCCTGAACCGATCTCGTTCATCTCATTCCATGTGAGAGTCATTATTCTGACGCCGAGTTCTGCAAATCGCTTTACATTCTCGATTCTGCCGTTCAATGCTTTTCCGTTTTCTACTGTAAAAAACGCTGAGTTTCGATACTTTGAAAAAGCATTATCCGTGAATTCACCGATACCTAACAATTCAATTCCAAGTCGGTTACATTCGGATTTCAGGTAATCAGCCGATTCAAAGAACAATTTTTCCGCCTCATTACCGTCAAGCGTATCGGGTAACCATATAGCATAGCACTGCAACCTGTGGGATTTGGAATTGTTATTTAATTTCACTTCATATGAGGGATTATCAAGTTCGGACTTTTCGGTTACTGCCTTATAGAGCGTGTCACAATGCAAGTCAAAAAAATTCATGGCAACCTCCCGTCAGAATGCATTTTCAATATAATTAATGCCGACAAGCTTAAGATTATCACTGTTGACAAAAACTTCGCATACATCAAATCGACATTCTTTATCTATATTGTTTTCATACATATACATATCGGCAGTTTTTAAAATTTTCATCTGCTTTTTACGGTTAACCGCATCAACGGGTTGTGTAAGAGAATTCTCTTTTCTTGTTTTAACCTCAACAAAGGCAATTACTTCCTTATTCTCGGCTATGATATCTATTTCGCCGTAAGGCTTTTTATAATTTCTGGCAATAATTTTATACTTATGCTTTTTCAGATATTTTGCGGCATAAGCCTCTCCCTTATCACCTATTTGTTTAGTAGTAAAAATCATTTCTTATTATATATTTTCTTCAAGAAGCTCGGTCTGTGATACTTACACGGTCCGTATTTAAGAATCGCCTCAATATGAGCCTTTGTGCCGTAACCCTTATGCTTTGCAAATAGGTACTGAGGAAATTCTTTGTCGTATTCATAAAGAAGCCTATCCCTTGATACCTTGGCAAGAATTGACGCACAGGCAATTGACATTGACTTTGCATCACCTTTTACAATACATTCGCCTTCAATTGACAACGGAGGCATTCTGTTGCCGTCAATCATAGCATAATCAGCCCTTGGTTCAAGTCCTTCAACTGCCCGTTTCATTGCAAGCATAGCAGCATTAAGAATATTCATTTCCTCAATTTCTTCAACGCTAGCAAATGCAATGCTGTATGCCAAGGCCTGTTCCTTTATTACATCGAACAAAGCCTCTCTCTTTTTTTCAGAAAGCTTTTTTGAATCATTGACTCCTTCAATAACAGTGTTTTCGGGAAGTATAACTGCGGCGGCGCACACAGGTCCTGCAAGCGGTCCTCTGCCGGCTTCATCAACACCGCAGATATTCAGAAAGCCTCTTGCAATATTTTTATTTTCATATTCAAGCCAATCCATTGTTATCTCCCCTGCGGCATTTCAACTGTAATTCTGCCAAGCTTTGCACTTCTGAATTCATCAAGCAACATAATTGCGGCTCTCTCGGTGTCTATCTCACCGCCTGAAACAAGCATACCTCTCTTTTTGCCAATAATTTTCAAAAGCTCGTATGAATCAATATTTTCGATATCTTCGTTTTCTAATTTGAATCGTGTTATAAAATCAGCATGCTTGAGTTCCTTGATGAAATCAAGAAGTCTTACCGCCAAAAGTTCAATATCAAGAATTTGGTCCTTAACCGCACCTGTGAACGCAAGATGCTCTCCGACTGTCTTATCGTCAAACTTTGGCCAAAGCACACCCGGAGTGTCAAGCATTTCAAGGTTCTTTGCAATTGTATACCATTGATTACCTCTTGTAACGCCCGGTCTGTCCTCAACCTTTGCACGGTTCTTCTTTACCATTTTATTGATAAAAGAAGATTTGCCTACATTCGGAATACCAACAATCATAATTCTGATTGTGGGATTTACCATTCCTTTTTCTTTCAATCTTGCAATCTTATGGCTCATAACCGTATTTACGGCTGGTGCAAATTTGTCAAGACCTCTGCCGCTTTTACAGTCAACCGGGATAGCAACAAGATTCTGCTTTTTAAAGTAGTCAATCCACATTTTCGTAGCAGTTTGATTAGCCATATCGCATTTATTGAGAAGAATAACTCTCGGCTTGTTCTGAACAAGTTTTGCAAGGTCGGGGTTACGACTACTGACAGGAATTCTTGCATCAATAATTTCTGCGACAGCATCAACAAGTTTAAGACTTGACTGAATCTGTCTTTTTGTTTTGGTCATATGACCGGGGAACCATTGAATAGTCTGCATTTCGCTCATATATGTACATCCTTTAAAAATTTTCTGTTAATATAAATACTTGAATCTGTCAAGCGGGAAAAATATAAATTGTGCTTTTCCGATTACATCATCGACAGACACAAGGCCTATACTCTTATCACGGCTGTCAAGAGAAATAATTCTGTTATCACCCATTACAAAGATATAACCTTCAGGGATAACATACGGAATTTGCAATGGATTTGACGGTTCTCGTGTTAAAGAAGAAACATACGGTTCATCAATTTTTATACCGTCAACATAAACTGCATTTTTACTGTAATCCACAACAAGCGTCTGTCCTTCAACGGCTATAACCCGTTTTATAATTCTCTTTTCAATCTGATTTTCAGCGTTGATAGCTACAATATCACCACATTTTGGCTCATACATAAAATTTGTAATGAAAATTTTATCATCGCTGTGGAGCGTATCAAGCATCGAATTTCCCACAACATTGGCATCTCTGATGATAAAAGTAAACGCTACGGATATAATTGCAAACACAAAAATTATTGTCCGTGTAAAATCAAACATATAATTCGTGATTTTTTTATCGTTAATTTTAATTCTGATTTTATTATTTTTATGTTTTTGAGGCATATAACCCTCCGTAAAAAATAAAGCTTATTTCTATTATAAAACAGAAATAAGCTTTTCACAATATCAAAATTTAAATTAACATTAAATTTTTACAATCTTTAGCATCAGTACAGATAGCCGAAGTGGTCAAACGGATAAACTACAAACTGTGCCTTACCGATTACATCATCAACATCTATAAGACCGATTTTTGTACTGCGGCTGTCCATTGAATCCTTTCTGTTATCACCCATAACAAAAATTTTGCCCTCAGGAATAACCTCCGGAATTTCATTGTCGCCTATATTGTTGCCGTAGGTTGAACCCTCTATGTACGGTTCATCAAGAACAACACCGTCAACTATGATTTGGTCGTTGTCATAATCGACCTTAACAGTCTGTCCCGCAACAGCGATAACACGCTTAATAATCGGACTGTTATACTCTGCACCGTGAGAAATAACAACGATATCGTTATTTTGGGGAGTGTAGAATAGATTTGTTACGATAACCTTGTCGTTAGTGGCAAGTGTGTTATTCATTGATCTGCCTTCAACATCAACAAGGCGGAACAAAAAGATAAGGCAAACCACAACAACAGAAATTGCAAACAGGATACATCTTACCCAGTCATAAAAACCGGACATTGCGCCTTCCTCTTTTGCAACAAGAAATTGTTTTTCGGAAATTGACGGTTTCTTATCCACATACATTTCAGGATTGATATCTGAAGAATCGTTCACACCCTCAGGCTGAAGCACAGCCATATTAGCCTCATTGACATTATTTTTGCTTTTCTTCAACTTTGTCACCTGCTATAAAGAAAAATAGTAAAAAAAGGGACTTTGAAAAGTCCCTTTTGATTTCGTGAATTACTTACGAATCTGCTCTTTAACCTTAGCAGCCTTACCAACTCTGTCACGGAGATAGTAGAGCTTGCTTCTGCGAACCTTACCGTAACGAACAACCTGTACATCTTTAACATTGGGTGAATGGAGAGGGAATACTCTTTCAACACCAACGCCGTAAGCTACTCTTCTTACAGTAAATGTTTCAGCTACGCCACTGCCTCTTTTAGCAATAACAGTACCCTCAAACATCTGGATTCTTTCTCTTTCGCCTTCACGAATGTTTACTGATACCTTTACAGTATCACCTACACTGAACTCAGGTGTTGTTTCCTTCACGCTTGCTGCAGCAATAGTCTTTAATGCGTCCATTTTTTATCCTCCTTATTTTTCCGACATTCTTACTCAAACGAGCAGCGGACTGTCACATCAAAATGACGGTTAAACCGTTATTTGAACCTCGTCGAGAGTTACGACGGTTTCAAATGCTTTAATATAATACCACATACGGAATAATAATGCAAGTGTTTTTTCAATTTAGTTTAAAAAATCGGAATATATCCCGTCAAGCTCCGATTAATGCGATGATATATTTTCAAGCTTTTTAAGATATTTTTTGAAATAATCAGGCAATTCGGAAGTGAATTCAATATATTCATTGGTTTTTGGATGAATAAAACCGATTTTTCTTGCATGAAGGCATTGTCCTTCAAAATCAACTTTTTCATTCTTAACGCCATACACCTTATCACCCGACACGGGATGACCTATATAAGCCATATGCACCCTGATTTGATGAGTACGACCTGTTTCAAGCTTGCATTTTATATGTGTGTAACCTTTGTACCTTGTTATTACCGAATAATGAGTAACGGCATTTTTGCTGTTCTTTTCGATAACACACATTTTCTTTCTGTCTTTAGGATTTCTTCCGATTGGTGCGTCAACTGTTCCCTCATCATTTTTCAGATTACCAAATACAATTGACTCATACTCTCTTGTAAAAGAATGCTCCTTAATTTGTTCTGCAAGAGAACGGTGAGCAAAATCATTTTTTGCGACAATCAAAAGACCGCTTGTATCCTTGTCGATGCGGTGAACAATGCCGGGACGAAGTACACCGTTAATTCCCGAAAGGCTGTCGCCGCAATGATAAAGCAAAGCATTTACAAGAGTACCGTCATAGTTTCCGGCGGCAGGATGTACCACCATTCCCTTTGGCTTATTCACAACAAGCAACCATTCATCTTCATAAACTATATCAAGAGGAATATTTTCCGCTTTAGCCTCATACGGTGTCGGATCGGGAACATTTACAACAACAATATCACCTTGCGAAAGCTTGTACTTTTTTGAAACAACAGAGTCGTTTACAAGCACAGCTCCGTTCTCAATAAGATTAACAGCGGCAGAGCGTGACAAATCAATATTTGCATCCGAAATAAATTTATCAAGCCTTACACCGCTTGTTTCACAATTTAGTTTAAACTCATTCATTGCTTTTGTTGACCTTTTTTTCGGATTTCATAACATTAGAGAAAAACAGAACATAAACGATAAGAAGTATTGTTCCGACTGTAATGCAGTAATCGGCAAAATTACAAACAGGGGGAAAGAATGAAACACTGATGTAATCGACTACAAAACCGTAAAAAATCCTGTCAATCAAATTACCTATTCCACCACCGATTATAAGTGCCGCAGAAATATAGAACATCTTTCCCGACGGTTTCTTCTTGAACATAATATATATTATTATTGCAATAAGAACAGCAGTAACCGCTACGAAAAACCAACGCATATCCGAAAACATTCCGAAAGCAACGCCTCTATTCTCAACATAAGTAAAATCAAGTAATCCGTCAATGGCAGTTACCGAACCGACAGGCTGAAGATAGGTAAGCACAAAATATTTTATTATCTGATCAGTGGCAGCTAAAAGCACACCGATTATAAGAGCAATAACAGGCATTTTATCCTCCATAAACATAAATCGGTGTGTTTTATCACACCGATTTATTGTAATAGCAGTTATTATTTAAGATTCTGAACACAGCGGAAACAGATTGTAGGATGCTCTGCACACTGACCCACCGTCTTGCTGATAGCCCAACAACGCTCGCACTTTTCACCCTCAGCTTTTTCAGGTTTGATTTCAAGCTCACCGCCGTTATCAACAATTTCAACTTCGGAAACTATGAATGCTGCACAAAGCTCAGGCTCAGCCTTTTTAAGGAATTCAAGTGTTTCGCCGCCTGCACAAAGTGTTACCTTTGCTTCAAGCGAACCCTTAATTGTCTTATCCTTAATAAGGGATTCGAGTGACTTTTTAACATTATCACGAAGTTCGTGGATTCTGTCCCAGAAAGCCATAAATTTATCGTCAACATCAATAGCGATGTTTTCGGGAATCTCATTAAAGATAACATGTTCTGCATTCTCATTTGAGGAATGAGGCATGTATTTCCAAATTTCATCTGATGTATATGCAAGGAGCGGAGCAATCATTCTTGTCATTGCATCAAGGATAACATAGATTACGGTCTGAGCAGCTCTTCTTGAGAGGCTGTCAGCCTTTTCTGTATAAAGTCTGTCCTTGAGAACATCAAGATAGAAGTTAGACATATCAACAACACAGAAGTTGTGAATGCTGTGATATACAATATGGAACTCATAATTATCGTATGAAGTTCTAACCTTTGTGATAAGATCATTAAGCTTTGCAAGCGCCCATTTATCAATCGGCAACACCTTGTCAAAGTCAACCATATCTGTATCGGGATTAAAGTCAGAAATGTTACCGAGAATGTATCTTGCGGTATTTCTGATTTTTCTGTATGATTCGGAAATCTGCTTGAGAATGTCCTTAGAAATATGAACATCAGTCTGATAGTCGGTTGATGCAACCCAAAGTCTGAGTACATCAGCACCGTACTGCTTAATAACATCCTGTGGGCTGATGCCGTTACCAAGTGACTTACTCATCTTTCTTGATTCATCGTCAAGAATCATACCGTGAGTAAGAACAGCCTTGTAAGGTGCTCTGCCTCTTGTAGCAACAGATGTAAGGAGTGATGACTGGAACCAACCTCTGTACTGGTCGTTACCCTCAAGGTAAAGGTCAGCAGGTGATTCAAGGTTATCACGCTGTTCAAGAACAGCGGCATGCGATGAACCGCTATCGAACCAAACATCCATAATATCTTTTTCTTTATCAAATTCAGTACAACCGCACTTCTTACACTTTGTACCGGCAGGAAGAATCTCTGCGGCTGTGTGATTGTACCAAGCGTTTGAGCCTTCTTTACCGAATAAGTCAGCAACAGCAAGCATAGCATCCTTATCAATAAGAGCCTCACCGCAATCCTTACAGAAGAAAATCGGAATCGGAACACCCCATTTTCTCTGACGGGAAATACACCAATCTTTTCTTTCTCTTACCATTGATGTAATTCTGTCCTTGCCCCATGCAGGAATCCACTTAACCGTATTGATAGCGTCAACAGCCTCATCCTTGAAATCGTCAACCGAACAGAACCACTGGTCTGTTGCTCTAAAAAGGATAGGAGTTTTACATCTCCAGCAATGCGGATACTGATGGACAATTTTCTTTAATGCAAAAAGTGAGCCGTTTTCTTCAAGATAGGCGGCAATCTTCTTATTAGCCTCATCAGTTGTAAGACCTGCAAACTGACCTGCCTCTTCTGTAAGAACACCGTTAGAATCAACAGGACAGATAATCGGAATCTCAGGGTAATTCTGACATACATTGTAGTCGTCAACACCGTGTCCGGGAGCTGTGTGTACACAACCTGTACCGCTTTCGAGAGTTACATGCTCACCAACGATAACAAGGGACTCTCTGTCAAGGAACGGATGTGCTGTTTTTATATACTCAAGCTCACTGCCCTTTACCGTTGCTACAACTTCAAAGTCTGTTATACCTGCCTCATCAAGAGCAGACTTATAAAGCTCTGACGCCATAACAAGGTATTCATCACCTGTTTTGATTACAGAATATTCAAATCTCGGACCTACGCAAATTGCGACATTCGCAGGGAGTGTCCAAGTTGTAGTTGTCCAGATTACAAACTTAACCTTTGAAGGATCGATTCCCATATTTGAGAAAACGCCCTTATCGTCGGTTACATTAAACTTTACATAGATTGAATGGCAAGGATCTTCAGCATACTCAATCTCAGCCTCTGCAAGAGCAGTCTTACACTCTGGACACCAATAAACAGGCTTTAAACCCTTGTAGATATAGCCCTTTGTAGCCATTTCTGCAAACACTCTGATCTGTTCAGCCTCAAACTCATGGTTAAGAGTGATGTACGGCTTATCCCATTCACCGATTACGCCAAGTCTTTTAAACTGCGTACGCTGATCGTTAATGTAGCCTTTTACAAACTCTTCGCACATTTTACGAAGTTCAACAACAGAAATTTCGGCAGAATTACCGATACCGGCTTTCTTTCTTGCTTTAAGTTCCGTAGGAAGTCCGTGTGTATCCCAACCCGGAACATACGGAGCTTTAAAGCCTGCCATATTCTTATATCTTACGATAAAATCCTTAAGAATCTTATTAAGTGCATGGCCAAGGTGAATGTCACCGTTAGCATAAGGAGGGCCGTCATGAAGAATGAACAGAGGCTTTCCCTCATTTACTTTCATAAGATTTTCGTAAACCTTTTCATCTTCCCAATTTTGAAGTGTAACAGGCTCGCTTTTCGGTAGACCTGCTCTCATAGGGAAGTCTGTCTTTGGAAGATTAAGTGTTGAATTATAATCCTGGGACATTTTATATTCTCTCCAATATCTAAAATCTAAATAAAAATCAGTCGGCAGTTACATCATAGTTATCACCGAACTTGAGATGACTGAACTTGCTCTGTCTTTTAGGATGAGCAGATACTTCTTCAGTTTCAGCAATCGGCTCAGCTTTCATTTCTGAAGGTACTGCAATCTTAACATCATCTTCAACCTGAGGCTGTGCAGGAGCTGTCACTTCCTCTGTAGGATACTTTTCGTCAAGTTCAGCTTTTGAAGCCTCAACATCGGAGGTTGAAGGAAGATCATCAATTGACTTAATATGCTTACTGTAAAGTGAAATAAGTTCATTTCTGAGATTAGCCGCATCTGACTGAAGCTGTAAATAATGCTCTTTCTCGGCAGCAGTCATATTGTTTGCGTCAACAAGGAGAGTCTGAGCCTTTGTTTCAGCATCACGAACAATCTTTGCAGCCTTTTCCTTTGCTTCTCTTATGCAGGCATCAGCAACCTTCTGTGAAGCAAGCAAAGCGTTCCTTACTGTTTCTTCATCAGCTCTGTACTGTTCAACTCTTGTTGCAAGAACATCAATCTTATGAACAAGGTTAGTTTTTTCTTTCTTCAATTGTTCAAAAGAAACAATGACTTCATCAATAAATGAGTCAACATCTTCAGCTCTGTAACCACCGTTAAGAGTGGCTTTTCTGAAGCTTATATTTTTAATTTCATCAATTGTAAGCATTTATCTGCACTCCTTATTTATAATGTATAACCGAAATTCTCATTCGACCTTTTCCTGTAGTTCCAAGTATACCTTTTAAAACGAATTTGCCTTTTCCGCGAATTGTAAAAACATCATTTTCCTTTAGGTTAAAACTGACATTTTTAGTTTCTTCAAAATTAACACATACGCTGTCTGACATAATGACAGTTTTTGTTTTTTCTCGTGACAGTTTACATACAGCGGCAACAATATTATCAAGTCGTAAAGAAGAAACTATAAATGTTTTTTCTTCCACTCCTCTTCCCTGCGGAAGCTTTGACAAATCAGCATTATCAACCTTAACGCCGACTCTGCCGACTTTTGAAATCTGCGACTTGACATAATCAGACAATTCCGCTTTTACAAATACAACAGCCAGTCCGTCCTCAACAAGAATATCCCCGACAGTTTCACGCTCTATTCCGAGCGACATCAAAGAACCGAGAAAATCACGATGAGTGAGTCGGTCGCATTTTCTGAATGAAAATTCAATGCCGCATATCGGGAACATACTCGTACTCGGTTCGTCAAAAAACAAGCCAAGCATTTTTCTCTCGGAATCACCATACCCGCCAAAGAAAAGGTAGTTGTCGAAATATGCTTTTTTAAGTTCGGAAACAAGAAGTGCTTGTTTCCTTTCACTCATAAAAGGCATAAAATACGGTTTCTGTCTTGTCAGACAAAGGTCAATACCGTTATTAAGCCGAGCAATCAGCTGTTTGTCATCATCCGAAGTAAACACCGTTGTTCTCAAGCTCATCAAGTAAATCGTCGCCTGTCAGGTCAACATTGCTCGGAATAATGATATATGTATTTGTAGCGACACGCTTGATTTTACCACGGTTTGCATACGCAACACCGCTGAGGAAATCAAGGATTCTTCTTGCCATATCTTTATTTGTATCTTCAAGATTAAGAACTACTGTGTGAGCCTTCATAAGCTCATCGGCAATTGTGCGGGTTTCTTCGCCGAAACGCTCAGGCTTGAATAAACCAACCTGAAGATTGGTGGTAGCATTAATGTTTACGACCTTGTTTCCGCCGCCGAGATCTCTTTCTTTTTTAGTGTTTCTTACAGGTTCTTCTTTATAATCTTCTTCTGCACCTTCGTCAGCATAACCATATTCATCGTACTCATACTCATCATCGGGGGCGTCCCACATGCGTTTAAACTTATCTACAAAACCAGCCATTATATAATCCTCCTAAAATTATGTATAATTCCTTGCACCGAATAATGCCGAACCAACTCTGACCATATTTGCACCTGCAAGTACAGCTTCGTAATAATCGGCAGACATACCCATTGAAAGAATATTCATATCTATATTATCTAATTTTTTTTGCGAGATGTCAATAAATATATTATGCATTTTATTGAAAAATTCAGAAATTTTCTGTGAAGATTCACAAATCGGAGGTATTGCCATAAGACCTTTAACTGAAATACCGTCCAATTCGGCAATCTGACAAAGTAATTCTTCAAGCTGTTCGGGCATAACGCCTGACTTGTTTTCTTCTCTGCCGATATTTACCTCAACAAGAACATCACAGTTCTTATTGATTTTTAAAGCCTGTTTAGAAATTTCCGACGCAAGCTTTATTGAATCGACAGACTGGATAAGATCAACCTTATCGATAATCTGTCTTACCTTGTTTGTCTGCAAGTGACCGATAAACTGAAGAGAACAGTTGTCAAGGTTATACTTATCATACTTTGACAAAAGCTCCTGAACCTTGTTTTCGCCTATGTGGTCAAGCCCAAGTGAAATTGCGTGGTTAATAACCTCAGGTTCAACCATTTTTGTTGCGGCAAGAAAAGTAATATCCTCACGCTTTCTTCCGGACTTTTCGGCAGCCTCGGCTATTCGCTCATCAATAAATTTGTAATTGTATTCAACGTCAGTTAACAACTTTTCCGTCATACAAATCATCTCCTTCAAGAATTACCTGATCATATAACTCAACTGTTGTGCCGTCAACAAGGTCTTTGCTGTCCGGCTCCGGATCGCAAATAACATAATCATCGTCGGCATACAGAATAGATATCTGTTTGAATCTCACTTCACTTCCGTGAAGCACATATACACCCTGAACCTTAACCTGTTCGGTATGTTTATTGTCATTGTCATCATAGGTTGTCTTTGTTACATAGTCATCATGAATAGCCTTTTTGCTGATTCTCAAGCCTGTGTATGAACCAAGACCTATTTCAATCGGTTCCTGTCTTGCCTGAGCAAGGTCGGAATTCATATAGTCACACTCAAGAATAAGAAGGGCGTCGCTGTCTTTTGATTCCTGATAAATCCTCTTGATAGTGGCGGGAATGCTTTCAGACGATGCGTCAGAGAACAGCACCGTAGCGGAACCGTCCCACAAAGAAAGTCTTGTTGCCTCATCAGCCGTAACCTTACAGGCAACATACCATTTCAATCCCGTTACAACCTTGCCTGCAATATTGCCGGACACTTTTGTCTGCTTTACATTATCAAGGTCAGAAAGAGTCAGACGATCAAGATTATTATAATCAAGTGCATTTTCATATCCGTCACAATGCGAGAGAAAACAACCTGATTTTTCAGTCGTAATATTACCTGTTGATTTTCCTGTTTTGCCTTCAAGAGTGGCTATTTCAGCCTGGAGTTCTGAAATTCTGTCATTAAAGTTAGTTGCTTTGCCTGTGTAAATCTGTCTTTGGTTTATTGAATAAAGCAGATTATTTGTGACATTATCAATATTTACCAAATCACCGTCATTGATACTGCGAATTTGTGAAATAATATTATTATTTATATTGTTGTTGATAGTATCAATACCTATGTTGCCGGCCGTGCTTGTTTTTTGAAGTGTCTGCAAATCGGAAAGCTGTTCCTGTAATGCGCTGATTTTTGACTGTGAAGCTGCATCATCATCATTTGCATACGATTTTGCAATTTCACCGCCGGCTTTAACCTCATCACCGTCATGCACTGTATATGAAAGCACACCCGAAGTATTATTCTGAATCATATTTTCATCACGGATAATAAATCCGTTTGAATAAATTTTATCCGTGACTGTTGTTTGAACAGCATTTTCAGTCGGATACATTTTAAAATTTGTACTTATCAGAAGATAGGCGGCATAAACAACTGCAAGAACTGATAACGCAATCATCAAAATTCGTCTGAAAAGCAATTTATCCATAAAGTAAGCCTCTTTCGATTACAGCCTTTGCATAACTGTATATTTCTTCAAATGAATTATATTCATCAATATAAATCCAATTAATCTCCGAATCCCGCTTAAACCAAGTAATTTGTCTTTTTGCATATCTGCGGGTTTCCATTTTCAATTTTTCAACACAATCATTCAGATTTTTATTTTCTTTAAAATAAGGAATCAATTCCTTGTATCCTATCGCCTTTATTGATGTATAGCTCAAATCGGAATTAATAACCCGTTCAGCCTCCTCAAGCAAACCTTCTTCAAGCATATTATCTACACGCTTGTTTATTCTGTCATAAAGCACCTGTCTGTCACGGCAATTAAGACCGATTTTTACAGTCATATACGGAGACGGAATTTTATGTGATTCTTCAATTTGTTGTGTGATAGTTTTTCCTGTTGTTTTGTAAAATTCAATGGCACGGATTATTCTTTTTAGATTTCTGCTTTCACGAAGTCTGTCTGCCGATTTCGGATCGAATTTTGCAAGCATTTCAAGCAACCTGTCTGTTCCCTGTTCTTCGGCAATCTTGCGAAGTTCTAAACAATATTCTTCATCCCGTTTATCATCACTGAAAGAAACATTGTTCAGAAGTGAATCAACATAAAGACCTGTTCCGCCGACAATAAACGGTAATTTGCCTCTTGAATGAATATCTGCTATACATTTTGAAGCATCAGTTACATATGACGCAACCGAATAGGTTTTATCAGGCGGAAGAAAGTCCATCATATGATGAGGAATTCCGTCCATCTCTTCTTTGGTAGGTTTGGCTGTTGCAATCTGCATTCCCGTATAAATCTGCATGGAATCGGCAGATACGATTTCACCGTTAAAATGCTTTGCAAGTTCAACCGAAAGTTTTGTTTTGCCTGATGCGGTAGGACCGACAATTGAAACCGTATTAATAGATTTTTCCAAAAAATCACACCCTGCCAAACTGTTTTTCAATTTCACCCTTTGTAAGAACAATGCAAATCGGTCTGCCGTGAGGGCAATACTTGATTTCAGGATGTTCTTCAAGGTGTTTTACAATCCCTATAAGCTCCTCAGGAGTACTTTTATTTCCTGCTTTTATAGCTGAACGGCAAGCAACATTGCTGTAAAACCAATCCATTTTTTCGGTAAAGATATCGTTTTTACCCTGAGAAATGTAGCCCGACATCTCGGTAATGCAATCTTCAATTTCAACAGCCGGAATATACTGCGGAGAACTTCTTACAATAACCGTACTGTTACCGAAATCTTCAACTTCAAAGCCGCAATCGGAAAACATATCAAGATTATTAATTGCCGCATCATACTCGGTTTTTCCGAGAGTTACTGTAACAGGAGCAAGTAAAATCTGCCTGTAGTCAGCAGCCTTTTCGGCTTTTAGTTTTTCATAAATAATTCTCTCATGAGCGGCATGTTTGTCTATCAAAAGAATATCTTTATTGTTTTTTTCTGCAATGATATATGTATCGAAAGCCTCTCCGATATATTTGATGCTCGTCTGATTATCGTTTACAAGAACAGGCTCTTTTGATTTCTCAATAGATTCTTCCGAAACAATTACATTAACCTCTTTAGGGCTTACAATCGGACTTTTATCGGTAATACCTTCTGTATCAGTTTTTTCATCTTCGACAAGCGAAGTTGGCTGAAGAATTTCAGGCTTGAAAGTTGATTTTGACTTTTCTTCCTCTTTTGCCTTATTTATCGCCTGTTTGCTGAAAATATCAAACGGATTGGATATATCCGCAACTTTTATATCATCAATGGACTTTGTAACAGAACGAATAGCTGCCTCATCATTTTCCTTATTACCATTAAATGCGACATCCGAAAACGGATTAAAATCATCGGATTTTTCGGATGTAGCAACAGGTGTTGTAACCTCTGTTTTGGGATTGTCAGGTATCGGTTTAGCATACTGTTTTTGTACAAAATCATTTTTAGAACTTTGCACAACAGGCTTGTTCAGAATGGCAGGCGCATTGTTAAACGGATTAAATTTATTTTGCACCTCATTAAAAGCCGTTTCCTTTTTAAATGACGCTTTTTTACGGCTGTCATACTTCATAAGTGAAGATTTTACCGCATGATAAATCGCATCAAAAACAGGTCTTTCATTTATAAATCTGACCTCAAGCTTTGAAGGATGAACATTTACATCAATAATTTCACACGGCAATTCGATATTAAGAACACATGACGGAAATTTTCCGACCATAATTGAGCCCTTAAAAGCCTCCTCAAGTGCAACCATAGCCGTTCTGGTTTTGATGTACCTTCCGTTGATAAAAAAATTCTGCATATTACGATTTGGTCTTGAGTGTTCGGGTTTTGAAATATAGCCGTAGACCTTTATTGCATCAAGCTGATAATCAACCGGAATAAGTCCTTTCGCAAAATCTTTTCCAAAAACCGAATATATTGCAGAAATAAGTTTTCCGTCGCCGAATGTACGAAGAACCTGCTTTCCGTCTTTAATGTATGTAAATGCAATTTCGGGATGTGACAAAGCAGTTTTGTCGATTATATTTGAAACTGCGTTACCCTCCGAAACATCCTTTTTCAAAAATTTTGCACGAGCAGGAATGTTGTAGAACAAATCTCTGATAACAAAGGTTGTGCCGACAGGACAACCTGCATCATCAAAGCTCTGTTCTTCACCGCCGTCAATTTCATATGAAGTTCCGATTTCCTCGTTTACATTCCTCGTAATAAGTTGAAGTCGTGACACTGCACAAATTGACGCAAGAGCCTCTCCTCTGAATCCGAGTGTAGAAATACTGTCCAGGTCAGATTCGACCTTAACTTTACTGGTTGCGTGTCTTAAAAACGCAACTTTGATATCGTCACGGTAAATACCGCAACCGTCATCGGCAACACGCATGAATGTTGTACCTCCGTTTTTTATCTCAACGGTGATATTTTTTGCGCCTGCGTCAATTGAATTTTCTACAAGTTCCTTTATAACCGATGCCGGTCTTTCAACAACCTCGCCGGCGGCGATAAGTTCTGCAACATGCTTATCAAGTACATTGATTACACCCATTTGTGTCACCTCCTAATATTAAATCATACCCTTGAGTTCGTAAAGCAAGTTCATTGCTTCAATCGGAGTAAGAGTATTTAAATCTGTATCTTTCAGCTTTTCAATCACGGGACTTTCAGTCGAACCGATAAGTGAAAGCTGCATATCGTCTGAATTATCCTGCTTTTGAATATTGGCACTCTCGTTTTTATATTTGCCGTGTTCAAGGTCTTTTAAAATTTCCTTTGCTCTTGAAATTACAGACTGCGGAATGCCTGCAAGCTTTGCAACCTCAATACCGTAGCTGTCATCTGCTCCGCCGGGAACAATTCTTCGCAGAAAAGTAATGTCATCGCCACGCTTTTTAACTGCTATGTTATAGTTTTTTACACCGTCAAGGAGTTGTTCCATAACCGTGAGTTCGTGATAATGAGTTGCAAAAAGTGTTTTTGCACCGAGTTTTTTTCTGTCGGCACAAAATTCAAGTACAGCCCTTGCGATGCTCATACCGTCAAAGGTCGAAGTACCTCTGCCGATTTCGTCAAGAATAAGTAAGCTTTTTGAAGTTGCATTTTTAATGATATTGGCAACCTCGCTCATCTCAACCATAAAGGTTGACTGTCCCGAAGCAAGATCATCAGACGCACCTACACGAGTAAAGATGCTGTCTACAATTCCGATTTCGGCAGAAGACGCCGGAACAAAACTGCCTATCTGCGCCATAAGAACAATAAGGGCAATCTGTCGCATATAGGTTGACTTACCCGCCATATTGGGACCTGTAATAATTGCTACTCTGTCATTGGCAGAATCAAGGCTGACATCATTCGGAACAAACGGTGCATCCTTTAATAGAGCCTCAACAACCGGATGTCTCGAATCTTTAATTCTTATAGCAGTTGAAAGGTTTACATCAGGTCTTATGTATCTGTTGTCAGCCGCAACATTTGCAAGTGATGTAATAACATCAAGATTAGCAATGGCTTTTGCGGTTTTCTGAATTCTTTCAAGATTATCCGAAACCGTCTTTCTGACATCATCAAAGAGGTTGTATTCAAGTGCAACTGATCTGTCTTTTGCACCGAGGATTCTGCCCTCTACATCTTTCAAATCCTGAGTAATATATCTTTCACAATTGGTGAGTGTCTGCTTTCTTATGTATGTTTCGGGTACCATGGATTTATATGAATTTGATACTTCAATATAATATCCGAATACCCTGTTATAACCGACTTTAAGCTTAGGAATTCCCGTTATATCACGCTGTTCAGCCTCAATACGGGCAAGAATTCCCTTTGAGTCATTCATATCACCTGTCACGGAATCCAGCTCTTCGTTATAACCTCTCTTAATCATACCGCCCTCACGAACTATAAACGGGGGTTCTTCAACGATTGCAGAATCAATAAGAGAATGAATGTCCTCAAGCTTATCAATGCTTTTATAAATATATTTAAGATAGACTGATTTGCAATCAACGAGCAAATCCGAAATCTGCGGAAGATTCTGAATTGCTCCGCAGAGTGAACGCAAATCTCTTGCATTTGCAGAACCGTAAACGATTCTTGTCATAAGTCTTTCAATGTCAAATATACCCGAGAGTGTGTCTGTAACATCCATACGGAGCATATTATCGTTTACAAGCTCTTCAATTGCACTCTGACGGTTATTGATTGAAGTTATATTAAGCAAAGGATGTTCAAGCCATGAACGCATAAGGCGTTTGCCCATTGCGGTTTTTGTCTTGTCAAGCACCCACAAAAGTGAACCCTTTTTATCCTTTGTCAGCATTGTTTGTGTGAGCTCAAGATTACGCTGTGTGTTGTAATCAAGGCTCATATATTGATTTTCTTTGTAGAACTCAATGTGATTTATTCTTTCAAGTCCCGTTTTCTGAGTATCACGAAGATATGAAAGCAATGCACCGAGAACGCATACAACAACAGATTTGTCAGATACAGTACTGTATTCATCCGCAAACTGTGATTTTACAACATCAGTACATACCGACTCGTCAAATTTTTCATCTTCGAGCATTTCAACTCCTGCCGAAAGTTTCGCTTTAATGAACTTAGGCAGCTCTTTCAGCTTTACAATGTCACCGCCAATGAGAATTTCACGGGGATTATAGCTTGTAAGCTGATTGGTAAGGACATTATAGCTGTCATTACCCCTGATTTCCGTAGCGTATAATTCTCCTGTGGAAATATCGCAAAAACAAAGTCCTATAGTTTTATTTTTAGAATACATACAGCAAATGTAGTTGTTTTTGCTCTCATCAAGCATACTCGATTCCATTACGGTACCGGGAGTAATTACTCGAATAATATCACGCTTTACAAGACCTTTTGCCTTTGCAGGATCTTCCGTCTGTTCGCAAATTGCAACCTTATAGCCCTTTGCAACAAGTCTTGCAATGTAACCCTCACAGCTGTGAAACGGAACTCCGCACATGGGAGCACGCTCGGCCTGTCCGCAATCTCTTCCTGTAAGAGTAAGTTCAAGTTCCTTTGATGCAAGCTTTGCATCATCGTAAAACATTTCGTAGAAATCTCCAAGTCGGAAGAACAAAATGCTGTCTTTGTTTTCTTCTTTAATTTTGAAATACTGTTGCATCATTGGAGATAACTCCGCCATTTGTTTCACTTCCTTAATAAAATTTAGAACCGTTTATCAGCCGCAACCGCCGCATGTAGCACAGCTGCCTGAGCATGATGACTGGCTGTAATCAGCAGTTTCGGGATCTGCACCCTCAGCAGACTGCTGAACAATTGCGAGAACTCTGTTTGCAACAACATCAAAAGCAGCCTTTGCATCATTGTAGGCAATCATATTCTCGTTTGACATAATCTGAGAATATGCCTCTCTCATCTCAGTATTAAGCTTAGAAAGCTTTTCCTGATCTCTCTCTTTTTTTGATGCTTCATTGTTTATTGACATTCTTTTAAGATTGAATTCACCGATAAGACGCTGAAGCTCCATATCTGCATCTGCATTCTTCTGAGCGTCCTGCAATTTTTTATATGAGTCCTCTTCCTGAATGAGTCTTCCGAGTTCCCTTGCTTTCTCAATGATATCCATAGTTTTAACCTCCGATTATTTTACAAGCTCACCCTTTAATATCCAGTTGCGAGCCTTTGTTATTTTTACATTTCTGAATGTTCCGATACAGTCCTTTGATCCTTCAAGCTCAACTATTATGTTACCGCTTGTACGACCGCACAATTCACCGTTCTTATCGTTTTCACCTTCAACAAGTACCTTTTCGGTTTTGCCAACCATTGAAGAACAACGCTTTGCCGCAATTTCTTCCTGAACATCAAGAAGTTCACGGAACCATTTTGATTTTTCTTCAGCGGAAATCGGATCGTCCATTTTAGCAGCAGGAGTACCTACTCTCGGTGAGAAAATGAAAGTAAAGAGCGATGTAAACTCAACCTCACGGATAAGCGATAAAGTTTCTTTGAAATCTTCATATGTTTCACCCGGAAAACCTACAATGATATCACTTGTAAGTGAAAGACCGTCAATTTTCTCTTTAGCATAATTGATTATTTCAAGATACTTTCTGCGATCATAGTGACGATTCATTGCTTTAAGCACTCTGTCCGAACCGCATTGGAACGGAAGGTGAAGATGCTTGCTTATATGAGTACCAGATGCAATTGTGTCAATAAGTTCCCTTGAACAATCCTTCGGGTGAGATGTCATAAAGCGAAGCCAATAATCTCCGTCAATTGAATCTACCTCACGCAAAAGCTGTGAAAAGTTTACTTTCTCGGAAAGACCTTTTCCGTAGGAATTTACATTCTGACCGAGAAGGGTAATGTCTTTATAACCCGACTCAATCATATTTTTAGCCTCAGAAACAATAATATTCTTTTCACGACTGCGTTCTCTGCCTCTTACATAAGGCACAACGCAATATGTACAGAAGTTGTTGCAACCGTACATAATCGGTAACCAACCCTTGAAAGTGCCGTCACGCTTAACAGGAAATCCCTCATAAAGCTGATTATCGTCATTACCTCTTTCAAACACTCTTTTGCCATCAAGAAGAGCGTTATACATAAGCTCAGGAAAATGGTGCAATGAATGAGTACCAAACACAAGTCCTACAAAAGGAAAGCTCTTGTAAATTTTATTGGCAACATGCTCCTGCTCCATCATACAACCGCACAAAGCAATAAGAATCTGCGGATGCTTACGCTTTAGATTTTTTAATGCACCTACATTGCCGAACACTCTGTCCTCAGCATGTTCTCTTACGGCACAGGTATTGAAAAGTATGAAATCTGCATTGTCCGGTTCATCTGCAAACTCAAATCCCGACTGTTCAAGCATACCCTTAATTTTTTCACTATCAGCCACATTCTGCTGGCAGCCGTATGTTCTGATATACGCAACAGGCTTCTCTCCTCTTTTGCGGATATCCATAATTTCAGCTATTAAATTCATATACTCCGATTGTTTTTCGGAAATTTTCTGACTGTCAGGCAAAGAAATGCCTCCTAACCCATTGTATTAACTGTTAGATTATAACACAAGATATACGGTTTTTCAATGTTTTTCACAGGTTTTTCAAAATTTACTTCTTATAAGTCTGAAACAGAGAACCGTATCCGGACGGTATATTACCGACTATTACGGATTGTGCAATTTCAAAATCGGTAGTAAATGTTATTTTGCCTGAATAATCAAGCGAGGTTGTCATTATTTTTGAGGTGAGCAAAAGCTTTATATGGTGGATTGTCTGATTTATTCCCGCTTGTTCAAATGTACTTATAACTTCCGAGGAAAAGCTTCCTGTAAGGTTAAAATTTACGGGAATGCAAGGTCCGACATTTGAGAGTATTGTAATATTCGTAAATGCACCGAGAGGTATTTCAATTTCATTGTCATATACCTTAGCTATTTCCTTTTGTACGGCTTTCGTGATGTCGGCTTTAATTCTGTTGATTTTGAATGAATCCGTTTCAATTGACTGAACATTTCCGTTTTTGTCACAATTAATCTTTGCAATATCACTGTAAGAATAATTAAGTTTGTCAAGTGTATTATTCACTGCATCACAGACAGAATTTACAGACAATATTTCAGCCTGAATTCTTATGTACTCCGGTCTGAAATCTGACAAATGCACCTCGCAGAAAACAGTAACACCGATAATCAGTAAAACCACAGTAAGAAGTATTTTCTTTAAAAGAACAAATTTTCTTTTACACCTTTTTCTGTACAACATAAAAACACCCCTCGTATATACTATACGAAGGGTGTTTGTTTTGTTAATTATTCTTCTGTGTCCGAACAACCGTCGCATGATGCACAATCGGCATCACACTCGTCATCTTCCTCATTGCTGAAAAGCTCTGAAAAATCAAACTCAAGGTTCTCACCGCAGTTAGGACACTCGATTTCGCCTTCAAGAAGGACATCTTCGGAAACATTAAGTTTCTGACCGCATGAATCACAAGTCACCTCATAAAAAGGATTCTCTTCATCATCAAAATCGTAATCGTCATCTTCATCGTCATAATCTTCAATGTCATAGTCCTCGTCATCGTAAACATCAGACTCAACATCAGCAAGATCCTGATCAATTTCGTCAACCTGGGCGCTTAACTCATCGTAAAGTTCTTCCATGTCAGATACTTCAAAAGCCATATCATCAAGAAGATCAACGATTGCATTAAGAACCTTTACTTCAGGTTTTGACTCATCAAGCTCCAAACCGTCGCAAAGACCGCGAATGTAAGAAATTTTTTCAGTAAGATTCATAACTGATTCTCCCGCAGAAATTATGCTCTGCCCATATATTCGCCTGTTCTTGTGTCGATCTGAATAACTTCGCCCTCATCAATAAAGAGAGGAACTTTAATTTCAGCACCTGTTTCAAGAGTTGCAGGCTTTGTAGCGTTTGTTGCTGTGTCACCCTTAAAGCCGGGATCTGTCTTTGTAACCTTAAGTTCAACAAAGTTCGGAGGCTCAATGCCGAATACATTGCCCTTGTAAGAAAGAACCTTGCATACCATATTTTCCTTAACAAACTTAAAGTTGTCGCCGAGAACGCTCTTGTTAATCGGAATCTGCTCCCATGTTTCTGTATCCATGAAGTAGTAAAGATCGCCGTCTGAATAGCTGTATTCCATATCCTTTCTGTCAATGAAAGCTGTGGGATACTTATCGTTCGGGTTGAAAGTCTTTTCAACTACTGCACCTGTAATAACATTTCTAATTTTAGTTCTTACAAATGCAGCACCCTTACCGGGCTTTACATGCTGGAATTCAATGATTGATACAACCTGACCGTCCATTTCAAATGTAACGCCGTTTCTGAAATCACCTGCTGATATCATTAGTAATACCTCCTAATTATCTTTCATACGGAAATACGGTAATGTATGCCGTAATATAACAATTTACATTATACATAACAATGACAAAAAATGCAAGACTTTTATTACACAATAATGAGTTCTTTCGGGAGAGAAACAAAGTTTTTGTACCCTGTATCAGTCACACAAAGCATATCTTCAATGCGAACACCGAATTTACCCGGTAAATATATTCCGGGCTCATCGGTTATTATCATACCTTTTTTCAGCATTGTTTCACTTCTCGGAGATACAACGGGAGATTCGTGGATATCAAGTCCTACACCGTGACCGGTTGCATGACCGAAATATTTTCCGTAACCGTTTTCCGAGATTATATCTCTTGCAATTTTATCGACATCAGAACATTTTGCTCCGGGTTTTACGCTGTCAAGTACAGCAAGCTGAGCTTTTAATACGATGTCATAAACCTTTTTCATTTCTTCATCAGCCGACTTGATTGCTACCGTACGCGTAGTATCGCTGTGATAGCCATCAAAAATTGAGCCGATATCAAAAGTAAAGAAATCTCCCTCACTGACAATATCATCTGACGGAACTCCGTGAGGCAGTGAAGTCTTTTTGCCTGTAATCGTGATGAGATCAAATGAAACACCTTCACCGCCGTTAAGCTTTATGAGATGTTCAAGCTCAAGTGCAACCCTGCGTTCGCTGACACCGGGTTTTAGGTAATTCAACACCTCGAGATATGACTTTTCGGTTATCTCCTGCGCTTTAGCTATTTTTTTAATTTCTGATTCATCCTTGATACATCTGATTTCTTCAATCTTATGATCAAGACTGCCGTCACAAACGCACTCAATATTATTTTCCGAAAAAGCCTTTTTAAAACGATTATATTTTTCAACCGTAATATCGGATGCCTCAAAAAATACATTCACAGCAGAATCGTTCTTTAATTCGCTTATAAGGTCTTTAAACAACTTAGTAAAGCAAACAACCCTGCATCCGCTTGATTTTTTTAAAGCAGCCTCATAATATCTGAAATCAACAAAAAGGACAGTTTCATTTTCAGTCACAAGTAAATAGCCTTCGCTGTGAAAGAATCCGCAAAAATAACCGATATTCTTCTCATTAGTCAACAAAACAGCCTGACTGTTACTGTCAAGAACCGTCTTTAAATTTTCAAGCCTTTGCTCAAATAAAGAATTTTGCATTACATCAAGTCCTTTAATGCATTGATTGCGAGAAAGTAACTGTTTTTGCCAAAACCTGCAATCTGACCGACACAAACAGGTGCGATTACAGATGTATGTCTGAACTCTTCTCTTGCGTGAATATTAGACATATGAACCTCTACAAAAGGAATCTTCACACAAGCAATGGCATCTCTTAAAGCATAACTGTAATGTGTGAGAGCGCCTGCGTTAATTACAACACCGTCAAAGTTACCCTTTGCCGAATGAATTTTATCGATAAGATCTCCCTCGTGATTTGACTGAAAAACTTCGGCAGAAAAACCGTTGCTTTCTGCATACGAAATAATCTGCTTTTCAATATCGGAGGCAGTTTCTTCTCCGTATATTCCCTTTTCACGGACGCCTACCATATTGAGGTTTGGTCCGAGTATAACAAGAATCTTTTTCATAGTGTCACCTTTTTTCAAAGAAATATGAAGATAAAACAAAAAGCGGACAGAATGCTCTGTCCGCCTGTTTGATTACCTGTATTTGCGTTTGCGAGCTGCTTCGGATTTTTTCTTACGCTTTACAGAGGGCTTTTCATAAGCTTCTCTTTTGCGAACCTCAGCAATAACGCCAGCTCTGGCACACTGCTTTTTGAATCTTCTTAAAGCACTTTCAAGGGATTCATTCTCTTTAAGTCTAATCTCTGCCATCTATCTTCCCTCCCATCTGCCACCGGGCATGGGTAATTTGCATATAATTGCAAATGTTATTATACATTATAACTCGAATAATGTCAATAGCATTGTAGAAATTTAGGTCAAATTAATTTTAAAAGTTGAATTATGGCTTAACAACAAGGTTTACAAGTTTCTTCGGAACAACAATTTCTTTAATAATTTTCATTCCGTCAATAGCCTTTTTGACATTTTCGTCATTCTTTGCAAGATCACGAACAGCATCTTTGTCTGCATCAACAGGAATGTTAAGCTTAGCTTTAATTTTGCCGTTTACCTGAACAACAATTTCTACACTTTCGTCAACGCATTTTGACTCGTCATATTCAGGCCACTCGGCTTCGGCAAGAATACCGTTACCAAGCTTACAAGCCTCGTAAACTTCTTCCGTAACATGAGGAGCAAACGGATTAAGGAGAATTGAGAAAATTCTGAGTTCTTCCTTATTAATTGACTTTACATTTGAAATATCGTTGATTAAAGCCATAAGAGTTGCGATAGCAGTATTGAACTTTATATTTTCAATATCCTCGCCAACCTTTTTGATTGCCTTGTTAAATGCACCTTCAAGCTCAGGTCGGATTTTATCACCGTCAATGAGAACACTCTGAAGATTCCAGTAACGCTCAACGAATCTGCGACATCCTCTGATGCTTGCCTTACTCCACGGAGCAGCCTTTTCAAAGTCACCAATGAACATTTCATATAAACGCATTGTATCTGCACCGTATTCGTCAACGATTTCATCGGGATTTACGACATTGCCTCTTGATTTACTCATCTTCTCGCCGTTTTCACCGAGAATCATACCGTGTGAAGTACGCTTAGCGTATGGTTCCGGAGTAGGAACAACACCGATATCATAGAGAAACTTATGCCAGAAACGGCTGTAAAGAAGGTGGAGAGTTGTATGCTCCATACCGCCGTTGTACCAATCAACAGGTGACCAGTAGTTAAGAGCCTCTTTTGATGCAATAGCATTTTTATTGTGCGGATCCATATATCTGAGATAGTACCATGATGAACCTGCCCACTGAGGCATTGTATCAGTTTCTCTCTTAGCCTTACCGCCGCAGCAAGGACAGGTTGTGTTAATCCAGTCTGTCATCTTGGCAAGCGGTGATTCTCCGTTATCAGTCGGTTCATATGACTCAACCATAGGCAGTCTGAGCGGAAGGTCTTTTTCATCAATCGGAACATAGCCGCACTTCTCACAATATACCATCGGAATAGGCTCGCCCCAATAACGCTGACGGGAGAATACCCAGTCACGGAGTTTGTAGTTAACCTTTGAATGACCCTTACCCTCACTTGTGAGCCAGTCAATAATTTTCTTCTTTGCTTCATCAACAGTAAGGCCGTCAAGCATGCCCGAGTTAACCATAATACCCTTGGCACAATCTGTGTAAGCCTCTTCCTGAACATTGCCGCCTTTAACAACTTCAATAATAGGAAGGTCGAATTTTTTTGCAAATTCCCAGTCACGGGTATCGTGAGCAGGAACAGCCATAATAGCACCTGTACCGTATGATACAAGAACATAGTCAGAAATAAAAATCGGGATTTCCTTATTGTTTACAGGGTTTATAGCATTAACACCGTCAATTCTGACGCCTGTCTTTTCTTTAGCTACCTCTGTTCTTTCAAAGTCAGACTTACGAGCGGCAGCCTCCTGATATTTCTTAATTTCGTCCATATTAGAAATCTTGTCAGCCCACTTTTCAATCATTGGGTGTTCAGGAGAAATTACCATGTATGTAGCACCGTAAAGCGTATCGGCACGAGTTGTATAAATTGTAAGTGTGTCGCCTGTTGTAGTTGTAAAGTCAACCTCCGCACCCTTACTTCTGCCGATCCAGTTCTTCTGCTGTGCTTTTACTCTGTCAGGATAATTTACAAGGTCAAGGTCATTGATAAGTCTGTCTGCATATTCTGTAATTTTAAGCATCCACTGTGACTTAACCTTGTGAACAACTTCACTTCCGCAACGCTCACAAACACCGTTTACAACTTCTTCGTTTGCAAGAACGCACTTACATGAAGTACACCAGTTTACATTCATCTCTTTCTTATAAGCAAGACCGTGCTTATAGAGCTGAATAAAAATCCACTGTGTCCACTTGTAGTATTCGGGATCTGTTGTATTGATTTCTCTGCTCCAGTCAAAAGAAATACCTAGTGACTGAATCTGCTTTTTAAAACGGGCAATATTCTTCTTTGTTACAATTTCAGGGTGAATGTGATTCTTGATCGCATAGTTCTCGGTAGGAAGGCCAAAAGCGTCCCAACCGATAGGATAAAGAACATTGTAACCCTCAAGTCTGCGTTTTCTTGCAACTGTATCAAGTGCTGTGTACGGACGGGGATGACCTACATGAAGGCCCTGTCCCGACGGATACGGAAACTCGATAAGAGCATAAAACTTTTCTTTTTCTGTGTCATCACTTGCGTGGAACACACCCTTATCTTCCCAGATTTTTTGCCATTTCTCTTCTACGGCTTTATGATTGTATTTCAAAGTAACCCCTCCTGCAATTAATCAACGATACCTGTCAGGTCAACGCTTTCGCCGTCCTGCCAAAGTCTTTCAAGGTCATAAAAATCACGGGCCTCATCATCAAACACATTGACAATAACATCAATGTAGTCAAGAAGAATCCATGAATTTGATCTGTAACCTTCTATATGACTTACCGAAATTCCTGCCTGATCAAGCTTGTACTCAACCTCATCGGCAAGCGCCTTGACATGGGTTGAGCTTGTACCTGTTGCAATTACCATATAATCGGCAAGAACAGAAACATCGGCAATTTTAATAATCTGAATATCAAGTCCCTTTTTTGAACTCAGGGCTTTTGCTGCAAGTATTGCTTCATCGTAAGAACTCATTTGTTTTTTCCTTTCGTTTGGGATATTTGCAGAACAATTTCATTATAGCAGGCAACTTCATCGGGATGAATCGCAAGCTGTCTTTTAGAAAGATCCTTGAATGTAAACTGATAGCCGTAAAGCATAGCCTCCTCAAGGCTCTTTTTAGATTTCTTTCTCATTGTTGCCACACCGCTGTATGTACGCTCCTCGGAAGTAAAATCAGCGGTAAAAATAACTTTTTCCAAAAGACTCATTCCCGCTCGTCCTGTTGTGTGATACCTTATTGCGTTGAGTATATCTTCATCGTCAATGCCAAGCTCATCACGGACAACAATACTTCCGCTCATTCCGTGCCAAAGCTTTGGTGCATGAAGTTGAACATTGTCTAAAATTATACCACTGTCGATAATAATTTGCAACTGCTGTTCCTTTGGCATTTCTTTGGTTATATCATGCAAAATACCGGCAATCTCAGCCTTATTTTCATCAGCACCATAATGTTTTGCGAGCTTTTTAGCTTCTTTCGCAACATTAACACTGTGACTAAATCTGTAATCGCCCATTCTTTCACGGATTATTTTTTTGTAATCAGAGATATTCAAAGCACTCACTTCCGATATAAATTATTTTTTATAATATAATCGTAAACACTTTCATCAAGCATACCGCTTATCAAATCAAATTCATCAAGGTTATCCCTTATGAATGTCGACGATACGCTTATTACGGGATTTGGCAGAATAACCGCATCTGCTCCCATAGGTTTCAGAACATTCTTGTAGAATTTTTCGAGTTCAGACTTATTTTCATCATCACGGGGAATTGTTATTATTGACGATTTTTCAAATATAATTTTGGGATTTTTCCACCTATCCAGAGTCAGAAACATATCCGCACCCATTATTGTATATAAGTGATCATCAGGATAAATTTCTTTTAGCTGTGTAACAGTTTCGTAGGTGTAGCTTTTTCCCTGTCTTTTAATTTCGATATCGGACACAGAAAAGTTTTTCTTTCCCTTGCACGCAAGTTCACACATATTAAGGCGATCGTTTTCGCTTGCAAGATTCTTGCTTATTTTGTGCGGCGGAACAGCCGTAGGTATCATAATTATACGATCAAGTTGAACACTGTCCATACAATACTCGGCAAGCATTATGTGTCCTTTGTGAACAGGATTAAAAGTTCCGCCGAAAACACCTGTTTTCATAATTACTTCTTTGCCTTTGGAAGCTCGATAACAGGCTCTTCATCGTTTCTTCTGTAAAGTACAAATTTTGAACCGATTACCTGAACAACATCCGCAGAACATTTTTCTGCGATAGCTTCGGCAGCTTCTCTTGATGAATATGCACTGTTTTCAAGAACCTTACCTTTTATAATTTCTCTTGCCGTAAGAGCATCGTCTGCCTGTTTGATGATATTATCCGTAATTTCACCCTTACCAACAATAAGAATTGTATCAATACGATTTGCAAGTCCTCTGAGAAATGCTCTCTGTTTGCTGTTCAACATATATTAATTCCTTTCAAATCAGTTGTTTTTGAAATAGTTTTCAAGTTTAGCTTTAAGTTCTGTCAAAGCCTTTCCTCGATGACTTACGGCATCCTTTTCTTCGGCTGAAAGCTCTGCAAAACTCTTGTCGCCAAACATAAAAATCGGATCATAGCCAAATCCGTCTTTGCCGATTGGCTCATAACCAATTTTACCTTCACAAATACCCTCGGCTGTTATCTTTGAACCGTCGGGAAGAATGCAACAGATTGAAGAAGTGAAGTGAGCAGAACGCTTGTCATCATCGACATTTTTCATCTCATCAAGAAGTTTAATGTATCTTTCTTCATCTGTCAAGCCTTCACCGCCATAGCGAGCCGTGTAAACGCCGGGTCTGCCGTCAAGAGCGTCAACACACAAACCCGAATCATCGGCAACAGCCGGAAGTCCCGTTTTTAAATAAGCCGCATTAGCTTTGAGAAAAGCGTTCTCGGCAAAAGTAGTTCCGTTCTCCTCTACATCATCAAGAGTTATTCCCTCTTCTTTCGGAGTAACCGCATTGATTCCGAGCGGATTAAGTATTCTTTCAAGCTCGACAAGTTTCTTTTTGTTATTGCTTGCAATTATAAACTTCATATTCATCATTCCTTAATACTGAAAAGTGCGTCTGCAAAAGCATCGGGATTAAACGGCTGTAAATCGTCAATTTGCTCGCCTACACCGATATATTTAACAGGGATGCCAAGACCGTCCTTAATTGCAAGAACTACACCGCCTTTTGCAGTGCCGTCAAGCTTTGTAAGAACAATACCCGTAATTCCAGTTGCCTGTCTGAACTGCTCAGCCTGATTAACCGCATTCTGACCTGTTGTCGCATCAAGAACAAGAAGCTTTTCTTTTGACGCATCCGGAAGCTCACGGTCAATTACACGGTTAATTTTTGCAAGCTCATCCATAAGGTGCTTTTTGTTATGAAGTCTGCCCGCAGTATCACAGATTATTACATCTGCATGTCTTGCCTTTGCGGCTGAAATTGCATCATAAATTACAGCAGCAGGATCACTGCCTTCTTTCTGCTTAATAATTTCGCACTTGCTTCTGTCTGCCCAGATTTCAAGCTGTTCAATTGCGGCAGCTCTGAATGTATCGGCTGCGGCAAGAATAACTTTTTTGCCCTCTTTTGAAAGTGCATTTGCAAGCTTACCGATTGTAGTTGTCTTTCCTACACCGTTTACTCCGATTACAAGAATAATTGACGGAGATGTTGCAAGATCAAGTTCTTCACCGCCTCTGAGCATATCGGCAATAATTTCTTTGAGAAGCGAAGTAATTTCAGACGGATCTTTTATACCTTCCTTTTTTACTCTTTCTCTGAGTTCTTTACAAATCTTTTCGGCTGTCGGAACACCTACATCGCCCATAACGAGCAATTCTTCAAGTTCTTCAAAAAGCTCATCGTCAATTTTTGTAAAAGATTTGAGCATTGAGTCAATCTGACCTACAACCGCATCACGAGTTTTTTTCAGTCCCTCTTTAATCTTTTTGAAAAATCCCATATTATCACTGTCCTTATAATTACTTTGAATCTATACCGAGTTTTTCCGCAACTTCGGTTGAACGAAGTTCGAGTAATTTTGAAATGCCCTCATCCTGCATTGTAACACCGTAAAGCACATCGGCTTCTTCCATTGTACCACGGCGATGCGTAATGAGAATAAACTGTGTATTATCTGTCATTCTGCGAAGATATGCGGCAAAACGATAAACATTTACATCATCAAGAGCCGCCTCTATCTCGTCCATTACGCAGAACGGAGCAGGTCTTACTTTCATTATAGCAAAATAAAGTGCAATTGCAACAAGCGCTTTTTCACCGCCTGACAACGCCTCAAGATTTATAACAATCTTACCCGGCGGATGAACAAGAATATCAATTCCGCTTGTCAGAATATTTTCCGGATCCGCAAGCGAAAGTGACGCTGTACCGCCGCCGAAAAGTTCTTTGAAGGTGTAGGTAAAGTTCTTATTAATCTGATCAAAGCTCTCGACAAACACTTCTTTCATCTGCTTTGTGAGGTCAGTAATAAGCTTTTCAATCTCTTTCTTTGACTTTTCAACATCATTTACCTGTGCGCTCATAAATTCATATCTTTCGGAAACTTCTTTGTACTCTTCAATAGCGGATACATTTACATTTCCCAAAGACCTGATTTTTTGTTTAAGCTCATTAAGTCGCCTCTGCGCCTGTTTTGAGTCATCAATTTCAACAGCACATTCCTCTGCCTCTCGTCTTGTCAGTTCGTATTCTTCCCAAAGCTTTGAGATAATATCATCATACTGCTTCTGAATGTTGATTTTTCTCTCTTCAAGTCTGGCAAGCTCTCTGCCGGAGGTTTCACGCTCTGATGTTTTATCACGCTCAATAGTTCTGATTTCGGCACTGCGTTTTTCAAGCTGTTCTCTGTCAGCATTGATTTTTTCAATAGCTTTTGAGCGTTCATTCTGATTGGCAATCAACTTTTCAATTTCTGCATTTGTAGAATTTATAAGCTCTGTCTTTTCAAGAATAACACTTTTGATTCTTTCAATCTCTTGATTTAGTTCAGCTTTTCTTTCAAGGTTTTCATTGCCTGTTGATTTTGCAAAAACAATATCCGAATTAAGAGCGTCGATATCCTTTTGCGAAGAAACAATTTCAAGTCGCAGATTCTGTAACTGCAAAGAAATTTCTTCACGCTTTTTTGTAAGCTCTGCTCTGCTGCCCGTAAGTTCATTTACCTTTTCTTCGGCAGCAAGGATTTTCTTATTGAGTTCAACAAGGAGCTGCTTTGCGGAATTTTTATCTTTTTCAAGAGTTTCAATTCTCCGACGACAATTTGTAATTTCATTCATTGAATTTTCAACAGAAGCACCTGCATTGGCAAGTTCGTTGTCACAAGCTCTCTTTTCAGCCTCGAGTCTTACAAGGTCTTGTCGAAGATTTGAAAGATCTGCTCTTGAACCGAGAAGCTGAGCCTCAAACGCCGAATATTCACGAGAAATTTCAATACTTCTGTTTTCGGCATCTTTTGATTTCTGTTCAAGGACTGCAGTCTGCTTTTTAAGTGTTTCAATCTCATTTGCTCTGCTGAGAAGTCCTGTGTTTCTGTTAAGCGAACCGCCTGTGAGTGAACCGCCGGCATTAACAACCTGACCGTCAAGAGTTACAATTTTAAATCTGTAAGAATATTTCTTAGCAATTGTTGTTGCGCAGTTCAAATCCTCTGCAATCACAATTTTGCCGAGTAAGGAATAGAGGATTCCGTTGTATTTATTATCGCATGAACAAAGATTTGCGGCAACCCCTACAAATCCGTAGCAATCTTCAAGACCGTTTTCACGGAGTTCTCTCGGCTTGATTGTGTTAAGCGGAAGAAATGTTGCACGACCGCCGTCAACGGATTTAAGATATCTAATTGCCCGCTTTGCATCCTCATCGGTTTCGGTTACAATGTTCTGCATAGCCGAACCGAGAGCCGTTTCAATTGCAACTCCGTATTCTTTCGGAACTGAAATTACTCGTGAAACAGGACCGCATATTCCGTGAACCTTGCCGTGACTTTGAGCATTGACAACTGTTTTTACACTCTTTGAAAAGCCCTCAAGATTACGCTCAAGATTTTCAAGGAATGAAATTTTTCTCATATGCTCCTTGACATCAAGCATAAGTTTGTTACTTTCTTCACGGAGTTCGTCTTTTTTCTTTTCTTTTGAAGACAGTTTAAGCTGTAAACCGTCTATTGTATTTTTCAGCGATTCAATTTTTTCTTCTGCAACACCGATTTTATTATCATAATCTTTTGAAATATCGGCAAGTTCTTCAGACTGCGTTTTCTTTTCGTCATTAGATGAAATTAAAGATTCTATTCTTGAATTAAGTTCCGAAACCGTGCTTTCGGCAGTCATCTCGGTAACTCTTGCATCAGCCGACCTTGAAGTAAGAACAGAAAGTTCGGCAGTAATTTCCTGCAAAACATCACTGCTTTTACCCGAAGTCGTATTAATTTCGTTAAGCTGTTCCGAAAGCTCACTGTACTTTTTCTTTTTAGCGATTATATCAGCGTCAAGTTCCGAAATTTCTTTTTCCTTATCGGCAATTCTTTTTACAAGTTCATCCGCATTGACATCAAACTGTGCAATATCATTTTTTATTCTGTCAATATTTTCATTGTTATGCAGAATATCATTCTCCGCAACAGACACAAGAGAACGCTTCTCTGAAATCTGCGATTCAATATCCGTGATTTCGGTTCTGATATTTTCTATTTTAGAAGAATACTCACCGTTTCTTATGTAAATTTCTTCACTTTCGGTCTGAATTTGTTCAAGTGCGGTTTCTGCGTCATCATATTGAGATTTTGCAATTGAAATCTTCTCATCCTGAACCTTTAATTCATTTTGTGAACGGTCAAGAGTTAAAAGCCAGAGTGCAATTTCAAGACCTCTTTTTTCTTCGGAATATTCAAGAAATTTTTGAGCTTTTTCAGACTGCTTTTCAAGAGGACCGACTCTTTCTTCAAGTTCGGTTACAATATCACGAAGTCTTAAAAGGTTGTCCTCCGTACTTTTTAGCTTTCTCTCAGCGTCAATTTTTCTGTATCTGTAGCGAGAAATACCCGCAGCTTCTTCAAAAATTTCTCGTCTGTCCTCACCTTTTGATGAAACAATGCTGTCAATCTTACCCTGACCGATCATTGAATAACCGTCACGACCGAGGCCAGTGTCCATAAAGAGTTCGTTGATGTCTTTAAGACGAACAGCCGCTTTATTGATAAGATATTCGCTTTCACCGCTTCTGTAGTATCTTCTTGTAACGGCTATGTCATCACCGTTAAAATCAAGAGCACGGTCTTTGTTGTCAATATTCAGAGTAACTTCGGCATAGCCCTGTCTTTTACGCTTATCTGTTCCGTTAAAGACAACATCTTCCATTTTGGCACAACGAAGGCTCTTTGGGGACTGTTCACCGAGAACCCAGCGGATAGCGTCACTGATGTTACTTTTGCCTGAACCGTTAGGACCGACAACCGAGGTGATTCCCTGTTCAAAAGATAATTTAGTTTTATCGGGAAAGGTCTTGAAACCTTGAATTTCCAAAGACTTTAATCGCATCAGCAAGCTCCTATTTTAAATATAATTCATATTTCTGCAAAGAATCGTCAAAACAAACCGAAAAATTATATCCGAGTTCATTCAATTTTTTTACATTACTTCTCTTTTGTCCGAGAAATTTCGACAGAGATTTAGAATTGATAACAACCGTTTTAATTTCATTCAAATCGGGAAAATCTTTTGCTTTTTCGATAAACTTATCATAAAAAAGCTTATTTTCGCACAATTCCTTAAAAGCCGGGTGATAGTTGTCACCGTAGCTGTTATTTACAAGGCTGTCGGAATAATGAAGTCCGAGCCTGATAATTTTTATATTGTTCTTTTCAAAAAGCTCAATCAGCTTTGAACAAAGGTTGACGGACTTTTCAAGACTATACGGTGTGTATTCTCCGTTAAGATAAAGTTCGGCAAGCTTTGTATCTTTCATGATAACCGTAGGATAGATTCTTACGGTATCGGGATTTATTTTCACAAATGTTTCGGCTGTGTATAAATCCTTTTGAATATCTGATTTATACAGTCCCGTCATCATCTGCAAGCCAAGTGAAAAGCCATAACTTTTAATAAGCCCTGAGGATTTGAAAACACTTTCAGCGCTATGTCCTCTGTCATTTGCAAGTAGTACATCGTCTAACATAGATTGCGCACCAAGTTCAATTGATGTCACGCCATAGCTTTTCAAAATATCAAGAATTTCTTTATCAATATAGTCGGGACGGGTAGAAATTCTTATTCCGCAAAATTTATCTCTGAACTTTTTAGTTGCATCAAGGAGAGATAACATATAGGTTCTTTCAATAGCTGTAAAACTTCCGCCGAAAAATGCAATCTCAGCATTTTTGGTGCGTTCGCCCAAATCAGAAGCCGCTTTATCAAGTGTCTGTTCAACATCAAGGGGAGTCGGCTGATATGCCTGACCTGTTATCTTATTTTGATTGCAAAAACTGCACATATGCGGACAACCGTTGTGCGGAATAAAAATTGATACATTACTGTGTTTAATAACCCATCAGCTCCAAAGCTTCTCTGGCGGCCTGTTGCTCCGCTTCTTTCTTACTTCTTCCGCCGCCTTTGCCGATTACATTACTGTTGAGATGAACTTCAACAACAAAGTGTTTGTTATGGTCTGGACCGCTTTCACCCACGAGAACATATTCAAGCTGTTCACCGGGATTCTTCTGGATAATCTCCTGCAAGGCGGTTTTATAATCGTTAAGCTTCTTCTTCTTTGAGTTCTTGATTGCAGGAATTACAAAATTAAGAATATGTTTCGACGCAGGATCAATACCACCGTCAATATAAATTGCTGCAATCAAAGCCTCAAAGGCATCCGAAAGAATTGACGGGCGTTCTGCACCGCCGTTGTTTCTTTCGCCTTTACTTAACACAAGGTACTTTCCGAGTTCAATCTGCTTTGCAAATTCAAAAAGAGTTTTCTCGCAGACAAGTGACGCTCTGAGCTTTGTCAATTCGCCTTCGGGAAGTTCGGGACAATGCTTGAAAATATAATCGGAAACAACAATTGAAAGTACAGCATCACCGAGAAATTCAAGTCTTTCATTATATTTTATGTGTTTAGCCTTATGTTCATTTGCATAAGAAGAATGAGTAAGTGCCTCTGTAAGCAAATCTGTATTTTTGAATGTATAGCCGATTCTCTTTTGTAAATCTTCCATTATAAAACTCCTAAAGCAATATTATTTGCAAAAATTAAAGTGATGAAGAGATCGCTTCAATAGCATTTGCTTTTACATATTCAACAGAAAGTCTGATAGCATTCTTAACTGTAACAGCCTTGGCACTTCCGTGTGCTTTGAACACCGGCTTTGATGCACCGAGAATAGGCGCACCGCCGTATCTGTTGTAATCAAAATGCGTTTTCATATTTTTAAGGTCCTTCATAACAAGACCTGCTGCAAGTTTACCTTTGACGCTGCCCATAAACATATTTTTAATCTGATTCATCATTACAAGAGCAACGCCCTCATATGTTTTGAGAATCAAATTACCTGTAAAGCCGTCACAAACTACGACATCACATACTCCGTTCGGAATATCCCTGCCTTCTACATTTCCGATGAAATTCAAGTTGCTGTTCTGAAGAAGTTCATGTGTATTTCTGTAAAGTTCTGTTCCCTTGTGTTCTTCTGCACCGACATTGGCAAGTCCGACACGGGGGTTTTTGATACCCATAACCTTTTCCATATATATTGAACCCATAACAGCAAACTGATACAGCATTTCAGGACGACACTCAACATTTGCACCACCGTCCATAAGCATAAAGAATCCGCTTTCAGACGGCATAACAGGAGCAAATGCAGGGCGTTTAATCCCCTTAATTCTTTTTATTGCAAGAGTTGCTCCGATACACAATGCACCGCTGTTTCCTGCACTGACAAATGCATCGCCCTTGCCCTCGTTAAGCAAGCGAAGACCTACTGCCATAGAACTGTCTTTTTTTTCTTTAAGAACGGACTCAGCAGAATCTTCCATTGTGATTTTCTGTGTACAATGACAAATATCAATATTATTCATTGAAAGTGAATTTTCCGAAAATACATTTTTAATTTTGGTTTCATCACCGGTCAAAGTTACATTTATGTTATATTCGGCAACTGCCTCAACACAGCCTTTGATAATTTCCAATGGAGCGTTATCACCGCCGAATGCGTCAACAATTATGTTCATTCCATTCACCTTAAATATCCTTTAAATAATTATCCAAACTTTTCAACGCTCTTGCAGAATAAGCTGCACCACGCTCTTTTTTATCCCTCGGTCGGTTTTCAAGCTCCGGCAAAACTCCGAAGTTTGCACCCATTGGCTGAAACTTTTTAACCGACGAATCAGAGATGTATGCCGAAAGTGCGCCAATCATTGTATCATTTGGTAATGTAATTGTGCTTTTCCCCTCAGCAACTCGACAAGCATTTATTCCTGCCATAATTCCCGAAGCTGCGGATTCCATGTATCCTTCAACACCTGTAATCTGACCAGCAAAAAAAAGACTATGATTGTCCTTAACAGAAAAATCGCTGTTAAGTATTCTCGGCGAATCAAGAAAAGTATTTCTGTGCATAACACCATAACGAACAAAGTCTGCATTATGAAGTGCAGGAATAAGCGAAAACACTCTCTTTTGTTCGGGGAATTTAAGATTAGTCTGAAATCCTACAAGATTGTACATATTACCGGCTTTGTTTTCTTTTCTGAGCTGAAGAACCGCCCAAGGTCTGTGACCTGTTTTGGGATTCACAAGACCGACAGGTTTCATAGGTCCAAAGCGAAGTGTTCCCTCTCCTCTTTGTGCCATTACCTCAACAGGCATACAGCCCTCATACACCTTCGGATTGCTGACATCGCAATCATGCAAAGGAGCTCTTTCTGCCGATATGAGTGCATTGTAGAAGGTTTCATATTCCTCCTTGTTCATCGGACAGTTGATATAATCGTCACCGTCGCCCTTATCGTATCTTGATGCACAAAAAGCGTACTCCATGTCAATACTTTCAGCGGTAACAATAGGAGCGGCGGCATCAAAAAACGAAAGTGAGGAACCGAACATTCCCCTTATATATTCGGCAAGCGGTTCAGAAGTAAGCGGTCCGCTTGCCACAACCGTGATTTCATCTTTCGGAATTTCACAAACTTCTTCTTCGTAAACCTCAATAAGCTCACAGCTCTTTATGCCTTCCGTTGCAAGAGAAGAAAAAATATCTCTGTCAACGGCAAGTGCTCCGCCTGCAGGGACTTTGCAGGCATCTGCACACTTCATAAGGAAAGAATCGAGTCTGCGCATCTCTTCTTTCAAAAGCCCTGCGGCGCTTTCAACACGCATGGCTTTAAGAGAATTTGAACAAACAAGTTCAGCGTATTTCTCAGTATGATGAGCAGGCGTTTTTTTATTCGGTTTCATTTCATAAAGATGCACTTTTATTCCGTGAGAGGCAATCTGCATTGCCGCCTCACAACCTGCAAGTCCTGCACCGATTACATTAATATGCATTTATTTATCATCCGTATCTGCTGTTTTAGTATAACCGCATCCCTCTGTTGCACAGAACAATGTCGGCTTTTTGCCTTTTTTCTTGAAGAGAATTCCTCCGCACTGCGGACACTTCTCGTTTGTTGGCTCATTCCAACTTACAAAATCACACTCGGGATAGTTGGAGCAGCCGTAAAAAATTCTTTTTGTCTTGGTACGCTTGATAATGACATCGCCGCCGCACTTCGGACACTTAACACCCGTTTTTTCTACATACTTAATGATGTTTTTACATTCAGGGTATCCGGGGCAGGCAATAAATTTACCGTATCTGCCGACTTTAACAACCATCTGTCGGCCGCACTTGTCACAGATAATATCGGTTTCGTCTTCTTTTAAGTGAAGCTTTACGCCTTCCATATCTGCTTTTGCTTTTTTGAGAGTTTTATCAAAATCTCCGTAGAAATTGTCAAGCAAAGCATGCCACTCTTCTGTTCCTTTTTCAACCTTATCAAGGTCTTCCTCCATCTGATTTGTAAATTTTACATTTACAATCTTTGGAAAACGCTCTTTCATAAGATTGGTTGTAACCTCACCGAGTTCCGTAGGAACAAGGCTTTTGCCCTCACGCTTAACATATTCATGACTTGTAATTGTTGTAATTGTTGCGGCATAAGTTGACGGTCTGCCAATGCCGTATTCTTCAAGTGCTTTGATGAGTGACGCCTCCGTATATCTTGCAGGTGGCTGTGTAAAGTGCTGATTTTTCTTTAACTCTTTACATCTCACAATCATATCTTTTTCAAGCGGCGGAAGCTGTGTAGTCTTTTCTTCTTCAACATCCTTGCTTTCCACATAAAGTGTTGTAAAGCCTTCAAAATCGACTCTGTATCCCGACGCCTTAAATGTATAACCGTTGGCAACAATATCAGCCTGTGTTGTTTTCTGGATACAATCAGCCATTTGTGATGCAGTAAATCTGTTCCAAATGAGCTTATATAGCTTATACTGATCCGATGTAAGGCTTGCCTTTACGCTGTCGGGAGTAAGAGAGGGCATTGACGGTCTTATAGCTTCATGACCGTCCTGTGCATTACTTCTCGATTTAAAAAATCTTGGCTTTGGCGGAAGAAACTTTTCACCGTAAGAATTTTTTATGTATTCGGTTACCTCTTCAATTGCAACATTTGAAATTCTGAGTGAGTCTGTTCTCATATAAGTGATAAGACCGGTTGCACCCATACCTTCGATATCAACGCCTTCGTAGAGTTCCTGAGCAACCTTCATTGTTCTTCTCGACTGGAAACCGAGTTTTCTCGATGCTTCCTGCTGAAGAGTTGATGTTATAAACGGAGGTGCAGGAGATTTCTTTCTTGTACCGTTCTTAACCTTTGTAATTACATACTCGGCATTCTGAAGATCAGCCTCAATTTTATCAGCCTGTTCACCGTTGGTAATCTTAATCTTACCGTTTTCATCGGAATATAAAGATGCAGAAAAAGATTTTCTGCTGCCCTTTGGGATGAACTTTGCATCAATCGACCAGTATTCCTCAGGCTTGAATTTTCTGATTTCCTCTTCCCTGTCAACAATAATTCTTACAGCAACAGACTGAACTCGTCCTGCAGAAAGACCTCTTCTGATTTTCTGAGAAATAAACGGACTGAGTTTATAACCGACAAGTCTGTCAAGGATTCTTCTTGCCTGCTGAGCATTTACAAGGTCAATATTAATTGATCTCGGATTGCTCATACCGTTTGTAACACCGGATTTTGTAATTTCATTGAATTCCACACGGTTAGTTTCATCTGTGGGTAAACCGAGAATATAGGCAAGATGCCAAGAAATTGCCTCTCCCTCACGGTCAGGGTCGGTTGCTAAATAAATATGCTCGCTTTTTTCAGCGGCTGATTTTAAATCATCAACAAGTTTTTCTTTTCCTTTTATAATTTCATACTTTGGAGCAAAGTTCTTTTTTATATCAACACTTAATCTTGATTTAGGCAAATCACGGACATGACCCATTGAGGCAACAACCTCGTAACCGCTACCAAGGTATTTTTTAATTGTTTTTGCCTTAGCAGGTGACTCAACAATTACTAAATCTGACATATGTTTTCACTGCCTTTCTGCCCTGTTATGTGTAAAAGGGCAACGGAATATCGGATAACGAATAAGAATATTCGGTAAATATCATTTTAAAATATAATTTCTTCCCTGTAATGCCGAAACAAGATCTTTCATTTCAAGCATCGTAAGTGCGGTAAGCACTTTAAACACAGGGATTTTCAAATCAGCTGAAATTTTATCTATATGAACAGGCTCATTACCAATGTATTCATATACATCCTGAGCTGTTTTTGGCAAATTTAAGTTTTCTTTATGAACAGGTTTTTGCACAACCGTTTCTGATTTTTCTGATACATACGGCACTGCGGTTTTAGCCGGCTGTTGATCATTTTGTTTATTAACATAAATTCTTGCAGGAGCTTGTTTTCTTATACCTTTAACAGGAAAATTGCCCGTATCAGCAAGAGAAATATTGTCAATATCGAATTCATCATCAGTGGTTGCATACAGGCTGTCAAACTCGCAGAGTATGTCCATAAAATCGGTAACGGGTATTGCAAGACCTTCTTTAATGAGAGCGTTTGAGCCTTCATTCTGAGGGCTGTTATTTCCGAGCAGAGCAAAAATTGTTTTGCCTTGTTCTGCGGCAAGATTTGCTGTAATAAGCGAACCGCTCTTCTTTCCCGCTTCCATAACAAGCAATCCGTCCGATAAAGCGGCTATAATCCTGTTTCGGGCAGGAAAATAGTAATTCCTCGGTGTTTCATCAGGCGGATACTCCGTAATGACAGCACCTCTTTTGGGAATTGTACTTCTAATATCTGAATTTTCCCTGAGATATGAACAATTAAGTCCGCAACCTCTGACACAAATTGTAATTCCGTCCGTAGCAAGTGCGCCTCTGTGCGAAGCACCGTCAACACCTAATGCGCCTCCGCTGACTATAATTGTTCCGTATTTTGACAGTGCATATGCAAAACGGTAGGAATTTTCTATTCCATACTTAGTTGCTCTGCGAGTACCGACAATACCGATTGAAAAAGTATTGTCAATATCAGGCATAACACCGTTTACATATATGAGAGCAGGAGGACATTCAATATTGTAAAGACATTTCGGAAACAATTCATCGTCAATGCATAATATCGAATAATTGCATTCAATACATCTGTCTACGATTTTCTTAGCGTCATCAAGACCGGTTGAAGAAAATCGTTCAAGGTCTTTTTGTGAAAAAATTCCGCAAAGACGCCACTCCGAAATACCGCCGTAATAAAAGGCAGACACATCGGAATACATTTCTGATATTCTCTTTACCTTTGGATTATTATAGCCTATCGAAAGTGTAATCCAAATCCAGTAACAGGCATTACGCGAAATCATTTCATCATTTCCCACATTATTATTGACGCCGCAACGGCGGCATTAAGCGACTCAGCTCTTCCCTCCATAGGAATAGTAATTTTATGTTTACAGGCACTTATTGTTTCTTCTTTAAGACCGTTTCCTTCATTACCTACTGCAACGATGCAAGGCGAAACAAAGGGAGTCGTTGTAATCTTATCAGCCGACGCCGATACGACTGCCGCATAAGATTCAAGTTCACTGTGTGCATTCAGATAACCTGAAATTGTATCCGACACAACAAACGGAAGTCTGAACACTGCTCCCATACTGCCTCTTACAACTTTAGGACTGTAAATATCGCAACAATCGGCAGAAAGAACGATACCGGTAACATTCAGAGCCTCAGCCGTTCTAAGAATTGTACCTAAATTGCCGGGATCCTGCAGATTATCGAGTGCCAAAAATTTGTCACCAGTCTTTATTTTATCAAAACAAGCAGTTTTGTCAAGTGCTTTTATTACACACAGAAATCCTTGAGGCGACTCTGTATCACACATCTGATTAAATATCTTATCAGATACAATGAATGTTTTGTCGGAATATTTTTGCAGATTTGAAAAGTCATCCGCATATTTCTCACTGGCCTTTTCACTTGCGAAAAAGGTGTCAATATGTGCCTTACTGAGCATTGCATCCATACAAATGCGAACACCTTCTGCAATGAAAAGTCCTGATTCACGCCTATATTTAGCACTTTTTCTGAGCTTTACGGCATTTTTTATATTAGAATTATCTTTGCTTGAAAGTATAGTCATAAAACCATCCAATTTTCTGTAAAAAACAATTGCGTTTGGGATAACCCAAACGCAATTACAAAGTAAGTTAAATTAAGCGTTCTTAGCCTGTTCAACAAGTGAAGTAAAAGCAGCAGGGTCTGAAATTGCAATTTCAGAGAGCATCTTACGGTTAAGAGCAATGCCAGCCTTCTTCAAGCCGTTCATGAAAGTTGAATAATTTGTGCCGTTAGCCTTGCAGGCAGCCGAAATACGAGTAATCCAAAGACGACGGAAATCTCTCTTTCTCTGCTTACGACCGATATATGCATAATTGCCGGACTTCATAACAGCCTGTTTAGCCATTTTAAAGTGTCTAGATTTTGCACCCCAGTAACCCTTAGCAAGCTTTAATGTCTTTTTTCTTCTTTTGCGAGTCATCATCGCACCTTTTACTCGTGCCATTATATATTACCTCCGTTTATGTTAGTTAGTAGTCCTCAATGATTATTTGTAAGGAATAAGACGCTTGATCTGAGCTGTGTTTGTCTTATCTGCAGCAACAGTCTGACGAAGACCTCTTTTACGCTTTGTTGTCTTCTTGTTCAAGATGTGACTTTTGTTAGCGTGAGCACGGATAACCTTACCGTTCTTAGAAAGTTTGAATCTCTTTTTGGCACCGCTGTGAGTTTTAATTTTAGGCATATTAGTATCCTCCTTAGCTTTAATTACTTATTAGTCTTTGGTGCAAGAAACATAAGCATATTTCTGCCTTCAAGCTTTGCAGGCTTTTCGACAACAGCTGTTTCACTGCAAGCATCAGCAAATCGTTTCATTGTTTCAAGACCGATTTCAGGGTGTCCCATTTCACGACCTCTGAAACGAATTGAAACCTTAACCTTATCGCCGTGTTTGATAAACTTCAGAGCATTATTAAGCTTTGTATTAAAATCGTGTGTATCGATATTAAGAGAAAGCCTTACTTCCTTTATATCAACAACTCTCTGATTTTTCCTTGCTTCCTTTTCCCTTTTAGCCTGTTCAAAACGGTATTTTCCGTAATCCATAATTTTGCATACAGGAGGATTGCTCTGCGGAGCAATTTTAACCAAGTCAAGGTTCTTCTGTTCTGCCAAATCAAGTGCTTCTTTAGCTGACATAATGCCAAGCTGCTGACCATCAGAGCCGATAATTCTCAACTCTTTGTCACGGATTTCTTCGTTAATCTGAATTTCTTTCTTGCTGATGGGTAAACACCTCCAAAGTCTCATAAAAACAATAAATGCGGACAGAAACACTCCGTCCGCATAACAATACTAAAAAACTTCGGTATCGACCCGTGCAGACGGCACCCCACAGGTGAAAGCATCTCTGCTTTGCTTTATTTTACCTGACTATTATATTACATATACATTTGTTTGTCAAGCGTTAATTTCGATAAAATAAAATTTATTTTTTCAACTTGCTATTGCAATTTGCGATATTTAAAATTTCTTAAAAATTAAAACTCGAAATTCGGTCAAACTGAATTTCGAGTTTTCTGCAAACCGAGAGCAGAGAAGTCATTCTCTGCTCCGATTATTATGCTTTGTACGCTAAAATAATTATTTAACCATGCTTGCAACTTCTGCGGCAAAGTCATCCTGACGCTTTTCAATGCCCTCGCCCTTTTCAAAGCGAACGAATTTCTTGATTTCGATAGAACCGCCAAGCTCCTTAGCAGTATTCTGTGTGTACTGCTTGATGTTGATCTTATTGTCCTTAACGAACTCCTGGTCAAGAAGGCAGTTCTCCTTGTAAAACTTACCAATCTTACCCATAACAATCTTGTCAGCAATCTGCTCCGGCTTACCTTCGTTGATTACCTGCTGACGCATAACTTCTTTCTCATGCTCGATGATTTCTGCAGGAACTTCACTCTCATTGAGGTAAGGAGTGTTAAGAGCTGCAATCTGCATTGCAACATCCCTGCCGTATGCAACAAACTCCGGCTTTGCAGCGAGGTCTGTATCAAAGTTAACGAGAACGCCAATCTTACCGCCTGCGTGTACATAAGCAACACAAGCACCTTCCATACGCTCAAAACGACGAATCTGGATATTCTCGCCAATTGTGAGAACCTTTTCCTGAAGCATTTCAGCGATTGTCTGCTCTGAACCTGTTGCCTTGAGTGTGAGGAGAGCCTCAACATCAGCAGGGTTCTGCTCGATAATTGTGTTAGCACAAGCCTTAACAAAATCCATAAATGAATCGTTCTTAGCAACAAAGTCTGTTTCAGCGTTAACTTCTACAACAACACCTACTGAGAGGTCATCGTTTGTGCAAGCGTATGCAACGCCTTCTGCTGCTATTCTGCCTGCCTTCTTAGCCTGCTTAGCAAGTCCCTGTTCTCTTAAAAAGTCAACTGCTTTATCCATATCACCGTCGGCATTTGTGAGTGCCTTTTTGCAATCCATCATGCCGCAGCCTGTTTTTTCTCTTAATGTCTTTACATCCTGAGCTGTAAATGCTGCCATTTTGAAAACATCCTTTCAAATAAATTTATATAAAACGGGGTTATAATCACAAATGATTATTCAGCTGTCTCTTCCTCAACAGCTGCAGCGCCCATGCGGCCCTCTCTGCCTTCGATAACAGCATTAGCCATTGCACCTGCAATAAGCTTTACTGCACGAATAGCGTCATCGTTACCCGGGATTACATAGTCAATCTCATCAGGATCGCAGTTTGTATCTACGATAGCAACGATCGGGATATTGAGCTTCTTTGCCTCTGAAACGGCAATTCTTTCTTTTCTTGGATCAACAATGAAAAGTGCGCCGGGCATCTCTGTCATATCCTTGATACCGCCCATGAACTTCTCAAGCTTCTCAATTTCGAGGTTGAGCTTAATAACTTCCTTCTTAGGAAGAAGATCAAATGTGCCGTCTTCCTGCATAGCACGGAGCTGCTTTAAACGAGCAATTCTTCTTCTGATTGTTGCAAAGTTTGTGAGCATACCGCCGAGCCATCTTGCGTTTACATAGTAAGCGCCTGCACGCTCTGCCTCTTCCTTAACAGAATCCTGAGCCTGCTTCTTTGTACCTACAAAGAGAACGCTCTTGCCTTCTGCTGAAAGCTCACGAACAAAGTTGTAAGCTTCTTCAAGCTTCTTTACACTCTTCTGAAGGTCGATAATGTAGATACCGTTACGCTCAGTAAAAATGTACTCAGCCATCTTAGGGTTCCATCTTCTTGTCTGGTGACCAAAGTGAACACCTGCTTCAAGAAGCTGTTTCATTGAAACTACTGCCATAATAAAAATCCTCCTTAGGTTAAAACCTCCGCTGTGCCTTTGTTTTTATCAACGCAATAAGCAAATTCTATGAATCTGCCACCCTGTTGACAAGCATCAGCGTGCGAATTGCCTGTATATTATACCATAAAAGTAAAAAAAATCAAGTGTTTTCGAAAAAGTTTTTTCAAAAACACCTGATATTTTCTTAAATATTAAATTGTTTTCGGAAACTTCGATCAATACCACAAATCAAAGAATCTTACATTACCGATGCTTGTGATGTAATTCTGTGATTCATGCCAGCTGCTTGAACCGACATAGAAGCAAAGAACTCTGTGCTGAACTGCCGAGCCGTTCTGATCAAAGATAAAGGAAACAGCATTTTTTACATCCTGATTCGGCGCATAAGCAGTCGAACCGTAATACTGATATTCCGAAATAATTCTGTCAATTGATGTTGTGTTTGAACGGTTCATTGCGTCACGGATTGACTGTGCGATAAGGGCACAGCCTGTGTAACCCATTGAACCACCTTCGCCCATCACAAGTCTTTCGAGTTTCTCTCTGTCATAGCTTGAAAGAGAAACAGGAGAAGGATTGTAGGACGGATCCGGATTGGCGATACTTACAAGGTAGCCACTCTGATAGTTTGACGAGCTTGATGTATTGTCTGTATAGCCGTAATCCGATGAATTAGATGCGGAACTGCTGTTGTCCGATGAACTGTCCACATAGCTTGTATAGCTCTGTGAAGTTTGGCTTGAAGTTTCCGACTCCGAAGGCTCTGACTTTAAACTTTCAGCCTTTTTGGAAGCCTGTGAACTTTCAGCTTTCTTCTTCGCAGTTTTTGCAGATTTAGTTTCCTTTTCAGTTGTTTTCTGTGTAGTCGCTGCGGATGTTGTAATCTCTTGGGTTACGGGGGCAGTAGTTTCTTCAACGCAGTTATCTGTAATAACGAGTGAAAAATCATTGATGTTACCGACTGCAAGCGAAGCAGCACGGCTGTCTTCAAAAGCATCTACATCCGGTGCAAGAGTTGTTGTCGGAACAACAAGAGCAGCTGCCGCCAGAGATACCGCAATAGCATAGGATAATGCCTTAAAGCCTTTGCGTTTTGACTTCTTTTCGGGTTTGCGAGTTCTCTTTGAACTCTCCGAATTGTTGTCACATCCGTAGTGTTTATAGTTTGTCGCTCTCAAAAATTTATCCTCCCTGTGATTTTTGCACATTAAGGTAACTACTATAACTGCCGTCAAAAGCAAGCGTATATACAAGATGTAGTTATCTGTTTAAAAATGTGCCAAGTCCTTTAGTCGTAAAATTTTATCAAACACACAATTGCAATTGTATTAAAGCACAAACTTTTAAAAATTGCAAGTTTGACAGGGGAAGATAAATTGTAACAATTGTAACCGAAATGTTACTTATGTGGTTTTAATTTCTTAAAAAAATAATGATTTGTGCATTATGCATAATTTAGCGAATATTTCTTAGGTTATTTTGCCTTAATGCGAAAATTTGAAAAAATTCAAAATTTAGCCCCAAAACGGGGTTTTTTCGGCTTTTTTACTGGCTTTGGAGTCTGACAACTGATGATTACCGTATCCTCTCCTATGAGGTCAATTTTCTCCCACGGAATTATGTAGTCCTGACATTTTCCCACCAGACTAAAAAATCCCGGTCTGCCGAAAATAACAATTGACACAACAGTTGCGCATTTGGTATCCACAATAACATCGTCGATAAATCCTATTCTTGTTCCGTCACAGGCGCTTATGACTTCCTTATGTCTTAAATCGGTAAATCTGCAATTCATATAACCACTCCGAAATCTGTTTTTGATATACATATATATGAAAAGGAACGGTCATTATATTCATTGACATTTATATCATAATTTGTTAGAATTGAATCACAATATTTTCGCAAAAAAGGAGCGATAATTATGAATTATATATTTATGACAGATGCCTCCTGCGACCTTACACAGGAGCTTGTTAACGAAATCGGCGTTGAAGTTCTTCCGATGGAATTTCATATGGAGGACAAGTCCTATCTTCATTATCCGGATTGCAGAATGATGAGCCTCTCGGAATTCTACAGTAAGCTTAAAGAGGGCATTGATTCAAAGACAACACAGATTAACTATGACAGCTTTTACAAAAGCTTTGAAAACTATCTTAAAGCCGGCAAAGATATCATTTACACAGGCATTTCAACAGGCTTGAGCGGAACATACAACACCTGTATGATGGCTGTTAAGGATCTAAAGGAAGTTTATCCGGACAGAAAGATTATTGCAATTGATTCTCTTTGCGATTCGGCAGGACTTGGGCTTCTCATCTACCTTGCAGGCAAAAAATACAGCGAAGGCGCTACAATTGACGAACTAAAAGAATACATTGAAGACACCCGTATAAAAGTATGTCATTGGTTTGTTGTTGAAGACCTTGATCAACTCAAGAGAGGCGGTAGAATTTCCGCTGTTTCCGCAACATTCGGCAAAGCTTTGCAAATTAAACCGCTCCTCAGTGTTGACGATGAAGGTCATCTTATCAATGTTGCAAAAATCAGAGGTAAGAGCAATGTTGTTCCGGCTCTCGTAAAACACCTTGAAAGAGACGCCGAAAATCTCAAAGACAGCGTTGTTATGGTTGCCCATGCGGATAATCTGGAAGGCGCCGAACAACTTAAAAAGGCAATCAAGGGTAAGTGCAAGGAAGTTGTCATGACGGATATCGGTCCTGTAATCGGTACTCATGTAGGTTCGGGAATGCTGGCAGTCCTATTCCTCGGCACAAGAAACCTTAAATCATAATCAAAATACAGCAAAATATGCAATAAGCGTGCAGTCTGAATTAAACTGCACGCTTTTCTTTTGTCAGTCCCTTGTGTAATATAAAAGGCACATTACACTTACGCCGACAAATCCGCCGATAAACAACCCGATAATTAATCCTGCAATCAATAATTTACCTCCTGACCATATTTTGACAATTATTATTTTCCGCTTGTGAGATAATAAGCAAAGGTAATAAATTTAATGGAAATGTTATTAGAACAGCATTCCGCAGGGGGAATAAAATGAAATCTGTTTACATAGATGTACTGATTACCGTAAATGTTTTCATTGACTTTATACTTATTTTATGCACCAAAAAGGCGCTTTGTATCAACACTTCGTTTAAAAAAATGTTGCTTGCGTCGCTTCTGGGGGGAGTGCAAAGTCTTATTGCACTTTTCCCTCCCCTGCCTTTCTTTTTGAATATACCTATCGATGTTTTATGTGCCTCCGGAATTGTGTTATGTGCATTCGGCAAGTGTCCGTTTAAGTGTTTTATCAAAAGAATATCCGTGTTTCTTTCTCTCTCATTTTCATTCTGCGGAATTATGATGTTTCTGTACAACGCTTTCAAACCGAAAGGTATGGAAGTATACAATGACACAGTGTATTTTAACATTTCGCCCGTCCTCCTGATTATTTTAACTCTTGTCTGTTATTATATTCTCAAATTGACGAAAATATTGACGAAGGGGGGCAACGGTTCGGGAGTTTGCAAAGTTGAAATCAAGGTTAACGAACAAAGCTATTTTTTCCCTGCAAAGATTGATACGGGTTGCAACCTTGTTGAACCGTTTTCGGGAAATTATGTCATTATTGCTGAACAAAATATTTTTGATGATTATGTTCCCGATGAAACCAAAACAAGGATTATTCCGTTTGAAAGCCTTGGCGGAAACGGAATTGTAAAAGGATTTCCTCCCGATAAGGTTAAAATTGACGGCAAGGAAATCTGCAAAAACATTTATATAGGCATATGTAATGATGTATTGAAAGGAGATGTTAAGGCAATCATACCGTACGAACTTGTAAAAATATCAAAATAGGAGCAATGTTATGTTTTTAATGAAGGTTATTCAGAAAATCCGATTTGCACTCGTTATTGAAAATGAAATATTCTACATTAACGGCAGTGAAACTCTCCCCCCACCGCTTACACGAGAAGAAGAACAGCATATTATGGAGAATATTGCAAAAGGAGACAGTAAGGCAAGAGAACCGCTTATTGTCCACAATTTAAGACTTGTGGTATATATTGCAAAAAAGTTTGAAACTCCGAATGCAAGTGCGGAGGATTTGATTTCAATAGGCACAATCGGGCTTATCAAGGCGGTGAACACCTTTTCTCCCGAAAAGAATATTAAGCTTGCAACCTACGCATCAAGATGTATTGAAAACGAAATTCTGATGTTTTTACGAAAATCATCGCAACTCAAAAACGAGGTATCGATTGACGAACCGCTGAACACGGACTGGGACGGCAATGAACTGCTCTTATGCGATGTTCTCGGAAGCGATCCTGACACGGTAAACAGAAATATTGAATGCGAGCTTGAAAAAAGTCTTGTTTTGCAGGCAGTTTCAAAGCTTCGTGACCGAGAATGTCTTATTATGGAGTTACGCTTCGGGCTTAACGGACGAAAGGAACACACGCAAAAGCAGGTTGCCGACAAGCTTGGAATTTCGCAGTCCTACATATCAAGGCTTGAAAAGAAAATTATTCGCCAATTAAAAATTGACCTTGACAAAGCAGTATGATTTTTGTCTGAACCCGAACCAATAACATATTTCGTATTAAAAACGAGAGCAACAGGCAATTTTGTCCTGCTGCTCTCGTTTTTTATAAAACAGTATCTGAGGGATTGGTGACAGTATCAGAATCATTATTATCTCCGTCACCCATAATATCATCAATTCCGTCTTCAATATCATCCATCATATCCGAACCCGAATTTCCTGTTTCATTTTCTTCGTTACCGATGAAACCGTCCGAATCTGAAACTTCTCCGTTTTCAGTCATACTTTTTGAAGTTTCCTGCGTATTTGATGTTTGTGAAGTCTGACTTGTTGTGTCAGTCATACTGTCGTTTTTATCATTGCCGCAACCTGTGATAAGACATACTGAAATTAAAGCTACGGCAAACAGACCTAAAAATTTTTTCAAACTAATCAATCCTTATAAAAATAAAATGGTACTGAATCAACAGCACCATTATTATTTACGGAATTTTTCGTAATATTTAATTTGGAATTTAATAATTTTAATCTTTGGCAATAACAAGATGAGGGTACGGAATTGTGATACCGTTTTTATCAAACTCTTTCTTGACATTTTCTTGCAGGAAGAAATAAACCTCGTAGTAATCATCAGGAGTTGCCCATGCAAAAACCTTAATCTGCACTCCGCTGTCAAGATGTTCACCGACTCTTACAGTCGGTTCGGGATCTATTAAAATCATCTCATTTGTTGCCATAAGGTTGAGAATAATCTCACGCACCTTGTCGATATCATCATCATAGCTTACCGAGAAAGTACAGTCAACCCTTCTCTGCTCAACCATTGTGCAGTTTACAACATTGTTTGATGTAAGTCTTGAATTAGGAATTGTCACAAGTTTATTATCAAGTGTATGCACGGTTGTTGAAAAAATATTGATTTCCTCAACCGTTCCCTTTACTCCCTCAAAATCAAGAATATTACCCGACACAAACGGTTTGTTTATCAAAATTACAAGTCCGCTGACAACATTTTTCAGCAAATCCTGTAATGCAAGACCTGCCGTAAGAGCTGCCGCACCGAGTGCCGTAATAAGCGACGCAACATTCACACCGATTGTCCCGAGTGCAGTTACTGCAACAATGAAATAGAAAATCACCTTGAGAACGGACAATACAAAGCCTTCGGCTGTACCGTCCATTCGTGATTTATTAAGGATTTTTCGGAGAATCCCTATAATCAACCTGGTAATTATATATCCGATAACAATTACAGCTACACACACAAGAGCCTTTGAAAGATATTCAAGCAACTTTTCTTCAGTGATATTCATACCTACACCTCTGCATCAACAAGAAATTCGGAAATCTTCTCTCCGTTCTCATAAACAGAAACCACTATATTGCCGTTTTCATCAAAAGAAACGCTCTTACCTGTGCGAACACCGTTTTTGTAATTGCTCACATCAATAAGATTTCCGTTTCTGTCAAATCTTGCACCATAGCCGTCAGGAGTATTATTATCCCACTTACCCGCATGCATTGTACCGTCACTCAGCCTGTAACCGACACCGCCGCCGTTGCGTGAATTATCGGTCCAGTTTCCAACATAATTTATACTGCCGTTGTTATAATAGCAAACACCGAATCCGTTGCGCCTGTCATCAAGGTATTCACCGTCATATGAGGTCATACCGTCAGGAGAAACCGTTCTGCCTCTGCCTGTTCTGCAATTATTTTCATCAAGATTACCGAAGTAGGTATATCTTCCCGATTTAGTAAGAATCACCACATCACAATGGGGTTCTTCTTCGTTTACAATTTCAGGATTTTCTTCATCGGATTCTTCTGTCGGCACATCATCTATTTGGCAATGTGTGCCGATATTTGCTTCAACATTTTCAAAATCAGTTTCTTCATCTTCGGTAGCTTCACCGGAGTTGTCAACAGTTACAACATTTTCAGAATTTTCTGTCTGTTCATCTGTTGTTTCTGCGGCAGCGTCTGTATCATCTGCAATTTCATGTTCTGAAATTTGAGAATTTTCTTCAACCTCATCATCCGAAAGCTGTTCGTCTTTCTCGCCTGTTACAATTTTAACTTCCGCCGGTTCAAAATCTTCTTCGGCAGTATGATTTATAATTTCACCGAACAAATCCTTATTTGTCTTGTGAGCCTCAACAAGAATTTTCTCGATAATATCATATGCCGAATAATCTTTCTTACTCACGGGTTCAGCCGTGTCGGAAACATTTGGAATATCTTCGTCCGTAAGATAAGCGCAATCATCGAGATTATAAGCATTTTCTGGAACAAAACCATTTTTGAACAAATCACCGTTAAACACAAATCCGCTGTTGCCGTAGGATTTTTTCTCCGTAAACGGCATATCTGACGGTAAAAAACTTGCATCATACCAGAGCATACCCACATTTGAATATATCAAAACCCTTGAATTTTCGTTTGACTGCTTATCAGACGGGAAAAGAGTTTTTACGGAAACAATCCCGTTATCGTCAATATCTTCGGTGACAAGAGTTATAATTCCGCTGACTTTGCGTGGATATATTCTCGTGATAAGCTTATCGGCAATGCTTCTGTTAAAATATTCCGTGCGTAACCATGTATGATTACGGTCAAAAAATTGTCTTTTGAATACAATTCCCCTGTCATTGTAAGTTATAACAGAATAAACTCCGCCTGTTGCCCTTTTTACGGACTGATAAGGAAGATTATCCCTTGTTACCTTCCACGAAAGCGGTTCATTCTTCGTCAGCAGACAAGACATCTTGTAATCCATACCGTGAAGTTCGATTTCGGTAATTTCTTTTTGCTCTTTGCAGCCTGAATTAAAATAGTTTGCACGGACACCCGCAAGTGCATCATTCTTAAAATCAAGTTTTTCATAGTCTGAAACAAGAACGGAATATATAATTAAGCCGTCAGTCAGCTTTTGAGATTGTTCAAGCATTATGAATTATTCCTTTCAAGAAAATTCTGTGTAGCGTAACCCTAAAAGAAAATAAAGGGCGAACAATGTCCGCCCTGAAATAATCGAGTTATATTTAAATCAGATAGAAATTGTCATAGCAATCTTGTAAAGCTCTTCATCAAACACACGAGGCATATCAAGTGCTTCGTTGATATCAAGATCAACAATCTTGCCGCCCTGCATTGCAACAACTCTGTTACCGATATTCTGTTCAAGAAGTTCAACAGCCTTAAAGCCCATCTGGCTTGCAACAACTCTGTCACGAAGTGTCGGAGAACCGCCACGCTGTACATGACCGAGGACTGTAGCTCTTGCCTCGATACCAAGACGCTGTTCTACATACTTTGCAAGATCTCTTACACCGCCGACACCCTCGGCAACAACAACGATAAAGTGTTTTTTGCCTGTTTTCTGAGTGTTGATGATTCTTGCGATTACATCTCTTTCGATATTGTACTGAACCTCAGGAACGAGGATAGCTGTAGCACCTGTTGCGATACCTGTCTGGAGAGCAATATCACCGCAGCGTCTGCCCATAACCTCAACTACAGAACAACGGTCGTGTGACTGTGCTGTATCACGGATACGGTCAACCATCTGAATAGCTGTGTTCATAGCTGTATCAAAACCAACCGTGTATTCGGAGCAGGCAATATCGTTATCAATTGTGCCGGGAACACCGATACAGTTAATACCTGCGTTTGTAAGGCAACGAGCACCTCTGAATGAACCGTCACCGCCGATTACAACAACACCGCTTACACCGATGCTTCTGCAAAAATCGGCAGCTCTCTGAATACCGGCAGGAGTAGCGTACTCTTCGCTTCTTGCTGTGTAAAGCATTGTACCGCCGTTACCGATGATATCAGATACACTTCTGAGGTTCATTTCCTCAACATCACCGTTGAGCAAACCATTATATCCACGGTAAACACCGTAAACCTTCATTCCTTTATTTATACCGGCACGAACTACAGCTCTGACAGCCGCATTCATACCGGGAGCATCGCCGCCGCTTGTTAATACTGCAATTGATTTCTGTGTCTGTGACATTATAATCTACCTCCATAGGTTATTAACTTCTACCATTATAATACAATTGTTTTTTGTTTACAAGTGGATTTTCGCAATTTTAAAAAAATAAAAGATTTTATTACAAAAGCATTTAATCCTTCTTACCGTTTTGTTACAAAAACATGTGAATTTGTTCATAAATACACTGTTTTCACCTCTCTGTTTCGATAAAATAACAATATTTTGTAACAAAGGCTGTAAGTTTGTTGACTTTTATATAATATTGTTTTATAATTACCCTTGGATAAGAGACAGATTTTGTGCCTGTCTTGCGACAAGTCACCTGAGTGACAATTTTTCGGGAGGATAATTTATATGACTAAGTTATATCTGGCTATTCCCTGTTATAACGAAGAAGAAGTTCTGAGGGATTCGGCGGAAAAACTGCTAAACAAATACAGCACGATGATGGCAGAGGGAAAAATTTCTGCCGACAGCCGTATTGTGTTTATTGATGACGGCTCAAAGGACAGGACATGGGAGATTATTTCAGAACTCCATACAGAAAATCCTATTTTCCAGGGCATCAAGCTTTCAAGAAACAGAGGTCACCAGAATGCACTTCTCTGCGGTCTTATGACTCTCAAAGATAAGGCTGACGCTGTGATTTCAATTGACGCAGACCTTCAGGACGATATCAACACCTTTGATGAAATGGTAGCAAAGTACGAGGACGGTTGCGATGTTGTATACGGTGTTCGTTCTAAAAGAGAAACAGACACCTTCTTCAAGAGATTTACAGCTGAGGGATTCTACAAAATTCTTAATCATATGGGTGCTAAGGTTATTTTTAACCACGCTGATTTCAGACTTATGAGCAAAAGAGCGCTCAACGCTTTTTCATTATATAAGGAAACAAACATATTCCTGCGTGGTATGGTTCCGATGATCGGCTTTAAGTCTGATATTGTTACATATGAGCGTTCCGAAAGACTTGCAGGTGAAAGTAAATATCCGTTAAAGAAAATGCTTGCACTTGCGTGGGAGGGTATTACATCTCTCAGCATTCAGCCAATCAGAATGATTACATGGCTCGGTGCAATCGTGTTCGGTATCAGCCTTATTATGATTATCTACTCGCTCATCAGCTTTTTCTGCGGTTGGTCTGTAAGCGGTTGGTCAAGCCTTTTATGTTCAATTTGGGCAATCGGAGGACTTCAGCTCCTTGCAATCGGCGTTATAGGCGAATACATCGGAAAGATTTATATGGAAACAAAGCGCAGACCAAGATTTATTGTTGACAAGGTTCTTGATGACGATGAACAGTAATAGAATCACCAAAGTCCTGACCGGAATTTTCGGCGGAGTATTTACGGTTTGTTTTGTTTTTCTGTTTGTAAATATTATCATAATCGGCTTTGACGGAAATGTTGACAGAAGATTCGATTCATTTTCAAAGATGTTCATTCTTTTGATTTTTGCCGTTTTGACCGTCGGAATATGTGCATTGTATTTTCATTACACCTCCGATAAAAGCTGTAAGAGAATTAAAAAGAAGTCGAGATTTGAATTTAATGATAAAAATACCAAAAATGTTATTTTTATCGGATGCGGTATTCTTCTGATTGTTGAAATTATTTTTGCGTTGCTTACCGATTTTGAACCTGTTGCCGATTTGCATAACATCAAAAGATATGCAATGTATTTTTCAACCCACGGCAATTTCAACCTCATTGAACAGGATTACGCAAACGATTATCAGTATCTTGTAAGATATCCGAATAATATGGCATTGCTTTTGATTGTGTCGCTTGTTGGAAGATTAAATTACCTTATATTCGGTCATTATGTTGATTTTGCACCTGTTGTTGTAAACATTTTTGCGATTAATATTTCAATAATGCTGACGGCATTTACAGCAAAAAGACTTTTCGGCAACAAAAAGGCTCTTTTTGTACTTGCTTTTTGTGCGTTGTTTTTACCTTATCTCACCTATCTCCCATACTATTACAGCGATTCAATGTCGATGCCGTTTCTTATCGGAGCTGTTTATCTCATTGTTTCCGCATTACAAGTTGACAACAGAAAGAGTATGTACGCAAAGCTTTGTGTTGCAGGTGCATTGATTTTCCTCGGATATAAGGTGAAGGGCAGTCTTATCATACTGTTTGCAGTCGGACTTTTATTGTTGTTCTTGAAATTCAGATTAAAAAAAGCAATCTGCCTTATTCTGGTGTTTACGGCAGGGTTTGGTGTGATTGGATTCGCATACAATACAGCCGTTGACGCTGTCAATCCGATCACGAAACAGCAGTATGAAAAATATGAATATCCTGTTACTCACTGGCTTATGATGGGGCTTAAAGGTCTTGGAAAATACGATGAGCATGATGACTATTACACTCGTTCATTTCCCTCGAAAAAAGAAAAACAGGATGCTAACATTAAGGTTATTAAAGAAAGAATAAAAGATTACAAATTTAGCGGTTTGTATGAACATATGATTGAAAAAGCTGTTTGGACATGGCAGGACGGTACATATTACATTTCGTACCATAACAGAAAACCAAAGAACGACAATATTCTTATGGATTTTCTGCATATTAACGGAAAGTACAATAAGGCTTTCCAAAATTACAGTTCGGCTTTACAACTGTTCATTTTATTGATGATTTGTATTTCGGCAGTAAAAACTCTTATCAAACCTAAAGTTGATGAGATGCTGTTAATCAAAGGAGTTGTGTTTGCGGCATTCCTTTTCTTCCTGTTATGGGAAACAAGGTCAAGATACCTGTTTGATATGACGCCTCTGTTTATTCTGCTTATGGTTGACGGTATGGATACCGCAAAAGCTTTTCTTGATTCATTCAGAAAGCCTAAACAACAAACAGAAAAACAGGCATAATTTAATAAAGTTTTCAAGTGACAGCCGAAACTGTCACTTGTTTTTTGTCATAAAATTAATGTTACAACATTACAAACTTTTTCATTAAAAATCAATATTTTCGTTTGCAATTTATTGTAATGATGCCTAAATTATGCTATTATTACTATATGTGCAATGATTTGCAAATTTCAAGCTTGAAAGGTAAAAATTATGGATTATGAAAAGCTGAAAAAGAGGGATTCCTCGCTGGACATTTTGCGAATAATCGCAGTCTTTACCGTTTTATCGGTTCATTTTTTCCTACACAACGGATTTTACAGCCAGACAATCGAAGGGACACCGATGTATGTTGCTGTTGTAATGAGAACCCTGTTTTCCGTTTGCGTTCCCTTGTTCATGTTGCTGACAGGTTATTTGATGAGTAAAAAAGAACTGAGTAAAAAGTACTATTCGGGAATTACGAAAACACTTGTTGTTTTTGTAATCTCAACACTTGCGTGTATGATTTACAAAAACATTGCACAAGGTGATGTTTTTGACCTGAAATCTTTCATACTCGGAACGCTTGATTTTACCGGTTCCAACTACTCCTGGTACATTGAAATGTACATAGGGTTGTTTCTGCTTACACCGTTCCTTAATCTCGCTTACGGAAAACTTAAAAGCAAAAAGCAAAAGCAGGTACTCCTTGTAACAGCTGTTTTTCTGACAATCATCCCCTCGTTATTTAATATTTTCAATTTTGGTTCACTTGATTGGTGGACTAATCCGACTTCATCTGATGAGTTTCAGAAACTTGTCCCAAGCTGGTGGCAGGGATTCTACCCCGTTGCATACTACTTTGTGGGTTGTTACATAAGAGAATACGGATTGAAAATGAAAACAAGAACAATGCTTGTACTCTTTGTTTTTTCACTTTTCATATTCAGCACATTCAATTATTTCAGAAGCTACGGCACAACATTCAAATCGGGCACATACATTTATTGGTACGGATTTGAACCGTTTGTTTTATCTGTACTGCTTTTTCTCTTGATTAAGAGAATCAAGACCGACAACTTCCCGAAAGCCACTAAAATTGCACTTTGGAAAGTTTCTGACCTTGCACTTGGAATTTATCTTATTTCTTTTATTTTTGACAGCATTGTTTACCCCGTACTCTGCGAAAAAGTAATATTAATGCCTGACAGACTTCCGTATTACTTTGTTACGGTTCCGATAGTTTTTGTGCTTTCCGCCGCCGCATCATTTATTATGAATCTTGTTGCAAAACTGCTTATTGACGGCTTTAAATCGCTTGCGAACATAATAAAGGATTTGCGTTCAAAGCCTGATAAAGGAAAGTGGCAGCACATAATTTTTGCTGTGCTTATGGCCTTTGCTATTGGATTTTCACTTTGGAAATGCTATTACGGTTTTGGCGGTAACGACGAATCGTTTTATCTTACAATTCCGCACCGATTAACTCTCGGTGATTCGTTACTCGGTGACGAATGGCACCTCACACAACTTTCAGGATTTCTACTTTTGCCGTTCGTATGGCTCTACACAATGATTACGCAATCTACTGTAGGAATAATCTTTGCGGCAAGAGTTTTCTATGTAATCTGTCACGCTGTTATTGTGTGCGTTATCTATTCAAGACTTAAAAAGTACGGATATTTCTCAGTATTCGGTTGTGTGCTTTATTTCCTCTTTACACCGTTTGACATTATGACATTGAGTTATAACACAATGGGACTTGACCTAATTGCGCTCACGGGTGTTTTAATGGCAACAGCCGATTATTCAAAAAAATTACCGTTCATAATCAGCGGACTTGCATTTGCAGGCGCAGTTCTCTGCTGTCCGTACCTTGCGGCAGTTTATGTAATGTATATTATTGCAGTAGGAATTCACTATGTAATTAAGAAAACTGCCCTTAATAAAAATGTGTTCAATTCTGAACTTTTCTCGATTAAGACTTTTCTGTGGTTTACCTTGGGAGCAGGAATACTTGCGGCTATTTTCCTTGTATTTGTACTTTCAAGAGTAAGTATTAATGAGATTTTCTCAAATCTCCCCTATCTTCTTGCCGATCCCGACCATCCGCAAATGGGCTTTATGGCAAAGATGAATTACTACTTTAAAACAATCGTAGAATGTCACACTCATTTTAAATATGTACTTATGGCATACGGTGCTACCGCAATTGTTATGTTGCTTGACAGAAAGAGAAAACAACACCGTTCGATTTATCTCATTCTTACAAGTGCAATCGTTATTTTGGCGCTTGTAATGTTTATGCCGACAATGACAAGCGTTTACTACAATGCGATTATGTTCCCGATGATTTTCATGGGCATCACAGCGTATGTTCTTTCTGAAAATAAGCAAAGAGAACTGTTTGCGTCACTCTTTGTTCTCGGAATTTTTTATTCTGTTGCATTGTGTTTCTCTTCAAATCAGTATTTTTATGTAACTGCAATGGCTTGCACAGCATCAAATATTGCAAGCTTTGTATTCATCGGCAATCTAATTAAGGAAATGAAAGCAAATCCCGATAATCTTGACTACGCTGTTCCGTGTAAATATTTAGCATTCGTGATGACTGCGTTTCTGATTATTCTGCAGGCTTGTTTTCAGATTACCGTCAAGGCAGAACATTGCTTCTGGGACAGTGAACCGAAACAGCTGACACAGACCATTCAGAACGGCCCTGCAAAGGGCATAAAAACAACACCGAATAACGCACAAACCTATGAGCAGATTTATGCCGATATCAGTCAGTATCAGAATCTTGAAAAAGGAAACATACTCTTCCTTACGCAAAAAACATGGACTTATCTTGCGGCGGAGGATTTTCCTTACGGAACGCTTTCGGCATATGTTACGGGTGAAAATCAAAACAGTCTTGCAAGACTTCGCTCATATTATTCGGTAAACAGCAAAAAAATTCCGAAATATATCTACATTCCGAAGGACTCAGAGTGGGATAATCTTCAGCAGATTCTGCTTGAGGCACAGCAAAACGGTTACTCTTTAAGCGAAAACGAAGTTTCGTATAAGCTTGTAAAATAAATAATATTTTACAGATTTCAGACATAAATATCACGCAGGGATTAAAATTATGATTTCTGCGTGATATTTTTTATTTTTCAGCACATATTCTTGAAAATGTACAAATAAAGAACTTGTTTTTTTTTGAGAATTATGGTATAGTGAGTTATGATAGGCAAGAAGGGCTTGTCACAGAATTTGGTCGCATTTTTGTGAAAATTTTAAGTTGGGGGCATAATCATGGATATTAAGCAGACTTATAACGAATGGCTTGAAAACGCAGTTGAGGACAAAGACCTTAAGGCAGAGCTTGAAAGTATAAAAAACAACGAAGATGAAATTTATGATCGTTTCTACACAGCTTTAAAATTCGGTACCGCAGGCCTCAGAGGCATTATCGGTGCAGGTACTAACAGAATGAATATTTATGTTGTTCGTCAGGCTACACAGGGACTTGCTAACTATGTGCTTAAAAAATACGGCAATGGTTCTGTTGCAATCTCTCACGACAGCAGAATTAAAGCAGATTTATTTATGAATGAGGCGGCAAGAGTTCTTGCGGCAAACGGCATTAAGGTTTACATCACATCAGAACTTCAGCCTACTCCCGTTCTCTCTTACCTCGTTCGTTACTTTAAATGTCAGGCAGGTATTATGGTTACAGCCAGCCACAACCCTGCAGCATACAACGGCTATAAGGCATACGGCGAGGACGGTTGCCAGATGACTGATGTTGCCGCAAACACTGTATATGACGAGATTTCAAAGCTTGATATGTTCAAGGATGTTAAAATTGCCGGTTTTGACGAGGCAGTTAAGAGCGGTATGATTGAATATGTTGACGAGAGTGTTTATGACACATATCTTGAAAAAGTTATGGAACAGCAGGTTAACCCCGGCGTTTGCAATGGTGCAGACCTTAAAGTTGTTTATACACCGCTTAACGGTACAGGTAATAAGCTTGTAAGAAAGGTTCTCGGCAAGATTGGTGTTAATGATGTAGTTGTTGTCCCCGAGCAGGAACTTCCTGACGGCAACTTTACAACATGTCCTTATCCGAACCCTGAGATCAAAGAGGCACTTGCAAAAGGTCTTGAGCTTTGTGAAAAAGAACAGCCTGACCTTCTCCTTGCAACCGATCCTGACGCTGACCGTGTAGGTATTGCCGTTAAGGATTATGACGGCAGCTACAGACTCATTTCAGGTAACGAGGACGGTGTAATGCTCACCAATTACATTCTCTCTTGTAAAAAGGCAAGCGGTAAGCTTCCTGAAAAGCCTGTTGTAGTAAAAACTATAGTTACTACAAAACTCATCAACAAGCTTTGTGAAAAATACGGCTGTGAACTCAAGAATGTTCTTACAGGCTTTAAGTATATCGGTGAAGTTATTCTCAATCTTGAGAAAAAGCATGAAGAAAACAGATATCTCTTTGGTTTTGAGGAAAGCTACGGCTATCTTTCAGGCACATATGTAAGAGATAAGGATGCTGTTGTTGCATCAATGCTCGTTTGTGAAATGGCAGCTTACTATAAGAAACAGGGCAAGTCACTTGCTGAGGTTATAGACGGTCTTTACGAAGAATTTGGTTACTACCTCAATCAGACATACTCATTCGAGTTTGACGGTGCCGCCGGTATGCAAAAGATGTCTGATATTATGACAGCTGTAAGAGATAACACACCAAAGAACATTGCAGGCTACGATGTTGTTAAGGTCTCCGACTATCTTCTCAGGAAAGAAACAGATGTTGCAACAGGCAGCGTTACCGACATTGACCTTCCTAAGTCAAATGTTATTGCTCTTCACCTTGCGGATGACAACGCTGTTATTATCCGTCCAAGCGGAACTGAGCCAAAGATTAAGCTCTATATTACTTCAGTCGGTAAGGATAAAGATAATGCTGCAGGAATCTGTGAAAAGCTTGTTGTTGCAAGCAAAGAGATTCTCGGCGTTGAGTAATTGGAATCGACATATAATAGTTGCACCTAAAAGTTAAGGGGACAGATTTTTCTGTCCCCTGTTTTTATGTGTATTTTATCAAAAACGCAACTCCCCTATTTCTCGTGATAATACATTGTATAACACGCAAAACAGAGGTGACTGCTGTTGCAGTCACCTCCGTAATCGGTTGATTTATAAATAGCAATTTTTAAAGGGGTATGTTGTTATTTTAAATTAAATAATATGCCCTTTGGACTCATCTCCAATATCGGATATTATGCCCTCAACAATAATAACCTTGTATTACATTGGACTTATCTCCGTTCTTAAATTTGAATATAAAAGTCTTTTGACCGTTAAAATTCATAATATCAATCAGTACAAAGATTGCTTAAAAGCTTATCAACTTTTCCTCTGAATCAATTGTACCTGTCCTTAAACTAAGTCTTTGGAATTTTGGACTGTCAGCCTATATAGTTATCGGAATTAACTCCCTTTACTTTAGCTTCGACTAATTGTGTTTATACATCTGAGTATGTATACTACAATCAAACTATAAGACCTAAATTCTCATTGGAATAATCTCCTGTTGTTTGCAGATTTCTATGTCATCCCGACATTTTCTTTACTGCTAATCAATGCTTTATTTACGACTTATATTAACTTTTCGTCAAATCAATATCAGTAACCGTATACCGTCAATTCCCGTTAATGGATTTTATTTTTGACTTTGTATCGGTTTAAAATCTCAAGCATACATCGGAATATCTCCAATCTTGTCGCGTAAGCGAGATTTAATTTAAGTTCTTATCTCATCGGAATTATCTCCTGACACTTTAGCTTCGACTAACTGTGTTTATACATCTGAGTATGTATACTACAATCAAACTATAAGACCTAAATTCTCATTGGAATAATCTCCTGTTGTTTGCAGATTTCTATGTCATCCCGACATTTTCTTTACTGCTAATCAATGCTTTATTTACGACTTATATTAACTTTTCGTCAAATCAATATCAGTAACCGTATACCGTCAATTCCCGTTAATGGATTTTATTTTTGACTTTGTATCGGTTTAAAATCTCAAGCATACATCGGAATATCTCCAATCTTGTCGCGTAAGCGAGATTTAATTTAAGTTCTTATCTCATCGGAATTATCTCCTGACACTTTAGTTTACCTTGAATTTTAGAAATCAGATTGAAATTTACGGTTTCACTCTGTATTATAAGTTTCCAAATTTACATTCCGTTTGAACTGCTTATTAAATTCAGCCTCTTACATTCTTTAAATTCAGACTACTCTGTGTGCTGTTGTATAAGCTGCTCATCCATTGGTTTTAGTATTAATTTCCATTGGACTTATCTCCGTTTCGGACTTATTTTGCTTAAATAACGATTAAGCTTTCATTGGACTAACCACCAATTTTTAGATTTCAATATATATTAAGTTATAATTAAAATTCCGTTCTCCCGAGTATTAAATTCGATAACCTTTAATGCTTAATTGGACGAATTTCAATCATAAGATGTAGATTGCTAAAGACGAATTCGGAATGCTCTTGCGATTAAAATTTAATAAATATGTTTTTATAACATCAAAATAATCAGCTGTTCCGACAAAACAAGTAAGAATTAGAAGATCATCTCTTAGAATACACGGGCTGTAGAGTTAGGTGGCAAGCTCCGCATATAATCTCTGATTTGTTTGAAGTAAGGTTTTCTTGCTTTCATTTTTAAAACCTCCTTAAGTTCTTTTCTTTGTCTATATTATACAGTTAGTTGTCCACATTGTCAACACTTTTATTAAAAATATTTATAATTTTATTTTCAGAAAATCTATTGAAGTAAAATTTACATTGTGTTATAATAAAAATGTTGGGGTGTTTATCAGTCGGCAACTTTTTTGAGTGCCGACTTTTTTCTTTTTTATATACTTCAAAATGCCTAAAATATTGATTATAACTAAACTTTAGTGTATTATTATGATGTCATAAAGTATTAAAGAGGTCATAATTGTGAACGATAAATTGCATATCAGAACGGCACAAATAAGCGACGCCGAAGAATTGCTCGCTATATACAAACCATATATTGAAAACACGGCAATCACATTTGAATACAATGTTCCAACCGTTGAAGAATTTGCAAATCGCATAAAAACTACGCTCAAAAGGTACCCTTATATTGTAGCCGAACTCAACGGAAAAATTGTCGGCTATGCGTATGCCGGAGTTTTCAAAGGCAGAAAAGCGTATGATTGGTCAGTTGAAACAAGTATTTATATCCGCCTTGAGAATCACAGAAACGGAATCGGCAGAAAACTCTACGAAAAGCTCGAAGAAATTCTCGCAAAACAGGGTGCGACAAATGTAAATGCTTGTATTGCGTACACTGAACATGAGGATAAACATCTGCATAACGACAGTGTTTGCTTTCACAAAAAACTCGGTTATAAAACTGTCGGTATTTTTCATAAATGTGCCTACAAATTTGATAAGTGGTACGATATGATATGGATGGAAAAATTTATTGCCGAACACAATGCTAATCCGAATGATATTATCCCCTACCCTATGCTGAATTGTTATCAGAACCATAAGATATAAGTATCCCCGAAAAGTTCGATAAAAACTTTTCGGGGATTGAATTTGTCAATAAAAATGGGTACTGTCTTAATATTGCTTACAATTACTATAAGCTGAAATTTTTAATAATATCCCACTTAATAATGCAATTTAGAATTATTTTTCAAGCTTTGCAAAGCTGTCATTGCAGACATATCCTGCATATTCTCCGAGATCAATTTGCTTGATATCGTGACTTACATGTCTTTCGCTTACAGGAATCATTTCCATATAGTCCCCGTAAAGATACTTCAGGTACTTATCATATTCTTTAGGAATAGGCAGTTTTGCATTTTCAAAATCAACCCATATCGCCTCATCAAGCCATTCGGCAGGGAAAGCTCCTCTTGAAACATTTCTTCCCATACTGTCAAACAAATATTTCGGATTTTTCATATTCTTATGAAGTGAAATAAGTTTGTTTTGAACCTTTTGCAAAAATCCAAGCGGAAAAATCTTTCTCAGAATGTTCGCACACAAAGAAGAAAATCTGCTGTTTGCGTTCACCGAAGTGCCTCTCCACTTATCAAGCACCAGCCATCTTGAGCTTGCAGTTGCTTTCATATGAATTTTTCGTAAGAAAGCATTGTTTGAAGTATAATCCTGTGCAAGCACATCAAGAAAAATTCCGTTATGAATATTGGGAAATCTTGATGTAAACTCAGTAGAAAGCAGAGTATCGTTTATTCGCAGTTTTGTAAAAGGAAAATGACTGTCTTTTTCATTTTTTTGAGTCTGTGCAAAAAGATAATTCGGGAGTTCACTCGGCAATACCGAAAGAAACCTGTCGTAATCTTTTCTAAGCATCATAACATCTGCATCATCGTCCCACGGAATAAAGCCTTTATGTCTTACTGCACCCAAAAGACTTCCTCCGCCCAAGAAATACTTTATGTTATGCTTTTTGCAAATTCTGTCAACCTCAAGTAAAAAGCCCAGAAGTATCTGTTGAATATCATTAAGCTTGCCGTCATATGAATCGGAAAACATAAATGTACTGTCATCATCCATTACCTCGTGTCCCGAAATAAGGAGTGCGTCCTTGTAGTTGACCATTGATAACCAACCAAGCTTTTTCAGTCTTGTGCAGTCAATGGCACAGCCGTCCGTAGAATCACCTGCAGAAGTTATATTAACCTCGCACTCATCAAACGAATCCGAAAGCGTAAGTGAAAATTCTGCCGAATTTACGGTTGAACTATCTGAGCAAGCGTTATACACCTGATCGTTCTCCCCGTTACAAAGAACAAACAGAACAGCAGAAATCAAGTCATTAATACTTATATAAGACACTTTGGGTGATTTGTTCTTAACATTCAAAGATTTTCCGTGAACAGCCGATTCCAGCATATTCCTTACAAAATCGGAACTTGAATTTGCAGATATAATCTTGCCGCTTCTAACTGCTTTGATTGAAAAATCATACATATGAGATGCAGAAAAATAAAGATTCTCAACAGACTGAATCAGCATTGCTTTTAATGAATCCGAATTAAAAGCGGAATGTGTTTTTTCTTTTTCGGAAATAACAAAATCTTTTCCGAGTGTTCCGTAAATCGAGGCGTCTGACACAAGAACAGTTTCTTTTATCTTTAACGCATTGACAGCCGAGATAATATTATTTGCCCTGTTGATATGATTTTTAAATACATCAACACCTTCAACTCTATCAGAAAGCAAAAATCCCGTTTCAATAAGTATATCTCCGCATTTATTAACCGAATGAAGTGAAGAATACTTTACGATGGAAAAATCTGATGAATCGATATAATCGAATCTCCTGTCATAACTTTCGTTATCCTCTACAAGCAAAAATACAGCTATGCCTGCTTGTTTTTTTAAGTTAACCGTGCGAAGCGATGATACAAGAGAAAAGGCGAGTTCTCCGCCTCCTGCTATAAAAACAGATTTTCCGAATAATTTACGAATGTTCAAATTTTTATAACGCAAAGCTACAAGTGCTCTGTCCTGTTCAAATTGGTTAAGTAACAACTCAGACATAACTGTATTCCTAATTTCTGTTATTAATTTTCTTCAAGAATTCCGACTGCTCTTCTTATTCCTTCTTTAAGGTCAACAAGAGGCTTCCATCCAAGACTGCAGAGTCTTGAACTGTCAAGAATTTCGGGGGTTTTTGCAAGAGCGGAAGTATCAACCTCAGGCTCCTTTTCATCTTCGGGATTGGCAAAAGCCAAAGTCATATTTCTCTCAGGGAAAACCTCACAAGCTGTCTTTGCAAAATTTCTTATTGTTGTATCTGATTTTTCATAAGAAATGTTATACGGTGTAACATTTTCACCGTTAAGCATAATGTATATGAGAGCAGAAACCGTGTCTGTAACATAGCAGAACGAACGGTTAGCCACACCGTTGCTTTTGAGAAGAATATTTTCGTGACGAACAACATTTGCAATAAACTGCGCCCAGACACGATCATCCGTAAGACTGCTAGCGCCGTAAATATAGCTCGGTCTTGCAATCTTTACATTGAGTCCAAACTGTTTGCAATAGCTTGCGGCAAGAGTTTCAGACGCTCTCTTACCCACTGCATAACAATTTTTATAGGAAGTAAAATCAATATAACCGATATCATCTTCGGAAATACTGTTTTTACCATTGTGCAAAGCACCGTACACTTTAAGACTTGAAACAACAAGTACAGACTCACTTTTGCTTTCAAGAGCAAAATCAAGAATGTTTGATGTACCGCTGAGATTTGCGTTAATAGTGCCTACAGGATCGGTTTCAAATTGAATGTTACTTGCCTGACTTGCGGCATGAATAATAAAATCCGCTCTCTCACATTCGATCTTATTTGTAACATCGGCAACAACAAGCTCAATGTCATCTCTTTCAAGAAGAACGCCAAACTTTTTCTCGGCTCTCTCTCTGTTTCTTACGAACGCAAGGAGCTTGATGTTATTGTTATAAAAGTCATTTCTTGCGAGAAATGTGAGAACAAGATAATAACCGATAAATCCTCCTGCACCGGTTATAAGAACGGTTTTACCGTTAAATCTGTTCCAATCAACATTTGTATTTGTAATTTCTTTAATATCGGAAAAAACCGTCTTTTTTATATTACTTTGAACATTATAATCCATATTTAAGTTCTTCCTTTGCAAACTGCTTGTAGTTTTCATAATAGAACTGTGATCGCAATGTTGTGAGATCCTCAGGTGTTGTTACCTTAATGTTGAATCTCTCGCCAAGGAAAAGATGAACCTTTTCGCCTAGCTCAATAAAAAGTTCACTTGAGGAAACAGGGTTTGTAATACCTCTCTTATAAGCTTCTTCGTGAGCCCAAAGAATTCTTTCCATTGTATATCCCTGCGGAGCCTGTGTAATATACATTGTACTTCTCTGGTAACTCTTGCCGCAGGTTTCTCCGTCCTCACTGTAAAGAAGTGAATCAATACTTGGAGTAACAGGAACGGCTGTTTTGTACTTTTTTGTATCCTTAATACAGTTAGTGATGAGTTCTTCGCTGAGCATAGGACGAACACCGTCACAGATAAGGATGATATCCTCAGGATCTTTTGAAAATTCGGCAGTAGCCATTACGCCGTTGTGAATAGAATCAAAACCGTTAGCACCGCCCGGAACAACAGCCTTTACCTTTGGAACATTGAATGCCTCAATAAGTTCATTAAGGTAGCCGATCCAGTCAGCCTTACAGGCAACAACAATTGCATCAACCTTAGGATGACGGGCAAAATGCTCCATTGTGTGAATAATAATCGGCTTTCCGCCAACCTCAAGAAACTGTTTAGGCATATCGGAATATTTCATTCTTGCACCGATACCGCCTGCAAATAACATAGCTGTAACCATAGTAAGACAATCCTTTCAAAACACAAATCAGACTTCACTTTTAAAATGCAGTCAAATTTATTTTTTTAACAGCAGAATTACGCAGTAAAAAACGCGTCTGCACTTTGATATAACTATTAATATGATACCACATTAATGCATTTTTTGTCAACAAAAATACTTTGCACGAATGTTTTAATCGACTTTGCCGGTTTACGGTGAATTTCTTATACCGTATTTTCAAAATGCTTTTTATTTAGGCACATCATTTTGACGCACAATTAAATATTTTTAATACCTTATAAAATTAATACGGAAAAATGCGGGAATGAGTAAAATTGTTTTATTCTTTATTCCCATTTTTCTTTTAAGTATATATAAATACAGAAAATTTTGATAAAATAGAAAAAATTGCAGAAAGCTGTGTTATTTTATGTTTGACAAAAATTTGATTGATTTATCGGTTATGTCTACCGAGCAGATTGACAAAATTATCAGAAAAGCTAAAAAGATTATGCAGAGTCCCGCCGACTATCGACACGCCTGTGACGGCAAGATTCTTGCTACTTTATTTTATGAACCGAGTACAAGAACACAGATGTCATTCCAGACGGCCATGCTTAAACTCGGCGGAAGAACAATCGGTTTTGACAACCCGATGAATTCTTCTGTTTCAAAGGGCGAAAGCCTTAAAGATACAATTACAATTGTCGGCGAATATGCCGATATTATTGCAATTCGCCACCCTGTTGAGGGTACTGCCGCTGCGGCATCTCTCTATGCAGGTGTTCCCGTTATCAACTGCGGTGACGGCGGTCACCTTCATCCAACTCAGACGCTTGCCGACATTATCACTCTCAGCTGTGAAAAAGGCAGACTTGATAACCTCAGAGTAGGTGTATGCGGTGACCTTCTCAACGGCAGAACAGTTCATTCGCTTATCAAGACACTTGCAAAATATCCGAACAACAGCTTTGTACTTATCTCAACAAAGGAACTCAGCGTTCCGCTTTATGTTATTGACATTCTTGAAAAGAACGGCTGTAAGTATGAAATTTCTCATAGCCTTGCAGATGCAATCACAGACCTTGATGTTCTGTATATGACAAGAATTCAGCGTGAGAGATTTGCAAGCGAAGAAGATTATCAGGCACAGAAAAATGTTTTTGTTCTCGACAAAGAAAAACTTGACAAGGCAAAAGAAGATATGATAATTCTTCACCCATTGCCGAGAGTAAACGAAATTACAGTTGATATTGATGATGACCCGAGAGCGTTGTATTTCAAACAGGCTCAGTACGGTATGTACGGCAGAATGGCACTTATTCTTCTGCTTTTGCAGGATGATGAGTTCTTTGTTGAAAACAGACCGTTTGTTGTATCAAATCATCACTGCAACAATCCGAAATGTATCACACAGCAGGAGCCATATCTTCCGAACCTCAGCTACGAAAAGCTTGGTATGGTAATGTGCGGTTACTGCGACAAGAGAATAGACTGAGGTGTATTAAATGAGTGAACATAAGAAAAAGAAAAATCCGGCGGCTACTATGATGATGACCTCTCTCGCCTATATCGTACTCGGCATTGTGACGGTTGTCTTTCCGCAAAAGGTGCTTGATGTATTGTGCTATGCACTCGGCGGTGCAATGACTGTTTACGGACTGTTCAACATAATTTCTTTCTTTGTTGACAGAGAAGGCGGAATGTACTTTGAACTTGTAATAGGCGTTATTTCAACCGGATTCGGTATATTTGCTTTGTTTTCACCCACTTCAATTGCGGCAATAATCAATATTCCGATTGGCATTATCATTATTGTTGACAGCATTATGGATATGAAACATTCGCTCACGCTGAGATCGCTCGGTATGAGAAAATGGTGGATTCCGTTTATTATAGCAATTGTAATGATTATGTTCAGTCTTACAACAATTTTCTTTACAAACATTTTTGGTGCATTGCTTATGATTGCACTCGGAATTGCGCTTATTTATGAAGGTGTTTCGGGATTTTCACTTATTATTCTGCTCAGCCGTTATCACAAAGAATACGACCGCAATCAAAGAATGATTGATGCAGAAGCAACCGATATAAACTGAATATGATTAAACCGTCCGCAGATTTTACGGACGGTTTTCTTTTTATACGGTAATGTATGCGCCGAGGTGGATACTGCAAAGAATACATTCTTTGACGGTAAGTTCTTCAGACTGCTCCATTGCCGATTTGTACAAATCAAGTTGTTTCTTGTAAAGTCCTGCAAGTTTTGTTATATCTTTTACCCTGTCGGTTTTGTAATCGACAATAACAAGCTTTCCGTCCTCAACAAACGCAAGATCAACCGCACCCTGAATTATTACTGTTGCATCGGTTTTTACATCTTTATATTCATCAAATACTTCCGAGGGTTTAAGCCTTGCTGTAAAGCGTTTTTCACGCATTACAAGCTGTGATGCAATTATACGGTCAATTAGTTTGGTTGAAAGAAATTCATTAAGTGTTTTTCTGTCAATCATATCAACCTGTTCCTGTGTAAGTTTTCCGTCATTTAAAAGACGGTCAATTTCAGTGTCAAGACTTGCTCTTGCCTGTTCAAAATTGCAGTATTGCAAAAACTTGTGGTGAGCAGTACCTCTTGCGACAGGAGCGGAATTTTGTTCAGCTATAAATAACGGCTTTGAAAGAATCTTTTCAAAATAATCACCATTCTGACTGTGTGCAATATCGGACGCACTGACCTTTTGGGGGAGTGAAAGAATATCCCTGTTTCTGTATTTGAAATCAAGATTCTTTTTCAAAAGTTTGGCATAATCAAAAGTATCATCGGATACATCGGCAACCTGTAACAGATTTGTTGAAGTAATATCGTCCTCAAAGACATTACCCTTATCAATCATTTTTTCATCAACGATAATCTGCAATTTCCAATCTGATTCTCCGTTGTGCGGAATTACCTTTGAACCCGGCATAATATCGTTACGCAGATTATTGAGTGACGGGTGAACTAATGCACAAAGACAGAGCCAGTCGCAATAGCTTTGACAGCTTGTGACAGTATAGGGTTCAATTACACTTTCAGACACAAGCTTTGAATACAGCCTTTCAAGATAATCACTGCACTTTTTTACTGCACCGACACAGATAAGCTTTTCCTTTGCTCTTGTGAGTGCAACATAAAGCACACGCATTTCCTCGGCAATAAGGTTTTCTTCAATTTTAAGCCCTGTTGCAAGGCGTGGGAATGTGTTGTAAACAACACCATTGCTCTGAGTCTTGATGCCGAGTCCTGCCTTGCTGTCGAGAAGAATATCGTTTCTAAGGTCGGTTTTATTGAATTGGTGGGTTATGTCGGCAATAAAGCAAACCGGAAATTCAAGTCCCTTTGACGCATGGATACTGAGAACTCTCACGGCATTTGCAGAGTCGCCCTCATTTTGTGATGATGCGTCAAGGTTTGTCTTATTAGCAATAAGCTTGTCGGTATATGAAATAAAATCAGAAAGCGTTTTATAGCCGTTGCTCTCAAAACTTCTTGCATATTCACGCAACAGCTCCAGGTTTTTAAGTGCCGAATCATTACCGCTGACTGCAAGCGAAATCGACATAAACCCCGTCATTTCACACGCCTTTGAAATGAGAGTGTCAACGGAATTTGTACAGGCACAATCACGCAGAATTTTAAGTTCATCAACAAATTTTCTTGCCTTATCGTTTGTTTTCGCATATTCGCAGACAGAAGAGTAAAGTGAAGATTTTCTGCTGTCACAACGCATTTCGGCAAGCTCATCGGGAGTGAACGCATACATAGGACTGCACAAAACCGACAAAAGCGGAATATCAATCCCCGGGTTGTCAATTACACGCAGAAGGTTGAGCATAATTTTGATTTCAACTGCATCAAAAAAACTTGACTTATTCTCGCTGTAGGCAGGAATACCGCTGTTGTTCAGCGTGTTGACATAAGTTGCGGCCTTTCCGCTTGGACTGCGAAGAATTATTGCAAAGTCACCGTAACGGGCTTCACGCATTATATCTCCGTCCTTAACTCTAAAGCCCGAATTAATCATATCGTGAATTTTATCCGCTATGTACTTTGCCTCAATTTTTTCTTTTTCAAGGTCTGAGTTTTCGGATTCAATCAACGAAATTTCAAAATTGCAATCATCAGACTTTGGAAACTCAGCACCGTTTACCAGCCTTTCATCGGAATTATATTCCATTTTTGCGGATTCCTTGGTCATTATTCTTTCAAAAATAAAATTGACCGCATCACACACCTCAAAACGACTGCGGAAATTTCTGTCAAGAATTATAGTTGCAGGATATTCGGGATTTTCTTCATTGAATCGTTTATATTCGTTTTTGCGTTCAATAAAAATTTCGGGCTTTGCCTGACGAAATCCATAGATACTCTGCTTTACATCGCCAACCACAAAAAGATTGCCTTCATCATTGCTTACCGACTTGAAGATAAGGTCTTGAACATCATTTACATCTTGAAATTCGTCAACCATAACAGCATCAAATCTGTTTGAAATCTCCTGAGCCTGAACGGTTTTGGTATAGCCGTTATCATCATCGGGCTTTGCAAGAAGTTTTACAGTAAGCGATTCGATATCGGCAAACGATAGAATATTTTTCTTCGCTTTGAGTTCGGAAAGCTTTTTGTCATATGCACGAACAAGTGTAAACAAGGTAGATATGGACCTATGAAGCTGTGACAATTCAAGCCTTGCATCTTCCTCACTCCAAAAAAACAATGATTGGAGTTTCTTCACCGTTTCTTTGACCTCATCTCTGTTAGATGAAACAGAAATTTTAATCGGATTATCCTTGTATCCTTTCGGACTTTTCATTCTTCCTGTTTCAAAAGAAAATATTGCCTGTCTGATTTCATCCCATGATGAAGAAACAAATTTTAATTGAACAAGGGTAAAATATGCCAAATCACCGACAAGCAGGGGTTCGACTGCATCCTGAAGTTTTTCGTCATCTTTTAATCGAAGAATAGAATTTTCAGTAAGATTGATTCCGTGAAGCACGGCACTTTGAGCATAGTCGATTATAATTTTGCCCCACACAGTTTTTTCAATGTCGGTTTCAGAATAGTTTTCGAGCATATCATCAAGCCATTTATCGGGGAACGGCTGAGTTGTAAGAAACTCGGATATTTTAAGGACTGTTTCACGCAGTTTTTGGTCGCCCTGTTTTCCTTTAAAAAGATCAAGCAAAGAATAAAAGCAGTCATCTTCGCTGTCATAAAAGCTTTCAAATGTATTATCAAGTGCCTCTTGCCTGAGAATTTCAAGCTCACCCTCATCGGCAATACGAAAATCTCTTGCAACATCGAGCGTATGAAAATATTCACGGACAATATCTCCGCAAAAGCTGTCTATTGTAGAAATATTTGCACTGTACAAAAGCTGTCGCTGTGCAAGCAAATGAGCGTTATACGGATCATCTTCAAGAAGTTTGTTGACTGCCGCCTGTATTCTTTCTCGCATTTCGGCAGCCGCCGCCCTTGTGAATGTTACGATAAGAAGGCGGTCAACATCAAGGGGATTTTTCTCCCGTGTAATAAGCTTTATTACCCGCTCTACAAGAACGGCAGTTTTGCCCGAACCGGCGGCAGCCGATACAAGCACAGAACCGTCTGTTGCATAGATTGCATTCTTCTGTTGCGGAGTCCAATTTCTTGACATTACTCTTCCTCCTTTCCGTTAATTTCGTTTGTAATTTCTTCGATAACGGTCTTGTTATCGACAGAAAAACAAGTTATCGGGTTACTCTGTCTGTAGGCACATACGCTGTCGTAAGGGCAGTATTCGCATGAATCGTGACCGCCTTTGAGCGGTTTCGCCTCAATGTTGCCGTTATAGATATTCTTGCCCATTTCAGCGATGAGCATATCAACCTTTTTAAAGATTTTTCCGAATTCTGCAAGTGTTGCAAGGCTTGTTGAAGAAACAGGTTCGCCCGCTTTAATTTTTACAGGAATGTATGTTGCTGCGTCTGTCTTATCCATTCCGTGAATTATTTCTGTATCTTTGAGCAAAAGTCCGTTCATCTTGAGTTTTTTATTAAGTTCATCGGGCAGCTTGTCAATTGATTTCAGACTGTCTGACGAAATATACGGAACGGTTGCAGGCATATACAAAATCCCGGCAGGTACAATTTCTCCGTATTTGTCACCGCCCGAAGCCTCGATTGAATGGAGATACAAAAGCATCTGAAGATTGATTCCGTAGAGAATATCGGAAAGCTTAAACTGTTTTGTGCCTGTTTTATAATCAATAATACGCAAATATGTTATATCGGCTCTCTGCATAATATCTACTCTGTCAACACTTCCGCAGACTGCAATTTTGTGACCGTCGGGCAGTACGATTGTATATGACGGAATATCCTCGCCAATTTTAAGTTCACAATCGGCAACAAAAAATTCGCTCTGAGAAAGCTCCTCCATAATATGTTTCATCAGATACATCACATTATCAAGAATTGTCTTTAGGCGGTATGTAAATGAATTTGACTCAAGCTGTTCTTCACCGAAATATGTAACTGCATATTCCGAAAGATATGCACAGACGATTTTTTGGAATTTATCTTCTTCAAGCGATAAATACTCTTCCTTAGTATATTCGCCGAAAAAGCGTTCAAGTATGTAATGAACAATCGTTCCGTACTGCATGGGGTTGATTTCTGCTCTTTGTCTTTCCCGAACATTCAAGCCGTAATTACAAAAATAGGAAAATCTGCAGAGATTGAATTTTTCAAGCTGTGAAGCTGAAATATTGAGATTTTTACCAAAAAGCTTTTCGGCATTTTTCTTGTCAAATATCTTAAAGGGAACTTTGTCCTTTGCATTTATGAGCGAATCAAGCTTTGCAGAATATTCGGGATTTTGTGCAAAAATTTCAAGCAATGATTCCGGCACTTTTTTGCCTTTTCCAATCATATCGGCAACTGTATCAAAAGCAGGACGGAGTGCGTACATACTTTCTTTTTTACCGTCAAAATCAAATTTGTCATATGCAATGATATTTTTAAATACCTTTTTACATTGCAAAACAATTTCGGACGGCTGATAGGTTGTTCCCGTTATGTCCGATGAATAAAATGATACGAAAAGAAACTCACTTGCAGAGGTCATACAGGAATATGCCATAAAGGTTTCAAGATTATTAAGTGCCGCAAAATCATCGCCGAGTTCAATTTCGTTCATTGCAAGCATCTTTAACTCAAACGGTGAGAATATGCCTGATGTATGCGGTATTGCCGGGAAAATTCCGTCAACACAGCCAATGAGAAATGATGCTTTCTGCTTAGAAATTCGTACCCTTTGAGCGGTTGTTATCGTTACGCAATCTATTGTTCTCGGAATATCGGACAATTGCATTGCGTTAATCTGTAAGCTCAAAAGCTCGTAATAACGCTTTACAGTCATTGCTTTTGTACCGATTACAGCGGCGGTTTTGTCAAGAACAGCCATAAACATATTCCAAACTCTTATCTGCTCCGCACCCACCGATTTATCGTATGAGCGTTCAAATTCCGCATACATTCTGCGTAACGCATCGGGAACTTTAAGTTCTTCAAGAAGGGCATAGAACAGCTTTGAAATTTCAAGTCCGTTTTTATCCTTTGCATTTTCTTTGAAAAGGAGTAACGGTTCAATAACTGATTCACGCAGATTTTCAACCTTTGCAAGAACCTCTCTGTCATAATCCGAAAACCTGTCAGAATAGCCCTTTGGGTTCTGAACAAATTTATTTTTAAAAGCCGAGCCTGAAACATTCCATACAAAGAGGTAGTTTTCAAAAAGGCTTATTTCTTCAACAGAAAATTCAGTTAAACCCGATTTCAAAAGTGCAAGCACATCTTCTCTGTCAAAATCGTAAATAAGGCATCTGAAAATTGAATTTACAAGCCTTATTACGGGTTTTACATCAATATCTGCGTGTTCATCGCTGAAATACGGAATTTCGTATTTTTCAAGAATTTCGGACAAAATACCTCTGTACGGCTCTGTATCGTGACAGATAACGGAGATATCGGAGTAGAGATAACCTTTTTCTATAACAAGGTGCTTGATTTTACCGGCAACATATTCGCACTCGTCATACATATCAACGGCATTATAAACACAGATATTTTCAGGAACAATTTCAAGCGGTTCAATGTGCGGTCTGAAAATATTCTGTTCAAGCAAAGCAAGGTTATCATTTTTAAAGCGGTGCAAATCGGTAAGCTTTATCGGAGCTTTAATATCAACTCCGTCACGCTTTGCATATTCCTTGAGAATTTTGTATGTCTGTTGTGAGGTTGCAAAAACTTCCTCAGAACCGTCCGTAAGGGGATCAAGAGTAAGGGTAAAATATGTAGCGGTACAGTCACGAATAAGGCTTCGTACCACCTTGAGCTGTTGCATTGTAAATCCTGAAAATCCGTCAAAGATTATCGTATAATCCCTGAGAACATTATTCTTTAAAAGAATATCATTAAGTCTTGTCAAGTCATCCATAGGATCAATATAGCTTTGGCTGACAAGAGCGTCGAATGTATCGCTTATGAGGGCGGTTTCGTTGAGTTTTGTCTTTAAGGTTTCATCGTCAACAAGCATTGACGCACTTCTGAGTTCATCGCTTGTAACCGAACTTTTCTTCAAATCGGAAACAGTCTGCAGCATAACATCAACAAGGCTTTTATTGCCCTTTGATGAAAGCAGACGGAGTTTTTCGGTAAGTTCTTCAAGCGCAAGGCTCATTACAACGGCTCTTGTACCCTCGTCAATAACATTATCGGCTGAGTTTCCCGTCAACTCAAAAACATATTTGCAAAGTCTTGAAAAACCGAATACAAGAACTTTCTCGGCTTTTTTTGCACCGAATACATCAAGCAGAGTTTTTTCACATTCAAATGTGCTCTGGTCAGGCACAATCAGCATTACGGGAAGATTGCTGTCGGCAAGCTCGCCTGCAATCTTTAGAGCCTCGGTGCTTTTTCCGCTGCCGCTTTTTCCGAGAATTAATCGCAACATTTCATCACTTCCATAAATTTAATTTACAACAAAGTAATTTTATTTTAAATATCTGTACAAATAATAACATATTCCGTGGGTTATTTAAAGAACATTGCTGTTATTAAACAAAAATTTTCTGAAAAAGTTCTACTATAAAAAATTTATATTCCACCTTATCATCAGTTACTAAGCTGTATTCATCATCCGAAAGAACATCTTTTGCCCTGTCTTTTCCCTCGTCTGCCGTTGAAATGCAGATTGACGGGTACATTACGCACCACCAATTATGACCTTTTGCATTGCCGATTGTTATGCGAAGTGCATCGTACATTCCGGCAGGCAGAGTATAGCTTTCGTAATGGCGGGTATCAAAGTGCATATTGACAATTTCAGCTTTTACAGGATAGTTATAGCCGTTTTTGTACACCTCATTTTGTGCAATTTCTTCTATAGTTTCAAGGTTTGCTTTTACAAATTCTTCGGCATCCGACTTTGAATTTGCCGTATCAAAAAGAATTTTTGTCCTTTCAAGAACCTTGTCACGCACCTTGAGCTTCAGAGTCTGATCTTCTTCCGTGTCTGAATTTGCAAGTATGTGAAAACGAAAAACATTGTTAGGAATTTCAGCACACACCGCCTGAAACGGAATTACCGAATAGAGTGTTGTAAGTACGAATGCAATTATTGCTGATTTGATTAAAAGTATTGATTTATTTGTTTTCATAAAAATAACCTGTCCTCTCTTGAAATAAGTATGGACAGGTTATTGTAATTTTAATCAGAATTATTAAATTTTATCAAAGCACCTTACAGCCGTCTGAAACGGGCTTGCAGAGAAAAACTTCTTTGTAGCTTTCACAAAGCTTGTCATAGCACTTCTTGGCTCTGCGTGATGAAGTGAACACACCGAACACGGCTGAACCCGAACCGCTCATACCTGCTCCCCTTGCCTTTGATTTGAGCATAATACCCTTGATTTCATTAACTTCCGGAATTTGCAGAGCAAGTTCAAAGTCATTGAAGATTGTTGTTGAAATCATAAACATATCTCTGCTGAACAGTGCCTTAACCATTTCATCGGTATAGCAGGCGTGAGGATTGAGTGCGTCAACCTTTTTGTATGCATCGGCAGTAGACACGCTGACTGTGTCGGGTTTGCAGATTACAATGCTGTCACAACGAAAAGAGGCAACTTTTTTGATTGCAGTACCTATTCCCGTGCAAAGCTTTGTTCCGCCCTCAAGGCAGAAAGGCACATCCGCACCTACTTTTTCACCGATTTCTCTCATCTCTGCCGGCTTGAGCATTGTTCCGAACATATTGTTCAAGCCTAAAATAACAGCCGCACCGTCACTGCTTCCTCCGGCAAGACCTGCCTGTGTGGGAATCTTCTTGTCAATGTCGATATGAACGCCCTTAACATCCGTTTTGCAATAATCAAAGAACTTGTAAGCCGCCTTTGCACAAATGTTTGAATCATCGCAGGGCACACCGTCATAATTACAGGAAATTGTCACCGTGCCGCTTTCATTGTCTGTGATTGTGATTGTATCATACAAATCAACGGCCTGCATAACAGTTGAAATATTGTGATAACCGTCTGCTCTCTTTGAAAGAACATCGAGAGAAAGATTTATTTTTGCAGGAGCAAGAACTTTTACTTCCATATTTTAACCCTTTTTCAGTTCATCAAGAAACTCTTTGATTCTTTCAAGCGCAATTTTAAGATGCTTGATAGAATATGAATATGACACACGGACAAAGCCTTCGCCCGATTCACCGAACGCAGTACCCGGAACAACGGCAACATGCTTGTCCACAATAAGTCTTGTACAGAATTCCTCACTTGTAAGACCTGTGCTTTTGATACACGGGAACACATAGAATGCACCCAAAGGTTCAAAGCAGGTGAGTCCCATTGCGTTAAAGCTGTCCACAACAAGCCTTCTCCTCATATCATACTCGCCACGCATCATCTCTACATCCCTGTCACCGTTGCGCAAAGCCTCAATAGCGGCATACTGTGCGGTTGTAGGAGCAGACATAATTCCGTACTGGTGGAGCTTTGTCATCTGAGCAATAACAGGAACAGGACCGAGTGCATAACCAAGTCGCCAGCCTGTCATGGCATAGGATTTTGAAAAGCCGTTTACAACAATGGTGCGCTCATACATACCGTCGATTTCAGCAATTGAAACATGGTTCTTATTGCCGTATGTAAGCTCACAATAAATTTCGTCCGAAAGGATAAAAATGTTATGTTCCTTAATTACCTCTGCAATTTCTTCAAGATCTTCCCTTTCCATAATTGCACCCGTTGGGTTGTTCGGGAACGGAAGTACAAGAAGTTTTGTCTTTGGAGTAATTGCGGCACGAAGGTCTGACGCTTTAAGTCTGAAATTATCTTCGTTTTTTGTGTTGATAATAACAGGCACGCCGTCTGCCATCACCGTAAGCGGTTCGTAACAAACAAATGAAGGTTCGGGAATGATGACCTCATCACCAGGATCAAGCAATGTCCTGAAAACAAGGTCAATTGCTTCGCTGCCGCCGACAGTTACAAGCGTCTGCTTTTTGGCATCATACTCAATACCGAATCTTCTTTTGTAGTAAGCTGCAATTTCTTCACGAAGTTCGGCAAAGCCTCTGTTCGGGGAATACCATGTCTTACCTTTTTTCAGACTGTTAATACCCTCTTCACGGATGTGCCACGGCGTCTGGAAATCTGGTTCGCCGATACTCAGAGAAATGACATCGTCCATTTCGTTAGCTATATCAAAAAACTTACGGATACCCGAAGGTTTTACCGTTGAAATCTTTTTATTAATAAAATTATTGTAATCTATCACAGAATTAAATGCCTCCCGTCACGCTTCTCTTCATCGCTGAAGAGGCACGCCCCTCTGTCCTTGTAGCGGCGCATAATAAAGTGTGTACCCGTTGAAAGCACACCGTCAATTGTAGAAAGCTTTTTGGCAACAAACATTGCGATATCCTGCATCGACTCACCTCTTACAATGAGAGCAAAGTCGTATGTGCCTGCCATAAGATAGAGAGATTCAACCTCTTCAAAGCCCATGCAGAGTTCTGCCATTTCGTCAAAGCCTGTTTCCTTTTTAGGAGTTACCTGAAGTTCGATTAAAGCCTCAACATAGCTGTCGTCAACCATATCCCAGTTTACGACTGCCTGATAGCCCTTGATTACCCCCGAATTTTCGTATTCCTTAATCTGCGCCTTAATGTAATCCTCAGGCTCGCCGAGCATTGCCGCTATTTCCGCTGTTGTAAAACCGGAATTTTCACTTAAAAGCTTTAATAATTTGTCCATATTTATTCCTCCCTGAGAATATATTAAACGCAAAATTTTGCGTTGCAAGCTGAATTTGCAAAAAGCGACATCAAAGGATGTCGCTTTGACAATTTCAATTTTTAATATTGATCTGCGCTGTTTGCACTGTTATTTGCTTGCTCTGTGGCAGTTCACATAGCTTTAGCGGTGGGAACTGTCTGCACATAGATTATACAACCTGTACCTCTCGCTTGTCAACTGTATTTATCATATTGACGCATAAGGCGGTCATCAAACATATCAATTCGTTTTGCGCATCGGCAATTTCAAGTTCGCATCCTAAAGGGTGCTTGATGTGGTTGCATATCTGTGCGTTGTCAACATCAACAATGCTGAAATTTTTTGAAATTACATCACCGAGAATTCTCCAATTATTGCCGTAGAATCTGCATTGAACCATATTGTTGGTCATAAGCACCACGAGGGTTGCAGCTGTTTTGTCTGTTTTTAAGGTAAATGAATTTACCCCTGCAACGGGCAACTGTCGAAGTCTTGCAACAAGGTTTTTATTCTCATCAAGAATATTAAGCCTAACAATGTTGTTGACAACACCACGCATACTTCTCTTTCTGCGTTTCATAACAGCAGTATATTTATCCCTGCCCAATTCATCACGAATCAGAAAACAAACATCGGACGGAGATACATCTCGTGTAATAAACAATTTCATAAAATCACCGTCAAAATTATATTTCTTAATCTTCTTCAAGATTTTCAAGCCAAAGATTTACACACGCATCACTCGGCATTCTCCAGTCTGAACGAGGCGAAAGTGTTACAGAACCGACCTTCGGTCCGTCAGGCAGACATGAGCGCTTGAACTGCTGAGTAAAGAATCTTCTGACAAAAGTTGTGAGCCACTTTTTGATTGTGGCATTGTCGTATTTTCCTGCAAATGATTTCTTTGCAAGGTAGTATATTTTATTCGGCTCAAAGCCAAATCTTACCAAATAATATAAGAAAAAGTCGTGGAGTTCATAAGGACCAACCACATCTTCGGTTTTCTGTGCAATTTCGCCGTTTTTATCGGGCGGAAGAAGCTCGGGACTTACAGGGGTGTCGAGAACATCAAGAAGAACAGTTTTTAGAACTCCTTCGCTGTGCTGTGCCTCATAGGCAGTGAGATAGCGAACAAGGGTTTTCGGAATTGACACATTTACGGCATACATACTCATATGGTCACCGTTGTAGGTTGCCCAACCGAGAGCAAGCTCTGAAAGGTCGCCTGTGCCAATAACAAGACCGTTATATTTGTTTGAAAGATCCATGAGAATCTGTGTTCTCTCTCTCGCCTGTGAGTTTTCGTAGGTTATATTTGTAACGCTTTCATCGTGGTTGATATCTGCAAAATGCTGACGAACAGCTTTTGTAATGTTAATATCTTCAAAAGACACTCCGTAAGCCTCAGCCAAAAGCTGTGCGTTTGATTTTGTACGCTTTGTTGTTCCGAAACACGGCATTGTTACAGTATGAATATTCTTTCTGTCAATACCGAGCATATCAAAAGCATGAACACAGACGATGAGAGCAAGCGTACTGTCAAGACCTCCTGAAAGTCCTAAAACCGCATTTTGAATTCCCGTGTGAGCAAGTCTTGTTGCAAGACCTGTTGCCTGCATTGTTATAATCTCCTCACAACGGGCATCAAGGTCTGATTTGTTTGACGGAATGAACGGAGTCTGAGAGAACTCTCTTGTAAGTTCGGTATGTTTTAACGGCATATCAAAATATACCGAGGTAAAGTTATTGTCATCACTTTTTGCAAAAGTATTTGTCTTTCTGCGTTCAGCCGAAAGTTTCCTAACATCAATATCGGCATAGATAATGCCTGTTGTAAAGCGCTTGCTTTCTGCAAGCAGAGATGCGTTTTCGGAGATTATGTTCTGTCCCGAAAATACCATATCCGTTGTGCTTTCGCCAAAGCCCGAATCGCTGTAAATATATGCACAACAAAGCTTACCGCTCTGCATTTTTACAAGGTCACGGCGATACTGTGCCTTGCCTATTACATCATCCGATGTTGACGGGTTGCAGATTATAGTTGCGCCGTGTTTTGCGTGTTCAACAGACGGAGATGCGGCAACCCACAAATCCTCGCAAACTTCAACACCAAAACTGAAATCACGCATTTTGTCACAACAGAACACAAGATTGTCTGAAATTATGGTTTCGACGCCTGCATATGAAATTTCATCATAGAGGTTTTTACCGCTTGTGTAGTGACGAACCTCGTAAAATTCGCTGTAGTTAGGGATGTTGACCTTCGGAACAATGCCGAGGATATCGCCCTTATAAATTACTGCGGCACAATTATAGAGTGCCGATTCAATTGCGACGGGAACTCCTGCAATTGAGATTATGTCAAGGTCTGCTGTTTCTTTAAGAATTTTCTCAACTGATTTTTCAGCCGCATTAAGCAAAACACGCTGATAAAATAAATCGGAACAGGTGTAGCCCGTTATGCAAAGCTCGGGAAACACAACCAGTGACGCACCGTTTTTGTGCGCCTCTTTAATCTGTTCAATAATATTTATTGTGTTGGTTTTACAGTCTGCAACCCTGATTTTCGGTGTTGCGGATGCAACCTTGATGAAACCGTATTTCATTAAATTATACCTCACAAAATAATAACCGCAGAAACAAAACGCTCCTACGGTTATTATACATCAAATTTTCCGATTATACAAGCATCAGAGCATTGTTCTTGTTACCCGTCTGAGTCTTTTTCCGTGAAAAAGATACTGACTTTCAAGCGTCGGTTCAAACTTTGTGATGTAGCAACTCATATATCCCATAATCAGCCAGAACCACACCACCATAAACGATATGTCATAAAGCAATGCCTTTTCAAAACAGGCAAAAATCAAATATGCGAAAAGAAAAGCAAACAGACAGGGATAAACATCGTCACGATATGTTTTTTTCTGCAAAAACAGGTGCTGTGCGGAGTGTTTTGCAAATCGAAAACCGAAAATTCCGAAAAGAACAAAACCGATTATACCCGTTGAAACAAGAATTGTAAGAAAACCGTTGTGCAAATCACTTTTGTGATACGAATATTCCAAAGCACCGTTTGAATATTCGGCACTGTAGAGAACAATATTTCCGTTGGAAATTCCGATAATCGGCGACAGTTTGAAAAGATTGATTGATTCAAGCCAAAGCTTCTTTCTTCCGCTGTCAATGTTTTTGTTTTCGTGTGAAAAGGTGATTTTATCCTTTTCAAGCTGTTCTCTCTGTTCGGGAGTCAGTTCTTCCTGCACAAGCTCGCTTTCGGTTTTGCCTAAAAGCAAATCGACAACAGAGGTTGTCTTTGATACAACAACGGAAAATCCTTCCTGACAAATCGTTCTGAACATCAAGGCAGAGCCTGTAAGGAAAACTCCCACAAGAAACAGCGCTGTAATTTTCAAAATAATTTTTGACGGTGAAAGTCCCGCCTTGTCGGCAAAGAACATATAAACTATATAAACAATTGCATATCCGAGAGCAAGCACAAGTGAGGCGTTTGAATCGCACAGAATGAGCGAAAACGCATTTGTGGCAAGACAGGCTACAATCCATATCTTACTGATGCCGGGTTCAGGAATTTTTTCGGCAATTCTGCGCATAAAATGCCCTTTTGAAAGTATATGACAACAGAAAATCGACACCACGGATATGAAGCCGAGGAGATTCGGGTTGACATAACAACCGGTGAACCTGTTTTCGTAAACGGTAAATTTAATCCAGTACCATTCAAATTTAAAGCCGAACATAAGGCAAGTTATCCCGATTATGTTCATTACCGTGGTTGCGTACATTATGAATTTTGCAATGTGATAAAGCTCTATTCTGTAATCAAATTCAGGCTCTGTATGCATTCCGTAAAAAAGAAAAAAACACATTACAACATGCAGAAGCATAAGAAAGCTGTAAAGAAATGTCTGTGAAAAATTGATGAGCATCGAAAATACCGTTACGGCAAGAAATGCTCCAATCCATATTCCGAAACGCAGTTTAAAAAAAGTATTATTATGTCTTTGATTATATACCGAAAGGCATACACCCCATATAAAGAGAAAAACAAGAAGTACATACGCAGGAATCTGGAGAAACGCAATGTTTGTAAAAAACAAATCTATAATGTAGATTCTTCTAAAAAGCGATGAATCGGAAAAAAATCCTCTGAGCTTTTGTTTAAAATCGGTCATCTGAATACTCCAATCAAAACGAAATCAGCTGAAAACTTCTTTTACGGTTTTGAACATCAGCTTTATATCGGAACCAAAGCTGAAATTTTTGACATATGAAAGATTGAACTTCATTTTTTCGGGAAGAATTTTTTCAACATAAACCCTGTCAACATCTATCTCGCCTTTCAACAGCTTTTCTTCATCCTTATACATAATTGACGCCAACGAGGTTATTCCGGCAGGCATAAGGAGTGTTGCAAGATATTCGGGTTCGTACATATCTACATAATGCTGAACCTCCGGGCGGGTTCCGACTATTGACATACTGCCCGAAAGAACATTGAAAATCTGTGGCAGCTCATCAAGACGATATTTTCGCAAAATTCTTCCTGTTTTTGTAACTCTGGAGTCGCTGTCGGTTGTGACAAGTGTTCCGAGCCTGTCAGCTCCCGTTACCATTGTACGGAATTTAAGAATTCTGAACTTCTTTCCGTAGGTTGTAACCCTTTCCTGTCTGTAAAACACAGGACCTTTTGAGTCGGTTTTAACTAAAATCGCAATAATTGCAATCGGAATGATGAGAAACACAAGAAGAATAACAGAAGCAAAAATATCAAGAATTCGCTTAAAAACAAAACTTCCCTGTTTTTTGCAGAGAATGTCATAGTATTCTTTTACTTCGGCACACTGAAACTGCGGCGGAAGCTTTTGAAATGATTTCATTAAATAAAAAACTCCATTCTGTGTGTATATTGAACATACGGTGGAACGGATTTATGCGATAAAAGTTGATTTTTCCTTATTTTCCCACACTAATCCATTATCAAAAGCATTATATATCTTTTAAAATCATTTTTCAAGGCTATTTGTCTTACAAAAAGTTTACAATAAAAGAAAATTTAACACAACGTAAAAACCGACGGTATGCAGCCGTCGGTTTTTAGGTAATTTTATGGAGTAATCAAGCACATAGAAAGGAAGTTGTTAGTTAATTAATATCGATATATGATTTATCGTGTTTATACTATACCATACCTTTTAGTCATTGTCAACACTTTTTTTTAACTTTTCCATTTTTTTTAATACTTTTTAATTATTTCAATCAAAAGTGTTAAACATCTTGACTAAACGCTCAAAAAATTGTAAAATAATTACGGTGAAAAAAGCAAACCCAAATTTCTTAAAAACCGGAGGTTCTGGAATGGCTAACGAATATACACCCGACCTCATTACCCTTATCGGTGATGACGGTAAAGAAATAGAATTTGAAATTCTTGATATCATTGAAAACGATGAGGGCAAGTTTTATGTACTCTACCCGTTCTTTGAAAATCCCGAGGATGCTGTAAATGATTCGGGAGAATATTATATTTTTGAAGTTACCGAAATTGACGGCGAAGAAGAGCTTGCCGAAATTGAGGATAATGACAAGCTCGACAGAATTGCCGCTGTTTTTGAAGAGCGTTACAATGAAGAATTTTATGATGAAGATGACTAACAGTTCATTTTTCTGCATATAAATAGTATTGCAGGACTAAAGAATAATAAGTTTGAATTCCTGCCCGATACGCGAATGATTTTAAAATAACCCTACAACATTTAAATCGGGAGCTTAGCTCCATTGAACGGTGTGCAGACCTCCCGTTTTCTCGGAAGAAGGGAGCCTGAAGTTCAAGGGCGGGCACCCACCTGTCACTCAAGTAGGCAGGTTATTGCAAAAATCATACGGTCGGGCGGGTTTTTTATTGTTATTAAAGCTATAAAAAATATAAATAATATATAAACAGGAGTAGTAATAATATGAATATTTCCGTTTTAGGTTGCGGACGCTGGGGCAGCTGCATTGCCTGGTATCTCGACAAAATCGGTCACAATGTTTTAAGCTGCGGACTTGCCGACGCACCCGAATTTATACAGCTTAAAGAAACACACAAAAACGACTATCTCACCTTTCCAAAGTCAATTGAGGTTTCTTCGAATCTTGAATATGCGATTGAAAGAGCCGAGGTTATTATAATTTCGATTTCATCGCAGTATCTGCGTTCGTATTTTGCAGATATTTCAAAGTACAATCTTGACGGCAAGACAATTGTCCTCTGCATGAAGGGTGTTGAGGCAACTACAGGCAAAAGGCTCAGCGAGGTTGTCGGTGAATTTGTTGACGAAAGCAAGACACCCGTTGCAGTTTGGGTAGGTCCGGGACATCCCCAGGATTATGTAAGAGGTATTCCGAACTGTATGGTTATTGACAGCAATAATCACGATATTAAGGAAAAGCTTGTAAATGAATTCACAAGCGACCTTATCAGATTTTACCTTGGAACGGATCTTATCGGCAGTGAAATCGGTGCTGCCGCAAAGAATGTTATCGGCATCGCCGCAGGTATGCTTGACGGACTTAACTACACCTCGCTTAAAGGTGCGTTAATGGCAAGAGGCACACGAGAGATTGCAAGACTCATTAAGGCACTCGGAGGCAATGAGATGAGTGCTTACGGTCTTTGTCATCTCGGCGACTATGAGGCTACCTTGTTTTCAAAATGGAGTCACAACAGGATGTACGGTGAAAGCTTTGCAAAGGGAGACAGATTTACAAAGCTTGCCGAGGGTGTTATGACATCAAAAGCGTTATACAAGCTCGGTCGGGAATACGGTGTTGACCTTCCGATTGTTGAGTCTGTATACAAGGTGTTATTCGACGGAACAGATATCAAAGAAGCACTCGGAACTCTGTTTATGCGTTCTGTCAAGAAAGAATTTTAAGCGGGCAGGTACATAATATGGGTAATACTAAAACTAAGAACAATTCAAATAAACCTAAACAAACTGCAAAAACAGTTACTTCAGTCAAAAAGCAGAATACAGTCGAATATGTTATTGTAAACATTCTTTGTCTGTTTGTATTCATAGCATTTGCATACATAGCAATTATGAGCTTTGTGCAGACAAGCGTGTTTGATTCGGCAAATTACGGCAGTGAAGTAATTTTGTATCAGACGGATAACATTGCGCTGAACATCCTGTTCACTTCCCTGTTTACCGTTTTCATATTCAAAATGAAAAAGCATTGTGACTTTTTTGCAAAGGTCAATCTGAAATATATGCATATAGGTCTTGCGGCATTCGTTATGATTGTGGGACTTGTCTGGATATTCTCGGTAACCTCTGTTCCTGCGGCTGACAGCTACAACATCTATGAAACAGCGTCACAGGCGGCTAAGGGCAACTATTCGTCATTCAACAATAACAGCGGTTTTTACAACAGCGATTTTTACAGCGGATATTCTTACTACAACTTCTATCCGTTCCAGCTCGGCTTTGTCTTCATCAGCGAAATCTTTTACAGAATTTTCGGTACGGACAGTACAATGCCGATTCAGGTATTCAATGTAATGTGTACAGCCGCCGCTTATATAGGTATTGTAAACATCACAAGACTTCTTTTCAAAAAGCGTTCGGTTGAATTTATTACAATTCTTCTGCTTGCCGGCTGTTTTCAGCCCGTACTTTTCTGCACATTCGTTTACGGCAACATCATCGGAATGTGCTTTGCAATCTGGGCATCATACTTCCTCATCAAGTATTTTCAGACAAACAAGTACCTGCTCCTCATTCCGTGTGCCGTACTTCTCGTTATTTCAACACTTGCAAAATACAACAACCTGATTTATCTTGTTGCGTTTGTTGTTATGCTGATTATTCACACAATTAAGGCTAAGAAGTGGCAGAGCATTGCGTTTGCACTTGCAATTTGCATTGCGGTTGTCGGAACAAGCAACCTTGTTATCATGAGTTATGAGAACCGTTCGGGAGTGAAGCTTTCAAGCGGTGTTTCACAGGCTATGTACCTTGATATGGGCATTAACGATTCATATATGGCTCCCGGTTGGTACAACGGAATTGCCCTCAACGATTATAAAAACGCAGGTCTTGACGCAAAAGTCGCAAATGCACAGGCTTGGACCAATATAAAATCAAGAATGAATTACTTCGGTAAAAACACAAACTATATGATTGACTTCTTCTCGAAGAAAATTATCAGCCAATGGAATGAGCCGACATACGAAAGCATATGGGTTAGCAAGGTCAAGTCTCATACAAACGAGCTTAATTGGATCGGCAACGGAATGTATGACGGCAGTATCGGACAGTTCTTTGAACTGTACTTCAACTTCTATATGCAGATTCTTTTCATTGCGTTTGCGGCAGGAATTTACTTCTTGTTCATTAACAGAAAGACAAATATTGAAACTGTACTTCTCCCTCTTGTTATTCTGGGAGCGTTCGGATATCACCTCTTATTTGAAGGCAAGTCGCAGTATGTGCTGGCTTACATAATTCTTATGATTCCTACTGCGTCTTTTGCATTTGAGTGTATTCTTAACGGCAAATATACAAAAATCAAAGAATTTGTCGGAAAACTGAAAGAAATTCCCGACAGTAAAGAAAGCGAAAAAGCCTGATAAAATGATTGAAGCGGACAGTTAATCATGTCCGCTTTTTCTTTGCTCTTTTTTGACAAATGCAATACCCGTACTGCCCTCTCCTATATGACTGCCGACAACAGAACCCACGCTGACAATACTGCCCTCAACAAAAGGAATTCCTTTTGATATTATGAGCTTTGATAAATACAATGCCTGATTTTTTGCGTTTGTGTGCATTATATACAGCGGATAATTTTGATCTATGCCAAGCTTTTTCAGCGACATCAGCATATGATTCATACCGTGGCGCATTCCGATTGTTTTCGCCTCAAAGGCTACACTGCCCGAACCCGTAATGCTGATTACGGGTTTTATTCTTCCTGTTGAGCCGAGTAATGCGGCGGCATTTGTATGTCTGCCACCCCCATAGAGGTACTTCATATCGTCAATACAGGCATATACCATAATTTTACTTCTGAACCTCAGAAGATGTTCGGCAATTTCTTTTGCTGTAAACCCGTTGTCGCGCAGGCGAAGTGCCTCGTTTACAAGAAGCTTCTGACCTGCCGAAGCAGATTTGCTGTCTATCACATAACACCCCTCATATCCGAGCAAATCTCTTGCAAGAACTGCACTCTGATATGAACCGCTCAATGCCGAAGAAACAGTTATCACCACAACCGATTCGCCGTTATCTCTCGCCTTTTTCAAAGCACATTCGTAGACATACGGCGAGGGTTGAGAGGTTTTCGGCAAAGTTTTCGACAGCTTTGCAAGCCTGTAAAAGCGTTCCTTTGAATGTAAAAAATCATCCTTATATTCTTTTCCGTCAATATATACAGCTAAGGGAATTGTAGAAATTCCGAATTTTTCACTTTCTGAATGTTCAAAATCGGCGGCTGAATCGGTAATAATTCTGACCATTTAGGTATCACCTCAAAAATAATATCTTGAAATATTATTTTCAAATTTACCTTTATTATGCAAAAATCCCGACAGCAAAAACTGTAGGGAGGTTGATTTGCATATTCAATTTCCAAAATTATTAATTCCGATACCTTCAAAACCCATTTCATCCAAAAGGGACTTGTACAATTTTACATCTTCATCCGTGTATGACATACGGTTTTTGATACCCGATTTAAAATTGATATTTCTGTCTACAAAAAGCCTTTTTCCCCACATATGACACCATGAAATCGGTAAAAGGAACGGTGTTTTTTTTACATATGGACACTTGTACTGCATTTCGGATTTTGGTGGAAATATTGAGGACACAAGATATGAGAATTTTGATTTGTTATTTTCTGTAATTGTCTTGTGGGAATTTATCATCGTGCCGACATCTACCCTGCCGAGTGTACCGCTGAGCAGAATATATTCTTCGATATCATCAAATTTAAGTTCAGCCTGTGGCTTTGCAAACCAGTTGAACGCAATCTCACGAACACGCTTTTCATACTTTGCAATACCGATTTTTTCAAGCATCACATTGAGATAGTCATAATCAAGCTCAGATTGATGATTTTTCAGGAAAACATAGCTGTCAAGCACCATTCTTGCTCCCATTCCACCGATTCTGAAATGATTCGAGTTATGAACAAGCATATAGATATAAAAGTCCTCATGGCTCATTTCATATGAATAGCTGTAGCCGTCACGCTTTGTTGAACGGTCAAGCTGATTAACAAGCAACGGATAGGATTCCTCGTGTTCATGGACAAGAGTTGCATGCATTTCAATGTTCATCATCGGTTTTTTTCAAAATGATACTGGTTGTCATCTTCATTCAGAAAAGTGTATCCGAGTTTGGAAAATACTTTTTTGACCGAATCAGCCTGTTTTCTGTCAAAAAGGATATCTACATCGGACACGGAACGAAAGTCGGAACGAGGATATTCCTTTTTCATAAAATATCCCTTTAAAGGAATATTCTTAATTTTGTTTTCATCAAAAGCCTTGAGAATTTTCTCGGTTTCATATGAGAGATTTCCGTCAATCAGCATTTCAATCGATAAATTCTGCTTGAATTTTTCATATACTTCGGGCGAAACATACTTTTTGTCGAGCGACAAAACCGCATTGGCAACAAGCGATTCAACACTGCAATAGTTTGCAAGCATTTTTATCGACTGCCATTTTATCCCCTCGTAAGGAATCGGAGGTGCTGTTCCGTTTACAGACGATGAAACAAGCTCAAGCAGATACTTAAATTCAATTTTTTCGTTATCGTTAAGATGTTTCCTCATTTTTTCCCTTTTTTCGTTTTAAGCTTTGAAAATGCATTTTTACTTTTTGACACAGTTGATGCAATAACCTTTCTTAGCGGTTTTGAATAGAACATAAATTCAAGGTATGCTCTGTACTTCATTGAGTCAATCGTGTAGGGCTTGCCCTTTCTGTAAAAAGCAGTTACCACTCCGATTACATCATCATCGGTAATACCTTTTTCAACGGCAAACTGATTGTCACCGCACATAGTATAACTGCCGTCACTTCCGAAATTGACGACACGGTGCAATACATACGAGCCGTCTTTTCGTCTGTATAAAGGCAAGTCAAAAAGATGAAGTCTGCCCTTCGGTTTTGATAAAACAACCGTATCGTCACCGTCTCGGAGCATTGGAAGCATACTTGTTCCCTTCGGATTGAAAGTAACCGATCCTCCAGCCTCAAGCTTTTCGGCTATAATCTGCATAACATCATCAAGACCTACTTCTTTATTCAAGGACATCAGCCTCTCTTAGCTTTTGAATAAATGTATCAATATCGGCACTCGCCTTTTCTTCGCTCACTTCATACTCATCAAGCATTGCTTTGAGCAAATCAGCCTTTTCGCAATCGTTTTGGAGCTTTTCAAAAAGGAATGCACCCGTTTCATTGAGGTTGATAATTCCGTTAAAATCAAGCGTCAGCTTGTTTACGGGAACTACAACATATGAATCTGCAACCTTTCGCAGAACAAAATCTTCTTTTATCCTCATAAAATCACCTGTTTTCCGTGTGAATTTTTTATCCATATTTAAATTATAATATACCTTTCGACAAAAAGCAAGGAAAAGGATTTGAGCATAAAATTACCGCAGACCTTTTGAGTCTGCGGTAAAATTTATCTATAATATTATAAGCTTACGGGATTAGTACATTCCGCCCATATCAGGTGCTGCGGGAGCTGCCGGAGCTGCAGGCTCTTTGATGTCTGTAACAAGTGATTCTGTTGTAAGAACCATTGCTGCAACAGAGCTTGCGTTCTGGAGAGCTGAACGAGTAACCTTTGTTGGGTCAACGATACCTGCCGAAACCATATCTGTGTATTCCTCTGTAAGAGCGTTGAAGCCATAGCCAACCTTGTTAGCCTTCTTAACATTATCGCAGATTACGCTGCCCTCAAGACCTGCGTTAGCAACAATCTGACGGAGCGGTTCTTCAAGTGCTTTAAGAACAATCTTAGCACCTGTCTTAGCGTCACCCTCGAGAGTGTCAACGAACTCTGCAACAGCCGGAATAGCGTTCATGCAAGCGATACCGCCGCCTGCTACGATACCCTCTTCAACAGCAGCCTTTGTAGCGGCAAGAGCATCCTCAATACGGAGCTTCTTTTCTTTCATTTCAACTTCTGTTGCAGCACCAACCTTGATAACTGCTACGCCGCCTGCGAGCTTTGCAAGACGCTCCTGAAGTTTTTCACGGTCAAAGTCAGATGTTGTTGTTTCAATCTGCTGTCTGATCTGAGCAACTCTGCCCTTGATAGCTTCCTTGTCACCTGAGCCGTCAACGATGATTGTGTTTTCCTTTTCAATCTTAACCTGACGGGCAGTACCGAGCTGATCAACTGTTGTATCCTTGAGTTCAAGACCGAGGTCGGATGTGATTACCGTACCGCCTGTGAGTGTTGCGATATCCTGAAGCATTTCTTTTCTTCTGTCGCCAAAGCCCGGAGCCTTTACGGCAACACAAGTGAATGTACCTCTGAGTTTGTTAAGTACGAGAGTTGTAAGAGCCTCGCCTTCAACATCTTCAGCGATAATAAGGAGCTTCTTACCCATCTGAACAATCTGCTCAAGAAGTGGGAGAATTTCCTGTGTAGTAGAAATCTTCTTATCTGTGATAAGGATAAGCGGATTGTCAAGCTCTGCAACCATCTTATCTGTATCTGTTACCATATAAGGAGCGATGTAACCTCTGTCAAACATCATACCTTCAACAACCTCGCTGTATGTTTCGGCTGTCTTTGACTCCTCAACTGTGATAACACCGTCTGTTGTAACCTTTTCCATAGCCTCGGCAATAAGCTTGCCGATGAATTCATCCTGTGATGAAACTGTTGCAACTCTTGCGATATCGTCTGTACCGGATACCTGCTTGCTGTTCTTCTTTACAGCCTCAACTGCAACATTTACAGCGTCTGCAATACCCTTTTTAAGTACCATTGGGTTAGCGCCTGCAGTTACATTCTTCATGCCCTCTCTGATGAGAGCCTGAGCAAGAAGTGTTGCAGTTGTTGTACCGTCGCCTGCGATATCGTTAGTCTTGATAGAAACTTCCTTTACAAGCTGAGCTCCCATATTTTCAAAAGGATCTTCAAGTTCAATTTCCTTAGCGATTGTTACACCGTCATTTGTGATAAGCGGAGCACCGAACTTCTTATCAAGAACAACATTTCTGCCCTTAGGTCCGAGTGTGATTTTAACGGTATCAGCGAGCTGGTCGATACCTTTCATTAAAGCTTTTCTTGCATCTTCGCCGTATGCGATTTGTTTAGCCATTGTAAATTACCTCCGTATATTTAGTTAATTATTCAAGAGTTGCGAGTATATCCGACTGGTTTACGATTGTGTATTCTTCGCCGTCAATCTTTACCTGTGTGCCTGCATATTTACTTGCGATAACCTTATCGCCTACGCTGACATACATCTTTACTTCCTTGCCGTCAACAACACCGCCGGGGCCAACAGCAACAACTGATGCGAACTGTGGCTTTTCCTGAGCAGCAGATGAAAGAATGATACCGCTCTTTGTTTTCTCTTCAGCCTCTTCAACTTTTAAAACGACTCTGTCAAGTAATGGTTTGATTGTCATAAATACAGCCTCCTGTAAAAATTTTAAATTGCTTTTAATTAATTAGCACTCTTGTTCCCTGAGTGCTAATTATATTTTATACCATTTTCAAGAAAAGTCAAGAGAAATTTGACTATTTTTGACCTTTATTTTGTGACAGTTTTCTGAAAATTTTTTCAATCTCAATTTTATCGAGTATTTTAAGATAATCAGTAATTATAACTGTTTTATATCAATAAAAAAGACGGACTGCAAAAAGTCCGTCTTAAACATTGTTATTAATTTTATCAGTTTGATGATTGAGAACTTGTCTGTTTCTTGCCCTTGCTGACAATAAGAACTACCGTTGAACCGTATTCGAGAGTATCACACTCAACATGTTCTTTGTAGCGGATTACCCTTCCCTCAGCAACCTTGTCACTGTACTCATATTCTGCAGTTGCAAGAAGTCCCTGAGCGGCAATGTCGGATGCAACGGTATCAAGTTTTTCACCCTCAACCTTCGGCAGAGTCCTCATCTGTGATCCCTTGCTTACGCAAACACTCACTACTACGGAATCTTCCTGAGTAATTTTTGAACCTGCGGCAGGAGTCTGTGACATAATCTTACCTTCTGCATAATCATCGCTGTACTCATCGTTAAAGGTTCTGTAGATTGTGATACTGCTGTTGCTGTCAACACTCTTAACAGCCTCTTCATATGTCATTCCGATATAGTTAGGAACAGTAGCACCTGTCCACTCTGTGCTTTGAGTTGAGCTTACACTCGCATCAGTATTATTTGAGAACATTCCGGCAAGCGGATTCTGCATAAGCCAGAACACACCGGCAATACCGAGAACGAGAACCGTGATAGCAGCCGCAATAATAATAATTGAAGCGTGTGACATACCGTTTGAAGTCTTGCGTGTACGCTCTGACTTTGTGAGGTTCATGCTTGCTGTTCTTGAAATTTCGTCCTGAATTGCCTTTGCTGTATGAGCAACGGAAAGCTGTGAACGAAGCTCGTCAAAATCTGTAATACGGTTTTCACGCTCAACCTGCAAACCGTTAGCAAGAGCCGAAACAACATGCGGAGGAAGTCTCTTTACAGTTGTTGTACTCATAAGAAGTCGGCTGTCCTTACGGCGTTCTACCGCACTCTTTGGCATATGACCTGTGAGGGCATAGAAAAGGGTTGCACAAAATCCGTAGATATCCGTAATATCGTCAAGAGGAAAATTGTCGTCATACTGTTCGGGAGCCGCAGCGCCTGAAAAAAGCTGAGATTTGAGAGGCGTGCCTCTTTTACGCTCATTTTCCGATGCAAAGCCTGAAATCTTAATTTTACCCGATGCTGTGATATACATATTCTTAGGTGCGATAGCATAGTGGCCGACACCTCTCTTGTGAAGAGCCTCAAGCGCAGAAATTACAGGCATAAAAAGCGGACGGGCAATATCCCATTCAAGATGACCGTTACTGCGTTCAACATACTCCTCAAAAGGAATAAGATCCTCGTTTTCCTCAACAACATAAACTGTGTTATTTTCTTCAAAAATGTTGTGAACATTCATAAGAGCGGAAAGCTCACGGAGTTCTGAAAGAATCCTGTAATAGTTAAGAAAATCGTCCTTGAGTTTATTATATACAAGGCGGTTTTCATAATTTATTCTGACCTCGGTAGTTCCTTCTTCACGAGAAAAAAGTCCGATAGGAAGAAATTCGCAGATGATTACAATGTCACCTGTCTGCTTGTCGTGGCTTATATAGCGTGTGCTTTCACCGTTGGTATCAATTCCCGCACCTACGATATAGCGGTTCTGAAGAATTGTTCCGTACGGTAAAAAAGGAGCTTGCTGTTTTTCAGTTGTATCAAATCCGCAGGACGGACAAATCTTGTTGTCACCTATTTCCTGCATGCATCCCATACACAATGACATATTATTACTCAACTCCAAATAAGTATCAATTTCAAATTTTGTCTGAAAAGAATTATACCATAAAAACATATTTCTTTTCAAGACTTAAAGGTGTTAATATAGTTACAATTTTGTTATTGCAAAGCCTTACAAAGCAAATTCTTTGCAAATATTGTTGTATAAAAAATGTGGTGGAGATAACGGGGCTCGAACCCGTGACCTTCTGACTGCCAGTCAGACACTCTCCCAGCTGAGCTATACCCCCATATAATGTTGACATTGCTTTTGACATATACAAGATACATTTGCAAACAATGTCAAGCTGTAATTTTAACAGTCTATCAAATTAATTATAAGTATTGCATTTCCGTCATATATGTCAATTGTTGTCATATCGGAAGTGAATACATTTGAAACACCCAGAGTAACGCTGCTCGAAACACAGTATTTTTCAAGAGGATACTTTGTTCCCGAATAGCTTACGCAGACACTCGGACATCCGAAAGGGAAAAGCGAAAATGTTTTGCCTTTAAAGTTTTTATATTCATAATGACCTACGGGAAGAAATTCTATTTTCTCTTTTTCAGAAAGGAGAACGCCCTTACTTCCGTGTTCATGAATATAAGAGAGAACTGCCACATTTGCAAAGCTGTGGTCAAAGCGACCGCCCAATGCACCGAGAATTGCTATTTCGTCAAACCTTTTTTTAAGTGCAAGGTCAACAGAGTGCATTGTGTCGGTATCATCCTTTTCGGGAATAAGGCGGACCGTTTCGCAGTTTGGAAACAGTACATCGGGCTCGGAATCAAAATCTCCTACAACAAGGTTCGGAGTAATGCCTGCCTGTTTTGCAAAATTGCAGCCTCTGTCGGCACATATCACATAGTCATCAGGTTTTATAACCTCGGACAAAAAATCCGAATTTGTGTCAGGCGAGCCTGCAATAATCACACAACGCATAATTACTCCTTTATCTGCCATGATTTAATGTCCTTGACCTCGTTATACATCTGAACATAACTGCGGTGACGGGTTTCTTCAATTTCACCGTCAGAGAGCGCCTCAAGAATCCTGCAGCCTTTTTCACAGGTATGCGAACATGAAGTAAACATACAGTCCCCTAAATATTTTTCAAATTCAGGAAAGCAATATTGCAGCCGGCTTTTGTCAATCATTTCGTAACGCTGAAGATCAACAGTTGAAAATCCGGGTGTGTCTGCCACAAAACAACCGTCAAGTTCAAACAGTTCCACAACTCTTGTTGTATGTCTTCCTCTGCCGAGTTTTTTGCTTGTCTGCCCTGTTTCAAGAGAAAGCGATGGAAAAAGCTTATTGAGCAATGTGGACTTGCCGACGCCGCTGTTACCGATAAAGGCTGAAACCTTGCCGGACAGATAGCTTTTGAGTCCTTCGGTTTGTGAAGAATCATCTTCCGAACAGAGAAAAACCTCAAAACCTGCGTGTCTGTAGATATCGGCAATCTTATCTCCGTTTTCCAGATCATTTTTTGTAACGACAATTACGGGTTCCATATTATTGTTTACCGCCGCCGCAGTCATTTTGTCAATAATCGTAAAATTAGGCAACGGTTCAACAGTTGAACACACGAGAAGAAGAATATCAAGATTTGCAAGAGCAGGTCTGCGGAGCTTGTTTTTGCGTGGAAGAATTTCTTCTATCGCACAAAAACCGTCATTCGGAACAGATATATTTACCCTGTCCCCCGCTACGGGAGAGTTTCCGCTTTTGCGAAAGCTCCCCCTTGCCTTACATTCGTAATCCTCGCCATCGGCACGGACATAGTAAAATCCGCCGATTGATTTCATTAAAATTCCGCTTTTAGTATCCATACTTCACCGATTAAAGTTCAGGATCATCCGTAACCGGCTGAACGGTCGTGTCAGGCGCTACATACGGATCTGTGTAATACTGCGTCGGCGGTTCGGTTTCGGGAGGAGCGGTTGTCGCACGGACATAATCATATGACGCCGTAGTGGTAACCGCTGCCGATGCAAAGTCAACCGAATACTCTCTGTAAGCCTGACCGTCAAGCTGAATTACTACAGTTGAAGTGCCTGAGCCCTTGAGCTCAAGAGTATAGGTCTTGTTATATTTCGGAACAAGTGTCTTTGAATTACGGGAATCAACCGCACCGTCAACAATTACAGTCATATCGACTGAATCTTCAACATCCGACGGAAGGTCAACGAAGATATTAACCGTGTTTTCGTCACCGAGTCCCGAGCTTACAGTCAGGGTTACAACAGAGCCTGCGTCAACCTTGCCGTACTGGAGAGGCGACATACCGAGGACTGTATCCTTTGGTTCTTTGCTTTCATCATCCTGTACTGTTTCAACGGTAAGTCCGAGATCAACAAGAGACTGCTTTGCTTCGGAAAGCGTAAGTCCGTCAACCGACGGGAGTGTAACCTGTTTGGATCTCTCACCGCTTGCAATATATACATATACCGTTGAACCGATTGTAGTTTTTACACCTGCTTTCGGGAAGCACTCAATTGTGTAGCCCTTTGGTGTTTTAGTGTTTTCTACATAGACAATTTCAGGAATAAGATTCTTTTCCTTGAGAGCCTGAGAAGCCTCTTTTTCGCTGTAATTGGTTACATAAGGAACAGAAACCTCTGTGTCCGTTCCGTTTACGGTTACCGTGATTGTTGAGCCTGACTTAACCTTCATTGAACCGCCCTTAGGCTCTTGATCAAGAATTACGCCCATTTCCTTTGACTCATCATATTCACTCTTAACCTCAAACTTAAAATCATTCGGGTTATTTTCTTTTATTGAAACAAAGGATTTGCCTACATAATCGGGAACTTCAACATCCTTAGCCTGTGAGGTTGAGCAGCCTCTGAACATTGCAAGTGCAAAGAAAATTGCACATACTGCAACAGCCGCAATTACAATACCCTTTACTGCATAGTATGACGGCTTATGTTCCTTTACAAAATCCTCATCGGCAAACTGTTCTTCTTTAACAACAACATCGTCCTGCGGCATATCAACTACTTTTGTTGCCTCGTTGTCAATTTTCTTTCTTACCCCGCTGTCACGCAGAGAGTGAACAAACTTTGTGGGCTGATTATCAACAAAAGACTTGTTGCCGTAATCAAAAACGATTGACGGATTAAGTCTGAATCTTTCGATATCAGAAAGCATTTCTGCGGCAGAAGTGTATCTGTCGGACGGAAGCTTTTCCATTGCCTTCATAGTAATCTGCTCAAGACCTATCGGGATTCCCGGATTGATTTCACGAGGATGCTTCGGTGTTGACTGCAACTGCATAAGCGCAATTGTAACGGCACTGTCACCGTCAAACGGAAGCTTTCCCGTAAGCATTTCATAGAGCATTACACCGACAGAATAAATGTCTGTTTTTCCGTCAGTTGCGTCACCTCTTGCCTGCTCAGGGGCAATGTAGTGAACAGAGCCGATTGCCTGTTCTGTCATTGTGCGTGTTGATTTATCGGAAAATCTTGCAATACCGAAATCGGTAACTTTGATTGTACCGTCCTGCAACAGCATAATATTTTGCGGCTTTATATCACGGTGTACAATTCCGCACTCGTGAGCGTGCTGTAAAGCCTTTAAAATCTGTGCGGTCAGGTGAATTGCGTCTTTCCACTCAATAATGCCCTGCTGATCAATATATTCTTTGAGGGTAATGCCGTCAATATATTCCATTACGATATACTGAATCATATCGCCAAAGCTTACATCATACACCTTTACAATATTCGGATGTGAAAGCATTGCGATGGCTTTTGATTCATTTTTGAAACGGCGGATAAACTCCTCATTGTTGAGATACTCGTCTTTAAGAATTTTTACGGCAACTTCACGGTCATCGACTGTGTCGGTACAACGGTAAACATTTGCCATACCGCCGACACCGATAAGCTCGTGGATTTCATATCTTCCGTCAAGTCTTTTGCCCAAATATTTATCCAAAACGGTCAACTCCTATCCTTAGTAAATTACGGTAGCTGTGATATTATCAGAACCTCCGCCGTCTTTCGCCTTGTCAACAAGCTTTGTGATAAGACCTTCGCCACGGTTTTCATGGCAGATTTTGACCATATCTCCTGTTGTAACGCAATTTGAAAGTCCGTCGGTACAGATGAGAAGAACATCACCGTAAATAAAGTTGGCTTCAATATAGTCAAGGCGAACGGACGGTTTTATGCCGAGCGCCCTTGTTATAAAGTTCTTGTTCGGATGATTTTGTGCCTGCTCATATGTAAGCTCACCTCTTCGAACCATTTCCTGAACAACGGAATGATCCTCTGTAAGCTGCTTGATTTTACCGCCTCTGATAGCGTATGTGCGACTGTCACCGACATGAACAACATGAACGGTTGTATCTTTTACAAAGACAAATTCACATGTAGTTCCCATACCCGTGAGCTCGGGATCTTTCATGGACATTTCAAATACTTTCATATTGGCATTGACAACAATTTCTGCCATAAGCTCGCCAATCTGCTCCTTGGTCATATCATCTTTGTACAAATCGGTAATTTTGGTGCTGATATAATCAACTGCCGTTGCGCTGGCAATATTACCGCCGTTTGCACCGCCCATTCCGTCACACACAACTGCCCAGACACAGCTGGGAGAAATAACTCCGAAGCGACAGTCATCCTGATTCTGATTACGAACAAGTCCGATATCACTTTTGCTGAATACTTCCAAGTTATTTACCTCCTTCTTCAATATGCTTTCTTTTGAGCTGACCGCACGATGCGTTTATGTCACTTCCGAGTGTTCTGCGCACGGTTGCTCCGATATTTTTAGCAGCAAGAATATTTATGAATGCCTGCTGTCTTTTAATATTGCTTTTTAAGTAGCCTGTTCCCTCAACAGTATTGACGGGGATCAGATTAACATGGCTTTGTGTACCCTCAAGTCGTTTTGCAAGCTCTCTTGCGTTTTCATCGCTGTCATTAACTCCGCTTATCATAGAGTATTCAAATGTAACTCTGCGACCTGTTGTTTTGAAATAATCTGAACAAGCCTTTAATAATTCTTCAATAGAATATTTTCTTGCAATGGGCATTGTTCGCTGTCTTATCTCATCGTTCGGTGCGTGTAATGAAACGGAAAGCGTTATTCCGAGATGAAGTTTTGCAAGCTCATAAATTTTCGGAACTATACCGCAGGTTGAGAGGGTAATATGTCGCATTCCAATGTTAAGACCGTTGTCGGACGAAACAAGTCGGAGAAATTTTACAACATTATCAAAATTATCAAGCGGTTCACCCATTCCCATAAGAACAATGTTAGAAATTCTTATGTTAAGATCACGCTGTGCGGACTCAATCTGTCCGAGCATTTCCGACGGTGCAAGACTCCGTGAAAAACCGCTTTTGCCTGTTGCACAAAATGTACAACCCATTTTACAACCAACCTGTGTTGAGATACAGATTGAATATCCGTGCTTGTAACTCATTACAACAGACTCTACACATTCTCCGTCATTAAACGAAAAAAGGTACTTGACTGTTTTATCATACCTTGAAACAAGTTTTTTTTCAATATTTGCAACAGAAATGTAACTACTTGATTTCAAAAAAGCCTTTAAATCGGCAGGAATGTTACGCATATTGTCAAAATCGGTCACATTTTTGTACAACCAATCATAAATCTGCTTTGCTCTGAACTTTGGAAAACCGTTTTCTGTGACAAATTCAGTCAGCTCATCAAGCGTCATTGACTTGATATCCGTTAAATTATTCAATTTGACGCCTTCTTTCCGAATAAGCTGATGTAAAATCCGTCTGTTCCGCAGGTGTGCGGCATAAGTGTTATTTCGTATGGTTCTTCATCAAATGCACGGGTAATTCCGTTTGGAAGTTTTAACGGTATTCCGTAAAAATCGGGATGTTCCTTAAGAAAACGCTTTGTGTTTTTATTGTTTTCATCAGGATTCAATGTACAGGTAGAATAGACAAGCTTACCGCCTACTGCCAGATTATCCGCACTTGCACAGAGAATCCTGTACTGCAAATCCGGCAAATCGTTGGAAATAAGGTCATCCTTGTATCTGATTTCGGGCTTTCTTGACATGATTCCAAGACCGCTGCACGGAACATCGCAGAGGATTCTGTCCGCCACAGGAAGTGCCGTGTCATTGGTTGACGCATCACGCAGAAGCGTTGAAATACAAGTGATGCCAAGCCTTTTAGCACCTGCCGAAATCAGTTTCAGCTTATGGTCGAACATATCGCAGGAAAAAATTCTGCCGCGATTGTTCATATACTGAGCCGCCGAAAACGACTTTCCGCCCGGTGCGGAACATACATCAAGCATAATATTGCGAGGCTTTGCGTCAAGAAAATTCACACAAAGCTGGCTTGACGCATCCTGAATATGAAAAAGTCCGGACTTGTACGCTCTGAGTCTTTCAACCGAGCCTGTATTTTCAAGATAGAGTGCGTTGTCAATAAACGGAATTTTTTCCGCAACAACACCCTCATCGGATAATTTCTTAATTAATGTGTCTGCATCTGTTCTGAGGGTATTAACACGACAACAGATTTTGGCTCTGCCGTTAAGAGATGCCGAAAGCTGTTCGGCATTATCTTCTCCGTAAGAATCAACCCACAATTTCACAATACTTTCGGGAACAGAATATTTTATCGAAAGATATCGAGCCCTGTCCTTTTCATCGGGTAATGTATATTTAACCTCTGCCCTTGTGATATTGCGAAGAATTCCGTTTATGAAACCCGATGATTTCTGAAGTTTGTGCTTTTTAGCAAGATTAACGCTTTCATTGACTGCCGCACTGTCGGGAACTTTGTCCATAAACAAAAGCTGGAGTATTCCAAGGCGCAGAATATTTTTCGTTTTTGTTTCAATTTTTCTTAACGGAATTTTAGAATAAGACCTGATTATATAATCAAGCGTGATTCTTCTTTCCAGAACGCCGTAAACGAGTGCTGACACAAAAGAGCTGTCAACACCCGAAAGACGGTTTTCCTTTATGGCATTATTCAAAGCAATATTTGAATATGCTCCCTCGTTTTCAATTTTAAGCAGCACATTCAGTGCAATATTGCGTGTGTTTGCCATTTTAATCTCCAAAATAAATTATCTTCTGCGATTGTTCGCAATTATAATTAATCTTAAAAGCTGCATAATTGCAGTAAGAGCCGCTGCAACATATGTCATTGCGGCTGCCTGAAGCACTCTCTTTGCGCCTGTGTATTCTTCACCGTAAAGAAGGTCGCCGTTTCTGATTGTTTCAAGCGCTCTTTTTGATGCATTAAACTCTACGGGAAGTGTTGCAATTGTAAAGAGTACGGAAAGCGCAAACAGGATTATACCTATATAAAGAAATACAAAACCTACTCTCTGTGTAAAACAAAAACCGACTATAATAAAAATCCAACTGAGGCTTGAACCGAGTCTTGCAACAGGAAGAATAAACGAACGGATTCTGTTAGGCAGATAATTTTCTGCGTGCTGAACTGCATGACCTGCCTCATGACAGGCAACACCTACAGCCGCAACGGAGGTGCTGTTAAAAACCGTGTCGGAAAGTCTGATTACATTTGTTCTCGGGTCAAAATGATCTGTCATACTGCCTGCAACATGTTCAATTCTGACGCCTGTTACACCGTGCTGACGAAGAACATATTCAGCCGCCTGAGCGCCTGTCATATTTCTTGAATTTCTTATCTGTGAATATTTTGAAAAAGTTGTTTTAACTTTGACCTGACAAATCAATGTTATTATGATACAAGGAACAATAAACACAAGATAGGTCATATCAAATCCGTAAAAGAAGCCCATAAATCAAACACCTTTCTGTCTGCATATTGCAGACGGGAATTTTTAACCGATTACATCGCCGACAGAAAGCCTGTGGCCGGCAAGGAATGCCTCGGCGGTCATTTTCTTTTTGCCCTCAGGCTGAATTTCACAAAGCTCAACCGACTTTTCACCGCAGGCAACAATCAGTGGTTTTGTGCTGATTACAGTTCCCGCTTTTCCGCTCTTTTCGCAGAGCAAAGAAGAATGAACCTTTATCTTTTTACCGTTAATTTCGGTTGTGGCAATCGGCCAGGGATTAAGTCCTCTGATTTTATTATGCACCTCAAAGGCCGATTTTGTAAAATCAATCGGACAAAGTGACTTGTCAATTTTTGAAGTGTGAGTTGCAAGGCTTTCGTTCTGCTTAATCGGAGTGATTTCGCCCTTTTCAAGAGCAGAAAGTGTGTCAAGAATAAGCTCTCCACCCATAAGAGAAAGACGGTCAAAAAGCTCTCCCGATGTTTCGTTCACACCGATTTCCGTTTTGACAACTTTCAGAATGTCACCTGTGTCAAGTCCGACATCCATTTGCATAGCCGTTACACCGGTTTCCCTGTCACCGTTTAATACGCTCTGCTGAATAGGAGATGCGCCTCTGTATTTAGGCAAAAGCGAGCCGTGAAGATTGATGCAACCGTACTTTGCGGAGTCAAGAACCGACTTGGGAAGAATTTTTCCGTAAGCCGCAACAACAATAACATCGGGATTATATTTATTGATAATTTCAAGAGGTTTGCCGTCCTTAAAGGTTTCGGGCTGATACACGGGAATGTTCAGCTTTTCTGCGCACACCTTGACATCGGGAGGAGTCATTATCATCTTTCTTCCCCTAGGTTTGTCGGGCTGTGTAAACACGGCACAAACCTCATGTTCCGAATTTGCAAGAGCCTTGAGTGCAGGTACGGCAAAATCCGGAGTACCCATATAAATTATTTTCATATCTTCACCTGTTTATCAGCTATTCATTTCTTCAATTTCGGCAGGAGTCAACATTCTTGTTGCAACCTGAGTAAAGAGAATTCCCTCAAGATGGTCGAGCTCGTGACAAAAAGCCTTTGCAAGCAAATCCTTGCCGTCAATAACAAATTCGTCACCGTGTCTGTCCTGAGCCTTAACCTTTACATAATCAGGTCTTACTGTATAACCCCACTTGCCGGGGATTGAAAGACAACCCTCAAGAGTTTCCTGCTTGCCGCTGTAAGCGATGATTTTCGGGTTTACAAGCTCAATCGGACCTTCGCCGACATCAATAACCACAACTCTTCTTAAAATTCCGACCTGAGGAGCGGCAAGTCCCACTCCCTCAGCCTTATGCAAAGTTTCAATCATATCGTCAATAAGATCTGCAAGGCGGTCATCAAACTTTACGACAGGTCTGCATTTTTTTGTGAGAACGCTGTCGCCCTCTTTTACAATTTGTCTTAAAGCCATAAATTATATCCTTTCACTAACAGGTCAGAGCGTTCATATCCGCATATGTACTGACCTTTCCAAAATTCTTATTCTTTCCGAATTCTATCATAACCGCTGAGAGCAATGCTCTGAAATCACGGTTATTTTTACATTTTATTATAAGTTTATATCTGAATTTGTTGCTCACTTTCACAACATTTGCGGGTGACGGACCGAGTATTCTCAAAGGCATGGCAGGGTATTCGCTTCTTGCGTGACTGACAAAGCACTGCAAAAAGCTGTTAGCCGCTTTCATTGTAAGCTGCTGTTTTTCACCCGAAAAGCCGATAAGACAGATATCCGCAAAAGGCGGATAAAGCATTGCTTTTCTGACCTGAATTTCGGTGCTGTAAAAGGCAAGATAATCCTGCCTTGCCGCCATAGAGATTATGAGGTTGTCGGGAGTGTAGGACTGAATAACAGCTATACCCTTTGACGCACCTCTGCCGCTTCTGCCGACTACCTGAGTTAAAAGAGAAAATGTTCTTTCGTAGCTTCTGTAATCATCGGCATACAGCATATAGTCAGTGTTGAGAACTCCCACAAGCGTCACATTGGGAAAATTGAGTCCCTTTGCAACCATTTGTGTTCCCACAAGAATATCGTACTTACCGTCTGCAAATGCCGTTATCATCTTTTCATAGGATGATTTTGAAGATGTTGCGTCGGTATCCATACGCAATATTCTTGCATCGGGAAAAAACTCTGAAATTTCACTTTCAGCCTTTTGAGTGCCGGTTCCGCCAAATCTTAAAGATTTGCTGTGACAGGACGGACATTCTTCCGTGTAAGGCACGGAATATCCGCAGTAGTGACACATCATTCTGCGGTTGGCACTGTGATATGTGAGCGATATTGAACAGTTGGGACACACAACAGGTTCACCGCACATTCGGCAGGTTACAAAGGTGTTGTATCCCCGTCTGTTTAAAAGCAGAATTGACTGCTTGTTATTTTCAAGATTATAGCGCAGATTTTCAAGCAGGGTTTCGGAAAATCCCGTTACATTGCCGTTTTGCTGTTCAACATTCATGTCTGCGACAACAACCTTCGGCAAAACCGCATCGCCGTATCTCTCGGTGAGCGTGTTAAGCGAATATCTTCCGTTTTTTGCGTAGTAATATGATTCAACCGACGGAGTTGCCGAACTTAAAACAAGCAGGGCATTATCGTAGCTGCATCTGAATTTTGCGATTTCTCTTGCATGATATCTGGGGGAGCTTTCAGACTTATAGCTGTACTCCTGTTCCTCGTCCATTATGATAAGACCGACTTTTTCAAACGGAGCAAACACGGCACTTCGTGTTCCTATAACGATTTTTGCAAGACCTTTTTTTACACGCTTGTATTCATCAAGCCTTTCACCGAGTGAAAGTGCGCTGTGAAATACGGCAATCTGCTCGCCGAAACGCTTTGAAAAGGTTGAAACAAACTGCGGTGTAAGCGAAATTTCAGGCACCATAACGATGATTCCCTTGTTATCGTTTATTACACGCTCAATCAGTTTCATAAAAACGCTTGTTTTTCCCGAACCTGTAACACCGAACAAAAGGCTTGTATGCGGTTTTGAATCGGCATATTCGGCATAGAGGTTATCGCAGGCTGTCTGCTGTTGTTTTGACAACGCAACAGGGGCAAGACTTTCGTCCTTTGTTCTGTCCTCAATACGGAACACTTCTTCGTCATAGTAGTAGATAAGACCTTTTTTGTAAAGTGCGTCCGTAACGCCTGTTGTGACACCCGTGAAGTAACAAACCTCTTTAACGGAAGTTCCACCTGTCATTTTGATAAGGTCGAGAACGGCTTTCTGCTTTTCGGTAAGCTTGATATTGTCGCTGTCGGCAAGTTCGGTCGGAGCAGCCATTTTCATAACCGCATCCGAAACCTTTCTGAAAGCCTCATCTGATTTGTAAAGATAGCCCGACTTTACCATATCTTCAAGAATAACCGTGTTATCTAATCCGAAATCGTCAAGAATTTTATCGGACTTTACGGCTTTTCTTTTTGAATGAAGGTACGCAAAAATTCTTTGCTGTTCCTCGGAAAGCTCTTCTTCATCTACACCCTCACGAACACCGTAAAGTGTTGTGATTTTGTAATTTATACCCGCAGGGAGCATTGTTTTTACCGCATCATAATAGGTGCAGAAATAATGCTCTTTCATAAACTCGGCAAGCTTCAAAAGTTCTTTTGACAGGACAGGTTCGTCATCAAGAACGGAACAAATGCTTTTGAGCTTTTCAACCGGAATGTCATCACTCACGGGAGAAAGCTCAAAAATTATTCCCTGTTTCTTTTTGTTGCCTCTGCCGAACGGAATGAGAACCCTTTTGCCGACCTGAACCAAATCGGTAAAGGCAGACGGTACAAGGTAGTCAAATAATTTGTCGAAAACATATGTTGTGTTTTCAACGGCAACTTTGACTGTTAAATCAGAGCTCATCTTCGTCAGGCTCAAGAATGTTGATTTCATGACCTTCGATTTCCTTGATTGCGATAAGAACAGGCTTATCCTCTGTTACAATCTGTTCCTCTTCAAAAGTCTGAGTAATTTCTCTTGCTCTTTTTGCAACGCCTACAACAAGTGCGTACTTACTCTGCTTACCCTGTAATAATGAATCCACATCAACTTTATGCATAATAATTCTCCTCTTAAAATATTTTATGTTAATTTTCTTTGTATATTATTTAATGAGGTTTTCATCCTCTTTATGAAGAATATCGAGAACCTCATTTATTGCTGTTTCAAGGTCGCCGTTTACCACATTGTACTTATATCTGTCCTTGTAGCTGATTTCCTCGGCAGCCTGTGCAAGCCTTTTCCGAATAGTTTCTTCATCCTCTGTACCTCTTCTGCGAAGTCGTCTTTCAAGAGACTCCATTGAAGGCGGAAGAATGAAAATACTGAGAATGTCGGGATATTTATCAAGAATCTGAAGTCCGCCCTTGACCTCAATCTCAAGCAAAACATCATAACCCTGATTGAGCATATCTTCAACCTGCTTTTTAGGAGTGCCGTAGAGATTACCGCAAAACTCTGCGTGTTCAAGATAGCCGTCTTTTTTCAGAACATCGTTGAACTGTTCTCTTGTCAAAAAGTTATAATGAACCCCGTCAATCTCCCCCTCTCTCGGTTCTCTTGTTGTGTTTGATACCGAAAGACGGATATTTTTGTCACGGTCAAGAAGTTCCTTAATTATTGTACCCTTGCCTACACCCGATGAACCGGTAAACAAAATAAGATTTCCTTTTCTGTTAATGCTCATCCTTGTTTTCCTCACTTTCGTCCGTTCTGTTCTGAATTGCCTCACATGAAATTGCCGAGAGAATAACATGATTATTCTCGGCAACAATCACCGATTTGCATTTTCGTCCGCAGGTTGCATCAATAAGCAGATTGTTCTGTTTTGCATCCTGAACAATTCGCTTTACGGGAGCAGAGTCCGGAGCAACTACTGCAACAATCTTGTCGGAGCTGACAAGATTACCAAAACCGATATTAATAAGCTTCATCTGTTCACCTTATTCGATATTCTGAACCTGTTCACGGATTTTTTCAATCTCACTCTTGATGTCAACAACCTTATGTGCAAGAATTGCATCCTGAACCTTTGAACCGATTGTATTTGACTCACGGTTCATTTCCTGAATGATAAAGTCAATTTTTCTGCCGACAGGCTCGTCATATTCAAGGAACTTTGAAAGCTGGTCAAAGTGGCTGCGAAGTCTTACGGTTTCCTCCGCAACGGCTACCTTATCCGCAAACACGGCAACCTCTGTGAGAACCCTCTGCTCGTCAACCTTAACATCATTTTCAGCAAGCGTCTGCTTGATGCGTTCCATAAGTCTTTGTTCATACTCGGCAACAGTCTGCGGAGAACGCTCCTCAATTTCACCTACAACAGAAAGAATTGTGTTGGCTCTTGAAAGAATGTCCTCTTTCATCTTCTCGCCCTCAGTTTCACGCATTGCAACAAAAGCGTCAACTGCAATCTTTGCGGCTGAAAGAACATCAGCAGTAATTTGATCCTCGTCCTCAGGCGCTTTGTGAACCGTGAAAGCATCGGGAAAGCGTGAAAGTGAAACTGTTGAAACATCATTCGGGATATCGTACTTTTCGCTGATTTCCTTAAAAGCGTTGATATATCCCGAAACAAGCTGATGATTAACAGTTACATCACAGGGTTCTTCATCGGACGCACCGATTGATACGAACATATCAATCTTGCCTCGTGAAACCCTTGAATTTACATAGTTTTTAAGTTTGTCGTCAAGAAATCCGTAACTTCTTGGGGTTCTGCAGGAAAATTCAAAATAGCGGTGATTCACGCTTTTGATTTCAACGGTAATCTCCCGACCGTTGATAACGGTTTCACATCTTCCGAAACCCGTCATAGATCTGATCATTTCAAAAACTCCCTTCGTAAAATTATATTTTCGGCATTTAAGCTTTATTTTTTATATTTACATCAAATTTATCGGCATTTATTTTCTACAACATAGATTATAGCACCACAGGCGATATTTGACAATGGAGTTATTACAAAACTGTAATAACTTTTTTTGTTTACATCACAAAGGTGTGTGTGATATACTTAATAAGATAATTATACTTTATTGACAAAGGAATGATATTAATGTCAGGACATAACAAATGGAGTACAATCAAGCAGAAAAAAGGTAAGAACGATGCCGCAAGAGCTAAAGTATTTACAAAAATCGGCAGAGAACTTATTGTTGCAATCAAGGAAGGCGGAAGTGCCGATCCTTCCGTTAACTCAAAACTCAAGGATTGTATTGCAAAAGCAAAGGCTGCAAATGTACCTAACGACAACATTGAAAGAATCATCAAGAAAGCGTCAAGCGATGCAGATTCAACAAACTACGAGGCTGTTACATATGAGGGCTACGGTCCAAACGGCGTTGCCGTAATTGTTGAGGCACTTACAGACAACAGAAACAGAACAGCAGGCGAAGTAAGACATTACTTTGATAAATTCGGCGGCAATATGGGTACACAGGGCTGTGTAAGCTTTATGTTCTCAAAGAAGGGCGTTCTCGTTATTGAGCGTGAGGATCTTGAAAAGGATGAGGATACCGTAATGAGCGATGCTCTTGAGTGCGGTGCATCTGACTTTGAGGCTGACGATGATGTATTTACAATTTACACAGAAACAGATGATTTCGGCGCTGTAAGAGATGAGCTTGAAAAGCTCGGCTACACATTCGTTTCTGCTGAAATTGAAATGGTTCCAAGCACATATACAAAGCTTGAGGACGAAGAAACTGCAACTAAGATGCAGAAGATGCTTGATATGTTCGAGGATAACGATGATATCCAGAATGTATGGCACAACTGGGAAATGGACTGATAAAGTTTATTTCTGACAAAATAAATTAAACCGCTCCGTTTGGGGCGGTTTTTGTTTTGTCAATTTTTTTGTCTTGAAATTAATACAAGGTCACGGTTATCTGCTTCGCCGTCAAGGTTAAAATCGGCGGCTTTGAGATATGCACCGTCTAATTCTGCATTATCACAGAGGTATTTTTGCAAAAGCGTGACATCCTTTGAATTTACATTGCCCTCGCCCGTCACATCTCCGCAAACTGCAATAACATAAATCTTTGAATCTATAACGGCAGTAAAGCCTGTTTTCAGCTTTCCGCTCTTTGCAAGAGTACCGTCCGCCTTATATACATTTTCGGCAGAAGTTTTGTTTTTGAAATCGGCAACGGTTTCTCCGCTGTAAATCCCGTAAACTATCCCGTCAGAAAACAGGTATTCGGAATTATTCGGTTGAATATCTGATTTAGAAGAATTGTGATTGCCGTTACTGCCGTCATTGCCATTTGTTTTCTTTTCTTCAAAATCACCCGAGCCAAATACCTGAACCGTTCCGTTATCAAGCAAAACAGCACATTGATTTTTGTAAGATACAACAGCCGTTGCTCTGTGGGGAATTGACACGCTTTTTGTTTTTTCGGATGTTTTCAGATTAAGTCGATAATTCACGGCAGAATATACTTTTCCGTCAGATACCGAAACATTTTCTGCTGTGCCATTTGAAACATAATCTCTTGAATTATCTGACAGCGAAACAATAAATCCGTCTTCGTTTATAACTCTGTTTATTCCTGCGTTATAAATATTTTTAAGTTCACCTGTATCGGCAACATAGGTTGATGACGATTGCGAGAGCTTGTAAATTGAACCGTCACAAAGTCTTGCGTATGACTTTCCGTTATTATTAAAAACCTCGTTTACATTGTCTGAAAAAGTTATTTTCGACTTTTTATCAGATGAAAAATCCCTACACGCAACATAAGATTTCAGGCTGTCGGTCTTGATATAGTAAATGCGATTATCGGTTACCGAAAAGGAATCGGTCATAAAATTTTCGTCAACAAAAGTGTTCTGTGAAACATTTCCGTTATCAAGATTAAGAGAATACACTGAATATTTATTAGTGAAAGCATCGTCAAAAACAAGTGCATAAGTGTAGTTTCCGCTCTGTGACACACTTCTTATCCGACCGCCGACAGAAAAATTGTATGCAGAAAAATCGGGTACAAGCCTTGCTGAAAACACTGTATTTCCCGAAAATGCGCACACAAATCCTCCCTTGCCGTTGCTGTCACTTTTTACAGACGAACAAGCGGCAAGGTCAGTCAGATTGTATTCATCATACGCACGGCTTCTGCACACACCGATAAGTGTGATAAGCATAACAGCCACAGCAAGGGAAATCAGTCGTTTCATAGCCTGTACCCGATTAAATTAATTTAAAACAAAAGGGCATCCTTTCGGATGCCCACAAAAGTTCTGATTATTCAGCAGCTTCTTCAGACTTAGCAGGTGCCTGCTCGTCTTCAGGAAGAAGTGCACGCATTGAAAGGCTTACACGCTTCTTGTCGAAGTCGATTGCAGTAATCTTAGCTTCAACAACATCGCCAACCTTGAGTACATCAGCGGGCTTTTCAATTCTCTTATTTGCAATCTGAGAAATATGGATAAGACCGTCAATGCCGGGGATGATGTTTGCGAATGCACCGAATGTTGTAAGACCAACGATTGTAGCCTTAACAACTGTTCCCTCGGGATAGTTGTTCTTGAGAATTTCCCACGGATTATCTTCAGCATTCTTGAAGCCAAGAGAAATTTTCTTTGTTTCCTCATTGATATCCTTTATGTAAACATCAACTGTATCGCCTACATTAACAACCTCGCTCGGATGCTTAATGTGTGTCCATGAAAGCTCTGAAATGTGAATCATGCCGAACACGCCGCCGAGGTCAACAAATGCGCCGTAGCTTGTAAGTGACTTAACAACGCCCTTGTAACGCTTGCCAACTTCGCAGGTTTTCCAGAATTCTTCACGCTGAGCAGCTCTCTGCTCCTTGAGTACGCTGCGGATTGAACCGATAGCTCTTCTGCGTCTGCCGTTCTGTGAAACTTCGATAAGTCTGAAATCAACATCCTGACCTACGAGGTCTTCAAGGCTCTCTTCACGAGTTGCTGTTGCCTGTGATGCAGGGATAAAGATTCTTGAGCCGTTGTAAAGAACGATTACGCCGCCCTTAACTGCCTCAGTAACCTTGCCGGAGAGAACCTCCTGTGACTCTGCCTTTTCTTTGAGCTCTTCCCAACCCTTCTGTGCATCTACTCTGCGCTTTGAAAGCATGATAGTGCCTTCCTGATCATTGGTCTTCATAATAAGAAGCTCAATAACATCGCCGACTTTAACTACATCTTCGGGTCTTGCGTTAGGATCGTTTGAAAGCTCTGAAGCAGGAATAAAGCCTGTCTGCTTTCTGCCGACATCTACCTGAACTTCGTTGGGAGCTATGCTCAGAACTGTGCCCATTACCCTCTCGTTTGTATTAAAGTTTTTGAGGGACTCCTCAAGCATCTCCTCAAAAGATGGTTCCAAATTTGTTTCACCGGATTTTACTTCACTCATTGTATCCAGTACCTCCTTTATTATCCTTGCAGGCGTTGAAGCACCCGCAGTTACGCCGATTGATTCGGCAACCGAAACCTTGTTTAAATCAAGCTCGGCAGCGGTTTCAATGAGAACCGTGTTCTCACACTGTCTTTTGCATATATCAAAAAGCTTTCCCGTATTGGAGCTGTGCCTGTCACCGATTACAACCATAAAGTCGGATTCGGCGGCAATCTGAGAAGCTTCGGTTTGCCTAACTTGCGTAGCATTACATATTGTATCAAATATTTTTGCATTTGTACATAGCTTTTTTATCTTTTTTACACATTTTTTCCATTCTTGTGTGTCAAATGTTGTCTGTGCGACAATTTGCACCTGTTTATTATTCTCTTTTAGAATATTTGGCAATAAATCATCAAGCTCTGCCTCGTTATTAAATGTGTAACAATCACTTGCACAATGACCTATTATACCGCAAACCTCAGGATGATTTTTATTTCCTGCAATCAAAACAACATCATTTTCAGGGTTTGTGTTTGATACAATCTTGTGAATTTTTTTAACAAAAGGACACGTTGCGTCCTCAAAGTTAATTCCTCTTTTTACAAGAGAATCAATAACGCTTTTTTCAACTCCGTGTGAACGGATTACAAGCGTTGTATCGTCAGTAAGCTCGTCAACTGCTTTAACGGGAGTGCATCCTCTTTCTTCAAGCTCGTGAACCATTTCCATATTGTGGATAATAGGTCCGAGGGTTGCAACCTTTATTCCTTTTTCAAGCAGTTCATTTACAATATTGATTGCACGGTTGACGCCGAAGCAGAATCCTGCCGAATCAGCCTTTTTTATACTCAATTAAATCCTGCTCCCTCATTCTTTTGATTTCGTCCATGATCATGGTTGTTGCACCTTTAAGCTCCCGTCTTCCGCTGTCCGGAGTAAGTCCGAGCTTTTCGGGTGTAAGAGGTTTGCCGAAGTGGATAACTCTCTTTGCAAATGTATGCTTTTTGTTGCCTACAATTGTGATGCAGGCAGGCACAACAGGCACCTGCATCTGCTGTGCAACAAGAGCACATCCGCTGCGGGGACGCATAAGTTCGCCTGTTTTGGAACGACCGCCCTCAATAAAGATTGTCATAATCTCGCCGTCACGGATAAGGTCTTCGCCTGTCTTGATAGCCTTGCCGTCACCTGCACCCCTTTCAACGGGGAATGCACCGAGTGCACGGATTAACGCACCGAAAAATTTATTTTTAAAAAGTTCAATTTTTGCCATAAAGAACAGTCTGCGCTTTTTCTGCGACAAACCGAGAAGAACCGGATCTGAATTTGATATATGGTTACTTGCAATAATCATGCCCCCCACAAGCGGAAGCGGCTCTTCAATTATAGTTTTATATCTGTACAAAAGTTTGAAAACAGGCTTGCAGACAGCTTTGCCGACTGCATAAAGTGCCTTTGACTGACCCATCAGATATTCTCCTTTATAACGGAAATTATTTTTTCAACCGACTGCTCAAAATCAAGCTCTGTTGTGTCAACGGTAATGCAACCCTCGGCAGGCTTGAGCGGAGCTGTTTTGCGGTGAGTATCGTTGTAGTCACGGGTTATTACATCGTTTAAAATGTCGTCGTATTTTACATCCATACCCTTTTCAACAAGCTCCTTATATCTTCTTTCGGCTCTTGCCTCGGGGGACGCTGTAAGAAAAATTTTAACCTGTGCATCGGGCAGAACAACCGTGCCGATATCTCTGCCGTCCATAATTACATCATGCATCTTTGCCATATTTCTCTGCAAATCAAGAAGATATGCTCTTACAATCGGTACGGCAGAAATTTTTGACGCCATCATTGATGCCTCCGGAGTTCTGATGAGTCCGGACACATCTTCGTTGTCAAGCAGAACAATCTGCTCACCCTTTTCATTGAATGTTAGGTCAACTGTGATTTTTGAAAGCAAATTCTTTACCGCATTTTCATCTTCGGGAGCTACGGAGTTTCTTGTTGCTGACAGACCGATTGTGCGATAAAGCGCTCCTGTATCAACATAAATACAGTCAAGTGCCTTTGCAACTCTTTTTGCAATTGAGGATTTACCTGCTCCTGCAGGACCGTCCAAAGCGATTGCTATTGACATAAATTACATCCTTTCAATCAAATATATTATGTATAATCAAATCAGATATATGCACTGTTTTCTCCGGCAAGCCGTCCTGTACTCCATGCAATCTGGAGATTAAAACCGCCTGTGTAGGCGTCGCAGTCAATTACTTCGCCTGCGAAATACAGTCCGCTTACAAGCTTGCTTTCCATGGTTTTCGGGTTGATTTCGGAAGTTTTTACACCACCTGAGGTTATGATTGCCTCCTCAATCGGTCTGAAACCGCTGATTTCAACCGTAAAGCATTTGAGAATTTCACAAAGAGCGTGTCGCTCCTCTTTTGTAATTGAATTACACTTTTTGTCAAAGGGAACTCCCCAGCGTTTGAGAACGGGAACTATGATTTTTCTCGGCAAAAGCTTTGAAAATGCGTTTGAAACATCACGGTTTGAATTCTCTTTGAAATCGTTCTGAATACGCCTGTCGAGGTGTTCAAAATCAAGTGCCGGCTTGAGGTCAATTTCCGCAATATAACGGTCGGGCTGAATATCACGGATGTGCGAGCTTGCCGATAAAATCATCGGACCGCTCATTCCGAAATGTGTAAAAAGCATTTCGCCGAAGTCGCTGTAAACAGCCTTTTTACTGTTCTTATCAACTATTCTGAGCGCAACATTTTTGAGGGCAAGTCCCTGCATATCCTTGCATTGTTTATCACCGGAAGTAAACGGCACGAGCGACGGTTTGAGCGGAACGATTGTGTGTCCTGCCTGTTTTGCAAGTGTATAGCCGTCACCTGTTGAGCCCGTAAGCGGATAGCTTTTACCGCCGCAACAGATAATTACGCTGTCGGCATAGTAGGTGTTTCCTTCGCACTTAACACCTATAACGGCACCGTCCTCAAGAATAAGAGCGTTTGCCGTATCACACACGATTTTACAACCTGATTCAACGGCATAATCATGCATTGTATCAACAACATCAACCGATTTGTCGGATGCGGGGAACACACGATTTCCCCTTTCGGTCTTTGTTTTAAGTCCTTTGGATTCAAAAAATTCGATTGTATCCTCGGGAGTAAATGCATTGATTGCAGAATAGAGAAATCTTCCGTTTACGGGAACATTATTGATAAAAGTCTGCACATCGCAGTTATTGGCAAGGTTACACCTTCCTTTGCCCGTTATCATAATTTTCCTGCCGACACGCTTGTTCTTTTCGATTATCGTAACTGATGCACCATAGAGCGCCGCAGTTGCACCCGCCATAAGACCTGCCGCACCTGCTCCGATTACCACAACTTTTTTACTTATCATCATCTTCTATATTACCCATTATTTCTCTGTCACGGTTGGTGTAAACTCCGTCACGGTTCCACACAAGTTCAAGTCTGCGGAATGTGTCGGAAACTTCATCTTTCTTTTTAAGCACAGTTGCAACAATAAGAGCATTGATAAGACTTAACGGTGCAACAAGTGAGTCTACAATTGACGCCATATCGCTTCTTGCAATAAGTACGGAATCGGCACTCTGAACAAGAGGAGAAACCATACTGTCCGTGATTGCAATTGCGTGAGCACCCCTTGAACGGGCAAAGTCCATTGCCTCAACCGACATTGAACTGTAACGGGGAAATGAAATACCGATCATAACATCTTTGTCGGTGATTCTGAAAATCTGTTCAAAGGTTTCGGTTTGACTGCCGCTTGTGATAACACGCACATTGTCAAAAATCATTTCAAAATAGTATGCAAGGAAATTTGCGATTGCGGCTGTTGAACGCACACCGAATATGTAAATACGCTCTGCCTTGCAAATTTCATCAACTGCACGGGCAAAATCCTCATGAGATGTTTCTTCAATTGTTCTGCGGATTTTATCGATATCCTGATTAAGAACGCTGTCAAGCACATTGTCATTGCCGATACGGTTGGAGGTAACTTCAATACGCTGAACAGATGTGAGCTTGTTACGAATCATCTCCTGCATTGCTTTTTGAAGCTTAGGGTAGCCGTCATAGCCGAGCTCGGTTGCAAAACGAACAACCGTACTCTCGCTGACTCCGACAGTTTCACCAAGCTTTGATGCGGTCATAAATGCCGCCTTATCGTAATGCTCTTCAATAAAAAGAGCAATTCTTTTTTGTCCCTTTGAGAGGGAATTCATCATTAAATCTATTCTTGTGAGCAAATGAGTAATCATTTTTTTAATATCTCCCGTTATAAATAGTAAAACAGACACACTGTCTTAACCAATTCATTTTAACACAAGAACTTGCAATTTACAATAAGATATAAATTAAATTATTGTAAATTTTACGAAATTATGAAATATGCGTCGGTTTATGTTGCAATAATAAATGTTGTATGGTAAAATTGTTTAACAGAAAGCAAATGACGGAGTTGATAAAAATGATAGCAGTTATTGATTACGGCGCAGGCAACATTCGCAGTGTTTACAAGGCGTTAAAGCACATCGGCTGCGACTGCGTGATTACAAGAGATAAAAACGAAATTATGAATGCAGACGGTGCTGTTTTGCCGGGAGTCGGTTCGTTTGGCGATACAATGGATACAATGAAGTCCTATGGCATTAAAGACACTGTTATTGAGTACATAAACAGCGGGAAACCGTTTTTAGGCATTTGTCTTGGACTTCAGCTCCTCTTTCCCGAAAGTGAAGAAAGTCCGAATGTAAAAGGTCTTTCGGTTTTTGACGGTACAATCACAAAGATTCCGTCAGGCGAAGGCTTAAAGATTCCGCACATCGGTTGGAACAGCCTTAAAATCAATGAAAAGAGCAGACTTTTCAAAGGCATCGAACAGAATGCATACGTTTATTTTGTTCACTCATATTTTTTGAACGCAAGCGACAGGAGCATTGTTTCGGCTCAGACGGAATACGGTGTTACGATTGACGCCGCTGTTGAAAAAGGCAATGTTTTTGCAACTCAGTTTCACCCCGAAAAAAGCGGCAAAACGGGACTTAAAATTCTCAGAAATTTTGCTGACATTGTAAAAGGCAGGGAGGAATAAATATGTACGCAAAAAGAATAATTCCATGTCTTGATGTAAAAAACGGCAGAGTTGTAAAAGGTATGAGTTTTGTAAATCTTGTTGACGCAGGCGATCCCGTTGAATCTGCAATGCAATATGACAAACAGGGTGCTGACGAGCTTGTATTTCTCGACATTACCGCATCAAGCGATTCAAGAAACATCACCATTGACATGGTTGAAAAGGTTGCAAATTCAATTTTCATTCCGTTCACGGTCGGCGGCGGTATCAGAAGCGTTGAAGATTTCAATGTTCTGCTAAGAGCCGGCGCAGACAAGGTGTCCGTAAATTCAGCCGCTGTTCATCGTCCCGAACTCATCAGCGAGGCGGCATATAAATTCGGCAGTCAGTGCGTTGTCGCCGCTATAGATGCCAAAAGAAACGGCGACAGCTGGGAAGTTTATGTGAACGGCGGAAGAACTCCTGTCGGTATGGATGCAATTGAATGGGCTGTAAAATGCGAAAAACTCGGTGCGGGAGAAATTCTCCTTACAAGCATGGACGAGGACGGTCAGAAAAAAGGCTATGACATTGCACTTACAAGGACAGTTTCCGAAAAGGTGAACATTCCCGTAATTGCAAGCGGCGGTGCGGGCGCACTTGAGCATTTTTATGATGCTTTTACAGAAGGCAAGGCTGACGCAGTTCTTGCGGCATCACTTTTTCACTTTGGTGAAATTCCGATTCCCGAACTTAAAAAATATCTCAACGAAAAAGGAATTCCCGTAAGGCTTTAATTTACATACAAGGTTTATACAAAAGGCGGTTATGCAGAATATGCACAACCGCCTTAAAAGTTTTTAAGATTAAATTTTATCGTTTAAGCAAGCTTAGTTATGATTTTCTGAATCAATGTTGCATCTGTAACCTCAATAATGCCGTTACCGTTTACATCGGCAATCTTCATTGTTTCTGCATCAAAATCTTCAAGCTTTACGATGTATTTCTGAACAAGTGTTGCATCAACAACAGTTACACTGCCGTCACGGTTAACATCGCCCTTGAGAGTTTCATCCGATGAAGACGAACCTACAACGAATGTCTTTGTTGACTCTGCCTTGTTGCCGTTTGCATCAACTGCAACCACGCCGATTGAATATGTGCCGTCAGCCGACGGAGTCCATACACATGAATCTGTGTTTGAGTTCTGAACTGTTTCACCGTTAACTGTGAATGAATAAGTTACATCACCTGTAGCGTGATAGCTTTCTGCCAAAAGGGTGATAGGTGTGCCTGCACTCTGTCCCGAATTGAGGTTTGCACCGAAGTTAACCTCAAACGGAGCTTCGTTTACTTCTGTGTCGGGAAGAAGCGCACCGATTCTTGCAAGCGGAACTGTGATATTGTCAATATCTTCTTTCTCGTGTGAGGTTGAAGGATCGTAGCTGTACTCAAGATTTGCCTGATCGAGCATTGAGGGATCATGCGGAAGTGTGTCCATACCCGATGTGCCGTATGTGAGAATCTGCATTGCACCGATACCCTGTGTTTCAATGTAGCTGCGGTCAATACCTAAAGTATTGAGCGGAACTGCAATTTCATAAACATAGCCGTATGAGTTCTTGTAACCTTCATCGAAGAAGTCAACCCAGTTTGAGTTCATATCGAGGTTATCTCCTGATACTCTTGAACCCTTTGGAGCGTTGATACCGAAGAGTGATGTACTCTTTGTTCCGTTAGCGTATTTGATTTTAAAACCGTTTTTATTGTCCTGAGCCTGAAAGCTTGTTACACCGATTGGAATTCTTGTGTCATAGTTGAACATATATGTTCCGTCTGTGTCCTGAGTATCCGCCTTAAAGATTGAAGCACCGCCGTTTGAGTTGTTGGAGTCAAAGGCAACAAGTGTGTCTATATGAGTTGTAAAGCCTGTGCCTCCGTCTTTTGCAGTGCCGTTTGTGCAACCCCATACGAACGGATTGGTATACACAGAACCGTCCTTGTTTGTACCTACTGCCTTGCCTGTTGCCTGCTTTGCAGGGTCAATTGACAGAGCAAGATACATAGGAATACTGTTTCTCCAAGGACGAGCCTCATTTGATGCGGCAAAGTTGTCCTCGGGAGAAGTTATGTATGTTGTGTTAGCCAGTTCAAGCAGGAAATAAAGATTATCGTCGTCCCATGCACTGTAGAGAGCATAAGCATCCCACGGCTGTTCATGCATTGAAGAAGGCATATAAACTCGGGGATCATCGTTTGCAACACCCTGAGCAATAATCATTGAGCTGTCCCAGTCGCTTAAATCACCGTCAACAGAGATTGTCTTATGCTTGCCGAGCTGCATTTCAGGGTTTGTGCCGTAATAGCCGCTCTCAGGCTCTGTTGTGTGGCCGTCTGATTTAGCGGAGAAAGTTGTCTTTGATGCTGTAAAAGTCTTTTTGAAGGTATATGTCTGCTCCGTTTCAACCCCGTCTGCACCTGTTGCATAAAGTGTAAGCGTAACTTTTGAATTGCCGATTTTGCCCTCACCGACTTTTACCGAATCACCGTTTGCAAACTCTTTCTTAGCTGAACCGTCAACTGAGTAATAGCCCTTGTCGGCATTCTTTAACGCAAGCTTTACATCAAGTGATTCTGTTGAAAAAGATGTATTGTTTGCTGTAAGTGTGTAACCGTAAGCGTGATCATCAGGCTTGCCGTAATCAATCCACTGCTTTTCGGCTGTGAGCATTTTACATTCGCCGGCTTTGAGTGAAAGACCTGCTGCCTCAGGATACTGCTCCTTGCCATTGCCTTTTTCAAGACCGTTGTTGAAGATGATTTTTTCCGATTTAAAAGAAGACGCAAAGCTTGCCTTATAAAGACCGCTGTCCTCTTTTGTCATAAGCTCTCCCGGCCATTCGGCATTTTCCTTTGTGCCGTATGCGTAAACATAAACATCCTTCCATCCGTACTTTGAGTTGTCAAAGTACACCTCTGAACCTGACGATGTTGCTGCCGAAACACCACCTGCCGACACGACAAGCGCTGAAAGCACCATGAGTGCGGCAAGAATAATGCTCGTGATTTTTCTTGTTCTTTTCATTTTGATTCCTCCATTTCATAATTGTGAGTAATGTGATTGTTTTTATTATAGCATTTTGCACTTGTTTTTTCAATTCATTATCACATTTTTGTTTCTTTGTACAAGTTATTGTGCAGAGTTTTGTAGACTTAATTAAATAAGGCTTATTTTTGACTATATTGCAACATATTTTAACCATAAAAAAATCCGCTGACATAAACTGTCAGCGGATTTAATGTTTTGCAAAAACAATATTTAAATAATCAGTTTTCTTTTCTGTAGAAAGGTTCAACACCCTTTACTGCATTTTTTGCAAAATCCATTGAATATGGCATCATTGAAAGCTGAATTTCATCGTCAAGGAACGGATTTGCAACCTTGCTGATTGCATCGAATGTGCTTTCCATATCACCGAAGAAATCAACCACGATGAAGTAGCTCTTTTGACCGTTCTGCTCAATCAAGCGAAGATATGCGGCATTTACTGTCGGCTCTGTGCTGAAATGATTAATAAGAGCAGCCATAAGATCAATCGGATACTCTTTAGGTTCGCCGAGACTGATTGGTGAACCCGGTTCGATTGTCTGATTTTTGAGTTTCATATAGTCCTTCTGCTGTTTGAAAGAATGAACCATCTGTTTCGGGAATGTTACGCTCTTGCCGAAAGGATTGATTACAAAGCCCTTTACATCAGCCTGGGGATCCATTACCATCTGGGCAATGCTGTCAAAATCTGTAACAACCTTCTGTGCATTTTGAGTGTCTTTCCACTTGAAAAGTTCGTCTGTGTCCGTAAACACACCGAAAAACTTTTCTTTGTTGCCGTTTTCAAGAAGTCTGAACTGAACCTGAGTTGACTGCTGCATAACAGTCTGACCGTTGGTTGTCTTAGCCTCTGTCTTTGGTGTTACCTTTGCAGGGAGAATGAATTTCGCCTTCATAACCTCATCAATCATCTTGTTGATGTTTTCGGTTGTGTTGTCATCCTGCATTTTTTCAATAGCGGCTACGAGGTCTGGATTCTTGATTTCCTCTGCCGGCACTTTGCTTCCTTCCATTTTTGCGCCTTTAAGTTCGCTCATGCTTTGTTACCTCCGTTATTCTGCTGTATGATTTTTGTCGGGAAATACTGCAAATCGTTGGATATTCACCGTCAAAGAAAATAACATTCGGTGAATTTAAATCTCTTTTGATTACGCAGTCGTAAGTTCCGTCTTTTTCTTTTTGTTCCTGCACCGATGTGTGGTTTTGCATTACAGACATCGGTGCAAGCGTAGCATAAAATTCATCTTTTACATATAAGTGAATTCAAGTCTTTCGTAAGTTTTGACGCCTTCGGCATTTTCCGCACGAAGCTCAAGCTTTGAAACATCGCTGTCACCGTGCTTGATTGTTACTTTGTCACCGTCTTTGTACGAAACAGCCTTTCCGCCGTCAAGGGAATATGTGGCATTATCTGTGTTTGAACAGGTGAGAGTTACCTCGTATGTATCATCGCTGAATGTAAACTCTGTTTTTGAGTCAACACCAACACTTGCAGGTCTTGCATATTCAGTGTATCCCTCATTGTAAAGAACTACAACTGAATTTTCAGGGATATCCGTATCACAGGTAAGCTTACCGTTTTTAACTGTATATTCGGTTTTGCGGTCAACACGGTCAACATATGTTCCGTCAGCAAGATTTGTTTCAAAATCAACCTTGAGAGCATCATTTGTATTGACAATTACAGCTCCCTTTGTACCTCTTTCAATCATAAGAGCAGTTGAGTCAAGGTTAGGATTAACGAGATTTTCGTCTTCACCTTTCATTGCTGTTCTGAAGAAATTCACTGCTGAAACACGATTGTCCTTGTACATATCGTCACCCTGTGTGCCGATTCGGTTCATGCCCCATGAATTGTCGATTGAGCTGTTATACGGACGGTCAAAGAAGAGCGGTGTTCCGTCTTTTCTTGCCGTGATTATTGCCCAGCCGAGAACAACCTGTTCGCTGTCGATATTGTTGTATGTGCAGTCATTGATGTAGTTATCATGGGATTCAACCCATGTTACGATATTCGGGTCTGCATTGCCAATCCAATAATCAGACACAACTGCCGTGTCGATATTGCCGCTTGCAATTCCCGAACGAATTTTACTGCCGTAGGTGCTTGATGTGGTTCTGCCGATTTCCTTTATATAGTCGGCAAGCCTGTCATTGTCGCCCTGAAGCACTTCGCCGTAGATAAAAAGATTTTCTGCGTTATCAACTTCTTTTGTTGCTTTTTCCCAGAAGTTATTTTTAAAGCCGTCATCTTCTTTTGGATCATCGGAAAGTCCGATATGCTTTGCCGTGTCATATCTGAAACCGTCGGCACCGCAGGCAATACAATCGTTAATGTAATTAAAGAAATACTTTTGAAACGAAGGTCTTTCCGTGTTGATGTCGGGAAGTCCTCCCATCTCATGCGTGGTGCAGGCAAGTCTGTCGCCAAAATCATTAAGGGGCGTTCTGCCCTCCTTGTGATAAAGGGTTTCAAGACTTCCGCCGCCGGCCTCAATAAGATCTTCGCTTACCTCATCGGTTGCCGGAGTAGTGTGGTTTGCAATTACATCGACAATAACCTTTATACCATACTTATGGGCCTCATCGCACATTGCCTTAAATTCATCACGAGTACCGAGCTGATAATTACCGATTTTGAAATCAGTCGGCTGATAGTGATAGTACCACTTTCCGTTGCCGTAAAGATCCATACCGCCGTCTTCGCCCTCAAGACACTCGTTAATCGGAGATGTCTGCACAGCAGAAAAACCTGCTGCGGCAATATCCCCCATTGACTCCTTTATTGTGTTGAAATCCCAACAAAATGCTTGAAGAATCGCACCGTCAGCCACCTTGTCGGCTGTTTTGTAGTCAATTGACGCCGGCTGAGTTTGTGAGCAGCCCGTACCCGACACTGCAACGGCAGTAATCATAAGAGCCGAAAGAATTCCTGCTGATATTTTTTTGAACATAATTCACCGTCTTTCTGTTTTTAACTTACTTGAGATACAGTATAACATAAATGATATGATTTTTAAATAGTTTTTGGCATTTTTGCCATATTTTTTTATTAAAACGCCAATAATGACACAAACTATGTTTTTGAGCAAAAAATCGTTACGATGTTTACGATAGAAAAAAATTGAATATTGTCACAAAAGAAAAATTGTTGTATACTAAAAATATTAAAATGAAAGGAACAGCTGCATGAGTCACGCGATAATTATTCCTATTTATTGTGAAAACAGAAACACAATCAACCTCTGCAATGAATTACAGAATTTTGGAGCTGAGCATATTGTTGTTGTCAATGACGGTCTTAATCCCAAATCGGAATATTTTAACGAATTGACAAGTATTGGCTGTCATCTTGTTCACCTGAAAAATAACAACGGCAAGGGTGCAAGCCTTAAAGCAGGCATCAAATACGCTCACGATAACCTTTATAATATCACGGGCTACATTACCTGTGACGCTGACGGACAACATACTGCAAATGATGTTATGAAAATCAGCCGTATGCTTGACCTTAGAAACGGCAGTCTGATTCTTGGCAAAAGAGATTACAAAAAGTCTAAAATGCCGATTAATATACGAATCGGAAACAGACTGTCCTCGGCATATTTCAAGGTTATTACGGGCAAAAGCTGCAAGGACACTCAAACAGGACTGCGAGGTATTCCTGCATTTCTGTATGACACAGTGATGAAAACAAAGGGCAGTCGTTTTGATTTTGAAATGAATTTTCTCACAAAATGTGCCGACATGAGAGTCCCGTTTTACTTTGTGAACATTATAGCCGATTGCTCAAACTGCAGCAGCAATTTTCGTCTTATTAAGGACACCTACCTTATCTACAGAACTCCGTTGAGATTTGCGACGGCATCAATCGGCTGTACGATAATCGACCTTGTTTTGTTCACGATATTTGCGTATATTCTGCCGTCACATATGTTCTTTAACATTATGCTGGCAACGCTTATGGCACGAGTTGTTTCTGGCGGAATTAATTTTCTCATCAACAGAAAAGTCATCTTCGGCAATACGGATAACGGAGCAAAACAGGCACTCAGGTTTTTCATTCTGTTTTTCTGCATAATGTGTGCAAGCTCACTTATTGTATCGGCACTTTGGTTCCTGCCAATTCCAGTTACACTCACAAAGGCGATTGTCGATCTTTTGTTGTGGACGGTCAATTACAAAATGCAGAGAATATGGGTTTTCAAGGACAGCAACAGACTTAAAAGAACTCCCAAAAGTAAAAGAAAATAAAGCAAACGAAAACGGTGACACGAAAATGTCACCGTTATTTTTGTATAATTTTCAGTTGCTGTCAATATTTACAAAACCTCTGCCCTTTATTGCGCCTGCCGTCGTTACGATAATAAAGGCATTGGGATCAACGTTTTTGATTCCCGATGTGATTTTGTAAACCTCTTGAGGACGGACTGCGCACATAATAACTTTCTTATCATTACCGCTGTATGCACCCTCGCCGTTGAGGTATGTTACACCTCTCTTTAGGTTTTTCATAATATTGGCACTCACTTCTTCATAATTGTCCGAAATTACAAACATAAGCTTGCCGTTACCTCTTGAAGTACCGTAGCTTACAGCATCAATTACCTTTATGCTGATAAAAATTACAAGCAAAGCATAGAGTACATTTTCAATGCTGTGATAAACAAAGAATACCATTAAAAGCACAAGAATATCGGACACAAGGATTATCGTACCCGTTGAAATAAACGGAAAATGCTTGTGAAGATTCAGTGCGATGATGTCTGTACCGCCTGTTGAACCGCCTCGGTAAAAGATAAGACCGAGTCCGAGACCGTTAAGCACTCCGCCAAAGCCTGCCGCAAGGATTGTGTCACCTGTGTATGCGGGCAAAATCGGTGTAAGAACATCAATCATAACCGAAACAAGTGCCGTTGCAACAAGGGTTCTTGTAAGAAAGCCCTTTCCGTTCTCGATAAATCCCCAGATGAAAAGCGGAATGTTCATCACAAAAATCATAATACCTATCGGCAACGAGAACATATAGTTGAGCATTGTGGCAACACCCGTAAGTCCGCCCGGGGCAACATTGTTAGGTGATGTAAACATTGCTACCGATATGCCGTAAAGAACTGCTCCGGCGAAAATTACAAGATAATCAAAAAATAGTGTTCCTGCCTTTGCAAGACAGAAATTCGGTTTTAAATTCGTTTGCATAAAATCACTCCCCGAAACGAGTATGTATAATTATTTCAAAAAGCTGATTTATTCTGTCAAATTCTTTATTAATCTGCAAGTATCCGAAAAGTGCTTCAAGTCCCGTTGCACTGTGATAATCGGCAACAGAACCGTTTTTTGGAGTACATTTCGGTGCGGCATTTCTGCCTCGCTTATAAACGGCAAGCTCCTTTTCGGTTAAAGTCGGCATAAGAATTTTTGCAAATTCAGCCTGACTTTTGCAGTTTACAAGCGAAACCTTTATTTTATTGAGTTCTCCGACACTGCGGTTAGCCTTGCGAACAAGGTATTCACGCACAAGCAGGTCATAGACGCCGTCACCCACAAAGGCAAGTGTAAGCGGAGAAATTTCATCGGCTAATGAATGAACAGATGTATTTTCCATATTAACTCCGTATCACGCAATATTAATCCATAAAGTCAAATTCAAGCTCATAAATTGAAACCGTGTCACCGTCCGAACAGCCTTTTTTTCGGAGTGCGTCAATTACACCGCCGTTTATGAGAACTTTCTGGAAATAGTTAAGGCTTTCGTAATCGTCAAAATTGATGCCCTTCATGACCTGCAACAGCCAGTCAGCCTCAACGGTATAGATTCCGTTCACATTCTTAATTGTGACAGAATGGTCATCAAAATCATCAACGGTCACAATCGGAGCAGGCTCTGCCTCATAGTGAGTGATTGGAGGAAGTTTTGAAAGCATTTCCTGAATCTTTTTGAGGAGCGGATCAACATCATAGCGGATTGCCGCCATAATCGGGAAGAAATCATAGCCTTGATCTTCGACAAACTTCTTGAAGTCTGCAATTTGCTCATCGGTTGCCATATCGCACTTGTTGCCTGCAACAACCATTGGACGCTCTGCAAGCTCGGGATTGAACTTTGCAAGCTCATTGTTGATTGTTATGAAATCCTCTTTCGGATCTCTGCCCTCACTACCCGAAACATCGACAATGTGAACGAGCATACGGCAACGCTCAACATGGCGGAGGAACTGATGTCCAAGACCTGTACCCTGCCATGCACCCTCGATAAGACCGGGAATATCAGCCATAACAAATGATGAGCCCTCGCCCATTGACACAACTCCGAGAACGGGAGTGATTGTTGTGAAGTGGTAGTTCGCAATCTCAGGCTTTGCCTGTGAAACTACGGAAACAAGGGTACTTTTTCCGACATTTGGGAAACCTACAAGACCTACATCGGCAAGAAGCTTGAGTTCAAGAACAACATCAAACTCTTCACCAGGAAGTCCCGGTTTTGCAAAACGGGGAACCTGACGGACAGGAGTTGCAAAATGTGGATTACCCCAACCGCCTTTACCGCCTTTTGCAACGATATAAGGTTCATCACCCGAAACATCGGCAAGGATTCTTCCGCTGTTCTCCTCTTTTACAACAGTTCCGACAGGAACACGGATAACAAGGTCTTCGGCATTTTTACCACGGCATCTGCCGCCTCTGCCGTTTTCGCCTTTTTTTGCGGCATATTTTCTTTTATAACGGAAATCGGCAAGTGTTGAAAGGTTGGAATCGGCAACAAAAACAATGTTACCGCCTCTGCCGCCGTCACCGCCGTCGGGACCGCCTGCCGCTACATATTTTTCACGGTGAAACGAAACGGCACCGTCACCGCCGTCTCCTGCTTTTATTTTAATTTTCGCTGTATCTACAAACATATTTTTCTCCGTAACAGTTTTGCTGTTTAATTATCAGTACAAATGTAAAGAATCTCAGACCTGTTTGTTATTAGTATAAACAGAAATGTAAAAAATAAGGGTGGATATAAAATCCACCCTCATGAATTTTGAGATTACTGCTCAACAGGATAAACGCTTGCACGCTTTCTGTCTTTGCCGACACGCTCAAATCTTACAACACCGTCAATCTTTGCGAACAGTGTATCGTCAGAGCCTTTGCCTACATTTTCACCAGGGTGAATATGTGTGCCTCTCTGCTTTACAAGGATGTTGCCTGCGAGAACCTTCTGACCGTCTGCACGCTTAACGCCAAGACGCTTTGATTCACTGTCACGGCCGTTCTTTGTAGAACCCATACCTTTTTTATGAGCGAATAACTGAATGTTTATTTTAAGCATTACCTTACACCTCCGAAAATTTAACTTTAATAAAATTTTTGTATTGCTCCGAAAGAGCAGTTAAGTGAAGCTTTAAGCCTGAGAGTATATCACAAGCCTTTAAAGCATCATTCGGTGACATTCTTACTTTCATAAGACCGTCATCCTCGGTAACCTGTGCATTAATATGCAAAATCTCGGTGACAGTGTTTGCAGTCATATATGCGGCAGAACTGATTGCCGCACATACAATATCGCTGCCCTCTTCGGCAAAGTCGGAGTGCCCCGATATTTCAAACCCGCAAATTATATCATCTGATTTTAAAAATGTTACCGTAGTCATTTTTAGGCTTCGATTGAAGTAATCTTAACCTGTGTGTAAGGCTGTCTGTGACCTTTTGCTCTCTTTTCGCCCTTCTTAGGCTTGTAAGTGCAAACTCTGATTTTTTTGCCTTTACCGTTCTTTACAACTTCACCTGTAACCTTAGCACCCTCAACGAGCGGTGTGCCAACCTTGATGCCGTCGTCTGTGCCGACTGCTACAACATCAAATGTTACTGTGTCGTTTGCTTCTGCGTCAAGCTTCTCGATGAAGATAACCTCATCGTTAGTTACCTTGTACTGCTTGCCGCCTGTCTGAATAACTGCGTACATTTTAGTACCATCCTTTACATTGGGCTCGCTATGTGCAGGTGGAACGAATCACTTAAAACCCACAATATGCGGCTTATATACTATATCACAAAGAAAACTTTCTGTCAACAATTTTCCCGATATTTTTTGAGTATATCAAATATTATTCTGTATTCTGCAAGCCTTGAGAGTATTTTTCATAAGAGTTGAAATTGTCATAGGACCTACACCGCCCGGTACAGGTGTGATAAACGAGCATTTATCCTTGACATTTTCAAAATCAACATCACCGCAGAGTTTGCCGTTTTCATCCCTGTCCATACCGACATCAATCACAACCGCACCCTCTTTTACCATATCGGCAGTAACAAACTTCGGTCTGCCGACTGCGGCTACGAGTATATCTGCCTGTGAACAGATTTCAGCAAGATTCTTTGTTCTGCTGTGACAGATTGTTACCGTGCCGTTTTCGTGGAGCAAAAGCATTGCCATAGGCTTGCCTACGATATTACTTCTGCCGATTACAACGCAGTTTTTACCGTTTACTTCAATGTTGTAGGAATGGAGCATCTCCATTACGCCTGCAGGCGTGCATGGAAGAAAATCATACTCGCCGAGCATAATTTTGCCGACATTTACGGCATGGAATGCGTCAACATCTTTAAGCGGGCTGATTGCCTCAATAACAGCCTTATCATCAAGGTGTTTCGGCAACGGAAGCTGAACAAGAATGCCGTTGATATCCTTCTTATTGTTGAGAGTTTCAACAAGGTTTAAAAGTTCTTCCTGTGTTGTTTCTGCCGGGAGAGCATACTCCTCAGACTTAAAGCCTACAAATTCACAAGCCTTTTTCTTGTTGTTTACATATACTCTTGATGCCGGATCGTCACCTACGATTACTACCGCAAGACCGGGGGTTATTTTGTGAGTTTCCTTTAACTCAAGCGTCTGCCTCTTTACCTCTTCCTTTACCTGTGCCGATACCTTTTTTCCGTCGATAATCTGCATAGAAAGAATCCTCCTTTTTTCTGTTTATAATTAAGAATACAATACCTGTTATAAAAATTACTGCCGAAAGAACCTGTGACACCCTTATGTCTGCTCCGAAAATTTGGAACGGAAGATAAAGGCTGTCTGTTCTCAGTCCTTCAACAACTGTTCTTTCAAATCCGTACCACACAAGGTACATAAAGAAAATCTGTCCCGAATATTTCTGTTTATATTTTCCGTAGAAATGGAGAAGTACAAATCCGAGCAGGCACCACATTGATTCATAGAAGAAACACGGGTGAACTCCTATGTTGTCTGTTCCCTCGCTCATCATTCTCCAGGGCAAATCCGTAGGAGCGCCGTATGCCTCCTGATTCATAAAATTGCCCCATCTGCCTATTCCCTGTCCGATAAGGAAACCGACCATTGCAATGTCAAGAACAGGCATGATTTCCATTTTCTGTATTTTGGCAACAGTCAGACCGCCAAGCAACGCACCGATTATTCCGCCGTAAATAGCAAGTCCGCCGTTGTTGATATAGAGAATTTCAATCGGGTTCTGTCCGTAATAATCCCATTTGAAGAAACAGAAGTACAGTCTTGCACCGATAATTCCCGTTATCATCCCTGCAAAAACACAGTTGACAAGCTTTGAACCGTCAACCTTGTAACGGGGAGCGCTTTTCCACGCATAAAGTACGGCAAGCAAAAGTCCGCAGGCGATGATTATTCCATACCAATAGACCTTGTAATCACCGATTGAAAATGCAATCGGGTTAATATCAAATTCCCAGCCAAATCCGGGAAACTGCACATGATACGGCATAATTACACCTCTTCAGGCTGTTTTACAACAGACAAAGTACAGTTGTCGACATCGAGCATCTCGGCAAGCCTTGCGTTGATATCCTCAAGCTTTGCATTTGCAACAGCATCAATGTAGGCAAAAATTTCGTTACCCTGCATTGCGTAGTCGATGATTGAATTTGAAATCGCACTTACTGAGTTGAGCGATGAAACCGAATCACCATAAACAGACTTTCTTGCAATTTCAAAGTCCTCTTTATCAATACCGTTTTTCTTAATATCCGAGATATACTGTTTTATCATCTCAGCCGCCTGTTTCGGCGCTCTTGATTCACCGCCGAAGATTACCGAGCAATAACCCGGACCTTCAAAGAGTTCATAAGAAAAGCTTGAATTGATGAGGTTTGAATCCATAAGATTTCTGTAGAGTATGCTCGTGTTTGATGCAAGTGCCGAAAGAAGAATATCTGTGCATGCAAGCTGCTTTTCGTTAAGAGGCTTGTCTGCTTTCTCTTTGAAGCCGAGATTGAACAAAGGCATTGAAACAGGGAAAGTCTGCTCAACATAAGGTTCTTTGATTTCATAAGGCTCTGTTTCAAAATATTTTTTGATTTCCTTTTTCTCACAAGGCTTGAGCATTTTGTCGGCAACTTTAAGCACACCGTCAACCGTTACATTACCCGCAACGCAGAGAATCATATTATTGAGGTTGTAGAACACATTGTAAACTTCATAAAGCTTTTCGGCTGTAATTTCCGCAATTGTTTCAACCGTACCTGCAATATCAATTTTTACAGGGTGATTGTGGTACATACCCTCAAGCATATTGAACATTACTCGCCAATCGGGAGAGTCGTCGTACATTTTGATTTCCTGACCGATAATACCCTGTTCCTTTGCAACTGTCTGAGCCGTAAAGTAGGGATCCTGAACAAAATCGAGAAGAATTTCAAGACTTTCGTCAAACTTGTCCGTACATGAGAAAAGATAGCAGGTTTTTTCAAAGCTTGTATATGCGTTTGCATTTGCACCTGTTTTTGCGTATCTTACAAACGCATCGCCTTCTTCACTTTCAAAAAGCTTGTGTTCAAGGTAATGGGCTATACCGTCGGGAACTGTAATTATATCGCCGCCGTTAACGGAAAACTTTGTGTTGATACTGCCGTAGCGTGTGCCGAAAATTGCATATGAAGAAGTGTAACCCTCTTTTGGATAAACAAAAATTGTAAGTCCCGATGGATGTTCAACTTTATAATAGCTGTCGCCTGCAATTTCCGATTTGATTTCTGTAATATTCATTCTGTCCGCCTCCCTTACTTATTTTTGAGAACATAAACCGTATCGAGCAAGAGCTTGTTTGCGGCATTTACAATCTGCTCTTTTGTAACGGCATTAACCTCAGTGGAAACTTCTTCAACAGTTTCAAGGTCGCCGTTAAAGATTCTCCCTGTGTACCAGTTTTCAATACCGCTTACGCTGTCGCTGCTTGACTTGAATGAATTAACAACAGCAAGCTTTGTTGCCTCAATTTCAAAATCTGTAATTTTGCCGTTCTTCATGTCCTCAATTTCTTTGAGAATAGCTTTTTCGGCTTTTTCAAGATTTTCGCCCTCAACACCGCTGTTGATGTACATTATACCCTTGATTGAATCATAGGAGGACGAGCAGTAATAGCAAAGGCTCTGCTTTTCACGAACATTGTTAAAGAGTTTTGAGCTTGCAGTACCGCCGAGAACAGCGCACATAAGTCTTTCGGCAACCGCTTCTTCATCACCTGCGGAAATCTGTGTTCTGAATCCCATGACAAGTTTTGACTGTGAGAGCTCCATTTCCTCCGTAATATGTTTTTCTTTTGAAACATTCTTAATAACATCGGTAGATGAAGCTACAACATTTCTTTCGATATTTGCAAAGGCTTTCGCAAAAACCTCCTTCGCCTTATCGGCAGGGCTGTCGCCTATATAGAGAATCTCAAATTTTGCGGTTTTGAGAAGATTCTGCCATGCCTTGCAGAGTGATTCGGCAGTTGCGGCCTTGATTTTTTCGGCTGTACCGTAACGCTTGATTCCGAAAACCTCATCCTTGCACATATGCTTTATAAGCTGTCCCATTGCATAGATTCGCTTTTCGTTGAATTCCGAATCAATCACATCAAGCAACTGTCTGCGTTCCTGTTCAAGTTCACTTTCAATAAAAGCGTTGTTCTTGACATTCGGCTCAAAAATTACGCTGCACAAAAGCTCCGAAAGTTCTTTGGCAATGCTGACATCATCAAGAGAATATCTGTCATCAAGACCTGATACAGAAATTTTAATTACCTGGCTTTCACCGTGTTTTGAAAGCGAAGAAGTGAGGTCTGCACCGTAAAGTGAGCTGAGTTTTTTGCTGAGAACAGTAAAATCGGGATATTTTTTGCATGAACGAACAAGCAATCCGCCCACAAGCGCATTCTCCGACGCTGTTTCGACAGAAAGCGGAACAACAATATTCACGCTGATTTTCATAGTTTTAAAACGGCTGTCCTTAATGTTTGTAAAGTAAACACCGTTTGCAATTTCATTTCTGTTTATGAAATTCATTTAATCAACTCCGTTTTCAGATTATCAGTCATATTGTATCACATTTTGATTTATTATAAAAGAGATATAAGAAAAAATCACAAAAGTACAATAGCAAGTCAAACAATTTTACTTTTTCGTACAGGGCTATCAACATATTTTCCGAATTTTACAGCCATTACATCTACAAAAGATCTGTTAAGTTTGTTGCTTTTAATTGTATCATAAATAAAAACAAATGCAACTATCCGAACTTATTGACATTAAATTCCAGACAGCATATTTATTCTTTGTCTTTGCTTATCGTATGATGACCGAAAAAGTGCCTGTTTTTCAAAAGCAGTCATTCCGAAAGAAATACGGCACAGCGGTTTTTATACCTACTGTGCCGTATTCACTATATTTTCATGACAGAGCGTAAAATATTACTTATCTTTAATTTTGGCAGAATGTTTTTTACTCTTACCGAATGCCGTTACTCCTTTCATAACGCCGCCGCTGATAATCAACAATGCAATCCACAAAACAAGGTTGCTGTTATCGCCTGTCTGAGGAGATTTTGAATCATCAGGTTTAGCTGTTACGGTGTCGGGCTTTTTGATTTCTTCGGGTGTCGCATCTTCATGAGCAGAGATTGTCTTTTTGCAATAATCGCAGATATGGTCTTTATCTGTGTCATTATGCAGACATACATACCCGCATTCTCGGCACACACCGTCTTTCCACTCATGTGCTTCACTTGCCACAATCACAGCACCACAGCAGTTCCATTTTTGTTCGTGAACAAAAGCGGTTCTTGTCGTCCATTTCTGTACACCGCCCTCGTGGTTTGTTCCGTCAGGTTCTCCGTAGGCTTTACCGCAGACATCACATACCGCCTTTTCGGTACAGGTGGCATTGCCGCCTGAACAATTTTCGGTTTCAAACGCATCGCATCCGTCCACGGTACATTTTCGGGTATGCTTACCGTCATTGTCAGATACCCATTCACCAAAGGTATGACCGTTGTTGACTGTTACGGTCATCTCTGCATTATTGCCCGCTTTGTCGGTGACAACTATCTTCTGCTCACCGTTTGTCGGTGGGAGAACAAAACCTCCGTCTGCATCAAGCGTAACCGCCGTACCGTTTACGGTAACGGTATCAACATACTTCTCATCAACAATAACGGTTTGTGCCTCACAATAGGTCTTGCCGTTCTCAATACCGCTGATTACAGGCTGAATATTATCAAGCGTTATACGGTCGGAGCGAAGGTATGTTATGTTAATATTTTCATCAACAAGCATTACATAAACAATATATTCTCCGTTGGGGTCTATGCAAAACGGTTCTTCATACGCACGGAATACAAGAGAGTTCAGTTCAGCCTCGGAAAGCTCCTTATCTGTTACCAAATAGGATACAAACACAACTCCGCTGTTATCAACGGCATTTATAGTTACCTCCTGTGTATCCTTAAAGAATATGCCAAAGGTAAGCTCGTTTAAAAATTCATTCCATTTATTTGTGCCTATGATAATTTCGCCCGTCGGCTTTTCGGTATCTCTCCACCGTGCCGTGATTGTAAGGTTTTCGGCAGGCATGGTTTCGGGGATTTCCTTATCCCAACCCTTAAAGGTGTAACCTTTTCTTGTCGGATTGTCAGGGGCGGTAATTTTCGTACCGTAGTCCTGTGTAATGGGTGCAATCTCACTTCCGCCGTTGGTATCAAAGGTTATTGTGTACTGATTGATTTCCCATTGTGCTTTAACCGTTATATTCTCCGCAGGCATGGTTTTGGGGATTTCCTTATCCCAACCCTTAAAGGTATAACCTTTTCTTGTCGGATTATCAGGGGCGGTAATTTCTGTGCCGTAATCCTGAGTAATGGGTGCAATCTCACTTCCGCCGTTGGTATCAAAGGTTATTGTGTACTGATTGATTTCCCATTGTGCTTTAACCGTTATATTCTCCGCAGGCATGGTTTCGGGGATTTCCTTATCCCAACCCTTAAAGGTATAACCTTTTCTTGTAGGGTTGTCAGGGACGGTAATTTCCGTACCGTAGTCCTGTGTAATGGAATCAATCTCACTTCCGCCGTTGGTGTCAAAGGCTATCGTGTACTGATTGATTTCCCATTGTGCTTTAACCGTTATATTATCCGCAGGCATGGTTTTGGGGATTTCCTTATCCCATCCCTTAAAGGTATAACCTTTTCTTGTCGGGTTGTCAGGGGCGGCAATTTCCGTGCCGTAATCCTGAGTAATGGGTGCAATTTCACTTCCGCCGTTGGTATCAAAGGTTATTGTGTACTGATCGATTTCCCACTTCGCCCAATACTCTTTATTACCTGTTTCTGCACCGCCGATTGCCGTAACAGGAGAGCCGGTCAGATTTTCGTTGTCATACCAGCCCTTGAACGTGTGACCTGTATAGGTCATATCGTCCGCCGCCGGGAGTGTTGCACCCACGCCGTAGGTGTATCCGGTGACATTGCCGTTGTTGATCGTGCCGCCGTTCGTATTCAAGGTTACGGCGTAGGTCGGGGCTGTCCACTGCACCGTCAGTTCCGTCACATCAGCCGGAACACTGGCACCGGGTTCGTAGGAATTGCCATTGCCGTCAAGCCACATAAAATAATTATCGGTATCTCCGTCCGGGCGGGTCAGACCATCGGATGCGGGAGCGGTAAATGTACTGCCGTTTTTCACAATGATCTGAATAGCATCGGAGCTATTACCCAGCGTTCCGCCGCCAAGGTCAAGGGTAACGACCTTCAGTCCGTCAGAGCCCAGTGTGTCAGGGTTCAGGATTTCAAGCACGGGACGGAAACAGACGTACGGGGAGGAGTATGCAGCAAGTTTGTCGTTGAAGGAGCGGGCCGAAAAGTACCCGCGAACCACACGGTACAACGCGCCGCCAGGAGAAACATCCTGCCCCCACGAAAACATTCTATTCCAGTTTTGGATATATCCGCTGTCCTTGTCCAGTATCCTGTCCCATTCGTTGCTTTGGGGCACGCCGCGTTTGGAATCGTCTAAACCCGTACAGTCACTTCCCACAGACGGTGTGCGCAGGGTATAGTCCACGCCGCCGCTGGCATAATTTTTGCCGAAAATCAGACCTGCGGTATTCAGGGCATCCCAGCTTACCGTATGCGTTACGGCATAGTCCGCAATGAATAGGCTGTGGGGATATTTATTCTTCTGAGCATACTCCTCGGTGGTTGCCATCTCCGATGTGAGCTTATAAGCGTTGACCGTGCCTGCATAGGTAAAAGGCACATAATGCAGGGTGCTGTCAGGCAAATTGCTGTTTACCGTTCCGGGAATATCCATTGCCGAAAGGTCAAAATAGTATTTGCCGCCAGGGGTGAGGGTAAACTGCTCGTCAGGCTGACTTTCCACCGTCAGCGTGACATCCGCAAAAGCACTTGCAAGGTCGGTCTTGCGGTCACCGTTATACTGCTCGCTGAAGACCTTCATGGTATAGTCGCCCGGTGCAATGTCAGACGGGATTTTGATTTCAACCGTTCCGCTTTCGGCAGTAGGCTGTGCAACTCTGCCATAATACTGTGCGCCGTTGTTATCCGCAATGATGACAGAGATATATTCATTTGCCCCTGTGGTCGCCCCTTTGTAATTCAGCGTAACGGTATCGTCGGGGGCGGCGCTGACAGTTTTTTCCGTTACGGCAAAACTGCGGCTACTATCTAAAAGCGTCAGTTTCCATTCGTTTCCGCTGTATTTGGAAACTTCGGTCAATCCTCCGTCAGGCTTTCCGCCCACAGCGGCAGATGCAAAAAGGACAGAGTTCAGATTTAATTTAAAAGCGGGACGAACACCCCACATATTGCTGATATCTATCCCATCGTGGTCGATATTAGCAAAACCGTCCACAGAGGCAACATCGCGATTCTTTGCGCCTGGGGAGCGCAACCACCAATAGCTTGATGCCCAATATTGATGTTCTCTATCCGCAATTCGCAGATCATTATTTACCGCAGACGCTTCCGCTGTGGAAAGCGGCCAGAATACAGCGTTATCCACCTGAGCTCCTGCTACACAGTCGGTATTTTCTCTGTTGTAACTTCCGCTTGCAAGCGTCTGTTTTTGAACTGCATCGGTTTCTTTCGATGTCAGCTTTTCTGCAAGCGCGTCTATTGCGGTTTTCAAATCGCTGTCTGCATAAGCGGCACTCGAGCCAAACTTTGACCAACCCATATTATATGCCGCAAACAGGGTAATATCCCCTTGTGCGCTTGTAACACCGTTTCCGTCATAACCGATAACTCGCCATGCAGCGGGATTATTTTCATGGTTTTGTCCGAAATACACAGTCGGTGCGATCTCTGTGTTTACAGTTTTATTCAGTGCGTCTGCGCCAAGCTTTATCGCAGCAGAGCCCCATGCCCCAACCTCCTCGGCAAATACGCTTATCGGCGTAAGGCAGAGCGTCATGCATAAAGTCAGCAGGATACTAAGTATTCGTTTTTTCATTTTTCGCCACCTCCGTTATATAAATTTAATCAAGAGCAGTTATTGTAATAGTACCTCTGAAGCCACCGAGATAAGTATTGTATGCCGAATTTTCAAACCACAACTGCAATGTAATGTCTTTATTTGACGCATCATACATTCTGTTGAAATTAAAGGAATGTTGATCATTGGTATACGGTATTTTTGCCCCGTCTCTTTTTATTCGTGTAAGTTCCCTGCACAGATCGTCATCATAACCGTCTGTCATCTGAATAGAGTAATTGCCGCTGTTGTTGAATTCGTTTGAACCAACTTCGAGAGAACCGCTTAAGCAGACATTGTAAATATGTCCTTTTTTGAGTGTAATATTATTCCTATAGGATGAATAGGATGAAATCAAGCCGCCCTTGTTTATTTTTTCGTAGACAGAAATATTGACACGACTGTTATTCAGTACTGTCCTCGGAGGAGCGTCTGCCTCTCCGTAAAAATATCCCGAACAGCTGCCGTTCTGACCTGCATCACCCTTGTCGCCTTTATCTCCCTTGTCACCCTTTTCGCCTTTTTCGCCGGTGTCTCCTTTGTCTCCTTTTTCTCCGTCAACTCCTGTGGCTTTCACTCCCGTATCGGTCGTTCCAATCCACCAGTTGCCGTTTTCACCGATGAACGGGGTATTTCCGTCTTTGCCGTCAGAGCCGTTTTGTCCGTTTGTTCCGTCCTTACCGTCAGCACCGTCTTTGCCGTCAACACCATCTTTACCGTCAACACCGTCTTTGCCGTTTATACCGTCCTTACCGTCTGTGCCGTCAAGACCTTTCAAAATTGAAAGATCGTAAAGGTTAAGCCATATTTCATCGCCGACATAACGCCACTGTAGATTGTTTTCATTCACACGGAACTCAGGTGTTTTTCCGTTTGCCCCGTCCTTACCGTCCTGTCCGGCATCTCCTTTATCTCCCTTGTCGCCTTTTTCACCGTCAACACCTGCGGCTTTTACGCCAATGTCGGTCACTCCGAGCCACCAGTTGCCGTTTTCACCGATGAACGGCGTATCACCGTTTTTGCCGTCAAGACCATCGACACCGTTCTTTCCGTCGATTCCGTCTTTTCCGTCAAGACCTTTCAAATTTGAAAGATCGTAAAGATTTAACCATATTTCGTCACTGACATAACGCCATTGAAGATTGTTCTCATTTACACGGAACTCCGGTGTTTTTCCGTTTGCTCCGTCTTTACCGTTCTGCCCTGCGGGTCCTTTTATATCGGAAATGGCAACAAGGTTTTGCCAATTTTCTCCTTCATAGCGCCACTGTATATATTCTGCTGTTCTTTGTACCTCTATGTTTTTGCCGTCAAGACCGTCTTTACCGTCAGTACCGTCTTTGCCGTTAAGACCGTTTTTTCCGTCAAGACCGTCTTTTCCGTCAGCACCGTCTTTGCCGTCAATGCCGTTTTTACCGTCAATACCGTCTTTTCCGTCAGTACCGTCTTTGCCGTTAAGAGCGTTCTTTCCATTAGTACCGTTTTTTCCGTCAGTACCGTCTTTGCCGTCAAGACCGTTTTTGCCGTCAGTACCGTTTTTACCGTCAGCACCGTCTTTTCCGTCAGTACCGTCTTTGCCGTCAAGACCGTTCTTTCCGTCAGTGCCGTTCTTTCCGTCAGTACCTCTGAGCGTGTTAAGAGCTACAAGATCGTGCCATTCCTCTTCGGCGGTATCTCTCCATTGGATTGCTGTGCCGTTGTTTCGCACCTCCGGCAACAGGGTTTTGCTGTTTTCCGCCTTGCTGCATACGGCAGCGAATGCAATGCAAAGTACGATGCAAAGCACAAGACAGAGTGCGGTAGTAATACAGTATATTCGTTTTTTCATTTATCATTGCCTCCTCTCAAATATTGTGAACGGTATTTATCAGTAAACAGGGCAACACCCTGTTTTAAGACCTCCATTTGGGTTTTTAAATAATATTCATCCTCAAACATAGCATAGTGTACACAGGCACGAACAAATATAAAAATCAGCGGTGTAATCACCGTGTACGGAATACCGATTTTCGGCTCAAGTCGCTTTGCATACTCGGTATAGCGCTCATTTACCCCATCAAAAAATTTCTTGCCGTGCTCAATATATTTCGGATGGGTATAGACCTGATACATCAGCCGATATTTTTTGCCGTGCTTCTTTGCGGTCCAATACGGAACCTCTTTCACAAATCGAACAACATCCTTCGGGTCGGTGGGAGCTTTTTCCATAAAATCATCCTCGACCTTTTCCATACAGTATGCAGTTGATTCAATAATCAGTTCATCCACACTGTTGAAATAGGAATACAGATTTCCCGTTGTACAGCCACACGCTGCCGCCAAAGCCTTGATTCCCGTACCGGTCAATCCGTTTTCAGCATAGCATTCAAAGCATTTTTCCATTATTTCCCTCTTACGCTCGTTGTGCTGTTCCTCTGTTGTTCTCATAATGTTTGCTTCCTTTTGATAACTAATTGATTAATTAATTATAGTATAACACAGAGCTACGGCAATTTCAACAATTAATTAAGAAAAAATCGCAAAATATTAAATTTTTATCGCATCTGTAGGGAACTTTACTGCTATAGCAGTACCCTTTTCCGAACTCTCTTCCACACGAACTTTACCATTGTGCAGTGCAACGATTTCCCACACCAAAGAAAGTCCCAATCCAACTCCGCCGTATTCTCTGCTTCGGGATTTATCCACACGAAAGAAGGGCTGAAAAATACTTTCTCTGTATTGTTCGGGGATCCCGTAGCCGGTATCCGCAACCGTAATAACAAGCTGATTGTCTTTGTGCGTTACGGTAATATTCACTGTACCTTCAAAACGGTTGTAGCGTATAGCGTTTTCGGTCAGATTGTATAACAAACGGTAAATCAGCGTGTCACTGCCTGTCATAACAGCATCGCCCGTGCTTTCAAGTGTAATATTGTTCTTCTCTGCAAGTGGTGCAAGGTCAGTGAAAATTTCTTCTACCATAGGACCTATCTCTATGCGGTCGGCACACGATACTGTCCGAAGCTCGCTCATTTCCAACAGGGTTTTTGTCATTTGTGTCATTCGTTCGGTCTGCTCACGCAACAATCGGAGGAACTCCGCCGTTTCAGGCGATACCCCGGGATGCTCTGCCGAAAAAAGTTCAAGCTGTGCCTGCATAAGCGAAAGCGGCGTGCGCAACTCGTGTGCGGCGTTTCCCGTGAACTGTCGTTGAGCGGTAAATCCCTCATCAAGACGGTCAAGCATCCGATTGAACGACTTGACAAACTGTCTCAGTTCAGGCGGAACATCTTCGGTTATCTTCATATCCGTCAAATTGTTAGGTTGAACCTTTTCAACCCGAGCGGTAAAAGTACGCAGAGGCTTCAGTGCATGCCCGCTTAAAAAATACGCAAGCACACCGCCTAACAATGTTGCCGCCGCCGTAATATACCAATTGGTAGCGATAAAGGATTCCTGTGCTCCGTTAATTACAATAGTCAATTCACGATCAAGCTTTTCGTGTTCGGGATCGAAAAAGTCAGGTTCTCCTTTGTCCGTATCTCCGTAACCTGTAACATAAGAGCCTATGGAATCCATATAATGGCTGCCGGAATAGCCGATAAGAACATTCATAAAAACGCAGGTGGCTCCGATAAGAAGTGCTGTCATCAGAGTTATGCGCCATTGCAAGGATAGCTTTTTCATACTTTTTCTTCCTCCATAACATATCCTTCACCAATGCGATTGCGAATCGGGTCATAGCCGAGTGCCGCACGCAGTTTCTTTCGTAATGCAGATATATGTACTCTTATTGAATTGCTGAAATTGTCAACACTGTTATCCCAAACATGGTCGAGCAGTTCTTCCTGACTGACGGGGCGACCTTGATTAAGAAGTAAATATTCAAGTATTCCGATTTCTTTTCGGGTAAGTGACAGCTCCTGACCGTCAGCAACAGCAACACGGGCTTTGGTGTCAAAAGCAACCTTTCCACAGTTCAAAACAACATTGTTTTGTGTAAACCGCCGGCGAGTCAGACTGCGTATTCTTGCCTCAAGCTCCTCCAAATGAAAAGGCTTTGTCAGGTAATCGTTTGCTCCGGCATCCAGTCCCTCCACCTTGTCGGCAACCTCACAGCGTGCCGAAAGAATTAACACTCCGGTATCTTTGTCGGTTTGTCGCAGAGTTCGCAGCACCGTCATCCCGTCTGCACCGGGTAAATTAAGATCAAGTAAAACAAGATCGTATTTTTCCATTCCGAGCAACTCATTTGCTTTGTTTCCGTCATAGCAAAAATCAACGCTGTATGCCAGTCGTTTAAGGCTGCGAACAATTGTCTCACACAGCGCACGCTCGTCTTCAATTACTAAAATACGCATAGAAACTCTCCTTGTTATGTTTTCATATTTCTTTGATAATTTAATTATATCGCTCAGATATAAAGTTTTTGTTAAGTTTTCGTTCTTAACAGGGATTTTACATCCTCTGTGCTACAATGAGAGCACAAAAGAAAGGAGTGACCGAATTGACTCGAAAGAAAAAAGCCGTATTTCAGATCGTACTGATTATCTGCGGAATTACGATGCTGTGTTACGGAGCTCTGCGCGGAGAGGCAGAAACCGTGTTAAGCAAGGCAATCCGGCTGTGTTTGGAGTGTGTGGGAATTGGATAACAAAGAACCGAAGAAAAAAAGAGGCGGTGTATCGCAGTTCCTCTCACGCTTTCGATGGCTGATTCAAACAGGAGCAACTTTGCTGAGTAATATTCATCTACCGAATTTTTTTAAGGGCGGAATTTATCAAGGCAAAGGAAAGGCTGTTTGTGTGCCCGGACTGAATTGCTATTCCTGCCCGGCGGCATCGGGAGCCTGCCCAATCGGCTCGTTTCAGGCAGTGGTGGGTTCGTCAAAATTCAGTTTTTCATATTATATCACAGGATTCCTCATATTGATAGGGGTTCTGCTCGGGCGGTTTATCTGCGGTTTTTTGTGTCCGTTCGGATGGCTTCAGGAACTGTTACATAAGGTGCCGACAAAAAAGCTTCCCACTAAAAAGCTGAAACCGCTGACATACATAAAATATGCAGTTTTGCTTTTTGCTGTATGTTTACTGCCGATGCTCATTACAAACGATGCGGATATGGGAGATCCTTTTTTCTGTAAGTATCTTTGTCCTCAAGGGGTACTCGAGGGGGCAATCCCTCTTTCCGCCATTGATTCGGGAATCCGTGCCGCACTTGGTACGCTCTTTTCGTGGAAGTTGGGCATATTGATCGCAGTAATCGTACTGAGTGTGCTTTTCTACAGACCGTTCTGTAAGTGGCTGTGTCCTCTCGGTGCATTTTATGCATTGCTTAACAAAGTGTCGCTTTTCGGAATGAAAGTAGACAAACACAAGTGCATTTCCTGTGGAAAATGTGCCAAAGCATGCAAGATGGATGTAGATGTAACCAAAACTCCCAACCATACCGAATGCATACGCTGCGGTAAGTGTATCCGTGCCTGTCCTGTCGAGGCGGTCAGCTTTTGCTACGGCTTTGGCAAAGGAAAAGAAAATGATTGTCCCGCTAAAAAAGCGGAAACAGCAAAACAAAAAATTGAAACAGAAATTAAAACAGAAATTAAAACAGGAATTGAAACAGAAAAGGAGTAAACACTATGAAAACGACTAAAATTTTAAGCTTACTGACTGCCCTGATGATGTTGTTAAGCTTTGCCGCCTGTGGCACAGCCAAAGGCAATACGACGAATACTACTGCAAATAAGAAAAGCGAAACGGCTATGCTGACAGCTGTGAATCCGAAAACAAAAGACGAGGCCGCCGACCTACATAAAAAACTGATGGCACAGGAAAATGCTATTCTTTCCGAAAACAGCAAGCTTTGGGAAAAGGTATTTGCTTCAGCCGATAAAGGTATGGCGATGAATGAGGACGGCAAAAACTACGGCGATTTTCTTCTGAAAACAATTGACGGTATCAAGGATCAGTTCAGTGCTGATGAGTTGAAACTGCTTAATAAAGGTGCCGAAGAGATTAAGGAAATTGAAGGAAAGCTGACAGTTTTGGAACAAAAATTTCCCGGATGCGGAGAAAAACCGTCTGATGGAGATATGAGCGTTCCGGCTGAAAACGGTAAGCCCATCGAAAAGGATAATCTGATGAAATTCCCGACATTTGACGGCAAGGATCTTGACGGAAATGAAGTTAAGAGCAGTACGCTTTTTGCAAACAATACCGTTACCGTAGTAAACTTCTGGTTTACCACCTGCAATCCCTGCGTGGAAGAACTTGCCGACCTGGAAGCTCTGAATAAACAGCTTGCAAAAAAAGGCGGAGCAGTAGTAGGAATCAATTCATTTACACTTGACGGTGACAAAACGGCTATCTCTGACGCAAAGAATATTCTGGCAAAAAAGGGTGTGACCTACAAAAACATTTGGTTTGATTCAAAAAGTAAAGCCGGAGAATTCACATCCGGATTGTACTCCTACCCCACAACTTATGTTGTCGATAAAAACGGTAATATTGTGGGAGAGCCGATTGTCGGTGCAATAACCTCCGAAAAGCAGTCTGAAAAGCTGCAAAAGTTGATTGATCAGGCAATTGCAAACAGCAAGAACTGATGTGTGCCCTGTCCCGACAAAGTATCAATAATGCATATTTTCAGGTTCTGTAAATTTTACATATAGATTCCAACAAATATGCCAATAATTAAACCCATATAATTTTTCGTACAACAAAACCTCCTGCAGCGGATTTTACTCTGTGCAGGAGGTTTATTCTTATTCCGATATTTTTTATTCCATCATTATATCTGTATAAAAATTTTTACATAGCTGTAACGCTGTTTATCATCACAATAAATTTGTATTCTGTTCAAGCATTAAAAAGGAGGCTCTTTCGAGCCTCCTTTCAGCAGTTGTTCTACCCTATTTTATTGTAGAGTTTCTTACTGTCAAAATGCAAATATCAAAACTGCCGATGCGAGAAAAAGTGCAAAAGTAATCGGCTGAATTTTTATGTATTTCTCCACTTTTTTAATTTGCTCATCAGAAAATTGATTCGAGTTTGCAACATTTTTGTAATCACGATATGAAAATGCGAATATAAAAATCGACACTATAACGAACACAATATAAAACAAAAACAAATAATTTTCCAGCAATGAACCGTAGTACTTTGTTATCAAAGAAAATGCAAAGCAAGCTGTCTGGAAAATCGGAGCTAAAATACAGGCTTGGATTGTTCTGTCGCATTTATCCTCCGGTCTGTCATCCTCTTCATTGGGTAAAAAATAATCATCTGCAAGGTTTGAATTAATATGAACCCTCTTACGATAAAGTTTAATTAAAGCTGCAATGAACAGCAAGAAAAACATTGCCACATTGCTATATCCATAGATTAAATATGCACCGCCCTTTAACACATATATTAAATCTCCGTTACTATATAGAGTCAAGGCGTACATATATGCATTAACTATAACTACCCAAGCATATATTCTTTTAACCTTTTTAAAAAGAATATATATTGTTGCAAAGTGCATTGCAAACAGCAAAAGCAACAAAGATATAAACACAATCAAATCATACGGATTATGTGTTTTAAAAAAATTCATAAAAGGATAAAAATTCAAATACAACGCAGTTGTGGGAAACATAGTTAAATCCGAAGTAATTATGCAATAACCAATGTTCACAAACAGCAATAATATAAATAAGCTTTGCAATCCTACGACAATTGAATAATAAATTTTCTTTGCTTTCATTTAAAACATCCTATCTGTTATTTTACTTTTCATATTTGACTATATCAAAAAGAATTCAAACGAAATCAATAATGTGTATGGTAATATCATGGCTGATGAGATTAATACACAAAGAAATTTTTTTGGTCAATTCGGTTTTTCCGAATACTATTGACAAAAAAATTAAAATGTCGGCAACAAAAGGCTTTTCTGTAATAACTGCTCATATTAAATTCTTATTGAATGTATTAGATTGATTTTTAGTGATTAAGTGTGTATAATGTATATCGGGAGGTATCTATGGGAAAACAAAATTATTTTTTCAGCGGAATTACGGATATACTGATTCTTGCCATTTTGTGTGAGCATGACAGTTATGTGTATGAAATTGTAAAATTCATAAAAGAAAAATCAAACGGATGCCTGTCCATATCTCAGAACACCGTTTACGCAGTCACCTACAAGCTTGTTAACGAAGGAAAAATCAGCGAATATTCAAAGCTTGTCGGCAAAAAACGCACACGAATTTATTATCATATCGAGGACGAAGGTCGGGCATATTATGAAAACCTTTTGGAGAGTTTTCATAATGCATACAGCGGTGTAGAAAGTATTTTAAATATTTTAAAAGAGGACAAGGGCAATGAACAATAAAGTTTGCAAGGAATATATTAGGGAAATAAAAACGGTTTTCCCTGTTAAAAGCAAGCAGGAACGGGAGTATATCAAGAATCTGAGCAATGATATTGCGGATTTTTGTGAGCAAGAGGGCATAACCTCTAAGGAAGAATTGTACAACAATTACGGAAGTCCGATTGATGTTGTTTCGCAATATTTTTCAGCAACGGGGATTCCCTATGTTGTCAAGAAAATAAGGACAGGCAAATACATCAAAAGACTTATTGCGGTTGTACTTATTCTTGCACTCATATCAACTGTTACATACTGCATTGTTTTGCATGAAGACCATCAGATTACAAAAAGACAGGAAGCTGTTATAGCCGAAGATGTAATCGAATAGTATAAATTCCGTTCGGATTTTTTTAAAATTTACAGACCGATTTCAAATTTGATTTTGAAGTCGGTCTTTTTTGTATATACGCTTCTTACGCAATGAAAATACATATTCTGATTGTATTGTATCAATAGACATTGTAAAAAGCAATACTTATTAATGTTTTCTTTATCTAAAAGTCATATATTCATATCTGCCAATGCTTGAATAACCATACGCAAACATAGCAAACAATATAAATACTGACCAAAATTTCAAAAATTTTATAGCCGTATCATATTTCGATGTTGTGTACATTTTGTTTAAGTCATCTAAATAAGCAACTATATTATTAATTAGAATAGATACAAGATCAAGGTCGCTAAACGAATCGGCTACGGTTACCGTGATGATGACTTCTTTTTTACCTTGATTTGCTATCTTTCTATTCCTTCTGTCCGTTCACCATCCCACAAAAAATCGTGATGAACCAAAAAGCGACAGGTAAAAACCTGTCGTTTTTTCTGGCTCCCCCAACTGGGCTCGAACCAGTGACATCATGATTAACAGTCATGCGCTCTGGCGAGTGTAGAAAAATAGTATATAACATATTATTATTTTTTATATTTTTTTCAACTTGTTTGCGAATCACCTCTTGACTAGTAGATAAGAATTGAGTTTTCTTTCCAATATAAAAAACAATACCAACCAATAAATCAAAAATGAAACCTACAACTGTCGTTACATTAGAATTATTATTAATCTAATTAATAAAATCATTACTATTATCACTATTAAATATACTCTTAATTATTAGCGAAATCAAAATATACAAAATCACAATTCCAAATATTATTGCAGATATAACACTGATAGCATTATTTCTCTTTACAATCTCAGCAACTCTTTTTTCTATAAATTTATTTTTAGCATCTTCAGCACCCTTATCTATACCAATATGGTAACCTTCGTCCCTGCCTTGAATAAATATGCTGTCTTTTTGGTTTTCAAACTTACTGTTTAGTTCGTTAATTTGTTTTTCTGTATCAGATTTCACCTTATTTACAGCTTGATCAATATGCTTCTGAACTATTGATTCTATAGAAGCATTTGCAAATTCAAGTGGATTATCATCTTTGCTAAAATCGCTTAATTTACTATTAATGTCATATATAATTTCTTCTTTAATATCTTTAGACTCTGAGATTTCTAAAACCTTAGCAAGCATTACCGTTTTATCAGTATAAAGCTCATCTTTTTCTGGTGCAATTCTTATATTTAAAAATTTACAAAATGCTTCAAAGTCATTTTCTGTTCTTCCTTTATATTTTAACAAAATAGAATACCAAACACTTGGTAACACAAAGGTTGGAATTGACCCTGGTCTTATATTTTGAGTCCATTCAACTAAACAATGGTCAGCCGTTATAAAATAATAATTCAATTCAGTAAAATTATTTGCTTGTCCATTACTATTTTTGCTTAAAATATAATAGTAATTATTTATATCTGTTTTAATTGCTGACGAATTTGTTTTTCTATAGTTTTCTTCTTTCATTTTCGAAAACGCTACACAACGCTTTCGAAATTCAATTTGGTTGTTTACAACATCAAAATCTTCAAATACATCCATCTTAAATTTTTGACAGCATTTTTCGACTTCTTTATGTAAATATTGTTCAAACGACTTGTAATCACCTGCTTCATTACAAGGATCTTTGGTCCATTCATAATATTTTTCATAAAAATCAAAACTGCTGTATCTAGAGTCCAATAAACTAAAGGCCTCAGTAGAAATAGGGTTTTGTGCTGCAAATGTTTTAGATAAGCATCTTACTTGAGATTCTATTGTAGACTTAATTTCTGCTTTTGTAAAATTAGTATATCTTATCTCTATACCAGCATCCATACATTTATTTATAAACGCCTGCATTACATTCTGTCTTTCTTTTTTGTTAAAGCCAGCTAATCTAAATATAACATTCGAATCTAAATAAAATATTTTATTATTAAATACATTTGAATATGATCTATCATCTTTTTTTATTGTCAACATACAATAATCATAACATGATGTAACCATATTTAAAATAAATTCATTTTTATCCTTATTATCCCAATTCAAGAAATTATTTATTATTAATTCTTCATCACTGTTAAATTCTTCTATTTCAATTGTATTATCTTCTATATCAGAATTTTTATCCAACAATTTTAAAAGCGTTTGAACATCATTATTAAAAGTATTGTAAAAAAATTTCAAAATAATATCTTCCAATTTATCAATATCCATACCAACATCATTTTCTGATATGTATCTATCTAAAATTGATATCAAATTATTGTTGTTATTCTTAGCTATTAATTTTTGATATATCTCTGGAACCAATGAATAATAATTAAGCTCATTCTTTTTTTGAACAATAAAACTTTTATCTTTTCCTATCGTATTATCAATTTCCTTATATACAAAATCCAAGGAATATGCGTCTTTTATATATCTCGATATTTCGTAAGAATTTAAAGATTTAGGGTAATGATCCATCAATATTATCTTTACTATCTTTTTTAAGTTAGTCTTGAATTTTGAAGCCTGACTATTACTAAGAACAAACGCAAGTCTTATAGTATTTTGAATATTCAAACAATCACCTCAGGTTATATCTCATACCATTTACTACCGCTATTCATTATAATACAAAATTCTTCAAATAGCAATGGAGTATTATCAATTGCGTAATCAATATCCCCATGTATAAATCTTAGTAGGTATGCCTTGTAAAGTATATATATATCTTTATCCATGAAATCACCTCTGCTGATATTATTGAAAATAAGAGAAAATATTATTCAAAACATCTCTCCATATATATGAATTAAACAGCATAAAATTGCATAAATATATGCAATTTAGGAAATAAGGCTCTATAATAAATGTCTGCGCAACAAATAGAGCCTACAAAATAAAGATATATATTTATTAAAAAAATGTTTAAAATTCAAGTGACTAAACAACTATTTTGGGAGAATTTCAAATATGCTCTTATACAATCAAATTGAAAACTCAATCAGTTTGCAAGATATTCAAATAAAAACTAACGAAATTTCATCGCTGTCATCACTTCATCTGTTGATGTGAAATTCTGACTTCTTACAAATTCTCTCATCATTTCTGCCGGTGCTTTTGCCATTAAAAAAACTTCCTTTCAAGCTTTAATTTTTCTATTTCCATTATTGCTTGAAAGGAAGCTTATTATTCACTTTTACACAAACTTTTCGGCGGTCTCAATATCTACTTCAATGAACATGATATTCTAAAATAATGTTTCAACTTGCTATTGCAATTTGCGAAATTATTCTTTTACAATGTTTTCAAATGTGTGCCAACCGAGAACTGCACATTTTACACGGGCAGGCATATGAGAAATGTCAGACAATGCTCCGCCCTCCTCAAGCTCTTCAATTTCTTCGTCAGTTGCTTTGCCTTGAATCATTTTAAGGAAAATATCTTTCAGATGTTCGGCTTCATCAACTGTTTTGCCGATAATCAAATCAAGCATAATATCGGCTGACGCCTGGGAAATTGCACAGCCGTCACCTGTAAACGAACCGTCTGTAATCACACCGTCTTTGATGTTAAGATTAAGCACAATGTCATCACCGCAGCTTGGATTCACACCCTCAAGGCTTGCCGTTGCCGTATCAAGCGGATGTTTGTGCATTGGATGAAGATTGTGATCGGTCAGGATTTCATTGTAAAAGCTTCTGTTATTTTCCATATCCCATTCTCCTTCTGACAGATGACACGCTGTTCAAAAATGCATCAATGTCATCTTTCGTATTGTAGAAATAAATGCTTGCCCTTGTTGTTGACGGAACGCCTAAAAATTCCATCAAAGGCTGTGCGCAATGGTGTCCTGCACGGACTGCAATACCGTCAGCGTCGAGAATACTGCTGACATCATGCGGATGAACTCCGTCAATTGTAAAGCTGATAATTCCGCAATGCTCTTTCGGGTTGTTGCTTCCCTGAATATTGATGTGAGGAATTTTCATAAGTCCGTCAAAGGCTCTTTTGGTAAGCTCTTCTTCAATACCGCCGATTGTATCATAACCAACATTTTGAATATATTCAATTGCGGTTTTCAACCCCCATGCGCCAGCCGCATTTACCGTTCCTGCCTCGAATTTATGCGGTAAATCGGAATAGATAACCTTGTCCCTTGTAACGGAATCAATCATCTCACCGCCCGTTAAAAACGGCGGCATTTTTTCAAGAAGGCTTTCTCTGCCGTATAATACACCGATTCCGAAGGGTGCCATAAGTTTGTGACCGGAAAATGCAAGAAAATCTACATCAAGCGACTGAACATCAACGGGAATGTGCGGAACGCTCTGTGATGCGTCAAGCACAACAACTGCACCGCATTCCTTTGCAAGCTCTGTGATACGCTTTATTGGAGTTTTGCAGCCGAGTACATTTGATATGTGAGTTACTGCCACAAGCCTTGTACGCTCCGAAAAAGCCTGTTTCAGCTGTTCTTCGGTAATTGTGCCGTCAGGGTTGCATTCAATGTACTTTACCGCTGCGCCTGTTTTTTCTGCAACAACTCTCCATGGCAACTGGTTGCTGTGGTGTTCCATTACAGTGACAAGAATTTCGTCACCTTTTTTTAGAAAATTCATTCCGTAGCTGTAGGCAACAAGATTGAGGCTTTCGGTTGCATTGCGTGTAAATATTATTTCACGCTCCGACCTTGCATTAATGAACCTTCTGACTGTTTCACGGGATTGCTCATAACACTCGGTTGCTTTGAAGCCCAAATCATAAAGTCCACGCAGAGGATTTGCATTGCATTTTTTGTAGAACTCCATTTCCGAATTTATAACCGATTCAGGTCTTTGAGCAGTTGCGGCACTGTCGAGATAGACTACAGGATTTTCTCGCAAAAGCGGAAAATCTTCCTTAAAGTTTTTCATTTGCATAGCCTGTAACCTCCTCCAGACAGGATTTTGCAAGCGTTTCAAGCTCTTCATCACCGATTTTTGAGCATAAAGCGTCAAGCTTTGCACGAGCCATAAGGTTACAAGCCTCTTCTTCGTCAAGGCCTCTGCTTGCAAGATAGAAAAGCACATCATCGGACGGTCTGCCGATTGACGCACCGTGGTTGCCCTCAACATCCTCTTCCGCACAAAGAATGAGCGGTACGGTCTGATTGATTACATCTTCACCTAAAATTAGAACATCTTCGTTCTCGTCACCCTTAGCACCCGATGAACCGAGCGGAAAATCAATTGTACCACGGAATAATTTATGTGCTTTATCTCTCAAGACACCTCCCGCATTCATTGAACTGACGGTCTTTTTGCCGATATGCTCGGCAACATAGTTCATATCAAGCAACTGCTCGTCCTTGCAATAGTAGCCGACATTGAGGTCAAGATTGCTCTGTCTGCCCAAAAGCGTTGCCTTTGTGCCTGTATAGGTTTCATTTCCGCCGATGAAAAGCTGTAATATCTCTGCGGTTGCATTATCTTCACATTCTGCACCGACATCGTTTATAAAGCGGAAATTTTGCGAAAGGAGATTAAGCTGTACGAGTCTGATTTTTGCGCCTTTTTCAGCTTTAAATTTCGTTCTTACGGCGCAAATACCGTTTGCATTCCACGCTGACTGCATTGCCATAAACACGGTAAGTTCTGTGTTTTCGGGAGCGTAAAGTTCTACATCTGCGAAAGCGTTTTCACCGTTTTTGCAATTAAAAAACAGCTTTTCGCTTTTTGTTTTATCAGCCGATATTCTGATTTTTTCAGACTGTGATATTTTTGAGATTTCGTCAATCTCCTCGCCCATACCTGTCTGAATATTTGCAAATGAATCCCAGATATTTGAATCTGAAATATTTGTATATTTTTCGATTATTTCTTTTTGAACAGGAATACTGTTCCAACCGTCAACGGGAATATTTCGGATTTTTGCCCGATTCACTCCCAATCGGTTCCAAGTGGGTGACGGAAGAAAGTTCACTGTTAAGTCTTTATTATCAACCATAATGTCCTCCTTATCCGATACTGCCCTTCATCTCAAGTTGAATGAGATTGTTCATTTCAACCGCATATTCAAGGGGAAGTTCCTTTGACACATTGTCTGCAAAACCGCTGACTATCATCGCCCTTGCATCCTCTTCACTAAGACCTCTTGACATGAGGTAGAATACAGCCTCATCGCTGATTCTGCCTATTTTCGCCTCGTGACCGATATCTGCGTGCGGAGTTCTGATATCCATTACAGGAATAGTATCTGAGCGTGACTTTGAATCAAGCATAAGTGACTGACATGAAACGGCAGATTTTGCATTTTCGGCAGATTTGTTTACAACAACGGAGCTTCTGAATGTGCTGATTCCGCCGTCTTTTGAAATTGACCTTGTGTTCATAAACGAAGATGTTTCTTTGCCGATATGAACTACTTTTGCGCCTGTATCAAGGTTCTGTCCCTTGCCTGCAAATGTAATGCCCGTAAACTCCATTCTTGAACGGTCGCCTTTTAAAATTGTCATCGGATAAAGATATGACACATGAGAACCGAATGAACCCGATACCCATTCCATAGTACCGCCATCTTCAACAAGTGCTCTTTTGGTGTTAAGGTTGTACATATTTTTTGACCAGTTCTCAATTGTTGAATATCTGAGTCTTGCATTTTTCTTTACAAAAAGCTCAACGCATCCTGCGTGAAGATTTGCTATGTTATATTTCGGAGCAGAACAACCCTCTATAAAATGCAGGTCTGCACCCTCGTCAACGATAATGATCGTGTGTTCAAACTGACCTGCACCGGGTGCATTAAGTCTGAAATATGACTGCAACGGAATTTCTACAGACACTCCCGGCGGAACATATACAAACGAACCTCCTGACCATACTGCACCGTGAAGTGCGGCAAATTTGTGGTCATTCGGACGGACAAGTTTCATAAAATATTTTTTTACCATGTCGGCATATTCGCCCTTTAACGCACTCTCCATATCGGTATATACTACGCCCTGTGAGGCAACCTCTTCACGAACATTGTGGTACACAAGCTCGGAATCATACTGCGCTCCGACACCTGCAAGGGACTTTCTCTCTGCCTGAGGGATACCGAGCCTTTCAAATGTATTCTTGATATCTTCGGGAACTTCCGACCATTTTGCGGTCATCCTTGTGTTCGGACGGACATAGGTTGCAATATTGTCCATATTAAGTCCGTCAATGGGCGGTCCCCAGTTTGGAACTTTGAGTTCATTATAAATTTGAAGTGACTGCAAACGGAAATTCTGCATCCACACGGGATCGTTCTTTTCCTTTGAAATTTTTTCTACAATTGAGGCATCAAGACCTGATTTGATACGGTAGGCATCATTTTCTTCGTCTTTGATATCGTAGACACTTCTGTCAACATCATCGACATATGTTCTTTCTTTCATCTTAATACCTCCGTCAGAACTTTTCTGCATAAAGTTCAAGATACTTCTCAAAACCGTGTTCATTGATTTCATCAATCAACGATGCGTCGCCTGTTTTAACTATATGGCCGTTTACCATAATATGGGTATAATCAACTTTGAGAGATTCGAGAATACCTGTGCTGTGTGTGATGATGAGCAATGCACCGTCACGGTTTTTCTGATAGTGTTCAACGCCCTTTGAAACTGTGCGAACCGCATCAACATCAAGACCCGAGTCTGTTTCGTCAAGAATTGCAAGCTTTGGATTGAGTAAAAGCATCTGCAAAATTTCTGCTTTTTTCTTTTCACCGCCCGAAAAGCCTACATTTAGATCACGCTCGGAATATGACGGATCCATCTGCAAAAGCTCCATTGCCTGTCTGAGCTCTTTTTTAAAGTCCCAAAGGCGGATTCTTTTGCCACGGTTCTTTTCAAGAGCATTACGAATAAATGATGAAAGTGAAAGCCCCGGAACTTCAAGAGGACTTTGGAATGAAAGAAAAATTCCGTCCTTTGACCTTTTATCGGGTGTTTCATCGTTAATGTTTTTTCCGTTAAAAAGTATTTCGCCTGAATTAAGCGTATATTTAGGACTGCCCATAAGTGCAAATCCAAGCGTTGACTTGCCTGCACCGTTTGGACCCATAAGCACATGCGTTTCACCTTTGTTTATACTAAGATTTATATCGTGCAGAATTTCCTTTTCCTCTACACTTACAGTCAAACCGTTTACATCAAGTAATTTGTCTGCCATTTCATAATCCCACCTTGTTATATTATCAACCCACCAAAGGAGTGGATAATTAAAATATAACCTTTTCAACCCATTTTGTCAATGGGTTGGTATTGCATTTTTATCGTTTTTTGTATATAATCAAGGTATATGAGCAAAACAGGCTTACAAAATATGCAAGCCTCGCCAAAAGGGGATAATTTTATGCTGATTTCAAGTAAAGGTCGTTACACGCTGTATGTGCTTGTCGATCTGGCAAAAAACGGGCAGAACAGATATATTCCGCTCAAAGAAATTGCAGAAAGACAGAATATTTCCAAAAAATATATGGAAGGCATACTCAAAACCCTTGTTGACCGCAATTTGCTTGAGGGCGTAAAAGGAAAGGGCGGCGGCTATAAGCTGACAAAAGAACCAAAAGATTATTCACTCGGTGAAATTCTCAGGCTTACGGAGGGCGACCTTGCATCTGTCCCATGCACTTCAAAAACTCACGAACATTGCAATCATATGGAATCGTGTCCCTCACATCCTATCTGGCAACAGCTTGACAATTTAATCAATAATTACCTTGATAGTGTAACTCTTGCAAATTTACTTAATAATGAATAAAATAAATACGCACAACCTCTTTGCTTTTGTGAAGATAATGTGCTATAATAACAACAGACAGATATAATTTAAGTTATTTTTGCACAAATTAAGCTGTCACTACGAATCTATCAGCAAAAGCAGGTGATTTTATGGCTTTCGATACATTTGACGAGGGTATTAATCCCGGTGGAATGAGAAGCAAAAACGAAATTAAAACCTTGATATGTTATTTGTATAATTCTGTAAAAGAAAATATAGACAAAGGAATTGTCATACAGGCAATTCTAAAGCAGGGACTTGCCAATTATTTTGAAACAAGTTCCGCCTTTGACGACCTTGTTACAAACGGTAACCTTGTGCCTGCCGATGATGAACACAAAACATATGCGCTCACGGAAAACGGTGTTGAAATTGCAAAACAGCTTGACAGCATTCTTGCGTACTCTATCAAAGAAAAGGCATACGCTTGTGCGGTTAAGCTCCTTGCCGTAAAGAAAAATGAGATTGAAAACAAGGTTGATATTGTAAAAAATTCAAACGGATTTACTGTTAAATGTTCCGTATCCGGCGGTGATATGGACTTGATGAAGCTTGATGTTTATGCTCCCGAAATGGAACAGGCTCTTATTCTCAAAAAAAATTTTCTTGACAATCCGAAAAAAGCGTACAAAATTATGCTTGCACTCCTGACCAAAGACAAAGAAACCGTTGGTGAGGCTCTTGAGGAACTTTACGGCATTGTATAAAATTTCATACAAACAATTAAGGGGCTGTCGATGTGACCGCCCCTTCTGTGATTATTCAGAAAAAAAGATTAAGACCAAGCATAAGCGTTACTCCGGGTATTCCTCCTATTATTGATACCAAAAGTGATAAAAGGCTTATGGGCAAAGTTACGCCCGTAAAAGCTCCCGTCAGATTGACCGCAAACAATGTTGCCGCTCCCAAAGTCATTGAAAGCAGAGAGCGTTTGAACGGGTGCTTGTTTTTGCCGAGAAAGTGCAAGATTGCGAAAGTTATAAATGTTACAAAAATAATCAGACATATTCCCCACCAAGGCATTTTTAACAACTCCATATAAAAAGTAAAACCGCCAGAGGATTGCCCTGACGGTTAATTTTATGCTGATTATTAAGTTAATATGCTTACAGTATACCGAACTTTGAAAGCACATTAAGTGCAATTACAAAAATTACGAATATTGCAGCAAAAACTTTTGTCCAGCGTGAGAGGAACGCATCAATCGAACGAGCCTTATTCTTTGAGAAATAAGAATCGGCAACACCTGTTACAGCACCGATACCCTGCTGATTACCCTCCTGAAGGATAATTACAACGATAATGGCAACAGATACGATTGCGAGCAATACGCCTAAAACAATGCCCCAAATGCTCATTTTTATCTTCCTTTCATTTAATAAATACGAATAAAACAAATTCTGCTTTAATAACTGTTTTATAATACCACATAAACACAGCTTTTTCAAGAGATATTACAAGATTTTTATTAATTTTTTCAAAATCAAATCAGCGAAAGCTGTTCGTCTTTTGAATCATCGTTTACGGGCAACGCACCTCTTGCAGGAAGTGAACCTGTTCTGTAACGCTTTGGATTTGTAAAAGTACCGTCTTTATAGCGTTCTATGCTGAAAAGTCTGTGACCTTTTTTGGGCTTGAGAACGGCAACACCCTGTGTTGAACGGGTTGTTTTGAGAGCGAGTGCACCCGTGTGAACAAGGAGCATATTTCCCGATGACGCCTTGAAGAGTACCTCTTCGTCCTCAGGCATATAGAGAAGTCCGACAAGCGGAGATTTGTCGGAATATGCGCCCGTGAGCTTTTTACGGTTAGTCTTTGTTGCGTAGGATTCAAGCGGAACTTTTGCAGCCTTGCCGTTTTCAAAAGCAAAGAGCAGCATACCCTTGTAATCTTTTGTAACAACCATTTTCACAGCATTTTCGCCTTCGTCAAAGCCAAGCTTTGCGGCAACATAGTCACCGAGTACGCTTGCCTTTGTCTGTGCAAAATCATCAGCCTTTGCCTTATACACCTGACACTTGTCTGTAAAGAACAAAAGGTCGCAGTTGTTTGTGAACTCAAGCTCCTGAATAATTTCGTCACCGTCTTTGAGCTTTTGTTCACCGCTCATTCTGAGCGACTGCGGAGTAATCTTCTTGAAATATCCCTCTTTTGTAAAGAAAAGATTAACAGGATAATCGGGAATCTCGACCGTCTCTTCCTCATACCTTGCAACATCGTCATAGATTATGATACTCTTTCTCGGCTGACCGTATTTCTCGGCAATTGATTTGAGTTCTTTGACAATGATTGTCTTGATTCTTGCCTTGCTTTTTAAAATTTCGTCAAGCTCGGCAATCTCTTTTTCAAGGTCTTCAAGGTCTTTTGTACGCTTTAAAATGTATTCACGGTTAAGATGACGAAGTTTTATTTCGGCAACATATTCAGCCTGTATTTCGTCAATTCCGAATCCTATCATAAGGTTTGGCACAACCTCGGATTCTTCATCGGTTTCACGGACAATCTTTACTGCCTTGTCAATATCGAGAAGAATTTTTTCAAGACCTCTTAAAAGATGAAGCTTGTCAGCTTTTTTGTTGCGGTCAAAATATGTTCTTCTTCTGACGCACTCAATTCTGAAAGCAATCCATTCTTCAAGCAATGCCTTTACACCGAGAACTCTCGGAACACCTGCAATAAGCACATTGAAGTTGCAGGCATATGAATCTTCGAGTGTTGTAAAGCGGTAAAGCTTTGTCATAAGCTTATCGGAATCAACGCCACGCTTGAGGTCAATTGTAATTTTAAGTCCGTCAATACCTGTTTCGTCACGAATATCGGAAATTTCCTTGACTTTACCCTGCTTTACAAGGTCGATTACCTTTTCAATGATAACCTCACAAGTTGTTGTGGCAGGAATTGAAAGTATATCTATACAGTTTGCAGACTTGTCATAGACATACTTTGCACGGAGTTTGATACTTCCTCTGCCAGTTTCATAGACTTGATTGATGACATTTTCATCATAGATAATCTGACAACCGCCTGTAAAATCAGGAGCCGGCAGAGTGGACTTTATATCATGGTCGGGATCACGGATAAGTGCCGCTGTTGTTTCGCAGATTTCACGCAGATTGAATGAACAGATATTTGACGCCATACCAACGGCAATACCTGTGTTTGCATTTACAAGTACAGACGGAAATGCAACCGGCAAAAGTGACGGTTCTTTCATTGTATTATCGTAGTTATCTACAAAATCTACGGTATCTTTGTCTATATCACGAAACAGCTCGTTGCAGATTGCGTCAAGCTTTGCCTCAGTATAACGGGATGCCGCCCACGCCATGTCACGGCTGTAGAATTTACCGAAATTACCTTTTGAATCTACATACGGATGCAAAAGTGCCTCATAACCCCTTGAAAGACGAACCATTGTGTCATAAATTGCAGAGTCGCCGTGAGGATTGAGCTTCATTGTTGCGCCGACAATGTTTGCCGATTTTGTTCTTCCGCCGTTCAGAAGTCCCATTTTGTACATCATATACAGGAGCTTTCTGTGTGACGGCTTGAACCCGTCGATTTCGGGAATTGCACGGGAGAGAATTACGCTCATTGCATACGGCATATAGTTCTCTCTGATAGTGGAAACGATTGGCTGTTCCACTACTTCACCCGCACCATTGATTACACCGTGAGTTTTTGACGGTGAAGTTCTGCGGGGAGTCTTTGAAGATTTTTTCGCCATTTATTTCCACCTCCAATCAGCTTACATCAAGCTGGTCAATATATTCGTTGCCGTGTTCTACTATATAATCTTTTCTTCCCTGAAGATTGTCACCGAGAAGAACATCAAAAATTTCTGCCGTCTGTTCTGCATCGGCAGGAAGAACCTTGATAAGTCTGCGTGACTCGGGGTTCATTGTGGTAAGGTTCATCATATCGGGTTCGTTCTCACCAAGACCTTTTGAACGCTGAATTGTGAATTTCTCCTTGCCGAGCTGTTCAATGAACTTATCCTTTTCAACTTCATCGTATGCAAAATATACATCGTTTTTGGATGTAATTTCATAAAGAGGCGATTCGGCAATAAACACCTTGCCTTCTTCAATGAGTGTAGGTGTAAGTCTGTAAAGCATGGTAAGTAAAAGAGTTCTGATCTGGAAGCCGTCAACATCGGCATCGGTGCAGAGAATAATTTTGCTCCAACGAAGTGCGTTCATATCAAAGCTTGAAAGATTCTTGTTTGCTTTTGACTTAACCTCAACACCGCAACCGAGAACCTTGAGCAAATCGGTAATAATTTCGCTCTTAAAAATCTTATCGTAGTCGGCTTTCAGGCAGTTAAGTATTTTACCTCTGATTGGCATAATTGCCTGAAAATCGGGGTTTCTTGCCTGTTTACATGCACCGAGAGCAGAATCACCCTCTACTATGAACAGTTCACGCTGTTCCGTGTCTTTACTTCTGCAATCGACAAATTTTGCAACACGGTTTGTTATGTCGAGATTGCCCGAAAGCTTTTTCTTTATGTTAAGTCGTGTTTTCTCAGCATTTTCACGGCTGCGCTTATTGATAAGCACCTGTTCGCAGATTTTTTCTGCCTCAAGCGGATTTTCAATAAAATAGACTTCAAGACTTTGACGGAGAAATGCAGTCATAGCGTCCTGAATACCCTTGTTTGTAACCGCCTTTTTGGTCTGGTTTTCATATGATGAAACACTTGAAAAAGACGAAATAACGCACACAAGGCTGTCCTCAACATCGTCATACTTGATTTTGCTTTCGGTTTTGTTATATTTATTATTCTGTTTTAAGTAGCTGTCAATCTGGTAAACAAAGGCATTCCGCACCGCCTTATCGGGAGCGCCGCCGTGTTCAAGCCAGCTTGAGTTGTGGTAGTATTCGGTGAGATGCACTTTATTTGAAAATGCAACCGAGATATCCATTTTGCACTTATATTCGGGCTTATCGTCACGGTCACGGGTTTTAACCTCGGTTTCCCAATGCTGAATTGAGCTGAGTCCGTTTTCACCGACCACCTCGGCAACATGGTCAACAATACCGTTTACATAGTTATAGCTTGTTGTGTCAAAGCTTTTGCCGTTTTGATTGCGGAAAACAAATTCAATTCCTGCGTTAACAATAGCCTGTCTTTTCATTATGTCAAGAAAATATTCGGGCTGAATGTCGATATCCGTAAAGACTTCGAGGTCGGGTTTCCAATGAATTTTTGTACCCGTATCCTTTTTGCTGTACGGTTCTTTTTTGAGCTTGCCGACAATCTCGCCTTTTTCAAAACGGAGAGTGTATCGGTAGCCGTCACGGCGGATATCAACATCCATATACTCTGAGCTGTACTGGGTTGAACAAAGACCGAGACCGTTCATACCAAGGGAAAATTCGTAGCTTTCACCCTCGTTGTTATTATACTTGCCGCCGGCATAGAGTTCGCAGAAAACCAGTTCCCAGTTATAGCGCTTTTCGTTTTCGTTGTAGTCAACGGGAATTCCTCTGCCGTGATCTTCAACCTCAATTGAGCCGTCGGAATAGCGTGTAACTGTGATTTTTTTACCGTAACCCTCTCTCGCCTCGTCTATTGAGTTTGAAAGAATCTCAAACACGGAGTGCTGACAGCCGTCAATACCGTCCGAACCGAAAATTACGGCAGGACGCTTACGGACACGGTCGGCACCCTTTAGCGTTGTGATACTGGTATTATCATAATCGGTGGTTTTCTTTCTTGGCATTTTACTCTTCCTTTATCATTTTTCACCACGCAGTTTTTTGATTTTATCACGCAGATATGCGGCGTGTTCAAATTCAAGCAACTTTGCGGCAGCTTTCATTTCCTTTGTCAGTTTTTCTATCAACTGTTGTTTTTGTGCCTTTGAAAGCTTTTTTGTATTCTTAAATTCACTGTCATCGTGAGTAGAAATTTCAAGTATATCGCTGACCTTTTTGACAATAGTCTTCGGAACGATGCCGTGTTCAACATTATATTTATTCTGAATTTCACGGCGGCGCTGTGTTTCGGTTATTGCAACCTTCATTGACGGTGTTACGCTGTCGGCATACATAATAACCGTGCCCTCGCTGTTTCGTGCGGCTCTGCCGGCAATCTGAATAAGCGAACGGGTTGAACGGAGAAATCCCTCTTTGTCGGCATCAAGTACGGCAACAAGAGAAACCTCGGGAATATCAAGTCCTTCACGCAGAAGGTTGATTCCGACAAGAACATCAAATTCTCCGAGTCTTAAATCACGGACAATCTCCATTCTTTCAACGGTGTCAATGTCATGGTGCATATAACGAACCCTGATACCCAGCTTTTCAAGATATGCGGTAAGGTCTTCCGCCATTTTCTTGGTAAGGGTTGTGACAAGGGTTCTTTGATTTTTGGCTGTACGGATATTGATTTCGGACACAAGGTCGTCAAGCTGACCTTCGGTAGGTCTTACCGAAATTTCAGGATCAAGAAGTCCTGTAGGTCTGATAATCTGCTCTGCAACAACAGCCGATTTTTCAAGCTCAAAATCGCCCGGCGTTGCGCTTACATAAACAGCCTGATTTATTTTTGAATAGAATTCGTCAAAGTTGAGCGGACGGTTATCAAGTGCAGACGGAAGTCTGAAACCGTAGTCAATAAGGCTCTTTTTTCTTGCATAGTCACCCGCAAACATTCCCCGTACCTGTGGAAGCGTTACATGGGACTCATCGACAAAGAGCAGAAAATCATCGGGGAAATAGCTTAAAAGCGTGTACGGCGATGAGCCTGGCGCTCTGCCCGACATTATTCTTGAATAGTTCTCGATACCCGTACAAAATCCGATTTCCTGCAACATTTCCATATCGTACCTTGTACGCTGTTCAAGTCGTTGTGCCTCAAGGAGCTTTCCGTTTTCACGAAAATATGCAAGTCTTTCCTCAAGCTCCCTGTCAATTTCCGCAAGAGCCTTTTTCATCTTATCTCCCGACACAATGTAGTGTGACGCAGGATAGATTGCGGCATGTTTCAAAACAGCTTTGAGTTCACCCGTAAGCGGATTGATTTCGGAAATTCTGTCAATTTCATCTCCGAAAAATTCGACACGGATTATAGAATCGTTTGATGCGGCAGGGAAAATTTCAACCACATCACCACGAACCCTGAATTTATTACGGGTAAAGCTTACATCATTGCGTTCATACTGCAGTTCAACAAGCTTTTCTACAAGCTCATCACGGGACTTTTCCATTCCCGGACGAAGTGAGATTACCATATTACGGTAGTCAATAGGATCGCCCAGGCTGTATATGCAAGAAACCGAGGCAACAATAATTACATCTCGTCTTTCGGAAAGTGCAAGAGTTGCGCTGTGGCGGAGTTTATCAATCTCATCATTGATTGAACTGTCTTTTTCAATATAAGTATCCGTCTGTGCAACATATGCCTCAGGCTGATAGTAATCGTAGTATGACACAAAATATTCAACCGCATTGTCGGGAAAGAACTCTTTGAACTCACTGCAAAGCTGAGCCGCAAGAGTTTTATTGTGCGCAAGCACAAGGGTCGGTCTTTGAACCCTCTGAATAACATTTGCCATTGTAAAAGTTTTACCCGAACCCGTTACACCGAGGAGAGTCTGTTCACGGTTGCCTGCATTTATACTGTTTACAAGCTTTTCAATTGTCTGCGGCTGGTCGCCTGTCGGCTGATATTTTGAATGAAGTTTAAATTCCATAATACACATCACATTTCAAATACGGATTTTTTATTATGTTTCCTGTTACAAGGCTCTTTATTACAAAAGTCCTGTAACAGAAAACATATCCGAACAAAATTTCGATTTTAATTATAGAACAGATGTTTTTAATTGTCAAATGTTTCTTTTAAAGAACATTATTACTTTTCATAATAGAAGATGTTCCCCGCAAGCCTGCTTTCACGGAGAGAAACATAATCATCATCGGTTATTATGAAATGGTCGATAAGCTCAACTCCGACAGTTGCAAGCGTACTCTTCAAAACTATTGTTGTGTCAAGATCGCTTCCCGAAGGCAGAGCTGTTCCGCTGGGATGATTATGTGCTATAAATGCAGTTTTGGCATTGTGACGAAGTGACAAATCAACAATTTTTCTGACGGGCATATCGGATGAATTGAGTGAACCTTTTGAAATTATATCAAAATAAATCATCTTGCCCTTTGCATCACCGAGCATGAGAGCGACACATTCGTTTGTTCGACCGATAAATTTTGCTTTAAATATTTTACCGAGATTTTCATAGTCGATGATATTATCATGCGACATCTTTGATTCGGTATAAAGCCTTGCCATTTCGGGCAACATTTTGAGCAATGCGGCGGCATTTTCAGACAGACCGAATTCCTTCATAAGCTCGTCAATCGGAGCGTCACACACTCCGCCGACAGTGATATAACGGTCAAGCAGACGATGTGCAAGAGGATTTGTGTCCTTTCTCGGAATAGCATAGTAAAGGAACATTTCAAGAGCCTCGTGCGTTTCAAACACATCAAAGCCGTTTTCTATGAACTTTTTACGCATTCTTTCACGATGACCGCTGTGTTCGTTATCGGTTGTCCGTGCCATATTATCCCCACCGCAAAATAAGTTTTTTCAAACTTTGGGGGCGGATAAAACCGCCCCGACTGATTAATATTAATAATTAAAAGCTGTTATTCCTTTACGCCGTACTGCTCATAGTAAGCGTCAATAGCGGCTTTGAGCTTGTCGTCAATAATAACCTTGCCCTTGTATTCCTTGTTGTAAAGGTGTTCAACAACCTCTGCCATTGTTACGATTGCAGTTGTTTTAAGGCCGTACTTTTCTTCAATCTCGGAAAGTGCGCTCTTTGTACCCTTGCCACGCTCCATACGGTCAACGGAAACAACAAGACCGATTGGGTTTACATCGCCCTGAGCCTTGATAATCGGGAGAGTTTCTTCAATTGAAGTGCCTGCTGTTGTAACATCTTCGATGATAACAACCCTGTCACCGCCATTGATAGGACTGCCGAGAAGAATACCCTTGTCGCCGTGATCCTTAACTTCTTTTCTGTTTGAGCAATAACGGATATCCTGACCGTATTTTTCGCTGATTGCGATAGTTGCGGCAACAGAAAGCGGAATGCCCTTATATGCAGGTCCGAAAAGAACATCAAAATCAAGACCGAACTTGTTGTTGACAGCCTCTGCATAATACTGACCGAGACGGCGGAGCTGAGCACCTGTTCTGTAGAAACCTGTGTTTACGAAGAAAGGAGTTTTTCTTCCGCTCTTTGTAACAAAATCGCCAAATTTGAGAACCTGACAATCAACCATAAATTCAATGAATTCCTTTTTGTAAGCTTCCATCAATAAAACCTCCGATACAAAATAGCTTTCGGACAAACATCTGTAATATCCGACACTTTTACATAATTTAACATTGTAAATTCTACCACAATATCTCGTTTTTGTAAATGACAGTTACACAGCTGTAATCAATCGTAATGTTATGTTAAAACAGAAAAAGACTTCGCAACAGAGTACGAAGTCTTTTTTGATATAGCTTTAATTACCACTGAGAACAAATCTCCCAGTTATCCAAAGATGTTGCAAAATCGCTTTCATTTTCTACGATTCCACCGGTATAGAAATATACATCTGTATAACCGACAATATATTTTTGTATGGTAGTGCTCTCTTTGACAGTTATGGGAAAGGCATTCCAATTCACTCTTGCTCTCAACTTCTGTGCACAGTTAAAATCAACCTCACCTACTATATATTTTTGAACAAGCGTAGCATCTACTACACTAACAACTCCATCACCGTTAACATCACCGAGAACAATATTCTGACAGGTCATTGTATTAAAAACTTCCAATAACTCATAGAAACATTCACTTATGTATTTCTGTTGTTTAATAGTATAATCTTTATCTAAAATTCCCTCGCCATACTCTTTAAGTTCAAAATTCGGATTGTTAACACTAAGGGCATTAAAAAGCTTTTCTCTTTTTTCAACAAATGTATTCCAAATTTCGTCAGAGTACCAGTTATTATCGTTTTTCTCATTAACAGCATAATAGCAAGTATAGCCGGCACCACTTGGGCTTATCCACGGATTCTCATAAAAATCCTTTAATTCATCATATTTATTTTGTAATTCTATACTCTCTGTTTCTTCCGATAAAGATAAAATTTCTTCTGCCAACTTATAACTATGGTCATAATAGTAATATGCGTACGGCTTTTTTCCACCGGTAGATGAAATATCCATCTTTACTTTTAACGCATAATTATAAATATACGAATAACTGCGTGACACCGCTGAAACAGAAAAAACGGCGGTGCTTGCAATTAATAATACAGCAAGTAATAAAGCACTTATTTTTTTAATATTCATAACAATTCTCCTATTGAAGTATTATTTGTAACTTTTTAAGAAACATTAAATATCCTTTTCTGCAACTCAGTAGCATCATTTGTATTAATGTTACCGTCCATATCGACATCAGCGGCTACTTTTTGTTCTTCGCTAAATGTTATCAGATTGACTATGTACTTTTGTATCATGGTAGCATCCGTAATAGTTATACTGCCATTTAAATCAACATCTCCTAATATGACAGCTTTTATTGATGTTGGTTCTGAATATACCGTAGTTGGATAAACAACATTTCCATATTTTTTGGCTGTTATCTTCACCCTGATATATCGTCCAAAATCATTATCGGTCACTTCATAGCTTGATTTTACAGCACCGCTTATATCATACCAATTATTACCATTGACTGACGATTGCCACTGATAACTCACATTATATGAATCTTTTATAGGATTGCCAATACAAGTTGCATTTAAAGTTTTTCCAACTATTGGTACTCCATCAATACTAACCTTGCTGATTTTGGATTTTGGATTTATCACAACGGTTTTTACTATATTATTATTAAATCTAAAATATAATTCCTGATATCTACCGTTAAGCGAAGTTAAATATTCTTTTTTTAACGTGACAGTACAATCGTTAATTTCATAATCAGTATCTTGATACAACACTCTATTATCAGAGTTAGATATATTGAACAATTCATAATCAGATACATACGAAACTGCAACATCTTCATCTGTATTAGTTACGGCATTAGGAAAAATAGACACAGAATAATCTTTGCTATCTGTATCTTTCAACACAGGTCTAATACAAAAATTTCCGTAAACATCATTTGCTGCTGCATCCTGCCACTTCAAATTACTTCCGCTATCAAAGCAATAGTAGCTTTCTCCACTTGAAATACCTCTTGCGGCATTATAACTACCCTCATAAGGAATATAAATTTTAGAATTACTACCATTAGGTATTATTTCAACAATTACAGCACATTTATCTCCAGAAGAAAATTCAAAAGGTTTACTTAATGTTACAGTAAAATAACCCTCACCGCTGTAAGTGCCTGATGATAATACTTGGTAATCGTTCACATTAGTCGGAACAGAATTATCTTGTAGCGGAATTATTCTTATGTTGTATGTGCAATCAATAGCTTTTAAATATAGCATCACTTTGTTTATGCAATCATAAGTATCAGTAAAAGATGACACATCATATACATTTGCCAACAATACTCTGTCTTTGAAAATTTTGTCCGACTCGGAACGACTCACAATCGGCAAGTAATCATAAGAAAGCATATACTCACTTTCATCAGCGGGTTGAACACCGGTTGTTACGGAAAAGTAGTTATCGCTAGCCTCCAAAGAACCGTCCTCATAAGAAATCCACATATAACCGCTTCTTATATCCTGATATCCCCAACTGTTTTTCACCAACCACGCACCGTTGCCTTCGGGTTTAAAACCATTTCTAAAATTATCCTTAGAAAAATCATCATCCCAGCCTACAATGGTTATGGAGTGATTAGCATGATTTCTGCTCACATTATTAAGGGTTTGTTCATTACCATTTACATTTTTAACCATATTACTATCATAATGTATGCCTGCACTAACAGCACCATAATTCTGAATAGCATACTTAATATTATCCATATCTTTGGAAATATATCTAAACCCCGTGAGATTAAATAATGATTTTGAATCTGTAAATGCATCTCCGTCATCCTTTATTTCAATCCAGTTATGGTGTTTATTATAAAAGGTTTGCATAATAGATAAAGGATATTCTGCCTCGCTGATATTTGAGCACCATTTATGGACATCGTTATAGAAAATCGGAGTATTCCAATTTGTTATGTACTGTGCAGCTACTGCAGTTGTAGAACCTCTATTAGGGCCAGTTTCATAATAACCCGGTTCAATTTGACTTTTATTTACTTTTTTAATACAGTCAGATAAAGCAACTGCACCATGCAATTCAGAAACATCAAATTTTCTACCGTACCGTGTTGCAATAAATTGTTCTTCTGTGGAAGCAGCGGCATACATCCAACAAATGCCGACATTGCTTTGATTTCTTATATCTGTTAAATGATTACTTTCTCTCGGGTCATATTTTGTAGTCAACGAATACCCGTCATGTTCAAATGGTACTTCCAAACGTTCCGTATCATCTGCAACATAGCCACCATTATCGTTTTCATCATCTACAGACTCTGATGCCAATACACTTTGAGTGGAAAAAATCGACAACAACAATAATGAAACCAACGAAATTATTCTAATTTTTTTCTTCATACTCTTCTCCTTTATAATATTTATATTTGTGTCCCTGATTAACTATTTTTAAATACAACCATTCTACCTTAGTTCCAGTTTATCACCTATATAAGTATATGTCAATGTTTTTTTTAAAGAAAAATCGTATTTTAGAAATATTTTTAATATCATTGGTATCATTACTTTTAATATACACGACAAAATTACGCTTGACTTTATAGAACAAGTGTTCTATAATTGAATAAAAACAAATGTTCGAGGTGATGCGTTGTGAATATTAATTGTGCCGTTGACAAAAGCAAATATAAAAAAGACAGGGTTATTCTTCACAGCGACTGTAACGGATTTTATGCGAGCGTTGAGTGTTTGCATCATCCCGAAATCAGGAATAAACCTGTTGCCGTGAGCGGTGATGCGGAAAATCGGCACGGAATTATTCTTGCTAAAAATGAGATTGCGAAAAAGTACAATATAAAAACAGGCGAGGCAATCTGGCAGGCAAAGCAGAAATGTCCCGACCTCATAACCGTTCCTCCCCACTTTGATTTGTACAAGCGATTTTCAAAAATGGCAAGGAGAATTTACAGCGAATACACCGACAAAATCGAGCCGTTCGGACTTGACGAGGCATGGCTTGATGTTACCGACAATAAGAATATGAACGGCAAAGAGATTGCACTCGAAATTAATTGCCGTATAAAGCAGGAACTCGGAATAACCGTAAGCATCGGAGTCAGCTTTAATAAAATTTTTGCCAAATTCGGAAGTGACTATAAAAAGCCTGACGCTATAACGGAAATCACGCGGGAAAATTACAAAGATATTGTGTGGAACTGTCCTGCAAAAGACCTTTTGTATGTTGGCAGAGCAACGGGCAGAAAGCTTGAATCTATCGGCATTTATACGATTGGAGATATCGCAACCGCAGATGTTACGCTGTTGCGGTCATATCTCGGAAAATGGGGCGACCTAATTTACGGATTTGCAAACGGATACGACTCTTCCCCTGTTGCCCATATGAACGAAAACAGCGAGGTAAAGTCAATCGGTAACTCAACCACAACTCCGAAAGATATGGTAACCTTTAACGATGTAAAACAGGTTATATTCGTTTTGTGTGACAGCGTTTGCAGAAGAATGCGTGAACAGGGATTTATGGCAAAAACGGTTTGCATTACAATTCGTGACAACGAGCTGATGTCATTTAACCGACAGCACACAACGGAAATCCACACAAATCTTACAAAGGATATCACAAATACGGCTATTGAGCTTTTCAAAAAAAGCTATAAAATGGAAAAGCCGCTGAGAAGTATCGGGGTAAGCGTTACGGATTTTATTCACGATGATCAGCCGCACCAGATGAGCCTTTTGCGTGATGAAAAGCGACTTATTCAGAACGAACAGCTTGACAAAACACTTGACAGATTAAAAAAGCGATTCGGCAATTATGCTGTTCGCCCTGCCGTTTTGCTTGATGACAAGGAGCTTTCGGATTTTAACCCAAAGGAAGATCATACAATTCATCCTGTCGGATATTTATGATAACGATGCATCTTAGGCAAAAAATTAAAGATGTTTCTCTGATTTTAAGGGAGGTAACAAGCTATGAAAAAGTATGTTAAAGTTACTGCCACATTTGATTGTGACGGAGATCTTATTCCCGAATATATTGTGTGGGATGACGGAAGGAGATACCGCATTGACAAAATTTCCGATGTGCGGTATGCGGCATCTCTCAAAGCAGGCGGTGCGGGGATACGCTACACCTGCCATATCCTCGGCAAAGAACGATACCTGTTTTTGGAGGAAAACAGGTGGTTTGTCGATGCCAAACAATAAGCGGAGGATTATATGCATAAGGTCAAAGCAAAAGGAATTTTATCTGCCGCAAACGGCATAAACATTTACAGAGGATGTCAACACGGATGCATTTATTGTGACGCACGCAGTAAATGCTATCAGATGAATCACCGATTTGAAGATATTGAGGTGAAAGAAAATGCCCCGGAATTGCTTGAAAACGCTTTAAAAAGGAAACGCAGAAAATGTATGATTGGTACGGGTGCGATGAGCGATCCGTACATTCCTCTTGAAAAAGAACTGAAACTGACACGAAGATGTCTTGAAATAATCAACCGCTACGGATTCGGTGTAACTGTACAGACAAAATCGGCATCTGTTATGAGAGATATTGACCTGTTTACGAAAATAAACGATAAAAGCAAGGCTGTGTTACAGATGACGCTTACAACGGCAGACGAAAGCCTTTGCAGAATAATTGAACCGAATGTTTCCGTTACTAAAGAAAGATTTGAAACGCTCAAGGCATTTCACGAAAACGGTATTCCGAGTGTTGTGTGGTTTTCTCCGTTTTTACCGTTTATAAATGATACAAAAGAAAATATCGACGGACTTTTAAAGTATTGCATTGACGCAAAGGTTCGTGGAATAATATGCTTTGGCATAGGTCTTACTCTGCGTGACGGTAACAGAGAATATTTTTACAGCCGGCTTGACAAACACTTTCCGAATATGAAAGAACGATACATTTATACATACGGAAATTCATATCAGCTTACGAGCAGTAACAATAACCTTTTGATGAACAGGATTTCAGAAGTTTGCAGAAATCACGGAATTATGTTCGGAGTTGAAAATGTGTTTTCGTATTTGCATAAGTTTGAAAGCAAAACCGAACAGCTAAGTCTGTTTGACGGAATATAGAAAAAAAGATATACGGCAGAAAATTTTACCGTATATCTTTTTTGTTTTAAGTATTCACTGTTTTACAAATGTGATTTCATAGTCGTTATATTTAAGCACAACAGACGAAATTTTACCGTTCTTTTGTGTGAGTATGGCGGAAGTATTTGTTCCGTCATCAAATGACAAATTGACTTTGTCCGAAGCTGACACGATATATTTTCCGCTGTGAGTTCCGTCATCCGGACTTCCCGGCGAAAGCCATAAAGTAAAAGTGCCGTCATCGGAAAATGACATAGAACCCTGATAAGCGCTGTAATTTGTGTTGTAAACCTCACTCATTTCAACCTCATCACCGCTCGCATTCTTTGCACCTTCGGGAACCCATGCAGACGAGGTAAGCTCGGCGGTTACTGACGGTGAAAGCACATTAACGGCAACGATTGCCGCAATAATAAATATGCAGGCAGCAATAACCGATGTAACAATTGCTGTTGTTTTCTTTTTCTTATTCTTCTTTTTTACAGCCCTGTTAGCCTCAAATTTTGCATAGTCAGGCTTTTTAACAGATTTTTTACTCATTTAATCACCGATATTTTACTTAAAGGATACAATAATTCCGCCGTAGTTTACAGTAATTTCAGCAGGAACATCACCGTTCCATTCGGTTACGGCAGCAATAACATTTTTATCGTTGGAATATGTTATTACAACGGAGTCGCCCTCAACGATGTACGCACCCGAATTTGCCGATGCACTTGTGATTCCGTCAATGAATGTTCCGTCCTCATTAAAAGTAAATCCGCCGCCTGAATAAGCAGAGCCGAAAAGATCTCTCAAAGAATATTCTTCAGAAGAATTTTCGTCTTTTGCATAGTACGGAATAAGAGTTGCACTGAATTTTGGCTTTTGCTTCTCTCCGCTGATTGTCGGAACAACAATTTCACTGTCATTTGAAGATGTTTCGGCTGTGTATCCCTGTTCTGTCGGCTCTTGTGAAGCTTCACCCGATTTGGTTGCAGGCTGTGTGGTTTCGGATACAGAGTCGGAAACATTCTGTGTTGGGTTTGTATTACCGATGGTTGTTGAAGCAGCCACAGTCGGTACTGTTGTTGCCGAATCATTATTTTTACCCGAAAGATTCATAAACAGGATAACCGCACCTGCAATTACTGCAACAAGTACAACAACACAAATAATTATTATCAATGATTTTTTTGAACCTTTAACTGCGTGTTTACCGCTCATTTTGCGTTCTTCCTTTCTTCAGCCTCTTTTTTTAGCTTTAAAAGATAACTTCTTTTCATCATTTTTCCGTTATAGAAAATAAATTCATCACCGTCAGCCGATTCATCAATTTCAAGATCCGAATAATCTTCTGCAACAGGCTCTTCATCATCACGGAACTGACCTTTGCGTCTGTTCTCCATTTTCTTATCAATTGTCTTGCTCTTTGAATCCCTGTCAACAATCATTGAATACATATTCTTATAAACTGCAGAATTGATTATAAAAGATAAAATTGACGGAACAATGAACAATGCAAGAACAATTGTGAAAATGATGAGCAGTACCGGAGTAAAGCTGCACATAAGCACCGTTGCGCAAATGAGGAATAAAATAAGAATTCCGAAAACTGCAAACAGATTGTGTTTAAGCTCACCGAATGTCATAAGTGCGCTGTTTTTGTAAATATCCTTCATCTTGATATCAAAAGTAACCGTCATAGGCGGAACATAGAAGAACATAAACAGAAAGAAAATTGCAATTAAAATACAAATAACAAGCGGAACATAAAACATTCCGTTCTTTGAACCGAGTCCGAGATAAAGTACAATTGAGTAATAGCTGATAAAAACAGCGGCATACATCACAACGCCGTGTATGAGGAATCTGAGCAGATTTTCCTTTATTCCGCCGATGAAATTTGAGAAAACATCAACATTTTCCTCTCCCCTTACCATATGGGAAGTAACCTGAGTTATGCCGGCATAAAACGGAAAAAGCGGAATTATCGTAAGAAAATATATAAACATTGAATTAAGACCCGTAAGGGTATTAATCAAAAAGAAAATTCCGAATATTACGGCAAACGGCAATGCAAAAAGCACATTCGTTAGCAAAAGTCGTGGTAAATTGTGAAACAATGACGAGAAAAATCCTGTCAATGCTACAGCGTTCTTTTCCGATGCCATAGCGCCCTCCAAAATTAAAAATTGAACGCTCCCGAAAACAAGCACCACAAAGCCGTGTCCAGCAAGGTTGAACAAAAGGTCATTATGAGTGCCGAAACAGATCGGGAACAAAAATCAATCACCTCATTTTTCAAAGAATTTGTTTGATGAGAATGACCGATTAAGCTGAAAAACATCTGTTTTGAAATTTCAAAAGCATATGCTGACAGCTTTACAAGTGCCAGACAGAACAAAAATGTTCCCGGCAACACAACAAGCAGATAAAAACCTGCTCCTTTAAGTGAATATGTAATAATAAGATATGCCGCAGTAAGTCCTGTTCCAAAGCCTTTAAATGCTGAAACAAACGGCAAAAACGGTATTCCCCACGGTGCAAGTCCCAAGAGGAATACAACCGTGAGAAATATAAAATCAGATGCAAAGCAGGCACAAAATGTGCTGACGGCATTCTGACCGAGCCTTGCATCAAGATTTGTAGTAAACAGAAAATCAAGGGAATCAAGCATTTGCTTATCGGCTTTTGATGCATAAATTGAACCGAAAACAAGTCCGGTAAGAAAAGCCGAAACAAAGATAAGCACCACAGAATATCGCCTTATAAAAAATCTGACATCAGACGGTGAAATTCCCTTTGATCTGCGAAAAAGATAACGCTTTTTAAAAGAAAATACAATGCTTTTCATAAAATACATTCCTCTCATTGGTTGTCCGTTAAAATATATGAGGAATGTATTCATTTTATGTTAAGACAAAATTATTTGCCAAGCTCCTCTGCCCTCTTTGTACAAGCGTCCATGCCGTCAAGAACAGCCTCATAGAAGCCGTGTTCTTTAAGCTTATCCATAGCGGCAATTGTTGTGCCTCCCTTTGAGCAAACCCTGTCTATGAGTGTTTCAACAGGCTCACCGCTGTCACGGAGCATTGCTGCCGAACCCTCAAGAGTTGCACATACAAGGTTCATGGCCTTGTCATAGTCGATTCCGCAATTTTTTGCGTAATCAGCCATAGCCTTTGCAAAAAGATAAATATAAGCAGGGCTGCTGCCGTTTACCGCAATTATTTCATTCATATGGCTTTCGTCAATATATTCGCAAACACCGCTGCCTGCAAACATATTGTAAACGATTGTTTTGTCATCATCGCTGATATTCTCAGACGGACAAAGGGCTGTTGCACCCTTTTTGAGCAAAAGAGGCGTATTAGGCATAACCCTTACAACAGGGCAGTCACATTCAAGACCTTTTCTTACATATGCAATAGATATGCCTGCGGCAATTGATACTACGGTTTTGGCTGTTGTAATGCTGTTTTTGAGGGACTCAAGAACTTCGGGATAATTCTGCGGCTTGACTGCAAGAACAACAATTGAGCTGTTCTTTGCAATTTCATCGGCAGATGTCATTACATTTGCACCCATATTTTTCATAGCGGCACACTTTTCTTCGCTTACATCAAAAACATTGATAAAATCAGCCTTGCCGTCGTTTTGTGCCATAAGACCTTTTATAATGGCTGTTGCCATATTGCCTGCACCTATGAAACCTATTTTTTTCATTTTAAGACCTTCTTTGCAAAAATTAATATCAGATACCGAAACTCGGGTTTGAGTAACATGAGAAATGGAAGTTGTGATAATTGTGCTGACCGTCACGGTCATAATCGCCGTAGAGGAAGGTTTCCGCCTCGTCAACTCGTCTGTACAAAAGTCCCCAATAGCAAGAACCTGCCGCATGGTGATACTGCAAAAGTGCATCAATAAGGTTCTGCTTATTGACATTATTCAAATCTCTTGAACCGCCCGAAGCAGAAACATAGTCCTTGTGGATATATCCTGTTGTGCCGTTCGAAAGCTTAACTTTATACCAGTTTGTGTTATAACGCTTGCCGTCAACAAATTTAAGTTTTGTTCCGTAGTTCATACGGGTAACAACGGAGTAGTTAGTTCCTGCACCTCTTCTGAGGTTTACATCTGAACCTGTAACCGTACCCGAAGCGCCTGCTTTGATAGTACCGCTTGAACCTGTGTTCAAGAGAACAGACTGAAGTTCGGAATCATTGTAGAACACACCGCTGCCTACATTGTATGCAAAGCACACAAGTGCGTCAAACTGTTGCTGATTGAACTTTATACCGTTATTTACAAGGTAGGAATTTGTTGTGGTGGTATATCCGCCCTTGTTCACGGTCTGGCAAAGATAAGCATATGCCTGATTTGAAGTTATGTTGTTGTAGAACTGTTCGCCTGAAATTACAACCTTGCCGTAACCGAGTGTAGGATCGGTTGTAATGCTGTCTGCTGTGACTTTTGAGAGAAATCCCTCATAGTTTGCAATAAGCTTGATTACCTCGTCACTCGCTCTGCGCTCGGCACAAGCTGTGGTGGTTTTATTGGTTGTTGAGGTTACAAACACCTCGCCCTCACCGCCGCCTGCCGTGGTGTAATACTTTGATTCGGTTTTAAATTTAGAATATGCCTTAACAGACCATTTGCCTGATTTTGAAAGCTTTTGTGTACCTGTCCAGATATAGGAGTTACCGTCTTTAACCTTATTTTTTGCGGTGACCTTATAAGAGGTTGAACCGTTTGTAACTACAAAATACACGCCTACCCTGTCTGTGTCGGTAATAGCCTTAAAGCTTACATTTGAATTAAGCGGAGCGGAGTTTGGTGACGCATAGCAGAAACGCACGCTTTCCCTCGGCATAACATGGATAAGACAGGTTGCCGCACCGTATGATGTTGAGGCAGTGATTGTTACATAACCCTTGCCTACCGTGTCAACAACACCGTTCTTAACTGTTGCGATTTTCGTATTTGAACTTGACCATGTGACACCGCTTGTTCTTGATTTCAAAAGCATTGACTTCTGCCACGGAAGATTTACATTGCTGTTGGATATATTTACCGATGAGCCGGATTTTACGGTAATTTTGCAGGTTGCAGAATGCGAACCGCTTTTCGCAGTAATTGTTGCAGAGCCTGCTTTCTTGGCTGTTACAATACCACGAGAGTCAACGGTTGCAACGCCTGTATTTGAGCTTGACCATGAAACACTTCCCGACGCTGTTGCTGTGATTGCAAATCTATTGCCTGTGAAAATTGATTTGCTTGATACGGAAAGCTTAACAGATGAACCTGTTGACGGTTTTGCGGTTGTAGGCCGAGTCGTCGTAGGCTGTGTCTGACCGTTCATCTTAACATAGTCTTTCTTTACATAGCCTGTTTTTGAATTTGATGTAAGCTTAATATTATACCAATCATTGTTATAAAGCTTTGTGCTTACAAAAGTAACCTTTGTATTCAATCGCATACACTCAACGACAGAATATCTTGTACCGGCACCGCTTCTGAGATTTACATAATCGTCTGTTATATAACCGCTTACGGTTGACGCTGACGCAGTCGGCTGAGTTACAGGTTTGGTTGCCTTTGTTGCGGGTTGTGTTGCCTTCGTTGTAGGTTGGGTTGAACTGTTAATTTTTACATAGTCTTTTTTTATGTAACCTGTTTTAGCAGTTGAAGTAACCTTAACCTTATACCAGGCGGAGTTGTAGAGTGAAGTGCTTACAAAAGTAAGCTTAGTGTTCTTTCTCAGGCAACCAACAACAGAATAATTTGTGCCTGCTCCGCTTCTGAGATTTACATAATCATCAGAAACATAACCTGTTACGCTTGATGCCGTTGCCGAAGAACTTACGGCAACATATTCCTTTGTAACATAGCCTGTCTTTGAATTTGATTTAAGCTTGATTTTGTACCACTTTGAGTTATAGAGCTTTCCGTTAACAAAAGTAAATTTTGTGTTCTTTGCCATACAGGTTATAACCGAATAATTCGTGCCTGCTCCGCTTCTCAGATTTACATACGACGCATTTATATAGCCTGATGCGCCTGCTGATACGCTTGCGGAAACCTCCTCGGTTGATTGAGCCGCATTAGCCGAAAATGCAGTTATTGCAACAACACCTACCGATACTGCCATAAGAACCACAAGGACTATGCAGACTATGCGGACAAACAATTTTTGCTTTTTCATTTAGGTCCACCTTCTCGAAACTTCTTTGAATTATAATTACTTGTGAAAATTACCGAATATTTTACCTCTTAATCTGCGAACATACTGCATAACAAATACGGTAATTGCATAATCATAGAGCAAAAAGAAAATATTTCCGGCAATCAAAAATGCCCACGGAACATAAAAACCGAAAACGGTAAATTCATCTGTCGGAATTGACAACAGCCATGTTGCGACAAAGAACGAACCGATGGCGGCAACATTAAACACCGCAAACTTGAGTATGTATTGAACTGCCCTGTTTTTGATTTTAAATTCAAAAGCGCCCTTTAAAATCGGATAATAGCCGAAAAGTGCAATGAAATATATAACAGCCTCTTTATCGCCGGCAAGGAGCGTTGAAAGCACGGCAGTTACACAAAACACACCGATTGCCCATCCATAGCCGTATTCAACAACTATGCAGGAAATGAGAATTCCTGCAAGACAGGGCAAAGCGTATGTTCCGATTGGAACGAGAGATGTCATCATCATAAAAACGAGTGAGAGTGCCGCAATAATTCCGCAAACCGCAATACGCATTGTCCCCTTTTTGATACCGTTTTTCTTCATATTAACATCCCATTCTGCAACAATCACACAAGCAGTTTGCACACATCATTCCTGCACAAACATCACAGAAGGATGAGCCTGTTGCGTTAGGATTTGTTTGAGTATAACCGCCGTAGTTGTATGCTCTCTGGCTCTGCATATTGTTAAGAGCGGCTCGGTATTCCGTGTTGTTAGGGTCCATATTGCACGCAGTTGTGAAATATGAAAAAGCCTGTTCAGACCAACCTCTGCGGTATGCAATCATGCCCTTGAGATAATGCCATTCGGCGGTTCTCATCGACTGTGCTGTGTTTTCAAGAATCTGATCGGCCTGATCAAGAAGTCCTCTCTGAATGTAAATTCTTACATTGTAGAACTGTGAGCTTGAAGAATTTGCGTTATATGACGAACTGCCTGTTGAGCCTGTACCCTTACCCTTCTGACGCATCTGATTAATCATATCGTATGCCTCATTAATCTCCTTCATTTTCTGCTCCGCAACATCCGCAAGAGGGCTGTCGGTGTAGTTATCGGGATGATATTTTTTAGCAAGGTTTCTGTACGCTGCTTTTACTTCTTCATCGGTAGCTGTTTCAGACACACCGAGAACCTCATATGGATTATTCATTATTGACCTCCGTATCAAGTTTGCTTGTTACTCTGTTTTGTGATGCAGGAAATCCCAAAAGCATCATATTATCTAAAATTCCCTTAAAGTCGGTAAAGTTCAAAAGATTGTAGGCATCATATGCCCTTGCAAGTGACTGATTCAGCACCGCTTTTATAAAATCCGATGATTTTACCTCACCTGTTTTCTTGTTTACAAACGGATTAAATCCGTTTGATTTGATATCTTTTTCTATATCATCTGCGGCATCGACAAGATAAATCCACCTGCCGATATGATAGCCGAATTCATAGAGAACTCTTTTTTGAATTTCATCATGAGCCTCAGCCGACAATACAGCAGCGAGCATTAATGCCGTTGGATGAGCCGACATATCTACAGACGGCTTTTCCGAATGTTCTGCATCATACTGCATTTTCATCATATCAGAAACCGCTTTGTCCATATCGGGATACTTATCTGCCGCCTTTTTCCTCTGATGAGAAAAGAAAGGCTTTATGATTCTGCACAACAGCTTTTTAAAAAATCCGCTGTCCTGAATATCATCAATGATTTTATAATAAACCGATATCATTGAAAATGCGGCAGCCTTTCTGTATGCGTCACCGGAATCTGTTGCAAACTTGCATTTTTTAAGAGGATTACAGGTGCATCTGCCGTCTTTAAAGCCTTTGCATGAACGGTTAAGCGACATTAAAAGCATTGCATAAAATGTGCAGTCATAGCTTAGCGTAAATCTTGTAAACACGGAGTAATCCTTACCCATTTGCCTGCAAAGACCGCAATACACAGCCTTATAAGCCTCGGATTCACGAACAAGCAGTTCGCTCTTTTGAATCTGCAAATAACCAAACACGGATTTTCTCCTTTATACAATAATACATAGTATATTGTACAACAAAACAGAGTTAAAAGCAACAGAATAACGGTATATTCTTTGGATAATCAGCCAAAATGAGCTTATTAACGGGAAATGTTGCAAAAATTTTCTTCTCATATTATAATCATAGTGCAGATGTTCTCTTCTGTTAAGAATTGAATGTCAAAAATTATTTGCAAAACTAAAAAGGAATTTGCATATTATGAATGTTTACGATTTTGACAAAACGATTTACTACGGGGACTCAACAGCCGACTTCTATTTATTCTGCCTTAAAAGGCATAAAAAAATACTCACTCTTGCCCCATCGCTTTTGGGAGCATTTTTAAAATTCTATGTATTCAAAAAAGGTACAAAAACTGATTTTAAAGAAAAAATGTACAGATTTCTTACCTATTGCGATACTGAAAAGGATGTAAATGATTTCTGGAAGGAATACATAGGAAATATAAAACCGTTTTACCTTGAGCAAAAGAAAGATGATGATGTAATTATTTCGGCATCACCCGAATTTTTGCTGAAACCCGTTTGCAAAAGGCTCAAAATAAAAAACCTTATGGCGTCAAAGGTAGATATGCACAGCGGAAAATATTCGGGTGTAAACTGTCACGGCAAGGAAAAGGTAAAGCGATTTTATGAGGCTTTTCCTGACGGAAAAATTGACAATTTTTATTCGGACAGTTACAGTGATTCGCCGCTTGCGGAGATTGCAGAAAAAGCTTTTATGGTTGACGGCGACAAGGTTGAAGGTTGGATATTCTTTAAATAATTTTTACGGAGCAGAAATCTGTTCCGTATTTTTATTTTTTCTGGTTGCCAAAACATTGAGCTGTGTTTGTCTGTGTCAGGCAAACGTTTAAACGGTTTTATCCGTTGAAATAGAAAAATTGCTATATGTCATACTTCCGTCCTCGCCAATACGGCTTGTTCATCGTCATACTTTCATCAACGCTCTCCCTAAAAACAGTTGTTTCTTCTATCCACTTTTATTTTTACGGTTACTCTCTCCCCGTCTGAAATATAGTCGCCTTGCGTTGTGCATGAATGCACTTCCTTATGCTCCTTATTTCAGACAGCGCTTTGCTCCCTAACCGAAGAGCCGAGGTTCTGTACCCAAAAATAACGACCGGCGAGGACTAAACCGTGTAAATTACGCAAGTAATTGGAGCGGATTAGATGAGTGAGAGTTATTTTTGGAAACAGTACAGAACTACGAGGCTTGACAGTCTCCGCCACAGGCGGCGGTCGCAAGGCTACCTCAAGTCCCGTCACACCGCTTGACGGTAAAATAAAAAGCAGTCAACACAAATGTGTCAACTGCTTTTTATGGTGCGAGTGACGGGACTTGAACCCGTACGTCGTGAAACACACGCCCCTCAAACGTGCCTGTCTGCCTATTCCAGCACACTCGCATTTATTAGATTTTTGTCGGTTTCTCAACTCAACAATCAAGATTATATCATAAGGCATTTAACTTGTCAACACATATTTGAAAGTTTTTTCAATTTTCTTACATAATTTTTTCTCTATCTGCAAAAAACGCATAAAAACTGAAACTTTATGCTTTTACAAGAATGACATCGGGATAGGCTGTATCCCGACATCATCCTATTTTCTGGCAATCAGCCGAGAATTTTTTCTGCAACTTTTGGCAATTCATTGAACGAACTGATTGTATATTCGGAATTTTCCGTTGTACCGAATCCGTATGATGCAAACACGAACGGTATTTCTGCATCTTTGGCGGCAATTTGATCGCCGATTGTATCGCCAAGATATAAAGCATTATTAATGCCGTTACGCTCCATAACAAGCTTTATATTCTCACCTTTTGTCTGATTGGTTCTGCCCGACATTTCAAAATCGGAGAAATATTTTTCAAGCTTATGAGCAAACAAAAATGCCTCTATATATCCGCATTGACAATTACTGATTATGGCGAGAAAGTAATCCTTGGAAAGAATTTCAAGTGTACTTTCAAGATTATCATACAAATGACCGCCTGTTTTGAGAAGTGACGGAATCTGTTCCGCACAACACTCCTTTACAATTGCGACCGAATTTTCAAGCGTAAGTTCGGGCAACATTATTGACGCAATCTGTTCAACCGTCTTTCCCATATAGCTGTTCATTTCTTCAAGTGTGATTTGCTTTGTTGTTTCTTTATGTTTTTTAAGTATATCGTTCCAGACAGGCAAAATTACATCACAAGTGTGCCACAATGTGCCGTCAAGGTCAAATAAAACTGCTTTTTTCATAAATTCATATCTCCAAATTAAATATGTTTAACGGACTCCCGTTGCCAAAACGATATTATCACAACGGATTTTGGTTGTCAAGGTATGGTGCTGTATATATGTTACTTTACCTGTGGGCGTCCGATAAACGCCCTACTGACTACAAAAAAATTATGTGGTAAAAAAACAAGTCCCGTCATTATTCACTAATACAAATTGATATAACGGTAACTTGCGAGTGACGGTAATTGCTATTTGTCAAACTTCCGTCCTCGCCAATGCGGCTTGTTCATCGTCAAAGTGTCATCAACGCTCTCCCTAAAAACAGTTGTTTTCTTCTATCCACTTTTGTCTTTACGGTTACTCTCTCCCCGTCTGAAATATAGTCGCATTGCGTTGTGCATGGACGCACTTCCTTATGCTCCTTATTTCAGACAGCGCTTTGCTCCCTTTTTCCGCCACAGGCGGCGGTCGCAAGGCTACCTCAAGTCCCGTCATCGCTTGCTTGCATAAAATAGAAAAGACTTGATACTCAAGGTATCAAGTCTTTTCTATGGTGCGAGTGACGGGACTTGAACCCGTACGTCGTAAAACACACGCCCCTCAAACGTGCCTGTCTGCCTATTCCAGCACACTCGCATTTATCTCTCACTTTTTTCGTGAGCAGTATTGATTATACGGTAAAACTGTAATTTTGTCAATACTTTTTTAAAAGTTTTTTAATATTTCTTTCCCCTGCATTGAATTGCAACACAGGGGAAAGATTTTAGATTCTAAATAAATCAGTTTTCCGAACTTGTACCCTTTTTGACCTGCTTTTCAAACTTATCAAGACAGGTATTCCAGTTATCGTATGACGGATCGTTACGCTTATCTTTGAAGAGCTTTGTATCGTCAAGATACTTTCCGATATAATTTGTCAGCTTCACAGCACCTTTGTAGTTAAGGTGATCGCCTTTATCCTTTGAATCCTTTTTCCAATCAATCGGGATATCGTCACGGAGCAAATTGGTGTCGATATAATCAACACCGAGATCCTTTGAAACCGCTTCCATAGCATTATGTCGCTGATAGTTCCAGTTCTTTGTGCTTGGGGTACTTATCAGCACAAGTTTTGTACCGTGCTTTTTACAGAATTTCGCAATTTCTTTGAGATACTTTTTGTTGGTAGAAAGTATCGGTGCAGAAACATCGGAATATTTCATATATTTCTTGATAGCCTTATCTGTCGCAGGCTTAGACTTTTTAGTAAAGTAATAACCTTTGTTATTCTCGTTCGCAGTATATTCAACTGTAGCCGAAAAATCCTTGAGCTGAAGATTCTTCCAACGGTCATGATATCTGAACACAGGGAAAATCTGCTCTGCCTTATATGTGATTTCATCCTCAAAATAAGATTTTCTGAAAATCGCATTGGTTTCAAGGAACACAATCTTCGGACTTTGTTTTTCAAAAGTTTTTTTCAAAAATTCCATTGAGTACACAAGCTTTTGAGCCGGAGAAGAAACATCATACGAGGTAATTCCGTAATCCCTCCAGATATAGAGCGGAATGAACGAATGATACACCTCACTGTCACCGATAAATACAGTGTCAATACTGTCTTTAGGTTCGCTGAAAATACCGTTTGCTCTCGGATAATGAATGCCCGCCGCCTTGTCATTTGACTTTGGCTGAAATATGAGTGAGGACACCTGAAGTAATCCGAGAAGTATTGCAACAAACAGGACACAGCTGACAATTCTCTTAATTATTTTCTTCATAATCAGACCTCCTTAGAAGTTCGCATAAATCGGATCAACGGCAACATAGCCCTTGCCGTAAGCACCGAAGATTATGATGAACATAATAAGAGCGTAAACAGCCACCCATCTTATAACAACATTTCTCTTTGCAATTGCACCACGCACACATATTCCTTTTTCATTGAGAACGCTGATTACAAAAATAAATGCAAGCGCAATAAGCACAATCATAACATCATGCATATCAATTTTAAGCTTTTTCATAAGCTCATAGTTAAGGCTTGAAAAGCTGAAATCGGTCACCATTTTTCCAAACATTGAAAGACCTGTTGTAAGTCTTTCTGCTCTGAAAAACATTTCGCCGATAACAACAAGTATGCCTGTACGAACTATCTGAAACACTTTGTACGCAAAGCATTCGGAATTGATGTGAAGCTTTTTATTGAATGCGGTAACCGCAGGGGCAATGATGTTGCCCGACAGAATAAGCACAAAGTGGTACATACCGAAGAATATGTAACCCCACGCAGAACCGTGCCACAATCCGTTGCAGAACCATACACAGAACAACGCTATGCTTCCCGCAAGCAACGGACCAAAGTGGTTGCCGAGCTTTTTGCGTGCGGAAGATGTAAGATTTTTCATCGGCTTTGACATGGTGACGGGATAGAAGATATAATCCTTGAACCATGTGCCGAGTGTAATATGCCACCTTTTCCAAAATTCTGAAATTGATTTTGAGAAGAAAGGTCTTTGAAAGTTTTCGGGCATTGTAACGCCGAAAATCTGAGCAACACCCATTACGGCATCCATTGTACCGGAGAAATCGCAATAGAGCTGAATTGTATAAGCAATTGCTCCGAGAGCGATTATTCCGCCCTGATAGTCATCGTAATGGCTGAAAATCTGCTTAATCATAGGATTAAGTCTGTCGGCGATTACGAGTTTTTTCATAAGACCGAAAAGAATACGGACTGCACCCAGTTTTAAGTTTTCAAACTCAATTTGCTTTACATTCCACAGCTGATTGGCTGTCTGACCGTAACGGCAGATAGGACCTTCTACAATCTGCGGAAAGAAAGACATAAACAACGCAAGTCTTAATATGTTGTCATCTGCTTTAATAAGTCCTCTGTAAACATCAAAGAGGTACGATACAGCCTGCAAAGTAAAGAATGAAATACCAATCGGCATTATATAACTCGGAATATCAAACTGAATCGGAATATTCAAAAGCAATAACAGCGAATTTACATTTGTTGTAAAAAACGGTGAGTATTTGATTACAAGCAGACCGCCTATCATAAGTACGGCGGCAAACAACAGAACTCTGCGACTGCGGTGGAGATATACCTTTTTAAGAGCCTTTTTCTCCTCCTTAGGTACAGCCTTTAGCGCCGCACTTTTTTGCGTTTGAATCCTGTCAAGCCACAAGCCAAAATAATGGACGCCCATTATTATCAGGCATAAATAGGCAATCAACTGACCGCTTATCAGCCAAAAGAAAGCAAAACTTGCAATAAGCAGAAAATACTTTCTTGCTTTTTGCGGAATGACGGCATACACAACAACTGAAACAGGCAGAAAAATGGCAAGAAACGCTACCGAAAAATATGAGGTCAGCGTATCAAGACTGCCCGCCATCAGTAATGATGGAAGATCCATCTTATTCCTCCTCTTGGAGTCTTTCAATCATACTCCACATTGCCTTTACTGAATTAAAGTTTGCAGGAACAACTTCCACTGCAGGAACTGTCACATCAAAAGCGTCCTCAATCTCAGCAATAAGAGAAATGATTGAAAGAGAGTCAAGATAGTGACCGTCAATAAGGTTTTCGCAGCCTTCGTAATCTACATCAGGTTTAATGTCCTCTAAAATCTCAATAAGTTCATCCATTTTAATTCGTTTCCTTTCTGTAATTGGGTTTGTTTAAATTAAATGTTTCGAAGGAATCACGGACGCAAAGATATGTTCCGTCCTCCTTTTTTATGTAAACCGAGGGAATGTCACGACTTAAAAACAAAGAAATTCCCTCTGTCATACAATAAGCGCCTGTGTTTTCAAAACAAATTATATCACCGATTTCAATATCAGGCAAAGAAATCTGTTTTGCGATTATATCATTCATTGAACAAAGCGAACCGCAGATATTCCATGATTCGGTACACGGCTCGGTTTCTTTTCCGCAAACCGAAAGGTACGGCTGTTTCATTGCCATATGCTGACCGTAGTACACAATATGGTTCATTCCGCCGTCAACAAGAAGGTAGTTCTCCCCTTTGTTGCACTTTTTATCAACGATATGCGTGTAGTATTTACCGCAGATTGCGGCAATGCTTCGTCCGAGTTCAAGCGTGATTTTCGGCTTTGAAGTCATCTCATTCAAAAGCTGTGCAAACCCGCCGATAAGCTCGTCCTCATTTATGGTATCTTCCTTAAAATAGGCTGCAGGGAATCCTGTGCCGTATTCAAGCTCTTCTGCGGTATAATCATATTTCTCTTTGAGAAGAATAAGAAGATTGTCAAGTTTGTCAATTTCTCTCTTGAGTTTTTTAAGAGAAGTTTTCTGTGTTCCTGAAAAGAACTGAATACCGAGTATGTCGAGATATTCAAATTCGTTTCTTTTTGAAATAATTTCTTCGATTTCATCGGAATTAATTCCGAATTGACTTCCGTTTGTAAGTCTTAAAAGCAAAGAAATTTTCTTTTCATATTTTTCGGATAATTCTCTGAAAAGATTAAACTGTGTAAGTGACTCTACGGTGAATATTCTGTCGCATTTTCCGTTTGCAACCATATTTTCCATAACTTCGGGAGTTTTGTACACACCCGAAATCACCATCATTTTATCGGGAATATCAAGTAAATCGCAGATTTCAGCCTCACCCGGTGAGCAGATTTCAAAGCGGTCAACATCATTTTCAAGTTCTGCCGTAATAAATGTGTTTGCCTTGATTGCATAGCAGATTGCAACATCTTCGGGAAGCATTTTTCTGAGATATGCTACTCTGTCTTTGAGAGTTTTTACATCAAAAACATAGAATGCAGTTTTGTTCTGCTTTAATATTTCGTTCATTTTCTTCTGCCCCCTGCAATTTCAGCAAGCTTTTTACGGTCAATTTTGCCGTTCTTTGTTAGCGGCATTTCATCAACCTTGCGGATAACGCCCGGAATCATAAACGCAGGCAAATCCCTTGACATTGATGCGGCAAGCTCGTCCTTTTCAATTGAGCCTACGAAAAAGCCCTTGAGCCTTGATTTTTTCTCATCAAAAATACAACAGCATTGCTCAACACCGTCAACAGCCGACATCTCACGCTCGATTTCCTCAAGCTCTATGCGATGTCCCATATATTTAATCTGAAAATCCTTTCTTCCGCTGAAAACAAGTTCGCCGTTTTCGTTGTATCTTGCAAGGTCGCCTGTTCTGTAAATTAATTCGGGATAGTACGGATTAAGCGGATTCTGAACAAAAGCCTTTGCATTCTGTTCAGGATTTGAGTAGTAACCGAGTGCAAGAGCAGTACCTCTCACGCAGATTTCACCGACTTTGCCAACCTCTGAAATTCTGTTGTTATTCTCATCAAGAAGAATAACATCTTCATTAGGGAACGGTTTGCCTATCGGAATACCGTCTGCATAGTCGCAGTCATTGTCGAGAATATGGTATGTGCAGTTACAGGTGATTTCCGTCGGTCCGTAAAGGTTGACATACTTTGCATTTGGAAGATGTGAACGGAAATTTTTAAGCGCCTTGAGCGGCATAACCTCACCGCTGAAAAGAATCTTATTAACGGTTTCGGGAGTTCTGTAGTCAAGCGCATGGAATGTGCTGATAAGGCAGAGAGCCGAAACAGCCCATATCATAACAGTAATCCTGCGGTCACATATGAAATCAATGAGTTCGGCAGGAGCGGAGAACATTCTCCTCGGCACAACAACAAGAGTTGCACCTGTTTTAACAGCCGAATAGATATCCTTGACGGACACATCAAAATCAAACGGTGCTTGATTTGCTATTACATCGTTATTATCAATGCCGAATATTTCGGTAAAATGGTCAATAAAGTCAATTACACTTCTGTGACACACAACAATTCCCTTTGGAGTGCCTGTTGAACCGGAAGTGAAGTTGATGTAGAGCGGATCTGTGTCAATTTTATGGCTGCGGATTTCGACAAGCTTTGCATAATCAGGTTCCGATTTTGCCAAATCTTCAAAGGTCACAATTTTTCTTTCAGAGAAATATTCTTTCGCTGTTTCAAGCAAGCTTTCAGAAGTTACAATCACCTTTGGATTGAGTACGGAAACTGTGGTCTGAAGTCTGTTCTGCGGAAGCTCCGTGTTGAGAACAGAATAAAATCCGCCTGCGTACACGGTTGCAAAAAATGCCGCTACCGCATCGGCGCATTTTTCCATATATATGCCTACTGCATCTCCCGATGTGATAAGTTCAGAAAGGGCGGTTCCGACAGATGAGCTGAGTTTTACAAGCTCGGAATATGAATAGGAAACCTTTTCGTCAGTTACCGCACATTTTTCGGGAAAGTATTCGGCTGAGTTTTCAAGATAAGCCAGCACACTGCTGTTCATAGCTGCACCTCATTATATATCTGTATATTAATTATCCAATTATAAATTCGTTAACCAAATATTATATATTGCAAACGCATTACCATAATACCACAAAATTCGTCAAAAAGCATCACAAAAATGTCACAAGTAAGCGATTATTTGTATTTTCAGCAATTTGCACAAATAATCAGTCAATAATCGGCAGTTTCACTTCAAATACGGCACCGTCAAGGTAGTTATACGCTGTTACACTGCCCTTGTGAAGATGTATAATCTCATTTGCAAGCGACAAACCGATGCCCGTTCCGCCGTCACTGCCTTTGTAGAATCTGTCGAAGATATGTTCAATATCATCACGGTTTATACCGTTACCGTCATCCTTGAATCTGATATAAACATTTTTCTGATTTGTTTCGCAGACAACAGTAATTTTCTTTTTTGAATATTTCAGACCGTTTATTATGATATTTCGGAATGCCCTTGCCATTTGATCTTCATCACATTTTACATAGATTTCTTCATCGGGAAATTCAGGCACAATGCTTATGCCGTTCATCTGCTGAACAGCATCAAGTGACCGAAAACAATCGTAAAGAACCTCTTTTATGTCAAGCTTTACAAGGTCAAGCTTAAAATGTCGTGAATCAATTTTTGAAATTGAAAGAATTTCCTCAACAAGACCTGTCATTCTCTCGGTTTCCTGCATAATTATGCCCGCGGCATTTTGCGGATCTACAACATCCATTTCAATGCCCTCGGCATAGCCTTGGATTGCCATAAGAGGGGTTTTGAGTTCGTGAGAAGAATTCTGAAAGAATCTGCGCTGAGTTTTCTGTGACTCCTCGATTTTAACACCGAGTCTGTAACCGATTATGCTCATCACAACAATTGCGCAAAGAAAAATTGCTGAAATAAGCCAGTTAAGCGAACGGGTATATTTTACGATATGGTCGATATTTATGTACATTAAATACACAGGCGAATCGTTTTCATCGGATTCTGCATCGTCCCAATAATCATAATTCTGCGGTTCTTCATAAACGGTAAATACATAATAGCCGTTATCTGTTTGAAGTGTATATATTTGTTCTTCGGATATATTGTGATTCTTAACCCATTCGGTGAGTTCGTATGTACTTTTTAATGAAGTTGAATTTGAGCCGACAAGGCTGTTGCCCTCGGAGGTATTTTTGTCATTAAGAGCGTCTGTTACATCAATATAGTAAATATCCGAGGTGAAATACGAATCCTGATAACCGCTTTCAAACTTTTTTTGAAGAGTTGATTCTTCATTGGAATCTTCTTCATAATAATCCGAAGAATCATCTTCGCTCTCGTCGTTGCTGTTAGAAATATAATGCTGATAATCAATTTCGTATTCAAGAGCGTCCTCTGCCTCACTTACGAAGTGGGACGGCAAAACTATATTTAAAATTCCTGCAAATGCGAAAAAAAGTAAAATCATTGACGACCATACAATAATCAAAATACGGAATTTTATGTGTTTCACTTTTTATCCTCCGCAATGCTTATTCTGTAACCAAAGCCCCATATCGTGCCTATGCTGACATTACTGCCTGCAAGGCTTAACTTTCTGCGTATTCTTCGCAAGGTTTCATCTGTTACACGGGTTTCAACTTCGGTATCGAATCCCCACACACCTTCAAGAATTTCTTCTCTTGAAAATGCCTTTTTCGGTTCTTTTAACATATATGTAAGCATTTTAAGTTCTGTTTTGCTCAAAGAAACAGGCTTGCCTTTGCAATAAAGGCAGTTTTCCTGCGCCGAAAATCTAAGATTGCCGATTTTAATATCCGAAAGCTCCTGACCTGTCACCTTTTTGGTGTTCATATCCATTCTTCTTAAAAGGGATTTTACTCTCATTAAAAGGGTTGTAAGTCTGAACGGCTTTGTCAGGTAATCATCGCCCCCGAGGGTTATTCCCCTTACATAGTCATATTCGGAATCTTTTGCGGTCAGCATAATTATAGGAACATCAGTTATCGTTCTGAGCTGACGGCATATTGTCAAGCCGTCTGTTCCGGGCATCATTATATCAAGAATTACAAGTTCACACGGTTTTTTAAGGAATTCCTCCATAAGCTCGTCACCGGTTTCAAATGCGGTAACGCTGTAACCGTCACTCTCAAGAAACTTTGTAATAAGGTCACGAATGTTCTTTTCATCATCCGCAATATAAATTGATGCGCCCATAGTAAAAATACCCTTTCTGAACAGAACCGCAAGCTTTAAGCGTAATTTTCATCACAATCATATGTATTATACCAAATTTCAAAGTAAAAATCCACCGAGAAATGAATCTGAATTGTAATAAAAGTGTCACAAAATGTATTAAACAGAGTAATTGCAATGAAAAATTTTTTGAAGTTGACAAAATAAAAAAATTATAGTATAATTTCCGAAATATATAATGGTTCAATTGGAAACGCACATTTCTCCTTAAGGAAATGATAACGAACAACACTTATATGTTTACTAAGTTATCATTTTTATAAAGGAGATTTTTTATGCCAAAAACTAAATTTCAGGAAGTTATTTTTACGATTATCATGGTGTTCTTTATGGTTTATGCCATGATTTGCTACAACACAGCTCTTAATATCGGCGAAATGAAAAACGAAGTTTTTCTTTCCGCCTTCAAAGAACTTTCTTTTATGGGACCGATTGCATTTATTCTTGACTTTTTCATTATCGGTCACATTGCCAAAAAGCTTGCTTTTAAGATTGTAAACCCTGCAAAGGATAATCCTTTCTTCCTTGTACTCGCAATTTCTGCAATTTCGGTTATCTTTATGTGTCCTCTTATGAGCCTTGCTGCTACTCTTATTTTCAAAAATGCGGGGGTTGAGATTATTTCGGTATGGCTTGAAACTACCGCACTCAACTTCCCTATGGCACTTTGCTGGCAGTTGTTTTTTGCAGGCCCGATTGTCAGATTCATTTTCAGAAATATTTTCAGAAGGTCACTTACAGCAGACAACACACATTGATTACACAATTACAAATAAAAATGCTCTGTACCGTTTGATTTGGTACAGAGCATTTTTGTTTTTGCATGATTTTTAATCTTCAAAAAGCGAATTCATCAGATTTTTAATTTTTTCTTTTCTGGCTTTTGTTTCATCGCTGTTCAGAAAATAGCTGTTTTCCTGAAAGTTGATTACATCGCCTTCTTTGATATTTTTCGGCAGGGCTTTAAGTTCAAGATTCACCATATCGCCGTTTTCACACTCAAGAACAGCCTTGTCGCCTTCTATTCTGTCAACAATAAATTTTTTCAAGCTTATTCATCCCTTTTCATTGAAGTTTGTCCCGTTTTGATTGTCACGCCTAAACCCTCGGTTGAAATGACAACTGTTCCGTTTTCATCGGTTCTGTATGTTTCAACTCCGAATTCATCAAGCAACTTTAATGTGCTTTTGTGCGGATGTCCGTAGCTGTTGTCCTTGCCGAGAGAAATAACCGCATATTTAGGATTTACCTTTTCAAGCAACGCTTTTGTTGTTGATGTTCTGCTTCCGTGATGACCTACTTTAAGAACTTCTGCACTCATATCTGCCGTAACGGTTTCAAGCTCTTTCTTTTCGGCATCTCCGAGGAACAGAAAGCTGTCGTTTTTATAAGTTATTTTTAGAATTACAGAGCAATTGTTCAGATTATCCTCGTCAATTGTTACGGGAGCAAGAATATTTATGCTGAAATCGTTGTCATCAATAATATTCATACCCGCTTTGGCTGACTTGACTTTAAGTCCCTTGTCTGCAATTGCCGTGAGCAGATTCTCATAGGTCTTGGTTGTGGTTGTAACCTTAGGCATATAAATTTCGCCGATATTATTATGCTTTACAACATAAGCCATTGAACCGATATGGTCGGCATGAGGGTGAGTTGCAACGAGATAATCAATATTTGTATATCCGAGATTATTGATATATTCGGTAATACTTTTGCCGTACATATTTTCGCCTGCATCAATCAGCATACACTTTTGATTTGGCAGTTCAATAAATATGCTGTCACCCTGTCCGACATCAAGGTAATGAACCGATAATGTTCCGATTTCTGAAACAGTTGTTTTGCTTTCCGAATCGGAACCGTTCACATTGATATTGATTGAACACGAACAAAGTGCAAGACAGATTACCGCAAACAATGCAGTAAGCTTTAATATTAATTTTGAATTAATTTTAATTTTTAACACCTCACAATTCTGAATCTTATTGTACAATAAACAAGTCAATATTTCAAGAACAGAAAAAGGAGAGCCTTTGCGACTCTCCCCTTTCGATTATCATTATGCGGTTTTGCCTGTATAAAGCTGATAGTATCTGCCCTTTTGTTCAAGAAGCCGTTCGTGTGAACCACGCTCGATGATTCTGCCCTTTTCAAGAACCATAATACAGTCTGAATTCTTGATTGTAGAAAGTCTGTGGGCAATAACAAAGGTTGTTCTGCCGTGCATAAGCTTATCCATGCTGTCCTGAACCATCTTTTCGGTACGTGTATCAATTGAACTTGTAGCCTCATCAAGGATAAGTGCAGGCGGATCTGCAACAGCGGCTCTTGCAATCGCAAGCATCTGGCGCTGTCCCTGACTGAGATTGCCGCCGTCACCTTTGAGCAGGGTGTTGTAGCCGTCAGGAAGCTTTCTGATAAAGCTGTCTGCGTTAGCAAGCTTTGCCGCTGCGATAACCTCTTCGTCTGTTGCATCAAGTCTGCCGTAACGGATATTTTCCATTACGGTATCCGTGAATAGGTGTGTATCCTGCAAAACTATACCGAGTGAACGGCGAAGGTCGCCTTTTTTGATTTTGTTGATATTGATTCCGTCATAACGGATTTTACCGTCCTGAATATCATAGAATCGGTTAATGAGGTTTGTGATTGTTGTTTTGCCTGCACCTGTTGAACCGACAAACGCAATCTTCTGACCGGGTTCTGCGTACAAATCAATATTGTGAAGAACGATTTTATCATCTGTATAACCGAAGTCAACATCGTCCATAACAAGCGCACCCTTGAGTTCACGATACTCTGTTTTGCCTGTTGTGCTGTGAGTATGCTTCCAAGCCCACATACCTGTTTTTTCCTCAGTTTCAACAAGCCTGTCGCCCTCTTTGCGTACATTAACAAGTGTTACATATCCGTCATCAACCTCAGGCTCTTCGTCAAGAAGTTTAAAGATACGGTCTGCACCTGCAAGTGCCATAACAATTGAGTTAAACTGCTGGCTGACCTGATTGATAGGCTGGGTAAAGCTCTTGTTGAATGTGAGGAAGCTTACGAGTTTACCGATTGTAAATCCGAGGAAGTTGTTGAGAGCAAAGATACAACCTACGATTGCACAAAGTACATAGCTGATGTTACCGATTTGTGCGTTAATCGGCATAAGGATATTTGCAAACTTGTTTGCGTTGTATGAACTGTTGAAAAGCCTGTCATTAAGCTCATTGAATTCTTCAATGCTCTTTTTTTCATGGTTAAATACTTTTACAACCTTCTGACCGTTCATCATTTCCTCAATGTAACCGTTAGCTGCACCGAGGTCTGCCTGCTGTTTTGCAAAAAACCTTCCGCTTCGTGACGCAAGCTGTTTTGTTACAAAAAGCATTACACCAACCATTATAAGTGTTAGAATTGTAAGAGGAATACTGAGTGTAAACATACTGACAAGAACGGCAATGATTGTAATTCCGCTGTTGAAAAGCTGAGGAATACTCTGGCTGATCATCTGACGGAGGGTATCAATATCGTTTGTGTAAACACTCATAATATCGCCGTGAGGATGTGTGTCAAAGTATTTTATCGGAAGGCTTTCCATATGTTCAAATATCTGACAACGCAAATCACGCATTGTACCCTGTGTTACATAAACCATAATTTTTGCGTAGATAAACGCCGATGCCGCACCGATCGCATAGAAAATTGCAACTCTTAAAATTGCTCCGAGCATCGGTCCGAAGTCACGGCTGCCGCTCTGAATCATCGGAGTGATGTAATCGTCAATAAGATTCTGAATAAACAATGAACCCTGAACATTTGCAAGCACGCTGATGAGGATGCAGACGAAAACAATAATCATCTGAAATTTATATTTTTTGAAGATAATACCAAATAGTCTTTTAAGAACCTGACCTGAATTTTCAACCTTTTGTGCAGGTCCTCGGTTTCTTCTTCCCATTGGTCCCGGCATAATTACAGCTCTCCTTTCGCATCAAAATCACCGTTGCCGCTTGTCTGGGCAACATAAATTTCATTGTAAATCGGACTGTTTTTGATAAGTTCTTCGTGAGTACCCACTGCGCTTATCTCACCGTCATCCATTACAATAATCTTGTCTGCGTGTGAAACGCTTGATACACGCTGTGAAATAATCAGCTTTGTAGTATCAGGGATATTCTCGCTGAACGCCTTGCGGATGCTTGCGTCTGTTGCGGTATCAACCGCACTTGTCGAATCATCAAGGATAAGGATTTTCGGATTTTTCAGCAAAGCTCTTGCAATGCAAAGACGCTGTTTCTGACCGCCCGAAACATTAGTACCGCCCTGTTCGATTTTTGTGTTGTACTTATCGGGGAAGCTTTCGATAAACGAATCTGCACAGGCAAGCTTGCAGGCATTGACGCACTCTTCCTCTGTAGCATTTTCGTTGCCCCATCTGAGGTTGTCAAGGATTGTACCGCTGAAAAGAACATTCGACTGGAGTACAACCGAAACCTTGTCACGCAGAGTTTCGATATCATAGTCACGAACATCTTTACCGCCGACCTTAACAGAACCTTCGGTTACATCATAAAGTCTTGCAATGAGATTTACAAGGCTTGTTTTTGAAGAACCCGTACCGCCGATAATACCGATTGTTTCGCCTGATTTGATTTTTAGGTTGATATCGTTGAGAATCGGTTTTTCGGCTTTTGTGCTGTATGAGAATGAAACATTGTCAAACTCAATGCTTCCGTCCTTAACCTCGTAAACAGGGTTTTCGGGATTTGCAAGCGTTGATTTTTCATTAAGCACACCTGCAACACGCTTACCGCTTGCAAGGCTCATTGTGAGCATTACAAACACCATTGCCACCATAAGAAGATTCATAAGAATGTTCATACAATATGTGAGCATACTTGTAAGTTCACCTGTTGTAAGCTCACTGCTTACGATCATATTTGCGCCAAACCAGCTTACAAGGATGATTGATGCGTATGAAGTAACCATCATAATCGGTGATACTGTTACCATTGCATTTTCAGCCTTAACAAAGAGTCTGTAAACATTGTCGGCTGCCTTGCGGAACTTGCCGACTTCATGTTTTTCACGAACAAAAGCCTTTACGACTCTGATTGAAGTTACATTTTCCTGAACGCTTGCGTTGAGTTCATCGTACTTTTCAAAAACCTGACTGAAATACTTGTATGTTGCCTTCATAATAAAGGCAAGAACAACAGAAAGTAAAATTGTTGCAATGAGATAAATACAGGCAAGCCTTGCATTGATGATGAATGTCATTGCCATTGCACAGATGAGCGATACAGGCGCTCTGAAACACATTCTTAAAAGCATCTGATATGCATTTTGAAGGTTTGTTACATCCGTTGTCATACGGGTAACAAGTCCTGCGGTTGAGTAACGGTCAATGTTGGCAAACGAGAATGACTGGATATTTGCAAACATTGAGCGTCTGAGATTTCTTGCAAAGCCTGCCGAAGCTTTTGCACCGTAGATACCGCCCATCATACCTGCAAACAAGCCCGTGAGTGCAAGTGCACCCATATAACCGCCTGTTATGAGTATGTGCTGCATATCGCCCTTGTTGATACCGTCATCAATCATTGATGACATAAGAAACGGAATAATTGTTTCAACAATTACTTCGAGTATCATAAAGAACGGTGTAAGAACAGACTCTTTGACGAAACCTTTGATATTTTTTGCCAAAGTTTTTATCATACTTATCTCCTTCCGTTTTAATTTGCATTTTCAAGTCCGCTGAGAATTTTATTTATAAGAAAAAGAAATTGTTTCTTTTCTTCTTTTGTCAGCAGACTGTCAAGCAAAGTTTCGTTTTTGGTTATCATATTTTCGATTTTGTAATGAAGTTCAATACCTGTTTCGGTCAAGACAAGTTTTTTGAGTCTTGCGTCACTTTCAACGCTCTCCCTCGTTATGTAATTTTTCTTTTCCATAAGTTTAAGAATACTTGTAACGGTTGAACGGGCAATTGAAAATGCGTTTTCAATATCTTTTTGATAAACATCTTCATCACGATGATCATAGAGATATGCAATAATCCAGCCGTGCATAAGAGTCAGCTTATCCACACCCTTATCCTTGGCGGAATAGATTAACTTTCTCTGCAAAACCTGATTAAGCACCTTGATTTCGTGACCGATTGAATCATTAAAGCGTTTGTTGCACTTACAGCTTTTTACGCTTTTGTCATCACACATTATTTCACCTCCGAAATCACACTTATGAGATATTGTTCTATATAGAATAGTTCGATACAAAACAATTTGTATCAGTAATTATAGCACCTTCATTTTGAATGTCAAGAGAAATTACAAATAATTATTCAAAGTTTCACATTACTGTCACAAATCAAAAGCGACAGCTAAAATTACAGCTGTCGCAGTTAAAATCATATTCACTTTGCACAAATTATGACAATTGTCACTTTTTTAGGATTTCTGTCGCATCACGGATATCGGGGGTTTTGTCACCGTTGATATCGCAAACAAAAAGAGCATACTGATTTTCATCATAATCATCAAAGGTCAGGTCTTTGATAAGATACTTCTGAATAAGCTCAGCATCCTTTTCATCTGTTTTTCCGTCAATGTTGAGGTCTTTCATATTTTTGGGAACGCAACCGCCGTCAAGCACAAAATCAATACCGCTGTCGTTCATGAGTTCATCGGCTCTGTTTTTGTCAACATCAACAATGTAAAGTCCCAATGTGTCAAAGCATTGATAAACATACTTTGCATCCTTTAAAATCTCGGCTTTCTTTTCTTTTGCCCTGTCATTTGTTATGCCTGCACCTTGAAGATGTGAATCAAGCTTTGCAATCATCTCCATTGCGTAATCGTTATCCGTCATTGCACGGTCGAGATCAACACCGTTTGTCATATAGAACCAACCAAGCGAACCCATAACATATAGATTATTCACATCAAGTCCGCAGTAAACGGCAATTTTCCCGTCCTTGTACTGACCTTTTTTCATCGACATTTTTGAATAGCCCTTGATTATACTGTAACCGAGCTTCATTCCGTCCTCGCTGATATAGTCAAGGTCAAATGCCGCTGCACTTGTGCATGAAAAGCACGCTCCGCCGATGAGCATTGCAAATACGAGCAATATTGAAATCACCTTTTTAGAAAATTTTCTTTTCACAAAAAACACCTCCATTGGTAGTATCACCGAACGGAAGTGTTTTATTTTGATTTATTTACTTTTATTTGACTTATTATTTTTTCTTTCTTTTCTTATTTGATTAAGCTCTGAACCTTTGGTTTTTACCTTTCTTTTAAATTTTGCAACGGTAAACGCTTTTATCCTGTCATGATAGACATAGTTGATTTCCGCACAAACCATAAGACAAACCATAAGAAAGTAAAACCAAATCATAATAACGGCAATTCTTGTAAGACCTCCGTACACGGAAAATCCGTTGAAATCCGACACATAAACCGAAATACCGAACGAAAGCACATACCACGAAATCGTGCAGAGAAACGCACCGGGCAACTGCGACTTAAAGCCGTATTCCTTATGCTCGCTGCGTGAGATGTTCGGAAAGTTTCTGTAAATCAGCGCAAACAATACCGTGAGAAACATGAAGATAAGTATATATCTGAGATGATAGATTATTCCGATTATGTCCGGCAACGATTTTAGATGCGGTGAAAGAAAATCGTTAATTGTTGAACCAAGGACAATAAGTACAAGCGACGCAAGTAAAATTACAAACAATGCAATTGTGTAGAACATCGCCCTTATTCTTAAAAAGAACCAGTTTCTGTTTTCGTAAGCGTCATAAATTCTGTTGAGTCCGTTTGTGATTGCGTGGATTCCCTGTGCCGCCGACCACAGAGTGACTACAAGCGTTACAAGAGAAATTCCCACAGCACTTTCATAGGCAGAGGTCAGAAAGTATGTTAAATCATCGGCAATTTTTGACGAAAACACACTACTGAGTCCGTGATAAACAAAATCAATCGGAATGTGCAGGTTCTGCAAAAGTGACACAAAGAACATTGAGAGCGGCACAGCCGATAATATAATAAAGAATGCCGACTGTCCGGCAATTGCAAAAATATTATCGTGAACGCATTTGCTTGTTATCGGTTCAAATCTGCCTGTTATTCTTTTGTAAAGTTTTATCGCCTTGTCAACGAATTTTATCCTCAATGCGTCACCTCCCCTATTTCTATATGATAATTATTTTATACCGTTTTTCTTCATCTGCACATTATAAGAAATCCTTGTGAGAAGTTTTTCGGGTGCAAAATGTCTGAAAAACGACACCGCTTTCATTTCAAAGCCGGGTGTGATAATCATTTTGCCCTTCATGGTCATGTCAACGGCATACCTTGCAACAAACTTCGGGTTAAGTCCTCTTATGCAGAATTTTACATCCGCAACATTATTGAAGTTGGTTTTTACGGGACCCGGGCAAAGTACGGAAACCTTGACATTTTTATTATCCCTACGCATTTCCTCATGAATTGCCTGAGTAAGACGGACAACATAATTCTTTGACGCATAGTAGCTTGCAAATGTCGGTCCTGCAAAAAATCCTGCGGCAGAACCTACATTGAGAATATATCCGTTGTTTCTCTCCGCCATATCTTTAAGAAAAAGCTTTGTGAGAATGTGAACCGTTGAAACATTGGTGTGAATGAGTTCAAGCTCTCTTTCAAGCGGAACATCCAAAAATTTTCCGTATGCACCGAATCCGGCATTGTTGACAAGAAAATCAATCTGTTCATTTTCATTCTTAATATGCTCATACAAATCCATGCTGTCACTTTCTCGTGAAAAATCAAGCGTAATTACCCTGACATTCACATTTGAAAGTTCCTCTTTCAGCTTGTTAAGCTTATCTGTTGAGCGTGATACAAGAATAAGGTCATAACCGAGTTCTGCAAGATATCTGGCAATTTCTTTACCTATGCCCGAACTTGCACCTGTAATCAAAGCCTTCATTAGTTTTCATCATCCTTCGGTTTTTGTGCTGTGGCACAAAGCCAAGTTGTACCTTCCTTAGTGTATGTGTTTATGTTTTCAAAGCCTGCCGATTCAAGTACGGATCTGATTTCCTGCGGAGTTACCGACTTGATATTCAGCATATTTTCAACCTTTTCCCACTTGAACGGATCATCGTCTGTTCTGAGCATTTCAAAAAGCAGCATAACCGTTCCGCCCTGTTTGAGAACACGAAAAACCTCTTTTACATCATTTTCCTTATCAGGCCAGAAGTAGTAGGTTTCAACCGCCGTAATATTATCAAAAGTATTGTCCTCAAAAGGCATATCCGATACAGACGCCTGAAGAATTTTCGCTTTGTTGCAGAGTATATTTTTTGAATTGAGTTTTTCGGAGGATTTTACCGAAAGCTCGGAATAGTCGATTCCGTAAACCTTGCCGTTGGCAACCTTTGAACAAAGTCGGTCAACGGTTTTTCCGCCGCCGCAGCCTATGTCAAGTACAGTTGCGGTGCGTTCGATATTCATATGTTCAAGTCCCCATGAGGTGAGGCTTGAATGTCCTTTATTCATAGCCTTAATCATCATTTTGCCCCAAAAGCCGTTTGGCTTTTTAGCATTTTCAACCAACTTATGGTATTTCATAAAAATCACTCCAATCTGAAATTTTCATCTGTTTTCTGTCTGTTATTTACTTTTCCTTCCTATCGAATTAAGTTTTTGAAGCAGAAGTGCAAGAAAAAACGCACCGCCCACTATTACAATGAACCATACAAATGACATATATACGGGCTGATTCATAACACGCAAAAACGGATACGGTCCGTCAACCACACCTAATATATTAAGTATAATCAACACAATCGCATATATCAAGGTAGGGATTATTGCCGTGAAAGCTGATTTTGCGTCAAGGTGAGGTTCTTTTTCAAAAAGCACAAATGACAGCATGGTCAAAATCGGGCAAAGTGTATGTAAGAATGTGGAATCTTTATTAAAAAGCATATAGAACCAACCGTTTATGCCCTCTCCTCGCATCGGGGAAAGTACGGCAAGAACTACGATAAATGTTACCGAAAGCACAGCCGCCGCCATATATTTGAACATCTGAACCGAGTGCGGAATTTCTTTTCCGCTTTTGAGATATCGCACCTGAAAACCTGCCATAACCGCACAGGCAACAAGTGCAAACAGGTTGCTGTCCTCAGTGTAATATACAAGCGGATAGTAGCCTAATTTGAAAAACACGATAATTATTGCGGCAATCTCACAAGCGATAATCGCAAGGTTAAATACCAAAGCCGTTTTTGTTCGTTTAATTTTAAGAGTATTTTGCATTTTAAGTCCTTTTCTATATTAGTTTGTTAGTTTCTTTCAATCAATGCCACGCTTTCCGCATAGCTCGTCTGAATATGATGAATTTCTCGGCTGATTTTAGATTAGAGAGAACTTATCCAAAGCCTTTTTCGTGGTTCTGCCATTTGTGGGGATATGTCCGTGAAACTGAAGTTTTCACATTATCTATTTCAATGTAAATAGTGCTTTTTCGTAGTCCTTAACATAATACTTAATATTGGTTCTACCTTTTTGGATTACGATATGTCCCTCTTTTTCAAGCATCTCCTTTTGTGCCTCAACGCCTCCCGGATACTTTGCATTTAATTCTCCATTTGCTTTTAATGTTCTCCAATAAGGGGTTTTATCCTCTGTGCGTTGATAACTCGCCCATGCAACTATTGAAACAAAAATTCCGGCTGTTATAGGCTCTGTAAAATCAGCACCGCTTTGTTTAGCAAAGAATTCCCTTATTGTACCTACTGTAAGTAATTTTCCACCAGGCACAAGTCGCATTACTTTATCATAGTCAATAGGCGGTGCAAAATACATTTTATCTCCACCATATTTTTTAATACTCTTTTCATCTGTGATTATTTGAAATTTAGGCATATCCTTGCTATCCATAAGCATAGCATTAAAATCCTTTTTATCTTCATTTGCCATAATGTATTACCTCCAAGCCAATTATATCTCAATAAACAGACTCATGCAATGAGTATTAATATATTACTTTTGGCTTTCATCAATTATTTTTTTTGCTCGTTGTAAAATAGGCAGTTCTCTGTTTGCTACAAGTGTTCCTAACCTTGTATTTGACCTATTTTCATATTCTTGAACAGCTTCGTCATATGTCAATTTTAATGTAGATAAGTGAAAACTTTCTACTTCATCCTGAGTCAAATTCTTTTCTCCGAATGACTTTACTTTGCACAAGAAATAATTATTAATATTATGCCTGTGAATCAGATTGTAATAATCGCTTACAACTCCGATTTTGCAAATTATTTCTACAGATATACCAAGTTCTTCTTTCAATTCTCTTTGAATGGCGGTTTGTAAGTCCTCGCCTATCTCAACTCCGCCACCCGAGGTTTCAATCAATGTTGCTTTTCCAAAATCATCATCTCGTTCTGCTCTTACAAAATAGAACAAACCGTTTTCATCATAAACTATTGCTCGGGCAATAGTTCTGTCATGGTCAACACATTCAAATTGCCACTGCGTATCCTGCAATTCAATATTTATTTGCTTATTCAACATATGTTTTTCCTCAATAAAATAAAAATCAGCTCTGTACAAATCGGGATTTACAGAACCTTCATCATATACCTTGGTTCATATTCTATATATCCGTGTTTCGGATAAAAAGCATAAGATTCAAACCACTGCTCTTTTGGTGTTCCCAAATGTACTTTTGAAACAGCAACACCGTTTTCACGCATCCATAACTCTGCCGTATTAAGTAACTTTGAACCGATTCCCTTTCGTTTTAATGATGGTTTTATATAAAGCCTATGCAAAAATGCTTGATCTGTATAAACAATTCTTGAACATCCAACACAACCGACTACCCTGTCATTTTCATCTATTACAAGCCAAAACATATCATTGTAATCAAGATAGTTTGCCTTAATATCAAGAAGGTCAGGATTTATAGTAGGTTTTCTACCCAAAGCATCTTTTGCCTGTAAAACCATAAAAATCATATCATCACGATAGATTTCTTCAAATTTAATAATTTTCATACTTTTACTCCTGTACTTTAGTCAACAGAGCCACGCTCTCCACATGGGAGGTTCCGGAGAACATATCGCAGGGGGTGATTTCTTTGGGGGTGTAGCCGTTTTCTGTGAAGAATTTAAAATCTCTTGCGAGAGTTGCGGGGTCACAGGATACATAGACTACACGGCTCGGCGACATTCTTGAAATTGTCTTTACAAGCTCTTCACCGCAGCCTTTTCTCGGTGGATCAAGAATTACGCAGTCGGGTTTTAAACCCTCTTTTTCAAGCTGAAATGCGGCATCTGAGGCATCTCCGCAGATGAATCGTGCATTTTCAATGCCGTTTGCTTTTGCATTTTCATTCGCATCTTTCACGGCATCTTCAACAATCTCCGCACCAATAAGCTGTTTACAGGAATCAGCCATTGTAAGACCTATTGTACCCGTTCCGCAGTATAAATCAAGCAGAATTTCGTCAGATTTAAGATTTGCATATTCTTTGGCTTTGCCGTAAAGCTTTTCAGCCTGTTTTCTGTTGATCTGCCAGAACGAAAACGGTGAAATCTTAAACTGCAATCCGCAAAGTGTGTCGGTAATATGGTCACTTCCAAAGATTGTTCTGTTTTTTCTGCCGAGAACAACATTGGTTTTTTCTCTGTTAGAATTAATAATCACACTTTTTAACTGCGGAAGTTCGGATTTGAGCATTTTCACGAGTAAGTCTTCCTGTTTAAGACCGTTTGCGTTGACAACATAGCACACCATAAGCTCGCCCGAAACCTCACCAATTCTGATATAAATGTGGCGAAGTCTGCCCTTGCCTGTTGTTTCGTCATAAATTTCCGTGTTAGTTTTTGCGATAAAATCTTTTGTAATTTCAATTACCCTTGCAAAAATTTCGGGCTGTAAAATACAGTCGGTGCAATTGATTATGCGGTGGCTGTGGAATGAATAAAAACCCGTCACAACATTTCCGTCACGATCAAGACCGACAGGATACTGTGCCTTATTGCGGTATCTTGTGATATTATCGGACGAAATTATCGGCTTGAAAACAACATTATTAAGACCGCCGATGCGTGTTACGGCATCCTCAACTCTTTGCTGTTTTATTTTGCATTCTTCTTCATAAGAAATATGTCGCCATGTGCAACCGCCGCACTTCATAAAGTTTTCGCAGTCGGGAGTAATTCTCGCCTTGGACGGAACGAGAATTTCTTCGATTTTGCCGAAAGCGTAGGTTTTCTTAACTTTTAATATACGCACCTTGAGTTCGTCACCGATTGCAGAACCCTGTACAAAAACGGCAATGCCGTCATCTGTTCTTCCGACTCCGCTGCCCTCGGCAGTTGCCGAAGTTATTGTAAGGTTTACAATATCGTTCTTTTTTAAAGTCATTTTATCACTCTGCCATTTTATGTGTATTTTTAGTTATAATCCTATTCCCCTTTATTTTAGCATTTACTCTACAATTTGGCAACAATTAAAACACAGTATCCGTACAATACACAAAAATTGCACAAATATTAAATTAGGTATTTATTTTTTTGTCCATTCGTCTTATAATATGAGTGTTGCAGTTCTGTCACGGCATTGCTCTTTGAATGCAAATCAACTTGTGTTCCAACTTAAATACAGGCAAAGCGGAATGATTTTTCTGACAGACAAATATACTTATCAGGAATGGAGTGGACTATTGTGAATTACGACAGTCTTATGGATAACATAAAAAGAATACATTTTATCGGTATAGGCGGCAGCGGAATGTGTCCGCTGGCTGAGATTCTTCACCACGAGGGCTATGAGCTTTCGGGTTCGGATATGAACGAGGGTGAAACTCTTGACAGAATTAAGGGTTACGGCATTCCCGTATTTATGGGACACGCCGCAGAAAATATCAAGGGTGCAGAGCTTGTTGTTTACTCAGCGGCTATTAAGGAAACTAACCCCGAAAGACAGGCGGCAAAGGAACTCGGTATTCCGTGCATTGAAAGAAGCGTAATGCTCGGTATTGTTACAAGAAGATACAGAAGAAGTATTGCGGTTTCGGGTACACACGGCAAAACAACTACAACAGCTATGCTTTCACAGGTGCTTATCGGCAGCGGTTTTGATCCGTCAGCTATTATCGGAGGAAAACTTCCGTTTATCGGCGGAAACAGCTATGTCGGTCACAGCGATGTAATCGTTTGTGAGGCTTGTGAGTATGTTGACACATTCTTACAGCTCAATCCGTTTATTTCGATTATTCTTAATATTGACGCAGATCATCTTGACTACTTCAAGAATCTTGACAACATTAAGAAGTCATTCAACAAATTTGCTCATCAGACAACAGGCTTGCTTGTTATCAACGGTGACGATGAAAACACTCTTGATGCCGTAAAGGATGTTGAGATTGAGAAAATCACCTACGGTTTTGGCGAAAACTGCGATTACAGAGCTGAAAACATCAGCGCAGACAAGGGTGTTCACGAGCAGTTTGACCTCTACTATAAGGGGGAGAAGCTCACACAGATTAAGCTTATCGTTCCCGGAAAGCACAACATTTATAATGCACTTGCCGCTGCGGCTACTGCACATTATCTTGGCGCTACTCCGAAGGAAATTTCCGAGAATCTTCACAAGTTCGGCGGTGTTCACAGAAGATTTGAAATTCTCGGCACACCTGACGGAATTACTGTTGCCGATGACTTTGCTCATCATCCCACAGAACTTACCGCAACACTCAATGCCGCAATGAAAATGGGCTTTAACAAGGTTTGGGCAATATTCCAGCCGCATACATTTTCAAGAACAGCCATGCTCCTTGACGATTTTGCGGAGGCTCTTAAAATTCCGGATCAGGCAATTATTTCGGCTATTCTCCCTGTTCGTGAAACAAACACATATAACATCTATTCTACTGACCTCGGTGCAAAGGTTCCGGGTTCTGTATGTCTTGACACATTTGAAGAAATTACCGACTATGTTTGCAAGAATGCAAAAGAGGGCGACCTCATTCTCACAATGGGCGGCGGTAATGTGTATATGTGTGCCAATATGATTTACAAACAGCTTAAATATATGGAAGAAAATAAATAAGATTTTTAAACAAACAGAAGAACCGTGCTTTTATGACACGGTTCTTTTTTCTTTTATTGAATATTAAGTAAAAATGAACAAAGCTCCGTGCGGTTACGGAGCTTTGTTCGTTAAGAGAGAGTTTTTGTCTACAGCCTTGGCTGTATGAATATTTATATAAAAAGCTAAAAAGCTTGTTGACTGTTATTGACCGAACATGTAGTTCCAGATTGAGTCGCTGTCACCGTTATCGGAGCTTTTGCTCTGGGATTGTGACGACTTATTCTGTTTGTTTGAATTGCCTGTTAAAGAACTTCCGCTCGGTGAATATTCTGCAAGAGTGAGCTTAAGATTTGCGGTCTTACCGCTTCTTGTAACGGTAAAAGTTACTGTATCCCCCACCTTTGAATTCTTGAGGGCTGTTTCAATGTCTGATTTTGAAGAAACACTTGTACCGTTTACTGCGGTAATCATATCGCCTCTCATAAATCCTGCTTTTTCTGCATTAGAACCGCTTGTTACCGAAAGAACATAACAGCCTGTGTTGCTGAGTCCGTAGTAGAATGCGGAATCGTCGGAAGTGATATCTGTAAGCTCCATACCAAGGTCAACCTTGCCCTTTACATAACCGTATGTTTTGAGATCGTCAATTATATCAAGAACATTGTTAATCGGAATAGCAAATGCAATACCTTCAACCTCTGTTGCACTGTCCTTTGCGTTTACAATACCGATAAGCTCACCGTTTGAGTTAAAGAGTCCGCCGCCTGAGTTACCGGGGCTGATCTGAGCGTTGTGCTGGAGAAGCGTCATACTCTTACCCTCAACCGTTACCTGACGGGCAAGTGCGCTGATAATACCGTCTGTTACTGTACCGCCGAGCTGTCCGAGCGGATTACCGATTGCAACAACATAGTCGCCTACTGCAAGATCTGAGCTGTTGCCCATTGTTGCGGCTGAAAGACCTGTTGCATCTACTTTAAGAAGTGCGATATCGTTGTCCTCATCACTGCCGATTATCTTAGCCTTGTATGAGGTTGCACCGTCACGGAGTGTTACAGTGATATTCTCCGCACCTTCGATTACATGGTAGTTTGTGATGATGTAACCGTCCTCGGAAATGATAACACCTGAACCTGCACCCTGCTGAACATACTGCTGAGCAAATCCGCCTGTTACAACACTTTCGGTAGCAATTTCAACTACGCTGTCAGCTGTTTTCTTAACAATTTCGGAAGTTGTTCCGCTGAGAGCGGCATTGCTTGTGGTTGATGTGCTGTTTGCGGATGCCTGCTTGATGTTTACACTTGAAGATGAGTTGTTGTTAAGTGATGATGCAAGCATACTGCCACCGAATCCTGCACCGCCGCCGAGAATGATTGCAGCTACAAGCATTGCGGCTACAAAACCCTTTGATGCGGGTTTCTTCGGCTTTTTAGGCTTTTTAACTTTTACTTTCTTAGCCTTTGGTGCGGAATACTGTTGATTTGCATACGGTGAACCCGACTGTGAGCCGTATGGATTCTGTGACGGATTGCCGTATGAATAGTTGTTAGTCTGCTGTGAAGAATATGGGTTTGAAGAATACTGTGAACCGTATGAATCCGATGAGTAGTTCTGTGAAGATGTACCCGATGCTGTGTTTGAAGAATAAGCGCTTTCATAACGGTTAGGGTTGTGTGACGCATTCTCGTTGTTACCGTTTATATACGAATGGCGGTACTCACCCGAATTTGCACTTGATGTCGAGTTTGTGTTCCATTCATAAGAGCTTTCTGTATTTTCTGCAGTTGATGCAGACTGTGAATCTGATGATGAATGAATATCCTGATAGTTGTTGTCAGCAGTATTATTATCTGACGAATAACCGTCATAACCGTTTTTATTGTTTTCAAAGTTATCGTTCATAACTGTACCTCCGATTAAAAGTTATATTTTCAAAAGACTTCATCGAATGTCGGTGTTGTTTTTTGATGTTGTAGATATAATAAAGCCCCAAAGTGAAAAGTATATGAAATACGGCTGAATTAATGTTGAAAGCAAGAAAATAGTATGTGAAAATTCGGTGTGCGTTGTGAGGAGTACGACACAATCATCTGTATTCACAAAAAAAGGGCAGAACAAAACGCTCTGCCCTATATAATGTTTAAGATAATAACAATTTTAAATCTTAGTTATCCTTAATCTGATATTTACTAAATAATCCGTCAACAATACTTTTCATATTATTGAAGAACCTATTAGTAAGTTGTATGAACACACAAAAGAATATAATCACAAAGCCTACACCTTTAAAACGAGGATTAAGCGTTCCTGTCAAAATAAGATTACAACCGATAAAGAAGAGAAACGAAAAGATTATGAAAACAACAACCATCATCGGACTTGGAATCATTCTGACAGTTAAATCAGAATATCCACAATCTTCCTCTATCTTACCTGAAAAAATCGGACTCAGGCTATAAATTCCACCGTAATTTTTAACCAGTACAAATTTCATTTTAAAGCCCTTATCCGTAAATTTTACATCATAGGAGTAATCCTCTCTCTTAATGTCAGCACCATACTTAGAATTACTTTTGATTATATCATTTATGTGTTCTTCGGATAAAGAAAGTTTATAATGAAGTTTATCAAAGAATTTTATAATCATAGAAATAACTCCATATACAAAAGGCACTCAGTTTGCCGAAACGGTGTTGACCTGTTCTTTTGTTTGGGGCTTCTTTTCAACCTTTTCGTTAAGCTTTTTCTTTACCGAAACTTCGTCAAACTTCTTTTTGAAGGATACTCTGCCGTTGAACTTCTTTCTGCAATATTTGCATGAAAATTCTGCGGTAAAGCTTTTGTTGTGAAGTCGCCACTTTGAAAGCTGAACAAGCGGTTTTCCGCAATCTTCACAATCGAAAAACATAACGCTTTTGTCAACATCGGGACTGTTGATATCTGTAACGAAATGATTTTTGAACAGCAGTCTGTCATAGAATTCGTCACAAACAGCATCCTTAATGTACGGCTTTAACGGATACTTACCGTAAAAAGCCTTCATACATTCCAATGTTAGGTACACATCGGCAAGAGCCCTGTGCTGATCATCTTCCGAAAAATCAACACCTGCCATTTCGGCACAGGCACCGAGTCCCAGCTGACAGGATGAATCGTGCAAATCAAGACAATCTTCACAATAGCTTTGCAGATTGCAATAGCGTGAGAGAAACGGGAGTCTGGTTCTGCCCGTGTAGTAGCTGTAGTTTTCTATAAGAGCATGAAGGTCGGAGTCGCTCCATGTCATAAGCACACCGTCACCCAGAAAATCCGAGAACAGGCTGATTGCTCTGATAAAGCTGACGCCCTCGTCCTTCAACTCTTCATTTGTTATTTTAGTAAGCTGTTTTACCTTACTGCATAGCTTTTTGCCGATTTTCGGAGCAACAAGCATTGTAAAGGTGTCGCATACATTCAGTTCATCATCAAGCTTAACCGCACCGATTTCAATTATTTCATTGACAAATTTGTGCAGAACCTTGCTGTATGAACCGTTCCATTCAAGGTCAAGAATTACATAACTCATTATTTTAATTATTTCTTACGGAATGCCTGTTTCATACGCTGTTCTTTTGAAAGAATACGCTTACGCATACGGATATTTTCGGGAGTAACCTCAACAAGCTCATCATCAGCAATGAATTCAAGGCACTGTTCAAGCGACATAATTGTCGGAGGTGTAAGCTTGAGGGCATCATCAGAACCCGATGCACGGGTGTTTGTGATGTGCTTTTTCTTGCAGACATTAACTGTGATATCCTCAGACTTAGGACTTGCACCTACAATCATACCCTCGTAAACAGGAACACCGGGTCCGATAAAGAGTCTGCCTCTTTCCTGAGCGGCATAAAGACCGTAGGTTACAGTTTCGCCTGTTTCAAAAGCGATAAGTGAACCCTGATGGCGGGTTACGATTTCACCCTTATATGGCTCATAACCGTCAAATACATGGTTCATAATACCGTTACCGTTTGTATCTGTAAGAAATTCGGGGCGATAACCCATAAGACCTCTTGACGGGATTCTGAATTCGATGTGAGTAACACCGCCTTCACGAGTACCCATATTGATAAGCTCACCTTTTCTTGAACCGAGCTTTTCCATTACAGGACCGACATATGTGTCGGGAACTTCGATGATAAGAAACTCCATAGGCTCATGAAGCTTGCCGTCAATCATCTTTGTAATAACCTGCGGACGGGAAACCTGAAATTCATAATTCTGACGGCGCATTGTTTCAATAAGAATTGAAAGGTGGAGTTCACCTCTGCCCGATACCTTGAATGTATCGGCGCTGTCTGTTTCTTCAACACGGAGTGCAACATTTGTTTCAATTTCCTTGAAAAGTCTGTCACGAAGGTTACGGGAGGTTACATACTTACCCTCTCTGCCTGCAAACGGTGAGTTGTTTACGATAAAGTTCATTGAAACCGTAGGCTCGTCAATCTTTACGAACGGAAGCGGCTCAACACAATCGTTTGAACAGATTGTTTCACCGATGTTGATATCCTGAACACCGCTTACGCAAACGATGTCACCAAGTGTTGCAGTGTCACATTCAACTCTTTTAAGTCCTTCAAACTGATAGAGCTTTGCAATTCTTACATTCTGAGTTGTACCGTCTGTGTGACAGAGAACGGCAGCCTGTCCGTTCTTTGCAGTACCTCTTTCAACACGGCCTACACCGATTCTGCCGACAAACTTATCAGAGTCAATGTTTGAAATAAGGAGCTGGAGTCCTCCGTTCATATCACCCTGAGGAGCAGGGATTTCTTTTACGATTGCGTCAAAGAGAGGTTTCATATCCGTACCGGGTTCATGATAATCCTCTGATGCATAGCCGTCACGGGCAGACGCATAAATTACAGGGAACTCAAGCTGATCTTCGTCGGCACCGAGTTCGATAAAGAGGTCGAGAACCTCGTCAACAACTTCCTCGGGTCTTGCACCGGGACGGTCGATTTTGTTAAGAACAACAAGCGGCTTTTTGCCGAGGCCGAGTGCCTTTTTAAGAACAAATCTTGTCTGCGGCATACACCCCTCAAATGCGTCAACAAGCAATACAACACCGTCAACCATCTGGAGAATACGCTCAACCTCACCGCCGAAATCGGCATGACCTGGGGTGTCAACAATGTTAATTTTGATGCCGTTGTACATTACGGCTGTCGGCTTTGAAAGGATTGTGATACCTCTTTCACGCTCAAGGTCATTAGAGTCCATTACTCTTTCTTCTACATTTTCATTTGCTCTGAAAACACCGCTCTGCTTCAAAAGCTGGTCAACCAAAGTAGTTTTGCCGTGGTCAACATGGGCGATAATTGCAATATTTCTTAAATTCTCTCTTACATCCATAAAAATACCTCGTTTTGCTAAAATCACTTAAATCTTATTGCATACATCAAGCATTATAACACTATAAAAGCTAAAATTCAATTTATATTTTTCATCACCTTTTATGCTAATATCCGACACTTTTTGAACATTTTTCCGATAGAAAACCGCAAAAAATATTTTTTAGTGAAAAAATAACGATTTTTACTCATTTTGCGTGAATTTTTCTTTACAATATCTCAAGATTGTTATATAATTAACATAGTGTTTTGCATTTTTTTGCATGACCTGAATTATGATAGGCATTAATTTTTAGGAGGTAATATTATGGGCTACACGATTGCGCAGAAAATCATCAAGAATCATCTTGTCTGCGGAGAAATGACCGTTGGCAGTGATATCGGTCTTAAAATCGACCAGACTCTTACTCAGGATGCAACAGGTACTATGGCTTATATCGAATACGAGGCTATGGGCATTCCGAGAGTAAAAACAGAAAAAAGCGTTGCTTACATTGACCACAACACACTTCAGACAGGTTTTGAGAACGCCGATGACCACAGATTTATTCAGTCTGTTTGTAAAAAACACGGTATCTATTTTTCAAGACCCGGCAACGGCATTTGTCACCAGGTTCACCTTGAAAGATTCGGCAAACCGGGAAAGACTTTAATCGGTTCTGACAGCCACACTCCAACGGGTGGCGGTATCGGTATGCTCGCAATCGGTGCAGGCGGTCTTGATGTTGCTGTTGCCATGGGCGGCGGCGCATACTATATTACTATGCCGAAAATGGTAAGAGTTAATCTTACGGGCAAACTCAGTCCGTGGGTTTCTGCAAAAGATATTATTCTCGCAGTTCTTCGTGTTATGAGCGTTAAGGGCGGCGTCGGCAAGATTGTTGAGTACGGTGGAGAAGGTGTTGCCACACTTACGGTTCCCGAAAGAGCAACAATCACAAATATGGGTGCAGAGCTTGGTGCTACAACTTCTGTATTCCCGTCTGATGAAACAACACGAAAGTTCCTCAAGGCTCAGGGCCGTGAGGAGGATTATACAGAACTCAAAGCTGATGATGACGCTGTTTATGACGAAGTTATCGAAATCAACCTTTCAGAGCTTGAACCGCTCGCAGCCTGTCCTCATTCACCTGACAATGTTAAGCCAATCAAAGAGCTTGAGGGCAAGAAGATTGATCAGGTTTGTATCGGTTCATGTACAAACTCAAGTTACCTTGACCTTATGAGAGTTGCTCACATTCTCAAGGGCAAAAAGGTTGCAGATAATGTATCGCTTGCAATTGCTCCGGGTTCAAAGCAGGTATTTAATATGCTCGCTCTCAACGGGGCTCTCGGTGATATGATTGCGGCAGGTGCAAGAATCCTTGAAAGTGCCTGCGGTCCTTGTATCGGTATGGGTCAGTCACCTAACAGCGGCGGTATTTCTCTTAGAACATTCAACCGTAACTTTGAAGGCAGAAGCGGAACGGCAGACGGTCAGATTTATCTTGTATCTCCCGAAACTGCAGCAGTTTCAGCAATTAACGGCGTATTCACAGACCCGAGATGTCTTGGTGCGGCTGCTGAGATTGAAATGCCCGAAAAATTCCTCATCAATGACAATATGGTTATTGATCCCGCTCCTGTTGAAGAAATGGACAGCGTAGAAATCCTCCGTGGTCCTAACATCAAGAGCTATCCCGAAACTCATCCGCTCACAGATTCTATCGAAGCATCGTGTTCACTCAAGGTCGGCGACAACATTACAACCGACCATATTATGCCTGCAGGTGCAAAGATTCTTCCGCTCCGTTCAAATATTCCGAAAATTTCAGAGCATTGCTTTACAGTATGCGACAAGGAATTCCCAACCCGTGCAAAGACACTCGGCAAGAGCATTATTGTCGGCGGTGAAAACTACGGTCAGGGTTCATCCCGTGAGCATGCGGCTCTCGCTCCCCTTTTCCTCGGTGTTAAGGCTGTACTCGTAAAGAGCTTTGCAAGAATTCACAAGAGCAACCTTATCAATGCAGGAATTCTTCCGCTTACATTTGTAAACGCAGAAGATTATGATAAAATCAAGCTTGGCGATATGCTTGAACTCCCGAATGTTAAGGACGAAATTGCAAACGGCAAGCAGGTTACTGTTGTAAACAAGACAACAGGCGACACAATTGTTGCTGACTGTGAGCTTTCAGACAGAACAAGAAACATTATCATTGCAGGCGGTCTGCTTGACTACACAAAGGAGAACAGCTGATATGGAAAAAATTAAAATGGTCACTCCTCTCGTAGAGATGGACGGCGACGAGATGACAAGAGTCATCTGGAAACAGATTAAAGACATTCTCATCACACCTTATGTTGACCTCAAAACAGAATATTATGACCTCGGTCTTGAGCACAGAAACGAGACAGACGATCAGGTTACAGTTGACAGCGCCAACGCAACAAAGAAATACGGTGTTGCCGTTAAGTGTGCCACAATCACACCTAATGCCGCAAGAATGACAGAGTACAACCTCAAGAGTATGTGGAAATCACCTAACGGTACGATTCGTGCTATCCTTGACGGTACGGTATTCAGAAGCCCGATTCTTGTTAAGGGTATTGTTCCCTACATTCCTACATGGAAAAAGCCAATCTGCATTGCCCGTCACGCATACGGTGATGTTTATAAGAACACAGAGATGAAGGTTGAGGCAGGAAGCAAGGCAGAGCTTTGTGTTACAAAGCCTGATGGTACCGAGGAAAGAAGCACAATCTTTGACTTCAAGACTGACGGTATTATTCAGGGTATGCACAACATTGACAAGAGTATCTCATCATTTGCCCGTTCATGCTTTAACTATGCACTTGATCAGAAGCTTGATGTTTGGTTTGCTACAAAGGATACAATCAGCAAGATTTATGACCACAGATTCAAGGACATCTTCAACGAAATCTTTGAGAATGAGTACAAAGAGAAGTTTGAGAACGCAGGTATTACATATTTCTACACACTTATTGATGACGCTGTTGCAAGAGTTATCAGAAGTGAAGGCGGTTATATGTGGGCTTGTAAGAACTATGACGGCGATGTTATGAGTGATATGATTGCAACTGCATTCGGTTCGCTCGCAATGATGACAAGCGTGCTTGTTTCTCCCGACGGTATCTATGAATACGAGGCTGCTCACGGCACAGTTCAGCGCCACTACTACAAGTATCTCAAGGGCGAAGAAACTTCCACAAACTCTGTTGCAACATTGTTTGCATGGACAGGCGCTCTCCGCAAAAGAGGCGAGCTTGACGGTCTTGACGATCTTATGAAGTTTGCAGACAAGCTTGAGGCCGCAACAATCAAGACAATTGAGGACGGCGTTATGACAGGCGATCTCTACGCTATCTCGACACTTGAGAACAAAAAGAAAGTAAACACAGAAGAATTTCTCAAGGCTATTGACGAGCGCCTTGCAGCATCTCTCTGATTTTAAGGTTAAAGGAGCATAGTGAGTAATGTCTAAGAATGACAGTATTTCAATGTCGGTTATCAGGCGTTTGCCAAGATATTACCGCTTTTTATCAGAACTGAATGACCAGAACATTGACAAAATTTCTTCAACTAAGCTTGCACAAATTATGAATGTGACCGCCTCACAGGTAAGACAGGATCTTAACTGCTTCGGCGGATTCGGTCAGCAGGGTTACGGTTACAGCGTAAGTCAGCTGAAAGAGGAAATCAAGAACATTCTGGGACTTAACAACGATTACAAGGCCATTCTTATCGGTGCCGGTAATCTTGGTAAGGCCGTTGCAATGCATATGAATTTTGAAAAACTCGGTTTTGAGCTTATCGCTTGTTTTGACAGCAACGAACAAAAAGTCGGTTCAAAGCTCAACGGAATTACAGTTAAAAACGAAAGTGAACTTGACGATTTTTGTAATAAAAATCATATTGACACAGCGTTTTTGTGCATTCCCCGTGTTTGTGTTGAAAATGTTCTCGATAAGCTATATTCACACGGAATCAAGAATTACTGGAATTTCAGCCACTATGATATAAATGCTCGTTATAATGATACTATGGTAGAGAATGTTCATCTCAGCGACAGCCTTATGACTCTCTGCTACAGAATGAACAACAACTGATAAACAATGACTCCCCGACAGTTTATAAGCTGTCGGGGAGTTTTCCGTTACAGAGCAATAATAACCTTTTTTAGCGATTAAAAGGGCTGACCGTTTAAGGTCAGCCCTCTTTTGCAATTTGTGTTTGTGATTTCAGATTAACCGAGTGTAACCTGCTCAGCGATTGGAGCGTTGGGGTTAGTTTCAGGGTTATCTGTGTAGAATGTAAGGTATGTACTGCCCATAACAGCAGAGTCATCAATTACAATCCACATTTCGTTATCTACAAAGCCCTTGTAGTCAATTGTTTGGTTAGTAGCGTTATCGGATACAATTACATTGTATGTACCTGCTCCCTTATATGTGAAGCTGTAATCAAACCAACCGTTTTCACCTTCAGTCATAGGATCACCCGGCCACTCTGACATAAAGTTGCCTGAGTCTTTGCCCTTGAGGTCTGAACCCCATATCCAGAGGTATGGTGTCCATGTAAGTGAACCGTTGTGCTTTACATGAAGTTTGATGTCAAGGCTTGATGCGATGTAGTAGTAGTTTACCTCAGCCTCACCGTAAGGAATTAAACCAGACTGATTTTCCGGCATTCTGTTCGGATCAACAGCGTAGCCAACAACCTTGAATGCAGTTGACTCATATGTGCTGCCTGCTCTGCCTGCGAATACGATTGAATCAGTAAGCTTCTGCTGTTTTCCGTCAGCGTCTGTGTAGTAGTAGTTTACTGTTACTTTACCGGAAGATACAGGAATTCTGGCAACATACTTCATTATCATTGTTGAATCTTCAATGTTGAAAGTACCGTCATAGTTTAGGTCAAGAACTGATTCATCAACTGTAGTAGTTTCAAGCTTTACAATATACTTCTGAAGAAGTGTAGCGTCAATTACATTAATTTCACCGTCACCGTTGAAGTCAGCGTTCTTGAGTGATTCAGGAATGTAGTCTGTGTAGTAGTATGTAACCTCCTGCATATCGGAAGTATATTTGCCTTCTGCATTTCCGCCAATACGACTTACGATGTATGTATCGGGAATAACTGCACTCGGAACTGTTACATAACCTGAGCCTACAGAACCCTGAAGGATTACAGAATCTTCAAGCTTTTCGCCTGTTGCTTCGTAAACATAGTTAACCTTAACCTTACCGTTTGAAGATTTGATGCCTGCCGACTCATAGCCTGCCTTGTCAACAGCTACGATAGCCGAACGAGCAGGAACTGTGAATGTTGAGCCTGTCACCTCGCCGAGTGAGTCAAGACCTGCTGTTTCACCGTTAGCGATAACAACCCAATCTGTTACGGATGTATCCGAAAGGGTTACATCTGCAGCTGTGGTTGCATTGTTATAAATAACAGCCATCTTGTTCCATTCACCCTCAACATCGTTCTGAATTGTGAATGAAATCTGATTTGTTGAAGCAGAAACCTTTTTTGTGAATGTGTATTTGTCAGCATATGAATTATCCATAGCTGTGAGAGGCGAGAATGCCGACTTAATCTGCATCATACCCTTGTAGTAAGAAACTACATCGGCATAGTCAACAACATTCTGCCATTTAATCATATTAAGGTCAGCTGCCGACTTGTAGCTGTTAGTGTCACCGTCTTTTGAACGAGCCATTTCTTCACCGGCAAGTGTGAATGAAATACCCTGTGATGTGTAGATAATTGCACTTGCAAGCCTGTTCATCTTAACAGCCTCGGAATTTCTCTCTCCGTAGTCTGCCAGACCTGTTGACGCAATAATCTGATCGTAAAGTGTTGCGTTATCGTGACACGCATCATAGGTTACGCACTGTGAAGGAGCCTGAGCCTTCCACTTGTATGTACCTGAACTGTTGGCACGAACACCGTAGCTTACACCCTTTGCGGATGACTTTGAGCCCTGTATAAAACCAACATCGGTGATTTCCATTGCACTTCCCTTTATACCGTCACGGATGCCGTCATTGAAAATAGCGATTCTGTCGCTGAGTCTTGACGCATTAGCCTGTGTTGCAGGATAGAATTTTGTGCCTGAGCAAGTGTTAGTCGGGTGGTAGGAGTCACCGCCTGCCCAGCCTTCACCCCACATTGTGATTCGTGGGTCAATTTGGTCAAGCGCTTCTCTTGCCATATTCATTGTTTCAACATCCATAAGACCCATAAGGTCAAAACGGAAGCCGTCAACATGATATTCGTTTACCCAATACTTGAGTGAATCAATAACATACTGTCTGTACATTGCACGCTCTGTTGCACCTTCGTTGCCGCAACCCGAACCGTTTGAGAATGCGCCTGTTGTTTTCATTCTGTAGTAGTAGTTAGGAACTGTGTACTGGAAGCATGAATCAGTTGAATAAGTATGGTTGTAAACAACATCCATTACAACAGAAATGCCGGCGTCATGGAGAGCCTTGATCATTTCCTTGCACTCTTTGATTCTTACTTTACCGTCATACGGATTTGAAGAATACGAGCCCTCCGGAACATTGTAGTTTACCGGATCATAACCCCAGTTAAACTGAGAATCATCGCCTGCCTCATTTACTGACTGGAAGTCATAGAACGGGTTAAGCTGTACTGTTGTTATACCGAGTTCCTTGAGGTAATCAATACAGGTTGAAACCTTGCCCTCGCCGTTAAGAGTTGTACCTGATTCTGTGAAAGCAAGGTACTTGCCTCTGTTAGCGTCGCTTACGCCCGAGGCCTTGTCATAAGAAAAGTCTTTGATATGGAGTTCCCATACTGATGACTGTGTTGATTTATCAAGAAGAACATGGTTATCGTTTGACCAGCCCTCAGGATCTGTCTCGTCAAGGTCAACAATCATTGAGCGCTTGCCGTTTACGCCTGTTGCCGTTGAGTATACATCCTGTGTTTCATAAGTCTTTGTTGCATCTGAACCGATGTGTGTTGTGTCTGTTGTTGTGACTGAGTATGTGTAATAATAATCCTTCCATTCGCCGACGAGTGTAATCGTCCAAACACCGTTCCACTCACCTTCAACGAGCATTTTTTCAAGTGTGTAGCTGGCAACTTTAGTTGCACCCTGCTCGTCATCCGAACCTGTTGTAAAGATATTGAGCTTAACACCGGTTGCTGTCGGTGACCAAACCTTGAATGTTGTAGCATCTTTTGTGTAAGTAACACCAAGATCATTGCCGGAGTAAGCATACTGAGCGTCAATATCTTCAGCAGCCTTTGTGTAAGAATTGTCTCTTGCGTAGTCGCTTGAAACTGCCGAACTGTCATCGGCTGTTGCGGCAAAGCTTGACACAACTGCTGTTGAGGCAAGCATGCACGCTGCAAGAACTGCAGAAACAATTTTCTTCGTAGTTCTCATAGATAATATTCCTCCTTTTAATTTTTATAATCTATTCCGTCAGCATACGGAAATAACTACCTTTAATTAATCTTCTTCAATGTCAAGCTCTGCCATAATGCGTTTTTTACGCTTGTTTGAAGAATAAATAACCGACGCCGCACACAGAGCAATTATAAGACCGGTGCCGACATACACAAACGGAAGCATCTGCTTGAGCGGATCGGGGTTTGACGAGTAGCTGAACACTACATTGATTTCGCCCGATTTAAATGTTCCGTTTGCCTTTTCGGGAACGCTTACAAGATCTTTTTCCTCATATGTATTTTGAGAAAGTGAATAAGCCTGTCCTTCAACACCTGTGATTGTCTTTGTATCAAGAATTTTACCTGAATCGTCCATATAAATGGCATTGACTCTGCAAACAGTCTTATCCTCATCATCAGTCACACGGGTATATTTGTATGTAACGGTCTTGCTTGCGGAATCAAGCTTGCCTGCACCGTTTGTCGGGAGGTCGTCAAGAACAAGTTTGTAATTTTTAATTGACGGAAGGTCGGGAGTATAATACTGCTCGCCCTTTCTGTTTTTTACAAGAAAAGAATCTTCAATTTCCGTATTATTTGTTTCGTCAACAAACTTTACGGTAACTGTTGATATCTCACCATCATATTCTTCAACATAAACCTTTGCATGACCTACCTGATCCGTGAACACACCTTTGATTTCACCGTCGGTTTTCTTAACATCATAATTAAGAGTTGACGCAAGATTTGTCACATCATAGCTTGTGCCGAGTTCGCCTGTGAGCGTCTGTGACTTGATGAGTTTTTCGGTTTTGTTGTCATAATAATCAATGACAACAGCGCCCTCATCATCCATAATTCCCGCAGAATCATAGCTCTTTGTGTCAACCATAATAACGGCTGAATGCGCCTCAACCTTTACGCTGTTTGTAACATTCTTTATGTTGCGAAGTCCGGCTGTCTTGTTATCTGCAAGAACAACCCAGTCGCCTTTTGCGGTTACATTCTGTGCAGAATCGGAGCCGTTGAAGATTACGCACATCTGATTCCATTTTCCGCTCTCGGTGTTATTTATTGTGTAGCCCGTAACACCCTTTGGAACATCGGAAAGATATGTAAGGCTGTTGGCTGTTGCAGCAGTAGAATCCGAAAATGCCGCAAAAGCGTCACGGATTTTATAAAGACCTCTGTAATATTCAATTACATCTGAATAGAGATCGACATTTTCCCAGTCAAGCATATTCTCTTTTCTGCTTGACGCATAGCTGTTTTCATCACCGTCTTTACTGCGACAAAACTCCTCACCGCCGAGTGAGAACGGAATACCCTGTGAAGTAATAACAATTGCCGCAGAAAGCTTGTTCATTGCAACAAGATCTTCATATCTTTTGCGATATTTACCGTCGGCACCGTAAACAGAGCCGACAAGCTTATCGTAAAGACAAAGGTTATCGTGACATGACGCATATGTTACGCATTGTGACGGAACATTTGCCCAGCCTGTTGTTGTGTCACTCTGACCTGCTATACCTGTTTTCAGGTTGGCTCTGCGTGAACCTTCCTGAACAAAAGCACCGTCCGTACCGCCTGTACTGCCCTTGATTGCATCACGGATTGTATCATCAAACGCACCGATGCGGTCGCTCAACTGCTTGAGATTTTTCTGACTTGCCAATACTGTGCCTTCGTCACAATTGGTTGCCATATCCCATGCCTCACCGTACATAAGAATCTGACTGCCGCTGCCGTCTGCATAAAGATTGTCAAGTGCGGTACGAATTGAATTCATAGTTGTTACATCATGAAGTCCCATAAGGTCAAAGCGGAAACCGTCAATGTGATATTCGCTTGCCCAATATGTAACGGAATCAATCATATACTTTCTGAACATAAGATGTTCGCTTGCTGTATCGTTTGAACAGCCCGAACCGTCTGAGAAAGTTCCGTCATTGTTCATTCTGTAGTAATAATTCGGAACTGTTCTCTGAAGCCAAGAATCAGAGGTGTAGGTGTGGTTATAGACAACATCCATAATTACACCGATTCCGGCATTATGAAGCGCCTGAATCATCTGCTTACATTCCTTGATTCTCACTTCACCCTTTTTAGGATTTGTTGAATAAGAACCCTCGGGGCAGTTGTAGTTGACAGGATCGTAGCCCCAGTTGTACTGGTCCATAATGTTCTTGCTCTCGTCAACAGAACCAAAATCATAGAACGGCATAATCTGCACATACTTAACGCCGAGCTTTTTCAGATAGTCAACGCAGGTTGATGACGCACCCTGAACACCGTTGACTGTTGTACCTTCTTCGGTAAAAGCAAGGTACTTGCCACGGTTAGCCTCACTCACACCGCTTGATTCGGATGATGAAAAGTCTGCTACAGAGATTTCCCAGACCGACGCATCTGTCTGATTCTGTACAAGCACATGCTTATCATTTTCCCAACCATCGGGATTGGTTGTGCTTAAATCGACAACCATTGAGCGTTGACCGTTCACACCACACGCCTTTGCATAGACATCGGCTGTTTCCTTGGTAGTTTTTCCGTGTGTTACCGAGTAGGTATAATATTTGTTAAGCAGGTCACCGTTAATTGTAACAGACCACACGCCCGTTGTTTTATCAAGCGACATGGCTCTTGACATTATAGAACCTGCATCTCCCTCATTATCACTGCCGTGTTCAAAAATATTCACACGAACAGACGCCGCATTAGGCGACCATACCTTGAAGGTAGTTGCCTTTTTTGAGTAAGAAGCCCCCAAATCATTACCTGAATATGCCGACTTATCCAGATTTGCAGCATATGCCTGATAATCTGTTACAGTTTTCCTTTCCGCTGCCGAAACATCAGCCGCACACATTCCTGTAATCATCATAGCTGTCATTACTCCTGCCAATAATCTTTTTAGAAACAATCAAAAATGCCTCCTGACTTATTCGGATATGAGCAAAACAAAGGTTACAATCAGCACTGTTTTACAATAGTCCATACGAATTCCAATGTTAGCATTTCATTAGTTAATTTTATCATATAAGGCAATATATTTTAATTCCGATTAAGAATATAGCAATTGATAAAGGCTTTATTGTTGTAGAATTTTCTTTGACAAATATATGCAATATGCTGAATTTCTAAAAGTTTATTTTTAAATTTATATTAAGCAAAGAAAAATCTGTCAAAAAAATACAATTTGGCAATTAAATTTACATAATAATAAAATTTTGTTCTTAAAAGACAAACACCCCAACCTCGGTCGGGGTGAAATCTGTTATATTCCGTAGGTTGAAGTGTTGACAATTGCACTCTCAATCCGAAGAAGTCTGTTATATTTTGCAACTCTGTCGGTTCTGCACGGAGCACCTGTTTTTATCTGTCCCGAATTAACCGCAACGGCAATATCCGCAATGGTTGTGTCCTCCGTTTCGCCGCTTCTGTGTGAAATAATCGTGCGATAACCTGCCTTGTGAGCCGCGTCAATTGCATCAAGCGTTTCCGTCAGCGTTCCTATCTGATTAATTTTAATCAAAATTGCATTTCCTGCTCCGAGCTCTATGCCTTTTTTAAGTCTTTTTGTGTTTGTAACAAACAAATCATCGCCGACAAGCTGAACTTTGTTACCGATTTTTGAAGTAATATTCTGCCAACCGTCCCAGTCGTGTTCGGAAAGCGGATCTTCAAGCGAGATAATCGGATAATCAGAACAGAGCTTGTCAAAATAATTAATAAGTTCGTCGCTTGAAAGGGAATCGCCTCTCTTTGGAAGAATATATTTTCCGTCGGAATACCATTCGGAAGATGCGGCATCAAGCGCAATTTTAATTTCATCGGTAGTATAACCTGTTTTTTCAATCGCTTTAATTATATACTCAATTGCATCCTCATCACTTTTCAGGCTCGGTGCATAACCGCCCTCATCACCTACACCTGTTGACATATTATTCTCTTTTAGAATTTTGCCGAGTGTATGGTAGATTTCACAGCACTGCATCATTCCCTCGGAAAAACACCTTGCACCGACAGGCATAATCATAAACTCCTGAATGTCGATATTGTTTGACGCATGAGCGCCGCCGTTGAGAATATTCATCATTGGAACAGGCATTCTGACCGCATATGTTCCGCCGATATAACGGAATAACGGCAGTCTGAGATTCTTTGCCGCCGCCTTTGCACAGGCAAGCGATACGGCAAGAATAGCATTTGCACCGAGCAACTCCTTATTTTCCGTTCCGTCAAGTTCTATCATTTTGCTGTCGATTGCACACTGGTCAAAAGGTGAGTCGCAACAAAGATTAGGCGAAATTATGCTGTTGATATTTTCAACGGCTCTCTGCACACCTTTGCCGAGATAGCGTTTTTCACCGTCACGAAGTTCAACCGCCTCAAATTCTCCCGTTGACGCACCCGAAGGGACAGACGCTTTTGCAAAGGTTCCGTCGGAAAGTCCGACCTCCGCCTCAACCGTAGGATTTCCTCTTGAATCAATTATTTCTCTGCCGATTATCGTATCTATTTTTATTTCCATTTATATGCCCTCTCGTATTGAAATTTTATAACATAAACCTTTTTCAGATATTTTTAATCTGAGCAACGCTGTGTTTTGTCTGCATTGTTATTTTTCCGTGCACGGTTTATTTTATGCAGGAGTAACGCATTTTTGTCACAGGCATATATTGTTACTATGAAAAGCAAGGAGGACAGATATGGAAATGGTTCAGTACACCGTTCGTCCCGGCAATACGCTTTTTGGCATTGCGCAGTTCTTTCAGACAACGGTCAATGACATATTAAAATACAACAACATTCAAACTCCTGACACTATTTTTGTAGGTCAGGTTCTTACGGTTCCCGCCGGTAGTGCGGAAACGCAGTATCATGTTGCCCGTCCGGGTGATTCGCTGTGGATAATTGCACAAATGCACGGAACAACCGTTGAGAATCTCTCACGGCTTAACGGACTTTCAAATCCGAATGTAATTTATCCGGGGCAGATTATAAAGGTAAGATAACAAAGGAGGACAGCTTTCTGTTTAGAAAAGCTGTCCTCTTAAAATTTCATTTGATTATTTCCTGTGTTTTCTAAGGTAATCGTCAATCTGATTTCTGTCAAAAATTCCGAGGTCATCGCAACCTGCAAGATATTCGTTATGATGGCGAACCTCGTGATGAAGTATTTCAACGAGCTTTTTTCGGTATTCCTCATTATCAAGTGAGCCGTATACCCTGTTGATTGAACCATAGTAAAACACAATTGCATTGCCGAGAGAATTGCGTATGTACTCACCCAAAATGAACAAATCATTGTTAAGTGCTTTTGGATGAACCTTTAACTGCGGAAGAAGTGAAATCCCTCCGTTTAAATCCCTGTATAATTCATAAGGCATGGAATCTGCAATTTCGTCAAGCATTGCGCCGCATTCATCAAAAGTAATCATAAAGTCTGATTAATAGTCAAGATAGTCCTTGAGCTTTCTGCTTCTTGAGGGATGACGGAGCTTGCGGAGAGCCTTTGCCTCAATCTGACGGATACGCTCACGGGTTACATTAAACTCCTTGCCGACTTCCTCAAGGGTTCTGCTTCTGCCGTCCTCAAGGCCGAAACGGAGTTTGAGAACCTTGGCTTCACGGGGAGTGAGGGTTGAAAGAACATCCGAAAGCTGTTCACGGAGCATTGTGTGTGATGCAGCATCGGCAGGTGCAGGAGCATCGTTATCGGGGATAAAATCACCGAGATGGCTGTCTTCCTCCTCGCCTATAGGAGTTTCAAGTGAAACAGGCTCCTGAGCAACACGCATAATTTCACGAACCTTATCAACAGGCATATCAATTTCTGCGGCAATTTCATCGGCAGACGGCTCATGACCGTTCTGGTGAAGGAGCTGGCTCTGAACCTTTTTTACCTTGTTGATAGTTTCAACCATATGAACAGGGATACGGATTGTACGAGCCTGATCGGCAATTGCACGGGTAATGGCCTGTCTGATCCACCATGTTGCATATGTTGAAAATTTAAAGCCCTTTGTATAGTCAAACTTTTCTACAGCCTTGATAAGACCGAGATTGCCTTCCTGAATAAGGTCAAGAAACTGCATACCTCTGCCGAGATAACGCTTTGCAATTGAAACAACAAGACGAAGGTTTGCCTCGGAAAGACGCTGTTTTGCGGCAACATCACCGTCAGCGATTCTGATTGCGAGGTTGATTTCTTCATCGGAAGAAAGTAGCGGAACCCGTCCGATTTCTTTAAGATATACCTTTACGGGATCGTCAACCGAAACGCTGCCTGTTTCTGCAATCTGAGCGTGTGAGTCGCCGTCTTTGCCTTCATCAAAGCCGAGGTCGATATCGTCAATTTTAATATCGCCCGAATCCTCTACGATTTCAATGCCAAGCTGTGCAAGTGCATCATAAAGCTTTTCAAGCTGTTCGGGATCAAAGTCAATTTCACCGATTGCATCAAGAATGTCCTGGTTTGTAAGCTGACCTTTCTGCTTACCGAGTTCCATAAGTTCTCTTACGACTGTTTTCTTATCGGGTGTAGCTGCCATACTCATTTTCCTTTCCTGCGTTTACTGTTTCTTTTTCCTTATTTTATCAAGATATGCCATAAGCTCCTCATTTGAAACATCGGCTAAATCGCCGGAATTGAGCTTTGAGCTTTCCTCGTTGATAACATTTATGTATTCATTCATTGCCTCAGTAGTTGACGCCCCCGGAATTGCCTGTGACATCAACTGATAAAGCTTTGAATTTTCATCCTGTGTAAAATCCGCCGCCGCATTTATAAGAGGATCTTCTCCCCTTTCAATGCGAGCACTGAAATATTCAAAAAATCTCCGCATCAAAGTATTCTGAAATTGTTCGGGCTTTACCCTTGCAGAAATCTCCTCATATGCATCGGGGTTGTTTAAGAGATAAACCAAAAGAGCTTCTTCGGCGCTTGAGCTTCGTGGCTTTTGAAAATGTTCGGGATTGATTTTGTCATTTCTTCGGCTGAGTTCAAGCTGAATTTGACGAGCCTGTTTCTTTTCTTCTGCCCTTTCACCTCTGCGTGATACCCTTGACACCTGCTGTTTGAATGCATTTTTGTCAACTCCGATTTCGGATGCAACCTTTGAAGAATAGACATCCCGTTCAATCGGACTGCTGATTGTTGCAATCAGCTTTGCCGCCTCTTCAAGAAAAGCAACCTTGCCCTCTGTCAGCTGAATATTGTGTGCATTTTTTAGCTTTTGCAGTCGGTATTCAACATCGTTGCCGCATTTGTCAAGCAACGCTTTGAATGCGGCAGGACCGTCATTACCCTTTGACTTGATAAATTCATCGGGATCCTTACCGCTTGGAATTGTAAGAACCTTAACATTAAGTCCCGAATTTCTGAGTATAGGGATTGCCCTTGCGGTAGCCTTTTGACCTGCCTCATCGGCATCGTAACAGATAATCACCTCATCGGCATACCGTTTCATCAAAACAGCCTGTTCACCTGTAAGAGCCGTTCCCAGGGTTGCAACGGCATTTGTAAAACCTGCCTGATTCACAGCGATGACATCCATATAGCCCTCGCAAAGAATCAGAGTCCTCTTGCCCGAATTTTTTGCGTTGTTAAGTGAAAACAGGTTTGCGCTCTTTTTAAATACGGGAGTATCAGAGGTGTTGAGATATTTCGGCTTTGCATCGGACATAATTCTTCCGCCGAATGCAATAACATTTCCTCTCAAATCAATAATCGGAAACATAACACGGTCTGTAAATCTGTCATAGATTCCGTTGCCGTTTCTGTGCCGAACCGCAAGATTTGCGGCAACAAGTTCGCTGTCATTAAAGCCTTTTGATTTGAGATGATTGCATAGTGACGACCAGTTATCATCGGCATAACCGAGTCCGAAATGACGGATTGTTCTGTCGGATAAGGCTCTTGAATGAAAATAATCAAGACCCTTTCTGCCCTGCGGAGAACACAAAGCGGCATAATAAAACCTTGCCGCCTCACGGTTAGCTTCAAACACTCTGTTCCTAAGACGGCTCATGCTGTCATCATAGCTGTTTTCGGGCATTTCAAGTCCTGCCCGCTGTGCAAGATACTTCACGGCATCGACATAGTCAAGATTTTCAATTCTCATAATAAAAGAGATGACATCTCCGCCTGCTCCGCAGCCAAAACAATAGAACGAACCGTTTTCGGTATATACATTAAAAGAGGGAGTTTTTTCGCCGTGAAACGGACAAAGACCGACCATATTTCTTCCCCGTCTTTTGAGATTGACATAACCCGAAACAACATCCGTGATATCGTTTCGCATTTTTAAATCCTGCAAGAAACTTTCAGGGAAAGCCATAAAACTCCTCCTCTCGCTTACCTATTAGCTTTTTACGAAATTTTTTTGAATATTCCTTTAAATATTTGAAATTATTTTGAAAAGTATTTCATTTTTTAGCTTTTGAGGTCGAAAGCATAAAAAGTTTTGTCATAAAGAAAGCTTTATAACTCAACGGCATAATATTTTTCCTCATCAAAAACCGCCTGAACCTCACCCGCAGTTGCATCTGCAAGCTTTTTGTTAAGCTGTGGCAGTAAATCGGGTTTAATATGAAATTTAATCAGCACATCGCCTTCATAGACAGTATCGTCAACAGCACCGCCGTTATCATTTACAAGTGCCGAAACCTTGCCGTACTGGTTGTATGTACAACGAGCAGAACAGACAAGACAGTTCTGCATCATAACGATTTTTGCGGCATCAAGGGCAATTTTTGCACCGTGAGAATATGCTCTCACAAGTCCGCCCGTGCCAAGCAAAACACCGCCGAAGTAACGGGTAACAACAACACATACATCATAAATTTCATTTTTTACAATTACATCAAGGCAAGGCATACCGGCTGTACCCGAGGGTTCACCGTCATCGCTGTAACGCTTTATGTTGCCCTCACGCAGAGAATAGGCATAGACATTGTGAGTTGCGTTCCAATGTTCACTGCGTTTTTCGTTGATAAAATCAACAGCCTCCTGCTCACAGGTTACAGGCTTGCAATAGCCGATAAAGCGTGAACGCTTTTCAACAAATTCGTCTTTTGCGTTACTTAAAACGGTTTTGTAATCCTTTGCCATAATAATACCTCAATTATACAGACACTCTGCACACGGTTATACAAAGCTTCCGTAAAGTAAACAAGGCGGCACAATGTGCCGCCTAAACAATTACATAATAAATTATTTATCCATACCGAAACGCTTTTTAAATCTGTCAACGCGTCCGCCGGTATCAACTAATTTCTGCTTTCCTGTAAAGAATGGGTGGCATTTTGAACAAATTTCAACACGGATGTCCTTCTTTGTTGAACCTGTTTCAATAACATTACCGCAAGCACAAGTAATTGTTGTTTTCTCATACTTAGGATGGATATTCTCTTTCATTGTTTTCACCTACCTGACATTACACAATTAACGGATTAATTATACAACATAATATTGCAAAATGCAAGCGTTTTTAAAAAATATTTATTTTATTTTGGGATTGCCTGTTTTTGAAGGTAGCTTTTGTACTCTTCAAGGCACATTCCGTAGGAACGCATACGCTTTGCGTTTTCAATCCCCACATATCTGTACAGCGAGTCTGACGGATTCATTCGTGTTACTGAGGTTTTGCTTTCGGTATATCTCTGAACAAATCCGTATTCAACGCAGTTTCGCTCAAGAAATGCCTTTGAACCCGAATTTGAAAAATCAAATTCGACAAGCAATCCCGTCTGTGCCTCCGACTGTCCGCCATGGGGTGTGGTTTTTAAGACCTCCGCCTCTGCTCTGACAGTTGTATATTTTGATGATTGCAGCATCTTTTGAAGTTCGGACTGAAACCTTTCTTCCTGTTCATCATAACTCACATATGCAGTTTTGATTTTAAGCTCGGTGCCGTTTTCTTTTGACGCTTTCAAAAGATTTTCAAGCGGATTCAGTGCGTCCTTGTTCACTCTGAATCCGTTCACGGTTTCAAGATCAGGCACATAATCCTTATCAAGCGGATTTGCACTGTCAACAACCGTCAGCAGAATTTCGCTTTCTGCCTGAATCTGTTCGGGAGTTTCGGAATTACTTTTCTGATTACTTTTAAGTATTGAAAAAATTCCGAACGCAATAGCTGCGATAAGAACCACACCGATACAAGCTAACGCAATGTACCTTCGCCGAGGATTTGACACGGGAAGAATTCTTCCCGTTCTCTCCTCAATAAGCGCCTGTTTTCTTCTGCGTTTTGATTCTCTGTAGCTGTTTTTATCAAACGGAGTGAATCCTCCGGACATCAGCATCCCTCCGAAAAAATTTCAGAATTATTTTTCTTTTGTATCTACTTCGTTCTTAACAAGAGCAACAAACTCGTCAACAGGCATATTCGGGATTTCTCCTCTTTTTCTTGAACGAACCGTAACTGTTGATGAATTCATCTCGTTGTCGCCGATTACAAGAATATACGGAATTCTTTCAAGTCTTGCAGCCTTAATTTTTGGGCCGATGTTTTCATCTCTGCTGTCAACAGTAACTCTCATGCCAAGTGAAGTAAGTCTGTCTGCAATACCCTGTGCATACTCAACATTACCCTCTTTTATCGGAAGAAGTCTGATCTGCTCGGGAGCAAGCCAAAGCGGCATTACACCGGCAAATCTCTCAATCATATATGCAAGAGTTCTTTCAAAGCAACCGAGTGAAGTTCTGTGAATAATATACGGAAGCTTCTTCTGACCGTCCTTGTCGATGTAGTACATACCGAATCTTTCGGCAAGGAGCATATCAATCTGGATTGTAACAATTGTGTCTTCCTTACCGAATACATTCTTGTACTGAATATCAAGCTTTGGACCGTAGAATGCGGCCTCGTCAATACCGATCTCATAGTCAACATCAAGGTCATCGAGAATAGTTTTCATAACAGCCTGTGACTCTTCCCACTGTTCCTTTGTGCCCTCATACTTATTATTCTTGTTTTCGGGATCCCACTGTGAGAATCTGAAAGTACAGTTTTCAAGAAGTCCTACTGTGTCGAGGAAATATTTAGCAAGCTCAAGACAACCCTTGAATTCCTGTTCAAGCTGATCGGGACGGAGAATGTAGTGTCCTTCTGAAATTGTGAACTGACGAACACGGATAAGACCGTGCATCTCACCGCTTGCCTCGTTACGGAAAAGTGTTGATGTTTCCGTAAGACGCATCGGAAGGTCACGATATGAACGCTGTTTGTTAAGATAAACCTGATACTGGAACGGGCAAGTCATAGGACGAAGTGCAAAGCATTCCTTTTCTTCATCATGGGGATCGCCGAGTACAAACATACCGTCAAGGTAATGATCCCAGTGACCTGAAATCTTATAAAGATCTCTCTTTGCAAGAAGAGGAGTTTTTGTAAGAAGACAGCCCTTTGACTGCTCAACATCTTCAACCCATCTCTGTAAAAGCTGAACAACTCTTGCACCCTTTGGAAGAAGAATAGGAAGTCCCTGACCCACATAGTCAACAGTTGTAAAGTATTCAAGCTCACGGCCGAGCTTGTTGTGGTCACGAAGCTTTGCTTCTTCAAGCTTTTTGAGGTGTTCTTCAAGCATTGACGCCTTTGGGAAAGCTACACCGTAAACACGGCAAAGCTGTGCGTTGTTTGCGTCGCCTCTCCAGTAAGCGCCTGTGCAGGCAGTGAGTTCAATAGCCTTGATCGGTGCAACACTCATGAGGTGAGGACCTGCGCAGAGGTCGATAAACTCACCCTGCTTGTAGAATGTGATATGCTCGCCCTTGTCGGAATGTTCCTTAACAAGTTCAACCTTGTAGGGCTCGTTCATCTCTTCAAGTTTCTTTTCAGCCTCCTCGGGAGAAAGCTCAACTCTTTCAAGCTCAAGACCTGATTTTACGATTTTCTTCATCTCAGCCTTGATTTTTTCAAGGTCTTCGGGTGAGAAAGGCTTTTCAACATCAAAATCATAGTAAAAACCGTTATCAACGGCAGGACCGATTGCACACTTTGCATTCGGATAAAGTCTTTTTACTGCCTGAGCAAGAACATGAGATGCTGTGTGCCAGAAGGTTTTCTGACCGTCAACATTATCAAATGTGAGAAGTTCAACCCTGCAATCTTTTTCAAGCGGTGTTCTGAGGTCGCAAAGGTCGCCGTCAACCTTTGCACAGCAAACAGACTTGTACAAGCCTGCACCGATTGATTTTGCAATTTCGGCGGGAGTTGTACCGTTTTCAAATTCCTTGACTGCTCCGCCTTTTAATTCAACATTAATCATAACCATTCTCCTTTTTAATATGTGATGAAAACAAAAAATCCCAATATTCCAAAACGGAATATTGGGACGAATAAATCGTGGTTCCACCCAAGTTCGGCTGAAAAGCCCTCTTGACGGTTTTAACGCAACCAAACGCCGTGCCATTTCCTGCACAGTTTCAAAGGTGGTAACTTGCAATGCTTTTTGCGAAATATCACAGCAAGTAATTTCGCTCTCTGGAAAAAGCAGGACTGCAAATCGTGTCCTCATCAAAAATCAATTTTCTTTTCATTTGTATGGTATCACTTTAAAACCTGAATGTCAACACCCAATTCGATGTTTTTAATTATTTTTTATCTTCGAGTTCCTTGAGAAGTTTGTCGATTTCGCTCATTCTGTCGTCTGAAACCTCTGTGTCTTCAACAGGGGCTTTAACAGGAGCTTTAACAGGAGCTTCTGCCTTTACAGGCTCGGTTTTTTCCTCTGAAACATCAAGACGCTTTGCGTACACGGGTTCTTCGGGAATTTCAGGCTCTGCAGGAGCTTCTGCAACAGGCTCTGCAGTTTTCTCTTTTAAAGGTTCAGCGGCAATTTCTTGTGCAAACTGAGTCTGATTTTCATCGCCGTAGCCGAGAACAAGACCGTCATCTATATTTTCGTTTTTGATTGTTGCATCGTCATATTTTTCTTCATCATAGCCCATCACAAAATCGGAAAGTCCCTGTGCAACTGTCGCATAGCTGTCATCGCTTGCAGGAACATCATCTTCCTTTTTATCAGAAACAACAAGCTCGTCGTAACCGCCTGAGCTGATATAGCTGTTTTCGTATGTATCCTCATCTTCGGGAAGGCTGTCGATAATCTCAACCTCCGCCTTTGTAAGGCAGCCTGCAAACATCTCAACAGAAAACGAAACAATATAAATACCGAGAAGAATAAACATAACTCCGTTCACAAGAGCGCTGATGCCTGTGTTTTCAACAGATGATGTCAAAACAGCACCGACACCGTATGAAAGCGAAACAGCGGCGGCGGGCATACCGTAAATAAAGCAAGCCTTAACAGGGTTTCTGCCCTTTACCCTTGAAACAACCATTGAACTTGAGAAAAGGTAAAGTGTGATGAAAATGTAGCAGAAGAGCGGCGTCATATCGCTTGCGGAGATTGAAACCTTTGTTGCGGCGAGAAATTCCGTAACAAGCTCACTGCATCCCCAGAGTGCAGGGAAAACAAAGAACATCGACGCATTTGATACCATTGATTTGCCTGAAAAATGCACCTTGCCGATCATAATCATAGCAATAGCCGCAGGAATTGAGAACAGAGCCGCAATGATGCTCAAAAGATAATTATCCGTGTTACCCGGAGTTGCGTTAATCAAAGCCAAAAATGACGAACCGACAATTGCAATACCCGAAAGAACTGCAAACGCACCCGAAACAAAATTCTTTTTAACGGGATATACGGGAGCCGTCTTTTTGTCAAAAAGGTTAATTAAAACACAAACCGCAAAAAGCCCGAGTATGATTTCAATTATGAAATAGTTAATGCCCGACTTGTTCATGCCGAACAACAATCCGTTGCCGTCAACTGCGAACATACTCATAATTTTAAGACCTATAGCAGCTATTACAGCCGGAATAAATGGTATAACTGAATATTTGGTTTTCATAAAAATCTCCGTTTCTGTACCGTAACAAGACAATTTTAAAAAACGACTTTGTTACACGATTATTGATATGCCGCCGAAAAATCAAACAGCAAAAACAAATACAAAATGAATTGTAAGTAATTATTATTTCGAATCAATCATATATTATTTTAAGCCAACATAACCGTTATGTCAAGAAAAAATAAGTCACAAAATACAATAGTATTATTTATTTTTTTGTGCGAAATAAAGGAGCATGGTAATGAAGGAAAAATTAATTGCAGTTGTCCTTCTGCTGATTCTCACGGCAAGCCTCCCTATTGCAGTTTCAAAATGTTCTGAACGGTCTTTTGCAAAACCGACAGTTTCAACATCCGACACACCCGAAAAGCCCAAAGATTCGGGCGAAATTCTCTGTGCATTGACGGCAGGATTGTATAAAGACAGCTACTCTGCCGAAACACTAAAGGCGATTGCAATTCTTATGAACACAAATTACAGAGCCAATCCCGATTCTTTCAAGGCAAACGATTTTCTGTATGAAGAAAACACATCGGGAAGTATAAAGGATGTTTACGGTGAAATAAAAAAAGCCGCTGAGAGTGCAAAAAACAAAACGCTCCGCAAAAACAGCGAAGCGTTGTTTGTTCCCTATTCCGAAACCTCAAACGGTACTACATACAAAAACGAAAATTACAAGTATATTCACAGCGTTGCATCTCCGTGGGATTGTTACCAAGCCGATTTTGACGCAAATGCCGAATGTGTCGGAGTTAGTCTTTCGGGAATTGATTACCTTTGCAAAAACGGCTGCAGTGCCGAAGAAGCATTGCTGTGGTATCTTCCCGATTTTGAAATTGCTGACGATTAATTTACATAATAAGACGCAATATGTCTGAGTTTATCCCTTGCCTTCATAATGTGACGGGAAACCGTTGACGAGTTGACTCCCAGCTCTTTTGCAATCTCCTTTTCCTTTTTGCCGTTGAGATAGTAATCTACAATACAGATTCTCTGTCTTTCGGTAAGCTCGTTCAGAACAGCCATTGAAAGAATTTTCTTCATCTTATCACGGGAGTTTTCATTTGTACTGCCGTGCCAAAATCCCGAATCCGACATTAATCTGTGTTTGTTGTTGTCTGTAATATGTATAAATTCTCTTTTCATTTTATCATACTCCGTAATATCTATCCATAAGATGATTTGAAATGTGAATGCATTCATTATAATAAATCTTGTATTTTGCAATTTTCAAATCAAGTTCTTTTTTGTTGATTTCCGATTTGCCTCTTTTTTCTGCTTTGAGTCTGTCGATAACATCCTGAATGCTGTCGGCAGTATTTTTATATTCCATTGACCATTCAAAATAATTAACCATACCGATATCCTTTCCTTGATTTTATTCATTTAGAAGGTCGGCGGGGCTTTCAACCTTCTAATTCCATTATACAGAACATATCGAACAAATTCAAGAACATTTGTTCGATATTATAAGTGACATACATTCACTGTCCCTTTGTACGGACTATGCTCTGTTTTTCAAAATTTCTTTGTTTATGACATATAATTCGGATAATCAACAAAAAAATTTTGCGTTTTTACCAAAATTTTGGTGTGTAAATCAATTACAAAAGCATAATAAAAAGTGTATAATAAGAGTAATCGTGCAGCATTGAATGGCATAAGTCCGGATTTTCAATGCTGCACATTTTTTGTGTCAAAAACATCGGAGGTTATATAATGGAAAAAACGCAGAAAATGAATAAGATGGGAACTGAAAAAATAAGCAGGCTTTTGCTTACTATGGGTGTTCCGATGATAATTTCAATGGTTGTACAGGCTGTGTACAATATCGTTGACAGCTACTTTGTAAGCTGTATGAAAGATCCGAATATACCCGCACTCGGTGATTATGCGGTAAATGCACTCACGCTGGCATTTCCTGTTCAGATGCTTATGGTTGCGGTCGGAGTCGGTACGGGAGTCGGCATCAACTCGATTTTATCAAGAAGTCTTGGTGAGGGCAATAAAGAAAAGTGCAGTAAAATTTCGGGCAACTCAATTTTTCTTGCACTTTGCACCTGTGTTGTCTTTGTGCTTTTCGGAATTTTCGGAGTTGACGCATACATAGCCTCACAAACAAGCGATCCGATTATCACATCAATGGCTGTTTCGTATCTTAAAATCTGCACCTACAGTTCACTGGGCGTTAGTATGTACATGATTTTTGAAAAGCTGTTGCAGGCAACGGGATATACAATGCAGACAACAGTTGCGCAGATTGTCGGTGCGGTGGTAAACATGATACTCGATCCGATTATGATTTTCGGTTGGTGCGGTTGCCCGAAGCTCGGTATTGACGGTGCTGCTATTGCAACGGTTATAGGTCAGTTCATTTCATTCTTTATTGACGCATATTTCTATTTCAGATGCAATTCAAAGCATTTCAACACATCATTAAAGTATATGAAACCCGAAGGCAGGATTATCAGGCAGATTTATCAGGTTGGTATCCCCGCAATTATTATGCAGGCGCTTATGTCGATTTTGACATACAGCATTAATGTTATTTTTGTAAGAGTTTCAACGGATGCGGTTACGGCTTACGGTATCTACTACAAAATTCAGCAGTTTGTATTTTTTGCCGCATTCGGCATGAACAATGCGATGATTCCGATTATAGCGTTCAACTACGGCAAACAGGATAAAAAGCGAGTGAACGACAGCATTAAATACGGACTTATTTACACGGTATCAATTTTTTGCGCAGGAATTATAATTCTTCAAATTTTTGCAAAACAGATACTCGGAATATTCTCACTTACAGAATCGACAACCGAACTTGCAATGCTTGCAATTAGAATTATCACACCCGGATTTATATTTGTCGGTGCTAACATTGCATATCAGGGAATTTTTCAGGCACTCGGCAACGGTGTGCATTCGCTGATACTTTCGCTTGTACGACTTATTGTTGTTCCTCTGCCCCTTGCATACATCTTTTCATGCTTTGATTTTGCATCTTCAATAATCTGGATTGCATTCCCTATCGGCGAAGCTGTAGCCTTTATCGTTGCACTTGTTTTTATGGCAAATATCCGCAGGAAAAAGATTAATCCAATTAAAAATGGTGTTTAACAGTAAAAACAATATTTCTTATTGATTTACTTTTTGTTTATTTTGTATAGAGCCAATTATTAAAATCATCGTTTTTGTCAGGTAATTTAAGATTCTAAAAAAATACTGCACAAACATCTTCTTGATTTTTTGTATAGTTTGTCTTTTCGACTGTATGAATATTAGAATTGCACCCTCTCACCTTGAATTTACCCCTAAAAATCGGTATAATATAAGACAATGAACAAAGATAAAGTTCAAAACTTTAATCTTACCTGTTCATTAAATATTCGGCAAAAATGTTTGCTTCTTTATTGAAACATTCATTTTCATAAAACACACAATCGCGAAAAGGATCGTCATTTGACGGTCTTTTTTGCGTTTGGAAAAAATTCATAATTACATAATTTCTGCATAAAATCGGAGCCGTGAAAAATCACGACTCCTTTTTTGGTTTATCTTATTTTTTCGGTATAATCAAGCGCTATCCAGCCGGCACCGCTTTTGAGCTTGCCCCACTTGACTGCACCTGCACCCGACTTTTCTTCGACTATCGTGTACGCTCCGCCCTTTGGAACAGCACCGTTCACATCGTAATTTGTACCCGGACCTTTACGGATATTCACGCCGTTTGACGAGGTTATTCTCACGATATAACGCCTGAAAGCTTTATCAGAATCCGATTTTGAACTGTCTGAGCCTGCAGAGTCAGTTTTGTATTTCACATCAAAATAATTGCACATACCCTTGCAGATTGCCTCTCCGATTGCCACAGTATTCTTGCGTATCCAATCCGAGCCTGTCACGGTGTCGTGAAACTCGCACTCAACATACACGGTTAATGCCTTCGGCACATTGATTTCGTAGAGGTCGGTTTTGTAGCTAACTGAATCGTCCTTGCCCGGTGAAATTGCTCCGAGGGCAGACTTTACCGCCTCGGCAGCCTTTCTGCCGTTTGAATTGAGGCAAAACACTCTTGTACCGCCCGTATATTTGCCGTTAAACGCATTAGTGTGGATCGGCATATGAATGTCTGCTCCAAACTTATCCGATTCGGGACAGCGTGTCTGCATAAGCGTGCCCGACTTTGCGACCATAACATCGAATCCGCAACGCTTGAGCGCTTTGGCTGCTGCAACGGCAATTTTGTCGCACTGAGCCATTTCATTCGTACCGCCCGTTGCATAGGTGTTGCCGTTTTGGTTTGACGGACTGAGATATATTTTTTTACTCATTGTCTTTATCTTCTCCCTCTTTTAAATTCATTACTGCCGATGCACCTGCCGCAACAGCCGCAACAGCAAGACCGATGAGAGCGTTCTTTACAACATCACCGTCGTTAAAATCAAGACCGCCCAAAGCGAGCGTTACATTGGTAATAACATAACCGAGAGCAGTCTGAATAAATGTTCTGAACGCTCTTTTTAAACACGGCTTTTTTAAGCATATTTTTATTTTACTCATTATATTATATTTTCCTTTCCTTGTTTTGTTCGTTTTCCAAATCCGCTATTCTGTGTTCCGCTGTTTTGATTTTGTTGTCATTAACTGCCTCGTGCTGCTCAATAAGATATACACGCTCAACAAGATTATTATGCTTATCAACCTTTTTTTCGAGCTGTTCAATACGATAATTTGATAATCTTGACGCTGTAAAAATGCCTGCAAGTGAGCCGGCAAGAGTTCCTGCAAATGAAATCAACGCTATAAGAATTTGGTCTGTCAAAAAAATCACCTCCCACTTACAGGCTCAAAAAAAGGAGAAATTGCACTAAACAATGCAATTTCTCCGAAATTTCTTTATATTTATTTTTTAAAACGATTATTTTTCTTTATAAGAATTATAACAACGGTTTAAGATACTGTCCCGTAAATGATTTTTCAACCTTTGCAACCTGTTCGGGAGTGCCTTTGGCAACGATTGTACCGCCGCCGTCACCGCCCTCGGGACCGAGGTCGATAAGATAATCGGCTGTCTTGATAAGGTCAAGGTTGTGTTCGATTACAACAACTGTGTTTCCGCCGTCAACAAGAAGCTGAAGGACATCAACAAGTCTGTGTACATCGGCAATGTGCAAGCCCGTTGTCGGCTCGTCAAGAATATAAATTGTCTTGCCCGTACTGCGTTTTGAAAGCTCTGTTGCAAGCTTTACACGCTGAGCCTCACCGCCCGAAAGCGTTGTTGCAGGCTGACCGAGCTTTATATAACCAAGACCCACTTCATACAGGGTTTTCAGCTTTCTGTAAATCTTCGGGATATTTGAGAAGAACTCCATTCCCTCCTCAACGGACATTTCAAGAACATCATTGATTGACTTGCCCTTGTACTTTACTTCGAGGGTTTCACGGTTATATCTCTTGCCCTTGCAGACCTCACACGGAACATAAACATCTGACAAAAAGTGCATTTCAATCTTGATAATACCGTCACCCTGACAAGCCTCACATCTGCCGCCCTTTACATTGAATGAAAATCTGCTTGGTGTAAAACCACGCATTTTCGCATCGGTTGTAGCGGCATAAAGCATTCTTATATCCGTAAACACACCTGTGTATGTTGCAGGATTTGAACGGGGAGTTCTGCCGATAGGACTTTGGTCAATGGCAATTACCTTATCAAGATTTTCCATACCCCTGATTTCCTTGTGCTTGCCGGGAATTGTCTTTGCTCGATTAAGGTCACGGGCAAGGGCTTTGTAGAGAATTTCGTTTACAAGTGAGCTTTTGCCCGAACCCGAAACACCTGTTACGCAGACAAATTCACCGAGCGGAATTTTAACATTGATATTTTTAAGGTTATTTTCAGCCGCTCCTCTGACTTCAAGAAAAAGTCCGTTGCCTTTTCTGCGCTTTTCGGGAACGGGAACTTTGCGTTCGCCCGAAAGATACTTGCCTGTGATTGAATTCGGACATTGCTTAATCTTTTCAACATCACCGACACAGACAATTTCACCGCCGTGAATACCTGCCCCGGGGCCTACATCCACAATGCAATCTGCGGCATACATAGTGTCCTCATCGTGTTCAACAACGATAACAGTATTTCCGAGGTCACGAAGTCGCTTTAAGGTTGCAAGAAGTTTTTCATTGTCACGCTGATGAAGTCCGATACTCGGCTCGTCAAGAATATACAGCACACCCATAAGCGAACTGCCGATTTGCGTTGCAAGGCGGATTCGCTGACTTTCACCGCCGCTGAGTGTTCCCGAGCTTCTTGAAAGAGTAAGGTAGCCAAGTCCTACGCTCTTGAGGAAGTTAAGTCTTTCGTTAATTTCTTTTATAATTTCAGCACCGATAATCTGCTCTTTTTCTGTAAGCTTGAGCTGCCCTACAAAATCGAGTGCGTCAATAACCGACATTTTGCAGAAATCGGCAATGTTAAGTCCGCCGACTGTTACTGCAAGGCTTTCGGCTGAAAGTCTGTCACCGTGACAAAGATCGCACGGAATTTCTGCCATATACGAACGGATTTCATCCTTAATCCAGTTACTGCTTGTGTCATGATAACGGCGTTCAAGGTTGTTGATTATACCCTCAAATTTATGCTGATAAGTACCTCCGCCGTAAACCGATTTTTTATTGATTGTCAGCTCATCATCACCTGTGCCGTAGAGGATTTTGTCTATAGTTTCCTTCGGGAGATTTTCAAGCGGTTCATCAAGCGAAAAATTGTACTTTTTCGCTAAAGCCTCCATATACATTGCGGCAATTGTACTGCCTTCCATTGCCCAACCGCTGCCCTTGATACCGCCGTCACGGATACTCTTTGACATATCGGGAATAATTTTGTTCTCATCAATTTTGAGGAATACGCCGAGTCCCGTACACTTTGGGCACGCACCGAACGGATTGTTGAATGAGAACATTCTCGGTGAAAGCTCGTCAATGCTCACACCGTGTTCGGGGCAGGCATATTTTTGTGAAAAAGTCACATCCTCATCGCCGTTGAAGTTCACCGTGACAAGACCGCCGCCAAGCTTTGACGCTGTTTCGATGCTGTCTGAAAGCCTTGAAGCTATTTCAGGCTTGATTACAAGACGGTCAACAATGATTTCTATATTATGCTTTTTATTTTTCTCAATCGGAATATTTTCCGACAAATCATAGATGATCCCGTCAACTCTTGCACGGACATAGCCCGATTTTCCGGCACTGTCAAGAACCTTTGAGTGTTCGCCCTTTCTGCCCCTTACAACGGGAGCCATAACCTGAATTTTCGTACCCGTTTCATAGGTCATAATCTTATCGACAATCTGGTCAACTGTCTGCTGACGGATTTCCCTTCCGCAAACCGTACAATGCGGAACACCTATTCTTGCGTACAAAAGGCGGAGATAATCGTAAATTTCCGTAACCGTACCGACCGTTGAACGGGGATTCTTTGAAGTAGTTTTCTGATCGATTGATATTGCAGGCGAAAGTCCCTCTATGCTTTCAACATTAGGCTTGTCCATCTGACCGAGAAACATTCTTGCATAGGAAGAAAGGCTTTCAACATATCTTCTCTGTCCCTCGGCATAGATGGTGTCAAACGCAAGCGAGCTTTTGCCCGAACCCGAAAGGCCTGTAATTACGACAAGTTTGTTACGGGGAATTTCAACATTTACATTTTTGAGGTTATGCTCTTTTGCACCTCTCACAATAATTTTATCCTGTGCCATTTCATCTACCCTTTACTGTGTCAAACACCTGACACAACTTCATACATTCGTTTAAATTTTGATTCATATACACGCATAGCCTCTCATTGCGAGAGGCTATGTTTATTTGATATTAACCTTCTGTGGACTCGTCAACCTTTGTTTCGGCTGAGGGTTCTTTGTCGGCAGTTTCCTGCTCAACTTCTTCGGGTTCTTTATATGTGCCGTTCATTACGGCAGTAAAGTCCTCGCTGCCCATCTTCTCATGCTTGATAAGATATTTTGCAATATCGTGGAGCTTATCCATATTATCGCTGAGAATCTTAGTAGCGTCGCCATATGCCTTGTTGACCATATCAAGAACAAGCTGATCGATTTTAGCGGCAGTAGCCTCGGAATAGTCCTGAGTTCTGCTGCCCATATCTCTGCCGAGGAATACGGAATTGTTGTCTGTGCCGTAGCATACACAACCGAGTTCCTTAGTCATACCGTACTTTGTAACCATTGCACGGGCTGTTTTTGTAGCCTTTTCAATATCGTTTGACGCACCTGTTGAGATGTCATCCATAATAAGTTCTTCGGCAACTCGACCGCCAAGACTTACAACGATATCCTCATACATACCTCTGCGTGAGTTGTATGACTTGTCCTCACTCGGAAGCGGCATTGTGTAACCGCCTGCCATACCTGTCGGGATAATTGAAATCTCGTGAACAGGGTCCTGAGTTTCGAGCTTATCAAAGAGAATTGCGTGACCAGCCTCATGATAGGCTGTGAGCTTTTTCTCTTTCTCACTCATTACTTTGCTCTTTTTCTCTGCACCGACAACAACCTTGACTGTTGCCTCCTTGATTTCGTCCATAGTAATGGCTTTTTTATCTTTTCTTGCGGCAAGAAGTGCGGCCTCATTAAGAAGATTTTCAAGGTCTGCACCTGTAAATCCGGCTGTTGTTTTAGCAATAGTCTTGAGATTTACATCGGGTGCAAGAGGTTTCTTTCTTGCATGAACCCTGAGGATAGCCTCACGGCCGTTTACATCGGGATAGCTTACAACAACCTGACGGTCAAATCTGCCCGGACGCATAAGAGCCGGATCGAGAACATCGGGTCTGTTAGTTGCGGCAATAAGGATTACACCCTCGTTAGCACCGAAACCGTCCATTTCAACAAGCAACTGGTTAAGAGTCTGCTCACGCTCATCGTTGCCGCCGCCAAGACCTGCGCCTCTCTGGCGACCTACGGCGTCAATCTCATCAATAAAGATGATACAAGGCGAGTTTTTCTTTGCCTGATCAAAGAGGTCACGAACACGGGACGCACCGACACCGACAAACATCTCAACAAAGTCTGAACCTGAAATTGAGAAGAACGGCACACCTGCCTCACCTGCAACAGCTCTTGCAAGCAATGTTTTACCTGTACCTGGAGGGCCTACAAGGAGAACGCCCTTTGGTATTCTTGCGCCGAGTTTGTTATACTTTTCAGGAGCCTTGAGGAACTCAACAACCTCTGCAAGCTCTTCCTTTTCTTCATCGGCACCTGCAACATCATCAAATGTTGTCTTGCGCTTTTCATCGTTTGTATTCTTAATCTTGGCTTTGCCAAAGCTCATTTCCTTGCCGCCAAGACCTCCGCCGCCCATTTTCTTCATAATGAGCACCCAGGCAACAATGAGAATAATCATAATGATTAGTGTCGGAATCATTTCCATAAGTATGGAATTATCCGTTGCACGGGTAAGATTATGCGGAATTTCATCAGTTGACGCCGGATTGTAGTACGGCTTGATGTCATCAAGGAAACGCTGAATGTCGGCAAGCTGTCCTTTTACAACAATCTTTGATTTTTTGCTGTTTGACTGGGTTTTCTGCTGTTCGGTTGCGGGCTGAGTAGCAGTTGTTGCAGATTGAGAGTCGGAATCGGTTGATTTGATGGGACTCATACCCTCTTTAAGGGTAATTTCAATCTGACCTGAACCGTAGTCAATGTTAAAGCTGTCAACCATATCCTGAACAAAATACTGCTCAAGCTCCGAGGTTTTCGGTGAAGTTGACTTATTTGTGCTCAGCACAGCCGCTGTTATAATGATTATCAGAATGGGAATTCCGAGATAAAGCAGCAGATTGCGCACTTTCTTTTTATTGTCCAATGCTGTCACTCCTCTGTATAGTATTATTTTTCCGAGGTGGAAATATGTAATGCCACGAAAATTTGCGGCTTATTTTCGCATTAAAATCACGAATAAACTGACGGCTTTAATACGCCTACATAAGGAAGATTTCTGTACTTTTCGTCATAGTCAAGACCGTAGCCGACGATAAATTCATCCGGAATTACCGCACCTGCATAGTCAATATGGATATCGGCAACCCGTCTGTCCGGCTTGTTAAAAAGTGTACAGAGCTTTACTGATTTTGCCTTCTTGGCTTTGAGATATTTTGTGATAAAGTCAAGAGTATTGCCTGAGTCGATAATATCCTCAACAATGAGAATATCCTTGCCCTCAACAGACTGGGAAATATCCTTCTGAATATTAACTCTGCCTGAGCTTACAGTACCGCTGCCGTAGCTTGAAGCAACGATAAAGTCGATTGAAAAATCAAGATTAACCTTTCTCATAAGGTCAACCATAAAGGCAACGCTGCCCTTGAGCAGACCAACCATTATAAAATCTTTGTCATTATAATCTTTTTCAATCTGTTTTGCAATAGTGTTCACAATATTTTCAATATCTTTTTCCGAATACAGAATTTTTTCAATATCCTTATGCATAATTAACCCTCTTTGTCTATATTTATGAGTAATTTTTCGGTTTTTTCGGTGTCATCTGCCTTTCCCTGCAATGAAACACCAAGCTTTTCACACCACAAAACGGTGTCGGATACCGCAAGCAGTAACAGCCTGTCCCTCATTTCGGACGGGATTTTCTGTTCGTTAAAAACCTTGCGGAGCGGTTTTGTGACCATGCGGTCCGGATATGTAAACCTGTCGCCTGCTCTGCGTGTGCGAAAAACAGGATTTTCGCCAAGCCGCTTTTTGGAAACGAGGTTATTTTGATTTGTTACTTTTTCGGTAATCTCATTTACCGTGTATATTTTTCCGTCATAAGAAAAGGTCATATTATTCTTTAACGGAATTTCCTTAAAATCAGGGGAGTTTTTAGGACATACAAAGCGGAGTATTCCCTGTTTTGAAACGGCTGTGCATTGTTTTGACAGTTCAACACTTCCTCCGTTTCCGATTATTTCACACAATAGTAAAATTGTTTTTCTTTCGGGAGAAATGTTGCAATTATTCTTTAACAGAATAAACAACATTTCCTTCAAAACGGCAGAATCAAGGCTCAACAGCTTTTTGCAGTCGTAGCCAAAATCACTTTTGCAGTCATGCACGGCTTTTTCGGCACATTTCTTAATGAAATCAGCCGACTCTCCGGCAATTTCACTCAAGCCTAAAGCCGTCCGTTCAAAAGAAGGATTCAGCTTTTTAAGACACGGAATAATGTTATGCCTAATGTAATTTCGTGTGTAATCATCAGCAAGATTCGTACTGTCGGTAACATATTCAAGGTTGTTTTCCTCGCAATAGCTTTCAATGTCACCTCTCGAAAGTTCAATCAGCGGTCTGATTATGTTCCCCCGTTTTGGAGGAATTGCCGACAAACCTGTCAAAGATGCACCCCTTGCAATATTGAATATCAGCGTTTCGGCATTGTCAGATGCCGTGTGAGCGGTTGCAATCTTTGCACAAAGTTTTTGCGAAAGCTCTTCAAAGAAAGCGTAGCGGACATTTCTTCCGCAAAGCTCTTCGCTGATTTTCTGCTGTTTGGCAAGTGTGGGAACATCAACGCTTTTTATGAAAAGTTCCGTGTTAAATTTCTTACAAAGAATTTTGCAGAAATTTTCATCACGCTTTGCCTCATCACCACGGATATTGTGGTTGACATGAGCGGCATAAATCGAAAGATTGTATTTTTCTTTCAGAGAAACAAAAATGTTTAACAAAGCCGTGGAATCAGCTCCGCCCGAAAGTGCAACGATTACGCTGTCACCTTTTTCAAGCAAGCCGTATTTTTCAACGGTTGCTGTAACACGGTTAAGCATCTCGGTTGTCCGTTCCCGTAAAGCGCATGAACTCGCCCTGCCAATGCAGTTTTACAATATTAGTTTCACCATGACGGTTCTTTGCTACGATACACTCGCCCGAATTCATATCGGCTGTCGGTGCGGCAGAATCCTCTCCGCCCTCTTTGTCATAGTAGCCCTCACGATAAAGGAACAGTACGATATCAGCATCCTGCTCGATAGAACCCGAATCTCTCAGGTCAGCAATCTGCGGTCTGTGGTCATCACGCTTTTCTGCAGCACGGGAAAGCTGTGACAGGGTGATTACGGGAACATTCATTTCCTTTGCAAGAATTTTCAGATTTCGTGTGATTTCCGAAATTTCATTTACACGGCTGTCAATCTTTCTGCCGCTCGACATAAGCTGAAGATAGTCGATTACAACGAGGTCAAGGTTGTGAAGTCGGCGAAGTCTTGACTTCATCTCAGAAATTGTAATACCCGGAGTATCGTCAAGATAGAGGTCGGTTTTGCTGAGAATATCGCTTGCGGGGATAAGTCTTGACCACTCCTCCTCGGTAAGCTGACCTGTTCTCAGTTTTGTACCGCCTATAAGCGCCTCACTTGAAAGCAGACGGCTTGCAAGCTGTTCCTTTGACATTTCAAGCGAGAAAAAAGCAACGGTCTTTTTAGACTTACACGCAACATTTCGTGCAATATTGAGTGCGAAACTCGTTTTACCCATACCCGGTCGGGCGGCAAGAATGATAAGGTCGGAACGGTTAAGTCCCGTAATCATTCGGTCAAGGTCACCTATGCCCGTTGGGATAGGTTTCATACTGTTATCGGTTTCGCTGTTGAGTGCGTCAAGTCGGTCAAAAGTCTGTAAAATTACCGAGTTGATACGCTCAAGACCGTGCTTTTCATTGCCCTGTCTGATGTCAAAAATCTTCTGTTCTGCCGAATCAATCAGAACCGAAGGATCCTCGTTGCCTGCAGTTGCGTCATCAATAATTTCACGGGACGCCGTAATAAGTCTGCGAACATTGTACTTTTCCGCAATAATCTTCGCATACTCCTCGGCATTTGAAATTGACGGACAATTGTTGACAAGATCCATAAGATAGGTTTTTCCCGTTGTCTCGTCAAAAGCCTTATTCTGTTTTAATTTTTCAAGCAGAGTGACAAAGTCGATGCTAAGGCCGAGTCCGATCATCTCCTGCATTTGCGCAAAAATCAGCTTGTGCAAAGAAACATAGAAATAATCGGGGCTTTTGAGAGTATCAACAACCTTGTCGAAGGTGTCGCTTTCAAGAATGATTGCACCTAAAACCGCTTGTTCCGCCTCGGGGCTGTACGGCAGATGAAGTCCGTCATAACTGCCCGCAAAATTTAAATCAGCCATTTTTACTCCTGTTTATTATGCCTCGGATACCTGAACATCAATCTTTGCAGAAACGCCTGTAAAGAGCTTTACCTCTGCGTGATATGTACCGAATTCCTTAATGTCGCAGTCAAGAACAACCTTGCGCTTGTCAACATCAATGTTGTACTGCTTTTTGATTTCCTCGGCAACCTGCTTTGAAGTTACGCTGCCGAAAAGTCTGCCGCCCTGTCCTGCTTTTGCAGTCATCTTAAAGGTTTTGCCTTCAAGAGTCTTTTTGTCATGTTCTGCCTGAGCCTTTTGGGTTGCAATTTTATAATTTTTGGAATTCTCGGCATTCTTATATTCATTCATAGCCTGAGCGTTTGCCTCTTTTGCAAGCTTTCTCGGAAGGAGAAAGTTTCTTGCATAGCCGTCAGATGCCTCAACAAGCTCGCCTTTTTTGCCGAGTGATTTTACATCCTGCATTAAAATTACTTTCATAACCAATCAACCTTTCTTACGAGTTTTCCTCATCATCAAGTGTGTTGTCAATTTCAGACAGCAACTGTTGATAAGCAAGCTCTTTTGTAGTGTTTTTAAGCTGTGTTGCCGCCATGGTCTGATGACCGCCGCCGCCAAGCTTTTCCATTATAATCTGAACATTAACATTACCGTAGCTTCTTGCTGAAATGTTAATTTGACTGTTGTCTTCAAAAAGAACGAAGGATGCGTCAACACCTTTGAGGTTGAGCATTTCATCAGCCGCCTGAGCCGACGCAAGCCTTATATCGCCGTCACCGCTCGGTGCAATCGAAATTGCACAGCCACGGTAAATATGAGCCTTGCACACAATGTCAACCTTTTCACGGTAGGTTTCGATGTTATCGGAGAACATACCCTTTACGGTGAGCGTGTTTGCGCCTCTTTTTCTCAGATAAGCCGCCGCCTCAAATGTGCGCACGCCTGTTTTAACGGCAAAATTCTTTGTATCAAGTGTAATGCCTGCAAGCATTGCGTCTGCCTGAACATATGTGAGCGGAGAATCATCAAGACAACTGATTATTTCACTGCACATTTCACAGGTTGAAGACGCCGAGGGTTCGTGACAGAACACAAGAGCGTTGTTTATGTAATCAACCGCCTTTCTGTGGTGGTCGATAATGATAACCTTTTTACATTTTTCGTAGAGCTCCGTACTTTCAAGAGAACGCTTCAGGTGTGTATCAACTATAATGAGAAGCGACTTCTGGGTAAGTCCCGAAAGAGCGGCTTCCGGAGAAATGAATATATCGGTGTCGAGTTTTTCATCAGTATATTCAATGAGCTGTTTTGCCATTGAGGTTTCTCGGTTAATGACAACCTTTGAATAACGCTTGAAAGTTTTCTCCATTATGCACTGAAGTCCGATTGCCGCACCTACGCAGTCAAGATCGGAAAACTTGTGTCCCATAATAAAGATTTTGTCGCAGTCGGCAACAACACGGCTGATTGCGTTTGCAATAACTCTCATACGCACCTTGCTTGCCTTTTCCGCTGCGGCAACCTTTCCGCCGAAGAACTCGTATGTATTGTCTTTTTTAATGACAGCAACCTGATCGCCGCCTCTGCCCAGTGCCATTTCAAGGGCTTTCCTTGCGTTGAGCTCGCTCTCTTTGATGTTATTATAACCTCGGCAAAGACCTACGGAGATTGACGCACTGTGGTTGTTTATCGTGATTCCTCGGATAGTTTTAAGAATCGGAAACTTATCGGCTGCCATTTTTTCAACATCGGCATCTCTGAAAATTATCATATAACGGTTGTTGCCGATTTTTTTGTAAAGAGCCGAATACTGCTCAGCCCACTTTTGCAGGCAAACTTCAATATCGAGCATTGCCTCGGAAAACGACTCGTCCGAGTTATCGGAAAAGTCCTCTGCATTGTCAAAAACGGCAATCGCAACGCACGGCTTGGAAGCAAGATATTCCCTTGTAATCTGCTTGTAATAGGTGTTTTCGATAAATTCACAGACAGCGCCCTCGCCTGTAGAACGGCAATAAACCGTGTATTCTCTGCCGTCAATGGCAACATCACAGCCCTCACCCTTTTTCAGACAGTCAATTTCTTTTCCCGAAAGGTAGGCTTTGATATTATCGCCCTCTGCACCCTTTCCGCCGCACATAGCCTTGCGGAATCGTGAATTGCACCATACAATGTCACCATGTCTGCCTATAACGGCAACAGGGCAACTGAATTTTTCAAGGTACTCTTCGTTAATACCCTTTATACTTCCGACTATATTTTTTACCGTACTTTTTACATAGCTTGTAAATCGCAATGAAGTTATAAGCACAACGGCTAATGAAAGAACAGACACACCGAGTTCGATATAGAACACAACAGGCGAATAGTCATAGCTGACAACAGCCATGGCAAACATTATCACCGAAAAAATTATGAACCACGGTGTAAGCGTCCAATTTCTTTTTCTCATGTCAAACCTCTGTTAATAACAAAATAGCAAGAAATAAATCAGCGAATAAAACTTAAACCTCCTGAAGAATAGGAAGAATCATCGGAGCTCTCCTTGTACGCTGACCGATAAGTTTTGAAACATCATCCTTGATTCTGTTCTTAATAATGCCCCATTCGTGAACATTATTCTCTGCACAATCCTCAAGAATTGCAAGAGCGGTCTGCTTGACCTCTTCAAGAAGTCTTTCGCTCTCACGAACATATACAAACCCTCTTGAAACAATATCGGGACCGCTGATAACATGACCGTCATAAACATCAAGAGAAGCAACAATAATGATAAGTCCGTCCTGTCCGAGGTGCTTTCTGTCACGAAGAACGATACTTCCGACATCACCAACGCCAAGACCGTCAACGAACACCTTGCCTGCCTGAACAGGCGGAAGCTCTTTCATATAATCCTCGTTGATTTCAAGAACACTTCCGACATCACCGATATAAATGTTCTTGCGTTCCATACCGAGAAACATTGCAAGGTCGGCATGTTTTCTGAGGTGTTTCTGTTCGCCGTGAACAGGGATAAAATACTTTGGCTTTACAAGCTTCTGCATGATTTTGAGTTCCTCCTGACAGGCATGACCTGAAACATGAACTTCATACATTGACTCATAAATTACCTTACAACCCTTTTTAAGAAGTTCGTCAACAACATTGCCGACTGTTTTCTCATTACCCGGAATCGGATTGGCTGAAATTATGATGAAATCGCCCTCACCGACCATTACCTTGCGGTGGTCTGAATATGCCATTCTTGAAAGTGCGCTCATTGGCTCGCCCTGACTGCCTGTTGTAACAAGAACAACCTGCTGCGGCATATACTTGTCGAGCATATCAAGGTCAATAAGAATATTTTCGGGAAGATGAAGATATCCGAGCTTTTGTGCAACATCCATATAGTTGACCATACTTCTGCCCGAAAAAGCAACCTTTCTTCCGTACTTTTCTGCACAGTCAATAATCTGCTGAACACGGTTTACATTTGACGCAAAAGTTGCAATTATAATTCTGTAATTTTCCGCACTCTTGAAAAGATTGTCAAGGCTGTCGGATACAGTTCTTTCCGTAGGGGTGTATCCGGGTCTTTCGGCATTTGTACTCTCCGAAAGAAGTGCAAGAACACCTTCGTCACCCACTCTTGCAAAGCTTGAAAGGTCAATCATATCACCCGTGATAGGTGTGCAGTCAATCTTGAAGTCGCCCGTGTGAACAATAGTACCGCCCGGAGTGTGAATTGCAAAAGCAACAGCATCGGGAATCGAATGGTTTACATGAATGAAGTCAATCTTCATACAACCGAGCTTTATTGACTGACCTGCATTTATTACATTAAGCTGAGATTGATTGTAAAGACTATGCTCCTTGAGCTTGTTGCCTACAAGACCGAGCGTAAGCGGTGTACCGTAAATCGGAACATTCACCTTTGAAAGAAGAAAAGGCAAACCGCCGATGTGATCCTCGTGTCCGTGTGTAAGGATAATACCCTTAACTCTGTCGGCATTCTGTTCAATATATGTGAAATCCGGAATTACAAGGTCAACGCCGAGCATATCCCCGTCAGGAAATGCCATACCGCAGTCGATGATGATTATATCGTTTTCACATTCAACAAGGGTGATGTTCTTGCCTATTTCGTTAAGGCCGCCGAGAAATGCAATCTTAATTGACGGCTTCTGAGCATTCTTTTTGGGATAACCCTTTGACTTTGACGGATATTTCTTTTTGCCGTAATTTGACTTTCCGTTCGATTTCGGCTGAAATCCGTCATCATTTTTCTTATAGTAAGCGTTGTAGGAATTTTTACCCGAACCGCTCTTTTTTGAAGCATTATTTTTAGAGTATTGCTTCACATTCTTTTTGCCTTTTGAGTACCTTGACTGTTTAAGCATAAAGTTTTCGTTTCTCTTTTCTGTACTCACAAATCTACCTCCGTTTTCTGAAATATGTACTGAATAAAAGAAAAATAAATATATCAAAGACCTCTGAGCGCCCGTGAGGTCTTAATTTATTTATAAAATAAATTCTCCGTTCTAATTCTCCGTTCTGATAACGGTGAACATCAGATTTATATATAATATCCGTAAAATATACGAATTTTATTCCCGTAATTATGGCAGCACATAGCTACCCTATCATAGTTTTTCATTTTATTTTACCGCATATCCTACCGCAATGTCAAGAAATTTTCATAACAAACACAAAATCCAAGGCTTGCAATCCGCATAGCAAAGGCAATTTTATGCATAAAAATTTGAAATTTCCGTAAAATAAAACCCGTAAGCGATTTTTTTAATTGCAATATTATGTATAAATTTCAAAATTTGTTCAAACACCTACCAAAGTTATCAGAATTATATCAAATAATGGGTTGCAATTGTCGTTTCAGCGTATTATAATCTATAGTGCGGATTTTAATATTTTGAATAATTAGTACACTCTGAATTAAAGGAGAATTATTTTTGAAACAAGTTGAAATTTTTACAGACGGTGCTTGCAGCGGAAATCCCGGACCGGGCGGTTGGGGTGCTGTTTTAAGATATAACGGTCACGAAAAGGAAATTTCAGGCGGTGAGGCAAACACAACCAACAACCGTATGGAGCTTTCGGCTGTTATCAACGCACTTGCTTTGCTCAAAGAACCGTGCAAGGTAACGCTTTACAGCGACTCGCAGTATGTTTGCAACGCACTAAAACTCGGTTGGGCTAAAAAGTGGAAAGCAAACAATTGGATGCGTAATAAAAAAGAAAAGGCTTTGAACCCCGAACTTTGGGACAGGCTTCTTACCCTGTATGATACTCACGAGGTTGAAATTGTGTGGGTAAAAGGACACGCAGGTCATCCCGAAAACGAGCGTTGCGACAGACTTGCCGTTGCAGCCGCAAAACAATTTGCATAACAATAAACTTATATAAAGGTGGATATAAAATGAGATATGTTTATGCCGACAACTCGGCTACTACAGCACTTTCGCCGAAGGTGCTTGAAAAAATGATGCCGTACCTCACCGAGGTTTACGGAAACCCGTCAAGCATTTATACAATCGGTGCAAAGGCAAAGGCTGCCGTAGAAACTGCAAGAGAAAACATTGCAAAGAATCTCGGTGCGGCTAACCCGAATGAAATTTACTTTACCTCAGGCGGAAGTGAATCCGACAACTGGGCGCTCAAGGGTGTTTGTCACGCTCTCAAGGCAAAGGGCAAAAAGCACATCATTACTTCAAAATTTGAGCATCACGCTATTCTTCACACATGTGAGGCTCTTGAAAAGGAAGGCTTTGAGGTTACTTATCTTGATGTTTACGAAAACGGTATTGTTCATCCCGAGGATGTTGAAAATGCAATTCGTGAAGATACGGCTATAGTTTCGATTATGTATGCAAACAACGAAATCGGTACAATTCAGCCGATTTCCGAAATCGGTGCAATTTGCAGAAAGCACGGTGTTCTTTTCCATACAGACGCAGTTCAGGCGGCAGGTTATGTGAAAATTGATGTTCAGAAAGAAAACATTGACCTTCTTTCAATGACAGCACACAAGCTCCACGGACCGAAGGGCTGCGGTCTTCTCTACATCAGAAAAGGCGTAAGAATTGAAAACCTCATCTGCGGCGGTGCTCAGGAGAGAAACAAGCGTGCAGGTACAGAAAATGTTGCAGGTATTGTCGGTCTTGATGCCGCACTTCAGCTTGCAGTTGACGGTATGGACGAAAGAAATGCAAAGCTTGTAAAGATGCGTGACAGACTTATTGACGGTCTTTTAAAGATTGAGCGTTCAAGAATCAACGGTGACAGAGTTCACAGACTCCCCGGCAATGTCAATATGTGCTTTGAGGGTATTGAGGGTGAAAGCCTTCTTTTAAGACTTGACCTCAAGGGTGTTTCGGCATCATCGGGTTCTGCTTGTACATCGGGCAGTCTTGATCCGAGTCATGTACTTCTTGCAATCGGTCTTCCCCACGAAATTGCTCACGGCAGTATGCGTCTTTCATTCTCTGACGACAATACAGAGGAAGATATTGATTATATTCTTGAAATCGTTCCCGAAATTGTTTCGTACCTTAGAAGTATGTCACCTCTTTGGGAAAAGATTAAAAAGCAGGAAGCTCAGGGTTGATTGACAACCCGTTAAAATTCGTATAGAATTGAATAGATATTCGGCAACAATATATTCAGGAGGATTAAAATGGCTTATTCGGAAAAAGTAATGGATCATTTCGCTAATCCGAGAAATGTAGGCGAAATTGAAAACGCAGACGGCATTGGCGAGGTCGGTAACTCAAAATGCGGCGATATTATGAAAATGTACATTAAGGTTGATAACGATATCATCACTGATGTAAAATTTAAAACATTCGGTTGCGGTGCGGCTATTGCAACAAGCAGTATGGCAACAGAGCTTATCAAGGGCAAGTCAATCAATGACGCTCTCAAGCTCACAAACAAGGCGGTTATGGAGGCTCTTGACGGACTTCCGCCTGTCAAGGTTCACTGCTCTGTTCTTGCAGAACAGGCAATCAAGGCAGCCGTTTCGGACTACTACAAAAGAAGAGGCGTTGATCCCGAGCCAATCGTGGGCAATGTTCCCGAATGTGACAGCTGTGGCTGTGAAGGCTGATTAACTTAAAATCATACATCTGCCCGACTCCGTAAAAGTCGGGCATTTTTTATTTTAAACTGCAAATAATACCGTTAGGAGGATAATTATGACAGAGTTAAAAGTCGAAAACGGCAAAATAAAAAATATCAAAAAAAGTCAGGTGCTTGCGCTCAAAGAGCAGGTAAGCTGTCAGAAAGGTCAGGTTGTGAGCAAAACTCTTGTACAGAACAACGCCGTAAGCGTTACTCTTTTCGCATTTGACAAGGACGAAGAAATCAGCACGCACGAATCAGAAGGCGACGCATTTGTGACTTGTCTTGACGGGGTGGGTAAAATTACAATTGACGGTGTTGAACACATTCTCAAAGAGGGTGAATCAATCGTTATGCCTGCAAAGCATCCGCACGCTGTATACGGCAGAGAGCAATTCAAAATGTTGCTTGTCGTGGTATTTTAAATTTTTACAACCGATAATTTTAAGAACATTCCGAACAACACAGACAGCATTATTGACGCAGCTGACATTCGGAATATGTCACTTGGCAATTTTCAATACAAATACGCACCGAGAGAACGGTTTCAGCTGTTTCTCTTTCAACACATCGGCAGTCAGTACAAGTATTATTGTACGCTGCAAAGAAAAAACGATTGAAATTCAAAAGGAAATCAATCGTTTTTTTATTTGTATAATTATTATTTTTGCAATATATCAGCTGATTGCGGCATTAAAGATTTTTTCGCTGTTTTTCATCAACCTGTCAACCGCCTGCTGACCGCATTTTTTTGCAATACATTCGATTGCATCGGAATAAAGCTCAGGTGTATTATGATCGAATGAATGTGCGTCCGTACCGATAATGTCGATAAGCCCTGCACTTACAAGCTTTAACATTCTGCGGCGTTTCATCATCGGAGCTTTCTTTGTGTAATTTGAAATATTTGTCTGAATAACAACACCGAGCCGTTTTAAATCTTCAATCACATCAGGATTGTCAACAAGAAAGCTGTAACGCTCAACATGAGGAATTACGGGAATAAGCCCCTGTTCACTCATAAGCCTGTCGAGCATTTCATACGAATTGTCCGAAAATGTTGCATTATACGGAAACTCAGTGAGAATATAGTTTGAATTTCCGTAGTTTATACCTTTGATATTTTCATTGTTGAAAAGATACTTTGTAACATAAACCTCTGTTCCGAGAACGATATTCACACCGTCCGGAATGTGCGGCTTGAATTTTTCAAACTTTTCCGCCCTCTCGGCAATAAAATCTTCAAGGCTGATTTCATTTGTATAAAAATGAGGTGTAAGACAAACATTCGTTACTCCCTGCTTTTCAAGGCAGGAGAGCAACTCCAGACTGTCCTCAACCGTTTCTGCACCGTCATCTATACCCGGAAGAATATGAGAGTGCATATCGAAAAGCTGCATACCGTTCACCAATTAAAGTGCTTCACAAACACGGTCGCCCATTTCGTCACAGCCAACCTTTGTGAAACCCTCTTCATAGATATCGGGCGTACGGTAGGTTTCAAGAACCTTTGCAACAGCTGCCTCAATTGCGTCTGCCGCCTCGCTCTGATCAAGTGAATAACGGAGCATCATTGCAACAGAAAGAATTGTAGCAAGCGGATTTGCGATATTCTGACCCGCAATGTCAGGAGCAGAACCGTGGATAGGCTCATAAAGACCGAGCTTGCTGCCCGAAAGGCTTGCAGATGCAAGCATACCGATTGAGCCGGCAATCATTGATGCCTCGTCAGAAAGAATATCACCGAAGATATTTGATGTGAGAATAACATCAAACTGACGGGGATTTCTTACAAGCTGCATAGCGCAGTTGTCAACATACATATGGTTAAGCTCAACCTCGGGATAATCCTCGGCAACTCTCTTAACTGTTTCTCTCCAAAGTCTTGAAGACTCAAGAACATTTGCCTTATCAACGCTTGTGAGCTTTTTATTTCTCTTCATAGCAAGGTCAAAAGCAACTCTTGCAATTCTCTCAACCTCACCGATTGTGTACATTTCCGTATCCCAAGCCGCAGGCTGACCGTTAACTTCTTTTCTGCCTCTTTCGCCAAAGTAGATACCGCCTGTAAGCTCACGAACAATCATAACATCGAGGTTGCCGCCGATGATTTCATCCTTGATAGGTGATGCACTCTTGAGCGGTCCGAAAATAACCGACGGACGAAGATTTGCGAAAAGTCCGAGTGCGCCTCTGATACCGAGAAGTCCTGCCTCGGGACGGTTGTTACCCGGCTGTGAATCCCACTTAGGGCCGCCTACCGCACCGAGAAGCACGCTGTCCGACGCCTTACACTTTGCAACTGTTTCATCGGGGAGCGGAACGCCTGTTGCGTCAATAGCACAACCGCCGAGAAGTGCCTCGTCATATGTAACGCCAAAACCAAATTTTTCAGCGGCACAATCAAGAACCTTTACAGCCTGATTTACGATTTCAGGACCGATACCGTCGCCCTTTAAAAGAGTAATTTTATAATCTGCCATTTTTATATCTCCTTAATCAATTGTTTATCAATGGATATTATCCCACAATATACGGCAAAAGATTGTAAATTGTGCTACAATTCTGCCAAAGTTTCAAAAAATCAGTCATTCTCTGACGGAAGCGGAATCGTCTGAAAAACTTCGCAGACTTTATCCCTCTGCCAAAGTACAGGAGTAACTCTGAGTGAATAGCCGAAACCGTTGTCCATTGTCCATTCAAACGGTTTTGCCTGCGGAAGTCCGTAGACTGCAAGCAAGGTCATAATAACACCGCCGTGAGTGACAATTACACTTTCGGTTGTGCCTGTTTTCATAAGTCCCTCAACAATACTTTCAAACATTTTGCATACTCTGCGTGTAAAATCGGCATTGCTCTCCCCCCTCGGAGGTTTTACGGAAGAATCGCCTGCAAGCCACTTTTCAAAATCGGGATCGTTTTTCAGCTCGTCGGCAGTTTTACCCTCCCATTCACCGAAATTACATTCGGAGAGGTTGTCGATAACAAGCGGATTTTGTTCGGGATAAAGAATTTTTGCGGTTTCGGTACAACGCTTTAACGGACTTGTAAACACAACCTGCGTACCCGGATATTTATACTCATAATCGAGTTTTCTCAAATCCATTCTGCCCCTGTCGGAAAGCGGAGCGTCTGTTGTTCCGATATATTTCCCCGCAAGTGTATCATCAATCGAACCGTGTCTTATAAAATGAATTATGTATGATTTCATAGCTTCTCCCATAAACCGACTTTTTTAGCAAATCGGCACTAAATTTGTTTACAAAAAGTAAATTTTGTATTATACTGTCTGTATAGAAAGTATATTGCTGTAAATGCTTTCAATGCACTATATATTATCAGAGCAAATTTTGCTTTGCTTTTTCTGACAATCAAGTTAATTATACTATCTTTAAAAATGAGGTGTCAAGTATTGAACAAAGATTTTCCGAGAATTATAACATTTCTTCGTAAAGAAAGAGGTTTGAGTCAAAAACAGGTTGCAGGCGATATGGGAATTTCGCAGGCACTTTTGTCACATTATGAAAAGGGAATCCGTGAATGCGGTCTTGATTTTCTCGTAAAAACAGCCGAATACTACGGTGTTTCAACCGATTATCTTCTCGGCAGAACCGTACAGAGAAATTTCACAGCCGATCCTTTTGAGGCTGCCGAAAAAGAGGTTGTCATCAATACCGAAAAAGGCAGTATGATCAATAAAATAAACCGCAGTCTTTTGATGAACACCACCTCGGTAATCTACGATTTGCTTGCAAAAATCGGCAACAAGCACCTTACAAACGCAGTCAGCAACTACCTTATGAGCGCCGAATATGTAATTTTCCGCACAATTTATAATTCCGAAAAAAATAACTCGCAAACTATGTTTTCGCTTGATAAGAACCGCTACAGAAATCTCACGGACGCATCAATGATTCTTGACCTTGAAATCATCAACGAACTTATTGAAAATGATAAGCTTACCCTCACCCTCTCTCCCGATGTTATTTCGGTATGTTTTGAAAAAGACGCCCCGTCACTGTTCAACCTAATTCAATATTCCGAAAGAAACATAAAAAATGTCTATGCAGGAAAAAGGTGATTTTTAACTGCTTTTCAGAATAATAAGTTTACTTTCGTGATACATATACGCTTATAATTATACGCTTATAATATAGTATGAAAGTAAAGTAACACAACAAATAACGGTCGGTTGGCTTGGAGTTTTTCTCAAGCTGAACCGACCGTTTTGTTGTTTGTTTATTTTCTTTTTTAGCATTATCCGTATGTAATGCGGAATTATGCATTAAGACCGAACGAGATTGATATTGCGTTATTTATTTCGTTCATAGAATTTTCATCAACAGTACCCATTTTTTCTTTGAGCCGTTTTTTGTCGATTGTTCGTACCTGTTCAAGCAGAACAACGCTGTCTTTGGCGAGTCCCGAACTGTCGGCGTGCAATGGAATGTGGGTAGGCAAATTCGCCTTTGACTGCTGACTTGTGATTGCGGCGGCGATTACAGTCGGACTGAATCGGTTTCCGACATTATTCTGAACAATAAGCACAGGTCTGATTCCGCCCTGCTCTGAGCCTACAACGGGACTCAGGTCGGCATAATAGATATCTCCTCTTCGTATATTCAAGGCTTTCACGCTCCAAATAATTGTTTACTTGTATTTTTGCCTTTCCAAAAGCTTTTATACAGCTATTACATAATATTTTTGAGCGTAAAATTTGTGAATCGGTTCAGCCGTTTGCATCTTTCACATTGGAAAGCACCATTTCGTAATCTTCGCCGTCAACGCTGATTTTGCTTATACAGCCCTTTGAATTTGTGCTGACAACAGCTTTGCCGAACGCTGAATCAAGTCTGTATGTACACACATCTTCGCACTTCCCCTCAAAAACCGCCCTGCCGTCTGCAATTCCGTATAAAATTTCTTTTGTAATATTCGGGAAACTGCTTTCGGGAATGTACGCTTCATCGGCGGAGCAAATCATATTCTCCCTTGAAATTTCAAGATCAGAACCCTTATATGTAACCGACAAACCGCTGACCGTGTTCGGAGAATCAAGCGAAATATTGATGAGCTTTTTGCCGCTTGCCGACAGCTTTCCCGTGATGTTCATTTTCCTGTATTCACAGCTGAAATCGGCAATAAACGAAGATTTCGGAGAAAGATTTTCCTGCACTTCATCACACCCCGTAATGACAAAAACAGGCATAACAAAAAGGACACATAATGCAATCAAGATTTTCCGTGCCATAAGACACCTCCCGATACATTATATGTCCCGTGAATTTTTTAATACATTGTACAAATAAGTGATTAATGCATTTTATCTTAATATCCGTGGTCAATATGCTGCCATTTTCCGCCTTTTGTCCTGACTAAAATCCAGTTCCAGTTATTATATGCGGAATTCGGATTTAATGATCCGTCGCCGCCTGATGAATCAACATCAAATGAAGATAACAGCACAATAACTTCATCTGCATTGTTCCTGTCGGCAAATTCCTGAAAATCGGTGCAGTAATCATCTCCTGCATAATAAATTTCCGTGAGGGTACAGCCGTTCCAATTGGCGTCGAACTCTTTTTCAATAGTATCAACAGCAGAGTTAATATCATCTGCGGAATAGATTTCAGAATCCACATCGTGAGTCTTCACTTTGCTTATATCTCCTCCGCTATCTCCTCCGCAGGCACTCAAACCGATAACAAGAAATACACACATAACTAAACATAAAATTTTCTTCATCATTACTCCTTTCAAAATCGTCATCATTTTGACAACTTTTTATCGCAAAAAGATTCCTGTTTCTTACTTGTATTTTAAATCAAAATCCACAACGCTTTTTATTCTTATAAAGAACAATTTAACTTACGATTGATTAACTGTTTTGTATATATTATTTCCTGTTTTTTTCTCAAAATAATTTTTTAATCTTATGTTTGAATTCCATTTTTCTTGTGGGTAATAACCATATCTTTGTTTTACATCTCTCATACGATCTTCAATATTCAACACACCGTCACTGCCTGCCAACGCATCGCATAACTGAATTAATTTGTCATAATCATCCATATTCACTTTAGCAAGAGCAGTTTCTATCAATTCAAGTTCTTCATTAGAAACATCGAATTTACCAATGTATTCCTTTACGGTTGAATTATTAAACGAATGTGTCAGGCAAATTTTTGCGACCTCATCATATCCCAATGACATCATATATTTATATCCGTCAGAAACATGACCTAAATGCCTAACACCGAACTTTCTGCCAATATCATGGAGTAACCCTAATATGTATGCCTTTTCCGAATCCAAATCTTCACATAATTCCGCAATCTTTTCAGCGCATTTTGCTGTAATGCGACTGTGATTTACCCAAGGACCAAAATTACATTGTCCGGCTTCTTCTAATATTTTTTCAGCTTTCGCTCTTGTTGGCATCATTTTTATTCGCCTCCATAAACAAAGTTATATGCAAAACATTACCTGACACTACTGCATAAAAGTAAATTTGTGACATTTATAATCTGACTTAATATAAATTTTGTGCTGTTACTTGCGGACGGATAATATCCGCCTCTACAAAATCGTCATCATTTTCAAAACTTTTTTCGCAAAAAGATTCCTGTTTCTACTTGTATTTTAAATCAAAAACCGCAACGCTTGTACGCAAGTGGGATACAATTTATCAGGTCTGTGGGGAGCATTGAAATTTTGCCGTATTTTTCGGCGGCAATGTCGCCTGCAAGACCGTGAAGATATACTGCCGCTGCGGCTGATGAAAACGCACTTGCGCCCTGAGCAAGAATTGATGCGGTCATTCCTGCAAGCACATCGCCGCTGCCGCCTGTTGCCATTCCCGAATTGCCTGTCGGATTTACAAGCACCTTGCCGTTTGGAGAGGCAATTACCGTTCCCGCTCCTTTGAGAACGGTTACAACACCGTACTTCTGTGCAAAATCGAGGGCAACTCTCTCCCTTTCCGCATTTACAAGCGGAGTTGCAAGACCTGTAAGTCTTGACATTTCGCCCGGGTGAGGAGTAATTATAATCGGTGCTTTTTTCCTTAAAAGAATTTCAGGCTGCTTTGCAACACAATTGAGTGCATCTGCGTCAAGCACAAGCGGTGTTGTGGAATTTTCTATTAAAGAAAATACAATTTTTAACGTATCGTCGCACACACCGAGTCCGCAACCGACAAGAGTTGCAGAGGATTTGCACGATTCGCTGACTAAAAACGGAACATTTACCTTTGAGATTCTGCCGTCTGCATTTTCGCTGAGCGGATAGTAAACGCTCTCAAGAATCGTTTGGGCAACAATCGGGTAAATACTTCTCGGCAAGGCACATTTTGCAAGACCTATGCCCGTTCTCAACGCACCCTTTGCCGACATAATCGCCGCCCCTGCCATTCCGTAGCTTCCGCAAACGCAGAGCAATGAACCCAAAGTTCCCTTGTTTGCATCATCGGGGCGTTCAAAAATTGCACTTTTTACAACATTCACATCTGTTACTGTCATACAATCAACTCATTTTTCTTTTATAGAATAACTGAACCACAATATTCTTGTTGAGGTGCGGTTTCATACCGTTGAGGATATCCTCGTTCGGAGTAAAAACAAGAAGACATCTGCCGTATGCAGGACTGTTGAAAACGGCAAAATAGTTTTCGTCCTTGGAGTCAATATCTCTTGCGGCGATAAAAGTTTTGAGAAACCTCATCTTCTTGATTTCGGTATCGTCTTTTTCAAGTCTTTCAATCTCGTTAATCTGAATCTTGCACATAGTTTTTCTTTTGCGCAATGCAACAACCTTTGCAATTTCAAGCTCATTGCCCGAAACCGAATATTCAAAATCGACTTTCTGAATACTGAACACATACCAAACAACATAAATTCCGCCTATAAACACGAAAAAAGCCACATAGATAAGATATGCAATTGTTGCAAAAGCAAGTAAAAACAATGTTGTCGGCACTAAAATAAGCAAAAGCACCGAAACAATTTTTATAATCAGATTTTTAGGTTTGTTAACCCGTCTTACAACCTGTTCGTTAAAATTATTCAATGTATTTTCTCCTTTGTGATTGATATTTCATATGATATCACAGGCTGTTGTTTTTTTCAACAAAAGATACAAAAACTCTTGCAAAAAAAATGTTTTGGTGTTATCATAGAAAAAGATAACATGATGACGAAGAAAGTAGCGTTTGCATGATACCGTCAAAGAGAATGTGTGCCAAGGCTGAAAGCATACAACGGTGTTGCAGGTGTGAAGTTCCCTTCCGAGTGGTGAGGTTGAAATTTTCAGTAGATCTCAACGGCTGACTCCGTTACAGGTTGTGAAAGTGTCTGCTTTCGGGAGTGTTTGCTTTGATGCAAAAATCAGGGTGGTACCACGGATTATTTCGTCCCTGCGTAATTGATTTTACGCAGGGCTTTATTATTTTTACGGAGGTAATTTATGAACGAGAAATTATTAAGTTTAAAAGACGAAATCAAGTCAAGACTCGGCGAAACACAAGATTTGACCGACCTTGATAAAATCAGAGTTTCTTATCTTGGCAAAAAGGGCAGCATCACGGCTCTTTTAAAGGGTATGAAAGACCTTCCAAACGAGGAAAGAAAAACTTTCGGCGCTGAGGTAAACAAGCTTAAAGCACAAGCCGCACAGCTTATTGAAGAAAGACTTGCGGAACTTAAAGAAAAGGAAATTCAGCGTGAAATCGCCTTGATGCCGCAGTTTGACATTACATCGCCTGTTGCACTTGCAAGGGGGTCTTATCACCCAATCACCCTTGTTCAGAGAGAATGCGAAAAGATTTTCTCATCAATGGGATTTAACATTGAGGACTACTCCGAAATCGTAACCGACTACGAGTGCTTTGAGGCTCTTAACATTCCGAAGCACCACCCCGCAAGAGATATGCAGGACACTTACTACCTTGACAACGGTCAGCTTTTAAAGTCACACACATCAGCCGCACAGAACGCAATTCTTAAAAAGTACGGCAAGGGACTTATTGAAAACGGCACACCTATAAAAGCCATCTTCCCCGGCAGATGCTTCAGAAACGAGGCTACGGACGCTTGTCACGAAAACACATTTTTCCAGATGGAAGGCGTTATGGTTGACAAGGACATTTCAATTTCAAACCTTATCTACTTTATGAAAACAATGCTTTCCGAGGTATTCAAAAAGGATATCAAGGTTAGACTTCGCCCCGGCTTTTTCCCATTCGTTGAACCGGGTTTTGAACTCGACATCAGCTGTCTTATCTGCGGCGGCGAGGGTTGTCCGTCATGTAAGCACAGCGGTTGGCTTGAGCTATGCCCCTGCGGTATGATTCATCCCAATGTTCTGCGTGAGGGCGGAATTGATCCCGAAAAATACACAGGCTTTGCGTTTGGTCTCGGTCTTACAAGACTTGCAATGATGAAGTACGGAATCAAGGATATCCGTGACCTTAACAGCGGCAGTCTTAAAGCACTTTCACAGTTTACTGATGACGAATAAGAGAGGAGATACAAAATGTTTTTATCTATGAACTGGATTCAGGACTTTGTTGATTTGAGCGGTCTTGATAAAATTGAACTTATCCGCAAATTTTCTCTTTCCACAGCCGAGGTTGAAAACGATATTCTCCGCAAGGGCAGTGAAATCAGCGGTATTGTTGTAGGTGAAATTAAGTCGGTTGAAAATCATCCCGATTCAAAGAAGCTTCATCTCCTCAAAATTGATGCAGGCGAAGATGAACTTATTGATGTTGTCTGCGGTGCTCCGAATGTAAAAGTCGGTCTTAAAACCGCTTTTGCAAAGGTTGGCGCTAAAATCGGCGAAATCACGATTACACCAAGAGCTCTTGCCGGCTTTACATCAAACGGTATGTGCTGCAGTGAGGCTGAAATCGGTATCAGCGATGACAACTCCGGCATCATGGAAATTACAGATGATGTTAAAAACGGCACAGACCTTAAAGACATTTATGAAATTGACGATATCGTTTTTGAGGTTGATAACAAGTCGCTTACAAACCGTCCCGACCTTTGGGGACACTACGGAATTGCAAGAGAATTTGCCGCACTTGCAGGCAGAGAGCTTAAACCTCTTGACCTTGACGATTTAAAGGCATATGACGGTCTTAAAAAGATTGATATGAAGATTGAGGACACTCTCTGTCAGAGATACAGCTGCTTACAGATTGAGAACATCAACCGCAATGTAAGCCCCGTAAATATGAGAATCCGTCTTTTCTACTGCGGTATGAGAGCAATAAACTATCTTGCCGACCTTACAAACTACCTTATGCTTGAAATGGGACAGCCGATGCACGCTTTCGATTCAAGAAAGGTTGAAAAAATCAGAATCAAGCGTTTTGACAAGCCTTTCACTTTCAAAACACTTGACGGTGTTGAAAGAAACATTGACGAAAACACACTTATGATTTGCAACGGCAACACTCCTGTAGCAATTGCCGGTATCATGGGCGGTCTTGATTCGGAAATTGTTGACGATACAACTACTCTCACACTTGAATCTGCAACATTTAACGCAGTTTCCGTAAGAAAGTCAACAGTAAGACTTGCTCACAGAACAGATGCATCAATGAGATATGAAAAATGTCTTGATCCTGAAATGACGGTTACTGCAATTGCAAGATTTGTATATCTTCTCAAAAAGTATGACAGCGACATCAAGGTTGTTTCTTCGCTCACAGACGAGTACGCATTCAGGTATGACACAGTTGTTCTTGACTTTGACAAAAACTTTGTTGACCGCTACACAGGCATCGAAATCAGCAACGACAGAATTGTTGCAACACTCGAAAGCCTCGGCTTTAAGGTTGAGCTCAACAACGATAACTTCAGCGTAACAGTTCCAAGCTGGAGAGCAACAAAGGATGTTACAATCAAGGCTGACATCATTGAAGAAATCACCCGTATTTACGGCTATGACAACTTTGAAATTCACACAACACGCTCTCCCCTCTACCCCGTAAGAGCAAGCGTTGTTAAAACTACGGAAAACAAAATCAAGGATATGCTCGTTAAGAGATACAATCTCCACGAACTTCACTCATATGTATGGGCATACAACGATGAACTCAAGGCAATTGACATTCCTGTTGAGGATAATGTTAAGCTTGCAAACGCAACTAACCCGAATATTGAAACATTAAGAAATTCAATTGTTCCCACACAGCTTTGTCAGATTAAATCAAACCTTTCATTCTCAAACGATTTCGGTATTTTTGAAATCGGCAGAGTTGTAAACGGTCTTGACGAAAACGGTCTTTGCATTGAGAACAAAAAGCTTGCAATCACACTTTACAGCAAGACAAGAAATGTTAAGGACATCTATTTTGAACTCCGTGACATTCTCGCAGTTGTAACAGATGAAATCAAGCACAAGGCTCTCACATTTGAAAAGGCTGAACCGACTCACAGCTACGAACACCCCGTAAACCTCTATTCGGTATGCCTTGACGGCAGGAACATCGGTACAATCGGCATTGTTCATCCGACAGTAAACAAGAAGATTGACAAAAAAGCCGCAATTGTATTTGCAGAAATTGATGTGAACGCTTATGCAAACACAGATGCCGCTCCGATTGTTTATGACGAACCGTCAAAGTTCCCGCCGATGGACTATGACATCAGCGTTGAAGTTCCTCAGGGAATGTTCTTCTCACACCTTGCAGAGTGTTGGAAAAACGAAGGCGGAGAGATTCTCAAAAGCACAAAGATTGTTGACACATATGACACAGATACAGTTCACAGCGTAACAATCCGCTTTGAGTTCTCATCAAATGAAAGAACACTTTCATCAGCCGAGGTTCAGAAGATTATGGACAAGATAATTTCAAATCTTTCTGAAAACGGAGTAAAGCTCAGAGGCTAAAAATTATGGGGGCGGTTTTTTCCGTCCCCTTTTTGTGACATAATCTGACAAGCATAAGATAAAATTAAAAAATATTACTGCTGTTTTATCACACAAAGCAATGTTTTTGACATTGAAATAACATAAATTAGGCATATTTATTAAAAAGTGCTTGAAATTTACTTTGAAATATGGTATAGTAGCAGAATAGGAGGTGTTTCAGTATGTTGGATAAAACAATGATTTTTTCTCTTGGTGAGGAAAAAGATGACCAGATAAAAGCAGGGCTTACAATCGTTTATGATGCCCTCCGCCAAAAAGGATATAATCCTATTAATCAGATTGTGGGATATATTTTAAGCGAGGATCCGACCTATATTACAACATATAATAACGCTCGCAACATCATCAGCAAGATCGACCGTGACGACCTACTTGAAGCACTGGTAAAATCGTATCTTAATGTTTAAGAAAGGATGATGCCTTGTGGCAGATACCAAAAAGACCGAAAAGAAATTTTCGACTTACAAGGGCAGACCGCTCGTTCGTTGCAATGACGAGATTTACTACGGCAGTATGGAAGAACCGTATGTTATAAGAATGCAAATCAAAAGCAAAAAGGATGTCAACGGAACTGAGATTGCCGATAAGGTAACAGTTCAGTTAATGGCTACAGACCCTTATCTTTCACCGAGAAAACAGCTTATTAAGTCAAGCGAGAAAAAGGGATTGTTCCTTGCTATGGATATTGCAGACATCTGGCTTGAAAGAGCCCTTGCAAACAAAATGTAATTTAACATTGAATTTACGGTGCAGTCAATTTGATTGCACCGTTTTTTCGTATAACAAACACCCATTCCCACAATCTCAACCGTAGCGGCGGTCAGTGACCGCCAATTGATTTGGTTGTAAAACCAAATCAACCCGTAGGAGCGAACTAAGCAAATAACTTCACCATAACGGGAGAACGAGGTTCTCCCCTACAAACGATACACGGCTTTCATATCATCAAATGATATTTGCAAAAACAAAATGTATCTTAAAAGCGGGCGTCCAATGAACAGCAATCGAAACGATTGTAAAATCACTTTGAGCTTATGAATTACTTGATTTGTGTGTAAACACAAATCAAATGGCGATCACTGATCGCCGCTACAAACAGCAAAACAAAGGTCGGGAAACAGAGCATTTCATTTTACACACTCTCTTCCCGACCTTAATTTTCAATTTTACATTTTAAATTTTCAATTCACTTTGTATCCTGCGTCCTCTACTGCTCTTTTAAGAACGGAATCTTCAACATTTTTTGACATTGTAAGAACGGCTGAGCCTTTTTCGTGGCTTACTTCTGCCGATTCAACACCGTCAATTGCCTCAAGAGTTTTCTTTACTGTTGCCTCGCAATGCGGACACATCATACCTTCGATTTTCATTGTTTTTTCCATGGTTTTATTCTCCTTTTTATTTTTATGTTTTATTTTTCTGTCATGCTTTGAGCTGTGAACCTTAACAAAATTAAGTCTTAATGCATTTGTTACAACACAAAAGCTTGAAAGGCTCATTGCCGCAGCACCGAACATCGGATTTAACTGCCAGCCGAAAAGATTGATAAATGCACCCATGGCAAGCGGAATACCGATTACATTGTAAATAAATGCCCAGAAAAGATTTTCGTGAATGTTACGGAGTGTTGCTCTGCCGAGTCTGATTGTTGCAGGAACATCTGCAAGGCGGCTCTTTACGAGTATAACATCTGCCGCATCAATTGCAACATCCGTTCCCGCTCCGATTGCAATACCCAAGTCTGCGCTTGTGAGGGCAGGCGCATCGTTAATGCCGTCACCGACCATTGCAACCTTGCCGTATTTTTTCAGCTCTTTTACATTCTTTTCCTTACCGTCAGGAAGAACTCCTGCAACAACTTCATCAATGTCTGCGTTTTTTGCAACGGCTTTTGCGGTTTTTTCGTTATCGCCCGTAAGCATTACAACACGCACACCCATATTTTTGAGTTCATTAACAGCCTGTTTGCCGTCCTCTTTTATTATGTCTGCAACAGCAATAATACCGAGAAGCTTATTTCCTTTACAGAAATACAGTGGAGTTTTGCCCTCTTCCGCAAGCTGTTCAGCCTTTGCTTTTTCGTCTGATGAAATTTCAGCAAACTGTGAAATATATCTGTAATTGCCGCCGTAAACGCTTTCAGAGCCTATTTTTGCGGTAAGTCCGTTACCCGTTACGGCATTGAACTCAGTCACTGCATCGCCGATAATATGCCTGTCATTTGCATAAAATACAATTGCCTTTGCAAGCGGATGTTCGCTTGATTTTTCAAGAGCAACGGCTGTTTTCAAAAGCTCGGTTTCCGAAATATTTTCGACTGTAACAATATCGGTCACAGCAGGTTCACCCTTGGTAACCGTGCCTGTTTTGTCAAGAACAACCGTGTCAATTCTGCCTGCCGTTTCAAGCGAAACTGCGGTTTTAAAAAGGATTCCGTTCTTTGCACCGACACCGTTGCCGACCATAATCGCAACAGGGGTTGCAAGTCCCAATGCACACGGACAACTGATTACAAGAACGGAAATGGCTCTGGCAAGCGAAAATCCTACACTTTGACCGAGCAACAGCCACACGATTGCAGTAATCACGGCAATTGTGATAACTGCAGGAACAAACACGCCCGATACCTTGTCGGCAATTTTTGCGATAGGCGCTTTGGTGGCTGACGCGTCACTGACCATTTTAATAATCTGCGACAGCGTTGTGTCCTCACCGATTCTCGTAGCCTCACAGCGGATATATCCCGACTGATTGATTGTTGCGGCTGAAACCGTATCGCCGACAAGCTTGTCAACAGGAACGCTTTCACCCGTCAGCGCGGATTCATTGACGGCACTTTCTCCGTCAATAACAACTCCGTCAACAGGAATACTCTCACCCGGACGAACTGCGAATATATCGCCTTTTTTCACCTGCTCTATCGGAACAGTCTTTTCAACACCGTCAACTACAATCGTAGCAGTCTTTGGTGCAAGTTTCATCAAGCCTTTGAGAGCGTCGGTAGTTTTGCCCTTTGAGTGAGCCTCAAGCATTTTACCTACTGTGATGAGTGCCAAAATCATTGCGGCTGATTCAAAATAGAACTCGTGCATATATGACATAACCGCCGCCGAGTCACCTCTCACCTGTGCATCGGTCATCATAAACAACGCAATTGTGCTGTAAACAAAGGCTGTGCCCGAACCAAGTGCAACAAGCGTGTCCATATTGGGAGCAAGGCGGATAATCCCCTTGAAGCCGCTGACAAAAAATTTCTGATTAATCACCATCACTATGCCTGACAAAATCAGCTGAACAAGTCCCATTGCAATATGATTGTTGTCAAAAAATGACGGCAAAGGCCATCCCCACATCATATGTCCCATTGAAAAATACATCAATACTGCAAGGACAATGAGCGATGCGATAAGTCTTTTTCTGATTTTGGGTGTTTCGGTATCTTTGAGAGAATCCTCTGCATCGGGCGATTTTTTCTCTTTGCCTTTCAAAGACGCACCATAGCCGGCATTCTGCACGGCTTTTATAATTGCAGACGAATCGGCAGAACCGTCAACATTCATTGAATTTGTAAGCAGACTGACGGAACAGGAATTTACTCCGTCAATCTTTGATACCGCCTTTTCAACACGGGCAACACAGGCGGCACAGCTCATACCCGTTACATTGTATTGAGTCATAGTTTCTCCTACTTCATAAGCTTTTGCAAAACACCGACAAGCTCGTCAATTGTTTCATCGTTACCTGCCCTTATGTCATCTGCAACACAGGTGCGGATATGATTAGCAAGCAACTCCTTGTTAAAAGCGTTGAGTGCCGCATTGGCTGCGGCAACCTGTACCAGAATATCGGGACAATAGGCGTCTTTTTCAAGCATACCCTTTATCCCCCGTATCTGACCTTCAATACGATTAAGTCGGTTTACAAGCGACTTGTATTCTTTTTCGGTACGGTGCTTGTGTTTTGCACAATGTTCACACTTATTATTCTCCATAATATCAACCTCATAATTTCAAAATAGGATATATTATTCAAAGCCCTTTTAGGATACCCCCTATAGGTATCTTACAGTTATGATTTTATACCCCATTGGGGTATTTGTCAATAGGTTAATTACAGAAAAAAAGCAGAATGCATTACGCACCCTGCTTTTATAGGATAATATTAAAATAATTCCGAATGAGTTCCGAGTCTGTAGAGCATTAAAACAAGCACATCATCTTTAATCTCATAAACAAGCAACCAATCAGGCTCAATATGACACTCACGAGTCCCTTTATAATTTCCCATAAGGTCATGGTCTTTATATTTGGCATTTAGAGTTTCACCGTTTGCCAATGTATTGATTACGCTAAAAAGTTTATCGAGATTTTTATGTTGTTTTTTCGCAAGTTTTAAATCTTTCTTGAATTGAGAGGTAAACTGAACATCGTATTTCATACTTCCAAAGCCTCTCTAAGTGCATCCATGCTTGAATATCTCGGAGTGTTTGGGTCAGACATAATTTTTCTGCCTTCTTCTATAGCGGCAGCTGTGATATCATTTGGTATATCAAGTTTCAACTCAAAAGGAATGCCGTGTTCGCGAATGGCAGTTCTTAAAAAAATGTTTACTGCAGTTGTCATGTTAAGACCGAGTTCGCTGAAAATTTCTTCTGCCTTATCTTTTACTTCTTTATCTGTTCTGATATTAAGATTGGTTGTTGCCATAAAAACATCTCCTTTCAAGTATAGTATATGCTTATTTTCGGTTATTGTCAACATGCTGTCATTAGAAAATGTGCTTCAATAACATAAAAAAACACCGTACAAAATGTACGGTGTTAAAAGCTGTTATTAAATTAGTCAGCTGTGTAAGGAAGCAAAGCAAGGTGACGAGCACGCTTGATAGCAACTGTAAGCTCACGCTGATGTCTTGCGCAAGTACCTGTTACACGGCGAGGAAGAATCTTTCCTCTTTCTGACATATAACGACGAAGACGAGCAATATCCTTGTAATCGATATTCTCAACCTTGTCAACACAGAAGCCGCAAACCTTCTTGCGAGCTTTTCTGCCACGGTTCATTGGTCTGTCTGCCATGATGAAGTTCTCCTTTCAATGAGAATTATTTAAATTAAGTTGAAGTTAAAATGGTAAATCATCGTCCAACGGCATATCCTGAAAATCAGAGTTTGAACCGCTCTGATAAGACGCAGGTGCCTGCGGAGCAGGTTCCTGATGATAAGCCTGGTTTCCGCCGTAAGACGGAGCACCATATGACTGATTGCCGCCATAGGACTGATTGTAGCCGCCTGCATTGTTGTCACGGCGTTCGCCTGTGAACGAAACATTGTCTGCTACAACCTCAACAACATAACGGTTTGAACCGTCCTTAGCCTGGAACTGACGGCTCTGGAGCTGTCCTTCAACAGCAATGAGAGAACCCTTTCCAAAGTAACGGCATACAAATTCCGCTGTACTTCTCCAACATACAATGTTAAAGAAGTCGGCTTTACGCTCCTCGCCCTGCTTTACATAGTTGCGATCAACTGCAATGCTGAAGCTTGTAACGCTTACGCCTGTGTTTGTTGTTTTTAATTCAGGGTCAGCTGTAATTCTGCCCATTAAGATTACTCTGTTTAACATACTTTTCCTTTCGTGTTCGGGTTAACCCCTACAAATTGATTATTCGACTTCCTTCTTGATTATCATTGAACGCATTACGCCTTCTGTGATCTTGTAGATACGGTCGAGCTCTGCAGGGAACTCAGCTTCACTTTCAAAATCGAAAAGAACATAATAGCCTTCGCTCTCTTTGTTGATAAGGTAAGCAAGCTTTCTCTTGCCCCATTCGTCAACATTCTTCAAAGTGGCATGCTTTTCAATGAGAGCCTTGAACTTTTCAACGATGGCCTGGATACCTTCTTCGCCCTTCTTCATTGAAATGATCATTACTGTTTCGTAATTAGCTGTTACTGCCATTAATATTGCACCTCCTTCTGGACATTATGGCGGTTTTCACCGCAAGGATTGTTATGTACACAACATAACAGATTTATTATAACATAAAATCACGGTTTGTCAACATTTTTTTACTGTTTTATTAATTTTCACTTCGAGCAGATATAATAAATTTCTTCACTTTTTCAAAATCTTTACCGTTGCCGTTTGAATTTTCAACACCCGAACTTACATCAACTCCGTCAGGCTTTACGGCTTTTACGGCTTTTGCAACGGTTTCAGGATTCAGACCTCCTGCAAGCATAAACAATTTATCATCACGAGGCAAATTTTCAAGCATTGTCCAGTCAAAGGTTTTTCCGCTGCCGGGTTCGTGTGCATCAAAAACATAGCCTACAATGTTCTGATTCATTCTGTATTCATCAAACTTTTCAAGGTCGCTCACATTAAAGGCACGAATTACCTTTAAATACGGATTTGAAAGCACATCTCCTCCAACCTCACCGTGAATCTGAATGTAATCAAAACCGCAGTCGTATGCAGTTTTCACCTGTTCAAGAGTCGGAGAAACAGTTACCGCAACCGACAAAACATTTTTATCAAGCGTTTCAATCAGGCTCTTGGCGGTTTTGGGAGAAATATTCCGTTTACTCTTCGGAAAGAACATTACAAAGCCCGCAAAATCGGGTTTGCAGGCATTTACTATCTTAATGTCTTCGGCGGATATAATTCCGCAAATTTTAACTTTCATAAACTCACCTACAAAATAATTGTACCATATCGAATTAACGGTTGCAATAAAAAAAGGCAAAGGACAGTCTGTGTGGCTGTCCTTTGTCAATATCGGGAAGTAATCCAATTACTTATTAGCTGTTAAATACGCCTGTTGAGAGGTAACGCTCACCTGTGTCGGGGAACAATGCAACGATTGTCTTACCTGCGTTTTCTTCACGCTTGGCAAGCTCAATTGCGGCTGCAAGAGCGGCGCCTGAAGAGATACCTACAAGGATACCTTCTGTCTTTGCAATATCATTTGCATTTGAGAAAGCGGCTTCGTTAGCAATCGGAAGAATTTCGTCATATACCTTTGTATCGAGAGTATCGGGAACAAAGCCTGCGCCGATACCCTGAATCTTATGAGGACCGCCGTGACCTTCCGAAAGTACGGGAGAAGTCTGCGGCTCAACTGCAACAACCTTTACATCAGCCTTCTTTGACTTGAGGAAGTTACCCACGCCGCTGAGTGTACCGCCTGTGCCGACACCTGCAACGAAGAAATCAACATTGCCGTCCGTATCCTCCCAGATTTCCGGACCCGTTGTATCAAAATGAGCCTTAGGGTTAGCAGGATTCTCAAACTGACCGAGGATAATGCCGCCGTCAATTTCCTTTTCAAGCTCTTTAGCCTTTGCAATTGCACCGCTCATACCCTTTGTACCGTCAGTAAGAACGATTTCAGCACCGTATGCCTTGAGGAGGTTTCTTCTCTCAACGCTCATTGTTTCAGGCATTGTAAGGATTGTCTTGTAGCCCTTTGCAGTAGCTACAGATGCAAGACCGATGCCTGTGTTACCTGATGTCGGTTCAATGATTGTTGAACCCTTTTTGAGCTTACCGCTCTTTTCAGCGTCCTCAACCATAGCTCTTGCCACTCTGTCCTTAACACTGCCTGCAGGGTTAAAGAGTTCAAGCTTTGCAACAACCTTTGCCTTGAGGTCATATTTCTTTTCTATATTAACGAGTTCGATAAGCGGTGTTCTGCCGATAAGTTCTGTTACACTTGTATATACTTTGCTCACAAAAATCAAGTCCTTTCAAAATTCAACAAATTAAAATCAGTCATCAAGTGAATCAAATGCTTCCTGAAGGTCATAGATAATATCGTCGATATTCTCTGTGCCGATTGAAAGTCTGATAGTGTTTGGCTTAATGCCCTGTTCTGCAAGTTCTGCCTCGCTGAGCTGTGAATGAGTTGTTGATGCAGGGTGAATTGCAAGAGATTTAACATCTGCAACATTTGCAAGAAGTGAGAATACTTCGAGGTGGTCAATGAATTTCTTTGCAGTTTCAGCGTCACCCTTGATTTCAAATGTGAAGATTGAGCCTGCACCCTTCGGGAAGTATTTTTTGTAAAGTGCGTTGTACTTGCTGTCAGGAAGTGAAGGATGATTAACATTTTCTACCTTCGGGTTCTTAGAGAGGAAGTCAACAACCTTGAGTGCATTTTCAACATGGCGTTCAACACGAAGTGAAAGTGTTTCAAGGCCCTGGAGGAACATAAATGCGTGGAACGGTGAAAGTGTAGCGCCTGTATCTCTGAGGAGAATGGCACGAACATAAGTTACAAGAGCAGCGCCCGGAGCAGCCTCTGTAAATACTGCACCGTGATATGATGCGTTAGGCTCTGAGAACTGTGGGAACTTGCCTGATGCAGCCCAGTCAAACTTACCGCTTTCAACGATTACACCGCCGAGAGCCGTACCGTGACCGCCGATAAACTTTGTTGCCGAATGAACAACGATATCTGCGCCGTACTCAAACGGTCTGAGAAGATAAGGTGTAGCGAATGTGCTGTCGATTACAAGCGGAATCTTGTGTGAATGAGCAATGTTTGCCACTTCTTCAATATCAATAATATTTGAATTGGGGTTACCGAGTGATTCAATGAAAACAGCCTTTGTGTTTTCGTCAATTGCATTTTCAAATGCGTTTTCTTCGTCAGGATCAACGAACTTTGTTGTTACACCGTACTCTGAGAATGTATGCTCAAGCCAGTTGTATGTGCCGCCGTAGATTGTCTTTGCGGCTACGATGTTGTCGCCTGCTTTTGCAAGAGCCTGGAGTGCATATGAAACTGCCGCTGCGCCTGATGCAACTGCAAGAGCTGCTGTGCCGCCCTCAAGAGCTGCGATTCTCTTTTCAAAAACATCCTCTGTCGGGTTTGTAAGTCTGCCGTAGATGTTACCTGCATCTTTGAGTGCAAAGCGGTCTGCAGCGTGCTGACTGTTGTGGAATACATAAGAAGTAGTTGCGTAAATCGGAACTGCTCTTGCGTCTGTTACAGGGTCTGCTGTTTCCTGACCGATGTGAAGCTGTTTTGTTTCAAATTTAAGATTTCTTTCGCTTAATTTACTCATTTTAATGTCCTCATTTCATTTTAATTTTAATTTCAGAAGTTATGTTGCGGATTTGATGTGTCCCGTATCACATTCGTGCATTACTGCAACATCGTTTGAATCTGAGATTTTTCATTTGGATCACCTTTCCCATATTTCCTATTTGATTGGTGGGTTTTAATTGGATTGTCTATATCATACCACAGATTTTTTATTTGTCAATAGGTTTTTTGAAATTTTTTCTTATCTTTCCTATTGGTTTAGTAGGTTTACTTGGTTTTGATTATTGAAAAGGTCGAAAAAGCCGATATTCAAGCCGTTTTTTAAATTTCAACCGTTAAGCAGTCAATTTGAAATTTTTTCTGATTTTTTAAAACTAATATTCAAAAGCATCATTTGCAAACGGGAAAACACCGCATTACCTACCAAATTGCTGTGTAAACAACAAAAGCACCCGTAAAGGATGCTTTCGGATTATATTAAATTACATAGTTATCTGCCGAATTTGCAATAATGTCGGCAAGAGTAATGTTGTCAACAACATCGTCAATAGCCTTCTGGAGTTTCTCCCACACAAAAAGCGTTGAACATTGTTCACGACGATCACAGGTATTTTCATTACCCTCAAGGCAAGCCACGGGTGCAAGACTGCCCTCGGTGAGTCTTAAAATCATACCGACAGTATAATATTCGGGTTCATGAGCAAGACGATATCCTCCGTTTGAACCTCTTGCGCTGAGCACATAACCTGCCTTTGTAAGTACGGTAATAATCTGTTCAAGGTATTTAAGCGATATTCCCTGACGGGCGGCAACCTCCTTTAGGGCTACATTTTCCCCTTGTTTACACTGAGCCAGGTCAACCATAAGTCGGAGCGCATACCTGCCCTTTGTTGAAATTTTCAAATTAACCACCCTATTCATATATTAATAATATGATTAAAGCATATCATAAACGGCTGTATATGTCAATGAGCCTGTTGCACAACAATAAACTATTTAACTTGTAAGAAAACACAAAAAGCGGGAGCGAAAAACGCCCCCGCAGAGTTTATATATGAAGTTACGACGATACACCGCAAATCATTGTTACAATTCTTACTGCAAACAAAGCAAACGCAACCCACATAATCGGATGAATTTCTTTGATTTTGCCTGTAACAATCTTGAGAATAACCCAAGTAAGGATACCGAACATGATACCTGTTGCTATTGAATATGCAAACGGCATAAAGATGATTGCTACGAAACCGCCGACTGTATCGGCAATGTCTGAGTCAAAATCCATCTTTGTAACATTCTTAATCATAAGAAGACCTACAAATACGAGTGCAGGAGCTGTTGCAAATGAAGGAATAGCAAGGAAAATCGGATAAAGCGGAATAGCAAGGACAAAGAGAATTGCAGAAGTAAGAGCTGTAAGACCTGTTCTGCCGCCCTCTGCAACACCTGTTGTTGACTCAACATAAGATGTTACTGTTGATGTACCGAGGCAAGCACCAAGGCATGTACCGAGTGCGTCAGACATAAGAGCACGACCTACACGGGGAAGTTCGCCTTTTTCATTGAGGAGATTACCCTCCTGAGCAACGCCGATAAGTGTACCTACTGTATCGAAGAGGTCAACAAAGAGGAATGCAAATACGATAACAGCAAAGTTAAGCGCATGCTGTGCCACATAACCGAAATCAAACTTGAAGAAAGTTTCTGTTGCCATATTCTGGATAGGTCCGAATACAGAGTAGTTTGCAAAATCAGGAATGAGCGATGCACCCTGATACCAACCACAAAGCTGAGCAATGATGCCGAGAACCCATGTTGCAAGGATACCGATAAGGATTGAGCCTTTAACTCTGTAGTGCCAGAGTGTAGCAACAATGAGGATACCGACAAGTGCAAGAACCACCGGAGCAGAACCGACATCACCGAGCTTAACGAGAGTTGATGACTGAACAGCCTTGCCGTCATAGTAAGCGTCTGTTGTGATAACGCCTGCGCCTTTAAGACCTACAATCGTGATAAAAAGACCGATACCTGCCGAAATACCGTACTTGAGGTTCTGAGGAACCTTGTTTACAAGTGTTTCACGGAATTTGAAGATTGAGAGGATAATGAAAATAATACCCTCAACAAGGATAGCTGTCAAAGCTACCTGCCATGGATTTGTGATACCCTGCTCTGCAAGCTGCGGAACAACTGTGTATGCAAAATATGCATTCAGTCCCATACCGGAAGCAAGAACTACAGGATAGTTGGCATAGAATGCCATGATGAGTGTTGCGAAAGCAGCCGATACAGCTGTTGCTGCAAAGATTGCATTCGGATCCATTCCTGCGGCAGAAAGAATACTCGGGTTTACAGCGAGTATGTAAGCCATTGCAAGGAATGTTGTAATGCCGGCAATAATCTCGGTTTTGACATTAGTGCCGTTTTCTTTCAGTTTGAAAATCTTTTCCAAAAGAAAGCCCCCCTAAAATATTTGTCGAAACACGACATAGTTAAATTGTAGTTTATTCTTGCCAAAATTTCAAGTGGTATATTATACAAATTCATTGCAAAAATCAAGTTTTTGATTGCTTTGTGAAGCTTTTTGAGAAAAATCAGGTACAGGCAATTATTGAACATTTCACGAATAAAATTATATAACGATAAACTTTAGTTTAAGGGGTGCTGTTATGATTGAGTTACTCGGATTTTTAGGACAATATATATGTTTTTTCATTCTTCATGTTTGCGGAGGCGGTTCGTTTCCGAAACCTTTAACAGAAAAGCAAGAGCGTGAATGTCTTGAAAAAAGTGCAAACGGCGATATTGCGGCAAGAAATATGCTCGTTGAACACAATTTGCGACTCGTCGCACACATAATAAAGAAATATTACGGAACACAAAGCGAACAGGATGACCTTGTATCAATCGGCACAATCGGTCTGATAAAGGCAATCAACACATTTGACATGAACAAAAACATAAAATTAAGTTCTTATGCGAGCAGATGCATTGAAAACGAAATTCTTATGCATTTTAGAAATGCAAAGAAAAGTGCACAGGATATTTCTTTAAACGAAACAATTGATACCGACAAGGACGGAAATCCTCTCACCCTTCTTGATATTATGTCGGTTGACGATAACATAATTGACAATCTTGATTTGAAGCTTAATTCAAAAAAGCTCGGTCAGTTCATAAAAGAGGAACTTAACGAGCGCGAGCAAAAGATTATTGTACTGAGGTACGGTCTTGACGGCAAGGAAGCCATGACTCAAAAAAGTGTTGCCAAAATGTTAGGCATATCCCGTTCCTATGTCAGCCGCATCGAAACCAAAGCGTTAAAACAATTACGAAAACGATTTGAAACAAGTTCAAATTTGTGAAACTTGGTAGAAATATTTACATCTTTGTCTGCTGACAGACTTATTATATATTGTATTTAGTAAAGCGTTGTGATACACTTATCTTAGAATATTAAGAGTAAGGGAAGAATCATTATGAAAAAGTTATATTTATCAGCTATCATATGCACTCTCGCATTTTCTCTTTGTGCATGTGTGGGCACAACCGAAAATACAAATGACACAACCGGTGTTGAAACAACAGCAACTACCGCAACTCCTACAACAGTACAACCTACAACTGAAGAGCTGACAACAGAAGAACCCACAACTGAAGAACCAACTACCGAACAAAAGGCTGATATTGACTGGAGAAATATCTACCTTAATTATGTAAACGAACATAATCTTGCACAAGGAGATATGACATCTACAGGAGGACTTACGAATTACAGCCTGTTTTATATAAACGACGATGATATTCCCGAACTTTTCGGATATGGTACTCCGTTGCCTTACGGAAACATTCTTTGCTATATTGATGATGACGGTGAGCTGCACGAAGAACACCTTGGGGCTGACGGCGGACCGTTGCTTGTAGAAAAAACCGGTAAATTCCGCTATACTTGGGGCAGAATGGGTGCATACTACGATGCACATTACACATTTGACGGCAACTCGTTGGCAAAGGTTTCTGAGGGTTCATATATGAACGAAGCAGGTCCTTTAAAATTCAAGGACGGCGAAGATTACAGTGGAGCAACCTTTAAATGGAACGAAAAATCCGTTTCTGCCGAAAAGTATAAAAGTGAACTGAATGACTTTGTTAAAATAAATGAAGCAAAAATTCCAAACGAACTTGACTATGATAAAATTGTCGAACTATTAAGTTAATTAAAATTATTCACATCAATTATAAAAGCGTAGCAGAACTTTTAAACTGCTACGCTTTTATTGCAAAATAGTATTTAGTATGCTATTTTAGCATACTTTTCCCAATGGGCTTTCGATTCCCATCTAATTGAGTTATCCTTTAATATGCAAAAAGAAAAGGTACTCACTTTTGAGTACCTTTTGATGGAGCGGATGATGGGAATCGAACCCACACGATCAGCTTGGAAGGCTGAAGTTCTACCACTAAACTACATCCGCTTATTTACAACATTGTCATTATATCACGCAGTTATATATATGTCAAGAATTTTTTTATTATATCGGTAAGGGCACTCATTTGGCGCCCGCCTTAATGGCAGAACTTGTTTAAACACATATTTTTTAATATGATGAAAACCGTGTATTCAAATTTGCACGCAATGCGTGCAATCGTGTGCATTGCACACGAACGGGAGAACACGGTTCTCCTCTACATTATTTCGGTAACTATGGTTCATTTATACGGTTTATTTCTATCATAGTATTTGTATCTTTACTTGGCGGGCGTCCGATGAACGCCCCTACTGACACGCATATACTTTTATATATAATATGGTCGGGCAACACGGATTTTCATTTTGCAATCCCATATACCCGACCATAATTTTCAACTTTCCATTTTCAATTTTCAATTGAACTGCGTTTACCAATACACAATTATTCTAATACAGAATTATATTAGAATCAAAACTTTTTCTTCAACTTGGCAAGCTTTTTTTCGGCATCTTTATATCCGCCTTTGACGGCTTTTTCATAGGCTTTTACGGCTTCTTCCCTATTGCCTGTTTTTGCATAATATTCACCCAATGCGAATGATGCTGACGCTATGCCGTTATCGGCGGCAATTTTATAGTACTCCATTGCAAGTTTCGGATTGCGGGTAACACCTCTGCCGTCCATAAGAATATCTGCAATTTTGGACGCTCCATTCGCACTGCCAAGGTCTGCGGCTTTTTTGTACCACATAGCCGCCTGTTCGGGATTTTTGACACCGTTCACGGAAAATTCAGCCATCCACAATACGGCAGGAAGATAATCGAAATCGGTTGCAAGGGTATTCATTATATTTTTAGCACGTGTAACGGTTTCAACGGTCGGATTTTTCAAAAGCCGTCTTGCCTTCATGTATTCAAGCTCGCACATTTCTTTTCTGTTCTGAACGCTTGTACCGTGCAGAATCGTGCTTACATCGCTCTTAAATTCACCGTCATTCGGTTTTTCAGAGGGCTGATATTTTTTCATTTTATCAAACAAGTTCATGACTCTCCTCCTTACCGTTTTCTGCTTATCATATATTTTACTTCAATATTACGAATACATGATTTTTATCGTATCAAAACATTCAGAAAAACATATGATAGCATCAAGGCTGGCGGATGATATCCGCCCCTACAAGTTTGTCATTCTACATTAAGATTATAAATGAAAACTGCGAATTTATAAATCTGTTTGGGCATTATATTCAAAAAGCATATTGATTTTATCCTTAAATTCGATTATAATTTACTTGTAAACATAAAAACCACTTGTTTTTTAAGGAGATAACGATGAATATATTTGACAACATTGCCGCTAATCTTTCATTAAAGTATGAAAATTCGGAATTTTATAAAAACAAACTCATCAAACGATACAAGCCACTCATCACACCGGGTGTAAAGTCACAGAACGAGCTTATCATTTCTCTTGAAAAGCACTTTGACCTTGAACTAACCGACAAGGCTGTTATGAGCAAGACTTTTCTTGAACTCTGCGTTATGGGCAACATTGATTGTGATGAGCCTGATATGATTGATTTTGAGATTTACAGAGTTGTGAGAAATTCAAAGAGCGAGGCGCTTTATGCCTGCGAAAAATATGACCTCGATGATGACGACATTTTTATAATTTTTGAGGAGCATAACAACTTCTTTATCAGTAACTCGCAGATTGTCGAGATGTTGCTTATCATCAAAGAGGGTGTTTCTGCCGAGGACTATGAAAATGAAACTCCCGAATTTCTCAACTACATCCGTGTCTGCCGCTACTTCTGCCAGACAAACTTTTTCAAGCTCAACAAGGCTGTTACATATGACGAGTTCGATATGATTGACATTCCCGAAGACGAAAGTGATTCTGACGATGCCGATTATTTTGACGAATCTGAAGATGATACAGATGACGATTTCACAGACTCAATTAAGTTTTAATTTTTGAATTTTCACTTTTCGACTTAACAAAATAGCAAAAAAATTACGAGGAAGGTTTTATGCCTTCCTCGTTTTTGTTTACTGCAAATCACTTTCTGAAAGATGAATTCTATCAAAAGTAGCGTCTTTAAAATCGTCTGAAAATGCATTTATCACCAAGGTATGTAAGTTGTAGTAGTACTGAATACCATTTTCATTAAATACATATGTTGTTTCGTTGCTGTTCTTACATTTTCCAACCAACCTGTTAGAAACAACAGGATTTGCGTCAATCAATGGTGCAATCAAAACAGCCGCCAAAACACATAATATCACTACAGGTATCACTATTTTTATTGGAGCAGGTTTCTTTTTCGGATTAACCTGAACAAAATTCTGAGAATATTCAACATTTGTACTACTATCTGAATTAGCAGAATTATTTACAGTCACATTTTGAACATTACTGTCTGTTGTGTTTGTCACAGGTTCAGTTGAACTATTAACACTGTCACTTGGCTCTGCCGCAGAAACAAATTATTCAAGAAACGAGCTTATCAATGTAATCCTCAGTCACGGCGTTGAAAACATCATAATAGAATAATCAAACTTTCTATCGGGAAGGAGAAATCCTTCCCTTTTTTCATACTACGGACTGAACCGCAACAACTTTAAAGCAATGTTCCTCATTGTCTGCATAAATCTGCGCCGAGAAGAACTCGTCCATATTGCAGAAAAGTCCATACGATTCAATTCCTACATCTTCATCCCTGTCAAGGCGAGCAAGCACTTCGTTGATTTCATCGGTAAATGCAACGATTTCTCCCACATTTTTGGGAATCCACTGCACACCGTCAATTCCGATTATCATTTCCTCATCCCACTTTTTGCGGCACTTTTTAAATGCTTTTTCATCATCAACATAAATATATCTTTCGATTATATTCTTGATTTCCTCAGCTTCATCGTGATACTTTTCAAAATCAAATGCGATAACAAGAAACATTTCACTATTCCACAAATTTGAAATTGCGAAGTCCTTTTTCTCAACAATGTCGCCAAAATCAAAAACATTGTCCATACAGGTTTTATCGTCAATGTACTGGGATAACCACAAATCAATGCCGTCAAAATAAGCTATTTTTCCGTACTTGAAGTCCTTTTCGCCAGAATTTTCAAGGCAATCAAAAATGCTTGGAACTCTATCAGGAAAACACGCCACCGTGATAAATTCCTCATCGGAACAGTTGCCGATATTCACAAATTTTCCGCTGCAGGTGATGTCAATTGTAAATCCGCCGTGATTACCGAGCTTCTGGATTATCTCGCCCGCACTTTCGTCTTCGGTTTCAAAAAGCGTTTCATCGCCCTCAATATCAATATGCAAATCAAAGTCAGCATTTTCACATCTCTTCGACATCGTTGCATAGAAAAGCAGCGCCAAAAGGTATGCACGGATACCCTTGATTGCTTCGGGATTTTGCGGTGCGTTTTCAAACACAAGCTTTTCGTGGATCTTTCTTTTACAATTCATTAACATAATAATTTCCACCTTTCATTAACTTAGTAACAATTATTGTTATTTCCCTTTTAATTAGGTTTTTCCTTTCCTTTTCTTTAATAATATTATACCATAAACCACTGTCCCATTATCTACCCTCTGCTCTAAAAAACGGCTTATTTATGCGGTTTTTTTGCGAAAATTCTTCATTTATTAAAAGCAGAACATCTTGACAAATGTGTGAATTTTTTGTACAATTTAAGAGTTTGTTTTTATAGGAGAGAATTCGTTTATGGAAAGAGAAAATTTTAAATCCCGACTTGGGTTTATCCTTGTAAGTGCGGGTTGCGCTATCGGAATCGGCAATGTATGGCGATTTCCGTATGTTGCAGGACAGAACGGCGGCGGACTATTTGTACTTTTGTACCTAATCTTCCTCGTTCTTATGGGTGTTCCTGTTTTGACAATGGAACTTGCAGTCGGAAGAGCGAGCAGAAAAAGTGCTGTTCTCGGCTACAAAAAACTTGAAAAGCCAAAGAGCAAGTGGCACATTCACGGCTGGTTCTGTATGCTCGGATGCTACCTTTTGATGATGTACTACACCACGGTTTCGGGTTGGATGACGAGCTACTTCTACAAATTTGCGACGGGTTCATTTGAAAGCGGAATGACCTCGGAGCAAGTTGGCGGAGTATTCAACGAATTGCAGTCAAATCCGCTTGAAATGGTAATTTGGATGGCGATTATCACCGTCCTCGGATTCCTTGTTTGCAGCAGAGGTATTCAAAAGGGCATTGAAAAAGTCAGCAAAGTTATGATGATTGCGTTGCTCATACTCATTCTTGTACTCGCAGGCAACAGCTTATTCCTTTCGGGTGTAGGCGAGGGACTCAGCTTCTACCTTATTCCCGATTTGGACAAGGTGAATGAAATCGGACTTGGCAATGTTATTTCATCCGCTATGAATCAGGCATTCTTCACACTCAGCCTTGGCATTGCGGCAATGGAAATTTTCGGCAGTTATATGTCAAAAGACCACACTCTGCCGAGTGAGTCAATCAAAATTTGCGCACTTGACACATTTGTTGCAATTATGGCAGGTCTTATCATCTTCCCCGCTTGTTTTTCATACGGTGTTCAGCCCGACCAAGGCCCTGCTCTGATTTTCGTAACACTTCCGAATGTGTTCGTAAATATGGCCGGCGGAAGAATTTGGGGTACTCTGTTCTTCCTGTTTATGACTTTTGCGTGCTTCTCAACAATCATTGCCGTGTTTGAAAACATCATTTCGTTCTGGATTGATATGTTCGGCATCAGCAGAAAGAAGTCTGTTCTTATCAACACAATCATCATTCTTATCGCAAGTTTGCCGTGTGTGTTCGGTTTCAACATTTGGAGCGGTTTCCAAATTTTCGGTCAGAATGTTCTCGGTATGGAAGATTTTCTCGTAAGCAATATCCTTCTTCCTGTAGGTTCGCTTGTTTATCTCCTCTTCTGCGTTACAAAATTCGGTTGGGGATTTGACAACTACCTTGATGAGTGTAACACCGGTAAAGGCATTAAATTTTCAAAGGCTTTAAAGCCGTATTTCAAGTATGTACTCCCTGTTCTTGTACTGATTTTGATTGTTCAGGGATTCATAAAATAAGTTAATATATTTCTTTAAAAGCAAAATCCCGACAGTATGTTTTTGATACTGTCGGGATTTTTTATGTCTGCATTTATTAAATTTACTTTTTACGATTAAACTTTTTCACCTTTTCGGAAAGCTCGACAAGCTCTTCTTTTGAAAGTTCGGGAAGGCGCTCAAGATCATCAAGAAACTTTGCACTGCTTTCATCAGCACGAAGTTTTGTGCTTTCGACATAGTAGCTTGTGATTACGCCCGGAACTACTGCAATTATAAGAATTGAACATATCGAAAGAAAGATTGAAAGCACTCTGCCGACAAGCGTTGTTGCAAGCACATCGCCAAGTCCTATTGTTGTGGCAACGCTGAAGCAGTACCATATGCTGTCAAAAAGCCGAGTTATGTTCGGTTCAAAAATCCATATTGCAACACTCACCGCAAAAAACACGATAACATAACTGCACAAAAGCTTAATTGCACCCGTCCGTTTGAGGACAATTTTCAACAGCCTTGTCTTTTTCAAAACACCACCCCATTTGTATAAATTATAGCAATTAAAATTACCTCCGTCAAGGCGGTGAATATACGGCTTTAAGAATAGAATCATTTGAAAGTGAAATTGTCCTATCGGACAGTTGCGGATGAGATACCGAATAAAAATAAAGCCGACCTGTCATAACAACAAGTCGGCTTTACTTCTGAAATATAAAATGAAATGAAAAATTAAAATTAACGATTAATTGGAATATTTTCTGATTTTGAGATAAATTCCCCTGTCATCGGCAATTTTCTGACAAGCCTTGATGTCCTCCTCGGGGATTGTATCTACGATTGAAAACTGCGTATGTTCAAAATATTTCTTTGCATCCTCTGCAAATTTGAGCATTGACTCATACGCATGGTCAAAAACAGGACGGCAAACTTCGTCATACTTTTCCGATGAACAGGTATTGAGGCTGATTGAAACAGAATCAATATACTTTGAAATCAACTCAGCTGTGGGCTTGTTGTTGATTCTGTCAGAAAGACCGTTTGTGTTGAGTCTGAGTTTGATGTCGGGGTGCTTTTCCCTTACATATTTTGCGGTTTCAAGCATATTATCAAGAGCCGAAGTCGGTTCGCCGTAGCCACAGAATACAAGCTCCTTGTAGCCTGTGAAATCAAAATCATCAACAGCCTTTTTAATATCCTCCATACTCGGATCATGCTTGTGCCAGAGTGTATCTGCACTGCCGACCGAATCGGTATTGTTGCGGATACAGAATGTGCATCTGCAAGGGCATTTGTTCGTCAGATTAGCATAGATAGATGTTTTGTACACATAAAGAATATCTGCCATTATGTTTTCTTCTCCTTATTGAAACTCACATTAAAGCGAGAGTTTTTTCTTGAAATTGATTTTATCAAGACCGATGCCTACAACAATGTAGATTAATGCTCCTACACCTGGCTGCAACCAGCAAGTGGGAAGTTCCGCAATTGCGGCACCAAAGTCATACATAAGACCGTTTGCAATAAAGTAACCGCCGATTGTAACGATCGTTGTTGGAATGAGCATAAGAAGTGATGACGGACTGATGATTTTTTCATCTTTGCCACGCTTTTTCATTGCCATTCTGCAAAGCACAAACGGAACTGCGTTGACAGCCTTGATAATAGCTGTTGGGATTGCCCAATGCGGATAACCCGAAATAAGGTCGGCAAGAGCGCCGCCGATTGATGATGCGATAATTCCGAATGGACCGGGAAGAATACTTGCGGCGAGATAAATCATAGAGTCGCCTGCATGAGAGTATCCAAGCGGTGACGGAATCTTGATAAAAGCAGTTGTAACGGTAATAAGAGCCGCACACATTGCCGTAATTGCAATCAGCTTTACATTATATTTTGAATCGGTTTTTGAAACAGTTTTAGCAGTCATAGTAATTTCCTCACAAAAGCATTTTTAAATGTTTTTCAAATTCAATACCCTCGTTGCGGTGAATACCGAGTTTAACGGTTTCACAAAGAGAGGTCTGTATGAATTTTACCGCCAGATTTACGGTATCTTTCAGGCTGTCACCACGGAGCAGTCCCGAAAAGACAACCGAGGCAAACAAGTCGCCTGTACCCGAATAACTTCCGCCCGTCTTTTCACAGCTGACACAAAACACCTCATCATCGGTTGCAATAAGATTGTTAATCTTTGTAACCTCATCGGAAATTTTATGCTCAATGCCTGTAACAATCACGGTTTTCACCTTGTAGAGTTTCAAAAGCTTTTTGGCAAGCTCTGCAACCGTATCGAGAAAATCGGGAGAATCGGCATTTTTAATCAGTTCTGAATAGTCGGTATCGCACAGAATACAACATTCGGTAAGGTTCGGGGTGATTACATCGGCAACAGAAACGAGTTTTTTCATCTTTTTGCCGAGAGTTTCGGTATAAAGACTGTAGGTTCTTCCGCCGTCGCCGAGAACCGGATCCACAAGTACAAGCGTGTTGTCGGTTTCAAAGCTGTCTATAAATGAAAGAATTTTGTCCACCTGCTTTTCACTTGAAAGGAAACCCGTATAGATTCCGTCAGGCTGAAAGCCGAGTTTTTTCCATTCACTTGTGTAATAATCAAGCTTATCAGTGCAATCGTTGCAGTAAAAGCTTTCAAATCCCGTCTGACTTGTCAAAACGGCTGTCGGCATAGGACACGCCTGAATGCCCATTACGGACAAAACAGGAATTGCCGCCGTCAGCGAACACTTGCCAAGTCCCGATAGATCATTGATTAATACAGCTTTTTTTGTCATCATACCACGCCTTAAAATTTCTGAACAGTTCAACATTTATCTTGTGATGTTGTCATTATACAACACCACTGTCATTATTTGTATGTACAATTTTCAGAATTTTTATAGGTACAGTTTGTAAGGCGTAAAAAATGACACCTCACATTGAAGGTGCCTTTTCATATTACTGGGTAAACCCATTAATTTAAAAGCAACGAAGTTTTTGCTCCGTTGCTTTTTTGTTAACCTATAAAATCATTAAAAGATTTTTGTGCTATATCCGATACTATTCTCTGCATTTCACAACGGGAATTTGCGTTTCTCGCTCTGTCAATGCAGCTTTCACGGTACTTTTTCGGCATACTTGCAAAGGCAAGCATAGCATCGGGATTTTCTCCGAGTGCCATTGTAAAGCCGAGCGGCAAATCCCACTTTTCGCCGAGTTTTTCAGCAGTTCTGTTCACCGTAAATCACCCCTGTTTTAGTTTTTGCATAGGGATTTAAGATACAACAGAGAATAATCGGAAATCAGAAACCGAAAATAAAATTACTTCTGCTCTGCAACAACAGCAAAGAATACAAGGTCGGAATCGCTGTCATTAATAAGGCTGTGTGTATGACCTTTCGGGCAATAGTGGCACACGCCTGCTTCAACCCTTTCATACTCGCCGTCCATAAGTACCTTGCCTGTTCCCTCAATGATGTAGAACATTTCGCAGTTGCCCTCGTGAGTGTGAAGTCCGATTGATGCACCGCTTTCAAGGCGACCGTGCATAATCATATTTCTGTCATCCGTGAATTTCTTTACGGCATATGCCTTTTCTCCGCCTTTAAAATTCGGCAAAATTTGTTCTTCCATATTCTTGAAATCAATAATCATATTTCTTGTCCTCCTGATTAAATTGAAATTTTAAAGTTCTTTATAATAAGGACAGATGTCCTCATAGTGACCGTCTTTCATCAAAAAGCCTTTTGGAATAACTCCCAAGCCTACAAAGCCAAGGCTTTCATAAAGATTTCTTGCAGGTGTGTTGGTTTTTACAACAGCGTTGAACTGCAAAATTTTGAAGCCGTATTTTTTAGCACGCTTAAGACAATCCGACACAAGCTTTCTGCCGACACCTTTTCCCCTTGACGATGAGGAAACTGCATAGCTTGCATTACAAATATGACCGCATCTGCCGACATTATTCGGATGAAGAATATACATTCCGAGAATCTCGCCGTTTTCATCGGTTGCAACGGGACAACAAGTTTGCTCTGCAAAAAACTTTTTTCCGCTTTCAAAATCAAGTTCTTCAGTCTGCGGAAAGGCAACTCCGTCCTTTACAACTTCATTCCATACGGAAATCATACCCTTAATATCATTTTCCCCGTATTCTCTCACGGTAATACTCATTTTCAGTCACCTCGGGTTAATTTTAGCACTATAAGTTAAAATTTTCAATCCGAACGGCTGAAATATTTACTATTTTTACCTTTTTAAAATTGCAAATTAATCTTGAAATTTGTCGAAAGATACTGTATAATCTATTTATAGAATTGAATAAGAACGATCTTATCAAGAGTGACTGAGGGGACAGGCCCTGTGAAGTCCGGCAACCTGCGTATGCAAGGTGCCAAATCCTGCGGTATTTACCGAAAGATGAGTAAACACAGCACCTTTCGGATGAACGGTGCTTATTTTTTTGGAAGGAGTTTTCTAAATGGCTAAACATTTATTTACATCCGAGTCTGTAACGGAAGGTCATCCCGACAAAGTGTGTGACCAGATTTCAGACGCAGTTCTTGACGAAATCCTCTCTCAGGATAAAAACGCCCATGTTGCCTGTGAGGTTACAGCTACAACAGGCATGATTCATGTTATGGGTGAAATTTCAACCGATTGCTATGTTGACATCGCAGATGTTGCAAGAAAGGTTGTAAACAACATTGGCTACAACGATCCGAAGTGCGGTTTTGACGGCAACACCTGTGCGGTTCTCACATCAATTGACGCACAGTCACCCGACATTGCAATGGGCGTAAACGAAAGCCTTGAGCTTAAAGACGGCGAAAGCGATACCGACAATCAGATTGGTGCAGGTGATCAGGGCATGATGTTCGGTTATGCGTGTGATGAAACACCCGAACTTATGCCGATGCCTATTTCTCTTGCCCACAAGCTTGCAAAACAGCTTACAAAGGTAAGAAAAGACGGCACTCTTTCATATCTCCGTCCCGACGGCAAAACTCAGGTTACTGTTGAGTATGACGATGACAAAATTGTCGGCATTGACACGGTTGTAATTTCAACACAGCATGATGAAGATGTTACACTTGAGCAGATTAGAAAAGACCTTATCGAGTATGTTATCAAACCGATTATCCCTGCTGAGCTTATTAACGAGAACACAAAGATTTTCGTAAACCCGACAGGCAGATTTGTAATCGGCGGCCCGGTCGGCGACTCAGGTCTTACAGGCAGAAAGATTATTGTTGATACCTACGGCGGATTTTCTCGTCACGGCGGCGGTGCATTCAGCGGTAAAGATCCGACAAAGGTTGACCGCAGTGCCGCTTACTACTCAAGATATATTGCAAAGAACATTGTTGCCGCTAAGCTTGCTAAGAAGTGCGAAATTCAGCTTGCATATGCAATCGGTGTTGCAAAGCCTGTTTCAATAATGGTTGACACATTCGGCACATCAAAATATTCAAACGAAGAACTGGCAAACGCTGTTGAAAAGGTATTTGACTGCCGTCCGCAGTCTATCATCAGACAGCTCAAGCTCACGAAAACCAAGTATCTCCCACTTGCCGCTTACGGTCATATGGGCAGAGAAGAACTCGGTGTTGAATGGGAAAAGACAAATAAGGTTGACGAGCTTTTAAAGGCTGTCGGCTAATAGAATTAAATTGTTCGATAATTTCGGGAGTAAGGTTTGTGTACAAGCGCAAATTCTTGTTCCCGATTTTTTTATTTTAAAAAATATTGTTGATAAATTGTACAAACAATTACAATGCTACTCTCGGGCTTGATATGTTTTGTGGGCATTACAAACTATCCGCCCCTACATTCTCATAACAACATATATTTCAAATATAAACGCAAAAATCCCGATTAACTTTTTACGGTTAATCGGGATTGTAATTTTTATACGGATATTATTTTTAATTCTTAACCAGAATTAAACTTCTGCAATAACCTCAACTTCAACAAGGACATCCTTTGGAAGCTGTTTTACTGCAACACAGCTTCTTGCCGGCTTTGATGTAAAATACTTACCGTAAACCTCATTGAAAGCACCGAAATCTTGCATATTTTTTAAGAAACAAACTGTCTTAACAGCCTTTTCAAGTGAACTGCCTGATGCCTCAAGAACATTTTTAAGGTTTGTGCAAACCTGTTCTGTCTGAGCCTCAATTGTTGCAGCCTCAACATTGCCTGTTGCAGGGTTAATTGCAATCTGACCCGATGTAAAAACAAGACCGTTTACCTTTACAGCCTGTGAATACGGACCGATAGCGTCGGGAGCATTTTTAGTATAAACCTTTTCCATTATAATGACCTCCTGTCAATATATTAAAAATTACTGATTAAACAAGCTTAAAGCCTGCGTCAACAAGTGCATCACGAATTTCTTTAATCTGAGCAAAATCTCTTGTTTCAAGAACAACACGGAGGTAACAACCGTTTACATCTGTACCCTCTCCGCCTCTTTCGTGGTGGATAGAAATTACATTTGCGCCCTTTTCGGCAATGATATTTGAAACGGCAACGAGCTGACCCGGCTTATCCTGAAGTTCAACACAGAAAGTCTGCTGTCTGCCTGTCATGAGAAGTCCACGCTTGATAACTCTTGAAAGGATTGTAACATCAATGTTACCGCCTGATACAACGCAAACAACCTTCTTGCCCTTAACGGGGAGCTTGTTGAACATTACAGCAGCCAAAGGAGCTGCGCCTGCGCCCTCGGCAATCATCTTCTGTGACTCAATAAGCTTGAGAATTGCAGATGAAATTTCGTCATCGCTTACCGTTACGATATCGTCAACATACTTCTTTACATAATCAAATGTATGCTCACCCGGTTCTTTAACCTGAATACCGTCGGCAATTGTAGAAACGCTGTCAAGATGAACAGGCTCGCCGTTCTTGATTGACTCAACCATTGAAGGAGCGCCCTCTGCCTGAACACCGTAAACCTTAATGTTAGGATTAAGACTCTTGATTGCACAGGCAACACCCGAAATAAGTCCGCCGCCGCCGATTGCACATACAACAGCGTCAACATCGGGCATTTCGTTCATAATTTCGATACCGATTGTACCCTGACCTGCAATTACATTTTCATCGTCAAACGGGTGGATAAATGTATAGTTCTTTTCATCACGAAGTCTTAAAGCCTCGTTATAAGCGTCATCATAAACACCCGGAACCATACAAACCTCGGCTCCGTAGTTCTTAGTAGCCTCAACCTTTGAAATAGGTGCACCGTCAGGCAGACAGATAAGCGACTTGATACCGTACTTTGTAGCGGCAAGTGCAACACCCTGAGCGTGGTTGCCTGCAGAACAGGCAATAACACCTCTTGCCTTTTCTTCTTCGGTAAGCTGAGAAATCTTGTAACCTGAGCCTCTTACCTTGAACGAACCTGTAATCTGAAGATTTTCGGGTTTGAGATAAACATCACAATCATCACAAATACCCCTTGCCTGAACGATATTAGTCTGTCTGATAACATCCTTCAAAACATATGATGCGTGATAGATTTTGTCTAATGTAAGCATACCAATTACTTCCTTTTCTATATGTATCCATTGCTTATTTTAATACAACAAGGCTTTAAAATCAAGTTTTTTTAGAATAAACAAAGGGAATTTTTACAGGATTTTTTTAAGTCTTATTCATAATTCGCAAACAGAATATAAAATATTAATGATGAACAAATAAAAACACCTGCTTACAAGCGTAAACAGGCGTTTCTATGAAATTATGAAATTGGTATTAACTAATTGAATACTTACAGCCTAAGTTAAGCAAGTGATGAGCCAAGCTTTTTGCAAGCCTCAAGGGCATCATCATCGGGAGCGTCGTTGCAGATAACGCTTTCGCAAACAAGGTTTGCACCGTCACCCTTACAGGTGTCTTCCCAGTTTCTCATCCATTCGCCGTCACCCCAGCCGTATGAACCGAAGAGGGCAATGCTTTTGCCGTTTAATGCACTTTCACATTCATTGAAAACAGGCTCAAACTCGCTGTCTTCAAGAACCTCCGCACCCATTGCAGGACAACCAAATGCAATGCCGTCAAAATCGGCAACCGATGAAGAATCAAAATCGTTTACATTTGCAAGAGTAACTTCTGCGCCTGCGGACTTTGCACCCTCGGCAACGGCTTCCGCCATCTGCTCTGTGTTACCTGTACCGCTCCAGAATACTACTGCTACTTTACTCATATTATATACTCACCTTTCAGTTTTTGTACTTGATTACACTTTAAGTCAGTTACACGCAACCGTCAGTTTCTGAATAGGTGTGCCCTGTAACCACTTAGAGTAATAGATGTCAGAACATTTTTTGAATTTGGCGAACTCTTTGGCTGCTTTTTCTTCATTACCGTAAACCTTCCAGCAACCTGAATATTTACAGCAATTTCCTTTATGAAGAATAAAGCCGCGGACATCTTCGGGAGGATAACCGAGGAACAGTCCGATTTCGTGCGGGAACTCGGTTGAGTCTTTAAGTCGGTGGCGAAGCTCCCTTATACAGCGTGCGGCATCGTGTGAATGATACCCCTGCGACTCAAGCAGCTTGCACGCATATTCATCGGACAAATCAACAGCAAGCTTGGACGGGCGAAAAATATAGATTAAAGCCTTTCCGTTGCTGAACTTCAGTGGCAGAACTTTTATTCCCTTTTTGCAGAACATTTTATTCAGCTTTCTCACATCACATTCGCACTCAAACCGTGATGAGTACGGACAGTTAAAAAGGTTAGCCGTTTTAATTCCTGCAAGCGTTGGGGAACAATGCTTGATAATTAAATCTTCTGACATCTTTTCCTCTAAATAATTGAATGAATGATTTGAATAGAATTGAATAAATACACCACAGTGATTATCCGATAATTGTTTTATGGTTAGCTTTTGCTAACTTAATTCCATAAGCAAGACCGATTTGTTGTCTTTATCTTACAGTTAAAATATACCATCAATCAATCTTGTTATCGGCTCTTAAAAGGTTTTCTGCACTCCAAACGGACAGACAATTTCTGCAAAAATTTAGGGACAGCAAACGCTGTCCCTGAAAGGAGAAGAGATATTATGAATAATTACCCGGCAAAGTAATCATCAAATATTCTGCGGATAATTCCGCAGTCCGTCAGAAAAGAATATAGGCGTATCTTTTCGACAATGTTATTATAGCACCTTACAAAATCTTTTTACTGCTCTTTACGGACATATAAGGCTCTGTTCAGACGAGCGATTTTCTGTATTCGTTCGGTGACTTGTTCATCACCCTTCTAAAAGCACCCGCAAACTTACTGCCGTTGTTGTAGCCGACAATTCCTGCAATTTCAAGCACGCTTTTGTCGGTGTTTTTCAAAAGCGAGGCGGCTTTTTGCATCTTACAGTTCGTTATGTAGCTGTTAATCGTGTCGCCGTAGACACCCTTAAAACAGATTTTGAGAGAAGTCGAAGATATGCCGAGCATATCGGCAAGCTCTGTAATTGTTATATGCTCGTCAAGGTGAGCGAGCAGATATTTTTTTGCCTCTTTTGCGGCGGTAACCTGTGAGCGTGAAAAATATCGTCTTTCCTCACTCTCCCCCTTGTATTCAAGACCGCTCAAAAACAAAAGAAGCTCAAGCACCTTAACCTTGTGATAACCCTTTCGGATATTTTCGGGAACGGAATAGAGTTCCGAAAAAATATGCTCAATACTGATATTTTCACGCATAATTGCGTACGGCTTTTCGGAACAGAATTTCATTTCAAGCTCTTCGGGGCTGACAAAAACATCGTCAAGAATACACGAAAAGCATCTCGGAACACGGTTCATATCAATTGCAACCGACACACCGTGGTAGTGGCTCAGCGGACAATATCTGTGTCGGATGTTCTCCGTATTCTTCTGTATCGACAAATCACCCGATGCAAGGTAAAGATATTCGCCGTTTTTGTATTCAAACTCAATTCTGCCTTCCTGACAATGCGTGATGATGAGCATTTCTCTTCCCTTTGCAAGATCAATGTCACAACTTTGCATATGAACATCGTAATACACAAGCTCAATGCCTGAAAATACAGGGTACACAGTGACCTCACAATCGCCCGTGCTGTCCTGTGAACGGTATATGCTGAACGATTCGCCGTGTTCAACAGTCTGTATCATACCGTATGGATTGTCAATTTTCTGCAATACTGCCATAAGGTTGCCTCTCTTCTCCTAAAAGACCTTATTCCACCTTCATAACGGTGTATGCGCCTATATCGTTAACTGTCTTTTTGAGGACTTTATCCTCAATTTCTCTTTTCATTCTGACCGTAACCCTGCCGGAAGAAACATCGGCTTCTGCCCACACACCGTCAATTGAATTGAGTGCGTTTTCTACTCTTGCGGAACAGTTTTTACAGACCATTCCGTCAACAACAAGAGTTTTTTCATAGGGATAATGTGACTTATCCTTATCGGTAACTTTGTTTTTCTTAACGCTTTCGTCACTTGCACCGCAGCATCCGCTTGCAAGCTTTTTCTTGTAACTTCTGATTACGAGAACCACAAACGCAATGAATGCCACGGCAAGCAACCCGTAAAAAACATACTCCATATTTATCTCTCCTTTTATTTTTTACAATTCAGAATCGTACTGAATACACTTTGCACCGTAAAATTTCTTCAACACCAAATTCATAATTTCAATAACAAACAAAAAGGGGTACAGCTTTTTAGCTGTACCCCCTACAAAACATTTACTTATGATTATGGCAGTCACCGTGACACGCACAGTGCGCACAGTTTGCACCGCAGGAGGATTTGCCCTCTTTTTTGTCTTTTACCATACGGGCAACCACAAAAGCAATCACGGCAATAACAATTAATGCAACAATGATTGTGCCGATATTAGCCGCTAACCATTCCAACATATTTATTCCTCCCATTTTTAATCAATAAATTTATTACTTCTTAGCCGGCTTAACTTTAAGAGTTGTAGCCTCTTTGTAAGGTCTTACGAGCATATAAATCATAAATGCAAATACTGCAACGGCAAAGATAAGACCGATTACATTAAGACCGCCTGCAAAGATTGAACCGAACTGGAATACCATAAATGCAATTACATAAGCAAATACACACTGGTAACCGACTGCGAACCAGAACCACTTGATGTTGTTCATCTCTCTCTTGATAGCACCCATAGCGGCAAAGCAAGGAGCACAGAGAAGGTTGAAGAGAAGGAACGAGAAACCGCTGAGTCCTGTGAATGCAGCACCGATTTCCGTCCATCCGCCCGGATAAAGGATACCCATTGTACCAACAATGTTTTCCTTAGCAACAAGACCTGTGATGGATGCAACAGTTGCCTGCCAGTTGCCCCATCCGAGTGGTGCAAAGATCCAAGCAATGCCGTTACCGATAGCGGCAAGAATTGAGTTTCCGATTTCGTCCTCACCGAGCATACGGAATGTACCGTCAACAAATCCGAAATATGTTGTGAACCAAACAAAAATTGTTGAAAGGAGAATGATTGTACCGGCCTTCTTGATGAATGACCAGCCACGCTCCCACATTGAACGGAGAAGGTTGCCTACTGTCGGAAGATGATAAGCCGGAAGCTCCATTACAAACGGAGCGGGATCGCCTGAGAACATCTTTGTCTTTTTAAGCATAATACCTGAAACTACGATTGCAGCCATACCGATGAAGTATGCTGATGTTGCAATCCATGGTGAACCACCAAAGATAGCACCTGCAATCATAGCGATAAACGGCTGTTTAGCACCGCAGGGAATGAATGTTGTTGTCATAATAGTCATACGGCGGTCACGCTCATTCTCAATTGTACGAGACGCCATGATACCCGGAACACCGCAGCCTGTGCCTACAAGCATTGGGATAAACGACTTACCCGAAAGACCGAACTTACGGAAGATACGGTCAAGTACGAATGCGATACGAGCCATATAACCGCAGCTTTCGAGGAAAGCAAGGAGAATGAAGAGTACAAGCATCTGCGGAACAAAGCCGAGAACCGCACCTACACCGGCTACTATACCGTCGAGGATAAGACCGTTGAGCCAGTCTGCACAGTTGATTGCATCAAGTCCGTTGCCGATAAGGACAGGAATACCGGGAACCCAGATTCCGTATGTTGCGACATCGGGAGCGCCGTAACCCTCTTTATAATCTGTGTTGAGGTAGTTTGAAACAGCCTTTTCAAGATCAGATTTCTTAGTATCGGGAGTTTCTGTAATTTCAAGAGTTTCTTCATCCTGAACAGAATATGTAACGCTTGCGTCTGAAGGTGTGAGATTTACGAGTTCTGCAAGAGCAGCCTTAGCGGCATCTTCGGAATAATTTTCAGATTCAAGGTCAACAGCTTCGGCAATGTCGTCATTTCCGTACTGAGCATTGAATGCCTCGATAATTGCATCTGAATCACCGTAGGTTTCTTCAGCCTCGGCAGCCTGTGATGAGCCGATACCGAAAAGGTGCCAGCCGTCACCGAAAAGACCGTCATTTGCCCAGTCAGTTGCGGCAGTACCTACTGTCTGCATTGAGATGTAGTAAACAAGGAACATAATAACCGCAAAAATCGGAAGACCGAGCCAACGGTTGGTTACAACCTTATCAATCTTGTCCGATGTTGTAAGCTTACCCTTGTTTTTCTTCTTATAACAGCTCTTGATGATTGAGGCAATGTAGATGTATCTCTCATTAGTGATGATACTTTCTGCGTCATCATCAAGCTCTTTTTCAGCCGCCTGAATATCTTTTTCAATGTGGTCAATAACATTCTGCGGAATGTCAAGCTTTGCAAGGACCTTGTCGTCACGCTCAAAAATTTTGATAGCGTACCAACGCTGCTGTTCCTCGGGCATATTGTGAACTGCAGCCTCTTCAATGTGGGCAATTGCGTGTTCAACAACACCGTTAAAGCTGTGCATGGGGATTGTCTTTGTTGAGCCTGCGGCTTTGATTGCTTCCTCGGCAGCTTCCATAATGCCTGTGCCTTTAAGAGCCGAAATTTCAACAACCTTACAACCAAGCTGTCTTGAAAGCTCATCAATGTTGATTGAATCGCCGTTCTTCTTAACGAGGTCAATCATATTGATTGCCACAACAACAGGGATACCGAGTTCTGTAAGCTGTGTTGTGAGGTAAAGGTTTCTTTCAAGGTTAGTACCGTCAATGATATTGAGAATCGCATCGGGGCGTTCACCTACAAGATAGTTACGGGCAACAACCTCTTCAAGAGTATAAGGTGAAAGTGAATAGATACCGGGCAAGTCCATGATTGTAACATCCTTGTGCTTTTTGAGCTTACCCTCTTTTTTCTCAACAGTTACGCCGGGCCAGTTACCGACAAACTGATTGGAACCCGTGAGTGCGTTAAACAAAGTTGTCTTACCGCAGTTAGGGTTACCTGCAAGAGCAATTTTAATTTCCATATATCAGTTATCCTCTCTTAGATTAGCAAAAGCTAACCGTAATGTTATAAAAATACGGGATTTCTCCCGTAGGATTTATAAGTATAAATTACTCAACTTCAATCATTTCAGCATCGGCTTTTCTGAGCGAAAGTTCATAATTTCTTACAGTAATTTCAATCGGATCTCCGAGCGGAGCAACTTTTCTGATGTAAATCTCAACACCCTTTGTGATGCCCATATCCATAATTCTGCGTTTGACAGCGCCCTCACCGTGAAGCTTAACAACCTTTACGGTTTCACCTACTTTTACCTGTTTTAAAGTTTTCATAACAGTTTCCTCCATCTAAAATTGAGCATAAAGCCGTATAAAAACACCTCTCGGAACAACTCCGCCGTGTGTTTGTTACATAGAATCAAATCATAATTTTACGAGCCATTTCTTCGCTGATTGCAACTCGTGTTTCTTTAACATTAACAATAACATTTCCGCCAAGAGCAGAAATAACGGTAACCTCTCCGCCGGCAACAAAACCGAGATTTTCAAGGTGCTTTTTAACCTCGGGAGAACCTCCGACTTTCTTTATAATATTGGTTTCACCTGTGTTAGCAAACATCAAAGGCATCATAAAATCAATCTCCTTTAAGTTAGCAGATACTAACAATATTTGTTAATCAAAGGTTAGCTCTCGCTAACCGATTATATGGTACTATAAAACTCGAAATATGTCAATAGGCTTGCGAAAAAATTTTATTTTATTTTGAATTTTGGCAAATTGAATATTTCACGCCTGTAATTCGGATATTATTTTTGTTGATTTCGGTAAATCGTTTTTTCATTATTATTGAAAGCACAATTAATTTTATTGATTTTTTGTTCATATCATGATATGATTAGACAATGTAAAGGAGTGCAGACTATGCAATTAAAAGAATCAGGTGAAATGTACCTTGAAACAATATATGTTCTTTCAAAAAAGAGCAATTATATAAGATCAATTGATGTATGTGAAGAAATGGGATATTCAAAGCCGAGCGTCAGCCGTGCCGTTGGTCTTCTCAAAGAGGGCGGTTATCTTAAAGTCGGCGACGACGGCTCGCTTATTCTCACCGACCTCGGCAGGGAAATTGCAGAAAAAACATATGAAAGACACACCGTTCTTTCAAAGCTCTTTGTTATGCTCGGAGTTAATCCCGAAACTGCCGCCGCAGATGCCTGCAAAATGGAACACATTATCAGCGACGAAACCTTTGCCGCATTGAAAAATCACCTTGAAAATCATATGCAGTAAAAGGCTGAATAATTACCGAATATTACACACAAAAGGCTGACGAGAAATCGTCAGCCTTTGTTTTTTACTCAACTGCTTTCAATAAGGCGATACACTTTTTCGATTGATTCAACAATTCGACACGCTTAAATAAAACGCAAAAATAACAATAGTACAAATTATTGCAACCGCCTTTTTCATAAGCACACCTCGTTCTCTATAAAACTATTGCCCGAACTTTGTCACAACGCTCTTTGAAAAATATCTTTTTATATAAGTTTTTCAAGTTCATTCAAAAGCAGATTTTTCATTTTTAAAAGTTCTTTGTCAGACGGTTTATTACTGTCGCTGTACATTTTCTCCATAGGATACCACCAAACAGGACCTGCACCGTTGTTGCCGTAGTTTTCGATATCGCCTTTTCTTCTCGGAAACAGATGCCAATGCAAATGCGCTTCTCCGTTTCCAAGCAGTTCGTAATTTATCTTTTCTGCACCGAAAGCATTTGAAACCGCCTCTGCAACAACTGACATTTCCTCTAAAAACTTATTGCGTTCGGAAATTTTCAACTGAAACAACTCCGTCTTGCTGTGGTTTTTATAAAGGAACAGCGTGTATCCGTAAAAATGCTGATTGTCACCTATAACAACATAACCTGTGTCAAGTTCTTTCACAAAATACGGATTTGAACCGTTTTTTATCATTTCAATCCTATCACATATAAAACACATATTTTTCTCCTATTTTATATATTTAGGTTTTTGGCATAACTAAAAACCACTTTTACGGAACAATATCAACAGTTGCGGAATAATACAAAGGTGATTTGCGGAACAATAGAACTGTCTTTTTGCTTTATTCGCATTAAAATTTCATTGTAAGAGAAATTCTGTTCTTTTCGGGATCAACTGAAAGAACCTTTACATTTACAACATCACCGACTTTGAGAACTTCGCTCGGGTGCTTGATGTACTTATCGCAAATCTGCGAAATATGAACAAGTCCGTCCTGATGAACACCGATATCGACAAATGCGCCGAAGTCGATTACATTTCTGACCGTGCCTTTAAGCTCCATTCCCTCTTTCAAATCCTTGATGTCAAGAATATCACTTCTGAGCATTGGTGCAGGCAGTTCGTCACGGGGATCTCGTCCCGGTTTGGAAAGCTCCTTTACAATATCGTCAAGTGTCGGAAGTCCGATTCCGAGAACATCAGCAAGTGACTTTGTACCCTTTACCTTTACTCTCTGCTGAATATCGGAGAAATTTCCTGATTTTATTTCTTTATCAGAATATTCAAGGAGTCCTAAAAGTTCTTTCGCACTCTTGTAGCTTTCAGGGTGAACACCTGTGTTGTCAAGCGGATTTTTACTTTCGGGAACACGCAAAAATCCTGCACACTGCTCAAACGCTTTAGGTCCGAGTTTCGGAACTTTCTTGAGTTCTGCTCTTGATAAGAACGCACCGTTTTCTTCACGGTAAGCAACAATATTCTTGCACACGGTTGCGTTAAGTCCAGACACTCTCGACAAAAGTGCAGGCGATGCCGTATTAAGGTCTGCACCAACCGAGTTTACGCAATCCTCTACAACACCGTCAAGTGTTTCACCGAGTTTTTTCTGCGGCATATCGTGCTGATACTGACCGACACCGATTGCCTTAGGCTCAATCTTAACAAGCTCTGCAAGAGGATCCTGAAGTCGTCTTGCAATTGACACGGCACTTCTGAGTGTGAGGTCAAGGTCGGGAAGTTCTGTTGCGGCAAGCTTTGATGCCGAATAAACCGACGCACCTGCCTCACTGACTACCATATAATAAACGGGGTGGTCAGCCTCTTTGATTGTTTCGGCTGTAAACATCTCGGTTTCCTTGCTTGCAGTACCGTTGCCGATTGAAATAATATCAACATGATGCTTTTTGATGAGGCGGAGCAAGGTCTGCTTTGACTCCTGAATTTTTTTGTCTGAATGTGTAGGATAAATTACGGTTGTATCAAGCACCTTGCCTGTGCTGTCAACAACGGCAGTCTTACAGCCTGTGCGATATCCCGGATCAAGTGCAAGCACGGTTTTGCCCTTTACAGGCGGCTGCATAAGCAGCTGCTTGAGGTTTACGGCAAAAACCTTCATAGCATTTTCAGCGGCGGTATCTGTAAGGTCGTTTCTGACCTCACGCTCAATTGAGGGATAAATAAGTCGCTGATAAGCGTCTGTGCAAGCCTCACGGATAATGTCTGAACAAAGCTGATTTTTGTCTGTAATCATTGCTCTGAAAATTGAATTAAGCGGTTTTTCGCTGTCGGTTTCAACGCTGACTTTAAGAAATCCCTCTTTTTCGCCACGATTCACGGCAAGCACTCTGTGACCTGCAATCTTTTTAACAGACTCTTTGTAGTCATAATAATTTTTGTAAACGCTGTCCTTTTCTTCATCTGTTGCAACAGACACAAGCACACCGTTTGCATTTGTAAGATTTCTTATTCTCTTACGGATTTCCGCATTATCCGACACAAGTTCTGCAATGATATCCATTGCACCCTGAATCGCATCTTCAACGGAGGTAACTCCCTTTTCTTCGTCAATATAATCAACTGCCGACTTTGACGGATCAAAACCTTTTTCCTGCTTTAAAATATCGTTAGCAAGCGGTTCAAGTCCCTTTTCCTTTGCAATTGACGCCCTTGTCTTTCTCTTTGGACGGTACGGGCGGTAAATATCCTCAAGTTCGCTTAGCGTGGCAGCCTTGTCAAGTGCAAGGTTGATTTCATCGGTGAGCTTTTCCTGTGCGTCAATGAGTGAACGGATTTCATCTCTGCGCTTGTCAAGTCCTCTTAAATATTCAAGCTTTTCGGCAAATTCACGAATCAACTGGTCATCCATTGAACCGTGCATTTCCTTTCTGTATCGTGCAATAAAAGGAATAGTGTTGCCGTCATCAAGCAATGTGATGATGTTCTTTGCATACTCCTCTTTAATATTAAACTGCTGTGAAAGAATCTGTGAATAATCCATTATATCCTCCGTTTTTGTTTTGTAAGGCTTATTATAACATACTTTTAAATAATTTGCACTAAAAAGAAAACGAGCAGTCAAAATGACTGCTCTCATGAATTATTTATGTTTATGTATTTTAAGCACTTTTCTTTTTGTGAATATAGGCAAAATAGAGCGGAAGTCCTACAAAAATCATACCGCCGATTATGTTGCCGATTGTAACGAACAACAGAGATTCACAACCCGAAAAATTTGCAAGATTCTGACATTGCTGTGCCGTAATACCGTAAAGCTCCTGAGCTTTTGCAACATATTCGGGGTTCATTGCCGCCATAACACCTGTCGGAATATAGAACATATTTGCAACGCAGTGTTCAAATCCGCAGACTACAAATGCGCAAATCGGGAAAAATACACCGAAAATCTTACCTATTGCATCTGTTGCACCTGTTGCCATAACGATTGCAAGGCACACGAGAATGTTGCAAAGTATGCCGCTGATAATTGCCGTTGCAGGATTTATTGTTGTTTTAGCAAGTGCAACCTTGATTGTAAAAGCACCGAGTCCGCCGTTTGAATAATTGAGCTGCCCCGAAAAAAATATCAGCAAATCAATAATCATTGCACCGACAAAATTTGAAATATAAACCGTAACAAGATTCTTTATCATTGAAACAGGCTTGATTTTCTTTTCAAGCGTCGGAATAATCATAAGGCAGTTGCCTGTAAAGAGTTCACTTCCCGTAAACACAACAAGCATAAGTCCCACGGGGAAGATTACGCCTGCAACCACTCTTGCAAGCCCCACATCGGCAACTCCGTGCATTGCAACATCACTTGCCGCACCGCCGAATGCGATAAATGCGCCTGCCATAAGTCCGAGCAAAATCATTTTCGGCAGAGAAAGCATTGATTTTGTTACACCTGATTTTGACACCAGCGACGCAATTTCAGCCGGTGAATTAAATCTGCTGTCCATTAAAAAACCTTCTTCAATTAGTTTATCAATTGTTGCAAAATTTACTGCCATTCGGCAATAAACCGCAAAATCACAGGATACATATTATCACAAAAGCAAAGTGTTTGTCAATTAATATGCGATTATCTGTAACATTGCACACAAAAGGCTTTACAAATTGTCAAATACAGTTTATAATCATAGTGTAGATATTACACAATCTAAAGATGTGTAATATTCGTAATCAGAGTGAGAATAATCACATACAAAACGGGAGCTGTTACCGGCTGAGAGGAAATTCGATTTCGACCGTCAACCTGATTTGGATAATGCCAACGAAGGGACATATCAAGCTTGAAGTGTACGCACTTGGAGTATGTCTTTTTGGCATACTCCTTTTTTGTTGTGTTTTTTCTCCGAGAGAATTTTATTTTAAGGAGTAGTTTTAATGAAAACGAACGGTAAGAAAAATGCACTTGTTATGTGCGAATGTGCAATTATGATTGCACTTGCGGCAGTTTTAAGCTTTGTAAAAATCCTTGAACTTCCCTACGGCGGCAGTGTTACCGCATTCAGCATTGTTCCGATTGTAATTATCTCATATCGTCACGGTGTAAAATGGGGATTGCTTTCGGGATTTGTATTCAGCATTATTCAGCTTATTCAAACTGCGTCAACCCTCTCATACGCAACCTCATTTTGGGCAGCCGTAACAATCATTTTCTTGGACTATATATTCGCATTCACGGTTATCGGTCTTGCAGGCTTTCTCAGAAACAAGGTCAGCAATCCGTCTGCCGCTGCCGTAACAGGCACGGTAGGAGTTTGTGCTTTAAGATATATCTGTCATGTAATTTCGGGCTGTACCGTATGGGCAGGTGTTTCAATCCCGTCAACCGACGGACTTCTCTATTCACTCAGCTACAACGCTACATATATGATTCCCGAAACAATAATCAATGCGGCGGCTGTATTCTGGCTTTTCGGCTGTCTTAACTTCAGAAGTGAAAAAATCAGCGTTGCAAAGAAAATTGAAAAGAACCTTGCAGAAACCGTTTCGGCATCAATTTCAATTCTTTCACTTATGGTTGCCGTAATTGTTGACGCTGTTGCAGTTTTTGCGTCACTTCAGAACCCCGACAGCGGTGTGCTTGATTTTTCACTCATTTCAAACACAAACTTCACTCTTGTAGGCATCGTTTCGGCAATCGGAATTGTGCTTTGCGTAGTTTTTGCAATCATTGCAAAGGTTACTTCAAATTCTGCCAAAAAGGTTAATTAACATTTAATCGGATATTCACGGTAAAACCTCTGTATCAGGGCTGACGGCATTGCTGTCGGCTCTGTTTTTTTATTATGTAAACACAAGTATGAAACGGGCATATTATGAGAATGAACAGCAATGTTCATAAGTTTGAACAAAAAGGAGAATTAAATTGGATATTAAAGAAATTATTTCTCAGCAGTACGGAATACCGTGTCTGCCAAAGAGAACGAGCGAGGCTATGGCATATGTTCCCTTTCAGCAGTTCGACTCCCCAACCTACAGCCCGTTGCAGGGACTTGAGTCGGGTACAATGTTCCCCGTTCTCAACAAACCATTCTACGGAAAGAAATGCGGTGAGGGACTTGACTGAAAGAGAAATTCTTTTAAAGAAAATTTCAACCTACGAATTTGCCGCACTTGACCTTCAGATTTATCTTGACACTCATCCGCACGATACGGCAATGATACAAAAAATGAACGGTTTCAAAGAAAAATTGAAACCGCTTGTTGAAGAATATGAAGAAAAATTCGGTCCTTTGAAAAAGAGTATGACAAGCACCAATATGTGGAGCTGGATAAAGGGACCGTGGCCGTGGGAAAACGAGGAGGATTGCTGATGTTTGTCTACGAAAAAAAGTTACAGTACCCCGTCAATATCAAAAAGCCGAACGCAAAGCTTGCCAAGATTATCATAACGCAATACGGCGGTGCGTAGGGCAAAATGTGATACTTTTTATTTTCGTATAACATCCCGATAAAAATCAATAAACGCATTAAGCGCAGGAGATTTCCACTTGTTTTTGTGGATAAGCAACTGCGTCCACACCGAAGCATCACAATCGTTGACGGGAAGATGTTTTATCTCTCCCGGATTGTAGTAATCCTCCGTGATGAAATCAGGCAAGAACGAGATCATTTTGCTGTTTTTGATTAGAGAACAAATTTGCAGAGGGTTTCCTATTTCCAAAACAGGGTGAATTTCAAGCGATTGTGCGGCAAGTTCATTGTTGAGCAATTTTCTGTAGCTCATATTACTTTCGGTCAGTACAAAATCCTCAGCGCATAATTCTTTTAGCGAAATATTTTCTTTATTCAAAAGTGGATTGTCAACTGATGCAAAGAAGTGAACCTTTTCCTCATGCTCTGCACAAATTATAAATTCCGAATCATAAATGTGGCTGTCAAGCGTAAAAATCAAATCAACCTCATTTTTGCGTAACATATCAAACATCTGCTCTGTACCGCTTTCGACAACGACAAGGTGAATATTAGGAAAATGCTTTCTGAACTCAAGAAAATCATCTTTAAAAAATCGGTTGCAGACAGAACTTGACATTGCAAGGCGAATGTTGCCCTCAATTGTTTCGGGGGTACGCAAATCTTCAAGCATCTTTTCGTGAGATTCAAGAATTTCTCTTGCGTGTTGCAGAACCGTTATGCCGTCGGAAGTCAGGCTGATTCTGTGGTAAAAGCGGTCAAAAAGCACCGTGTTAAGCTCGCTTTCCAACTGTTTTATCTGTGATGAAACGGTTGACTGGGTATAGCCGAGCTTTTCCGCTGCAGCAGAAAATCCCGAATATTCGCACACAGCTACAAAGGTTTTAAGCACATTGGTATCCATAACTAAATCCTCTTTTATACAAACGATATCTTCGCTATTATAGCACAGTTTTATCAATTTTACAAATGGTATTTTATTTGCTATACTACTCTTTGTATTGCAAAATAAACAAAGGAGCAGTATTTATGACGAAAAAATATTGTGTAGATAAAATAAATTCGGCAGGAGGACTTGTGTTGTGAATCGTGAAAAATTAGGAAGCCGACTCGGCTTTATAATGCTTTCGGCAGGCTGTGCAATCGGTTGCGGAAATGTGTGGAAGTTTCCGTGGATGTGCGGACAATACGGTGGCGGAAGTTTTATGCTTGTGTACATCATCTGTCTTATTGTTTTGGGAATTCCGTGTTTGATAATGGAATTTTCGGTGGGCAGAGCGGCACAGACAAGTCCGATTAAAATGTACCGCAAACTTGAAAAGCCAAAGCAAAAATGGGGCGGTTTCGGTTGGGCATGCCTTGTGGGCAACCTTGCAATTATGGCTTTTTACACAGTTGTTTGCGGTTGGATAATTTACTACTTCATAAATTTTCTGACGGGTAACAACCGTGATCTCGGATTTACCACAATGATTGCAAATCCGTCAGTCAATGTTATTTTTATGATGATAACGGTTGTTATCGCCTTTGTTATACTCTCGTTCAACATTCAGGGCGGACTTGAGAGGATAACAAAATATATGATGATTGCTTTGCTTGCACTTATGATTGTGCTTGCAATCCACAGTCTGTTTTTGAGCGGTTCGGGTGAGGGTATGACATTTTACCTCAAACCCGACTTTTCAAAAATCAACGGTGATGTTGTTGTGGGTGCGATGAATCAGGCATTTTTCTCGCTGTCAACAGGTATGGGCGGTATGGCTATTTTCGGAAGTTATATCGGCAAAGACCATTCACTTATGGGCGAGGCAATCAATGTTATCTCTCTCGACACACTCGTAGCTCTGCTTGCAGGCATAATCATCTTCCCTGCCTGCTTTACTTACAACCTTGAAGTTAATTCAGGTCCGAACCTTTTGTTTGACACAATGGCAACCGTGTTCAACAATATGCCCGGCGGAAGAATATGGGGTTCGCTCTTCTTCCTGTTTATGGTGTTTGCGGCAATGTCAACCGTTTTGGGTGTTTGCGAAAATATTCTTGCAATGATTCGTGATTTGACAGGCTGGTCAAGAATAAAAGGCAGTCTTATTTGCGGAATTGTAGTGTTTGTGCTTGCACTCACAACGGCTCTCGGATTCAGCGTTCTTCATTTTCAGCCGTTTGCAGAGGGTACAACATGGCTTGATTTTTGGGACTTCATTGTTTCCACAAATGTTCTTCCTCTCGGTTCTCTTGTGCTTGCTCTGTTCTGTTGCAACAAGTTCGGCTGGGGTTGGGATAACTTCATTAAAGAAGCCAACATGGGCATCGGTATGAAAGTGCGTTCGTGGATGAAACCGATTTTCAAATATGTAGTTCCTACAGCTATCGCATTTATCTATGTTTACGGACTCGTCACCTTTAAATGGCGATAAATAAAATTTGATACACAAAATAAAATCCGTATGGAGCAATCTTCATACGGATTTTTTCGGTTTAAATATCCATTTCCTTGTATTCTCTGTAGGTTTTGAATCCTACGGAATCGTAAAACCTCATTGCACCCTCGTTGAATTCCCACACATCAAGTTCCAGCCTGTCAAAGCCTCTGTTCTCAGCCTCTTGTTTGCAGAAGCTTATCAGCTTGGTTGCGACACCCATTCTGCGGAAGTTTTCATCAACTCCGAATTCGCAAATTTGATAGAATTCCCTTTGCAAACCGTACGGAGATTTTTCCTTGGCTATGTATTCAACGGTTGCAAATCCGCAGATTGTGTCACCGTTCACGGCAACGATAACATCGGAATTTTCGCCGTCAAAAACTTTGTATACTATGTTTTTCATCTCATCGCAGAAATCATCTCGGAATATATCAGGTCTGCCGTTTGAGTGAACTCTGTTGACCTGATAACGAATTTCATTCACACGGTCAAGTTCCGATTTCTTAGCGTATCGTATTGTAAAGTCGGGCATATTGTCACTTCCTTTTGTTGTGGTTTATATAATCTGATTTTGTGATTTCAAGTTCGATTATTTTACTCTCTTCGCCGTTTACGGTTTCGATTTCGTAGCAGTCGGTAGCAATTTCATTGAAACCAATTGATTTGTAGCATTTGTACGCAGGAATATTGTTTTCAAAAACGCCGATTGTGACCTTTTCGACACCCAAAATTTCAAAGGCATATTTGAGTCCAAGTTCAAGCATTTGCTTGCCGTAACCCTTTCCCCTTTGCGTATCATCAACAATTACCCAGCCGAAACGAAGTATCTTGTTGTTGCCGTTTATGTATCGCATTATAAAATGTCCGACAACACCGCTGTCGTCAAATGCGGTCATAGGGTAAAAATTGTCCTCTTCAACGCAATCGCCGTTATTAAGTCTATATTTATCATCAATAATTTTTGCATTAATCGGGTACGAACCAAATCTTTCTCCGCCCCATTTTACAAAAGTTTCCTCATTTTTAATCCAATCGGCTATGTGTTTTGAATCACAGCTTTTGTACGGTCTTAGTCTTAACATTTTAGTTCACCTTTTTCAATTTTCAATTAAAAATTTCTAATTTTTCTGACATTGCGGTTCATTAAATGTCTGCCGAGATTTTTATATAAAAAAGCCTTTACTGGTGACATTTGCTGATGATGTTCTTTGAGCAAATCGTCGGGAGAATCATAAGCACCGAAATCTTGATTAATACCCTCGCTTTGAATATAGGTGTTATTTCGGTCAAAATCTATGACAGGATTTTTGAAATCTTTAACGGCAACACCGTAACCGCAAAATGCACCTGAGCAACTGCTGTTAATTTTCTGCAAATTGTTCAGATACTTTTTATCGAGAATAAACGCTTCGAGTTCGTACCACTTATCTTCAAAATACACTTCAACCCAACTGTGAAACACATTTTGCGGAGCATTTTTATAGACAATTCCCGTCATTGCACCCTTTTGAAGTTTTTTGTCAATCGTAAATCCGTGTACCCGACAAGGAATGTTGCAGGCTCTGAGCAAAGCCATAAGCAAAGTAACCTTTGTGTTGCATTGCCCAAAACCGTCTTTCAAAACTTTTGAGGCAGGAATGTTATCGTCAATGTTGTAGCCGAACAGTATTTCATCTCGCACAAAATTATAAATTGATTTCAGCCTGTCAAATTCCTGCAGTTCAAGCCATTTTCTGTTTTCAATTAACTGCTGTATGTTAGGATTTGAATAATCCAACATTTTCGTTTCTTTAAGATATTTGTTCATAATTAGTTTAAAGTAAGGTTATGTTTTTCTGTTAAAGTATCTTTTAAAAGTTCGGTTATTTTGAAACTATGTATATTTATTCGCATCGTGTTTACACACGATACGATTGACGAACACGGTTCGTTGCTACATTAGGATACACAATTTTAATCAAATCAAAAAAATATGTGTTTAAACAAAATCATTCATCAAGGCGGGCGTCCAATGAACGCCCCTACGAGATTGTTCTTTTATAGAATTTTGTTTGCAAATCAATTGATTTGCAGGGTAAATCAATATGAATACGGTCGGGAATGTGAAGTTCGTTCTACACAAAACTTTCTTCCCAACCAAAATTTTCAATTTTCCATTTTCAATTTTCCATTAAAGCGTAAGCTTAAATCATCCAATACCAATACTTGTCCTGATTGTTTTCCGAAAGGTCGGGGCTGAACTGGAGTTCGGGGTTTTTAATGCTTACTTTCATACCCTCAGTAATTGAGTTCACAATAAAGGCATTACCGCCGATTGTTGCACCCTTGCCGATTACGGTTTCACCGCCGAGGATAGTTGTACCCGAATAGATTGTAACATTATCACGGATAGTAGGATGTCTTTTAACGCCTTTAAGCTGCTGACCTTTTCTTGTTGACAACGCACCGAGGGTTACACCCTGATAGATTTTTACATTCTCGCCTATCTCGGTAGTTTCACCGATTACAATGCCTGTACCGTGGTCGATGAAGAAATACTTGCCGATTGTCGCACCGGGGTGAATGTCAATTCCCGTAAGTCCGTGTGCGTACTCCGAAAGCACTCTCGGAATCATCGGGATTTTAAGCTTCCACAATTCATGTGCCACTCTGTAAACAGTGATTGCAAAAAATCCTGGGTAGCAGAGAATGATTTCATCCGTACTGTATGCGGCAGGATCGCCGTTAAAGGCCGCAACAACATCTGTTGCAAGGTAATCACGGATTGACGGAATCTTTGAAAGAAACTCATAAACCAACTTTTCTGACTTTTCCATAACCTCGTCATATGAAAGGTCGTTGCACTTTTCGCAACCCTTTAAAGCCTTTGCAATCTGCTTTTTAAGGTTGTACTGAATAAATTCTATTCTGTCGCCTACAATATAGCCGATGTATTCTTCTCTTACTCTGTTCTTGTCAAAGTAGCCCGGAAACAACAGTTTGCGGATTTCTTCAAGCACCTGAATAAGCACAGATTTGTTGATAATGTTATCCTCCGAAAGTCTGCAAGTTTGTTCATGCTTTGAATAGCTTTCGAGAATTTCATTGACTGTTTTATTTATATTATCATTCATATGAATACTCCTTTTTCAAAATCCTGTTTAATTCACTTACGGGAAGTCCGACAACATTAAAATAGTCGCCGTCAATCTTCTTTACAAGCAGAGAACCTTTGCCCTGTATTCCGTATGCACCTGCCTTATCAAAAGGCTCGCCCGTTGCAATGTACTCCTCTATTTCCGAATCGGAAAGTTCAAAAAATTCAACAAGTGTTACATTGGAAAATGATTTTGCAACACCGTTTTTGACGGTACAACAACCCGTGATAACCTTGTGCTGTCTGCCCGAAAGCAGTTTTAACATATTCTCGGCATCTTCCCTGTTCTTAGGTTTGCCGAGCATTTTTCCGTCAACAAAAACTCCCGTGTCACAACCGATTACAATATCTTTTTCATAACCGTTTTTTGAAATATGCAATGCCTTTTTGACGGCAAGATATTCGGGACGCTTTTCAAGCGGAACATTGTTCTCAACCGTTTCGTCAATGTCTGCGGGAACAATTTTAAAGTCGGTTGTTATAAAACTTAAAAGCTCTTTTCTTCGTGGTGAAGCAGATGCAAGTACAATCATAATATATCTCCGTAAAATTACTTTTGACTATTGTAACATAAAACCGAAATAAATAAAAGGTGATTATACAAAAAAACACAAAATGTACAGCAATAATCAGCTATTCGGATTGACCGCACTCCGTACTTTGTATTGACAATAATTTTGCAAAGTGTTATATTTAAGGACAGCGGTAATCCGCATTAATAAGCACAATTCAACGAAAGGAAATGAAATATATGGCTAACATTAAGCTTCCTGTTCCCGTAACGCTTCTTACAGGTTATCTCGGTGCAGGCAAAACTACTCTTATCAACCATGTTCTCGGCAATCAGGAGGGCTACAAGTGTGCCGTTATCGTAAATGATATCGGCGAAGTAAACATTGACGCAGAGCTTATTCAAAAGGCAGGCGTTGTTACTCAGAAAGATACAAACCTTGTTCCGCTTACAAACGGCTGTATTTGCTGTACTTTGAGCGTTGACCTTATCAACCAGATTACAGACCTTGTAAAGTCAGGCAAGTTTGACTACATTCTCATTGAGGCGAGCGGTATTTGCGAACCCCTTCCGATTGCACAGTCAATCTCAGTTCTTGAGGGCGATAAGGAAAACAATATTCCCGAGCTTGTCCGTCTTGACAACATTGTTACAGTTGTTGACGCACTCCGTATGGCAACGGAATTCGGTTGCGGTGATGATCTCCTCAAGGAAGATGTTGACGAAGAGGATGTTGAAAGCCTTCTTATTCAGCAGATTGAGTTCTGTTCAACAATCATCCTCAACAAGGTTGACAAGGTAACAGAGGAACAGCTCAAGAGAGTTAAGGCTATGATTAAGACACTTCAGCCAAAGGCACGAATTATTGAATCACAGTTTGGCAAGGTTGAAGTTAAGGATATTCTCGATACAAAGTGCTTTAATTTTGAAGAAACAGCCGCATCCGCAGGTTGGGCTCAGATTTATGATAAGGATGAAGATGACGAGGATACAGACCGTCACGGTCATCATCACCACCATCACCACCACGATGAAGACCATGACGAACATGAGCATCACGATCATGACCATGATGAGGACGGTCTTGACCACTCTCATTGCGACCACGAACACGGCCATTGCTGTCACCACGACCACGATCATGAGGACGGCGAAGAAGAATACGGCATCGGTTCATTTGTTTACCACCGCATTCGTCCTTTCAATCAGGACAAGCTCCAGCAGTTTGTTGAGAACTGGCCAAAGAGCGTAGTCCGTGCAAAGGGTGTTCTCTGGTTTGATGACAAGAGAGAAGATGTTTATGTATTCGAGCAGGCAGGCGTTCAGATTACTGCTACGGAACAGGGCAAGTGGCTTGCCGCATTCCCAAAGAAACAGCAGAAGCTCTATCTTGCAGAGTATCCCGATATGGCTGAAAAGTGGGACGAAAAATACGGCGACAGAGAAATCAAGCTTGTATTCATCGGTCAGCATATGGACAGGCACGCAATTGTTGATGCGCTTGACGAATGTCTTTCAGACTGATAAAATCTTATAAAAATTATGGGCAGCGGAATTCCGCTGCCCTTGTTTTTTGGTTGGACATACAAAAACGGCAGTCCGATTTGGACTGCCGAAATTTTTGCACTGTTAAGTTTTATTACTTTGATGATTCTGAAGCAGAAGATTCGGGCTTGAAGTTAGCGTCAAATGTGAAAACGAGCTTTGTGCCGTCTTTTTCCATTGTAATAACACCGTCTTTGAGTGTGTATGGAATGCTCTCGCTACCTGCTGTAAAGTTCTTGTCATCGTATGTGAGCTCCTGCTCCTGACCGGCTGCAGAAAGCTTAGCCTTGCCGTCTTCTTTAAGAAGAATGTAGCCTTTGTCCATACCGACAGCGGCAAGAGTACTGCTGTCAAAGCTCATACCGCTTGCTTCTGCACTTGTAAGCTTGTAATAGCCGAGTGTTGAATTACCGCAAGCTGTAAGTGAAAGCACCATAAGAAGTGCCATAACAGCCGCAACGCTGATTGTGAAAATTCTTTTCATTTGTTTTTCCTCCGTTTTCCCTATCGGGATTTCTCATTTTTTCAGGCTTTGTGCCTTTGTCAGTGAACGACACGATTATTATAGCACAATGGCATAAACTTTTCAAGGTTATTTGTAAAAATATGTAAAAAAGCACCCTTTCGAGTGCTTTCATCACCTAATATTCAGTTATCAGTTGAACCTTGACAAAAATGCCTGGGTTCTTGGATTTTGCGGATTGTTGATTACCTGTTCGGGAGTGCCCTCTTCGGCGATTACACCGTCAGCCATAAAAATGATCTTGTCGGCAACATCTCTTGCAAACTCAATCTCGTGAGTTACAACAATCATTGTGCTGTCGGAAGTTTTAAGACTGCGGATAACATTAAGCACCTCGCCCGTGAGTTCGGGATCAAGTGCAGAGGTAGGCTCGTCAAAGCAGAGCACATCGGGATTGAGTGCAAGCGCTCTTGCAATTGCAACACGCTGTTGCTGACCGCCGCTGAGGTTACACGGATATGACTCGCTCTTTTCGGAAAGGCCTACCCTTTCAAGCAAAGACTTTGCATTGCTCTTGATAATTTCATGAGCCTCTTTATAGCTTTTTGCGCCCATATATTCGCCTGTCTGCTTTATCTGCTCTTTTGCGGCAAGCTTTGGAGCAAGCATAATATTCTCGATAACCGTATATTGCGGAAACAGGTTAAATGACTGGAACACAAGTCCAAAGTGAAGTCGTCTTTTTCTGATTTCGCTGTCGCTCTTTGCAGAGCTGTCATTGCTGTCAAAAAGCACCTTGTCATTGACGGAAATCTTGCCGTTGCCCGGAGTTTCAAGAAAATTAAGACACCTTAACAGCGTAGTCTTGCCCGAACCAGATGAGCCGATAATCGCAAGCACCTCGCCCTTTTTAAGAGAAAAGCTGATATCTTTCAAAACCTCTGTTTTGCCGTAGCTTTTACGGATGTTTTCAACATTTAACAAAGACATAACCTTTCCCCCTTAACCCTTGTAGTAATCAAGCTTTTTCTCGATAAATGAGAAAAGCAAGGTAAGAATTCCGCAGAATGCGAGGAAGAATACTGCCGAATAGAAAAGCGGCCAGATGAGTCCCTGCATTGAGAAGTCCTTTGCTCTCATAAGGATTTCCGGAATAGCGATAACGCTTGAAAGTGAAGTATCCTTTACAAGAGTAATAATTTCGTTGCCCATGGGTGCAGTAATTTTCTTTACAACCTGCAAAAGCACAACCTTAAAGAAAATCTGACCCTTTGTCATGCCGAGCACCTGACCTGCCTCGTACTGTCCCTTTGGAACAGACTCGATACCGCCACGGAAGATTTCAGAAAAATATGCGGCATAATTGATTATAAATGCGATAAGTGCGGCGTTCATTCGTGCAAATGTCACACTGCCGTTTGACACAAGCGGCGGAACATAGAAAACTACGAAAAGCTGGAGCATCAGCGGAGTACCTCTGATTATCCACACAAATGTTTTTGTCAGCCATTTTAACGGCTTGAATTTTGACATTGAACCCATTGAGATAATAAGTCCGAGCGGAATTGCCGCAAGCAGGGTTACAATGAAAATTATACAGTTTTCGCCGAATCCCTCAAGCAACTGACCGCTTACATTAAAAAATTGATCCATTTTATATACCACTCTATCCAAGTATTTTCAGTTTTGAATATATCAAAAGGCTTACAAATTTGAACCTGTAAATTTATAATCAATAAAAAGCACAACGGGCGAACATAGTCCGCCCTGTATGTACAAGCTTATTTTAATTAAATTATTTCTTTTTTACAAGAAGAAGATCCTGAAGGCTGTACTTCTCTGCAATCTTATCGAGTGTGCCGTCATCGGCAACTGCCTGAATAGCATCGTTAAGCTTTTTGAGTGTTTCGGGGCTGTCCTTACGAAGTGCAATACCGTACTGCTCAGGTGAAAAGTCCTTGCCGTCAACAACCTTGAGGTCAGCGTAGTCAGAACCGCTCTTGAGTGTACCGATTGACATTACATAGTCGATAACCGCAACATCTGCTGTGCCTGACTTAACCTCGAGAAGAGCCTTAGCCTGTGCGTCAACAGAAACATACTTTGCACTTGAGAAGAACTCGTCTGTCTGAGCAACAGTTTCACCTGCTGACTTCTTCTCTGCAACTACTGTCTTATCCTTGAGGTCATCTGCTGACTTGATTTTGTCTGCAACATCAGATTTTGCAACCATAACCTGCTTGTTTTCCATATAAGGAGTTGAAATATCCATTGTTGTCTTTCTGTCGTCATCAATTGTAAGACCGTTCCATATGCAGTCGATTGTCTTTGAGTTAAGCTCAACCTCTTTTGAATCCCAGTCAATTTTCTGGAACTTTGGAGTAACACCCATTTTCTCGCAAACTGCCTCTGCAAACTCAGTTTCAAAACCTGTAAGCTTGCCGTCTGCATCAAGGTAGTTCATCGGCTCAAAATATGTAACACCGATAACAAGCTCTCCCTTGTTTGAGATATAATCCCAGTCCGTTGCAGAAGAACCGCAACCTACAAAAATTGACGCTGACATTGCACCTGCAAGAAGTAATGAAAGTAACTTTTTCTTTTTCATAATTATTCCTCCGTAATCTGATATACTCTCTACCTATGTTCTGCAAATCACCTTGCAAAACAATCTCTGTATATTATACATTAGTGCGTTAGCAAAGTAAAGTGTTTTCGAGAAATTTGCCGAAGAATTTTATTCCAATCGCAGGCATATTATTGCATAAAAGAATTATTCTTTCAAGAGGTGATTAATTTGTCGGGAAATTACAATAAAAATCACTTTGCGGCGGCATACATAAGGGTGTCAACCGAAAATCAAACTGAGCTTTCACCGTCAAGTCAGCTGAAAATCATCAGAAAATTTGCAGATGAAAAAGGCTATCTGATTGATGAAAAGTTTATTTTTCGTGACAACGGAATTTCGGGAAGATATGCCGACAAGCGACCTGAATTCAACCGAATGATAAGCCTTGCAAAGCAAAAGCCTCCCCTGTTTTCAGCCGTACTTGTCTGGAAATTTTCACGATTCGCCCGCAATCAGGAGGAAAGCATTTTCTATAAATCGCTGTTGAGAAAAAACGGTATTGAAGTCATCAGCGTGTCCGAACCCGTTGATGACGGTCCCTTCGGAAAGCTGATTGAACGCATTATCGAATGGTCGGACGAATACTATTCGATTCGGCTTTCGGGTGAGGTAAGGCGAGGAATGACCGAAAAAGCCGAGCGTGGCGGCATCGTCAGCATTGCGCCCTTTGGCTATAAAGTGACAGACGGAAGGCTTGTGGTTGACGCTGAAAAAGCCCGAATTGTCAGTAAAATTTTTGCCGATTTTTTGAATAATAAAGATATAAATATGATTTGTGACAACTTGAACTCAGCAAAAATTAAAACTTTCAAAGGCAATAATTGGGATTGCCGTGCCGTTGAATATATTCTGCAAAATCCCGTTTATATCGGCAAAATCAGGTGGAATCCAATCTGCAAAACGGGCAGAGATTTCTATAACGAAAATTTGATAATTTCAAACGGCACTCACGAACCGATTGTTGATGAAGTAATTTTTGAACAAACAAGGCAAATATTATTCCTGCAAAGAATAATAAATAGAGAACATTCCCATAAACAAACCGAAATTAGACACCTCATTCAAAATCTTGTCAAGTGTTCAAACTGTAATTCAACCCTCGTTCCGATTAAAAATAATTTTCTCCAATGCTCCGCCTACATTCACGGCAACTGCCATTCATCGCACAGCGTAAGAATTGAAAAGATTGAAAAAGTTGTAATTAAAGCAATCAATATTCTCATAAAGAACAATTTAATTAATGATGCTTTCTCGATTAAAGAAAATTATCCCTTAAAAGCGCAAAACGACTTACTATCCATAATTATAAAAAGAATAATATTTGACCGCAAAGCCTCCCACCTCAACATATTTCTCAGTCAAAATAAGTAACATTCTGCCATACGGCGGTCCGGATGGTGAGTTGGGTGCGTCATTACGATATCTGAGCCAACGATTTGCAATGCCATTGCCGGAACTCAAGGGCACTCTCACCGACATAGGCACAGAGGAACTTAATCATCTTGAAATGATCGGTGCAATAGTATATCAGCTGACGAAAGACCTCACCGAGGATGAAATCAAGGAACAGGGATTCGGTGACTATTTTGTTGACCACACAACCGGAATTTTCCCACAGGCAGCAGCAGGTTTTCCCTATACAGCTGCATCAATGCAGGTTAAAGGCGATCCGATAACCGATCTGCACGAAAGTATGGCGGCTGAGCAAAAAGCTCGAACAACCTACGATAACATCCTCAGATTCTGCGATGACTACGATGTAAAAGATCCGATTCGCTTTCTGCGTGCCCGTGAGGTTGTCCACTACCAACGCTTCGGCGAAAACCTCCGCCTCTTGACCGATAAACTCAACGAAAAGAACTTCTACGCCTTCAACCCCTCATTCGATAAAAAATGCTTCAAAAATGAACTGAAAAAGAAGAAAAAGTAAAAAATATGCACAAGTCCAAGTATTTATGGGCTTGTGCATTTCAATAAGCTTACGAATTCAACCATTTTACAAAATCAAAATCATTATCTGCGGCATTTTTACCGGTCCATGAATTTTTGTCTAATAAATAAGCTTGCATTTCCCCTCTTTTTTCATATTTAGATATAGTCACCCATTGTAAAACCGACCTTATATTTTTTCATTTTGATCATACTTTTCTGACAATTCTTTTTTGTATTCGCTGTAATCCTTATGCAAATCAAAAATAATATTTCCTAATTCATCGGTATGTCCACCTCTTTTATTCTCAGGAGGTGGCGTCATATAATCACCATACACATTTTTTAAATACAAATCATAATCATCAAATGTATTAAAATATTCATCTTCAAATTTTATCTTTGTGAATTTTTCAAGAATTTTTTTTGGCTGTATTACCGAAACCTCCATTGAATACCATACAGCAGCCCATTGATTATATTTCATCGGATCGAGCATAATTCTATGTTCGTTGATTTTACAAATCATTCTTCTTATACACCTTGGAATGGCATAAATTAACTTGAGTTTATAATTCATCGGTTCATTAACAGCTTTGGCATAGGCATCATTAAGTAACAATCTGTTCAAACTCAAAGCCTTTTTTTGTTTTAATTTCTTTTTTGGAGCATCACTTACTCCCACTGCCGGAAAATATCCATACACATGCCATAATGAATATCAAATTTGTAAGCCTTAACAGGCATAGATGTGGTTCCGTTTGCTCTTATCTGAGTCCACATTTCAGAATAATTCTTATCTGTTTTGTAGTTTTGGACAAAATACTTTTCGCCCAACTCACGCTGTGCTATTTTCAAAAACTTTTTATAATCAGAAAGTGGCATATATATATCAATATCGTCATCCCACGGAATGAATCCACCGTGTCTTACAGCTCCAAGCAAAGTACCTGATGAAAGTATGTATGTAATATTATTGTCATCACATACTTTTACTACATCTTTTAACATCTGCAATTCAAATAACTGTATTTCTCTTAGTGTAGGCATTGCAGTCAATTCCTCCAAGAATAAATTAAACAAATTTTTCTCTTACAGCTTTTAATTTATCAACAAAAAAAGTCAACAATGTATATTTTTCAGAAAATTCTCTTATTTTTTTAAGCTGTTGTTTCCAACTGTATTTTTTATCTCTAACAAGGAAATAGATATAATTATTTTTTAAATTTTTAACAGCTTTATTATATTCAAGTTCAGCATCCGAATTGTATTTTACAGCTAAATCGTAAATCATTTTTAAACTTTTGATTCCATCTTCAGCATTACCTCTTGCAAAATCTGACATAAGCGTATTTTCTGATAATTTTGTATAATGATACAGATGCGCAGAAAAAGCATAAACAAACTCTGTATCAGATTTTTCAAAATATTCTACTGAAAATCTTAAGTCCTCACCCATCGACAAATTCTCGTCAAACCGGATATAGAACTTTTCAATAATCTGCATATCAAACAGTTTATTCCACAATGCGGTAAGGTAAAGCTCTGCATTAAGCTTAAAGGCGTCGCCCAGACTTACCTTTTCTTCTCCGCCGCTCCAAGAATATTTAACAGGTTTGCAATGATTAACCTCATCGTGATATATAAATCCACAAATTGGCACTGTATTATACTTTTTAAAATTATTCAACAATTGTTCAAGGTAATCGGGTTCAACATAGTCATCACTGTCTACAAAACAAATGTAATCTCCCTTTGCTTTTTCAATCCCGTTATTTCGTGTTGCAGAAACGCCTACATTATAAGGATTATCTATAGCAATTACATTAGAATATTCTGACTCATACTGTTTACATATACTGCTGCTGTTGTCTTTTGAACAATCGTTTACCAGAATTATTTCCGTATTTTTTAAAGTTTGTCCAATGAGAGAATCCACGCATTTTTTCAGCGTTTTCTCAGCATTATAAACTGCTACAACTATACTTATTTTATCCATAATCACTCAAACGCTTTCCTGATTGCTTTGATTAGAATTCCGTTTTTGTAATAACGCCTGCCCTGTATTATATCCGGCAGATACTCACAATTCTCGTATTGAGAAAAATAAACCGAGTCTTCACATTCATACACTTTATTATTTACAAAGAGAATCTTCGGATATTTAATCTTTTTGAAATTTTCGAAGTCCTCTTTTGAGAACCCATTCTGTTCAACCATAATTACAAATATTTTTTGGGGATTAACCCTTTTCTTTCTATCTTCCCATTTTTGTAAAGCATCTTCACACGAATCATAGTGCATAAAAAATATCTTTATGTCATCAAGTGTTCCAATCGGATACTTCTCACCCATTTCAACTACAGGTGTAAAAGATAAATAATAATCAAGATCATTTACAAATTTAATAAAATCGCTTGCTGTAAAAAAGAGATTTACCGTAGGGGTTAAGAATTTGCAATTCATATCATGATAAAAAGTTCCGCCGATACAATTCATAGATATAAGCGAAATATCAGACAAGTACACTTTGCCCTGCACCTTTTTAATCATAACTTTATTTCTGATTATATTGTAATACTCGGTTAACTTCATAGCTAACTCAATCAAATAAAAGACAGTTTTTAGTGTCTATAGGTGGTTCATAATTTTTTTGTCTGCTAAATCTATTAAATATTTTAGTGATTACACTAGGTCGTTTATATGGATATTTAAAAAACAAACCCTTTAATTTATCATCATCTGTACCTAACTTTGACTTATACAAAAGCAGTGAATCGGACAATTTATTGTAATATGTCTTTCGAAGTTTCGGAAATCTACTACTTACATATTCATATCTCTCAACAAAACAATCTATTCGATCATAAATCAATCTATTTTTCGCATTATTATTCATAACGCTTGATTTTCTCATTCTGTAAAAATAAAAGGGCTCTGTAGTATTTACAATCCTTTTTGCATTACATACAAGCTTATATGTAAAAAACTCATCATCAATTTTTCTGCCTACTGGAAATCTTATGTTATCTAATAATGAAGATCTAAAAAGCTTATTCCAAAAAACAGCAAACTTCCAATCAGATAAAAAGTGTTGCAAATATTTTTGCCGGGTTAACACTGTGCACGATTTTTTGAGATTGGAATACTGCCTCATGATAATTTTATTTACATACACCTGCTTAAATAAACATTGCACAATATCAGAATCATATTGTTTCATCAAAGAAACCATTTTTTCGTACATCGATAAATCTATATAATCATCACTGTCAATTATTGAAAAGTATTCACCTTCAATCAATTCAAGACCTGTGTTTTTAGCGGCACCTGCACCCTGATTCTCTTGATGAACAACTGTAATACGACTGTCTTTCTTTGCGAATTCATCACAAATTTTGCCCGAATTGTCAGATGAGCCGTCATCGACAAGAATAATCTGTAAGTTCTTGTATGTTTGATTTACAATTGAATCAAGACATTCTCTGATATATTTTTCAACGTTATATACCGGTATAATTACAGATATTAATTCTAAATTCTGCATTTCTTCTCCTTGCTAAAAAAGTGACTCATCAAAATCAATATTCAATGCTTTTAATCGCTCTTTTGTTGACTCATTTTTCGGTACGGCAGGAACTCCAACTAGAACTCCATATCCTCTCTTGTAATCTCTTATCACTACTGCATTAGCTCCAATTCGAGTATTATTACCAATTGTAATTCCACCTAAAACCTTTGCTCCACACATAATCATGACATTGTCCCCAATAATCGGAGATTTCATATCATCATTATATCCAATAGTAACCTGTTGATTAACAGAAAAATTTTTACCTATTTTCTGAGCTGCAATATATGTTGCAAACCCGTGTTGAATATAAAAGCCACCACCGATATCAGGACACTCTATATACAACGTTTTTTCAGGAGGATACCATAAAGCTACCCACTTACAAAACAATCGATGCGGTTTTGCATACCTGTTCCTATATATGAATAAATTTCGAAATTCTTTATATTCTGATAACAAAATTATAATTTTTTTTAAATACGAGCATTCTGATTTTGTCCACCTGACAACATCTTCTTGCAACAAAATATTGTTTCTATATATAGGATAAAACAATAATATCGGAACAAACCTAATAAATGATAATAATAAACGCATAATAAAACAATCCCAACATTAATCCATATTTACTTTTTTAAAAATCTTTTCAAGGGTTTTGAAAAGATATCTTTTTCATAATGATTCATCGAAAAAAACCAACATGACAAAAAATAAACTAAAACAAAACCCAGTATTACAAACAGCAAGTTCCAATATGAATTTATATTTATAAAGCAATTTATAAAAACACCATACACAATAGGAATAATCATACCCGGCAAGATTCGAAATATACTTTTCCAAAAAGCAGGAATATCAATACCGACCTTTTTATAATTGTAAATATTCATAAATATAACGGTGCCGATAAACATACACAAACAAGTTGCAAATGCAGCACCAATTCCACCGTATAAAAGTGAAAGCGGTATAGTAATTATAATATTCACAATAGCAATAAGAAAATATACAACACTTCTCGCTTTATGCATATTCTTTGCTTTCTGTATTTCAAGACCTATATTTTGAAAACACGGTACATACACAGAAATCATAAGTAATAATCCAATCCAATATGCGTCACTATATTCATTACCTACCCATAAATACACAAACTGTCGTCCCCAAAAAATATATCCCAAAAGAATTAAAGTTACAATGTAAAACTGTATTCTTCCAATTCTGATAAAAATCTCGTTAGTTTCATCATCAGATCCGCTTTCTGCTATAATTTTGTTAATTTTAGGTGCAAATACACTTGATGCTGAAGTTGAGAATGCCATAAAATAATTTTTAAAATTAGAACCTACAGAGTAAATGGCAACCATTATCGAACCTGAAAAAATACCTAAAATAATGTTATCAGTTGAGAAAGTCAACTGATCAGTTATCGTATTTAGGAACAGAAAAGCCGAAAACACAAAAATATTTTTAAATAAATTCTTGTCAAAATTATCAAATTTATATTTTAGATCCAACACTTTTTTTGCATAACAATAATAAACTACATACGTCAAAAAACTTATAACAAGAGTTGCAACTGAAATTGTTACAACATTTCCGCCGTGATAAAGCAACAATAAATTAATACACGGTTGTAATACACAAGCGATAATCAAACACAATCTAATAAACACAAATCTTTCATATGCTTGAATCGTCATAGCCGTGGTATTAAATAAAAATGTGATTACGAACTGTATAACAGTACATATCATAATCCACTTTATTTCCTCTAATTGAGTATCAGAATAATTCGCCTGAAAAATATATGGCGATAAAAAAACAAGAACCATACCAACTATTAGGGTAATAATCGAAATGACAATGTATATTGTTTGAAACATACCATTAGTTCTATATTCTTTTTCCTTGTCACCCGTAGCTCTTGCCTGTGCGTTAAATCTAACATATGATGCACCTATTCCCATACTTAATAAGCTTAAATATGATGTAATTGAATTTGCTGTTCCAATAAGTCCATATTCACTTTGACCTAATATTCCTAGCATAATCGGAGTATATATCAGCGAAATTGTATTACTGAGAAATATGTAAATATAAGAGAGTATAGAACCAGCTTTTCTTTGATTTATCGCCATAACTTTATCTTTTCCCTTAAAATGTAATAAACTTTTTCTTTGAAGTTAAGTTTTTTATAATAATCTTTTTCATCAATTTTATGAATTAAATCAATAAAATCTGTTTTACCGAATTTTTTATAAAAAGCATCACTGTATTTCCCTTTGGCAACAGGAGTTACTAAGCACGGATTCTCCTTAATAATTTGTTCCAAAGGTGTGTCCATAGAAAATAACTTATCACTGATTTTTTCAAAGAAACTTTGCCCTTTGGAGGAGTTCAATAGCACCACCGAAACACCATTGTCATCAGAAACATCATAATACTTGTCAAATCCCCAATAATCACCCAATGAAATATCTGAAACACGGGGCATTTTCTTAAAATTGCACTCATAGCAACAAGGCCTTAAATATAGATTATGTTTTAAATAACCAATCATATACTCATCAAGCCATCGTTCTTTTCGATAAAATGATCCATCTTCAAGAGAAATCTTAGTTGTTGAACTATTCCAGCCTAAATCCTTATTTCTAAACTGAATTTCTGTAATTTTCGATTTGGTATGTTTTTCAACTGATTTAAGATAGTCTATATATATTTTTTGACTAATTACTCCCCTACAAATCAAATCAATTGTCAAAAGTTTTTCATAATCTTTTAGTAAAAAATTTTTTAAACCGGCCACCTGACATGGTGTACCTACAAACATAACATAATTATCTTCATAAAGTAACTTTTTTATTTTAACAAATAAATCAGACAACTCACTTTGTGCATATTTGGTTTGTCTGAGTTTATTTATATCTTTTTTATCAGAAATTATCGTGTGCTGAATTCTAAAATTTTCAACAAACTCAGCTGCCACTATATAACCGCCATTTGAAATAAATTTTTCAGCTATTGCTGAAAAGACTCCACCTGATGTACTCTTTACTCTTATATCATTATCCAAATTCCATGCAGCTTTAACAATCGGTTCGGCATAGCTATTATCTGTACACACCGTGTTTATTTCAGGGCATACTTTCTCACAAAGGTTACAATTAACACATTTGTCAACATTAACAGTCGGATACTTAAAACCCGAAAAGTCTTCTTTCAAAGTTATTGCTTTTTTAGGACAGATGCTATAACAAGCGCCACATCCGGTACAATTAGCTTTGTCGTTAATTGAAATCATCGTGTTTATCCTTTCAAAATAAATATTCCCTCAAATATAAAATACAATAAAAGGTTATTTTAAATTTCTAAGTTCACCGACTGCAATGCCTGCCTTTTCCTTGTATTTAGGAATTATATCGTTCAAAGTATTTTTTATTTGGCTTTCATTATCAAAAATGTATTTAAAAGCATCTGTAAGCTCAGAATCATTTTTCATATTCTGGACAGAAACAACATAGTTTTCGCATGTACCGAATAAATCTGTTGCAATACCTCTTGACTTGATTGAATAACCTACTACAAGAGTCGGAACACAAGTTGAATACGCCGCAATAGTTGCGTGTGTTCTTGCACCTACGAAAAACCTACATCTGCTGATAAAGCCTTTTAATTCTTCACAATTGTGATCTTCAAGCAAAATCACTCTGTTTGTATCTTTAAATTTCTGATACAAAGAATTAAGAGGTTTTCTATCGTTATTGTACTCCCACACAACATGGGGAATCAAACAGATACTCATATCGGTTTCGGACAAAATGTACTCAATCAACTTTACATAGTTGTTAAATGCAATACTGTCACCATTCTCGTAATCGTTAATCAGCGGACTGACATTGATACCAACAGTATTTTCTTCAACAAATCCTTTTGGAAGCGGAAGTTCTTTTTTATTAAGCAAAAATGCGGGATCTGCAACCTGAACAGCGGAAATGCCGTAATTCTTCAGCACCTCATAAGAAAGCGGTTCTCTAACGGTGATTAAGTCAAAACCTTTCAAATCCTCAACAACTTCGGGAGTCATAAATTCTTCTTCAATTGAACAACCCCAGAACACATTTTTTCTACAATACTGTCTTATCTCTTTGTCAAGCTCAACTCCCTGTTTAGCAGACCACGGATAGCAATAATTATCACCGCCTATTGAAATTGCGACAGAATCCTTGAAAAGCTTTTTTATAAACAATTTATGTAAAGCATCGCTTCTTTTTAAGATTTTAAATTTAAAATATGACCACAAAAATGAAAGACTTTTCTTGTTCACCTCATCAGTTGCAACGATTTCGTCAACAACCCCTGAAACACCATACTTATAATCTTCTGACACATTTTGCGACCAAAGAATTACATCTGAACCGGTTGCATCTTTTGCAATTTTAGTTGTAGTCCTGACAAGTGCCTCACATCCGTGATTTCCACTTCCGCCATGCATATACAATACTGTTTTCATAAAAACCTCATTAAAATCCAATTTTAAAAACTGATTTTATCTTACAGCAAAGACAAAAATTAAACTTTGCAAGCATAAAATATTTTTTAGAACTGTCTTTTATTGTATTTATTTCATCAAAAGACAAATTACAATTCTTTTTATACTTTTTTATTATGCTGATAGCCTTTTTCTTATCTGCTCCTGACATAAATTTCAACACAGACTGATAAGCAAACATACATGAACCATACAAATCAATCTTTGCTTGCGTACTGAGGTCGGGAAAATTGTTCTCAATATATTTTTGCCGGTTAGCCTTGCCTTCAAGTGCATCTAATCTGCGAATATTATAGCCAACACCCATAATGCTACTGCTTCTCTGAAAATAATAATACATAGTTTTATTGAGCCTTGCAACCTTGTTTGCCCTGCCAAATACCCGATAAGTCCAGAATTCATCCTCATTCAGCTTACCGACAGCATACGGAATATCTTTGACAAGTTCTGTTTTGTAAAGCTTGTTCCAGACATGCTGATGAAACGGATTTTCCGCAATCAACGCAGACATTGCGTCCTGAGTATCGTATGTTTTTACCGATAAATCATCGCTCAACTCATCAAAACGGTTATCCTCATAGAATTTTACAACACTGCACTCAGCAATATCGCTGTTTTCTTTGTTCATAACATCCAACAGACATTCAAAAAAGTCATCAGACACATAATCATCGCTGTCAATAAAGCTGATATACTCGCCTGTTGCAACAGCCATTCCTGCATTTCTGGCATCGGAAAGTCCACCGTTTTTTTTATGAACAACCTTGATTCGGCTGTCTTTTTCGGCATAATCATCACACATCTGAGGACAACGGTCAGGGGAACCGTCATCAACAACTATAACTTCAATGTTTTTATAAGTCTGAGATAAAATACTATCTAAGGTTCTTACTATATAATTCTCTAAATTATATACCAGAACAATTACACTTATTAAATCGCTCATCATAAAGCACTCAACATTTCTTCAACAGCTTTTACTGTTTTTTCAGTACTGAAAGCTTTACCACGCTCTTTTGCTTTTGCGGCATAAGCTTCAAGCAAATCAGGCGTCGTCAATATTTTTTTAATGCCCTCATAAAGTGCATCTTCATCATTTTCTGTTACGAAACCGTACTCATTGTTTTCGCCTAATAATTCGGTCATACCCGAACAAAGAGTAGTCACAACAGGCGTACCGACAATGAGTGACTCCGTTACAGATGTACTGAATCCTTCGCTGTGAGATGAACATACATACAAATCACAATTTTTTACATACTTGTACGGATTTGTTCTATAACCAACCATTTGGAATGTATTTTCAACGCCAAGGTTTTGTGCAGTTTTTTTAAGCTACCTTCTTCTTCACCGATGCCGAATAAATAAACTTTATTTTTCACTCCGTCATCAAGAAGTTTTTTATGTATGTTCAGTAGCCTGTCAAAACCCTTTACTACCGCAAGCTTTCCGACAGAACATATATTTACACAATCATCGTCAAATTTAATATCATCGACAGGTTCAACGGACTTCTCAAGTATTTTGTCTGTTTCAATTGTGTTATAAAGCACCTGAATAGGTTTTTGAAATTCAAATGTCTTTGAAAAATAATTCATAACCCATTTTGAAACACATACAGTATTATCAAATTTGTTATAGCACTTCTTTGCCTCTTCAAAATTTCTAAAACCTACTGCACTGATTGCGGGGTTGTCCATTTTGCAGTGAATCCAGCTGACAAGCTTTGTATTTGGGTTAGTGCAACCGCTTACAATTCGTGCGGTAGGACCTTCTAAATACGAAACAATAATATCATAGTTATCTCTGATAAAATACTTAAACAGTTTTTCAGGAGAGAAAAGTTTCATCACATATGTATTGCCACGAGGCATTCTCTTGAACCCGCCGATATATTTTACATCAGAGTTAAGATACTGTCGATTAACACCTACATCAAACAAAGTTTGAACTGTTACATCAAATTTTGTTTTATCCATATTATTGGCGAGATTAACCAAAACTTTTTCAGCCCCACCGTGTGCAAGATTAGGAATCAAATATAGTACCTTTTTCATTATCGCTCTAAACCTCTTATTCTACAGAGAAATTTATATATGCTAAAGTTGCATCTTTTTTTCTATGAATCACGCCCGGATTACCAACAACCACAGAATGATCAGGTACATCAAAATTAACAAAGCTATTAGGTGCTATAAACACATCATCACCAATAGTAATTCTGCCTACAACTGTCGCATTGATTCCAATGACCACATAATTTCCTATTACCCGAACTCCTCTACGATTTCCTCTATTCTCCATACCTAATGTACATCCCTTTGAAAGATTAACATTATTACCAATTTTAACTCCTCCACCAACTGTTATGTTGTATGGATGTCCAAGATGTAAACCTTTCCCAATTTGCACATCTGGTGCAAATTCTATGCCATATTTTCTGTTATATCTATAAATTTTATATTTACGGTAAACGCTATGGTTTTGTGAATACTTTCTGTAATGATACATAAATCTGATATTATGTTGAAAAATAAATTTACATATATCAGACAAATTTGCCTTTCACTCATTACCAGTCATACGGTAAAAATCTGTTTTAAATAATGCATTCATTTTTTTGTTTTCACCTCATTAATCTCCTACTTTCATAATAGAATCTGACTTGCTTCTTATATAAAGGTAAAACAAAAAGCCCATTGGACTTAAAAAAATGTTAAGACTTTACAAGGTGACTCTTTGATATAGTGTTTATTCTTTGCTATTATACTGTCGGCAACATAATGCACACAATCCACCAATAATCTTTTATTACAATCAGGATATTGCATACATATCTTTCTCCAGAAGGCAAAGCTCTTTGGGCATTTCATATACTGCTTATACATAATGTGCGAATTACCGTCTTCCTGGTATTCTACATCGCACACTACTTCATTTAAAACAGCAAGTTTATACTTCTGATCTATCAACTTATATTTATATGCAAGTGCAAGATATTTTTCATTATCAAATACCGGATACTCAGGGACTGAATTAATAATATCAGTACGATAAATAAGCTTCTTATCACCTGAACCACCTGACGCATAATAACCCGACAATGTGGTTTCTGTCATATCTTTCGGAAAGCCTTTTCCTATAACCTTTCCCGTATTCATATTGGCATCTAGTGCAATAATACCTGCATAACCTCTGCTTTTAATCTGATTCCATTTGTTTATAATTTTTTCAACAGCGTTCTCAGATAAAGCGTCATCAGAATCTATACAAGTATTGAGTTCGGTATGTATATTTCTATACGCAACATTGTGTGCGGTATGCATACCGCCGTTTTCTTTATATATGTACTGAATTTCGAAGCCGTTATCTTTTGACATCCAGTCTTTTACTAATTCAGCCGTATTATCAGTTGAACCGTCATCAACTATAAGCCACACGAAATCCTTGCATTTTTGGGAACACAAAGATTTATATGTACGACCTATTGTATGTGCCCTATTATAAGCAGGGGTAAACACTGTTAAAGTCTGCATAACTATTATTCCTCAACCGAATTTAAATAAAATTCTTCAAGTTTTACAACATTCTTTTTAACATCAAAACCTGATTTTTTTATATCATCAATCGTGTTTTTTCTAATCACACTTTGTTTTTCTAAGACAACATTCGCCCACTCATCAATCGGCAAGTTTAAATCTAACGACTCAGCAAGGTCTGTAACTCTGCATTCAGACGGAACACTGTCAGAAATGATACACGGCAATCCTGCAGCCTGCGCTTCTATTATTGAAAGTGGCAATCCTTCATACAAAGACGGAAACGAAAAGACATCCATTGCCTGTAGTATTCTATTCACATCTCCCCTGTTTCCTAAAAAAAACACGGAATCCGATAAACCAAGATCTTCAACTTTTTCTCTTATATTACTCTGTCCGTTACCTGTTCCTACAAGAAGCAGTTTGGAATTTCTGTTTTTATCATGTACACTCTTAAAAACATCAATCAAAAACGAATGATTTTTGGGTGGATTAAATCTTCCGACATGTCCGATTACAAAATCAGATTTACTGATTTTCAGTTCGTCACGCACTTGATTTCTTATTTGACAGTCATACCGATATTTTTCAGCGTCAATTGCATTATTTAAGACAGTATATGCATTTCCGCCAAACATCCAATCTCCTGCCTCTTTACCGCAAGAAAAAAGATGCGTAGCGTACTTAGGAATTAAAAGTTTTGAAAGAAGCTTAATCGGATACTTTAAATTTTTATCTTGACTTTTTGAATGCGAATGTGCAATTCTCACCTTAACGCCATGTTTTTGTGCAATTTTCAAAGGATATGCACTCATGCAATCCAAATGTGAATGCACAATATCGTACTTATGATTATCAAAGAAGTCATCAAGCGCATTAAAATAAGCCTTAGAAAAGGGATTCAGCATAGGCATATGATAAATATGTCCGCCTAAAGATAATATCTCATCATCATAATCAGCTTTTTCCTGACGATGCACAAGAAAATCAAATTGAATTTTAGTACGGTCTATGTTTCTGTAATAATTCATAATCATAGTTTCAAGACCGCCACGCCCCATGTATGTTACAATATGTAATATTCTTAACATAAAATTCAATTACCCTTCATTTTATAGAATTAAAGTTTTAATGCCTTTATTGTATCGTTTACAATAATTTTTTTATCAAATTCGTCAACCATTTTTTGTCGGGCGTATTTACCCATAACTTCTCGTTTTGAAATATCTGTTTCAAGAAAAGCTTTCATTTTTTCATAAAGGCTGTCAATGCTTTTAGGTTCACAAAGCCAGCCTGTATATTCATTTTCCACTGACTCTCTGCAGCCTGGAATATTGGTGGTAATGACAGGTCTGCCTGTTGCCGAAGCTTCGAGATTTACATTACTCATACCCTCGTGATAGCTCGGCATTACAACACAATCGGCGTTCGCATAGTAAGGTCTTGGTTCTTCCTGAAATCCGTGGAATTTTACAACGCCCTTACTTTCAAGTAGCTCAACTCTTTCCTTGTATTCATCTTCAAAAAAGCCTACAAGGTCAAGTACAAATTTATAGCCGTCATCGTGAAGCTTCTCAGCCGCAGAAAACAATTCATCCATGCCCTTTTCCTTCATGATTCTGCCAAGATACAAAAAATGCGGCGGATCACTTTTTGGGTAAGGCTTGTACTCATAAATTTCAAGATTGATTCCTGCGCCGTTCAAAATAGTTTCTTTCTCGACAGAAATAATCTTTCTGTCAACAAATTCATCTGCATTAACCTGATTTTCAAAAAATACCGTTTTTACCTTTTTAAAGGCTGTTTTATAAAGAACTGTCGCAAACTGAGCAAGTCCGGGCTTTTGAAACGCCGTTCCTAATCCCTGAACATTCGCATAAAACGGAATATTTAACTTTTCACACATCAATCCGCCGTAAACATTTGGTTTGATAGAGTATGTAATTACCAAATCAGGGTTTTCTTCCTGTAATATTTTTTTATAAAATTTCATAAGTGAAAAATCGTGAATCGGATTAACCCCTCTGCGCTCCATCTTAGTTTCAATACAACGCAATCCCATATTGATGAAATCCTCATGATGTCCTACAAAAGGCATACTAAGAACAATATCATAATTTTTCATAAGTTCTTCAATCAATTCTTTTCTGAAACGATACAGCATATAAGAATGATTGGTAAGAATCATAACTTTTTTACGATTATTCTTCATCTGCAATTGCTCCTGTTCCGCCCTCAACTACACCTTCATGCTTAAATACACTTACAACTGTCATAAAAAGACATTTTACATCAAAGACAAAACTGACATTATCACGATAAATCTTATCCATCTGAACCTTTTCAGGGATAGGAAGCTCATCTCTGCCGTTAATCTGCGCCCAACCCGTCAAGCCGGATTTTAAATCATTTATACCGTACTCATCTCTTTCAGAAATCAAATCATCCTGATTCCAAAGTGCAGGTCTTGGACCGATAACCGACATATCGCCCTTAAAAATATTAAAAATCTGAGGCAATTCGTCAAGACTTGTCTTTCTTAAAAACGCACCCACCTTAGTGACCCGACCCCCAAAAGTTAGACCTAAAAAATCTAACTTTGGAGGTCGGTATTT